>Ga0209607_1000004_pt1 | contig 483471 bp, 441 predicted proteins | sample AD_UKC117_MetaG_FD_184413 | JGI IMG/M metagenome (GOLD analysis project Ga0209607, IMG submission 184413) | Active sludge microbial communities of municipal wastewater-treating anaerobic digesters from Hong Kong - AD_UKC117_MetaG (SPAdes)... | ecosystem: Engineered > Bioreactor > Anaerobic >... | reverse complement strand
AAATGACTTGCCTTCTTGGGCAGGTCATTATTTTTATAAGGAGGGTCAAGATATGACATATGAACGTTTAGCTAAACTAGCTAGAAGATCTATAGGAGAAGAATTCTATAAGAAAGCTTTTACTTATAGAGATGACTCTAATTATTATGATTATATGATAGAAGATTTTGACGAAGAGTTTGACGATTTTCGCGAACTTCAAGATATGATAGAAGAAATGTATAAATTACTTCATGATGTTAAATTTTATCAAGGTCTACTTGAACTATCTGATGATAGAATAGAATTTGAAAAAGTTGATTTTAGTAAATTAGATACTAATCAAATTAACGATATAGAGTGTACACGTCAAATGCTTCTAGATAATGCTATTAAAAAGTTTGAATCTAAAACTAAAATAGATATTTGTTTAGAGGGTAGAAGTAATAGACATGTCTGTATAGAAAATACTTTGAAGAATGCTCTTAAATTTGATGAGTTACGACAATTACAAAAAGAGATAAAAGAAGAATATGTAGAAAAAGTAAATGAGTACATAAGGGTTAGAAAGGTGAAAAAATGATGATTACTATGAATCCAAAAGAAAATGGTGAAACACAGATGATTATCACTTATGGAAACAGCGAATTTAAGTATGATATTTCTAAGATGGGTCAGGGTTATTCTGTTCAACTTCAAAGTAGAGACGAAGCGTATTTCGATACTATAAAAGAAGCTAGAGAAGCTATTCAGCGCGATGTTAAAGTTAGTCTTTGGGAAGGTCATGCTAATATTAGTGTTGTATGGAATAATAGAGATCTAGATGAAGCTATTAATTTTATAAACACTAGATCTGATAGAAAATATATGTTTTTAATTGAATTCAGGCAAAGAACTAACTTAAAAGATTTTAATGCTGTTAAGGCTGTGTTGGATGAAGGCCATGCAGAATATTTTGATAGATATGATTCTAATGTAGCAGAACAATTCATTAATATGTATATGGATCTTGGCGCCCTGTAATACATCTATGGAGGGAATTTTAAAAATGAAACAATGGAAAGATATTAAGATAGGAGATAAACTAAAAGATGGTTCTGTAGTAACAGATATACATAGAACTCATGTTGAAGAATGTTGTAAAGTTATTTATGACAATGATAGAGAGTTCATTTGTTCTTATAGACATATTCTTTTAGTCAACGTAAAGAATCTTCCTAAAGAAGGTAAGAAAGAATTAGATCAAAATTGTACTTATGTTCCATTAGAGGAATCTTATTCAGTTGAAACTAGTAGAGATCTATCTATTACTGAAAAATTTATATTAGAACAATTTTTAAGAAATGAAAAAGTTGACGTAAAAGTTGATACTATACAAGATGCTGAAGTAGAAGTATATGATTTTTATTTTGACGACGTAGTTAGAGTATATGTTAGAAATATTGTAACTAAGTGGGAAAAACAAAAAGTAGATGATAATACTTATTGGCTAAATTGTAGAGGAATTGCTTATCTTATGGATAAGTATGGAGTTGATCTTTACTGCAATGATCTTATTCTTAATAAAATAGAAGACATGGGAGAATTACCTTGCTTCTGTATATCTACTAATACAGGAAGATATGAGACTTAAGGAGGAGATTACTTATGAAAATTGAAATAAAGGCTTTATTGCATATATTTGATCCAAGTACTAGGATTAGTATAGAAAACTTTAATGATATACTATTCAGTGGCTTAATTGCAGAATCAGATTCTTGGAAAGATTCTAATTTAGAAGTAATAGAATGTGAATTTAAAGATAACATTCTTTATATACAAGTTGTAATTTAAGGAGGCTTATTATGTTAAAGATGATGTTTGGGTGTACAGATTGTGGATACACAGAATACGTTATAGATATTACTAATTTAGATGAGCAATGTTGTCCTCATTGTGGAAATCATCATGGTAATATTGTTTACGGAAGCAAAATGCATAGAGATGATTTTTTAGAAGAACTATCTAAAATGTCAGAAGCTAACATTGCTAAATATGCGCAAGCTATACAACTTATAGCTAAAGATATTGTAGATAATGGTTTGTGAAACTATAGAAAATGCACTAAAGTAATAACTCTATTTTAACATCTAGGTTATTTTAGTTCAAAGTATATAAAATATAATAGAACTAAATTTAGGTGATCGCCAGAGGCATTCTGATTACTTCTAGCAATATAGAGTAAAAGAGTTTTGTATGGAAATTACTAAAGAAGTGAAGAAAGATGCCATTGCTTTATTTAAACTTAAGAAAAAAGTACGCAAACAGTCCAGAAGATATTATGGCTTATGATGTAGCTATTTCTTGTATTCAGACTAGTATTGCTCAAGATGATTATAAAGAGAAGCATCCTAGATTTGATTTTTAATAATTTGGAGGTCTAATATGATACCTTATAACGACTACGACATACAAATAACTGGATCTGGCTGTATAGTAAGAAATGCTAGTGGAGAAGCAGTATTCGAAGCTGCTACTGAAGAAGAGGCTATGGAATTTATAGATGACATAAAAGAAGAGTATCACGAAGAACAAATTAAACCTAATACTCTTACTCCTTATGAAAAATTTGAAGCTTATAGTAAAAGATGTCCTGGTCGTTGCTATATAGAAGGTAAATTAGCATCTTGTTATGAACAAGCTATGTCTAGAATTGCTAAGTCGTTTGAGAAAACTACAGGCTACCGCGTAATAATCTCTTCAGAATGTCATGGCGGAGAACTATTTGCTGTAGTAGAAGAAGTATATTAAGGAGAATTATTATGGATGAATTAAGAGTTATTTATGAAGATATAATTAAAGAACTAATCTTCGATGCTAATCATAGAATAGTAAAGACGTCAGCTGGATACAAAGTAAAAGACACTAATAAATCAGAAGATAAGATTATTGATTCTTTATGTAAGAAATTTGCTAAGATTTCTGTTTTTATTGATTCTGATATTGAGATATTTGCTCAAAGAAAATTCATAGAAGACACGGCTTGTAAGGTTATTGCTTTTTATGTAAAAGATCATTTCATGAGTAATAATCCAAGTCAATTAAAAGCTTGTTACTATAGTGGTAATGGAACCTTTAAAAATCTTGATGATGCTACTTTAGATAAAATAATTAGATATGCTAGACAGATGAGATAAGAGGAGAAGTCACTATGTCAGATTATTGGAATGATGATTGGAGAAATGATCTAAGACGAGATAATCCAAATTTATGTGATAGATTAGCTGACTGTAAAAGTACTGCTCATGATTTAAAGATTATAGCTAAAATAATGTGGAGATATAATCGCTCATCTCACACAAAAGAAGAATGCTTAGATAGAACAATTGAGTGGATAACAGACTGGAATAATCAAGTAGGTTTAATTCCAGAAGACGATGAATATAAGAAAATTCTTGAGTTTATGGGAGAATAGGCCTATGAAAGTAGAAAGTGCACGTAATAAAATAACTGTTGGTGAAAATTTTATTAAAGATTATCAGATAGTTATAGCTGAACAATACGATCCAGTTTTAGCTAGAATGATTCAAGCTGCTCCTTACGCTCCCTCAGACGCTTTTGACAATTGGGAACAACGTATAACTGATTATATTGATTGTCAGGGAGGATCTAATCCAATAACAGATTTTCTATTATATGAATGTTGGTGGACGGGTAATATTTGTCCTCATACAGCTAAAGAACTGATCAATCTTACTCCGAAAAATAATACGATGTATACACTTTTACAAGATTGTTTAGAAACTGCTACGCCTATTATTTGGGAATAAGGAGAAACGAATTATGAGTGATTTACTAAATACTTTTGGAGTTTTTAATATAGAAACTAAAGAACTATTTAAATTTACTGAATTTACTGAAGCTTATAGAGCTTACTTTAGTCTATTAGTAGATTCTATGAAGGATGATAGAAGTATGCTAGATAAGTGGTACATAATATATATTAAGAATAGTGAAATAGTTCAATTTGAAAAGATTAAGTGGGATGCTCATTGTCATCCTGGAGTAGATATTAATGAATTAAGTGAATTTGAAAAACCTAATAATTGGTAAGGAGATAATTATGAGACACTGTGACCCTGCACTCAGCTAAAGACTGAGTACCTTCTGATTGAATGTACGTGGGTCAATAGACTAAGCCCAAGAAATTGGAGCTACGATAATTGAGAGAAACACATACACACCTTTGGTTGTCGCCTTAGACCATCGCACTGTGACTAATAATTAAGTTGGACTGAAAGTGCTAATCTAGTCCTGTGTTATTAGTTCCAAAACCTCACTTATCATTGTCGAAAGGAAGACGGATTCAAGTATTGGTTACAGATACTTGATACGCATTACAGTCGAGTTCGCTGGCTTATAGCATAAAGAACTCAAATTTTAAAAAAGGAAGGAGCCATGTAAACTATGGTTTATGTAATATCGATAGATGGAAAGCCATTAATGCCTACAAGTAGACATGGCAAAGTCCGAAGAATGCTGAAAAACAAACAAGCTAAAGTAATAGCAAAATGCCCGTTTACAATACAGTTGCTGTCTGAAACTGGACATGAAGTGCAAGATTTGTCATTAGGAGTTGACACGGGTTCAGCTAATCTTGCTTGTGCTGTCACAAACAACCACAATTATATCAAATATTTATCTGAAGTTTTAATTAGAAATGATATAACAACTAAAATGTCACAAAGATCTGGATATAGGAGAGCTAGAAGAAACAGAAAAGCAAGATATAGAAAAGCTAGATTTTTGAATAGAAAAAACTCAATAAAATCAGGTAGATTCTCACCAACTATGACAAGCAAAATCAATTCGCATATTAGAGAAATTGAATATGTAAAGTCAATTCTACCTATCAAACACTTAATTATAGAAACAGGCACTTTTGATATGGCATTAATGAATCATGAAAACGAGGCCTTCGATCGTCATTGGGGCTATCAAAAAGGACTAAATTATGGTTTTAAAAATGCTCAGGAAGCTGCTTTCAACAGAGACAACTATACTTGTCAACACTGCAAAAAACATGTAGGTACCTTAAATGCACATCACATCATCTACCGCTCAAAAGGCGGAGCAGATACGTTAGACAATTTAATAACACTATGTAAAAAATGTCATAAAGATTTACATGATGGTCTATTAACTAAATTTGAAGCAACTTTAGTAGGAAAGAAGAAAGGACAATTGAAGCATGCGACACAAATGAACTCAATCAGAGTACAACTTCTAAATCATTATCCAGAGGCAATTGAAACATTTGGCTTTGTCACTAAAGAAAATAGACAAGCAATTGGATTAGAAAAAACACATTATAATGATGCAATTGTTATATCTTTAGGCCGCATTAACAAACCTATTCTAGAAAACATTGACTTAATTGTTAAGAAGCATGTAGCAAAAGGCTCTTATAAGTTGGCTAATGGTCAAAGATCTGAAAAGAAACTTCCAACAGGAAAAATACATGGTTTCAGAGCCTTAGACAAAATATCTTATAAAGGCCATGAGTATTTTATTGGCGGGCGCATGAGTGCAGGCTATTGTACATTAATCAATATTAATGGAGAAAAGCAAGTATTTGATAATCCAAAGACAGTTAAATTAAATGCAATAATTAGAATACAAGCAAGGAGTACAGCAATGTGCATAAGTCAAAAAATCATTCAAAATATAGCTTAACTCATATAATATTTGAGTAGACAATCAAGGATAGTTGAGTATTTTCAGACAATTTATGTACTTAGCTAAAGACTAAGTACTTTTCTTGACTGTTTGAAATAACTAAATACGAAAAGAGAAAAGAAACTATTGACAATGACTTCGCTATAAAATCAGTAGATGCTATTAGAGGAGTATTGCAAGAATAATTGTAGATTGGAGGGAATTTATGTATATACTTACTTTTATATTAGTATTTGCTTTGTCGCAGTTTGTTACTAATAAATTGCTAAAAGTAAGTGATGAGAACAGCATTAGCTACACTTATTCAAGACGAGACGGCTTAATCATCTTTGGCTTCATAGTAATAGGAATTCTATTACAAGTATTTGTTAAGTTTACTGGAAAAACATTTTGGATAATCTTAGCTATATATGCTTTTCTTATTCTTATGACTATGATAGTACTTGCTACTATGAAAAAAGTAATAGTAGAAAAGCAAAAAGAAGATATGAAGAAAGTATTTGATGTATTAGCTCCAGCTCTTCCTAAAAATGCTGAGTTTGATATGAATACACTGCCTTTTAGATTAAGCTATGATGGTACTAAGATAAATAGAATAACGATGGATATTATAAATCCTACTACATTTAAAGAAGACTTAGCTATCAACATCTGTCTATCTTTAAATAAGTATCTGCCTGATTACGAATGGGTACCTGAATTTGACTATGCTTCAAGAGAATGTTCTTTTGTAGGTACTCCACTTCCACCGCATGTAGCTAAATATCCGGGAAGTTGGCTTAGACCATCTGAGCTTATTCCAATTGGATTAACCGGCTTAGGTGAAATTGGTTGGGTAATAAACTCTTATAAAAATGAAGGTAGATCTCTTTATGTATATGCAGATGGTAAAAGAGCTAAAACTGTAGATAGTCCATCTGCCCCACAGGCACTTACAGTCGGAGGACCGTTAGGACTAGATACAATAATTCCTACTGTAAATGGATATAAGACCATGGAAACTATTGAAGTAGGAGATATAGTATTTGGCTTAGATAATGTTTTATCTAAAGTTATGCAGGTACACGAGATTCATATATCAAATGAGGTATATGAATTACAATTTACTAATGCGTCTACTAACATAAAAGTTATTTCAGACGATATACATAGATTTCCAGTAATTACTCGTGCTAGGATTAATAAGCAAGACGCTGATTTCTTTAAGCCAGTACTCGGTAAAGATCTTGAAGTAGGTATGTATATTGTTGGAGGAACTGAAGATTTTATTTTAGAAAGAAAAACAAAAATAGCTCCGCAAAAGGTAAGATGTATTACTGTTAATAACGACCAGCATATTTTCAAAATAGCTATAAGTAAAGATCCTACTTGGGTCGGTGGAACAGAATATAACAACACATCCCTTCTAGTATATAACACGGGGGGCGGTAAAGCTATCTATGTGGAGCAAGAAATAGATACAGAGTGAACTAATCCCAGCCTAAAGGCTGGAATCTTTCTATCTATCTATTTATGGATAAAGCAAATTATTCAGAATTAAGTAATGGTTTTACTATTCTCAAAGCTAAAATTGTTAGCTTAACAGAATGTACAGAAACGCTTATCAATATTTATGAGAGTGAATTAGAAGCTTTGAGAGCTGAACTTAAAGAAAAAGATAAGATTATTGCTAATCTTAAGAAAGATAAAGAAAGCTAACAAAGTCTATTTAACTATAATAGAATGGATCGAGAAAAATACCTAGTCTTAATGGCTAGGTATTGTTTTTTATGTACTTTAGAAAATAACTATGATATAATTAAACTATCTAAAAAGGATAGTACTATGACTATTAGTGAATAAGTATGACTATTATTGTCCTGAAACTAAACGAGTAATTATTTTGTAAAGGAGATCAGTATGCGAATTGTTAGAAGGGCAGAATATGAAGAAATGAAGAAAAGCTTCTTTAGAAGACACAAAGGAGATTTTCAATGTAATACTAGAGGATCTTCTGCAGAAAATTATCACAAGACGTATAATTTTAAAGATGGAGCTTCTTGGTATGAAGTAATGACTAGAGACACTGTTACTGAAAGAGTAGAAATAAAATTTTGCAATGTTCCAGTTTCGGTAGATATGATGAAGATAGAATTTTGGAATAGTGACGAGTCTTCTAGTAAAGTTTATTATGAGCCTTGGGATATTAAAGCATAAGAGGTATGATTTATGATAATGTATTTTAAGAATAAAGTAGTTAGATCAAACCAATTATGTATTTTAAATAAAAGGAGATAAGATTATGAAACGCATGTATACTACGTATAATAAAAAAAGAATTGATTTTGAAGATGATTTTGTTATAGTATTTGATGAGAATGAGCAGCAAATCTATAAAGGAATAGAAGACTATGAGCCTATGGAAGATGCTGATTGGGAATGGGATCCTTCAGAAAATGTTTATAGATTTGACAAGTACATTAAGATCTGTTTGGAGGTATAAGTATGAGATACAACATTATTGATTATAAGAGTCAGATTTAAAGGATCTATATAATGGAAGTGCTCTTACTTTTGTAGGTATTTTTATAGATGACGATAATAACGCTAGACGTGAATAAGGAGAGAAATTATGAGTTTTAGAATATTAGAGGCTTGTACTTTATATAATGTAAATTTACTTAAAGTAAGTGAAGAGATTAGAAATGAAGTTAGTACTGAATTTAATCTTGACGCAGATCACCTTTTACTAAATATGAGCTTAGTAGACATTAATAATTATAAGATTCCTGAAGAAGCAATTGATTACGATTCAGGTGATTTTGATGAGTGTATGCTAGAATCTCTTCTTGATGAGATTGTTGGCAAATATCCGCATTATTTAGTTATAGCTTTAGGCTGTAGATGGAATGGAGCAAGTGGACATAAATTCTGTAATAATGTAATTGAAACTGTTACTAGATATTATGATATTTCTTTATCAGTAGAGAAAGAAGGTAATGGAGCAATATTGTGTTTAGAAAGTTCTCACGATGTTCCTACAGGAAGCACAACTTATATTGTTGGTTTAGAAGAAGATGAATATGAAGATCTCGATGTAGATGATATTAAGTTAGAAGAACTTATAGACTTTGCTAAAAGAAAGTTTTAATTATGAAGGAGGATTTTGATTATGCAACCAGATATTGAGAAATTAGTGAATGAGACTAGAGAACAGACAGGCTTACGATATAATAGTATAGACTTTAATTACGCTAGATTCAAATCAGATGGTCATAAACTTATTATTATGTTTGAGAGAATCGTTCTTAATCTTGTAGACATTGATTGTAAGTCTAATGATATAACTGATGACCTATTAACTTTAGAATTTGATAAGCCACTTCCAGACTTTACTCATATTGGAGTAGATATTTTAGAGTATAATGAAGAAACTAAAGAATTAAGAATTAATGATACTATTTATCATTTACTTTCAGAATACGACGTAGCTCTCTTTGTAACAGATCTCGGAGTACAAGTAAAGCAAGCTATGGAAAATCTTTTTAAGAACATGAAAACAAGACTAGTCCAATAAGAGGTAATTATGATATTCGAAAAAATGAGACAATTGGAACTTATATATAATAGTTTTCCAACAGATGCATCAGCATTATTTGCTTATATAAAAGAAAATATTCATGCTGAAAAGTATATCAATGACGAGACTATTCAAAAATGTATTGATGTGCAAAGAAGAGGTAAGCGATTAGCTTTAGGAAAATTCGTAGATGAAGATAGAATTATAGCTTGTTTAGTAATTGATCATTATCTTAGTTTAGATATTTGTACTACTTGGTATGATGCAGCTCATTCTTGGAGCTATTTTAGTCATTCATATCAATTTGTAGATATGTTGACTACACATTATACTTCTACAATCATTAAGTATTTAGATGATATAGTAGATTATCAAAAAGAATTAAATAAATATGATCCTGAGATTTTTCATAAAGGAGATAAGTATCTAGTAAAAGTTAACTATAGAGCTTATGGTATCCAATTTAATTCTATTATAGGAGTAGATAAACTAACTAAAGAAAATCTAAAGAAAGTTAAATTAGCTATTGATGACGCTGAGATATTTTTACTTAATCTTAGAGCTTTTATAGGTGAAATTGAAAGCTTTATAAGTAATGTAATGCGATTTTTAGGTGATGATTATGAAGTAAAGATCAGTGATGATAGCTATACTATTATATTAAAGGAAGATGCTGAGAGTCGATACGTGGTTGGTAAAAGATTATGCTTTTATATTAACTTTAGATTTTTCACTGATAGTAATTTCTCAAGAGAAAAAGCTATATCACTAGTAGCTTACACAATAGATGTTAAAGTAAAATGTCCTGGAATTTCTAGATCAAGTATTGCTGTTATACTAGATAAAATGGTTAGAATGGAAGATTTCCGTAGCATATATGATGTAAATTTTTATGATCTAGACGAACTATATGATGTTGTAAAAAGAACTCATGATAGTAATTTTAAACACGTAGAAATATTGGACTGGGAGATGAATTAATGTTAATACCTAAAAAAGATTGGAAAGTTTATAGCTTTAAAGGAAATGAACTAAGTAGACAAGTAACTGGAAATTATTCTGCTTTGCGTGTATTTCTTTCTATTCGCTATAGAAAAGGAGAAATTCAGCTATATAATACGGTGTCTTCTTATACTAATTGCTGTTTTACAGAAAAGAAAGATACTAGATCTCCATATATGAAAAAGATGGCTGATAGTTGTGAATGCTATAAGTTACATCTACCTGGATGTGATTGCTATATATTAACAGAAGCTTTTGAAGATAATTATAGAGATAGTCAATTACATCTAATCACAGAACTTCCAGAAGAAGTGATAGATCACTGTGAAACAGAATTAACTTTAGAAGGATATACTAATAATTTAATTACATTACTAAGTACATTCTTAGACAAATCTACAGAGGGTTCTCGCAATAGTTTTAGATATCTTGAAGCAAAAAGAGTGGTTATGTCGATAGAGTTAAGAAGTAGCATTAATAGAGATATGACAGTTAAGGTGAATAAAGTATTTATTAATTATAATATTTATCCTCCTATGTTATGCTTTAGTTGCTCTACTATTGAATCGGTAGATACTGCATTAAATTCTATTATTTATAGAACAATGCATCTAGAACCAGGTAATTATTTTTATGAGTACGATGAACTTAGAAATGAGTTATGTAAAAAGTTAAGCAAATTTATTATTGATAGTTAAGGAGGTGTCTTATGGAGATTATAGATTTCTATGATACGACATTTGATTTAGTAGGCGAAAAGACAATTAAATTCAGAGTAAATAGATATAAGATCGATAATGATGATCATGATGTAGAAGATGATAAGATATTTAATGGATTTGTTTTTCTTAAGTTTAAGGATCCAATTGATGTAAGAAAATATCAAGTCTATAATATAGACAATATTTACTATGATAATGACGATAAGGCTCTTTATATTGATGATGACTGTTATAGATTAATCGATTATGATATGATGAATGAGATAGTAGATGCTATTGGCGGAGACTTTGATATTTGCCTTGCTAATATTCTAAATCATTTTATTGATTGGTTTGTAGGTAATTTAGGTGCTCTTTAAGAAAAACTATTTATTTATATATCGACAAGAACTTGAATAAGGAGATTATATTATGGAAAAGCGTTATGTAGTATATGGATGGGATGAAGATGCTCAGAAAAATTATGCAGACGATTATGATAAAGAGCTTATTGATTCATTAGAAGAAGGTAGACGTGACGTAATCGATTATGGAGAAGAACAAGGTGAATTTGACAACGAAGATGATGCGTATGCATGTGAAGCAAAGTATGCTGACGCACATTGTATGTATGATATAGTATCAATTTATGATAGAGAGGAAAAATATTGGATTAACTAGTGAGTTAGCGACATGATAGAGCATGAAGTATATATAATTATGCCAGATAGATTCCACCTTTTAAGGTGGGATTAGTTCACTGAAAAAGAATAGGAGTTTTATATATGGAGAAACTAAAATCATGTCCATTTTGTGGTAGTGAAAAATTAAAAATTGAAAATAAAAGTGGACAAATACATCATTATATAAAAGATGAAATGAAAATATGGCAAAGAGCTACTTATTCAATTAGATGTAATTCCTGTAAGGCTAGAGGTGGTCCTTTTGGTATAGATATTCCAATTGATGATATTACATTAAAAAAGAAAAAAGAACTTATTGCTAATGAAGAAGTAATTAAAAAATGGAATAGTAGAGTATAATGCTATTTACATCGAAATATAATAGAAACACACATGTTTTCTGTTACACTTAGATATATATACCAAAATCAAAAGAAGCTTGGATTATTTGTTTAGTCGACAAATATTGTGCTACAATTGAGTATATTGTTGAGTATGCTAAAAAGATAAGAGGTTTTAGACAGCAACGAGCATATAACTAAGGAGAGAATTAATATGGAACGATATTCAGATGTTAGACCGTATGGGGAAAGACGTTATTGGTACTTTACTACGCATGGTACTGGTCCAGGTACTATTCCAAAGGATTTGCGTGTTCTTGAAACTAGAGAAGGTCAGAACGAAAAAGGAACTTGGGGGTATATTTATCTTATTGGATGGAGTTCTTAATACGGATGAATTGTATGAGTTTGATCTAAAGGAACTTGCGCCTAGAGACTAGTGAATTGATGAGTAGATGGTTTCTATAGAACTAGAGAGGAGTGATAGCTTATGTTATTAGATGAATTGAATAGCAAGGGCGAAATAACTGCATTTGTAAAACAACCATTATGTATCTATACAAAAACACCGACTTCTTATTCTGAATGTTGGGATAATCTTACTAATGACAGTCTTGAGTTAGACAACATCAATGATTCTTATGGATTAGATATAGTTGGAACTGGAGACGTAATCAGTGTATTTATTCCAAGAAATGTAAGATGTATTTTGACAAAGGCTAACCCAAATGTAGATTGCACAGTAGTATATAAGAATATTGAGTGTGATTTACTTTTTGAAGATGAAACAATTGATACATATTTTGATGTAGTGGAGGAATAAACTACGGGAAAATATCATCAAGGCATGCAGCGTACTTTTAAAGAAGATGAGGAAGAATATCAAAGCTTAAAAGAGTTTGCAGAGCTTTTAACAAAAAATAGTCCTAATAAGGAACTTTATAAAGTCGGTGATTGTTATCTTGACGCTGGACAGGGACGGATGTGGACAACTATTCTCAATAAGACTGAAGGCTGTCAAGCGATAGATCCTAGAGAACGGTTTGAAATTGTCAATAGAGAATACTTTAATAAGAATCTAGAAACTTGGCTGACTGATAAGTATAATCCCGATAGACTCAAATAGGAGGGGAATTATGTATGCAGATATTCATCAGTGGTATTTAGCCGTAAATGATGCTATTCCTACTACTGAAAAGTATGAAGATATGATATTAAAGTTTTACCAAAAACTTTATATTAAACCAGATAGACAGTTAGAGACTCCGTTTCTAACTGCTTTCTACGCTAAAGAAAAATATTCTAAGAATATTGCTAAAATTATTGTTAGCGCTCTTAAGTGGGCATTTACTGGAGCTATCTTTGCTTTTATTACAAGTTATATTTTAGCTTTTATAAATGGTACTTGGAAAGAGAACTTAGTTGCTGCATCTATAGCAGCTGGAGCCGCTTTTATTTTATTTGAAGGATTTACCACTTTACTCAATTTTCTTAGTTATAAAAGTATAACTAAGAAGTTAGCAACTATGGAATCAAATCTAAAAGAAGTAATGGTATCTCTTCCATCTGGATATAGAAATTCAGAAAAGATGCGTTATATTATGCAAGTATACTACGCACAGAAAGGAGTAGAACCTGAAGTAGCTTTTGATATTGCTGACGAATACTATAATAAACGTCATCAAAAGAAAATAAGAGGAGTCATGTTTGATCAGCCTTTTAGAAATGACTTTGTTGTAGAAGAAGAATATACTGCTGGGCAACAAGTAGTTGAAAAGACAGAAGATGAGAAGATCTTAGATAATCCTAATCTTCCTAGCGATATTAAAAGTAAGACTTTTAGAGGTTCTGATGACGCTAATAAAGATCTTGATAGTATGATAGGTCTTGTATCAGTTAAGGATCAAATTGAGAAATTAGAAAATAGAATTAAGTTTTATGGCAACCAGAATAATGGTAATCATATGCAATTCTTAGGTTCTGCTGGTACAGGTAAAACCACGGTAGCTAGAATCGTAACCAAAATCTTATTTGATTTAGGTTATATTAATAAGAATCAGTATGTAGAAATTTCAGGTGATTATCTAAAAGCAGGAAGTACTGCTAGAGCTGATGCTATTATGGAATATAGTATGGGAGGTGTTCTGTTTATTGATGAGGCTTACCTCTTATATGATAAAAATGGTTATAGTTCTGAAGCAATTGGTGTACTTCTGAAGGCCATGGAAGATCATAGAAAAGATTTTGTAGTTATACTTGCTGGTTATGAAGAACAAATGACTAGACTAATTGCTTCAAATGAAGGATTTAGTTCTCGTATTAAGCATACTATCTATTTCCCAGACTATATTGAGGATGAGATGCTTGACATTTTTAAGTTCTTTATTAGTAATTATAGCGGAAAGTCTTATAAAATTAGTGACGAAGCAGTTACTTTGTTACTAGAAACGTTCTCACTTGAAAAGCAAGCTAAATCGTTTGGTAATGCGCGTACAGTAAGAAATGCTGTAGACGCTATTATGGATAATTATGCTGATAGAAATATTAATTTTGGTACAGATACTAAGATCATTGAGGTAGAAGATGTTCAAAAGTATCAAGATAGTAGAAAGATATTCTTACGGCATGAAACTAAAAATTCATCTGCTGCTAACAATGTAGATGAGTCTATTATTAGATTAAGTGAATTAAAGCCTAAAGTTAAAAATGGATCTGAAAATCCTGACGAAGCATTTAGTAATTTAATTGGATTCGACTCATTTAAAGAAGAAGTAGATATTCTTAAAAGACAAAAAGAATTTGAAAATACTAAAGGACAAAAGATCTTACTTATGGGACAGCCTGGAAGTGGATTTCCCTGGTTGATTCCTATAATTACAGGATATTTATATGAATTAGGTTATATTCAAGAAAATAAATACTTAAGTATTTCTGCTGATTTCTTAAAAGGTTCTTATGTTGGACATACTAGTAAGAGAGCTCAAGCAATTATTTCTTATGCTACTGGTGGAGTATTATTTATTAAGCATATAAATGATCTACAAGATGATACATTTAGTGCAGAAGCTAGAGCAGTTATTTTAGAAGCTATAAATAATGAAGATCTAACTATAATTGTTGCTGATTACGAATCTGAATTGTTGAATAGCATAGCTGATCAATTTAATGTTGTTTATCATGCTCCAGAACAAAGTGCAGAAACTCTTACTAAAATATTTATTAAGCAAGCTGAAGATGAAGGGTTTGCTATCAGTGACGCAGCTATAGATAAGATTAGACCTATGCTTAGTAGCAAGAACATAAAAGATACTATGAATCTTTATGAGAAAGTTAAGAAAAAGCATATAGCTAATTTTACTGAGGAGAATAAATATATTATTGTAGAAGATGATGTAGAAAAGCCTAAGTTAAAATTAAATCTTATCTAGAAGATTGACATAATTAGGAGGTGTCTTATGTTAGATGGAAGAAAAATAACTATAGAAGAGCTAGACAGCTGTTTAGAAAATCATGAGCATTTAGAAGAAGCAAAAAAGTTCTTAACTGAAGCTATTGAAGGTGGAGCAGAAGTTTATTTTGATAGAAATAGATGCTTTGATATTTTAGCTAGAGTGCCTGGACTGGAGTATGAGCGCTCTAACAAAAGTAAAGTTATCGGTATCTTTATGGCTATTTATGGCCCTCGTTATTCTAATAATGATAAAGTATATACTTGGCTAGCAGTCGAAGATAGCTACGGCATTAAAGCTGATTTTAATGCTGGAGAATATGCATCAGCAGATGGATATAACACAGTTTTAAATAAAGCTATTATTATGTTAGGCATGTGTGATTTTTGCCATAAATATATAGGCTTAAAAGATTTAAAGCTTGTAGGATTTGCTAATAAAGCTTGTAAAGAGTGTGGTCCCGCAGCTAAGAAAGAATTAGAATATCCTGGTTGGAATAGATGATAAGCTATTTAATAATAATAAAGTGCATTGTAGTGCGCTATAAATTGTTCTTAGCAACACATGTTAGAAAGTGAAAAATGCCTTGGTCGTAAGACTAGGGCATTTCTTTTGAAAAAATTAAAGGAGGAAGAATTTATGTCAAAAGCATCTTTTGTAAAAGCATTTAGTGATTTCTTAAAAGAAAACGTCCCATATTATGAAGATATAAATGGATTAGTTTATGTAGAAAAAGAAGGTGATGAGTGGGTTTATATTAATTATAGATCTTATTCACAAAAGAGAATTTGCGTTACTGCAGATTCTGAAAAAGCAATTATGACTGATTTCTTTAGATGTGAGAATGATGCTCCATGGATCAGTCCTATCGATGAAGAAATTTACAAAATGAGTAAATAATTATCAGTAGAAAGGAATTTGGAAAAATGATTGGATGCTTAGATGGTACAAAAGTTTTTGAATATAGAACTGAGGAAGATTTTATTAGAGCCATTAGTAATTATATGAGTAAATATGATGGCGATTATGCTATCATCACTGATTATGGAGATATAGTCAAGGGAATAATTGCTGACGAAGATTTTATTATTAGAGCTGATATTCAAGAAGGAGAATCTTATTATATACGATTCTATCAGACTAGATTGAAGACTTCTGAAATAGATTTTCCAGGTAAAAATGATAAGTTATCTTATAAAGATGCTAATGAAAGACCTCATAAATTAAAGGTATTTAGAGCACCTATTCCAACAGAAATAGATTAAAGTAATTATTTACAATAAACTTGAAAGAAAGATTCCACCTTTTAAGGTGGGATTAGTTCACAATTTTAGTCAACTAGTATATAATACAAAAAATTAAAGGAGATTATTACATGAAAGTTACAGATTTGTTTAAGCCTATGACTCTCCCCAAGGGAGCAAACATTGATCCGAGATATTGGGCAGATAATGGCGATGGTACTTATACACCTACAGCATTACTTGTTTATAATATTTCTAGAGATGCTGTAGAGTATTTTAAGAAGAATATTGTTAAGTTGGACAAGGAAGAAGTTGCTACTACTCAGTATGGTAAGAAGACTATTAAGGTTGGAAATTATCATTATAGAGATTGCGATGTCACTATAGTTGATACTTATACAAACGATATGCTTTCCAGAGAACATGAGATTAAGTATGGAGAGCAGTTGAAAGAAATTAATAAGAAGTGGAAAGAATATCAGAGAGCTCATCCTGATGAATTCGATATTACTTATGGAGTTCAAATGCCTGATCTTGGTGGACACGATGAGAATTCTTATTTTAATGGATTTAAGCCAGAAGACATAGGTCTTTCACTCGCAGATGCCGTAGCAGCTTGCTCAGCAGCTATGAATCTTCTTCAGAAGTATAAGAGTGATGGAGATAACTATGCTGACCTTCCTATGGTAAAGTTTGATAGATATACGTCTAAGTCTGAGTTTAAGGATAAGCATAAGGCTTATAGACAGAATCTAGTTGATGAAGCGGGTATTCCTGCAGTTGTAGAAATTCCAAAGGAACAGCTTCCTACAATTATTGGTGATAGCGAGGCTAAGTTTAGAAATAAGAATTATGAAAAGCCTTCTAAGAAGCCAGAACCTGGAACAATTACTATTCCTAACTTCGAAGAAAAGATTACTAATAGTTCTCAGGATGAAGAGACTTTTGGAAAGTTTGCTACAGGTCTTATTGCTTACATCACATCAACAACTAAAGAGCAGCATATGGACGCTCTTGCCGATAAGATTAGAACTATTGGTGCAGAGTTTGTTAATAAGTTTAATGATGTATCTAAGTTCTTTAAAGCTGAAGAGTCTTCCTTTGGCTATGATATTTATAAGAAAGGAACTGAACAAGAAGCTCCAGAAAAGTATATGGTACTCTTGAATATGGGAGATCATTGGGATGGTTCTCTTTGTGCCAACGTAGACGGTCTCGATATCAAGTTTAAGGGTGTTATTAATAATTATGAAGATTTTAAAAAGATCTTAAGAGCATTTGCTAAGATTCTTGACACATCTGAATTTACTGATCTTGCAGAAGATCTTCTTAATGTCGTAGATACACTTTAACGTAATAATATATTTAGGTGAGAAAATTATGAAAAAGAAAATAAGCGAAATTAAGATTGGCGATAGAGTAATGGGTACCGATGGAAAATGGCATAAAGTTATTGGAAAAACAGAAGTAAAACTAGCATCTATTATGTATGAGATTACATTTAGTAATGGTAAAATAAAATGTGCTGACACACATCAATGGAATGTTTTTATTGATAATAAGATGTATACTATAGACTCTATGGCCATAGAATCAGAATTTAATTTTTATAAAGATAGACATGTTGGTATTTTAGATGGACCCACTATAATAAGTATAAAGAGAATTGAGCCAGAATTAGTACAGTGTATTACAACTGACGCTAAAGATCATCAATTTGCAATATATCCGTTTTAATCTCGAAAGGAACTTAAATAACTGAAACTATTAGCTAACTACAAAAACGGTAACTACGATGTTCTATTATATAATGATGGAACTAAGATAAGAATGAATAATTTAGATAATTTAACTCCAAGTTTTTCTGAAAGCATTGATATAACAATAACAACTAAATGTGATGGTGGATGTAAACACTGTTATTTAAACTGTAAAGAAAAAGGTATTCATGCAGATTTGAATCAACCAATGTTTGATACTCTTCATACAGGAACAGAACTAGCTCTAAATGGTAATGATTTATCTCATCCAGATTTAGAAAATTTCTTAATTAGAATGAAAGATAAAGGTATTTTCTGCAATATTACAGTGAATCAGATTCATTTAGACAGGAATATGAGCAAATTATTAGAATGGCAAAATAGAAGGCTTGTTTGCGGAGTTGGTATTTCTTTATCAGATTCATCAGATAAAACTCTACTATCTAACATGGCTAAGTTAAAAAACACTGTTCTGCATGTAATAGATGGTTTGTTCTCTAAAAGTGACATTGAAAATCTCATGAATCATAATATTAGTATTTATTTACGGAGGAATAAAATGAAATTAAGTATAAGATCAATTTTAAATTTAACTTCTTCAGATTATCAATTTAGATTTAATAACATGTGGGATGTATATACATATACTACAAGACATTCAGATGAAATGCACTTAGCCGATTTTAAAGTAGTAGATAATAACTTACCAGAAAGATCTAAGTTTGAAAATCTAATTATGAATAATTCTCATGTATTCACAAAGACACATAATGAGATTATTGTTAAATCAGATCTAAATAATCTCATAAACTTAGATATTTTAGAATTAAGAGCAGAAGATGATCAATTAATAATAGTAGTTTCATATGGAAGCAATAACTTAGTTGCTTGTCCTAATACTGTTGCAAAGTGGCATCTATAATAGGAGGACAAACTCACATGAAATTATCTAAAGTAATTGAAAGATTAGAAGAACTATTTACACAAGATATGTCAACTAAATCATTTGCAATAAGTTATTCAGAAGATTCTAGTCATTGTGATGTAGAGTGTTTAAAAATAACAACCGGTTCACCTTTATCTATAGAACTAATATTTGAGGATCCAGACTTATTTTTATTTTACACTAAATGCTCAAATAACTTAGAAAAAGATTTTAGAAATGATAGAGTTAAATTAATTACTATAAAATATGCAAAATTGTTTACTATATTTTGTGCTTCTATAGACGATATTTTCACAGAACAATTTCTGCGCTATATAGGTATAGACAACTTTGATGATTGTAAATCATTTGTAGAACAACATTCATCTTTTCCATCCACCGTATATTTTAATGGACATAGGTTCACTTTTAAAGGTGACATAAATAATAGAAATGTGACAAAAATAAATGACATAACAAAAGTTGAAATGGTTCATACTATACAATTTGTTGAAGTTTAGAGAATATTAGAAAGTTTTATTTTAAAAAAAATAATAGAAACTACAATTAACTTAATAGGAGGATATAAAGATGATACAAATAAGAAAAGGAATGTTTGAAACCAATAGCTCATCAGCTAATGTGTTAATTATACCAAAAGATCAAAACATTCATGTGCCTAAAAGACTAATCTATATAGATGATGAAACTTCTAGAAAGCCTAGTGAGATTGTTTTATATAATCTTATGAATGGATTTAGAATGTCTAAAGATACTATTGATGTAGTAATCAATTTCTTATATAATAACGGTGTAGAAGAAATTATATACGGCGGTAGAAATTCGTATATAGCAAAGGCTATTGAAATGTACAGAGAAAAACCTGTAGATATGGGAGTACCTTCTAATTGGGATAAGAAAATATTATTATTTGCATTATTTGGTGATGAGACTGAATGCCATTTTTATGAGGACGGTGATCATAGACCAAATGCAGATGCAGATGAATATGATGAAAATTGGTATAGAGAATATAGTGCAGACTAGTAAATAACTAATGTGAACTACCACGAAGCTAAAGACTTCGTGGCTTCTAGGAAACTAAAAGCCTAAGTTCACCAGATTAAGATAGTAGAAATACTAACTACGTTAGAATACTCATGATACCTATAATTGACGCATCAGATTATTGCTCTATCGTTTATATTTAAGTTTAGCTGAGGTAAGGCTATGTGATATAAGCTTAAAAAGGTATTCTAACATTATCGAGATGATGACGGATTCTTAGTATGGTAATAGTATTAAGATACGCATGACTTGCAGTAATGCAAAGTATTTATCTGAAAGGATTTTTAAATGGTTTATGTAATTAATTATGATAATCAACCTTTAATGCCATGTAGCAATGCAATAGCAAGGTTATTATTAAAACAAGGTAAAGCAAAAGTTAAAAGAAAAACTCCTTTTACAATTAAGCTTACATATCAAACTGATAATTATACTCAAAATTTAACATTGGGTATTGATACTGGAAGTAGTAAAATTGGAAGTGCTGTAGTAAAAGAAAACGGAGATATTGTTTATTTATCACAAATAGAAATAAGAAATGATATTGCTGATAAAATGAAACAGCGTTCTAAATATCGCAGAAATAGACGTAATAGAAAAACAAGATACCGCAAAGCAAGATGGCTGAATCGTAAAAACAGTATTAAAAAAGATAGATTTTCTCCTACAATGATAAGTAAAGTCAATAGTCATGTTAAAGAGATAGAGTTTGTCAAATCTATACTACCTATTAAAAATATTATATTAGAAACAGGTAATTTTGATACTCATGCTTTAAAAAATCCTGCTGTATTAAAAAATAAATGGTTATATCAAAAAGGTATTAATTATGGATTTTCTAACACAAAATCTTATGTTTTAGACAGAGATAATTATACTTGTCAACATTGCAAAGGGAAATCAAAAGATAGTAAATTAGAAGTCCATCATATTATTTTTAGAAGAAATGGTGGTTCTGATGAAGAAAACAATTTAATTTGTTTATGCAAAATTTGTCATGATAAACTTCACAAAGGCGAAATTAGTTTAAATAAAAAAGGTAAAATTAAAAGTCAATTAAAACACGCAACTCAAATGAATAGTATCAGAATGCAATTATTAAAAATATATTCTACTGCAAAAGAAACATTTGGATATATAACAAAAGAACACAGACAATTTATGGAATTATCAAAAGAACATTATAATGATGCTATTGCAATTGCTAGTTTAAATAATATTGAAAACACTGGTTGTTTAAACACTAGATACTTAATTGATAATATCATATATAAAAAGTGTATTTCTAAAGGAGATTTTCAACAAAGTAAAGGAATTAGAAGTGAACAAAAAATACCAACTGGAAAAATACAAGGGTTTAAAAAATTTGACAAGGTTAAATATTTAGGAAAAGAATATTTTATTAAAGGAAGAATGAGTACAGGATATGCTGTATTAATGGATATTGAAGGAAACAAAATAGATTTAAAACCAATTCCTAAATTTAACAAAATGAAAAGAATACAAGCAAGAAAAATCATGGTTAGTAATGTTGGACTTCATCCGCTAAACTAAAGATTTAGCGGTTTTCGTTCTAATTTACTTATAAACTAGATAGGTCAATAATGGCTTATCTAGTTTAGTTTTTTATAAAGGCAAGAACACCTGTGAATTTATTCATGGGATAATAAAGAAGATAAGCATTTTTAACAAGGCATATCATCTTCAAAATCATAAAAATGCTTAAGTTCACTTATGGTCTATTCTACGAAAATGAACTAGTAATGCTAATGCCATTTAATAGAAATAGATCTATAAAAATACTACTGAATGCGAAAGTGATAATGCTTTAGACTGTCTATCACGCGAAGTATGCAGAGATTAATGTAATGGAGGTTCTTATATGAAAAAGTTAGTACACACACGGCTGTCAAATACTATTTGGTGGGCCACAATTAATGAAGCTAAAGGAACAATGAATACTAAAACGAGAGTAGATGTAACAGATAATGCAATCGATGTGATTGTTTCATATATTACTAATATGGATGAGTATAAAGATAGAAATGGTTATAACGGAGAATATAAAATGATCTGAAGAATAAGCTGACTTCTAGGATTAATGGATTTAGTTAAAGTGAATAGCTCTATATACAAGTAATCGTGATTATCTGGAGGCATTCTGAAGTCTTCTAGAAAGTCTATTTAATAATAATAGAATGAATGCGAAAAATACTTAGTCGTTATGGCTAAGTATATTTTTTTGACGGAGGTACCTTTTAATGGAAGACAGAATAGTCGAATACAAAAGTAAAGGTTTCATGTCTATGATTATTATGCTAGAGTAGGAGTATCTAAAGACTTAGTAGACAATTATTATATTGAAATTAAGTATGGTGCTAATATGTATGATGGTTCTGTAGAAACAGTAAAAGAAAGATTGAAAGTTATTGGAGAAGGTTTACAAAAAAGACGAGAAGTATGAACAAATAGCAAAGGTACTGTTAAATTTATAAGGAGAAATAATTATGGTACAGAGAATTTTTAAAGTAGCCCCATCTTCTACTTCTGCTACGGGTTGGGAAATTGAAGATCAGGCTAGTGGAACAGTTTTAGATCTTCCAAAAAGCGTAAAAGAAGTTCTTACTGAAGGAGCAAAGTATCTTAAGGATGCTAATTTTATTCTTGGTAGAATTGAGACTATGCAAATCGCTCTTGCTGGAGTAACTGACAGCCTTAATGTAGTAGATCAGTATAGTTTAGAGCATCGTTCAGTTCTTAAGACATTTGGTCTTAAGAGTAATGGAACTATTGATGATGAGATTGATTTATATCTTGATTCTATTAAAGAGTATGAAAAATACCATACATTTATAATGGATAGAGATGTTCCTGGTGACGACACATCAATCCATGCTTATATCGAAACTCCAAAAGATGGTAGAATTAGAAGCAGATTTAGCGATAAGGATGGAATAAGACTTGATTCTAGAAGAAATAACATTACTTATTGGCTTGATGACTATAAAGTTATTTCTGGATCAGCTGGTGGAAAGTCTATCATTCCTGTTGGAGATCCTATCGAAATCAAATAATAAGAAGGTGCCTAGGCTCTTAGTGGCTTAGACACTTTTATTAAAGGAGAATACTATGCTAAATGAAGTATTTGAGCGAGCTCTAAAATATTTTAAGCAAGATTTTGCTAAACTATGCGCTGATTTAGAAGAACCTTTAGTTGTAGAAAAAATGACTGAAGTATTAGATCATAAAGGCTTTTCTAAGGATGAAATAAAAGAGCTTCTTACAGAAACTAGAGAGAAAGAAACAAAATATAGATTTTTAGCTTATTTTAGTATACTATATAGTGAATATTTAGATATATCAGAACAAGTAGATAAATGCGATTTAAGTGACGAAGATATAGTAAAAATAAACAAATATGTTCGTGAATTTCAAAACTAATTATTTACAAAAGCTTAAGTCTGTGATATAATAAGAAAGGATAAAACAATTATGGTTGATGAAAAACTGTATGCTGATCTAGTAGAGTTATATAGTAACAATGTAAAAGCATTTAAGGAGCAAAATACTGGATTAATAATTGAGAGCATTAGACCTCTCGAAATAGAAGATCTTGAAAAACTATTTGATACTAAAGAAAGAATTGATCGTGCTTACATTGATAGAAACTATCGTAGTTTTACTATTAACCCTCAAATTACTGAAATGAAGATCAGAAATGATGTATCTTATGTAGAAATTTCTCCTGATATTAGTTGGGAGAGGCAAATAAATAACAACTAGTAAGTGAGGTAACATTATGGCAAGAGATGATGTTAAACTTATTATGGTCACAGAAAATAACAACAATAAGTTCTATAATATGCATGATAATGGAAATAACACCATGACCATTACTTATGGACGAGTTGGTACTTCAGGTGTTACGAAGAATTATGATATTTGGGAATGGGACAAGATTTACAGTAGTAAAACTGGAAAAGGTTATAAGGACATTTCTAAGACAACTGTGGTTACTAAAGGCTATAAGCCTGAAGATGATAAAGAAATTGAAGGTTTACTTAATCACCTGCTAGCAATTTCTAGACAGTATGTATCAAAGCAGACGGATATTGGACATTTGAATTCTGCAAATATTGCTGAAGTTCAGGATTTAATTAATGAATTGACTAATGTAAAGTCTGAGTATGCTGGACCTGATAGCTATAAGGAATGGCTTAAGAAGAGAGGAACTACTGATAATTCAAACGATAAAGCTTTCTTTATTAGACAAGCAGCTGATAAGTTTAATAGAGCTCTTTTGAAGATTTGGACACTTATTCCTAGAAAGATTAAGAATACTAGATCATCTATCTATAATCCAGGAACGCAGCTTCCTAAGTCAGAAGATCTTGATAAGTTTATTAGTAATGAGCAGTCACTTTTAGATAATATTATTCTTAGCAGTAAGGCCTTGAATAATGCTACTGGAACAAATACTATTTCTGAAGCATTTGGATTTAAGTTTATTAAGGCTTCTGCAGAAGAAACGCAAATGATTAAAGATAAACTTGCAAAAGAATCAGATTCTGGATCATTTAGAGTTAAGCATGTATATAAGATTGCTAATCCTGTAAGAGATGCTGAATTTGAAGATTATCTTGCTAACAATTCACTTGCTAATGACGATAATAACGTTAAGCTTTATTGGCACGGTACGGGTCCTGAGAACGTGCTTTCTATTATGTCAAATGGATTGATTATTAGACCAGCAAATGCCTCTTATGGTGGATCAGCTTTTGGAGATGGTATTTACAGCGCTCCTAGCCCTAATAAGTCTTGGAACTATGCAAGACAGGATTATGATAGAAGTTCAAGATGGATGTTTGTGAATGCAGTTATTACTGGTAAATCTTTTAATTGTACTAATAACTACGATAGAATTGGAAGTATTAGAATCTGTGACTTAAAGGGTAATTCTTTCAGTCAGTTGCATCTTGGATATCATTCAGTTCATGCTCATGCCGGTTCCTCTTCTTATATTAGAAGAGATGAAGTTATTGTTTATAATAAAGCGCAGGTAGCTTGTAGATATCTTGTTGAGCTTACAAATTGATAAGGTAGGTAGTAGGGAATGATTTATAGAATAAAATTTAGTGTTTCAGATCCAGTCAATGATCTTGAAGAAGCTCAAAATTATCTAACTAATGATGATATGACTAAGTATCTATTAGATGATATAGATGATAGATTAAAATCTATTATTACTCATATAGAATGGGTACAGGACAAAGCCATCAGTGGATACGTTGAACTTCAAACTACTGATTATCTTACTGAAGAAGATCTCAATAAAATAAAAGAATGGATAGATGGCCAGAATTCAGATGGGCTTGGATCTGGGTATTCAGATCAAGACTTTGCTAATTATGAACACGTTTGTTTAAAAGAAGTTTATAATGAATATGAACAAGTAATGTGTACAATTAGCTTAGATGGAGATTTTGAATTACGAGAAACTATTTAATTATAATAAGCGATCAGGGTATTTTTATCTGGTCGCTTTAATACTATTACGTGATTTTCATTTGAAATGTATTTATTTTTATATGAAAGTTAAATATAATCAAATGATTTTCATTTCAGAAAGGATGCGAACAATGAGTTACGCAGATCAAATTTTTAAGAAAACTTGTAGAGATATTCTACAAAATGGAACTAATACGATTGGAGCTAAAGTAAGACCTCATTGGGAAGATGGAACTTCAGCATATACTTATAAGAAGTTTGGTGTTATTAACGAATATGATTTAAGAAAAGAATTTCCAGCTTTAACTCTAAGGCGAATTGCTCTTAAGTCAGCTATGGATGAAATTTTATGGATCTATCAGAAGAAGTCAAATAACATAAATGATCTTCATTCTCATATTTGGGACCAGTGGGCAGATGAAAATGGCTCTATTGGTACTGTTTATGGATATCAGATTGGAGAAAAGTTTATCTTTAAAGGTAATAAGATAGATCAAATTGATTATGTTAGAAAGCTGCTTAAAGAAGATCCATTTAGTAGAAGAATTATGACTAATATGTATCAATTTAAAAATCTAGCTACAGGGCACTTAGATCCTTGCGCATACTCTATGACATATAATGTAGAAGAAGAGAATGGCCAACTAGTAATTAATGCTATTCTTAATCAGAGATCTCAGGATATGCTAGCAGCAAGTGGATGGAACGTTGCTCAATATGCTATACTTCTTATGATGTTAGCTCAAGAAGCTGGAATGATTCCAGGAAAACTTATTCACGTTATTGCGGATTGCCACATTTACGATAGACATATTCCTATGATAAAAGAATTATTAGGTAGACAAGAATATGCAGCTCCTATAATAAAATTAAACCCTGAAATCAAAAATTTCTATGATTTTACTACTCATGACATAATTATAGAAAATTATCAACATGGAGAACAAATAACTAATATTCCTATAGCAATTTGAGGTGATTATTATGAAATTTAGTGTAAGAATTTATGCAGATACTATAAATTCAGATATTCTATTTGATACAATGGAAAGATTTATAGATATTATAAATTATAAAATAAACAAGACTAAGCTTACAGCTATGATTAAGCCTGGAGTTATACAGATTCAAGAACCAAGTGTAGATTTTGATTCTGACGATGATAGAATGGATTCTATTTATGCGGAAATCTGGGCTGAGATTAGTTGCTCATCTGAAGATAGAAATGAAGTATTTAATACTTACAAACTGTGGATAGATAAGCAGCTTAGTATTATTAATGAAGCTCTATCAAACGAGCTTGTTACTAATACTATTCCAAAAGATTCATACGTAATGTTTAGAGGTGGTAGATGGTTTGTAGAAGTATCTCCTGGACAGAGAGAATTGTCTTTAGATTATGTACCTCTTGCTTTTTCATCTGATTATTCTGATGATAAAATAAGGGATATTGCTGAAGAGATTGTAGATACTCAGTGGACGCATTGAACTTCAAACTACTGATCATCTTACTGAAGAAGATCTCAACAAAATAATGGAGGGAATTTATGATATGGTCTGAAAAGAAACGTTGGGCATTTCTAGGAATTCCATTAACCTTTACTACGTATAGCTTAACAGAAGATAAGATTATAGTTGATTCTGGACTGCTCATTGCTAAACAAGAAGAAGTTTTATTATATAGAGTTCTAGATATTTCAGTTGCTCGTGGAATATTGCAAAGACTAAGCGGTCTTGGAACTATAGTAATAGTATCTTCAGATAAAACAACTCCTACTCTAAAAATAAAGAATATTCCTAGAGTTCAAAAAGTAAAAGATCAAATTTGTGAACTAGTAGAACAGGCTAAAGAAAGAAAACAAGTTTATTCTAGAGAAATTTTAGGAAATCCTGGTTTAAACGAGTTTGTAGATTGAATAAAGTATATTTAATTATACTATAATGAAAGGAAATTATACAATATGACACAACCAAAAGATCCTAAAAGTATGTTAAATTTGGATATCACTGATCTTAATTACATGGAAGATCGTGAAGGAAGAAGATTGTTCCTTAATCAAGACATTGATGAAAGCATAATTGATCAGTTTGTTTATGAGATATTGAGATATAATAGAGAAGATAAAGGAAAGCCTATAGAGGAACGTACTCCTATCAAGCTGTATATTAGTAGTATGGGTGGTTCGGTTATTGATGGCTTTGGTCTTATTGATGCTATTATTACAAGTAAGACTCCTATCTATACTATCAATCAAGCTATGTGTGCTAGTATGGGATTTCTTATCTTTATTGCTGGTCATAAAAGATATGTGATGCCTCACGCAGAATTCTTGATGCATGATGGTTCTAATACGGCTTATGGTAGCACAGCTAAAATAAAGGACCGTATGGACTTTGAATTAGGTGAGATTGAAGCCATGACTAAAGAATATATCACTAATCATACAAAGATCTCTGATAAGGTATATAAAGAGAAATATCGTATGGAGTGGTACTTCTTACCAGAAACAGCTAAAGAGTATGGAGTAGCTGATTTTATTGTAGGAAAAGACTGCGATATTGATGAAATAATTTAAGAAGTGAGGCCAGCAGTTTCTATGGCTGCTGGCTTTCTATTCCTCAAGAAAGGAAATATATGCTTGGATTAGGAAATGAGGATAAAATATGCGATAGCTGTAAAAATAATCCTAAAAATGGAGGAAGTGGAATCTGCCACTGCCTTTTAGGAACTATACCCGTCACGTAATATAGGAGGTAAATTATATGGGCTGGCTGGATACTCAGGATCGAGGATCGCCTTCTAAAGCTAAAGTCGAAGTAAAATCTGTCGAATTAGAAGTTTGTTTAGATGGTGAAAACTGGATTCCTGTTAATAAAAATTGTGTAGATAAATGCTACACTGATGCAATGCCTCGTTTGCTGATAGTGGTTGACGAGATTGCCGAGTTGACGCAGAAGTCTGGACTTAAGACTACTGAAGGAAAAAATGAAGACGCATTAAAAGATGAGATCATATCTCATATACAAAGCATAACGCAGTTAGGAAGATCAAGTGGTATACACTGTATACTTTGTACACAGAGGAACGATGCAAGTGTCTTGCCCGGGTGCGACTTGTTGTCAATTGAAAAGATTGGCCTTATGATAGCATAAGAACTATAAGATATGACTATATAAATGAAGAGGTAACACTCTGAAGATATAGCGATGAGACTGCGACATGCATAATTTGTAAAGAGTTATGTATGAAGCTCGCTAAAGTCGGATTGTTAGTAATCCGGTCGTCCATAAAATTAGCATGGTGAGTAATATAGTAAGACGAACCTATGACCGAAGAATATTATTAGTGAGGAAAATTAAAATTCCGGACTATGAAATTCCTTATATAACGAAACAATATATGTGGCGGGTTATATCTAGCTAATAATATTTATAATAGGCACCTAAACTAATATGTAAGGATAATATCTTATGGAACAAGGAAAGTCATTACACATATTTTTATGGTGAAGACGAAGAATAATAAGCTTCTTTAGTAATGATGAAAAGTAGTGTTCGAACTGTAGATAACTCTTGTAATGAGAGTAGTAGGAATGGACACAAGTCAATAATTTAATTGTAACTCGAGAATAATTAAATTATGATGGAACGCTGTGTGCGGTGAAAGTCGCATGCACGGTGTGGGTCAGGGGAAAAGATGGAGATAATTTCAAAGTCTAACCTATTGACATAATTATTCAAAATAATCCACTTTCTATTGATACATTAGTAGAAGTAAAAGAATAATATTAATAATGGAGTAGCTATGAATCCAATATTTATATGCAAAATATGTGGAGAACATATATATGAAAAACATTTGGTACAATATCACACTAAAAAACATAAAATTTCTCATAAAGAGTATTATGATAAGTATCTTAAAAAAGATTCAGAAGGTATTTGTCCAATATGTAAAAATTCAACTAATTTTTTAAGTATTTGGTCTGGATATGCACATCATTGTTCAGTTAGATGTAGTTCTTTAGATCCAAAGGTACAACATAAATTACATAAAACTAATTTAGAAAGATATAACACTATAAATGGATTTAATACTAAATTAACTGGACTACATCGACCACCTATTGTTAGAAAATCTTTAAGAGAAAGTAGAAATGAACAATATGATTTATTTGAAAAAGAAAATAACTGTATTAGAAGAGAAGTTATTATTGAGCAATATGGATGGATGTGGTATTGGGACAAAGTAGTTGAATTATTATTTTATAAAAATAAAGCGTTTGTAAAAGTAGAAGATATTCCTAAAATTGAGGCTTATAATGAAGAAACTGCTAAAAACAATAGATCTCATAAAGAAATGGAATTACTTAGATATGTTCAGACTATATATTCTGGAGTAATTAAACATGATTGTAAATCTATTATTACACCAAAAGAAATTGATATTTATTTGTCTGATCTAAAATTAGGCATTGAGTTTAATGGTACTAGATATCATTCTATCGAAATGGGAACATCTAAGGATTATCATTTAGACAAATCTCTTAAATGTAGGGATTTGAGAATTAGACTTATTCATATTTATGAGTTTGAAGATTTTGAGGAACAAAAGCAATTAATTAAAGATTTAATTTTAGGACAAGACAATTATCCTAAAAATGATTTTAATAAAAATAATTTAATTGAATTAATTCCACAACCAGAAATTATATATAATGATGGATATTATACGATATATGGAGCTGGAAAACTAATTCAAGATAACAACATAGAATTAGATACTTTAGTAGAAGTTAAAGACTAATTGTAAATGGGTAGCATAGGAAGTCGCGAACCTATGAGATAATGGTACCTTATTTACCAAGCCATTATATATATTTCTAATAAGGAGAAGTTAAATGAAATGTTCGATATGTAATATTGAAGTCAGTAGTAAAGGTATTAGTAGCCATTTACGAAGACGACATCAGACAAGTAATCAGGAATATTACGATCAGTTTATTAAAAAACTAAATGAAGGCATATGTCCTATATGCGGTAAGGCTACTAAATTTGATACTATATTAACAGGATATAGAAAGTATTGTTCGACTAGATGTTTGAATTTAGATCCTGAAACAAGAGCTAAAATTGAAAAGACATCTATAGAACGATATGGAGTAAAATGCAATCTTAATCTTGATGCGACTAAAAAGAAGGCAAATGCTAATAGTCAATCAAAAGAATCTAAAACTAAAAGAGCTAAAACAAATGTTGAAAAGTATGGTGTTGAAAATGTATATGCATCAGAGCGAGTAAAAGAAAAGATTAGACAAACTAATCTAGAACGTTATGGAGTAGATTATTCTTGGCAAAGTGATGATGTTAAGGAAAAAAGTAAGGTTACTAGTTTAGCTAGGTATGGTACAGAACATCCTCAGCAGTCGGATATAGTAAAACAACATACGAGACAATTAAAACAATCTAGATTACAAGAATTTATGATGCAAAATGATTGTATTAGTAGAGATGAAGTTATTCAAAAATATGGTTTTGGTTGGACTTTTATTGTTGATAAGATTAATGTACATCCTATTTATTGCGGAAATAACGCTTTTATAAAGAACTCAGAACTTATTAATATTCAAAAATATAGTGAGATCAATCATTATCAAAGCTCTTTATTTGAAACTGAAGTTATTGACTACATTAAGTCTATTTATTCTGGTAAGGTTATTGCTAATACTAGAGATATTCTAAAACCGTATGAATTAGATGTATATATTCCAGATAAGCATATTGCTATAGAATGCAATGGAACATTCTGGCATGATGCAGAGCATAAGAATAAAACTTATCATATAAACAAGTCTAAATCATGTAGAGATAAAGGAATACGATTGATTCATATTTACGAATGGGAATGGTCTAATTATCTTGACAAGATTAAACAGCTATTGAATATATCATTAGGTTCAGTATCTAAAATATATGCTCGTCAATGTGAAGTTAGACTAATATCTAATCAAGAGGCTAAACCATTTAATGAGGCTACACATTTACAAGGTCACAGAAATGCTCAAGTTACGTATGGATTATTCTATGAAGACGAGTTAGTTCAGCTTATGTCATTTAGTAAAACTAGATATAATAGAAACATTAAAAATGACAGTGAATGGGAAATTATTCGTGGCTGTCCGGGTTCTAATAACATAGTCATAGGTGGCGTAAGTAGGTTATTTAAGCATTTTGTTGCTGATTATACTCCATCAAAAGTATTTAGTTATTGCGATTTTAATAAATTTGATGGTAAATCATATTTAGCTTTGGGAATGACTTTTATTGGCTATACAGGTCCAAATAAATGGTGGATTATAGATAGAAATACAGTAATAGAAAGAAATCCTAAACATTATCAAGAATTAAAAAGTAATGATAAAATTTGGGGAAGTGGTTCTTTAAAATTTGAGTGGAGAAAAGTATAAATTTTTTATTTACATATGGGTATGAATTTGTTATAATTTAAATAGAAAATGATTAGATTGATCAATAAGAATGTTTCATTTAAATTGATAGGAGAGAAATAAAGTGTCATATAATTATATTGAAATAAAAAGTTCTAATGAAAAATTACCACCTCAACAACATTTTTTATTTATAATTAGTCTTGACAAATATTCGATTTGAAAGTAAGTTACTTGTCTATGTATTAAAACAATATAGAGAATTCTATGATAGGTAAACGTATAGATAAGGTGGTAGCACATTAATCTTTGCTAATAGGATGGTATAGGGAATAGAGTGGATCGATAATCTAAATTAAACAACAAGACTCTAAGAGTGTCGAGCAAGTAGTACGGAGGTAATACTATGAAGAAAAAACGATTTATCAGCATGTTGATTTGTATTGCTATGGTTGTCACTATGGCACCATGCATTGTATCAGCAGCAGATGGAGTAGCTATTAATGCTACAAATTTTCCAGATGAAAACTTTAGGAATTACGTATCAAGTGATAAAGATACGAATTCAGACGGATTTCTTAGTGAAACTGAGATAGCCAACATTACGTCTATTAATGTTACTGACATGTCAATTAGCACTCTAGAAGGTATCGAGTATTTTACGGCTATAACGATATTGGATTGCGGCTCTAACAATCTCACAACGCTGGATGTTAGCAACAATACAGCGTTAACTTTCTTGGGTTGTAGCAACAATAATCTCACAACGCTGGATGTCAGCAACAATACAGCATTAGAGTATTTGGATTGCGGCTCTAACAATCTCACAACGCTGGATGTCAGCAACAATACAAGTTTAACGAGTTTGTGGTGCGGAGGCAACAATCTAACTACACTAGATGTCAGCCGGAATACTGCATTAGAAGAATTGTATTGTTACGATAACAATCTCACAACGCTGGATGTTAGCAACAACTCTGCATTGGAATTCCTTGCTTGCTGTGGTAATAATATTAGTACTTTGGATATTAGTTGCGTTCCGGAATTACTTGGAGTGATGAATGAAGGTAGTGAATCTGTATATACTTTTAATGGTTATGAGGTACGTCAATTTATTGATGACGAAAGCGGATTAGCTTGCGATCTATCCACAACGATTGTTACTAATCCTCCAGTAACTGAAGAACCTACAGTTGAGCCTTCTGTTTCTCCTACAGTAACGGACACACCAAGTGTTACCCCTACAGTAACGGATACACCTACTGTTATACCAACGGTAACGGATACACCAAGTGTTGCCCCTACAGTAACGGTTGAGCCAGATTTACCATCTGTAAATAGAGAACAAGCTGAGTCATTCGTAACTCGTTGTTATGAAATAGCTTTGGGTCGTGCTCCTGAGCTTGAGGGACTAACAGACTGGACAGATAGTCTAGTAGATAGAGAGATAAGTGGATCACAGTTTGCTTACGGAGTTATCTTCAGCCCTGAGTTTCAGAACAAAGATTTATCTGACGAAGAATATGTTGAGTATCTCTATCTCATGCTTCTTGACCGTCCATCAGATGAGGAAGGAAAAGAAAACTGGCTAAGCCTACTAGAAGGTGGAGCTTCAAGAGAAGTAATCTTTGCAGGCTTTGTTAACTCTGTAAAGTATTTCAATCTCTGTAGAACATATGGCCTTAATGCTGGTTATTACGTGGTTGGTGTTGATATGAACCGACAGGGAGCAGTAAACGGATTTGTAGATAGACTATATGGTTATTGTCTTGGAAGAAGTGGTGACCAGGGTGGTCAGCAGAACTGGGTCACACAGCTAATTAACGGAAGTGCTACAGGTGCTCAAGTTGCCTATGGATTCTTCTTTAGCCCTGAGTTCATGAACAACAACTACTCAAATGAAGTCTTCGTAACAATTCTTTACAACGTTTGTCTTAATCGTGCTCCTGACCCAGATGGACTTAACAACTGGGTAACAGCATTAGATAACGGTGCAGATCGCCTTGAGGTCTTTAGGGGATTTGCACATTCAGATGAGTTCACAGGAATATGTAATAGCTATGGCATAGTAAGAGGAAGCATCTGACAGCTAGTAAACACAGTAAGAAGAATAACAGCCCTTGTCCTTGAGTAATTCACGGATAAGGGTTTCTTCTTTCTAACTCTTATTAGCTTAGACTAATGATATTCTTCCAAGAAATGGTCCACGGAGATATTATGTATACCAAAAAGTATGAGATCTGAGTAGAAGAACTTTTCGAAAAGTAACGTTTCTTATTAATATCACTCTAGTTTAATTCAAAGTAGTATGATTGTGAGCAATTCTTTTTTTGCCTTGCATTCATAGACTAAGGAACGATAAGGAGTGAGTTAACTTATGGTTTATAAGCCAATTTAGTTGAATCCACCAAGTAATCCATAATCAATCTAGCTGATTTTCTTCTAATTCTGTGAAATGTTTGATAAGCAACTTGCAACAAGAAGGCAGGAAAGAAGGATTAGATGCAACTAGTCCAAAACCGAAATGATTACAATTTAATTCTTCTATCCTTGGCTAGTCCTAGCATAGTTTAGAATGCATAGAAACTCTGATGTCGGCATTATCGGACATTAAGCATCCTGTACAGCAAAACACAATTGAAGCAATCAACATAAGGCAAACTAACTTTTTAATAAATTCTCATCATATCTTCTCCTTATTCCTTATTCCTGATTCATGTATTTTATCACCTTACTATTAATATGCATTACAATAGTATAATAAGGAAGAGGATATCAACATAGTGCGGATTTCTTTGATTTATGTAGTATATTTATAAAAGATGTCAAAATCCAGACGGATAAGTCTATAAATCTAAACATCGCAGTTCGTATTAGTAGAGGTGATAAATAATGCAATATCTAGAAGTTATGAAGCAAAGACATTCAGTACGAAAGTTCACTGACAAATCACTTTCAGAGTCTATTGTAAACGAACTTAGTACTCAGATATCATTAGTCAACCAAATGGGAGACTTGTCTATAGAACTAATAACAAATGAACCTAAGGCGTTTGGTTCGATGATTCGCACATTTGGAAGAATTAAGAATTGTAGAAACTATCTAGTTGTTAAGGGCAAGAACGATGATTTTCTTGATTGGAAGGCTGGCCTATATGGGGAGAGAATAGTCTTGAAGGCGCAAGAATTAGGATTGAATTCGTGTTGGGTAGCTGGTGGCTTCAAGCAAGTTGAGGGTACATTTACGGTACGTACAGATGAAAGAGTAGTTTGCTATATTCTTTTGGGATATGGAGAGAATAATGGCATCTCTCATAAAACTAAGTCTTTCGATGAAGTTGTTAGACAAGTTAAATATGAGAGTGCGCCACTTTGGTTTAAGAGAGGCATTGAAGCGGCGCTTCTTGCACCTACAGCTATGAATAAGCAGGATTTTGTTTTCGCGATAGATGCAGATAATGAAGAGATAGCATTAGTTTTTTCAAATGGAAGTAAGTACTCAACGTTAGATTGTGGTATTGCAGCGAGCCATTTTGAATTAGCATCAGAGAATAGTGTTAAGCTCTCGAAATAGTTAATTAAAGGAGGACGAGCAAATGAACGTTAAGTTTGGAAGCACTTTGCTAGCAGTTACCGACATGCAGAAGTCATTGGATTTTTATAAGAAGTTTTTTGATCAAGATGTTGAGACTGACTTAGGATGGAATAAGGTTATAACTTGTGGTCTAACGTTACAAGAGCACTTTGATCAGATTGCTGGTTTTCCGCTTGAATCCATGATTTACAAGAACCATGCTATGGAAGTCTACTTTGAAGCTGAGGATTTTGATGCTTTCATGAATTTGATCGATAATTCACCTGAGATAGAGCGTGTTCATGATGCAATAACATTCCCGTGGCTGCAGCGAGGCATTCGATTTTATGATCCTGACCATCACGTTATTGAAGTAGGGGAGACGATGCAATGTGTTGTGCGTCGACTTTTCGACGAGGGCAAGGATGTAGAGGAAGTTGCTAAGATGGTTATGTTTCCTATTGAAACTGTTGAGATTTGGTACAAAGAGTATCAAGAGAATAAAGAGTATAAAGAGTCGCAAGTTTGATTTAATGACATAGTTGATTTATAATTTCTCTACCGTCGGTGCTTCGTAAAAGGAGATAATAGGGAACCCGAGTGAGAATCCGGGACAGCCCCCGCTACTGTAAGCATTTATGCAATAGATGAATCCATTGAGTTTTTCTCGAGAAGGACTATTGATTTTGATGCTAAGTCAGGAGACCTGCCGATGAGTTTTTTGCTTAGGGTTAATTGCGGTGGGCGATTTGTCTTGAAAGGTTTTCTATGAGAAGAATACTTAGTTTGACTAGCATTAGCTTTTTGGCGATGTTTCTAGTCGTTCAATTCTGTTCGTGTTCTGTACAAACAAGTGGCACTACGATATTAAGTGTGTCAGACACCACGTCACAATCTACTATTGATTCAAGTGAAGGGACAGTTTCAGTTCAAGATGGTATTCAGACAAGCTATCCTTTTACTTATACGGATGCTTATGGTCAAGAGATTGTTATCGAGAGCGAGCCTTCAACTGTAGTAAGTGTATCTCCTTCGATAACCGAGATTATGTTTGACTTAGGAATAGAGGATATGCTTATTGGCAGATCCGATTATTGTGATTTTCCCCAAGAGGCCTTAGATATTGAGTCAGTTGGCAATATTGACGCGCCTAACGTTGAGAGAATTGTTGAATTAGATCCAGATATAGTACTTGCTTCATCTATCTTTAGTGAGGAAGCATATAACACGCTAACTGGTCTAGGAATTACAGTAGCGATTGTTAAGGACGAGACAGAATTAGTTGGAGTCTTTGATACGATTGAACTTTTGGCATCTATGCTTAATAGGAATGAAGAAGGACAAGTCTTACTTTCTAGTATGCATGAAACGTATGATTCCTTTGAAGAATTTAGTCTCAATGAAGATGACATGACTGATGCGCCATCAGTCTACTATTGCATGGGTTTTGGTGAATATGGAGACTTTACTGCTGGCGGTGATACCTATATTAATGACATAATTGAAACGGCTGGAGCAACAAATGTAGCAAGCGATGTTACTGGTTGGTCGTACTCAGTTGAGGCTTTGATTGCTTCTGATCCAGATTACATCTTGATACCGGAATTCATGTATGATGACTTTATATCTAGCGAACCTTACAGTAGTTTAAGTGCAGTGCAAGAGGGAAGAGTGTACGATATAGAATCTAGGCTTTTCGAACGACAGGCACCATGCAATTTGGATGCAGTTCTTTATATTCATGAAATCATTACGGAATAAATCAAATGGCAATGAGTCATTCATATTGAAGGCTCTAGTAGCTTTGGCTGTTCTCCTTGCGGTGATGGCAATATCTGCGTGCTTTGGAAGTAGCAATATTTCACTATCTGATATTTTTGCTTATGTTAGTGGAGTTAATAAATCCAGCCTAAAGGAATCAACAATTACTATTCTAGGAGAGATACGTTTTCCTAGAATAATAATGAGTGCTCTAGTGGGAGGCAGTTTAGCTTCTATTGGAGCAATAATGCAAGGAATATTCAAGAATCCAATGGCTGATCCTTCCGTTCTGGGAATATCTTCTGGAAGTGCATTGGGCGCGACTATTGCAATAGTCATTGGCGTAGGTTCGACTGCTGGAATCGTGGGATTAACAGGAACATATCTTGGAGCAATAATTGGCGCCCTTGTCACTTGGCTTCTCGTGTGGTTTCTTGCTCGTGCCAATTCTGGTAAAGACTTGAATTCGACGCTACTATCGGGAATTGCAATAGGTTCGATAATGAGCGCGCTTATTACCGTTCTAATGACTCTAAATATGAAGAATATGGAACAAGTTTATATGTGGATTCTTGGTACTTTCTCAAATTCTACTCTCTCGAAAACTCAAATCATGCTCTTTGTCTCAATTCCGCTGGTACTCTTTATAATCCTGCTATCACCGCAAATTGACGTGTTGAAGCTTGGAGACGAAGCAGCAGTAACGCTAGGTGTTAATCCTAAAAGGCTTACGGGAGTTATTCTATCCTTATGCTCTATTTTGCTAGCGTTTTGCGTAGCAAACTCTGGAATAATTGGTTTTGTTGGTCTCATAATTCCGCATTGTGTCTCTTTTTTAAAAGTATATAAAATGCGTCAGAAAGTAATAATGAGTATCCTAATGGGAATGATTTTTCTTGTTGTGTGTGACCTAATAGCAAGAACGATAACAGCTCCGAGTGAGATGGCTATTGGAGCGATAACGAGTCTGATTGGCGCGCCATACTTCCTAATAATGATTTGGAAGGAGGGCCTAGTAGGCAAAATGAAGCGATGAATATTACTATTAATAACCTTACTGTTAAAGCTGGTTCTTCAATGATTCTTTGTGACGTATCACACGAGTTTGAGAACGGCAAATTGCATTGCGTAATTGGTCCGAATGGTAGCGGTAAAACGACGCTAGTTAAGGAAATAGTAAAGTCCTTTTCGCGAAAAGAATCTATAGCCTTCGTCCCTCAAGAGACTTTTGGTAATTTTGTCCTTCAAGTTCGCGATGTTATTGCTCTAGGTAGATACGATAGTACTAGATTTCTATATGGAGAAAGCCAGCAAGATAAAGACAGAATTGAAGATGCTGCCAAAAGAATGGCCATATCGCACCTGCTTCCAAGGCTTTATGATAGCCTAAGTGGAGGTGAGAAGCAAGCGGTCATGATAGCGCGTGCATTAGCGCAAGATGCTAATTGGCTTATTATGGATGAACCATGTGCGCATCTTGATGTTAAAAGTTCCCAAAAAGCGCTTTCGAATCTTCAAGATATAATTGCTCAAGATAATTCAAAATCATGCATTGTTGTTCTTCATGACATAAATATGGCGCTTCAATATGCTAGCTCGATTGTTCTTATGAGCGAAGGGAAAATTCTTGCAGCTGGTAAGCCAAATGAAGCAATTACAAATGAGAGTTTGAGTGAAGCGTATGACTCGCATTTTGAGAGGATTGAGGGATACTCGGGTAGGGCTTTCTTCATTCCAACTTGACTCAATAAGTACAATAGAATATTGTTAGTTTAGTCTAGGATTGTGAGGGAAAAGTATGTCGTCTTCTTTGAAATTGAGCAATGTTAAGAATCTTAATGATCAATGTTCCTCCCTTGTATCGCAAGTTAAGAGCGCGACTTCTTCGGACAAGATTAATGAGTATTCAACTAATATTAAGAAATCCTCAGACGAGATGGTCCTACAAGAGAAGGATAGAATTCTTAAGTCAATATCTGTAGAAACTCTTGCAAGTGAAAAAAAAGGATACAACATTAAGGCGTTAAGCGAGGCCTTTTCTTCACTTTATAATCTGCGTGAAGCTTCTGTGGGAGCAATTGCTGCTGTTAATGGCATTGGCGATAAAACAGCTAAGATGATTGACTTTGACGCTGACATATATGCGAAGCGCGTTCAAGAAGAAGTTAAGATTAGGCTATCGTCAGATGAGCAAAACATCTTCTCAGATAGACTTGTTATGGATATATATGCGTTTAAAGAGAGCCAAGGAGTATTAGAAGAACTGAAGGCTTTAGCTTCCGAGACTCCTGTACTAGAGCAAAAGAAGCTTTCTCTTAAGCCGGCTTTATCTCCATTCAAATGGTTGTTCACATCAAAGGCAGTTAAAGCGCAAGTAAGCGAAGCTTTCGATTATCTAAGTGATAAAGTATATGGAAAATATCATAGTGATATAGTTGACAGGATACATCTGCTCGAAAGTATTAAGCAAGTTGAACCTTCTGTCGCTTGGAAAGATTTTGAGAAAAATACGGTAAGTTACTTTTCGATACTGGAGAAAATCAATCCTGGCGTCTTAGGTTCTCAAGATGACAAGCTCGGTCTCCCAGAAGAGATTATCAAAAGAATTTCTGAGGAGCAAATTGCGACTGCTCAGCTCAAATGCACTCTTCGAACATATCAAGAATGGGGAGTCAAGTACATTCTGCACCAAGGCAAAGTGCTTCTTGGAGACGAGATGGGTCTAGGTAAGACGATTCAAGCGATAGCCACAATGGTGACGCTTCGTAATCAAGGGGCATCGCATTTTGTTGTAGTTTGCCCAGCGAGCGTTATGCTGAATTGGGTTAGGGAAGTAGGCAAGTTCTCAGATCTTTTCGTAACCGAAGTGCATGGCGGTGATCGCGATGACGAGTTAACCAATTGGTTATATAAGGGCGGAGTTGCTGTTACCACTTATGAAACTATGGGAAAATTAGTTCTTCCAGATAGTATGCGAATCTCAATGCTGGTTGTTGATGAGGTGCACTATATCAAGAATCCAGACGCGCTGAGAACTAAGAATGTCAGTAAACTTATTCCTTCCTCTGACAGAGTATTGTTCATGACGGGAACTGCACTTGAGAATAACGTACAAGAAATGGTTAATATTATTACTATGCTTCAACCACAAATGGCTTTGAAGATTAAGCCCCTTGCTTTTATGGCAACAGCAAAATTATTTAAAGAGAAAATTGCGGAGGTTTACTATCGACGCAGGCGCGAGGACGTACTAACTGAGCTTCCTGAATTAGAGGAGATTAGCGAGTGGTGCAAGTTGTTGCCTGAGGAAAAGTCAGTCTATCGTTCTACAGTTATGAGTAGTAAAAAGAACTTTTCTTTAATTCGAAGAGTTTCATGGAACACAACTGACATAGAGAACTCGTCTAAGGCAATTCGTCTTTTGGAACTCGTAGAAGAAGCAAAAAGCGAAGGCCGTAAAGTTCTCATATTCTCTTTCTTCCTCGATACCATTTCGTCTGTTGCTTCGATAGTGCAGTCGCATGGTGGTAACGTTCTTCCAATAATTAATGGCTCAGTAGCACCTAACACAAGACAGGAAATAATCGACAATTTCGAGAAGGCTCCAGCTGGATCAGTCCTTCCTGCGCAAGTCATCGCAGGTGGAACGGGTCTTAACATACAAGCCGCAAGCGTAGTAATTTTATGCGAGCCTCAATTAAAGCCTTCGACGGAGAATCAAGCTATATCGCGAGCTTATCGTATGGGTCAATCTCGAAAAGTATTAGTATACCGTCTTCTTTGCGAGAAAACGGTAGACGAGAAAATTATGGATATGCTTCAGAAAAAGCAGGAAATCTTTGATAAGTTTGCAGACGAATCTGTAGCTGCAAGTAATGAGATTAAGGACAGCGAACTAGAATCTCTAATTAATGAAGAGAGTAAGCGATTAGCTCTTGAAGGGGAGAATGACGCGACAACAACATCATCAACTGAACCAACTAGCGTAAATCCTTAAGGATGCATATCTACTTCTCGAAGGGATACTTGATACTCCATTCGTCTCTTAAGCTATCCATTATGCTCATAACTTTAAGAGTCTCGGAATGAGGCATTTGCCAACTCTCATATTCGTGATTACGAATCGAATCGAGCGCGGCTTGGACTTCGTACTCGAATCCTGTTATCTGCTTTGGAGTCTCGAAAAAAAACGTATTCCCGCCCATATCATTATCTCTCACAACACGGTTAAAACCTTTTCCGATAGTATCTAACTCGTTGCCAATAACTCCTGGATTCAATATTACGGATATACCTTCGCAATTATTCACATTCTCAAACTCGATTCTTCCTTTATCTCCATTGATAATTCCTCGATTATCCAGCTTAGAACGCATGTTGCTATGTAGAATGGCAACAGTACTATCTTCAAATTCAACTATTATCGAGTTGTTTGCGTCTACTCCATACTCGTTCTTAACACATTTAGAAGTGATATTGGTAATCTTGTTTGATACCCCATTTCTATTTTCTAACACCATTAGCGCAAAGTTGATTGTGTATACGCCTAAATCAAGAAGCGCACCACCAGCAAGCTCTGGTTTGATTAGTCTTTCGATAAATCCAATTGAATACCCTAAGTTGGCGCTTAAGGAAGATATGTTTCCTATAACACCAGAAGATATAATCTCGTCAAGCAAAAATCTCATAGGTAGGAATCTAGTCCATATTGCCTCTCCGACAAATAACCCATGAAGTCTGGCAAATGCAATAACTTCCGCTGCCTGCATCTCATTTACAGTAAATGCTTTCTCGCAAAGCACATTGCATCCATTCTTAAGACATAACATTGTATCTTCATAATGGCGCGAATGAGGAGTAGCAATATAAATCAAGTCTAGGCTCGAGTCTTTGGCAAGTTCCTCATATGAGCCATAGAACTTTGGAATGCTGAATTTTTTCGCAAATTCTTCTGATTTTCGAATATCTCTAGATGCTACAGCCGACAGATTCACGTCATTCATGCAATTTATCGTCTGTGACATCTTCTGCGCAATATTTCCAGTACCTAGAATACCAATATTCATATGCAATCTCCCTGATGAAGCGACTGTGTGACTATGTCACTGAAAAAGAGTTGTATTACGTATATCATTCTATCAAAGAAAGGGGTGATATTGTGAAAGCTTTAAAAATTACAAAGGATAATTTCACAGAAGAGGTATTGGAAAGTAAATCATTAGTTCTCTTGGATTTCTGGGCTACCTGGTGCGGACCATGTAGAATGGTTTCTCCAATTATTGATGAGATAGCTGATGAGAATTCTCATATTGTCGTAGGTAAAGTGAATGTTGATGAGGAATTTGAGCTCGCAGCAAAGTTTGGTATAACGAGCATTCCGTCTTTGATTGTAATGAAGGATGGAAAAGAGTATAGACGTTCGCTAGGAGCAATTCCTAAGGAAAAGATTCTAAGTATGCTTGTATAACAGTTACTCGTAGATAGCAGCTAGACCGTTGCTATCTACGATTTCTATTGATCCTCTCGAAAGCACAACAAAACCTTCATCTTGAAAATACTTAAGCATTCGAGTAACAACCTCTCTTGCTGTACCAAGATGCAGAGCAATTTTCTCGTGGGTAGTTAATAAGACATTGCTTTTCTCAAGTTTGCACTCTTCAATAAGAAAAGCAGATAGCCTTTTGTCAAAACTCTTCCACATTATTTGCTCGACAAACCACATTACATCAGTGAAGCGGGTAGATATTAGCTGTATGGTAAAATTTGCTAGAGGTGCTGAATTCTCCATCATTTTCTGATAGATAGGAGAAGGAATAACATAAATATCTGAATCTTTCTCCGCCTCAATAGTTACTTCAAATTGAATGCTTACCATCATACAAGAGGCCGACAGAAGACAAATATCCCTCTCGAAAAGTCGATAGATAGTGACCTCTCTTCCATCATCGGAATTGATGTACGCTCGAAGTTGCCCATTGCAAACAACTAGCAAACCAACGCAATCAGATTCGCCCTTGTGAACAACATCTCCTTTTCTGAGATGACGTTTGGAAGACGAATTCTGAAGTATTTTTTGATCTTCACTCGTTAGTTTGTCCCAAATAGAAATATACTCACTTAGCATATAATTTCACCTCTTGATGTGATTATATGAGAGCTAGAGAAAATAATCAAATAGTGTATCTGGTCATAAAATATACAATTAGTTAATGAAATTTGCGAAAAATAAGTGTATTCTATAAACACTAAACTTAATAATTCATAGGAGGTAAGATTAATGGCAAAATATGTGTGTGTGTTATGTGGTTATGTCTATGATGAAGACGTAGAAGGAACAAAGTGGATCGATTTAGCTGATGATTGGGAGTGTCCTCTATGTGGAGCGGGAAAAGATCAATTTGAAGAACAATGAGATTAAGTGCATGTAAATTTACTCGAAGGGAGACATGATTATGAGCACAAAGAAATTTTTTATTTGCCGCCACTGTGGCAATATCATAGCAAAAGTAGAAGACTCGGGTGTGTCTGTTGTATGCTGTGGTGATGAGATGGAAGAAATCATTCCTAACATAATTGATGCAAGTGTTGAGAAGCATCTTCCTGTAGTAAAAGTTGAAGGTCAGAAAGTATCTGTATCAGTTGGAGATACTCCTCATCCTATGTTGGCGGAGCATTTCATTCAGTGGGTATTCCTTGAGACTGATAATGGAGGTCAGCGAAGAATACTTCTTCCAGGTGATGCTCCACATGTTGATTTTTTTATTGCTAACGATGATAAACCTATCGCCGTATTTGCATATTGCAATCTACATGGACTATGGCTAACAGAACTCTAATTTGATTTTATTAAGAAGCGGTCATGTACTTGTGTACATGACCGCTTCTTGTATGTTTCGATTTAATATTAATTTATTAGATAGAACCAATTGTAATGCCACAATTACCACATAAAGTAGCAAACTCATCTGATCCGACGAATCCTCTAATAACTTCTATTCTAGTGGCACCATTATTCATTCGTGTTAGCCAATCATTCAAACCGGTACTGTCAGCTTCTCTATTAAGACAAATTAAATACAAGTCCCTGATGAATGAGGTATTACTATTGTTTGCACTAGTGTACTCTGGTCCATTTAGGAAACTCTCGATTACAGCAGCACCAGTGAATGACCCATTAACTAGACCTTCAATATGGTATGAACGCTCTGAACTGCTTCCATCTCGTCCTAGAGCTACAACATATAGACGAGCAACGAAATCATTAACGCCACCTTGTGCTTGCATATCATATCCAGGTACATAGTGTCCTGAATCATATCCATAATCTGAACATAGGTTGCTATACTCAGTGGAGTTAACAAATCCAGCAAAGATTTGCTCTCTACTATCACCAGCATCTAATCTATTTACCCAATAAGCAAGCTCTGAATCACTGCATTGTCTATCTAGAATAAGAAGATACAAACGATTAATAAACTCACTGTTGGAGAAGTTCCTACTTAAAGCCTCAGGGCTAAACAGGAAGCCGTAAGCTACTTGAGATCCATATAACTGACGTGTTACTAGGAGATTTACCCAATAATCGAATCCTGCTGCTTCAGGTTCTCTGTCAAGAACGTTTATGTAGCAACGCGTTACAAAATCTTGCATAACTTGAACATCAATAGGAATCTGTGTTGGTTCTGGATCTTCAACAGTTGTTGGAACAACTGTTACAATCTCTTCAGTAACAGTAGGAGAGACAGAAGGTTCTTCAACAGTTGTAGGATCAACTACTACAGTTATAGTAGGTTCTTCAGTTACTGTAGGAGAAACAGAAGGCTCAACTGTAGGTTCTTCAGTTACTGTAGGAGAGACAGAAGGCTCAACTGTAGGTTCATCGGTTACTGTAGGAGAAACAGAAGGCTCAATAGTAGGTTCTTCAGTTACTGTAGGAGAAACAGAAGGCTCAACTGTAGGTTCATCGGTTACTGTAGGAGAAACAGAAGGCTCAATAGTAGGTTCATCCGTTACTGTGGGAGTAACAGAAGGCGCAATAGTAGGTTCATCGGTTACTGTAGGAGTAACAGAAGGCGCAATAGTAGGTTCATCGGTTACTGTAGGAGTAACAGAAGGCGCAATAGTAGGTGCATCCGTTACTGTAGGAGAAACGGATGGCGCAATAGTAGGTTCATCGGTTACTGTAGGAGAAACGGAAGGCTCGACTGAAGGCTCATCTGTTACTGTAGGAGTAACAATGGGTGCAAAGTTAACAATTACATCATCATCTACTAGCAAGAAGTATGGAATGAGTATTAAATTCATGTATTTAGTGTATATTATTCGATTATAATTCCAAGCGTACGAGTAAATACAGCTAACTAGAGTATTGCATCCGCTAACATCTAATGATGTAAGCTCATTCCTGGAGCAATCTACTCTTGCTAGCGCATTTCCAGCAGGTAATACTAGAGATACTAAATCGCAATTTGAACAATCAAGAATCACTAGACGTGTTAATGCACTAACATCAAGATGTGTAATCTTACTATCACTACAATCTAAAATTCTAAGATTTGTGAAATAACTGATACCAGTTAAGTCTTCAACATTACTTCCTAAGTACATAGCTGTTACATCGTCAATCTCTGCTTGTGATAGTTTATTGTCCTTCCTACCTCTATCAATGTAAGTAGATATATAATTTCTGAAGCTATCATCCGGGAAATTAACAGAGTTAATTGCTATATTTCCAGCTGGTGCAGCTAAGATGGTACAAGGTAGCCCAGTTACTACTAATGCAATACACAGAAGAGTAATGAGCAAGTTCTTTCTTCTCATAATTACCTCCAATTCATTGTTTATTCACATATTGTTAATGAATAATCGCTTTTAATGTAATATTTTAATAATACATTACACATTGTTAATAGTCAATTAATATATATCGATAACAGAAAAGGTTTACATTTTTAATTTTGTTAAACAGAAGTGAGAGAATTAAAGGATTTATTTGCATCGTTGACAATTTGAGAAGCATAAAATATAAAGCAGATATGAGGATGAGTAAGCCAAAGTGCGACTTACGGTAGCGACTATTTTGATTAATTATGACTGAAGACGCATTTTGTGACTTCAGTCATTTTTGTCCTATGATATACTCAAAATTATGGATGACATTCAAAAAATAGAACACTATGTATTATCGATTATCTCGATGCTAATAGTCGCCATTATGTCTATAGGACTAGTGATTCAAAGCAGTTTTTACTTTGGAATTAGCTGGTTTGGAATAATGATGACGTTGTGTTCTTGTTGCATTATTCTAGATGCAAACACCACTTTAAGATCTTTGTGTTGCTCATTATTTTCGATAGGAGCAATCATTCCAATTTTTGTTGCCAATTGCTGGTGGGGAGCTGCAGTAATACCTGTAGCAATACTGATAGCGTAATGGATACTTACGAGGTCGTTTATGATGATTATAGTGATTATGCAATGATGTATCCAACGAGCGGTAGTCCTACGTCCTACGCTGAGTTTAATGAGTTAATTCAGGAGATGGATAAATACAAGACCGAGCACTGTAATACAATTATTGGCGTTACGTATACTTTTTATGAGTTCAAGACTCTTATGGGTTTCAATAATGAATGCGAAGGTTTTATTTTTCAAACACAAGAGGACTTTGAGAATTTTCAAGAGGTAACAGACACTCTTCCAGATGACTTAGAGTTAAATGATGGAGAAATTGTAATATCTAGACTTCTGGCTAATAACTGGGGTGTTGAGGTAGGAGATGTTTTGGAATATGAGGACAATGAATGGGAGAAAGCTGGGTTATTTTACCAGCCTATGAGAGTCAAAGCTATTCTAGATATTCCAGGAATGCAGCTTTTTGGCTTGGGTGAGCAATCTGAAACATCAGCATTTCTACTTCTACGAGATAGCGCTTCGAGCGATGATAAGACGGTTAGTGATGAATTGGATAATGCTGGAATCAGAGTAATGCAAGATTATGAGAATGCTCGTGCAAATACAAATTCATTAACTTTAAAAGAAACGAAGCAGCAACTTGGTATTTTGGATGTTGTTTTCGGAGGTATAGTTATCTTAGTAGCTATAGTACTCGCTGTTACGATAAACTCTGCTTTCTCAGCAGTATATGAGAAACGCAAATACGAATTCTCAATATATAAGGCAATTGGTTTCAAGAGCAGCCAAATTCTTAAAAAGATAATCTCGGAGGTATTTCTTCTTAATGGTGTTGGATTGGCATTAGGTTCTATTCTATGTTTCTTGACCATTATTATTGCTAATTATTACTTGTATCCTAAGGGAATGAGCTTCTTAAATGTCTCTGTATTAGGAATTGTTGGAACATTAGTGTGTAATATGTTGGTTGTTATTCCTGTAATCTTCTTTTGTTGGAGAAGGACAAAGAAATATGATGTGACAATATATTGATTTTCGCTATCCTAAAGAATAATACATAGTATAATTATTACGTTTACTACTTATTTATTAAGGAGACTACGTATGGATAACACAATCGATGCATTGCTCAAGGAACGTTTTGGTCAGGACTCGTTAATATCATTAGCAACATTAGATGGTAATAAGCCAGCGGTTAGAACAATTGATGCGATATATTATGATGGTGCTTTCTATGGCGTTACATATACTTTGTCTAATAAGATGAAACAGATAGCAATCAATTCTGATGTTGCGATTTGTGGAATGTGGTTTACCGCTAATGCTTTTGCTAGTAATCTCGGACATGTGCTTAAGCCTGAGAACACTTCACTTATTACAATTTTAAGAGATGCTTTCAGTAAATGGTATAGTGAAGGCGATGTCAATGAGGATGACGTTAACACTTGTATTATTAAGATTGTGCCTACTAGCGGAGTATTCGTTAAAGATGGTACTAGATACGAATTTTAAGAAGAATATAGGTTGAATGAATAGAAATAGTGATTATGCAAAATGGGTTGCATGTTGGGGCAATGCAACTTCCATAAAAGATTGTCTCGAAGCCCAATATGCCAAGAATGTTACATTACGCTACCCGATAAAGATGTGCTTTTCGGGTAGTATGCTTCGTTTGCATTTCTCTAATAGGACAGGCATTGAGGACGTTACTCTAAGCGAAGTATACGTTAGTAAGACGAAGCTCACCTCTACAATTGAGGAGGAATCAAGTGTAGGAGTAACATTTAGCGGAAGAACAGCAGTAGTAATTCCAAGCGGCGAGGAGATCGTTAGTGACGAGATAGCATTTGATGTAGTAGCTACTGAAAGTCTTTCTGTAAGCATATACTTAGGAGAATATACAAGTCTTAGGGCTGGTACTCTTGTAACCGGACCTCTTTCATTAGGTTACTATTCTTATGGTAATCATGCGAAGGCAGGATCAATACCGATAGATTTAATGAGAAGAACAAACTGGTTCTATTTTCTAAATACTATTGACGTGTTAACAAGCGAAGACAAGCATGCTCTAATTTGTTATGGTGATTCGATAACGGCTCAGGCTTGGCCAGATAATCTTTCGATTCTACTTGAAAAGAATAAGATTTATGACGTATCGGTTATTAGGCGCGCAATTTGTGGAACAAGAATTCTTCGTGAATATAATTGTATTACTTATGCATCCTATGGACCAAAGGGAGAACGTCGATTTGATAATGAAACTGATGTTGCTGGAGCAGATGCAGTAATTATTCAGCATGGAATAAATGACATTATTCATCCTGTTGGAACGCAAGTTAATGTTTTTAGACCATGGGAAGACTTGCCTACAGTTGATGAATTAAAACAAGCTGTAAACTCCTTGTATGTTGAGGTCGCTCGAGCCAAAGGGTTAAGTATAATATCAGGGACGTTACTTCCAATATATGGTTGGCGAACATATGAACCTATGCGTGAACAGATGAGAACGGAGTTTAACACTTGGCTTCGTAGCAGTAATATTTTTGATAAGTGTATTGATTTTGACAGAGCTTTGGCGCGTAAGTCAGATGTAAGACAATTTGTGGAAGAATATGATAGTGGAGATCACTTACATCCTAGTAGTGATGGCTATAAACGAATGGCAAAAGAGGCATTAAATGTCCTTAAAGAAGGTATAAATGGCAAACCGTATTTCAAACAGGATTAAGAAAGAGAAGGACAAGGGCTTATATAAGCAGCTTTTTTCTCTAGTTCTTCCTATAACACTTCAGAACTTAATGATGTCCCTAGTAAGTACTTCGGATGCTGTAATGTCGGGAATGTTAAATCAGGATAGCTTGTCAGCTGTTTCACTTGCGACTCAAGTTGCATTCATCAATAGCCTGTTTTTTGGTTCTTTTGTTGGTGGTGCGACAGTATTGGCCTCTCAGTATTGGGGTAAGAAGGACGAGAAGACAGTCGAAGATGTGTTTGCGGTTACTATGAGGTATTCCTTAATTGTGGGGGCGATATTTTCCCTACTGACATTCTTGTTTCCAATGCAAATTATGCGTATCTTTACTGCTGATGTTACGCTAATTGAGATTGGGGCGTCATACTTGCGTATGGCTTCACTTTCTTATGTCTTGACTGGTATATCTCAAGCATTTCTTTGCATTATGAAGATTTGTGAGCATGCGACTCTTAGTTCGCTTATAGGTTCATCTTCGGTAGTAATCAATATTATACTCAATGCATTTTTGGTTTTTGGCCTAGTTGGATTTCCAAAAATGGGAGTTCAGGGCGCCGCTCTTGCAACAGTAATTGCCAAAGCAATTGAGTGTGTTTTTGCAGTATTCTTCATGTTCCGTGGAAAGTGTATAAGACTTCGTATTGAATTAGTTTTTCATAGCGCGAGAAAAGTTGTAGATAGAGATTTTTGGCATTATACAATCCCCCTTTTGATTAATTATTTAGGCTGGGGGCTTGGAACAAGTATGTATTCGGTAATTATGGGACATCTAGGTACAGACGCAACTGCCGCTAATTCTGTTGCTAATCTTTCTAGAAGTATTATAGCTAGCTTTTGCTGGGGTTTTGCTTCTGGATGCGGAATCATTATTGGTAATTTGCTTGGTCGAGGTGAGCTCGAAAAGGCGAAGAGATATGGCGGTAAGTTTGTAAGAGCATCTATATTTATTGGGACTTGTTCAGGTCTTGTTATTCTTGCACTTACGCCTGCAATTATGCATTTTGTGAAGCTATCAGATGTGGCGAAATCGTATCTTCTTGTGATGCTTATATTCTCATCGTATTACATAATAGGAAATTCTCTCAATTCCACGATTATTTCCGGCATTTTCCCTGCTGGTGGTGATACGAAGTTTGGAATGATATGTGATTGTGTTACCTTGTGGGCTTTTGTAGTGCCATTTGGTTTGCTAGCGGCTTTCGTTTTCAAATGGCCTGTTCTAGTTGTTGCATTTATCCTTACATTGGACGAGTTTGTTAAGATTCCGGCAGTCTATAAGCACTACATGAAGTATAAATGGGTTAGGAATATTACTCGAAAAGAAATGGAAAACAAGTAATGTGGGATTATTTAAAAAATACTACTAAGCCAATAGTACTATATGGTACGGGTAATGGTGCTGATAAAATTCTTAATCAACTCTCAAAGGCAAGCATTAAAGTCTCCGGAGTTTTCGCAAGTGATGGTTTTGTGCGAAACCGGAGCTTTAGAGGTTATGAAGTTGAGTCCTATTCTGATATTAAAAAGAGACTAGGAGACGTCATCATACTTATGTGTTTTGGCTCTAATAGACAGGACGTTAGGTTAAATGTCGAGAAGTTAATGCAAGAGAATGAGTTTTATGTTCCTGATGTACCAGTATATGGTGATGTTATTTTCGACGCAAATTACTATGAAGACCATAAGTACGAGTTGGAATTAGTTAGATCTATGCTAGCGGATGAGTTATCGGTCAAGACCTTTGATGCGATAATGTCGTATAGGCTTAGTGGTGATATTAGCTATGTATTCGATTGTGAAGAAGAGGAAGAGAGGAAGCTAGACTTAATAAAGCTTCCCAAGGATAGTGAGTATCTTGATTTAGGAGCATATAATGGCGATACTGTCGTCAAGTATTCTGAAGCTTTCAAGAATATTAGTTCGGTAATAGCAGTAGAGCCTGACTCTAAGAATTTTAAAAAATTGTGCAAGACTGTCGAGCAAATGAAATGTGGTCCTCAAGTTCAAGTAGTGAATGCGGTAGTATCAGACAAGGATGGTATGGCTTCACTAGTTTCTTCGAAGGGACGTGGCGTTCATGAGTTCTCGAATTTGGTTTGTGATGTTACAGCTTCTAACGTCGTGCCTTGTATTAGTGTGGATTCTCTTGTTCAAGACAGAATGGTTAATCTGATAAAGATGGACGTAGAAGGTAATGAGGGTATTGCAATTCAAGGAGCTATTGCGACTATAAGAAGATGCAATCCATACATGATAGTATCATGCTATCATAGAAGTGAAGATATCCACGAGCTTCCTTTAAGGGTATTGGGCTTGAGTAACAGGTATGATATTTATCTAAGACATTCGCCTTCGATACCTGCTTGGGATAGCGAATTCATCTTCGTACCGAAGTGATTCCTCAAGGTAGTAAGGCTTACAATGCCTTATTTTATTGAAAAGCAACTGCCAGTTGACAGATTGAAAAGCTGGGTTTGTAGTGTGCAACCAGAGAAAAGAATATAGTTAACTCACAAAGCAAGGGAAGCGATTCCCGAAAATAAGCGAAAGCGAGATTGGTTATATGATTTTAGCAGACAAGATTATTAATGAAAGAAAAAAGAATGGTTGGTCGCAAGAAGAACTTGCTGATAAGTTAGGCGTAACGCGTCAATCGGTATCAAAATGGGAGGGTGCTCAAGCTTCTCCAGACCTTCAACGAATTCTTCAAATGAGTGAGCTGTTTGGAGTTAGTACTGATTATCTGCTTAAAGATAATTGCGAAGAAGTTAACTCTGATAACAAGGTAGTAGCTGACGCAAATACTAGTGCACATAGAGTATCTATGGAAGAGGCTAATGCTTTTCTTGATAATTCAAAAGAATCAGCACCTATGTACGCTTTAGGAACCTCATTATGTGTTTGCTCTCCTATAGCGTTGATTATTCTAGCAGGTGCGAGCGATTCAGGCATGCTTAGTATTTCCGAGAATGCAGCAGGTGGAATTGGCGTAGCTATATTGCTAACTCTAATAGCTATCGCCGTAGCTATATTCGTTACAACGGGATTGAAGGGTGAGAAGTATGATTATCTAGAGAACGAAGTAATTGAAACCGAATATGGCGTTGAAGGCATGGTTAAGGAACGCGATAATAAGTTTAGGAATAGGTTCACTAATATGATTACTCTAGGTGTAGTTCTTTGTATCCTTGGTGTGGTGCCTATCTTCCTAGGTCTTGTATTTGACGAGAGCGATTTCTTTATGACAGTAATGATCGGATTGCTATTTCTTATTGAATCTATTGGCACGCACTTTCTAGTATATGCTGGATGTATTAGGGGCAGTTTCCAGAAGCTTTTGCAAGAAGAGGACTACTCTGTTGATAACAAGACACGTATTCTAACGAAGACTGTAGCTTCAGCATATTGGATGATCGCTACTGCAATTTACTTGGGTTATAGCTTCATCACAAATAATTGGGGATTCTCTTGGATTGTTTGGCCAATAGCTGGTGTATTATTCCCGGTCGTTTATATGATCGCTAAGGCAATTGAGGATTCAAAGAAAAGCCAGAAGTAAAAGCAAGTATTTTGAACAATAAGAAAGGCTCATACATATTAGTTATGTGTGAGCCTTTTGATATTGAAAATTAACGTGCGAGAAAAACTTTATTCATCCATCTTGGACTTGAGTATGTATTTTCTCTTTATCTCGGAATAAGCGTAATCGTGCTTAAAATCTTCGTTAATCGCACAAACCGCCTCGTACTCTCCTGGGTTAGCATTTACATAGGTAGCGCAGAACTTAGGCTTCGTTTGCAATTTGCGCTTGACATCCCAAGCTGAGATTTTATTAGGGATAATTCTCGAAAAAATGATGAAAATAGCCAATCCAGCAACTACAGAAACGATAGCTAATGGTAATTCAGCTTCATTATAGGTGAAAAATTTAATTCCTAATATTATAAGAAAAGCAGCAATCAAAGCGGATACTATTGAGCAAAGAGTTGCCCATATGGAGTAAGGATAAACCTTGTATACTATCATGGTGGAATCCTCCAATAAAAAATTCGACAATAATTTGATAACAAATCGTTAAGCAATATTAAATATAATATTGCTGAACTTTGTCAATTGAACGGGTCTAACAGATACAGCAGGCACCAATTAACCTACAACAACTCCATTCTTGACATATTTAAGTGAAGGTAGATATTGAACACAGAAGTAAGCCCAATCGCCATCCTCACCATAGTTTCCAGTCTCCATAACATATGTGAAGTTGTCGATAGTAATCTCTCCCCAGAAGTGTTGGAATCTGACATCGGGCTGATTTGATTTATGGCGCTGACCTTGTACGAGCGTAGCTTCATATCCTAACCAGCAAAGCATCTCGACCATAGCTCCGTTATATCTGTCACACTGCCCAATTCGAGCCTCAAATATTGATTGAGCATAACCCATACCCGAAACCACTCCATTTAGAGCATTTGTAGCATATGTTACATTGCGATTAATCCAATAGAGAGTATACACTGCCTTCTGCGCTGCGGTCCAATCACTTTGAAAATGAGAATTAGCGAAGTTCGAAAGCGCCGCTATATCTCTAGCAGTCAAATTTATTCTAGTATTCCGAGGAACAGGGACGCTTCCTCTAGCGTCCATTAAGTAATAGTAATTATGAGGATTAAGTGTCGCTGATTCCATAAGAGGCATTGAAGCTACGCATTTTGAATTAGCAAATCTAACAAAATCATCTGTAATAATGCTGTCATGTATTCCAACTTCTCGACCACAAATAATACCATTTGCACAACATTTCTCGAAGAACTCTTGAGAATCAGCAAATCCGCTAAATAAAATAGATATGTCGCCACCCCAACGAAGATAACCTACCCAATATGTAAGTTCAGAATAACTAGCTGTTCTATCTAGAAAAACCTCGTAGAAAATACTAACAATATCATAGTCATCCATGTCTTCAATATTGCTAGCAAATTCGGAACTAAAGAAGAAACCAAAAGCGACATCCTTACCCGTCGCTCTTTGTGAAGCTAACTTTAAACACCAATCGTTTATACCACTCTCGTCGCCTTCACGACCTAAGCACTCCTCATAAAGGCTAGTAACAAAATTAGTAATTCCATCAGAAATAGGAGGAATAATAGTAGCTGTTCCAGTTCCTCCAGATAGAATTCCATAAGACAGGCAAGTGTTAGCCCATTCAGTTGAATTAATGAAGCCGCTAATAATACTGTCTCTTGATTGACCATTATTAAGTTGTGATACCCAGTACTCAAAACCTTCTGGGTCTGGCTCTCTATCGAAAAAAATCGAGTAAAGAATACTTACATAATCCTCGTTACTTAGTCCACGAGAAATAAACTCTGGACTATTTAAAAAGCCATTGGCCACTGTGGCACCATCTGACATACCGCCCTCAAGTCGAGAACACCAATCAGAATATCCAGCTGAATCAGGTTCTCTTTCCAATGCTAGACGATATAATCTAGTGACAAAACCACCAACACCGGTGTCAGAAGAAACGAGGATTGGATCCTCAGCTGTAATATATGGAAGACTATCGATGAATTCTCGCATCTGTTTGTATTCATCGTTTGCTTTACTAGCAAAAACATTAAATGCAAAGGCATTTACTGTCAAAAAAACTACAAGAAATAATGACAAAAATCGTTTAAGTAAACTCACTCTCATATTGTCTCCTTACTTAAGCAAGATTATGACTATTTTAGTTTTCATTATAACATCGTGTGAACGAATGAGGTATTTATAAGTATAATACTTGTTAAGGAAATGATAAGGAAGTGATAAGAAATTATGAATTATTGTTCGAGCTGTTCAAATAACATATGGGATGACGAGATGCAGTCTTATATTTGCGAGGCTCCATTTGATCAAGACTTAATTGAGAAGATGTCCTACGATAACAAGAGGCGTTGCCCATTCTATGTTGAAGACGCTGAGTATAAGACAGCAAAAAAACAGCTTTAACGACTTATCCGAGTTATGAACATCAAGTTAGTGACAACACTCAATTAGTACAATAGAATGCTACTTATCCTTGCTTGAAGTCATTGACCTATAAACATCTGCTGGTAGCATAGGTGACATAAGCTCGTTCATTGTATATTCTGAGATTTTGCCATTAGAAGCAAATTCAGAACCTGCTTTTCTCACCATCTCTAAGTAAGGAATAGTAAGAGGTTTTGCATCCTCAATAGATAGCAAAGGTGCTTCAACGCAGATAATTCGAGGATAGTCTTTTCGAGCAAAAAGCATTTCGAATTGCAAAAGAAGAGCGTCATAGTTGCCTTTTATGTTTGGGAACCCACAACCGCTAATCAACATAAATTGGATATCCTTCTTTTGCCTGTCAGGGTGATATGTTGTGCCATCTTCATTAGCCTTTTGTTCAGGACATGTTAGTGGAAGAAGCCTGTCTATCAAGGCTTTACCTATAGAAGGGAAGCCAAAGCAGTACAATGGAGTAGACCAAATAACTAAGTCAGCGGATGTAATCTTAGTAAGTAAATCGTTGACGTCATCATCTTGGCAACATATGCCTGGAGATACTGCCCAACATGAGTAGCAGCCGAAGCAATGGTTAATTTTCTAATCTACAAGATTCTCATAAATAATGTCAGTAGTAGGATCCGTCATACATAAACCTTCGAGAAATGCTCTTGAAATTTTTAGGCAATCGCTCATGTCTCCTTTAGGTGAACAATTCAGAACAAGTACTTTCATATTGGAATCCTCCTATTTAATTCTTCATTATTTAATTATATACTTACGTAAAACACAAAGCGCAAGCAAAATGAAGTTTTCTAAGGAGAATGACTATGGATGGAGAAGAATCCTATTTTGATGGTGGTTTACTTCAATTGATTGGTTGGAGAATACTTGGAGCACTAATTACTACTCTGACTTTAGGTATTTGCTTTCCTTGGGCATGTTGCATGATATACAACTGGGAAGTTAAGCATACGGTAATTAATGGAAGAAGACTTATGTTTACTGGTACGGCTATGCAATTATTTGGAAGTTGGATTAAGTGGCTTCTTCTTACAATTATTACGCTTGGTATCTATAGCTTCTGGCTCAATATAGCGCTTATCAAGTGGAAGACTAAACACATTACTTATGCTGAATAATTGGCATCTAATTGATGCATACCAAATCACAAAAGAAGAAGGATAATTTACATGTTAGTTATTGATCCAACAACTACCGACAGAGCCATGAGTTACGAGCTATTCATTAATGCTCCAATGCCAATGGTTACGATTCACAAAACTATTGAAATCACCAAGCTAGTAAGGTTCAGTAAGAGGAAAAAACTTAAACTTAACATGCTTCTAAATTACTGCATAGGATTCGTAGCTTCGCAAATTAAGGAGTTTAAGCTTATTCCAGTCGAAAAGAAACTCGTCCAATACGATCGAATTGGTGTGAGTGTCATCGTAGACAACAAGGAAGGTGGAATTAATTCTTGCTCTATTCCTTTTTCGGAAGATCTGCAAAAGTTTAATGAGGATTACTTGAGTTTGACTAATAAGGTAAGGGAGTCTTGTGAGAACTATGATTTGGATGACTATGCTATCGTTGGGTCGTCATCGCTACCTGAGTTCAAAATTGACGGTGTATGCAACATGTATAGCGGGATGTTTAACAATCCTCTTTTATGTTGGGGAGGGTATGACCATAAGTTCTTGTCGCCAAAGACTACTTTAAAAGTTTCATTTCAATTTCATCATGTGCAAATGGACGGTAGGCAAGCATGCGTGTTCTTAGAAGGTGTTGAAAGATGCGCAAATAGCATAAGTATCAATACGAAGTAAAGACTCTTTCTTGCCTACGGGTATGAGCATAAATGTTGAAGATAAAAGCAATTTGGAGGAAGTATGGAAGGAAGTAGAAATAAAGATATCCCCGATGGTACTGTTGCTAATGGTGGGAGAAGATATACTTTTCTAGTAGAAAAAGTTGACCAATACGGAATGACTTTAAGTGTTGAAGGCAATATTCATGGTAAGATTTGCGAGGATGATGGCGCATATTTATACCATGCCAAGTTGCCAATAACTTTAGCAAAGATTATTAAGATAAAGATTAATGGCACGGCTGTAGAGGAAGCAGAAGACACTCGTGTTGAGATTACAATGAACCTTCCAAGCTTTGACGAAGTTCCGGCCTTTACAGTTCTTAGCAGTATTAGACCGCAGGCCGTTCTTGATGCAATTAATGCAGTCGAGAATCCAGAGATAGTAGGAATGCTAGCGGAGTTTGATAGATTTAGTAAAGATAAAGTGTTTGTTGGAAATCTTATCTTTAATATTGCTCACTCCAAGTACATTATGGCTACGATGGTTGGAAAGAACGAAAAGACAAACCAAGATATGATAGCTTATCCGTCGCTTAAGAATTCGGACGGGGCAGTTAATCTGCCTTTGTTTACTGATGCTATTGCATTCTCAAGATGGAGTGATGTATCTTCTGGCAAGCTATCAGTTAAGCCAATTGTTCATACTTTTCAAACTATTGCAAAGATGTGTGTAGGTAAGAACAATTCGATTGTAATTAATCCATTTGGTCCTAAGTCTTTTTTACTTAAGGAATCCTTAATTAGTTCTATTGTGAATTCAGAAGGATATCGTAAGGAGTTTGGTGAGAATGGAGATAGTGTTATTCATGTAGATTCTTCGGTTAAGAGGAGAATTCAGATTGGTGTCCCAACAGAGAATGATCAAATAAGAATAATTAACGAGGTGCTTATTAGTTTCGGTAAGGCACATGGCGAGATTAAGTCAATTCATTTCTTAATGAAGAAAGAGGATGGCGTAGCCAATTACCTTTGTGTTATAGATACACCAGAGGAAGGTTCAAGGAAGATTTTCGAGCAAGCTTATTCTGAGATTAGACCTGTAGTTGGAAGCACTCAGAAAGTTGATTTCTCACTTCCTAATGAGCCACTTAGAATTGCTTTAGAGAATATTAAGCCTACGTATGTAATAGTGTGAGGACGCTTTTTGAAAAGGAGAGAAATATATGAAGATTCTTGTAGTTGTTGATATTCAAAATGACTTTGTTGATGGCTCTCTTGGAACAAAGGAAGCGCAAGCAATAGTTGATAGTGCTTGCTCCAAAATTCAAGCTTTTGAGGGCAAGATTTTTGTTACTATGGACACACATGATCAAGATTACTTAAGTTCAAATGAAGGTAAGAAGTTACCTGTAGTTCATTGCGTCAAGGATAGTGAAGGGTGGAAGTTAAATAGCAGAATTCAAGAGTGCTTGGACGGCAAAGACGTTACGATTGTTGAGAAACCAACCTTTGGCGCCGTAGATCTTCCTAGACTGATAGAAAGCTATGCAAATGACGACGATTTTAGCATTGAAGTTATTGGACTATGTACGGATATTTGTGTCGTATCAAATGCTCTTTTGCTTAAGGCGAACTTTTATCAGAAGGAAGTAATTGTTGATGCTAGCTGCTGCGCTGGAGTATCTCCTGCTACACATAAAGCGGCTTTGGATACAATGCGTATATGTCAGATTAATGTAATTAATGAGTGATTACATATTTTTATTAGGAGATGCACTTGAAAAAGAAGAATAAAGAAGTAGATATTTCACCTTTTGAAGAGTTTTACTTCTCATTAGAGAATGATGAGGGTATCCTTGTTAAGGAATACCTGGATTCTTTGCGTGCGCATATTCTTTTGCCAAAGGAAGAGCGCGATGAGATGGTTCACGATTTTGAAAAGGCTATTCTTTTCTTATGCAATACGGGAGTTCCGCTTAAAGAATCGTTAGAAAGACTAGCGATTTCGAATTTAGGCGGTTTCTATTCCAGACCTCCTGTGAACTGGTTCTCTCTAGACGATTCTGCGAAGATTTATCCTTTGTCGATGGATGCCGAGCAAATGGCGATTTTCAGACAGTCAGTATATCTAAAGGCTGATGTTGTTCCTGATATATTGCAAATCGCTCTGACCTTTACCATTAAGCGTTTTCCTAGCTTTGCGACCACGGTTAAGAAGGGATTCTTTTGGCATTATCTTGACACTTCTAAGAGAAGATATGGAATTGAGTCTGAGACTGGAATTCCATGCATGCAATTGAATATTGCTTATAGTTCTTCTCAGACTTTTCGAGTGATTTGGTATAAGAATAGAATTAGTGTTGAGTTTTTCCATATTCTTACGGATGGAACTGGCGCATTGGCCTTCTTGAAAGCGCTGATTGCTCAATATCTTACTTTGCTAGGTGTGAAAAGCTCGAATGAGGGAATCGTTGACATCAATGAAAGACCCGAGGCCGAAGAGGTTGAGAATGCTTATTCAAGAGCTTCTCATATAGCAAAAAACGAGATAGAAAAGCCTAAGATGTTCAGTGGAATAATGGATAAGCCTGCAACTCAAATGAGTGGGAAGCTATCATTTATGCGCCCTTGTCAAGTTTTCCACTTTAATCTTGATGCGAAGAAGGTCAAGGATATAGCGAAGTTAAATAAAGTCACTGTTACTTCTTATATTCTTTCTAGATTGCTTATAGCAGTTAAGTCGGCTACTGATGACTTGGAAGGCGATATAAGCTTGCAAGTTCCTATCAATATGCGTCAATTTTATCCTTCAAGGACATTTAAGAATTTTGTTCTGTATTGTGGAATACGTTTCCCAATAGGAGAGATTCGTAATGATGCGATATTCTTGCAGAAAGTTTCAAAGCAGCTTTCCGAGAAGAGCTCGATTGAAGAGATGAATAGGATGCTGAGTTCTACTCGAGGAATTGTTAAGGCGATGCAATATGTGCCTCTATCATTGAAGTCTAAGGTAGCGGGCTTTTGCTATGGATTCCTAGGTGATAGAATTTTTAGTAATATGTTATCCAATATTGGTGTAGTAAGAATGCCCCCAGAATATTCAAAATACATAGATAAGATGGATTTCGTTCTTGGATCCACAATTACTAATAGAGCAAGTTGTGCGATGATTACTTTTGGTAATACTACGACTCTATCAATATCCAAGCAGACATCCGATCCTTCATTCGAGGATGCCTTGTATGCATTGTTTTGTTCTGATGGTATTATTCCATCAGTAGAAGGGAGCAAGTTAAATGACATATAAAGAAGTGTATCCGCATGTGCATAATAAGAGATCCATAAGGCAGTTTTTTATGACCATTTGTAAGTGGCTGTTTATTTTTGCTTCCATTACTTGCGCACTATTTAATATCTTTATTGGGGGCAAAGCATGGAGTGTTGTTGCAATTTGGTCTATGTGGCTTGTGTGGGACCAGCTTCTTAATCCTGATATGGTTGAATACAATAGAATAAGTCAGATCATTAAGTTGGTAATAAACTCTTGCATTTTACTGATACTTACTGACAATTTTCTTGCTTCTGGATGGGCGGCTCAAGTAGTTCCAATTATTTGCTCTTCTAGCATGGGATTGGTTGCTGTGTTATTATTCACAGATTTCAAGACTCAACAACGAAATCTATTACCGCTAATATTATTTTGCTTTGAGTGTTTGATTGCAATTGCAGTTTATTATATTTGGCAAAGAACTCAAATCAATCTGGCTATGGTAATAATGGGATTATGTGCTTTTGGACTTTTAATGGCTTGCTTTATTCGTCTTGGTGGAGAATTCATAGAGGAGTTTAAAAAGCGATTTAGCGTTAAGTGAAATGCATTATTTTGAATTGATTTGATGGTGTTAAGGTTTATAGTTCTACTAGAAAGTGAAAGGTTAATACTGGTGAGTGTTGTGAAGAAGTTATTATCTGTTTTATTAGTTTTTGCTCTTGTTTCTTTTTGTTCTATAGGTTGTTCAAAGAAGGAACAAGCTTCAAGTGAAGGACCAATTGACGTTAACATTTGTGCGCTAAAAGGGCCTACTGCTATAGGAATGACAAAGTTTATGTCCGATGTCGACAATGGAACGATCAAGGATAATAACTACAATTTCTCAATTACGGCGGCCGTGGATGAGGTCGCTCCAGGATTAGTTCAAGGCACTATAGATATTGCGGCGGTACCTGCTAATCTTTCTTCAGTAATCTATAATAATACCGATGGCGGAGTAGAAGTATTGGCGATTAATACTCTAGGTATGCTATACGTTGTTGAGAATGGCGACACAGTGTCTTCTGTTGAGGACCTTCGCGGTAAAACGATTTACGCAAGTGGTAAGGGTTCAACGCCAGAGTTCGCGCTTAATTATATTCTGGAGGCTAACGGTATTGATCCAGAGAATGATGTGAATATTGAATGGAAGAGTGAGCATGCTGAATGTTTGGCGGCCCTTACATCTGATGAGAATGGAATAGCGATGCTTCCTCAGCCTTTCGTAGCAACGGCTATGAATCAGGACGATTCAATTCGTATCGCTATTGATTTGAATGAGCAATGGGATATTCTTCAAAGCGATGAGAGTACCCCTTCTGCAATGATTACAGGTGTAGTTGTCGCTCGAAAAGAGTTTATAGAGGCTCATCCTGATGCAGTGAATGCGTTCCTATCTCATTACAATGACTCTGTGGATTTTGTAAACGGCAATGTGGAAGAGGCAGCAAGCATTGTAGGAAGTTATGAGATATTTCCAGAGAACATAGCTTTACTAGCTATACCTCAATGCAATATAGTATATATTGATGGTCAGGATATGAAATCTAAGCTAGAAGGATATCTTTCAGTTCTTTTCGATGCTAATCCAGAATCAGTTGGTGGTTCAATGCCACAAGATGACTTCTACTATATTTCCAGTAATTAATGGGGAAGTATGAGAAATAAGGAACAGATTAAATGGTGGGCTGTAGTAATATGGTTACTTGTTTGGCAAGTAGCGAGTATGGTTCTTGCATCTGATATTCTTTTGGTTTCACCTATAAAAGTAATTGCTCGATTATCTGAGCTGATAGTTACTTCGAAATTTTGGCTTGCAATACTCTTTTCTTTTCTGCGAATAGTAGGAGGTTTTGTAGCGGCGCTTGGATTGGGTATACTTTTTGCTGGTCTATCCAAACGCTTCTTAAGATTCAGACAGTTAATAACACCACTGATTGCTTTGATTAAGAGTGTTCCGGTAGCTTCTTTTATCATATTAGCTTTGATTTGGTTCTCTTCAAAGAATTTGTCCGTTTTAATTTCCTTCATGATTGTATTCCCGGTTGTATATACAAATGTCTTAGGAGGAATTGAAGAAGTAGATACTAAACTAATTGAGATGGCCAAAGTATATCGTCTCTCAAATGTACGGAAACTAAGATATATATACTTCCCTCAAGTATTCCCTAGTATACGTACGGCCTGTTCTTTAGGTCTCGGGATGTGTTGGAAGGCGGGTATTGCTGCAGAAGTAATAGGTATGCCCTTAGGTTCAGTTGGAGAGAGATTGCAGCAAGCTAAGATATTCCTTAATACGCCAGATTTGTTTGCATGGACTCTAGTTATCGTTGTTATTAGTGTAGTCTTCGAAAAAGTGTTCTTATTATTACTGAGCATGCTTAAGAACAGATTGGAGCGCATATAAAATGAAAGACATAAGAGTGCAAAATGTTTCAAAATCTTATGGGGACGAAGTGGTTCTTAACAAGCTGTCTTTTGACATTGTTGCTGGTAAGGTAACAGCAATTGTAGGCGCTTCTGGAATTGGGAAGACGACGATACTTAGGATCCTTATGGGCCTTGAGAAGCAAGATACTGGTTCAATTGAGGCTGATTCCGATATGCGTATAAGCGCTTGTTTTCAAGAAGACAGACTTTGTGAGAATCTAAACAGTGTGGGAAACATTAGATTAGTTTCACCTAGCTTGAGTATTGAAGAAGTAGTAAAGCACCTTGAAGATTTTGGACTTCTCGAAAGTAAGGACAAGAAGGTTAGTGAGCTTTCAGGAGGAATGAGGAGAAGAGTTGCACTCCTAAGAGCAGTGCTTAATGATGCAAACGTTATCTATATGGATGAGCCCTTCAAGGGGCTTGATGATGAGACAAAGCAAAAAGTAATTCAAAAAACCGCACGACTTGTTGAGAATCGTACGGTTGTTATAGTAACTCATGATATTGGTGAACTTAATTCATTTCACTGCGACAAGATAATTGACTTGAACATCAAATGATGTTCTTGATACTTTCACATAGTCTTCTAGCAACAACAGGATTGTTCATAATATACAGGTGAATTCCATCAATGTCGCTAGTTAACAAATCAATGATTTGGCTAGTTGCGTATGCTAGACCAGCGTCAAATAAAGCTTCCTTATTATCTTCATATTTAGTAATAATCTTCTGGAATTTAGAAGGAAATGAGGCTCCACACATAGTTACCATACGACGAATCTGATTAGCATTAATAACTGGCATAATTCCTGGAAGAACAGGAACATCTATTCCTGCAATCCTACAATCATCTACAAAACTATAGAAAAGATTATTATCAAAAAACAATTGAGAGAAAAGCACATCAGCTCCGGCGTTAACCTTAGTTCTTAGATTCCTCATCTCACTAATTCTATTCTCTGATTCAGGATGGCATTCTGGATAACAAGCACCTGCGATACAGAAATGATCCTTGACCTTAAGGTAACTAATGAGGTCTGAAGCATGCTTAAAATCATCTTTCTCTGGGATATTAGGATTCCTATCTCCACGAAGTGCAAGAATATTGAAAATTCCTTCTTGAGATAGAGTATGTGCAAACTCGTCAATTTCTGACTTGTCATAGTTGATACAAGTCATATGAACAACAGGCTCAATATTGTATTCGTACTTAATCTTCTTAGCTAGCTCTATGGTTTTGTTATTGTTGGCAGAACCGCCAGCGCCAAAAGTAACGCTAATAAAATCAGGATTAAGCTCGGATAGAATGGCCAAGGTATCATCAATGCTAGAAAGCTCGCTATCCTTCTTAGGAGGGAAAAGCTCGAAAGAAAGACTTTTGTGGTTCTTTCGGCACGTATCAGTAATAAACATATCTACCTCTTATTTACTAAATTCTATTTAAAACAATATAGTCTATACCTCGTCTTTTGGCAAGAAAATAAAGAAATTTGTTTTTTCTGCTTGTGCTTTCGATTTAATTGTGGAAAGAATATAATTAGATGGTTAGTTGGAGGTTACTAGATGAATACAAATAAAACGAGAACTTGTCTAATACTTGGTATATGTTTATTCTTTCTTTTCGCGATATTTACTATAGCAGTAATGAAGTTTGATGTTAAAGAAGTAGGGCCAAATGATGTCAGTGTAGGTTTCTCTTCATTAAATGAGAGTTTTTTTGGCAAGTTTGGTCAAAATGAATTATTTCATTCAATTAGTGGGGTAGGTGGGTACATAGCTTTAGCTTTGTGTGCTTTCTTTGGTCTGATGGGCGTACTTCAATTGGTTAAACGCAAGAGCTTGTTTAAGGTTGATAGAGATATTCTCGCACTAGGAGTAGGCTACGTAATTGTATTTGCTCTGAACTATTCTTTTGATAAGCTTGCTATTTGTTTTAGACCAATTTTAGAAGATGGAAAACTTGAAGCATCTTACCCTTCGTCGCATACCTTGCTTGCGTTGTTCGTCTTTTTGAGTGCTGTACTTATCGTTGTTAAGCGTGTGAAGGTGAAGAAGGTAGCAGTTGCTATTAGCTCTGTTTTGATTGCGCTTGCGTGCATTACAGTTGTTTGCCGTTTGCTTAGTGGATATCATTGGATTACGGATGTTATTGGAAGTGTTATTTTATCTTCATCTTTACTTCTGATGTATGCTGGAATCGTTGCAAGATTAGAGAAGTAATTTGCCATATGGATGTTTCAACTCGCATTGTAACTTCTGAAATTGGGACCATTACGTATTCTCTTGTTCGAAAAAGAGTTCGTAATGTTAATCTTCGCGTGAGAAGTAACGGGCAAGTAGTGGTATCCGCCTCTCCTCGTGTTTCAATTTCTTTTATTGATAATTTTGTAGCATCAAAAGCACCTGGATTGCTCGAAAAGACTAGAAAAACAGCTTTGTCTAAGATGAAGATGATTCCAATCAATTTTACAGATGGCGAACCAGTTACTTGCTTTGGCGAGAAGCTGGAGTTACGAATAGTGTCTTCAGATAAAGATGATGTTAATGTTGAAGACGGTTATCTCATAATATATCAGCGTGATATAAATGATATTGGCAAGTCGAAGCGACTTTTCGAGAGATTTGTGAGAGAACAGGTGAAATTAGCGACTTCAAGAGCCGTGCAAAAGTATTTGCCTTTGTTTGAGAGTATTAGTTGCCCTGCTCCAAGTTCGTTCTCGGTTCGCAAAATGACCACGCGTTGGGGGACTTGTCACACTAAGAGTAAGCGAATCACATTCTCATTGATGCTTTTCAGGACTCCACAATTTTTGATAGAATATGTTGTAGCTCACGAATTAACGCATTTAATTGTGCCTAATCATTCTAAGACATTCTATGATGTCCTTGGCAAGGTGATGCCAGACTGTATTGAAAGACGTAGTGCTTTGAGAGGATACTAGACCAGATGAGTAGTATAGTAAAAATGATTCAAGATGAACTAATCGCCAATTCTGAAGTAGGATATCGCGATTTTGTCATTAAGTTGACTCCAACAGTTGACCCTTCGATGGTTCTAGGAGTGAGAGTCCCTTATCTAAACAAGTTGGCGAAGCGAGTATCTGCTGAATCGAATATCATGGAGTTTCTTGAGAGTGTACCTCATAAGTATCATGAGGAGAATCTGTTAGAAGCAATTCTGATTTCTAATCTCAAGGATGTGCTTCTAATTAGACGACTTCTTGAACTGTTTTTACCACATGTAGACAATTGGGCAGTATGCGATTCCCTTCGTCCCAAGGCTTTTCTAAAAAATCCTGATATTGCTTTGAATCTAGCACTTAAGTATATTGAGTCAAAAGAAGCTTTCACAATACGATTTGCCATTGAGACTCTTATGCTTTATTTTCTAGTTGAGAATTATGACGTACGTTATGTAAGAATTGTATCCAAAATTCGGCACGATGATTACTATGTGAGAATGATGGTAGCCTGGTACTTCTCGACAGCTCTCTACGAGAGATATAGTGATGCAATTAAGGTCATTGAGAGTCAGTCTCTTGAACCTTGGGTCCATAACAAAGCGATTCAAAAGGCTATAGAGAGTAGAGTTATTTTGCCAGAACGCAAAGAGTACTTACGTTCACTTAGACTAAAGATCAAATAGTATCTGCATTATCGCGAGCTAATATTTATTCAGAAAATAAAAATACCTGCAAATAAGCTGCAGGTATTCTTATGTTATTATCTTACTTTCTATTATAGTAAGGTCTTTCTTTGATCGGCTGGACTCAATGGACTCATCAAAGATGGAGCAACATCAAATACCGTCTTACAGCCATATTGCTTGTCAAGATATAGTCTATATGCCGCCCTGGCATATGCTATAAGAACATTAGCTGTGAATTCAGGGTTAGAATCAAGCTTAATGCTATACTCAATAATGTGATTGTTCTCGCCGTTAAAACCAGTTTTTCCGCTTCTAAATACGAAACCGCCATGAGCCATTCCGCTATGCTTTAGATTAAATTCGTCTTCACTGATAAAATGAACAGTTGTATCGTAATCAGAGAAATAGTTTGGCATAGTAACAATGGCCTTCTCTATTGCATCTGTATCAGCTCCTTCTTCTACAACGACGTAGCATTCTCTTTTGTGTTTTTGTCTTGTTGTAAGTTCAGGATTACTTCCGCTTCTAACAGCATCAAGAGCAGATTCGATAGGAATAGTATATTGCTTGCCATTCTTAACTCCAGGGATTCTTCTTATTGCATCTGAGTGGCCTTGACTTACGCCCTTGCCCCAGAATGTGTAGTCCTTGCCATCAGGAAGAATGCAGTTCGAATATAGTCTAGATAGCGAAAACATACCTGGATCCCAACCACAAGAAATAATTGCTACGCGAGAAGACTTTATCGCTTCTTCATTAACATTTTCAAAATGCTCTGGAATCTTAGCGTGTGTATCAAAGCTGTCAATAACGTTATACATTGATACATATTCTCTTGTTTGCTCTGGTAGGTCAGTTGCGCTTCCACCACAAAGAATCAATACATCAAAATCGTTCTGCATTGTCTTCAAATCATCGATAGAAAACACCTTTACGCCATCAGTCTTAAGTTTAATTGAATCAGGAGCTCTTCTTGTGAATACTCCACAGAGCTTCATGTCAGGATTCTGATTGACAGAGGACTCAACTCCTCTTGCAAGATTGCCATATCCAACTATACCGATTCTTATGATCATAATTGCCTCCTTATGTATAAAACTTACGTTATTAGAAAACTCAGTGTCTTGCCTTAATCGTAAGAGATTATACATTAATAATCCCCAAAATGGAAATGTTTTGTTTGCTTTAAATCAATAAGCATCTACTTTTTCTTATCGAGAACGAACGAAGTTATATGCGAGCAAATAATCAAAAAGGGTAATTTAATACTTTCTCCGTTCATATTACTTTGACTGATCATAATGCAAGATGACTGCTTGCTAATTGCAAAAACGCCATTCAAGTATTATTTTGTCATTCTATAACTCCAGTAACATTAGTAAAGCTTAATTCAAAGTGATATATTGAATCTGGTTGTTATTTTTGGATTGAGGAGGAAAGTCTTTGGTTTACGATGCTAATCTAATAGGAGGAGTTCTTGGCAATAAATATGATATTTCTATTCTAGATGAAGTAGATTCGACAAGTACTCTTGTTCGTGAGAGCTTAAAAAATTCTAGTGATCCTTCAAAAAACTTCTTGTGTGTTGCTAATAATCAAATAGCCGGGAGAGGAAGACAGGGACGTAGTTTTGTATGCTCAAGTGGAAAGGGCATATATGTGTCGTTCAGTATAGATATTAATTCTTCATTTGAAGAAGTAGTGTCTTTAACGACTTTTGCTGCTGTTTGTGTAGTAGATTCAATTAGAAGGTTAACTGGTAAGAATGTAGGAATTAAATGGATTAACGATATCTATTTGGATGGGCGAAAAATTTGTGGAATTTTGACGGAGTGTATTAGTGAGGCTGGATTTTTAAAGAAGGCAATAATAGGTATCGGTATCAATCTTTATCCTTTTGACGTTGAAGAAGAGTTATCAAATATTGTAGGATTCCTCGAGCCAACAGAAGATATCAGAAATGAATTATTGATAGATTTCGTTACTGACATTACCGAATTTAGCAGAGGAAGTTCTAGTAATAATGAATTAATTAGAAAAGCAGAAGATTATTCTATTGTCTTAGGGAAGCAAATACTATTTAATATCAATGGCATCAGCTATTCGGGACTGGCCAAGTCAATAAACAGCGATGGATCACTTGTAGTTGATTGCGATGGTAAAAATGAAGTATTAAGGAGTGGAGAAATCTCTCTTAAGGTAGTTAGCAATGAAAAGTAAGAATGATTTAAAGAAGCAAATCAAAGCTCTTGTAATGTGTGCAATATGCCTTGCAATGTTAGTATTAAGCGCTTGGGTTACCATTCCGTTTGCAATTCCTTTTACATTGCAAACAATGGCATTAACCTTGATTATTGCTGTACTTGGTGGTGAACTAGCTTCTTGTGTAGTCATATGTTATTTCACTATGGGCATAATTGGATTACCGGTTTTCGCTGGATTTGGAAATGGCATAGCAACTCTTGTTGGCCCTACGGGTGGATATTTGATTGGGTTTCTCTTATGGGCATTGTTATTTATTGTAATTGATAGAGTATTTAAGATTCGCGAAAAGAAAACCTTCTGGCTTATTATTGCTAATGTTTTTTGTCTAATTCTTCTTTACTCTGTAGGTACGATGTGGTTTGTAATTGTATGGCAAGGCTCAAAAGGCGCTATTTCTTTTGGTTCAGCGTTGATGATGTGCGTTGTACCATACATAATTCCTGACGTGTTGAAGATTTCCTTAGCATGCGTGGCTTACACAAGAATTAAGAAAACTCGAGTTCTGAATTAATCTTCTTCATAATCGATGGAAGTATCTTTTGTTGCTGTGTTTTTTGGTAGAAGGAAAGCATTTCGCTTGTTTTCTTTGCTCTTTATCTCAGTAAAGTTCTTAACGCCATCAGATATCAGCATTTTGAAGGCGGAATTAATGAGTTTCTTATTTTCAGGAGACAACGACTCATAACCTTTAACTACCTTTGATAAGCTATTAAGCTTATTGAGTGATAGTCCTGTAAGAGTCTTATCACTAATTCCAGAAACGACACTCATAAGGGCTTCGACAAAAGCTATTCTATCAGCTTCACTTGCGTGAGCAACGGCGTTTTTGATAGTTAAATCGATTATCTTACTATTGTCATAAACATCTTGAAGATGTATAAATTCTCTTCCTAGTACTTCCCAGTTAAAGGCGTTATGTTGCATGATTCCGCCTGTTCCAGAACTTTTTACTACTGTGTAATCCTCTTCGTGATCTAGGAGCATACCAATTATTGAGGATTGAGGAACTAGAGTAGTAATTCTGTTTTGCATTTTGTCATATAGCTTCGGATTAATATTACTATTCATAAATCCAGGACCATCATTGTTATACACATGTATGATTCTATTGCATATTGCTTTAGGCGACTTAAGTGCTGAATAGACGGCAAGATTGCCACCTTTTGAGTGACCGCCAACGTAAATCATGCAATCACCGAATACGTTGCTGCAATGAATCATATACTTAAGAGCCTGCTTTTGAGAAGGAACAGTATCCATAACTGCCATGTTAAAGTCTTCTTGCCAACCGACAACAGTATCGTCGGTGCCGCGAAAACTAATATAAATGACATTTCTGCTTATCTCAAAGACAGTTGCGGAGAATTGCATTGTTATATTTAAATCAATCTTGTTAATGTGGTTCATAAGCTTAATTGAACCAAAACGACGGCTCTCGCCAGTTAAACGCAGAAGTTCTTCGAAGTCTTCCTCTCGCATAGCAAGAAGGGATACAACTTTCTCTTTCTTTTCGAAAATCAGTGAAGCAACCTTACTAAGTTTCATTGGCTTGTTGAAGTTTGGTTCAACTACGCCATCAAAGTGTATGTAACTTAGCATCGATATTATTAAATTATCAACTTCGTTAAATGGAGATGCTTGAAAAGATAAGTCACCTCGCCACTTTACATAATCTAGAATGTTACTCATTTTGCACCTCCTATAAATTGATAGAATTATCAAATACATTATATAATTTTATGTGGCATTTTGAAATCTTTGCAAATGTACGATACTTATCGGATAATGTGATAAACAGGAGAATAAGATGAAGTTGTATTTTCGTAAAGAGATTTGGAAGCCTGGTCCGAGGCTAGTGCTGACGGTCATTATTTTGTTGCTCTCGTCAGTCGGAGTATGCTACTCAGTTGTCAATAATTTTGTTGGCATTCTGATGTTTGCTGTTCTTCTATTTTTTAATTTGATCCGCCTTGAATTTGATTCTCAACACGAGTGGATATTTGGTGCCTTTGGAGGCTTATTTGCAGCTTTTTTAGCAAACTATTCTGGTCTTCTCGTTAATTATATCGGTTATGATAACTTCTATAACCAAGGTTTCTTTTCTGCATTGTCATTTTTGGTAGTTCCTTACTACAATATTCAGATTTTTATTGCAGAAATGGCTTTGGTTTTGATTGTTTATTTTGTTCTCAAGATGTTTATGATTCCAACTAAGGTGGCATTGGTGTTATCTGTTGTTCCTTTTTTGATTTTTTACATAGCGAATTATGAAGTATATATTCTAAGAGGATTTGATTTCCTTTTCCCGGATATATATGCTGCAAATACAGCTGCTAATGTAATTGGTAATCAAGTTTTTAAGTTTGAGAATCCGATTATTTTCGCTGCAATTCCTTATGTTTTGTTTTGTCTTGCAGTCTTTTCAACTAAGACCGATAGGAGAAAGACTAAATGGTACACAAGCATGTCTATGAATTTAGCTCTTTCTGTTTTGGTTGCAATCATATCGATTACTTATATCTCGGGTTTGGCTGAAGGAAGAAGCATTCAGACATGGCAGCATCATGGAACAATGATTAATTCACCATTAATGAATTTTATACTGTCTGCCGATAGTGTTTTTGTTGATACTCCCGAAGGCTACTCGGAAGAGAGAATCAATGATTATCTTGAAAGCAACAACATTATTCAAACGAGTACTGTCGAGGCGAATGGTGAAGAACCAGTTAACATTATCGTTATAATGAGCGAGAGCTTCGTGGATCCTAGTACTTGGCCTGATGATTATCAACCGAGTAATGACCCTATTCCTTTTTGGCATTCTCTAGAAGAAAATACTATTCATGGTATGGCTTCCGTTGCAATTTTTGGTGGAGGAACTGCAAACTCGGAGTTTGAGATGCTTACTAGTCTATCAACAGCCTTTCTTGGCCAAGGCGTTACTCCTTATACTTTGTGCATTGATGAGAATACTTACTCTTTAGCATATTATCTTGGTAGTCTAGGGTATAGAACTTTAGCGATGCATCCATTTGAGTCTTCAGGTTGGAACAGGACAAATGTTTATCAATACTTTGGATTTGATGAGATGTATTTTGAAGACGATATGAGTCCAGATGAAGATGATATCGTAAGGAACTATATATCCGACCAGTATGCTTATGATTACATGCTTGATCAAATGGATAGTGAAGAAGGACCAACGTTTGCTTTCTTAGTTACTATGCAAAATCATAGTACATATATACCGATGGATGACAATTTCGATAACTATCAGTATTTTAACTATGGTGGGCTACTGACTGATCTACAGACAGACTTAACTAATGAGTATTGTTCATTACTCTCAAGAAGTGATGAAGCTTTAGAGTATTTGCTTAGCAATCTTAGCAGTCGAGATGAGAAGTATGCTGTTCTAATTTTCGGAGATCATCAACCTAACTTGACTTGGAACTATGCTGGAAGTGCAACTTATGCATATAGTTCTTGGGTTCCATATGTGATTTGGACAAACTATGATATGCCACAAGAAATGCAGGAATATAGCTATGAAAACTATGGAATCAGTAGTTTGAATTATCTAGCTCTTGATTTACTAAAAGCAGCTGGGATTGAATACAACTCTTACTATAAGTACTTTGATAGCATGCGGACATATATTCCATGTATTAATCAGAACTTTTATGTCTCGGCAGGAGATGGGAATATGTATCCTGTTAATTATGGGATTGATGAGGACGTGATAGGGGTATTGAATGTGTTCCATTATTTGCAATATGACATTCTTCAAGATAGCAGTAATTCCAACCAATTAACTTCAGATTTGAATGATTATATGCAAGAATAATATCAGCATTAATTTATTGGTTTTCACTATTTTTACATTCCTTTTCGCAAACATAAAGTATAATGTAGTTAAGTATGTATACGAGTAAGGAGGCGGTCTTATGTCAATTCAGATAATTACAATTAGTAGACAGTTTGGAAGCGGTGGACGTACTATAGCAAAGCAACTAGCAGAGCGCCTTGGTTACGATTACTATGATAAGGAAATTATCGATAGCGTAGCGGTTGAGTCTGGCTTCAGTAAGGAATATATTGAGAAGCGCGGAGAAGAGGCTCCTGGTAAGACAACTTTCTCCTATGGTTTTGAGTCTCAAGGTGTTCCAGGCATAATGAACGGAATGTCTTCTTTGGATTTTATTTGGAGCATTCAGCGCCAAGTAATATGCAATATAGCGGATAGTGGGAAGCCTTCAGTCATTGTTGGAAGAAGTTCTAATTATATCTTAAGAGACAGGGATGATGTTCTTAATGCTTATATTTGTGCCGACTTGGGATTCCGTAAGGATAGAATTGTTCGTCTCTATGGTGAGTCTGAGGTGAAACCAGAGAAGAGAATTAACGATAAGGACAAGAAGAGAGCAGCTAATCATAAGCATTATACTGGTGAGAATTGGGGCTTAAGCGAGAATTATGATGTTTGCCTTAATTCGAGTAAGCTAGGCTTGGATTCTTGCGTAGATATCATTTATGACATAGTAATGAAGAGTAGAAAGTAGAGTATAAAGAAGAGTAGATAGGTGAGTTAGTAATTCACTGCATTTTGAAGATATTTATTTTGAAGAGCTACCTATTTAGTGGCTCTTTTTACTTGACTTATTACCTGCAAAATAGCTACAATTGAAGCATTAAAGACAGTGATCGGGAAAGAGTAGTTTTTGATTGTCTTTCAGAGAGAGGGCGGTTGGTGAAAGCCCTTTGATTTGTCAGAATACGAATACGGCCCGTGAGTCGAACTCCGAATGAAGGTAATGTAGGTTTTGTAGGGTTTCGCTTTCCTCTGAAGCGAGTGAAGAACTTTCGAGTAGGCAGTTCCGAGTTGCGTACGTTAATGCGCTAGAGTGAATATGAATTTATTCACTTGTTGAGTCCAATTGTGTGAGTAATTGGAGAACAGAGGTGGTAGCACGGTATTATCCGTCCTCTGGACATTTCTTGGTCCGAAGGACGGTTTTTGTTTGTTGTGAGATAAGCGATTTCCTTCCTTCTAGTATATTTTGAAGGAGGAAAAAATGCCTATTATCATTGTAATGTTGGTAGTCTTCGTTGCCGTACTTGTTTTTGTAGGTTTCATGTGTCGCAAAAAGGCAACAGACGTAAACAGCTTTGTTCTTGGTGGCCGTTCTGTAGGTCCTTGGCTTACAGCATTTGCTTATGGAACGAGTTACTTCTCAGCTGTTATTTTTGTAGGTTATGCTGGCCAGTTTGGTTGGAAGTTCGGAGTAGCTTCGACTTGGATCGGAATTGGTAATGCTATTCTCGGTTCTCTTCTAGCGTGGATTGTTCTTGGAAGAAGAACTAGATTGATGACGCATAAACTTGATAGCAAGACGATGCCAGAGTTCTTCGCTGGTAGATTTAAATCAAAGGGTTTGAGAATTCTGTCCTCTTTGATTATCTTTGTGTTCTTAATCCCATATACAGCATCGCTTTATAATGGACTTTCTAGAATTTTCGAGATGGCTTTCCATATTGATTATACATATTGCATTATTGGAATGGCTGTTCTTACCGCTATTTACGTAATAGTTGGCGGGTATTTAGCTACCGCTGTTAATGACTTTATTCAAGGAATTATCATGTTAGCGGGTATTGTACTTGTAGTGCTCGCCGTATTAAATATTAATGGCGGCTTTATGAGTTCTATCGAGGCTCTCGCGAACGTTCAGGGTGATTCATCAATTCCGGGCGCTTATATATCATTCTTTGGGCCGCTCCCGGTGGATCTTATGGGAGTAATTATTCTTACATCTCTTGGAACATGGGGATTGCCTCAGATGGTTCAGAAGTTCTATGCTATTAAGCATGAGGATTCTATTCGAAAAGGAACAATCATCTCTACAATTTTTGCTGTAGTCGTTGCTGGAGGATGCTATTTCTTAGGCGGATTTGGTCGTCTATTCATGACTCAAGAAGAAGTAACAGCGAATGGTTTCGATTCCATCATTCCTACTATGCTTGAGTCTTTGCCGGATATGCTAGTAGGAATTATAATTGTTCTTGTACTTTCTGCTTCAATGTCTACATTGTCGGCGTTAGTTCTTACATCTAGCTCAACATTGACCCTCGATATTATCGATAAAAACATTGTTAAGAATATGAGCGAGAAAGGTAAGCTTCTATGGGTTCGATCACTTGTAGTTGCATTCATTGCTATTTCTGCAGTTATCGCGATAATTCAATTTAATAGTTCAGTTACTTTCATAGCTCAATTAATGGGAGTATCATGGGGCGCTCTTGCAGGTGCATTCTTGGCACCATTCCTTTATGGTCTATATTGGAAGGGAACAACAAAGCTCTCTTGCTATGTTTGCTTCTCATTCGCTTCGATTATCATGATTCTAAACTTGTTCTTCAGATCAAGTTTCCCAACTCTTCTCCAATCTCCAATCAACTGTGGTGCATTTACCATGATAGCTGGTCTGCTGATTGTTCCTATAGTAAGTCTTATCTCACCAAAGCCTGATCGCAAGCTTGTTGAAGATACTTTCTCTTGCTATAACAAGGAAGTAGTTGCTCAAGCTAAAACAAGTCTTGAAGATTGAATGATTAACTGAGTATTAATTTCAACTGCCACTCATTATGGGTGGCAGTTTTGTTTGGGGCAATTGACTAATTGTGCTATGATATGAAATGCAAATTCGCTATTCTTTTCGATTATTCAATATATTAGGAGTTATCAATGCCACAGATTTCGATTAACAATGTAAGTAAGATTTATCGCGACAAAGTAGTCTTGGATGATATATCTTTTCGAATAAACGAAGGCGACAAGATAGCTTTTATTGGAAACAATGGTGCAGGCAAGACGACGCTTTTCAAGATAATAAAGGGAATAAACAAGGCCGATTTGGGCGAGGTAATAGTACACGGTAATGTAATTGTTGGTTTTCTGTCGCAGAATATGGACGAACAGGATCTAAGAGGAACATCACTTAAGCCTCAAAAGCTAATCGATTTGGAGGAAAGAAAGCTTACAGTAGAAGCGATGCTATCTTCAGTAGAACAGGGTAGCATTAAGCAAGAAGAGCTTCTTCGAGAATATTCTGAAATTCTTTCGGCTTATGAATCCCTAGGCGGATATGATTACGATTATCGCATTAATGAGGCTTTAAATGGATTGGGACTTACTGATATTTCTCAAAGAGAAGATTTCACTACTCTTTCGGGAGGCGAGAAGATGCGAGTTTGTTTGGCTCAGCTTGTTGTAGCTAGGCCAGATGTGCTACTTCTTGATGAGCCCACGAATCATTTGGATGTTGAGGCAGTTGAGTGGCTTGAACAGTATTTATCGTCATATGGCGGGTCCGTATTTGTTATCTCACATGATAGACATTTCATCGATAAGGTTGCTAATAGAGTAATCGAATTAACAGATGGTAAAGTAATCGAGTACAGAGGCAATTACTCTGATTATGTTCTCCAAAAGAATGAGTTCATTAAGTCACAGCAGGCTTTGGTCGCAAATTTGGAGGATGAGCTTAGTCACCAACTAGACGTTAAACAAACAATGCTTTCTCATCGCAATATTTCCGGCTATCATCAGCGAGAGAAAATGGTAGATAAGCTTGAGACTGTCTTAGAGAAAGAGAAGGCCAAGTTATCTTCCGGTGGTATGCAAATGAATTTTAAGTTCGTGCCAGGACAAAGAAGTGGAGCGAACGACAAAATACTTATTAGTGTTAAGGAAGTAAGCAAGAAGTTTGATGATGACCCTCTTCTTTTTGAGAATGTGAGTTTCGAGCTTAAGGCTAATGAGAAGATTTTCCTTTGCGGCCCTAATGGTTGTGGAAAGTCGACCTTACTTACGATGCTTCTTGGTCGGCAAGGTGGTTTTGACGGAACGGTCTTGATTGCGGAGAACTTAAAATGTGGATTCATGGGGCAATTTGTTCCGTTTGATGACGAAGAAATATCATGCCTTGATGAGCTAATGCTAAACACTGATTTGACTCAAACCGAGGCGCGCAATACGCTTGCTAGATTTGGATTTCGAGAACTTGATGTTTTTAAGAAAATAAACGTTTTGTCTGGTGGAGAGAGAACAAGGCTTTATCTTTGTCGTCTTTTGCTTGAGAAGCCTGATATTTTGTTCTTGGATGAGCCTACGAATCATTTGGACATTGCATCAAGAGAAGTGCTTGAGGATGCTCTGAGTGCTTATGATGGAGCGATTGTGTGCGTTTCTCATGATAGATTTTTTATCGATAAATGTGCTGATAGTATCTTAGGATTCTATGAGAGTACAGCGGAGGTTTTCGAAAAGTATAGTAACTATCGTTTGTTCTTGAGTAATCGGCTTTCTGTTGCTAAAAAGGAGAAGATAGTCAAGAACGAGAAAACTTCCCGTGTTACAGAGGGCAAGATTGCATCGCAAAATAAGGCTTCTGAGAGAAAAGCTGTTGCCATGCGTCGGACTCGAGTCAGGGAACTAGAATCGCTAATTGAGGATTACGAGGCAAGAATAAAGCAAATGGAAGAATTATTTACTAACGGCGCGACTACGCAGCAGTATGAAGAATATGCTGATATTACGAGGCAGTTAGAGGATTATAATGAAGAATACTTGAATCTTTGCGAGGAGGAAGACAAATATAAGGATTCTATTTCACGATAATACATTATATAGAGATCTGATTGATTCAGATTCAATTTGATCTTAGTTGTTGGATATTAAAAATGGCTAACGCTATATGTGAAGAGTTATTAAATTTGGTATAATATTATTTACAATTAATGATTCTAGCGATTAAGTGAGGCATATATGTCCAAGAAACTAATAGCTGTTATAGACATTGGATCTCTTGTTGCGAGGCTCAAAGTTTTCGAACTCAGCACTAAGGGAAAGCCAAAGGAAGTTGAGACAGTACGAAAGTATACATCAATCGGTACAAGGAGTTTCATAGAGGGTGCAATTCCGTCTAACCAAATTGATGAGATATGTGATTGCCTTAACGAGTTTGGGATGAAGTGTAGGGAATACAAGGTTTCCAGAGTATTCTGTGTAGCAACGAGTGCTTTAAGAGAGAGCAGTAATCGTGATGTTGTTCTTGAGAGAGTACGAATTAGAACGGGCTATAGAATTGATATTTTGGATAATTCCATGGAACGTTACTATCACAATATGTCTATTCGTGAGACTATGCCAGATTTCACCAGTATTATTGCAAATGGAACGATGATTCTCGACATAGGTGCCGGCTCGATGCAAGCAACTGTTTATGATAAATCGGAGTTTGTCTTCTCACAGAACACAGTTCTAGGCTCTCTTCGTATTTCTGGTTTATTATCTGATATAGAGGATAGAACCACGCATTATGAGGATGTTCTTGAGGAGTTTATCGCGCAGGATATGGATGATTATCATGCTGTTGAACCTAAGGGAATTACTTATCAGAATTTAATAGCTTTTGGCGGTGAGATGGGCTTTATTAAGCTTCTTGCGGGTCAGAAGTCCAGAAAGGATTGCATTCTAAGTAAGAAGCAGTTTCTTTCTGTCTATGAGTATCTATTGAAGACTAGGCCAACAGATTTAACATTGAATCATTCCATACCTTCCAATATTGCACCTTTGCTTTTGCCAACGGCTTTGATTATTCGTAACATGCTTGAGTATACTGGCTTGGAGACGGTATATCTTCCTAATGCATCTCTATCTGAAGGAATTGTATACAACTATGCATACAAGTATATGGAATATCCGACGGTAATGAACCCGGATATTGACATTATTTTCGCTGCTAGAAATATTTCAAAGAGATATAAATGTGATAAGAAACATACAGAATTTGTTGAGAAGACGGCTTTGATGCTTTTCGATTGTACGAAGAAGTATAATGGTCTAAGTGAGAGGGATAGGCAACTTTTGCAGCTTTCAAGCATTCTTCATGAAGTTGGCAAATATGTTCATTCAAAGAGTCATAATGATGCGGCGCATATGCTAATTAAGTATTCTGAGATTGTTGGAATTAACTCAGACGAGCTAGATATTATTGGACTAGTAGTTCGCTTGTATCCTAAGGATGATGCATATGATGACCCTTATTATAGAAACTTGCCAGCTGAGAAGAAAGTAATTATATCTAAGTTAACTGCTATGCTTAGATTAGCTGATGCTCTGGATTCATCACACAGGCAGAAAGTAAAAAAACTTAAGGCTACATTGGATAAGGATAGTATGGCTCTTGTATGCGAATGTTCGAGTGATATGTCTTTTGAAGAGTGGTCTTTCGAGCGAAGAAGTAAGCTTTTTATTGAGGTACTAGGAATTAATCCTCAGCTTAAGATAAGGAGACAAAGATAATGGCAGTGACTAAGAGGAAGATATCCCAAAAGACTAAGAAGTATGATGATTACTCGAATTTACCATCTGACTCTGCGATTTATTTCAATAGAGAACTAAGCTGGCTAGAATTCAATGATCGAATTTTGCATGAGGCTAGAGATACTAAGAATCCATTATTGGAGCGTCTAAAGTTTCTATCAATTACGGCTTCTAATCTTGATGAGTTTTATATAGTTCGCGTTGCTTCTTTAAGGGATATGCAAAGTGTAAATTTTTCGGGTCAAGATATAGCAGGTATGACTATATCTGAGCAACTGGCGAGCATTGACGAGAAAACAAGGCAATCAATGGCTTTAATGTATTCGACGTACAATAGATCGCTTCTTCCTTCACTTAAGCAGAACAATATATTCATTGATTCTTATGACAGTTTAGATAGTCGCAAGAAAGAGATTTGTGATTACTACTTTAAGTCTGTTCTTTACCCAATTCTTACTCCTATGGCAGTAGATGCCTCGCGTCCTTTTCCTTTGATATACAACCGAATGCTAAATTTATGCGTATTTATTGAGCGAAAAGACGACCAACTTCTTAAGCCTAATGATGACGATGAAGATGCCGATCAAGATAATACGAAGTATAACTATGCTACCTTACAGATTCCTAATGTTGTTCCAAGAATGTATTTGATTTCTGACGGAAATGGTTCAAAGCACTTTGTTCCAGTTGAGCAAATAATACAAGCCAACCTTGGAATGCTGTTCTATGGTCAAAAGGTAATTTCATCAGGGTGTTATAGAATCATGCGTAATGCTGACCTTGATATTGACGAGGATGAAGCAGAGGATTTACTTAAAGTAATTGAGGAGCAAGTCCGTAAGCGTAGATATGGTGAAATAATTCGTCTTGAAGTTGAAGAAGACATTCAACCAGAACTACTTGAATTCATAGCCACTGAGCTCTCTATAGCTTCAAAAGACGTATTCTGCGTTAACGGCCCTATCGATTTGACTTTCCTAATGAAAGTATACTCTACCATTGACGAAGAGTTCCCATCTCTTTGTTACAAACCTCATACACCAGCGCTAGCTTCAATGTTTGATGGCGATTACAGTAATATTTTCGAAAAGATAAGGCAAAAGGATCGCTTGGTTCATCATCCGTATGAGACATTTGAGCCAGTTCTTGAGTTTGTTCGTCAAGCGGCAAATGACCCGAATGTACTAGCGATTAAGCAAACGTTGTATCGTGTATCTGATGTGTCGCCAATTATTGCGTCTTTACTTGAGGCTGCTCATAACGGTAAGCAGGTAATGGTTCTTGTTGAACTTAAGGCTAGGTTTGATGAGGAGAATAATATCAATTGGGCGAAGAAACTTGAGAATGCTGGATGCCATGTAATTTATGGTCTTGTTGGCTTGAAGACTCATAGCAAGATTACTCTTGTCGTTCGAAAAGAAGATGACGGTATTCGTCGTTACTTACATATAGCAACAGGAAACTACAACGATTTTACTGCCAAGATATATACGGATATAGGATTATTTACTGCTTCAGAGGGTTTTGGCGAAGATGCTTCAGAATTTTTCAACATGCTTTCTGGCTTCTCGATACCAGATAGTTGGAGAAGACTAATTTCAGCTCCGATTTGGATGAAGGATTATTTTATTAAGAAAATTAGAAGAGAAGCTGATAATGCTAAAGAAGGTAAGAAGGCTAGAATAATTGTCAAGTGTAATTCGCTTGTAGACCCAGAGATTATCCGGGACTTATATGTAGCTTCGTGTTCTGGCGTAAAAATTGATTTAATAGTTCGAGGAATATGCTGCCTAAAGCCTGGAATTCCAAATTTATCCGAGAATATTACCGTTCGCTCTATTACAGGTCGTTTCTTGGAACATTCTAGAATCTTCTATTTCTGGAACGAGGGACACGAGGACTTGTTTTTATCATCGGCCGACTGGATGCCTCGTAATCTAGATAGGCGAGTTGAGCTTCTTTTTCCAGTAGAAGACAAAGATTGCCGTGCACGAGTAATGGAGATTCTTAAAGAAGAACTAGAAGATACAATAAGGGCGCATTTCTTGAGCTCCGATGGCAAGTATCACAAGTACGACTTACGTGGCAAGGCTAAGCTTGATAGTCAAGAAAGACTAATTGAACTAGCCCAAAATGAAGAAAACAAGAGAAATAAAACTATAGAGACGAACAGCTTTGAACCTGCTTTGTCCGATTTAGAAGATACTTGATCAAAGGAGAATATATGGTTACATCTATACTTAGGCAAGACTATTTATCACAGTCAAAACCAGAAGAATACAAGGGAAAATCCTTTAGCTTTACTCTTAATTCTATTAGTGGAAATGAAGCAGTAATTCTTTCATACGGAGCACTGATTGCTAGTTTGGATATTATTCGTGAAGACGGAACGAAGGTCGATGTAGTTCTTGGTTTAAAGGGATTAGATGAATATATGGCGTCTATGTCGAATCATGGAGCTGTTGTCGGAAGATGTGCCAATAGAACCAAGGGCGCGAAACTCTCACTTAATGGTAGAGAGTATAATCTCCCAGTCAATGATGGACCAAACAATCTTCATGGCGGTAGTCCTTCATATCAGAATGTCTTCTGGGAAGCAGAGATTCTTAATGCTGAGAAGGCAAATGATTATGTTGAGAGTTCCAGAATCATTGGTGTTCCTGAACTTGAAGGAGAAGCTCTTCTGCTTAGGTACATGTCACCAGATGGTTCATGTGGATTTCCTGGAAACCTAGATTCACAGGTTTTTTACGCTTGGGCAAAGAATTCAACTTTGCTTATTATTTATAGAGGACAAAGCGATTCTGATACTGTTTTCGCTCCTACAAATCACTCTTACTTCAATCTTGCGGGGCATAATAGCGGAAGTGTAAGCGATAACTTGTTGATGATTAACTCGGATTCAATAACGCTAAAGGATAGTGAAAACTGTCCTACAGGTGAGATTAGCTCGGTGGACGGTACTATCTTCGATTTTCGTGAGATGGATTTTGTTGAGAAGGTTCTTAATGAAGACAATCCTCAAACGGCTACTTCAAGGGGAATTGATCAAAACTATTGTATTCATACTAGTGAAGGATCGTATTCATATGCGGCAAGTCTAACTGAGCCGGAAAGCGGTTTGAATATGGATGTTTATACGGATATGCCAGGTCTTCAAGTTTATTGTGGTAATCATCTAGGTGGAAACGATCAGAAGGGTGAAATCCCGTATTCACAATACGGAGCGATTTGCCTTGAAGCCCAGATGTACCCGAATGCAATAAACATTTCTTCTTTCGCCTCGCCAGTAATTAAGAAGAATGAAGTTAAGTATCACATCTGTGGATACTCCTTTGATTGATTTTGAAAAGAAGTATATCCTTTATTAAAGTAAATCTTAAATCAAAACGGCTATCGATATAAATCGGTAGCCGTTAATTGCTTGAACTTAATTCAATGCTTATCAGTTTTAGGTTCCAGGTTTGTAGCTATCTTTGAGAGATACTGCACGATTGAAAACCAAATGATCAGGCGCGCTATCTTTGCTATCAGCGCAGAAGTAGCCAACGCGCAAGAATTGGAATCTATCAGAAGGCTTAGTGTTCTTAAGACTTGCTTCAACCTTTGCATTGCTTACTATTGTTAATGAATTAGGATTAAGAAAATCCATATAATCACAATCAGCTAGGTCAGGGGATTCTACAGTAAAGAGTCTATCGTAAAGACGAACTTCGGCATCAAGACAATTGTTGGCATCAACCCAATGAATTGTAGCCTTAATCTTGCGACCATCTGTCGTATTTCCACCACGACTGTCCTTGTCATACTCGGCGTGAATTAAGGTGACGTTTCCTTCGTCATCCTTTTCGCATGAGATACACTTGATTACATAAGTACTCTTTAGGCGAACTTCATTGCCTGGGAAGAGACGGAAATACTTCTTTTCAGGAATCTCCATGAAATCATCTTGGTCAATCCATAATTCTCTTGAGAAGGTGACTGTTCTTACACCATCCTCAGGTCTCTCAGGATTGTTCTCAACAGTAAACTCCTCACTAAGACCCTCAGGATAATTGTCGATAACAAGCTTAACAGGATGAACTACACCCATTACCCTTAGTGCAGTGCTATTAAGTTCTTCACGAAGGCAGAACTCAAGAAAAGCATAATCTACTACAGCATTTACTTTGGACACACCATTTCTATCATGAAAGGTACGAATGGAATTAGCTGTATATCCGCGACGACGAAGCCCACAAAGTGTTGGCATTCTAGGATCATCCCAACCGGATACTAGATTATTTTCTACAAGATTACGAAGCTTACGCTTACTCATAACAGTATGTGTTATTCCTAGACGAGCAAACTCTATCTGGCGAGGCTTGCTTTCAATAGAAATGTTATCTATTACCCAGTCGTACAAAGGACGGTGCGCTTCGAACTCCAGAGAACATAAAGAATGTGTAATACCTTCAAGAGCGTCCTCAATTGGATGAGCAAAATCATACATAGGATAGATACACCAAGTGCTTCCAGTCCTATGATGTGGAAGATGATTGATTCTATAGATAACAGGATCTCTCATGTTGAAATTACCTGAAGTTAAGTCGATTTTAGCACGAAGAGTCATCTTTCCATCTTCAAAATCTCCAGCCTTCATTCTCTGGAATAAATCTAGGCTTTCTTCAATAGGTCTATCTCTATATGGGCTTCGTGCAGGCGTTGAAGTATCACCTCGCATCTCGTGCATTTGCTCAGGACTTAATTCGCAAACATATGCAAGGCCTTTATTAATTAGCTCTATCGCATACTCGTACATTTTGTCAAAGTAGTCGGAAGCGTAGAAAAATCTGTCCTCCCAATCATGACCTAGCCACTTGATGTCTTCTTTAATTGCTTCAACATACTCGACGTCTTCCTTAGTAGGATTAGTGTCATCCATTCTTAGATTACAAAGACCGCCATAAGCTTCTGCCGCACCAAAGTCAATTTCAAGCGCCTTGGCATGTCCAATATGGAGATATCCATTTGGCTCAGGAGGGAAACGTGTATGAACTCTTTTCCCATAGCAACGTCCGCCTTCCTTCATCTCCTCTTCAATTATCTCGTAAATAAAATTCTTACTATCAGACATATTTTTCTCCTTAAATCTCTAACCTTGATTTAGCTAAATTAATCCTTCTTAGCGATTCTTCGCGGCCAAGAAGCACTAGAACCTCGGAGCATCCTCCAGGGGTAACCGCAACTCCAGCGGCAGCAATTCGAATTGGCCACATGATAAGTGCGTTCTTGATTTCCTTCTCAGTGGCAAAATCTACAAATTTTGAACCTAGATAGTCTCTGTTCCAATTGCTCTCGTCAATTGATTCTAGAATAGGGAGGAACTCGTTAATCATTTGCTTGGATGTCTCTAGAGTAGATTTGCTTTTTTTGTGCTCGAAAAGACTCAATTCAAACTCTTCATACTTAGCAAGAAACTCTAATTTCTCTTCTATTTCGGTAAACTTCGTGATACGAGGCTTCAAAAGCTCTTCAAGTAAATCGTACTTACAAGAACTAATTGCGAACTTATCGTAATAAACTTTAGCATAGCTTAAGAACTCATCTGAAGACATAGCTTTAATATATTCGCCATTCATCCAAAGTAGTTTGTCATAATCGAACACGCTCGGAGACTTAGAAATGCTCTCAATATTGAAGTCATTGATAAGCTCTTCCATCGTTAGTATTTCTTTGTTATCGCTAGGGGCCCACCCAAGAAGTGCTATGTAGTTAATAATAGCCTGTGGTAAATATCCTTCGTTTACTAAATCAAAGAATCCAGTAGAACCATGTCTCTTTGATAACTTTGAAACTACTTCTTTACCTTCCTCGTCTATACTCTTACCCATAATTAGTGGTAAATGTATGTATGTTGGAATATCCCAACCAAAAGCTTCGTACAACGCATTGTACTTGGGCGTTGAGGATAAGTATTCACAGCCTCTTACAATATGAGTGATTCCCATTGTATGATCATCAATTACATTCGCGAAATTGTAAGTAGGGAAGCCATCAACCTTTAATAATATCTGATCATCCAAATCTTCATTTGGAATAGTAATGTCTCCATATACGCAATCGTGATATGTCGTCTCACCTGACAAAGGAAGTTTCTGTCTAATTACATATGGGATTCCATAATTTAGGTTCTTCTCTATCTCTACTTGAGAAAGATCTCTGCAATGGCGGTCATAACCAATAGAGTCTTGGCCGTTTGCTATCGCATCCTCACGAACCTTAGCAAGACGCTCTTTTGAACAGAAACATCTATATGCTTTACCTTCTTCAATGAGTTTCTCAGCATATGGCTTATAAATTGACAGACGTTCACTCTGAACATATGGCCCGAAATCTCCGCCTATATCAGGTCCTTCGTCATGACTGATACCAGCAAGTTTGAGTGTATCGTAAATTACATCTATTGCACCTTCAACATATCGTTCTTGGTCGGTATCTTCTATTCTAAGAACGAAAGTACCGTTAGCGTGTCTAGCTGTTAAGTACTCATATAATGCAGTTCTAAGGTTACCTACATGCATAAAACCGGTAGGGCTAGGAGCAAAACGTGTTCTGATCTTCATATGATAAATACCTTCTTATTTAATATAACGCGTGTATTTTAACACAAAAGAATAAGCTAGTGATAAAATCTATATGTTATTCTTTTCGAAAAGGGGAAGCCAAGATGGACAAACTTTTGACTGGTCGTTCATATGATAGCCTTTGCGGTAATGGCATTGCGTTTGATTATGTTGCTGAGTTTTTGTATGAACACACAAACCCTGATAACATTGCGAATGTTAAGGTCGCTGTTGTTTCAGATCGTGAGGTTAGTGGTTACTATTTTGGCCAATTTGAGAAGCAGTTCCTTGATAGAGGCATTGCTCCGGCTTTGATACCAGTTGAGTCTCGTAATGCTGGCAAGAGCCTTTCTTCTGTTGAGAAAATTTATCGGTATTTGATTGATTTTAATTTTTCTTCGAATGATTGGATTATTGGACTTGGAGGAGGCGGTATCATTGATATCGCTGGATTTGCCTGCAGTATTTTCTATGGTGGTATCAATTTTCTAGCAGTTCCTACTACTTTGCATTCTATGATAGAATGTGGCTCATCAAGAGCTTCATTCTTGAACTGCGCAAGCCATAAAGATGTCATAAGATCAGGATATTTGCCTAAGGTAGTAATCTGTGATCCTAGCTTTATTCAAACGGTACCAGCTAAGGTTAAGTCAAACGGTTATGCTTCCATAATAAAGTATGCGATTCTTGCAGCACCTGAGCTTCTTGATGAATGTTTAGATATTAAAGACTATCGTGTATTCTTAAATGGTGTTTTTGCTGCTAAGACTAAGGCAGAGACAGTTAATCCATTGCTAATTGAATTTGGTGAAGAACTTGCATTAGCAATAGAAGGCTATTTTAGGTTTATGAATTATTCTGAGGGAGAGGCTCTCGCACTAAGTATTTACTCAGCGGTATCTAGTTCTGGACGTAAGAGATTGAAGCCAATTTATGATATGCTACATTTGCCATGTGTTCTTGGAGGCGTATCTAAGCAGATGATTCTTAAGACTCTGAGAGATCAGATATATCGAAGATATGGAAAGACGGTTATTATGGTTGATTGTGATAGCAATGGTGTTGGACAATGGGTTGTAAAGAAGCTATCGATTGATGATTGTATGAAGATCTATGATCAAAGAATTGATTATATTTGCGAGAAGCATGACTAATATAGAATTTTGGAGATGGTAATTTGAAGAATTCTTTTATTTACAAACTTACTTCAATAATTTGCGTATTTGCGCTTGTACTAACAGTTTTTGTTGGCTGCTTAGATGGAGATAGTAAGAATGCGGTTTATCCTGCAGCCTATGGAAGCTATGGTGCGGATTTTGCACGAGAACTAGCTGAATCTTATCCATTTAGGAAAGCATTCACTGAACAGGAAAGAGAAGCAGGCGAGATGATAAAGAGTGAACTTGAAGAACTCGGGCTTACGGTTGAAGTTCAATCTTTTACAAATGCTGAAGGCGCTTCTTCTCAGAATTATATCGTTAACATTCCTGGTCAAGGTTTTTTGGCGGTTGATGATGACGGCAACTACAACACGATTAAGAAAACCATTGTAATTGGTGCGCATTATGATAGCTTTTTCGCGCAAGAGGAGATTCCTGAAGGTTACACATATGACGGTATTGATGACAACGCTTCAGGCGTCGGTTGCCTGATGACTATCGCATCTCAAATTAGTAACTATAATAACCTGGGATTTGACGTAGAACTTGTTTTCTTTGGTGCAGGTTCTATTCAGGCAGGTTCGATTTACTATTACAATTCTTTGACTAATGCTGAGACTTCTAGTGTTGAGTGTATGTTTTGTATTGATGGAATATATGCTGGAGATAAACTTTACGCTAACGCAGGTCTTAACTCATTGGATTTATCTCAGAAGTACCAAATGCGTAGAAAACTCTACCAAGTATATGATGTTGTCTACGACAATCCCTTGTATTCAGGATATGAGTTCTCACTTTACTATAACGAATGTGGAATAATCGCCGACCTTAATGGTGACGGAATTGAAGATGTATATCGAGAGGTGTCTATAAGAGTCTCGGATCATACTGTATTTGATAACGCGGGCGTTCCTGTAGTGTATTTTGATAGCTACGATTATTTCTTTGATGAGATATCGAAAATGAAAGAGACCAAGAATCTAAATTTACAAGAATTTGGAGGACAAGTTGGTGGAACGTTAATCGATTCTTCTACGGTCCTCGACCCAATTTTTGTCACTACTACTGATGGTCTTCAGATTACAGATGCTGAGGGCGAGACTTTGTCAGCTACTTCTGAGCCAACAGTAGTTGATAGACTTCAGGTCAGAATAAATTGCTTAGCATACTCGATTCTTGAGACTTTAGAAAAGGGTTCTGATTATGGAATTACTTTTGAGGAGTATGATGCCTTGATGCAGCAAACCTCAAATAGAGTAACAACAACCCCATCCGATGACGAGGATGAGGTTGAGGGTTAGTTTACTTAAAAAGTAATTCAATAGTAGAATGCGAATACTACCTTGTCCTGATTGTCCCATGCGAAGTTTAGCGTTTGAAATTCACCAGGGCGTAGGGTGGAGTACTTGTTTTTGCTGTCTTCGCAAGTTCCTTTAGTAAAAGGTTCTTCGTTATCAACTTTGAAAGACTTGTCAAAAAAACTAATCAGCTCTTTGCCATTCAGTCCAACTTGGGCATTCTTACAATCATCTGGAATTAGTACATCCAAACGGAAACGCACTTGCTTTTGTGGCTCGAAAAGAAACGAAACCATCTTCTTCTTATCAGTGTCAGTCTCCAGTTTTCTATGAAGCCTTACATCTATTCCATCGACGCAAAACTCATACGTCGCATCGTCATATTCATCAACACAAATACCTTTAAATAAATCGCCTTCTATGAGGGCGTCCTTTATTATTCTTCCCATTTAAATGCTCCTATTCTACTCGTAAAAAATCCTCTTTTGATCCTTTGTTAAGGGACTAGAAGAGGATTATTGAATTAAACTTCAAATTAGATCTTAGTTATCCAACTATAAGTATCTTCAACTTTACCGCTCTGGATACCTGTAATAGTATCATAGAACTTTTGTGTAAGAGTACCAATCTTGCCATCGTTAATTGAGATAACTGTATCTTCATACTTTAGCTCGCCAACTGGAGAAACAACAGCAGCTGTTCCACAACCGAAGCACTCAGTAAGACTACCATTCTTGCCAGCTTCAATTAATTCACCAATAGAAATCTTACGCTCGTCAACTTCTATACCTAAAGACTTTGCAATCTCGATACAAGAACGACGTGTAATTCCAGATAATATTGAACCACTGTCCAATGATGGAGTAACGAGCTTCCCATCAATAACGAACATAATGTTCATCGCTCCAACTTCCTCTATGTACTTCTGCTCAACACCATCAAGCCATAGAACTTGCTCGTATCCAGCATCATGCGCCGTTGTTTGAGCAATTAATGAACAAGCGTAGTTTCCGGAGCACTTAGTAAAACCTGTACCTCCACGAACAGCTCGAACATACTTATCTTCTACATAAATCTTTACAGGCTGAATTCCCTTTGCATAATATGCGCCAGAAGGGGAAAGAAGAATAAAGAATCTATATGTATCGGAAGCTCTAACACCAAGATATGGATCAGTAGCTATTACAAATGGACGAATATAAAGCGACTCACCATTGCCAGAAGGAATCCAATCCTTATCCAACTCGATAAGTGTCTTAGTAGCGTGTACGCAAAAGTCAACATCAACGTGTGGAATTACAAGCCTGTCATTAGAAGTGTTCATTCTTTCATAATTAAGCTTTGGTCTGAAAAGATTGATCGATTTATCATCGCATAAATATGCCTTCATGCCCTCGAAAACAGCCTGACCATAATGGAACACCATAGCTGAAGGTTCAATCTCAAATGGGCCATAAGGAATGATTCTAGGATTAATCCATCCCTGTCCATTTACATAGTCCATTACAAACATGTGGTCAGAAAAGTTCTTACCAAAAGGTAATGGTTGTCCTGCCTCGGGTTTCTTACGAGGATTAGTAGTCTTTGTTATCTTTATTTCAGGAAACATAATATAACCTCCATATAGTGATTTGATTAGAAGTATTATAATACAAATTGCTCAGTCTGATATACGACTGTAGATATTTGGTGATATTTGTGATTATTTTTCCTTGTTTTTTGTGCTTTCTTAAGTAAATTGCATAAATAGTGACTTTTTGCTACGAACAACGTCTTGCATAGTATTAACATATACTTGTTTTTACGTATAATTTTACTAAGGGTGAAGAGGATTCAAGTATTATTCTCTTTAGTATTCTTAGATTGGCAAGTATATGGTAATCAACAAGATTTGCTCTATGTTTTCAAAAAAGGGCTTTAAGCTTGAGACTCACATGCATACTAGTGAAAGTAGCTTGTGTGGGATTAAGTCTGCTTATGACATGGTAAAAATTTATAAAGATAACGGATATGACGGAGTAATTGTCACTGATCATTTTCTAAACGGTAATACGGTAGTTGATTTAAGCCTACCGTGGGATAAGCAAATTGATGATTTTTATGTTGGCTATGAGCGTGCTTTAAAAGCGGGCAGAGAATTGGGAGTCAAAGTTTTTCCAGGGGTAGAATATAATTACGCTACAACAGAGTTTATTGTTTTGGGAATAGGTAAAGAATGGTTCAAGGCCAATGAGAAGATTATGGAGATGACTCCGGAAGAGTTTATACCTTATTTTCGTAATGCTGGAGGATATGTAATTCATGCTCATCCTTTTCGAGAAGCAAGCTATATCTCGAAGCATAGATTCTATCCAAAGCTTGTAGATGCGGTTGAAGTTGTGAACTTAGGGAATAGAGATTGGGAATATGATCGTCTGGCATATGAATATGCAGTAGAGAACAAATTACCCTTTACTGCCGGATCCGACGCGCATACGTTTCTTCGTTATGGAGGAGCCGGATTAATCTTAGAGAACACTCCTAATGATGTATATGATATTATCAATATATTAAGAAGTGGGGCGGGATATTCTATCTTCGGGGGTATCGCTAATGATTTATCAACTAATCAACGGATGCAGTTTTGACTGCTCGTTCAATAGGTGCCTAATTCCAATATATGTTGATTCGGAGTCGGGCAAAATTATTGATGAATTTTATGCGAAATCTTATGCCGGAAGTGATTTAATCAACTCTATTGATGTATCTGATTGCTTTGTAGTACCTGGTTTTATTGATACTCATATCCATGGAGCTTATAACTTCGATTGCTCTGATGCTTCTATTGAATCAATATCCAAGATTGCATCGAGCCTGCCAACTTTTGGTGTAAGCGCATTTTGTCCTACAACAATGACCATGTCTAGGGAAGATATTGAATCAACTTTTAAGTCAACAGATGAAGCCATCACTAAGAGTAAACCCACCGATGCAACTATACTTGGTATTCACCTTGAAGGTCCTTTCCTAAATTCGAAGATGTGCGGTGTTCAAGATGCTAGTTTTTGCATGAATCCTATGGAAGGTGCGAAATTTATCGATAATCTGTTAATCAAATATCCAGGTCTTCTCCTTGAAGTTGACTTGGCTCCAGAGTTGGAAACTTCACTTGAATTTATAAGCAGATATAAGAATGATTTCGTGATTTCTTTGGCACATAGTCTTTGTAATTACGAGCAAGCTAGCAAAGCTTTTATTTGTGGCGCGAGAAGAATCACCCATGCATTTAATGCAATGAGCGGAATTGAAAAGAGAGCTCCAGGTATAGTAGGAGCAGCCTTTGATCAAGATTTCGTCTTTTGCGAACTGATTTGTGACGGCTACCATGTCGATAAAACCATAATTCGTATGCTTTTCAAGGCTTTTGGATCGAAAAGGATTGTAGTTGTTTCAGACTCTATGCGCGGTAGTGGTATGCCAGATGGAGAGTATATGCTATATACGTCTCTGGTTACTACTCGTAACGGACGTACTTATTATGGTAAAGATGAACGTTTAGCAGGATCTGTTACAAATCTTGCTAAAGAGTGCGAGAATTTAATTAGCTATGGCATTCCTGTAGAGCAAGTCATAGAATCGTTGACAATTACGCCGCTAAGAAGTCTTAAATTGAGTTATGAGCAAACTGGGCTAGGGCTAGTCACACCAGGTGCTAGGGCTTCAATCAACGTAATTAACTCGAAAGGCGAGTTATTGCTTGTCTTTGCGAACGGAATACTCTTGCATGATTATCGACAAGAGCGTGAGGTAGGAAATGAAAGATGAGAATATAGAGAGCCTGACATGTTCCTCGGCTTTGCTAGCTGGAATAAGCAACGATATCTTGCAGGAGATACGTCAGAGAACTTCGGTGAAGCAATATGAGAAGGGCGAGACTATCGCTAGAGAAGGCGTTGAATGTAAATCTCTTGGTATTATCCTAGAAGGTAAGGTCTCCATGGTCAGAATTTCGAGTAGTGGAGAGTTTTCTTCTATTTCTCTGTTGTCAGAAAAGGAAATTTTTGGTGAGGACATTCTATACAGTTCTCGCAATACATATCAATACTCTGTAGAGGCTGCCACAAATTGCAAGATTCGTTTTATTCCAAAAACAATTCTTAACTCAATTATGGAGAAAAGCCCATCAACTAAAGATATGTATTTAAAAATTCTGTCTGATAGAGTAGAGAAACTAAATAGAAGAATTCAAATCCTTTCTCAAAAGACACTTCGAGAGAAGATTGCTTATTACATAGTCGATCTATGTAGAACTCAAGGAAGCAATACTGTTGAGCTTCCTGCCTCAAAAGAAGTCATAGCGAAGCTTTTGGCAATGCCTAGACAATCTTTTTCGCGTGAATTAGCAAAAATGGAGAATGACGGAATAATAACTACAGAAGACAAAAAAATAACCATTCTTGATCGAAATTTGCTTGAGAATGAGATTGTTGAAGGCCTCAAATCGTTATAATTGCGATTATCGATATATTTCTCGAATGAGTACAATAAAGATTTTTTTTTTTGTTGAAATTGTACACTTACAAAATAAACATACTCGAATTACAATATTGCTATATTAATTTTTTGATAAATAGGTCTTCGGATCTTTCTAATAGGATATAAAGCGAATGGGAAAAGACGTCATCACCGGTTTAGGTGGTGGCGATTTTCTTGCACTTTTTTGTCGTATCCGCCATTAATACTTATATGTTATAATCATTAGAAGTCATTTAATGGAGGTTTTTTCAATGCCGGGTTATTCAATAATTGAGCAAATTTTCAATTTTTTGAATGAGCTTGTTAAGAGCCTTGCAAATGGCTATCTTTTTTTCGGAAGTGTTTGGGATGTTATTCGTTCCATTAGTGATATCGTACTTGTTACAGTCCTTGTTTATTGGATTCTTCTGTTTATTAGACAATCAAGAGCTTGGCAGCTTGTTAAAGGCATAGTTTTTATTCTTATTTTTGTAATTGTTTGTAGTTTGTTTGGACTAGACATGGTAGGCTTCCTGTTTAATAAGTTTTTATATGGATTTGCTATACTGTTTATTGTGATTTTTCAGCCTGAGCTACGAAGAGCGCTTGAGAATGTAGGACTTAAGTCCTTTGGTTCATTAAGAAGCTTTATCTCAAATTCGGATGTTGTTGATAGCGAGTATCGAGTAGGTATCATTCACGAAATTTGCTTAGCCTGTAAGGAGATGTCAAAGTCTAACACAGGAGCGCTTATTCTTATTGAAAGAACTACGAGACTTGATGAGTTACTTACTCAAGAGAATGTTGTTCGTTTTGATTCAACTGTTACGAGCTCAGTGTTGCAATCGATTTTCTATAAGGGATCGCCTATGCACGACGGAGCTTTGTTAGTTCGAGATGGCAAGATAATTGCTGCTAGATGCCATGTTCCTCTTTCTATTACTATGCATAGTCTTCAACGCACAGGCACGAGACATAGGGCGGCTGTAGGTGCAAGTGAGATGGGTGATACAATTGCTATTGCTGTATCAGAAGAGAGAGGCAAGACTTCAATTGCTGTTAATGGCAAACTTTTTGAGATGAAAGATGAGAATGAGTTGGAGGCGAATTTATTCTATCTTCTAGGGTTTGATGAGCAACATGAGAGTAAGAAGAGCTTCGTCAAATCTATTGAGAATATTTTCTCTCGAAAATCAAATAAGTCTATATCTTCTGATGAAGCTAATGAATTAGTTACAGCTGGAGCAGAACAGAAACCTTCAAAAGATATTAATCTTTCACTACCTAGCGATTCTTCAACTAAGAAGAGACATAAGCATACTTCTTTTAGTGAGAAGGCAATTCTTATCATTCTATCTTTCATTTTATCTACATGCTTATGGATGTACATTCAAGTAATAAATAATCCAGTTGTAACTAAGACGATTACGGTTCCTATCTCTTACAACTATACTACGCCAAATATGGAAGTTTCATATCCTATTAATTCTGTAGAGCTTGAGATTGTTGGGCGCCAAGAAACTATCGATAATCTACAAGCCGGTGATATAATAGCTACTATTGACTATTCGGGTGTCACAGGTATTGGTGTAATGGAATTACCTGTAATTGTTAAGCCAGGTGATAGTGGCATTTATTTTAGAGTTGAGCAGCAGATTCCGGAGACTGTTTCAGTCACGGTTTACGATAGCTCCGAGAGTTGAGGTGTAAATAATGGCTCGTCTTTTTGGTACAGACGGAGTAAGAGGTATAGCAAACAAGACGCTAACTGCGAAGTTGGCATATGAGATAGGTTTTGCTGCTGCGATAGTTTTAGCTAAGTGTCACGAGAAGAAGGACAACAAACCAGTATTTTTAATTGGCTCGGATACTAGAATATCCTGTAGAATGCTAGAAGCCGCGCTTGAGAGTGGTATTCTTTCCGCTGGGGCCGATGTTATTAAAGTTGGTGTTATTCCTACTCCAGGCGTAGCATATTTGACTACAAAGTATGTTTGCGATGCTGGCGTAATGATATCCGCTTCTCATAATTCATATGAATACAACGGTATCAAACTCTTTTCGAGCGACGGATTTAAGTTGGCTGATAATGTTGAAGACGAAATAGAAGAGATTATTACCAATTTCGATAGTATGAACTTCGCTTTACCTGAAGGCGACAAGCTTGGTTCTTCTATTTTTAAAGCAGATGCTGCTTCTGAGTATATCGAACACCTTAAGAGAAGAATGAGCGTGGATTTATCGGGCATGAAGCTTGCTATAGATTGTGCAAATGGTTCTGCTAGTGCATATGCTCCCAAGCTTTTCGAGGACTTAGGTGCAACAGTGGTTGTGACTGATAACAAGCCTAATGGCCTAAACATTAATAAGAATTGTGGATCTACACATCTTGGAAACTTAATCGATTTAACAGTATCTCACTCCTGCGATATGGGACTTGCTTTTGATGGCGATGCTGATAGATTTCTTGCTATAGATAATAATGGAAAAGTAATCGATGGAGATGTCATAATGTCGATTATTGCTTTAGATATGAAGAAGCATCAAGAACTTAAGAAGGATACTCTTGTAATTACGGTAATGAGTAATCTTGGTGTTCAAATTATGTCCAGAGAGAATGATTTGAATCTTGCAACTACTAAGGTTGGAGACAGGTATGTTCTCGAGGAGATGTTAAAGTCCGGGTATAATTTGGGTGGCGAGCAAAGCGGTCACGTTATTCTTTTGGACCACGCAACTACGGGAGATGGAATGCTTACAGCATTAGCTCTTCTTAAATCTATATATAGAAATAAGACTACTTTATCAAATGCTTCTTTGGTAGTAGCTATCTTGCCTCAAGTATTGCTTCCTGCTTATGTAAGGGATGAAGATAAAGAAACGGTAATGAATGATTCTGATATAACATCAAAGATTGAGGCTATTAACATGTCTCTTGGAAATGAAGGAAGAGTTTTGGTTCGTCCATCTGGAACAGAGCCGATGATTAGAGTTATGCTTGAAGGTAAAGATCTTGATAATATCACTGCTCTTGCAAAAGAGTTGGTTGACTTGATTTCTTCTAAGTATAGCGAGAAATAAGAGGTTATTATGTGTGGAATAGTTGGTTATATTGGCGACAGAAATACTCTATCCGTTCTGCTTAATGGATTAACAAGGCTAGAATATAGGGGTTATGATTCTGCAGGAGTTACTTTCATCCGTGATGGTGAGATACAGTTAATCAAGAAGAAGGGTAATGTATCCGAGTTGAAGGCTGAGGTTGCTAGATGCGGCTTTGTTCTTGACGAGAGCCTAGTGAATTCAATTGATGTAGGTATGGGCCACACTAGATGGGCTACGCATGGAGCTCCGTCAGATGAGAATTCTCATCCGCATATTTCTATGGATAAGAAAATTTGTGTAGTTCACAATGGAATTATTGAGAATTATGATGAACTTCGTACTTTTCTAAAGCGAAAAGGCTATAAATTTGCTTCTGAGACTGACACGGAAGTTGCAGCACAATTGATTGAGTATTACTACCTTCAAAACGATAAGAAGGACTTTGAAGAAGCTGTTAGAGCGACTCTTCGAGATATCGTCGGTTCATATGCTTTGGTAATTGTATGCGCTGATTATCCAGACAGATTGATTTGTGCAAAGAAGGATAATCCTATAGTAATTGGAATTGGCGAAAATGAGAATTTTGTTGCTTCTGATATTCCAGCACTTATCGAATATACTCGTGATGTCGTATTTATGGAAGATAATTGTATTCTAATTATGAAGAAGGATTCTATTAGAATCACAGACATTCATGGAGATGAAATTTCATATAAGCCGACCCATATAGATTGGGATGCCGATGCGGCTCAGAAGGGCGGATACGCTCATTTCATGATGAAAGAAATGTTTGAGGAGCCTAAGGCTTTTGAGGCAACTGTTAATTCGAGAATTAAAGATGGTGAGATATTTCTTGAGCACATTCCAATGGACAAGGATTTCCTATCAAAGATAAAGAACATCAATTTTGTTGCTTGTGGAACTGCATATCACGCTGGTTGTGTAGGAAAGCATCTTATTGAGAAGCTTTGTCGTATACCAACAAATTGTTGTGTAGCTAGCGAATATGTGTACTCGGATCCGATTGTTGATTCAAGTACTCTAACGATAGTAATTTCTCAATCTGGAGAGACTCTTGACACGATGCGCGCTATGCGTGAGGCGTCTAAGCTTGGGAGTAAGACTCTGGCTATAGTCAATGTTATTGGTAGTACTGTGGCTAGAGAAGCGGATTATGTTTTGTATACAGCTGCTGGTCCTGAGATATCCGTTGCATCGACGAAGGCTTTTACCACACAATTAGCTTGCATATATTTAATCGCTTTCAAAATGGCCCATATTCTTGGCAAGATTGATGATTCTCAGTATGTAGAATATCAAGAAGAACTAAAGGCTATTCCAAGTAAGCTTACTTCTATTCTGAATAAGCAAAGCGAGATTCAAAAATTTGCGTCTATGCAATTTAATGCTGATAGTATTTTCTTCATTGGAAGGGGTATTGATTATTATTTGTCTATGGAGGCGTCACTTAAGCTAAAAGAGCTTTCATATATTCATTCTGAGGCTTATCCGGGTGGAGAACTTAAGCATGGCACAATAGCTTTAATTGAAGAGGGAACATTGGTAGTAAGTCCAATTACGCAAGAGGCATTAGCTTCCAAGATGGAGTCCAACATCAAGGAAGTTAAGACTCGAGGAGCGATCGTATTAGCTATCGTTCCTGAAAAGTTAAATAATAGGGAATTCTCATGCGATGAGAAGTTCGTTATTCCTGATACAGACGAATTGCTAACGCCGATACTTGGAGTTCTTCCATGTCAATTGTTTGCTTATTATATGGCAGTTAATAAGGGCTGTGACGTTGATAAACCTCGTAATCTGGCAAAGAGTGTAACAGTAGAGTAGGTGATAAAGTGAAGAGTATAATTGATTATCTAGATTTGACACATACTATTGCATCGTCACTTTTCGAGGGCAAAAAGTATGCTTGGGAGGTTCTACCTGACATTGGAGACTTTATCCTTGAAATAGGTCCAACATTATCAGAGGATGAGTATTATTCTCCATGTGAGAATGTGTGGATTGCTAAGACAGCAACAATTTATGAATCTGCATATATTAGTGGGCCTGCAATTATTGGTCCTGAGACTGAAGTAAGACATTGTGCTTTTCTTAGGGGGAAGACACTTGTTGGTGCTGGATGTGTAGTAGGGAATTCGACTGAACTTAAGAATGTGATTCTGTTTGATAAGGTTCAAGTACCGCATTATAACTATATTGGTGATTCTATACTTGGATATAAGGCACATTTTGGTGCAGGTGCAATTACGTCAAATGTTAAGTCTGATAAGGAGAATACTGTTGTTAAGACTTGCACGGGGGAACTAATCGAGACCGTTATGAAGAAGTTTGGCGCTATCGTAGGTGACAATGTAGAGGTTGGATGCGGGACTATTTTGAATCCTGCTAGTGTAGTAGGACGTAATACAAGGATTTATCCATTGTCTATGATTAGAGGAGAGATACCTGAGAATAGTATCTATAAGAATTCTGGTGAGATTACTAGTATTCAGTAGTTCAAAATAAACATTAAAAGAGTGTGCAGATATCTACACACTCTTTGTTAATCGTTTTATTAACAAACAGAAATCAAGTTAGCTTGGTCTTCATTTCATCGAAAGCTGCCTTTGCAACTGCTCTGACAGATGGGTCGGAATCGGCAAATGCTAATTTCTTCACATATTCTTCACAATGCTTTGCCTTAATCTTAGCTGCAGAAGTTGCAGCTGCCGAACGTACTAAAGGAGACGAATCACGAAGAAGAGGAATCAAAGCCATCCCACAATCATATGTTGGAATCTGAGACATACTCGTAGCGACAGCGGCTCTAACTGTATCATCATCGTCACTAACGTACTTCATTAGTGCGTCGAGCTTTTGCTTCTTGCCTAGTTTGTCAATCTTCTCACGAATAGCATCTACTCTTGCCATACTATCACTTCCCTTTTTCATTATTATGAACTATCATACTGTTAAATTTAATATACCAAATAATTAACAAAATTGGCTATAGCTTTGGCCATAAATAACAGAAAATTCATATTCTTTTCTTTGGTCATTATACACTACTTATATGTAAGTGTACAATTTATTATTGAGTTTTTGGAGGGATTTTATGAAGAATAGACAATTCCATTTTGTGAGTTTTTTTGCTATTGTCTTGGCTTCGATATTTGCTTTTTCTGGGTGCTCAAATAAGCTCTCAAGAGAGACTACAATACAAGTAAACTACACTTCAGAAAGTGATATTCAAGTTGATGATAGTACTCAAGATATGTCTGAAACTAGTGAAATTATTGAATCCTCACATGGCCCGATAAGTAGTCAATTGGTCTTTGATAAGGCATTCGATTTGTACGGAGAACTTTCGATAAGTGAGGGGAGTGTTGTCGATTCGGAAGGGAATGCTGTATGTTTAAGCGGCTTATCTACTGTTCCAATAAATTCCGAATTTGAGTTTTTTAACGAGGCTATTTCTGAGACTTTAGCCTTTGATTGGGGTTGTCGAATTGTTTGTCTCAATGTTGAGGTAAATGGTGATTTTGGGTATATTAATAATTCTGAGTTAGTATTAAGTAACATTTGTGATGCAATTGACTTTTGCTTGCAGAATGGAACGTATGTAATTGTTGAATGGAGCCTTAATTCATCCTCGAATCCTATGGATTGTATAGATAGTGCTACTGATTTTTTTACCAGAATATCGACGTTATATTCTGATAGTAGTATGATTCTTTATTCGATTTGTGATAACTATGGTGGTCCGCTAAGTGAGGCTGATACCACTTCAGTATCTTGGAGCAATACGGTTAGTAGTTATGCTAGTAGCCTTGTAGACGTGATTAGAATACAGGATGATAATGCGATTATTATTTGTGGCCTTAGTGAGGAAGATATTAATAGCTCGAATATCACTTATGGTTCTTTGATAGATTCTAACTTTGCTTTCTCATATGGTTTTACTTGTGAGAAAGATGGTCAAGAGTTTAGAGATTCAATTTCTAACATGCAAAGTAATGGTGTACCTTTGATATGCACTGGGTGGACACTTACTGATAGTAGTATGAGTGGACTAATATATACCGAGGAAGGCAATTCTTGGATTGATTTTATGTTAGAACACAATATCTCTTGGTGTTATGACAGCATTTGTGGGACATCTACATTTAGTGCTAATGCATTACTGTATGAATCAAGTATCTTGACTTATGATGAGAAAGTTTACGGTCATTGGCCTGATGAGTTTATTTCTTCGGCTGGTCTGTTCGTACGAGCAATTCTACTAGAAAATAGCTAGTTTTTTCGAGAATAAAATGTGAATCCATATATAAAATTACAGTACTTATTAGCACATACTTTTGTTATAATTGTTTTCGTACGATTTGTAATGAGGTGTGACTTTGAAGCTTAGATCTTTTATTTCTTTAATAATTGTACTTAGTGTTTCTGTCTACTTGGTATCTTGTTCAAGTGCTCTTGGAGCAGGTACCGACAGTAATGCAGCAATTTCGCAGAGTACTCAGTCGATTATTCAAGGTCAAACCGATATTTCCACATCAATAATAGAAACTACTATTACGGTAACTCCAACTCCGACACCTACGCCCACGCTAATTCCTGAACCTGAACATGTACTTGTTAGTTTTCTTGGTGATTGTACTCTAGGTGAACCTTTGACCTGGGATGGATCCGAAAGTGGTTTTGATAGTGTTGTTGGCGGTGATATGAATTATTGTTTCCAGAATTCTGCAGATATTCTTTCTTCAGATGATATGACTCTTGCAAACTTAGAAGGTACTTTTACTGATGCGACTTCTCATCTTGATAAAGAGTTTGTTTTTGGTTCTCCAAGTGAGTATTGTGAAATGCTTGTTAATGGTAGTGTCGAATGCGTTAATTTAGCTAATAATCACACTTACGATTATTTGGATGAAGGTCTCGCTGATACTCAAGAAACCCTGACAAGTTATGGAGTCGTTTGGAGTAATGAGTACACAATAGCGACATATGAAGTAAGAGGTGTCTTAATAGGGATGGCAGGCACAAGCTTCTCTTCTTATTCACAGACCATGTTTGATGCGATAGATGATATGAAAGCTATGGGATGCAATATCATTATTATTTCCTGTCATTGGGGATACGAGAGAGATTATGAGCCTAGAGCCGAGCAAACTGATTTAGGCCATCAACTAATTGACTATGGTGCTGATATTGTTGTTGGCACTCATCCTCATAGATTACAACCTATAGAGGAATACAATGGGAAATATATTCTATATAGTATTTCAAATTTTGTTTTTGGTGGTAATACATATTTATCTGATCCAGATACAGCTATAGTTCAATGTGAGTTTATAATGGATTCTACGAATACTTACGTTGAAGAATACAGAATCAATGTAATTCCTTTTCGTCAGACGACTAATTATCCAGGTAATGACTATTGCCCAACACCATATACTTGGGGCTCTGACGAATATTATAGAGTAATGCAAAGACTAAATTGGGTTCAGGAAGATGAGTAGTAAAGGAGAGGCAGTATGGCAAAGAAAAAAGTATTAGTTGTAATGGGTTCGGATTCCGATTTTCCGGTTATGGAAGGTTGCTTTAAGTTGCTAAAGAAGTTCGATATAGGGTTTGAGGCTTGTGTTGCGTCGGCTCACAGGACACCCGATAAGGCATTAAAGATTGCAAAAGAAGCAAGGGAGAATGGTTACTCCGTTATTATTGCAGCAGCGGGCTTGGCTGCTCATCTTGCAGGTGTTCTTGCTGCAAATACGACTCTTCCTGTCATTGGTGTGCCATGTAAGGGTGGAGCTCTTAATGGTGTTGACGCTTTGTATGCTACAGTTCAAATGCCTACTGGCATTCCAGTTGCAACAGTTGCTATTGATGGCGGATCAAATGCTGCAATCCTAGCTTGTCAAATTCTGGCTATCTGTGACGATGATCTCAATGCTAAGTTAGTTGAATATAAGTCCAGTCTGGTATCCTCGGTTGAGGATAGAAATTTGAAATTACGAGACAAGATTATTTCGATGGAGGATTAAAGATGAGCGGATTATTTGGGTGTATTGACACAGCAAAGAAGCCTGGAAATGTAGCAAGAACTGCATACTATGGAGTTTTCTCTTTGCAGCACAGAGGGCAGGAATCGGCAGGTATTGCTGTTAATAACAATGGTTCGTTTATGGTGCATAAGCAGACTGGTCTTGTAGCAGATAGCTTTGATGATGTGATTCTATCTACATTGGAAGGTTCTGCTGCGGTTGGAACAGCTAGACTAGCTTCAAGTAAAGAGACCGGAAGCGATGCAATTCAGCCAATACTAATTAAGTCTCGAGCAGGAAATATTGCTTTAAGCTCTTCATCAGCAATTCTAAATGAGTCAGAGATTAGAGACAGCTTGAAGAACTTGGGCGCAATTTTTCAAACTAATACGGATTCAGAGGTGATTCTCTCTCTTTTTTCGAGAAATAGAGTTCGAACAGATGATTGCGAGTCGGCTATTCTTCAGACGATGAAAGATATTAAGGGTGTTTACTCAATGATTTTCATGACTGAAGAGAAGCTGATTGGCGTTAGGGATCCTTATGGTATGCGCCCTCTAGTTCTTGGCCGTAAGGATGATATTTGGATGCTATCTTCAGAAACTTGTGCTCTTGACGCTTTGGATGCGGAGTTTATTCGCGACTTGGAGCCAGGTGAGATTATTTCAATCTCAAATACGGGCAAGATTACATCAACATTCTTTGATGATTCTGAGGATTCTTCTGAGAAGAGAGTTAACGACGGAAAAGTATGTATTTTTGAGTATGTTTATGTGGCTCGTCCTGATTCAGTAATTGATGGATCAAGCATTTATGAGTCAAGAGTTAAGACTGGTATGGCTTTGGCTAAGGAGCATCCTTGTGATTGTGACCTTGTAATTGGAGCTCCGGACTCAGGTAATGCTGCTGCTTTGGGATATGCTAGACAGATTGGAAAACCATATGGTTCAGGACTTTTAAAGAATAGATATGTAGGACGTACCTTCATTCAAGGTACGCAGGACCAAAGAGAATTAGCTGTTCGTATGAAGTTTGCCGTTCTTAAGTCAGCTATAGCTGGAAAAAAGATTTGTATCGTTGACGATTCTTTGGTAAGAGGAACAACAACAAAGCACATAATTAGATTTTTGCGTGATTCAGGGGCAAAAGAAGTCCATGTTCGTTTAGCTTCACCTGAAGTAAAGTTTCCTTGTTGTTATGGAGTAAATGCTTCAGATGCAAAGGATCTCCCTGCGAAGACTATGTCTGTTGAAGAAATTCGCGACATGATTGGCGCGGACTCTCTTGGTTATGTTAGTTTAGCTTCGCTTAAGGATTCTCTTGAGGGAATTCATTGCGGTGTTTGCTCGGCTTGCTTTGATGGTAATTATATAGCTGGTAAAACTACTTGTTCTAATCAGAGTGTTCATTCAGTTATTTATACGGAGGTTTGATAATGAAGATAGCTGTGTTTGTATCTGGGGGTGGTACTAATCTTCAGGCAATCATTGATAGAGTTCAAAGTGGTTTTCTTCCAAATGTTGAAATATCTCTTGTTCTTTCATCTTCTTCGGATGCTTATGCATTAACGCGTGCTTCTAATTATGGAATTCCAAGTGTCGTTTGTTCTGCTAAGAATTATCCTTCACGAGAATTATGGGATGAGGCAGTATTGGATCATGTAATGAAGAGTGGAGCAACTTTGATTGTTTTAGCAGGATATCTTTCTTTGTTAGGTAGCAAAGTTGTTAAAGCCTTTTCGAATAGAATAATAAATGTTCATCCGGCGTTGATTCCTTCTTTCTGCGGTGCGGGCATGTATGGAATTAACCCTCATATAGCTGTCTTACAAAGGGGCGTTAAGGTATCTGGAGCGACGGTTCATTTTGTGAATGAGAATTACGATGAAGGACCAATTATACTGCAGAAGGCTATCGAAGTGCTTCAAGATGACACTCCTGAGTCTTTGCAGAAGAGAATAATGGTCAATTGTGAGCAAGTGATTTTGCCAGAAGCTATTCGACTTATTTCTGAAGACAAAATAGAAGTAAAGAATAATTTGGTTGTATTTAAGAATGATAATAGGGAGGAAAAAAATGAAGACATTTGATATTGCGCAGCTTTTGAAGGGTAATCCATATCCGGGAAGAGGAATTGTCATTGGCAGATCTGCTGATGGGCAAAGTGCTGTTACAGCATATTTTATTATGGGAAGAAGTGTAAACTCACGTAATAGAGTATTTACTCAGACAGATGATGGCATTAAGACGGAGGCTTTTGATCCTTCTTTGCTTTCTGATCCACACTTGATTATATATTCGCCAGTACGAGTACTTGGAAATAAGACAATAGTTACTAATGGTGATCAGACCGATACAATCTACGAGTTGATGGATAAACAGCAGACTTTCGAACAAGCATTAAGAACACGAGAGTTTGAGGATGATGCTCCAAACTATACTCCTAGAATTTCGGGAATTATGCATGTCGATAATGGAACTTATAACTATGCACTTTCGATATTAAAGTCAGCAGATGGTAATCCGGATTCCTGCAGAAGATATACTTTCTCATATAATACTCCAATTTCAGGAGAAGGCCATTTTATTCATACATATATGGGTGATGGTTCACCACTTCCTTCTTTCGAGGGAGAGCCAGAGCAAGTTGCTATTGATAAAAATATTGACGACTTTACAGATATGCTTTGGGACAGTTTGAATGAAGACAATAAGGTTTCGTTGTTTGTAAGATACATTGATATTGCTACAGGTAAGGCAGATACTAGAATAGTAAATAAGAATAAGTAAGTACTGAATTTAGATAGGAGAATTAATATGTCAAATGAAATGTTGTTAAAATATGGCTGTAATCCAAATCAGAAGCCATCCAAGATTTATATTAACGATGGAAGCGAGCTACCTATTGAGGTTATTAATGGCAGACCGGGTTACATTAACCTGCTTGATGCTTTTAATGGATGGCAATTAGTTAAGGAACTTAAGGCTGCTTCTGGTTTACCTAGTGCAACATCTTTTAAACACGTTTCCCCAGCTGGTGCTGCTATTGGTAGACCTCTATCAAAGACAGAAGCAAAGATTTACTTCGTAGATGATTTGGGTGAGCTTTCTCCAATTGCTTGCGCTTATGCTAGAGCTAGAGGCGCTGATAGAATGTCTTCTTATGGCGATTTTATTGCTTTGTCCGATGAGTGCGACGCAATTACAGCTAACATGATTAAGCGTGAAGTATCCGATGGCGTTATTGCTCCTAGTTACTCAGATGAGGCTCTTGAAATTTTGAAGACTAAGCGAAAAGGAACTTATAACGTTATTAAGATTGACCCTAACTACATGCCTAATCCAATTGAAACTAAGCAAGTATATGGCGTGACTTTCGAGCAAGGAAGAAATGAGCTAAGTATCAATAATGAGCTCCTTGACAACATAGTAACTGATAACAAGGAAATCCCAGAAGATAAGAGAATTGATCTTCTTATATCTCTTATTACACTAAAGTACACGCAGTCGAACTCTGTTTGTTATGTTAAGGATGGTCAGGCTATTGGTATTGGAGCCGGACAACAGTCAAGAATTCATTGCACACGTCTAGCTGGTAACAAGGCTGACAACTGGTGGCTTCGTCAAAGCCCTAAGGTATTAGGTTTGCAATTTGTAGATGATATTCGTCGTCCTGATAGAGATAATGCAATAGACGTGTATATTTCTGACGAGTATGAGGATGTATTGGCTGAAGGCAGATGGCAAGAGATATTTAAGGTTAAGCCTGAAGTGTTTACTGCAGAAGAGAAGAAGGAATGGTTAACAAAGAACTTCGATGTATGTCTTGGTTCAGATGCTTTCTTCCCATTTGGAGACAATATCGAGAGAGCTAAGAAGTCTGGCGTAAAGTATATTGCTGAGCCGGGTGGATCTATTCGTGATGATCATGTAATCATGACATGCAATAAATACAATATGGCAATGGCGTTCACTGGAATTCGCCTTTTCCATCATTAATATAGGTTGTGGAGGAGATTCGAATGAAGGTATTAGTTGTAGGCAGTGGTGGTAGAGAGCACGTGATCTGTTGGAAGCTTAAGCAAAGTAAGCGGGTAAGTGAGTTATACTGTTGCCCTGGTAATGGTGGTATTGCTTCTGTAGCTACTTGCGTTGATATTAAGGCTACGGATGTAGACAAGATTGTTGAGTATGCTTCTAGTAACAACTTTGATTTAGTTTTTGTTGCTCCTGAGGATCCTTTAGCATTAGGTCTTGTTGATAAGCTTAATGAGAATGGTATAAGGGCTTTTGGCCCTAAGGCAAATGCTGCTATAATTGAGGCTTCTAAGGTTTTCTCGAAAAATTTGATGGCTAAGTATCACATTCCTACAGCTGAGTATGCTCTTTTCGATAACAAGGAGAAGGCCTATGATTATCTTGAAGGATGTGAAATGCCAATAGTAATCAAAGCTGATGGTCTTGCTCTTGGAAAAGGCGTAATTATCGCTAAGGATATAGATGAAGCTAAGGCGGCAGTATCTTCAATGCTAGAGGATAAGGCTTTTGGAGACGCTGGAAGCAATATAGTTATTGAGGAATGCATGGTTGGTCCGGAACTAACTATTCTTGCTTTTTCTGATGGAAAATATGCAATTCCTATGATTTCTTCGAGAGACCATAAGCGGGCTTATGACCATGATGAAGGCCTAAATACTGGTGGAATGGGCGCGGTAACTCCTGGTGCAGACCTTTCGGACGATGATGTTAAGGTTATTTCTGACACAATTATTCAACCTACGATTGAGGCGTTAAAAAGTGAAGGAAGACCATTTAAGGGAGTAATTTACTTTGGCCTTATGCTTACAAAAAAGGGACCAAAAGTAATTGAATACAATTGCAGATTTGGAGACCCTGAGGTTCAGGCGATTTTGCCACTACTAGAGAATGACTTTATGGATGTGATTGATGCTGTCATTGATGGTAAGCTCTCAACATATAAGCTTTCCTGGAAGAATAAGAAGTCGTGTGTAGTAGTAATGGCTTCCGGTGGATATCCAGTTAAGTACGAGAAGGGTTACGAGATTTCCGGAATTGATACTTGTGGCAAGCTAGTTTTCCAAGCTGGTACTAAACTTACCGATGACGGAAAGATTGTAACTAATGGTGGCCGTGTTTTGTGCGTTTACGATGAGGCGGATTCTTTGGATAATGCGATTGATGGAGCGTATGAAGGCGTTAAGAAAATATCGTTTAAGGATATGCATTACAGAACAGATATCGGACGTACTTTAGGTTGATGCAATGGGAGAGAAACTGATGCGAATAGGCTTGTTTGGAGGTGCCTTTGATCCTTTTCATAATGGGCATAAAGCCATTATTGAAGCTGCGATTGAGAGTAATCTAGTCGACTACGTGTTTGTGGTGCCATCAGTTTCTAGTCCGTTTAAGCCAGGTAATTGTTTGAATGCAGCTCCATATCGATACTATATGACCTCAGATGCTATAGATGAGATATCAGTTAGGCATCCGGGGAAAGTATATATTTGTGATGTTGAATTTTACTTAGAAGGTGTGAGCTTCACTTTAAAGATGCTCGAGCTTCTTCAGAGTAAGAGGTATTTTAGTGCGTTTCTCGAAAAGAATGACATTCCGTTTAGTAAAGAAGACAAGATTTCTTTTTCACTAATTTGTGGTTCCGATATATTGTTCTCATTTGATAAGTGGTTTGAGCCTAAGAAAATTGTCTCTCTTGCACCATTAATGGTAGCTCTTAGGCCTGGTGATGATGCTTCTTTAGTTCCCAAGCAAATAGAGCAAATCGAGGCCAAGTATGCGACTAATGTAACTGCCTTTTCGATTAATTCCATAGATATATCATCCTCTTTTATCAGAAACGAACTGAATTTTGATGATGTCCCTAAGGCGGTCGATGATTTTATTAAGCTTCATGATTTGTATGACAAGGCTTGCTTACTTCAATTGGTATCGGATGATTGTTACAAACAATTTTTAAAGTATAGTTCGAGACTGTATTTTGCTCTATCTCGAAAAAGGTTGCTTCATTCTCTTGATGTTGCCTTGCTCGCTGTTAAGTATGCTAGCCTTTATGGCGAAAATACTGACAAGGCTCTTATTGCAGGGTGCTTGCATGATTGTGCTAAGGAGCTACCTTTGCAAAAGCAAAAAGAATACGCGAAGACTATTTCAGGTGATGTCTTTGATAACGTGAAGCTTATACATTCGCCTGCGGGCAAGTACGTTGCAATGTGCGAGTATGGAGTAACGGATGAGGATGTTCTGAATGCAATAATCTATCATACGACGGCTCATTCTGGAATGAGTACATTAGAGAAGATTATTTTCTTAGCAGACAAGTTAGAACCTTCTCGTAACTACGATGATCTCACATTGCCACGACAACTGGCACTTCAAGATCTAGATGTAGCTACTTATGTTGTTCTTTCTCGTGTGAAGGAAAAGTTTGATGAATACAATGTTGAAGTGCATAAGTATACACTTGAGTGTCTTGATGAATTGCAAAGAATTGGAAAAACGTGTAATCTTAGTGACGAAGACGATTGTGATGTTGAGATTTGAATAGTATGTATTCAATAATTTCAACTGACGAGATAGCTAAAAAGAAGTAAAAAATAGAAACGAGGGAGTTAATATGAATAGTAGTGAGATGGCAGCTGAGATTGCTTCGATATTGGATTCAAAGAAGGGAATTGATATCGAGACAATAGATGTATCGGATAAGACAACACTAGCTGATTACTTTGTTATTTGCAGTGGTAATTCAACCACTCAAATAAAAGCATTGGCTGATGAGGTAGAATATGTATTGAAGACTAAGTTTAGTATATATGCTGATCATGTTGAAGGACATGGAACAAATAGATGGATTCTCATCGATTATAAGGATGTAGTAGTACATGTTTTCCATCAAGAAGAGCGCTCTACATATAATCTTGAGAAGCTATGGGATACTAAGCAAAAGAATGCTGATGTAGCTCAATAATTTGTAATAGTACATAGATCTAGAGTTTGTAGAATTTTGTCAGTTTTTGTCGAGTAAACACTTCTCTTACAGGTATATATTGTTTTTGAGGTGAGTTCGATGGAGAAGATCAAAAGAAACAAGCTCTATATTTTTGCTTTCTTTCTCGTACTGATAGTTTGCTTAGTATACAAGTTTATTTTTAAGGGCGATCTTTCTGGATTGGATTCGTTGGCTAAGAGAGAAGAAAGCGTAACAGATTCTAGTGATTTGCTTAATGATTACTCTTCTATTCAGGAAGGAGGAAGTACAACAACTCTTGAGTCTTCTTCTACGGAACAACAGTATATTAGTATATATATATGTGGTTGTGTGAATAATCCAGGAGTATATGAAATAGCAAGCGGCAATATTATCAACGATGTTGTGCTTATGGCAGGCGGATTAACTGATGAAGCAGCATCAAACTATATTAATCTTGCGTATATTTTAGTAAGCAATATGACAATATATGTTCCGAGCAATGAAGAAATAGGAGAAATGAATCAAGAATCAACTATCAATAATCCAGATATATATCGAATAGATAATTCGAGCACACTATGGGGCACAAGCGGACCTAATACTTATCAAGAAAATGGAGATGGATCCAATCAAGATGTTGATTCTTTGGTAAATATTAACAGTGCTTCCAAGGACGAGCTAATGAGTTTGCCTGGAATAGGTGAAGTCTATGCGCAAGCAATTATTGATTATAGGCAGGAGACACCGTTTACGTGTATCGAGGATATCATGAATGTTAGTGGCATAGGAGAGAGCAGATACAGTAATATTGAGCACTTGATTTGTGTTTAACACTTGATACAAGTAAAAATATAGAGTAAAATCCACACAAAGCATTGATAGGGACACGTTAGTTCAACACTCGTTGCTAGAGAATGTAAGTCATTGGCTGTAAGCTTACTGAATGGAGATGAATTCAATACAACCCTTGAGTTGCGGAGGTAAATCAATTTGACTAACTCTTGCCGTTATCCGCGTTAAGGACAATTAAGTGGCATTTCGTATAAGCGAGATGCAATTTGGGTGGAACCGTGCGACCATGCATCCCATTGTTTAGTTGGGGCATGGCTTTTTTGTTGTCGAAAATATCGAGCGACATAAAGCCGTGTTAAGAAAGAATCGGAGGTTTTAAAATGGTTGATTTCAATGATGAACAACAAAGAAAGTGTTACAGACACACTACTAGCCATGTTCTAGCTCAGGCTGTTAAGCGCTTATGGCCAGATACAAAGCTAGCTATCGGACCAGCTATTGAAGATGGTTTCTACTATGATTTTGATAGAGAAGAGACATTTACGGCGGATGATCTTAAGACTATTGAAGCTGAAATGAAGAAAATCGTCAAAGAGAATATCCCTTTGGAAAGATTTGAGCTTTCTCGTACAGAGGCAATCGATTTTATGGAGAAGCTTGGTGAGTCTTACAAGGTAGAGCTAATCAACGATCTTCCTATGGATGCAGTTATATCATTCTATAAACAAGGTGATTTTACTGATCTTTGTGCTGGTCCCCATTTGGATTCTACTGGCGAGATTAAGGCATTCAAATTAACTTCTATTGCTGGAGCTTATTGGAGAGGCGATAGCAATAAGAAAATGCTTCAGAGAATCTATGGAACAAGTTTCCCCAATAAGGATATGCTCCATGAGTATCTTGAGAAGTTAGAGGAAGCTATGAAGCGTGATCATAATAAACTAGGTCGAGAGTTGGAGTATTTTACAACGGTTGACTATATCGGCCAAGGACTTCCAATCTTGCTTCCAAAGGGAGCAAGAACAATTCAAAGGCTTCAAAGATGGGTTGAAGATGTTGAACAAGAGCGTGGATGCCTACTTACAAAAACACCTTTGATGGCTAAGAGAGATCTGTATAGAATTTCTGGACACTGGGATCATTATCTTGATGGAATGTTTGTAATGGGAGATCCACAAGATGAAGCGAAAGAATGCTATGCGCTTCGCCCAATGACTTGCCCATTCCAATATCAGGTTTACCTAAATAGACAGAGAAGCTATCGTGATCTTCCAATGAGACTAACTGAGACTTCAACCCTATTTCGTAACGAAGAAAGTGGTGAGATGCACGGCCTTATTCGCGTAAGACAGTTTACTATCTCAGAGGGACACTATATCTTGCGCCCAGATCAGCTTGAGGAAGAATTCAAGGAATGCTTAGAGCTTGCAAAGTTTATGCTAGGTGCAGTTGGTCTTCTTGATGATTGTACATTCAGATTCTCACAATGGGATCCTGAGAATCCTAAGAATAAGTATGAAGGTACAGCAGAACAATGGGACGTTGCTCAATCAGCAATGAAAACAATTCTTGATGATTTAGGAGTTGAGTATTCTATTGGTTTTGATGAGGCTGCATTCTATGGACCAAAGCTCGATATTCAATATAAGAACGTCTATGGTAAAGAGGATACTCTTGTTACTATTCAAATTGATATGCTCTTGGCTCAGAAGTTTGGAATGGAGTATGTTGATACTGATGGTAGTAAGAAGAGTCCATATATTATCCACAGAACAAGTCTTGGTTGTTATGAACGTACTTTAGCTTATCTACTTGAGAAATATGCAGGTTGCTTGCCATTGTGGATAGCTCCTGAGCAAGCTCGTATTCTTCCGATCTCTGATGCTCATGTTGATAGAGCTTATGAGATTAAGAAGGCGATGGAAAAGAGAGGACTTCGCGTTGAGGTTGATGATAGAAGCGAGAAGATTGGTAAGAAGATTCGTGAAGCAAACCTCGATAAGATTATTTACATGCTAGTAGTTGGCGACAAGGAAGTTGAGGAAGGAACAGTAGCAGTTCGTTCAAGATTTGACGCAGACCTAGGCTCTATGTCAGTTGAGAGTATCTCAGATCTCATGGATGAAGAGGTTAAGAACTACACAAAGCACGTATAATTAGCTGAAGTATATAAGCAATAAGATAGACCACGTTGGAAAAATATTCTAACGTGGTTTTTTCTGATTCTCTTTACCAAGCCTTCGATATACCGTGAAATACATTGTTAAGAAACTTGCACTTCCGCCAATTATGTTCGATATTGGTTCAGCTAGAAATACACCCGAATTGGAGTCAGTTAAGAACATTGGGAGGAAGATAGTAAGAGGAATAACTAAGATTACTTTTCGAAGGAGAGAGAAGCATATTGAGGGCTTTGCCTTTCCAAGTGCCATGAAAGTTGATTGGCCAGAGAATTGCAATGCCATAAAAACATATGCCAAGAAAAAGTATTGCAGATACTTGTTTCCAACTTCACACAAGGCCACATCATCTGTGAAAATCGAGAAAAAGAACGAAGGAAAGAGCACAATAAGAATCCAGATTACAGCCGAATATACAAATGCGAAAAGAGAAGAAAATCTTATTCCTTGCTTAACTCGATCGAATTGTCCAGCGCCATAGTTGTATCCAAGAACGGCCTTAGCTCCATTTGTAATTCCGTTCACACCAACCCTCATTATTGAACATACAGAGTTTACTACCGTCATTATGCTAACATAAAACTCGCCTCCGTATTGCATAAGGGTGTGATTGGCTACTATTGTAACGGCGCTACTGGAGGCATTCATAACGAAGCCAGGAGTTCCGTTAAGAATTATTCTAGAACATACTTTTAAATCAAGTTTAAAGCTGTCTTTGTTAAGCCTAATTCCTTTTCGATCCCTAAAGAAGAAATTCATTACCCAAATGCACGAAATAAACTGAGAAATAACAGTTGCTATTGCAGCTCCTTCAATACCTAGGTTAAATGCAAATATAAAGATAGGATCAATAACGGCATTAATAATGGCACCAATAACGATTGTAAACATTGCCAATTTTGGATATCCCTGCGCAGTAATGTAATCGTTCATTCCTGTCGAGACCATTGTGAATACAGTACCAAGAAGGTAAATATTTAAGTACTTTGAAGCATATAAGCTGATTATCTCGTTTGCTCCAAAGAATAGAAGAATAGGCTTCATAAACACTATACTAACAATAGTAATTACAATTGAAGAAATTAATAGCATTGAGAACGCGTTGCCTACGATTTTGCGGGCTTTGTTCTCTTCCTTGGCACCCAAAGCTATCGAAAAGAGTGGAGTTCCGCCGGTTCCAAACAGACTAGTTAGTCCAAGAATTATCGTGATAAAAGGAATTGTGAATCCAACTCCCGAAAGAGCGTCGACGCCTTTATCAGGAATTATATTCTATCAATTGTGCTATATATAAAATTTGCAAGTTCAGCGACAGTTAGCGGCAATGCTTGCTTAAGTATTGCGCTAGAAATTTTACTTTTCGAAAAGTACGATGTCTTACTGTCGCTCATTTCCATCCCCAAAATGTTTATATCTAATATATCACCATGTGAGTCTCAGATTAATTGACAAAAAATACGAATCAATGGTATTTATTGAATTTTCTTTTGTGTTGTATTATCATCATTAGGCTAAAAGGAAAGACATCGGGGTGTGGCTCAGGTGGTAGAGTGCTTGCTTCGGGAGCAAGAGGCCGCGAGTTCGAGTCTCGCCACTCCGACCATTTAGTACAAAATTGAATAATTCATACATATCGGGGTGTAGCTCAGGTGGCTAGAGTGCTTGCTTAGGGAGCAAGAGGTCGTGGGTTCGAATCCCGTCACTCCGACCAAATCTGCACTTATATTTTGATAGAAAATGAGTGCGGATTTTTATGCCCTAAAACCGCCTGCTGTCATGGGTTCTGGTGATATGTAGTGCTCGAAAAGGTCGTATTCTTTGATGGATTTCTTTGATAGTTATTCATTAAATAATCCTCCAGCCTAAATTACTTGTCTTCAATTACTACAGGTAGGTGAGATAAGGAAAATGGTCCACAAAATAATATAAATATCCAAACTATGTTAATGAATCTTAATTTTGTATTGATAATTATGATGATTAAGAATAGTCTATCTGTATATGGATTTTATGAAAGAAGGTTAAATATGCGGGGGACAAGAATTATCAAAACTATAGCTGCATTAGTCTTTGCAGCTATCCTAGTAACATGTATTCCATTTAAACTATTTGCAGATTCTCTGCCTCAGAGCGTATCGCTAGAGGCATCCGAAGGAGTAACAGCAGAGTTTGCTATTGAGAACTCTTGGGCAGGATATTTCAATGGTTATAGTTACAATAACAAATAATTCAGCTAGCCCGATATCAAATTGGGCCATCTGCTTTGATTATGCTGATTCTATAGAGAACATATGGGATGCAGTAATTGAAGCTAATGCTAATGGAGCTTATATCATTAGAAATAATATATATAACGAATCTATTCCAGTAGGAGGAAGTGTTAGCTTTGGCTTTACTTCAACCTATTCAGAGAATAATGAGTAAACTTGGTATTACTGAATGTAGAAATAAGCTTCCTTCTGAGCTTTCAGGAGGTGAACAGCAGAGAACTGCTATAGCTAGAGCTCTAGTTACTAAGCCACAGCTTATTCTAGCTGATGAACCAACTGGTAATTTAGATTCTGAGAATGGTACGAAGGTGATTGAGCTTATTCGAGAGTTAAAGACACCTGAGCAAACGGTTATTATGATTACTCATAACCCGAGTTTGGTTAAGTACGCCTCAAGGGTTATTGAGATTAAAGATGGAGTAATTCAAAAGTAGAAGTAATAACTACAATATTCAAATTTAGTAATTCCAATTTGAGACATTGTTACGTTGAATGAGACAGCAACGGTGAGTACAATCAAAATATGTAAATTTGCACCTACGGGAATAACTCGTAGGTGTTTTTTGTGGCGCAAAAAGAAAGGAGAGCAAGATGTTTAGAAAGTCTTTTAGAAAAGGAGCAATATGTGCATTCCTATGTATGTTGATGAGTGTGAGTCTTTGCCCAGGTATTGGAGTATTTGCAGCAGATAAGATTCAAGTATCAACTTTTAAATGGGGTGGAGAGGGCAATAACTTAAGCAATGCTCCAATTGAAGGATGGGGGCATGATCAATTGACTTATTTTGCTAATGGTCAAAGCAGGGTAGCTCAAGCGAAGGATAACTTTGTAGCAAAGTGCGAGCAAAACCAAGATGGCTCTGTTGGTAGAGCAGTGTACTGTATTGAATTAGGAGAGGCAATTAATTGGCACGAGTTCCAAACAAGAGCATCCGACGACTATTGGAGTAACATATCTTCTAACGGAGTTCTTTCTGGTCAAGAGCAAGAGCAAATGATTGGAAGGATTCTGGCATATGGATATCAAGGGGTACTTCCTACTTTAATTAGCGGAAACGAGAATAATGTCGCCAACTATCTGGCAACTCAGATTCTTGTTTGGGAGACGATATGTGGTGAAAGAGATTCAAACTTTGATTTACACAACCCGCCGCAAGGTTGTAATTCGGTTCTTCAAATGATATCTGAATCTCATCCACTAAGAAGTCTAATCTATGAGAACTACGGACGTATCATTGATAGCGTGCATGGAAACTTTGCTATTCCATCATTCTGTTCATCAGTTGAATCAAATGCAGGCGATTTTACATTAAAGTATTCTCAAGCAACAGGTGATTATAGGACAACAGTTGTTGATAGCAACCATTTGCTTTATGCCTATACAGACTCTATTACGAGCAATAATTCAAACATCAATTTTGATTACAATCATTCATCAAATGAATTTACAATTAGTTCTGATTTGCCAATTGAAGAGAGTGCAATTGTTGAACTCGGACGATCTATTTCAAGTTATGCATTGATTAATGAGTTCTATACTTGGGCTGATCCTGAAGTTCAAGATGTAGTTTCGTTAGGAGAGAACCATAGTGAGGATAAGTCATCCTTCTTAAGAGTTCATACTCAAGAGATTACTTTAGGTTCTCTATCGATTATTAAGAGCGGTTTAAGCTGTACTGGAGTTCTTATGGATACTGAACTAGGGTTCGAGGTTAATAGACCTATTTTCGAGAACACTCCTTTGGAAGGAGCACAATACTCAGTATTTGCTGAATCCTATACATATGACGGACAAGGAATCCAATATGAACCTGATGAATTTGTAGGAACACTAACGACTGATTCTTCGGGAAACTCAAATACAATAAGTGGTCTTGGATTTGGAACTTACTATATTGTTGAAACGGTTGCGCCAGAAGGCTACGATAATGATACTCAGATATATAATGTAGTACTTGAGCTTGAAGAGATAAGTAGTGTAATTGAATCGCATGTTATTCCTGTTAATGATATTCGACATCAAGTATCTTTCTCCTTCTTGAAAAACCAAGAAGAAGTAAATGAAGCCTTCAATTACGATTATCAGCAATATGCAGACTTGATGAACGAGGTTGTCTTTGGCATATATACAAACGAGTCAATTGAATTTGGTACTACTTCTATACCAGCAAATACTTTGATCGATGTAGCTAGTGCTACATGCGAATCGGATAGTACTGATTTTTTGAATGGAAGAGTCGTATTTGATACACAGCTTCCGTATGGAAGTTACTATTGCATTGAACTATCAAGCAATTCAATATATCAAATTAGTAGTGATAAGAACTTCTTCGAAGTAACAAGTTCAAGTATAGGGAATATTACTGTAAATGTTGGAGATCCTGTTACTAATGAACTTGGACAAATACTTGGATTAAAGACTGATAGCTCTGATAATCCAGTATGTAATGCCGTCATTGGACTATATAATTCAATCGACTTAGACACATTAATTATGTCTGCCACTTCTGGTGAGAATGGTGAGTTCTTTTTCGAGGGGATTCCTCTTGGAACATACTATGTAGCTGAAATCGAAGCGCCAGTTGGATATACTCTTAGTGAAGAAATATTTGAGGTGGCACTTATTAGAGAATCACCAACACAGAATATTGTAATTGTTGATAATATAGTAGTAAATGAACCTCCTATCGGAGTATCTCCTACGCCTGAAGTTACTCCAAGCATTACTCCAAATGATGGTACAACTCCAACGGAACAGGTAACAGCGCCGCCTAGTGTAATTACACCAACGCCAACAAATATGCAATCAATCCCAAGTACTGGTGAAAGGGTTAAGTTGCAGGTTAACTTATGCAAATTCGGTATATTACTTAGTATTGTCGGGATTATTTTAGAAATCCGACGACACACCCATTAATATTTGATAGAATATTATATAAATTATCTGAGACTGAGTTAAAGGAGGCAATGTCATGAAGAAAGCATTATCTTTTGTTCTGTCATTAGCATTAGTTCTTTCGGTTGTAGCGTGTTCAGCGCCTAGTCGAGATGCAAATGCACAAGAGAATATTCAGCGTGCGGAAGTAGCTACAGCTGCGGGGGAGATTGATGCTACTCTGGGGGCCGAAGAAGGAGCAATTGGAGAAGTTGGTTTTAACTCAGATGCGGATATTATCAACGACGTTCCTAATAGTACTTCTGTAGCGAATATCGATGACTCTAATGATGGAAGTGTTGAAGGCGATCCTAGTGATCAAGACAAGCCAGAAGATGGTAATGAAGCATCAGATCGAATGCTCATTACTACCATCAATATGGAAGTTGAAACAATGCAATATGACGAATTGATTGTTGCTATCTCAGATAAGATTAACGATCTTGGTGGTTACATTGAAGAATCCCAGGTTAATAGTGATAGTGATAGCGAAGAAGCAAGAATTGCTACTTACACTATTAGAATCCCACAAGATTATGTGCATGTTTTTACTAGTTTTGTTGGTATATCTTCAAACATATTGTTGTCAAGCGAAGTCACAGAAGATGTTACTTTGCAATATGTTGATATTCAAAGTAGAATTGATTCTCTTGTAGCTCAAAGAGATGCAATTACAGCAATGCTTGCTGAAGCTGATAATCTTGATGACATGTTATATTTGCAAGACTGCTTAACCGATGTTATTTATGAGATTGATTCTTATGAGTCTCAATTGCGTTCTTTGGCTAGTCTTGTAAGCTATAGTACTATTCACCTAACTGTCAATGAAGTACTTCCTGAAGTTTCGCCTACTCCTACGGCAACTCCTACGCCTACTCCAACACCTACTCCAGGTCCTAAGGTCTATGAAGAGTATGGAAGTAAAATATCAAAGCAATTTAATGAGGCATGTAGTGATGTGCTTGAAGCACTTTGTGTGATCTTCTTAGATTTTGTGGCAGTTTTACCTGGTTTAGTCGTATTCTTGGTTTTTTGTGGTATCTTAGTACTCATTGTAGTCTTGATTACAAAACTTGTTAAAAAATCCGTGAAGAAGCGCAATAAAAAAGATATTATAATTACTCCTAAAGTGAGTGATGTTCCTGTTGTTTCTGAAGAGAATATGACTCCTGATAAGGATGCACCTGTTGTTCCTGAAGTGGATAAGACTCCTGATACTACAGAAGAATCAGAGTCTAATAACAATAATCAGAATGAGTAATGAAAGAGGATTTGAATGAGTATTGCTGATGATATTTTTGATAGGAATATTAAGGATATTTTAAGTTCTGGATATTCAACTGAGAATGAGAAGGTGAGGCCCCATTGGAGTGATGGGGCTCCTGCCTATACCTATAAGTCTTTTGGAATTGTAAACAGATACGATTTATCTAAAGAATTTCCTATGCTAACTCAGCGTTACCAGAACTTCAAGGGAGCTGTTGATGAACTTCTATGGATTTGGCAAAAGAAGTCCAACAATGTTCATGATTTGAATTCTCATATTTGGGATTCTTGGGCTGATGATACAGGGTCAATAGGAAAGGCATATGGTTATCAGCTAGGCGTTAAACACGAGTACAAAGAAGGAATGATGGACCAAGTAGATAGAGTATTGTTTGATTTAAAAAATAATCCTTATAGTCGTCGAATTATGACTAACATCTACGTTCATCAAGACTTACACGAGATGAACCTATATCCGTGTGCTTACTCAATGACTTTTAATGTTACTGGTAATAAGTTGAATGGAATTCTTAATCAGAGATCTAATGATATGCTTGTAGCAAATGGATGGAACGTATGTCAGTATGCTGTGCTTATTCATTTATTTGCACGTTGTAGCGGTCTTGAAGTTGGAGAATTAGTTCATGTAATTGCGGATGCTCATATATATGATAGGCATGTATCTATTGTTGAGGAATTAATTGAGAGGCCTAAATTTGCTGCACCTCGACTGGTATTGGACGAGGATATAACTGATTTCTATAAGTTTACAGTAGATAATATTCATTTAGAGGGATATGAGTTCGGTCCGAAGATAACAAAGATTCCAGTTGCGATTTGAGGAATTGATATGATAGCGATTGTTGCGGTTGATCAGAATTGGGCTATTGGTAATAAGGGTAATCTATTGATTTCTTTGCCAGAAGATCAGAAGGGAGTATTTCGAAAGTATACTTCCGGACATACAGTAGTTTTTGGAAGAAAGACTCTAAAGACGTTTAGGGATGAAAGATTACTTCCTAATAGGATAAATATTGTTTTGTCTCGTAATAAGGACTTCATCAAGGAAGGTGCCATAGTTCTGCATAGTGCTCAAGAACTTTCTTCTTATTGTAATTCACATAAGAATGAGAAAGTATTTATTATTGGTGGAGCAGAGATTTATTCTTCATTTATTAATTATTGCGACGAGGCAATCGTAACTTATATTAAGGATTCATTTGAGGCTGATGCTTATTTTGAGAACTTGGATGAGAGTCCTAATTGGGTTCTTGAGTATGAAGAACCCGAGGTAATGTCTGAGAAAGGCGTTGCTTTTGTAGTGAGACACTATAAGAATAATAGTATTGTGCAAAGCGCACAAAAACTATAAAGCTCCGTTGTGTAGAATGTACAAACACCCCGTTGCAAATCTTTAGCAGGAGTTATATCATAATATTGTCGGAAGGGAAAAGATCGACGATAAGAAAAGTAGCTATGAAAGCTACAAGAAGACATAAGGAGGAATTGAACTATGAAGGCTTTCGTACTCGATAACATCGATACAGCAACATTTATTAAAGCACTAGATGAGTGCAAGGGAAACGTAATGCTTATCACAGCTGAAGGTGACAACTTCAATCTAAAGAGCAAGCTAAGTCAGATGACTGGTATCATGAAGCTCATTGAAGGTGGTATTGTATGTAATGCGAAGATCTCCTGCTCTAATCCTGATGATGAGGCTATGCTTTTTAGACTTAATTTGTTTGGCACAATTGAAGAGTCATAATCATCATCCTAATTTGAATTGTTTCCTGTAATGGTTTGTATATGGTGTTGACCGTGTCAGTTAAATGACACGGTTTTTTTATTATTTAATTTTCTTTCTATATGCTCGACTTTCAGGTTAAGTGTTTGTGTTATAATTGCTATGCAAAAGTTAGGAGAATCAATGAACGAGTATACATACAATGCTAGAGATGTTGCTGCTTACTTTAAGTGGTTTTCGGTTCCGAATTACCTTGAAGTATCTTATATGCAATATATATTTAATCTTGGAGATACTGTTCTTGCAAAGCCTTTAACTACTGATTTCGAGAAGTTCAAAACAGAGGTTTTTCGAGAGTTGTATTATTTGTGGGCTAACGGATTTGAGGATGAGAAGTCCGATGTTTCCTTAATGCCTGCTGTAGGTTCTATTGCCTTGATATGTGATCAGGAGTGCATTAGTCTTGAATCATATATGAAGTTAATTAAGTTGCATTTGATTTTTTCGAAGTTTTTGCCCTATGTTAAAATTAATTTTGCTGGATTACCCTTATCTCTTGGCCTACGTTGTGATTATGAGGTTTATGAAGCCAATGTAGTGAAGATTGTTGAAGGACTTAATTTAGTTTGCATGGATTTTACTGATAGAGTATTTGATTTGCACATGGGTGTTCCAGATGAGTTGCTCTTGATTTCTTTAAATAGTGAATTTAAGGAGCGAATTTTCGGTAGTACTGATATTAGGACTCATTTAAGAAATAGTGAGATGACTCAAATGGAGGAATTAAAGAAACAGTCTTTGGAATTGGAGAATATTTCAAAAAAAGATAGCAAGTCGAGTAAAGGTAAATCAACTGACTCGGCTAATCAAGATAAGAAGACAGGTAAGGATAGTAATGTAGGAAGAAGTAATGTTGATAGTAGGTGTCAGCCTAAGGGTAAGTCACCTAGTGATAAAGGGCCACGCAGAGGCTAAACTATAATAATAAGAGGGTATATGGATAGTCATTACAAGTTAGGTTTGGATATTGGTTCTACGACGATTAAAGTTGTACTACTAGATGGAGAGAAGATAGTATATAGCGATTATCAGCGTCACCATTCCGATATTTCAGGATTGTTGAACGTAATTATGTCTCAAGTAAATGATCGTTTTCCAGGAATTAAGGTTGCAATTACGGTTACAGGTTCTGGCGGATTATCAGTTGCGAATTGGTTGAGCCTTAATTTCATACAAGAAGTAATGGCTGAAACTGTAGCGATTAAGAAATATCATCCTGAGACAGATGTAATAATTGAACTTGGTGGTGAGGATGCGAAGATTACCTATATGCATCCTGTTCTTGAGCAAAGAATGAATGGTACTTGCGCTGGTGGTACGGGTGCATTTATTGATCAGATGGCTTCTTTATTGCAAACTGATGCTGATGGATTGAATAATTTTGCCAAGGATTATAGATCTTTGTATACGATTGCTAGTCGTTGTGGAGTATTTGCTAAGAGTGATTTACAACCGTTAATCAATGAAGGCGCCGCTAAGGAAGATTTGGCTGCTTCAATATATCAATCTGTTGTTAATCAAACAATTGCTGGACTTGCTTGCGGAAGACCTATTAAGGGAAATGTTGCTTTCCTTGGTGGACCATTGTTTTTTAACTCTGAGCTGCGCATAGCTTTTGAGAGAACGCTAAAAGATAGAGTTGATTCTTTTTGGATGCCAGAAGAAGCACAGATTTACGTTGCCTTAGGAGCTGCACTTAGTGCCAAGAATGATCAGATATTGTTGTCTGACTTGATTGAGAGATTTAGAAACAAAGAAGGATTTACACCTGACATCATTCGAATATCCCCTCTTTTCGCGAATGAGGAAGAGAAGAAGGAATTTGACGATAGACATGATAAAGATACGATAACCATTCATCCGTTCTCTAGTCAGAAGGGACCATGCTATTTAGGTATTGATGCGGGTTCAACAACTACTAAAGCTGTAGTAATAAATGGCAATGGTGACATGGTCTACACTTATTATGCTGGTAACAAGGGAAATCCTGTTATGAGTGCAGTAGAGATTCTTAAGGATATTTACTCACAAATGCCGGAGAGTGCTTATATTGCTTATTCGTGCGTAACAGGATATGGTGAGAACATAATTAAATCTGCATTTTCAGTTGACGAGGGCGAGATTGAGACTATGGCTCACTTCCAGTCGGCGAAATTTTTCTGCCCTGAAGTGGATTTCATTATTGATATTGGCGGACAGGATATGAAGTGCATGAGAATTCGTAATGGCGTTATTGATTCCATTATGCTTAACGAGGCTTGTTCTTCAGGTTGCGGTTCTTTCATTCAGACTTTTGCTAAGACTTTGGAGATGGATACACATTCATTCTCTTTGGAGGCGTTGAAGGCTAGTAATCCAGTTGATTTAGGAACAAGATGTACGGTTTTCATGAATTCTAAGGTTAAGCAAGCGCAGAAAGAGGGTGCTTCTGTTGGAGATATTTCTGCAGGCCTCTCGTACTCGGTTGTTCGTAATGCTTTGTATAAGGTAATTAAGATTAGAGACACAGAGCAGCTTGGTAAGAATGTAGTAGTTCAAGGTGGTACTTTCCTTAACGATGCTATTCTTCGCTGCTTTGAGCTTATCTCGAAAAGAAATGTTATTCGCCCTAATGTTGCAGGAATCATGGGCGCTTTTGGTGCCGCGTTAATCGCTAGAAAACGTTGTCCAACTAAAGAATACAAGTCTTCGCTGCTCACAAGGGAGCAAATTAATAAATTTTCGATGACTACTGAAAACAGTCAGTGCCAGCATTGTACGAATCATTGTAAGTTAACTATCGCTACATTCTCGAATGGAAGAAAATTTGTCTCTGGTAACAGATGTGAGCGTGGTGAAGACATTGAGGATTCCGGCGATCAAATGAAGAAAGACGTTCTTCCGAATATGTTCAAGTATAAGTATGAACGTACTTTCAAGTATAAGCCATTGGATTCGAAGACGGCTCCAAGGGGAGTTATTGGTATTCCTAGAGTACTGAATCAGTATGAGAACTATCCTTTCTGGTTTGAGGTACTAACTAAGCTTGGATTCTCAGTAAAGATTTCAGCTAGGTCGTCTCATGCTCTTTTCGAGCGCGGAATGGATACGATTCCTTCCGAAAGCGTTTGCTATCCAGCTAAGCTTGTTCATGGACATATCGAGAACTTGATTTCTAGGGGAGTCACGACGATTTTCTATCCTGATGTTCCTTATGAGATAAATGAGAATCGAAATTCTGGTAATCATTTTAATTGTCCTATTGTTTGCTCGTATCCTGAGGTTATTCGCAATAACGTTGAAGACCTAAGAGAAAAGGAGATAAGATTCCTTAATCCTTTCATGCCATTGGATAATATGGATTGCGTTGTTGATAGTCTCGTTAGGACTTTTGAATATCTTTCTATATCAAAAGAAGAAGCGAAGGCCGCCGTTGATAGTGGCCTTGCCGAGTACCGTGCATTTAAGCAAGATATTTATGAAAAGGGCAAGGAATACTTGCATTACATGGAGAAGAACAATATCAAGGGTATTGTTTTGGCTGGACGTCCATATCATTGTGATCCTGAGATTCATCATGGAATACCAGAAATGATTAATTCTCTTGGTCTAGGGGTGCTTACGGAGGATTCAGTAGCTGTAGCGGGAGCTCTTGCACGTCCAATTCGTGTAGTTGACCAATGGATGTATCATTCTCGATTATATGAGGCGGCTGCTTTTGTAATTACTCAGCCTAATCTTGAATTAGTTCAATTGACTTCTTTTGGATGCGGCTTGGATGCAGTTACATCCGACCAAGTTCAAGAGATATTAGAGTCCAGTGGGAAGCTTTATACTTTGTTAAAGATTGATGAGGTAAGTAATCTCGGTGCCGCAAGAATTCGTATGAGATCTTTGGTGGTTGCGATGGAGGAGAGATCGCTTCAATCTAGCAATATTATTGATTCAAATACTACGGGCGATGCCAAGTATACTCTTAAGAGGGTTGAGTTCACTAAGGAATCAAAGAAGACACACACTATTCTGGCTCCTCAAATGGCGCCAATCCAGTTTGATTTTGTCGAGGCGGCGTTCAGGGACAGTGGCTATCGTATGAAGCTTCTTAAGCAAGCGACGAGGGAAGATATTGAGTGTGGTCTTCGTTTTGTAAATAATGATGCATGCTTTCCAACAATTATTGTCGTAGGTCAAATGATAAATGCTATTCTCAAGGGTGAGCTTGATCCTAACAATACTACTGTTGCTATTACTCAGACAGGTGGCGGATGTAGAGCAACCAATTATGTTGCTTTTTTGCGAAAAGCATTGAAAGAGGCTGGATATCCACAGATACCTGTTATAGCTATTTCGGTACAACAATTTGAGAAGAATAGTGGCTTTACGATAACGCCTTCGTTCGTTATTAAGGCCGTTCGCGCTCTCTGTATGGGTGACATGATGACTACTTTGCTTCTAAGAACCAGACCTTATGAGCAAGTAGAGGGATCAGCTAATGCTTTGTATATGTACTTGAACCAAATCGGGTGCAATATGCTTAATAATAAGCGTTTGTGGGATAGTCTTTCACCTAGATATGATGAAGTAATGCCGGGAAGTTATTTTTCTAGATCCCCTGAGCAAAAGAAGAAGATTCGTGACATTCTCGCAGATATAGGAGTTGATTTGGAGAACATTCCTAAGGTTGGAAGTTATAAGAAATTCGTTAAGCTAGCTGTCGATTTATTTAATAGACTTCCTCTTCTTGACATTGATCGTAAGCCTAGAGTAGGTCTTGTTGGAGAGATTCTAGTTAAGTTCCAACCTGATGCAAACAATAATGCTATCGATGTTATTGAAGCTGAGGGTTGTGAAGGTGTTCTCCCAGGAGTATTGGATTTCTTCTTGTATTGTGCATACAATCCAACTTGGGCTGCTGATAATCTTGGTAGAAGTAAGAAGGCGGCTTTCATAAATCAGAAGGCTATCGATATTCTTGAGACTTTTAGAAAACCAATTAATGATGCTTTTAAGACTACAAATGGAAAGTTTATGCTCTCTGAGAGAATTGAAGAACTAGCAAAACGTTCTAGCTCCGTATTAAGTTGTGGAAACTTCTGCGGTGAGGGATGGTTCCTTACAGCGGAGATGATTGAGCTAATTGAAGATGGCGTTCCTAATATTATTTGTGCACAGCCATTTGCTTGTTTGCCAAATCACGTTACTGGTAAGGGAATGATTAAGGAGTTGAGAAGACAATATCCTGAGTCAAACATTGTACCGATTGACTATGATCCTGGAGCTTCTGAAGCAAATCAGCTCAATAGAATTAAACTAATGATTAGTACAGCGCATTCTGTACATAAAGAGAAGAAGAGAATGGATGACAGCGCTAATGGACAAAAGACTACTATTAGTTGATGGTAATTCGATAATTAACAGAGCCTTTTTCGCACTTATGGGAAGGGCTATGTTGACGGCGCCTGATGGTACACCCACTGGAGCCCTAAATGGATTCTTTAGTTCAATTCTTAGCGTCGCTGATGAGTATAAAACGAGTGCAATTTGTGTCCTTTTCGACTTGAAGGAACCTACTTTCAGACATAAGATATCGGCTGATTATAAGGCAACGCGTAAGCCGATGATGCCAGAGTTACAGGTTCAAATGCCTATTGCCAAGGAACTTCTTGATTTGATGGGTATATCCAGAATGGAACTAGCTGGCTATGAAGCTGATGATTTGATAGGAACGTTATCGCTCAAGGGTGAGCAAGAAGGATACGAAGTTTTCATACTTTCTGGGGATCACGATGACTACCAACTTATAAGTGACAAGGTCTCTGTCATTATGCCTCAAAAGGGAGTTCCTCCTCGTATTTTATATACGCTTGAAAAATTTGTTGAGGAGAATCATGTCACGCCTCAAGCTTTCATCCATGTTAAAGCTCTTATGGGCGATAGTTCAGACAATATCATTGGTATTGAGAAAATTGGTCCGAAGACGGCATTTGGATTAATCGAAAAGTATGGTTCGATTGATGGCGTTCTAGAGAATCTGGATAAACTTTCTCCGGCTCAAAGGACTAATATCGAGAAGGGGCGAGAGCGCCTAGATTTGAATTTGAAGTTATGTGAGATTGATAGGCATGTGCCTGTAACATTTGGCCTTGATAAGATGAGTTACGATGGCGTAAATGATAGCAATAAGCCTAAACTCGCGCAAAGACTTAAAAATCTGTCCTTAAGAAGCTTGATTAAGAGATTAGGGTTGGATGAAGTTGGTTCAAATGTAGTAGAAGTCGAGATTAAGTCAGGTGATGATAATAGTAATGAGGCTTTGATTGAGGCTAGAAAATTTGCATCTGAAGCTAAATCGATAAAACTTATTAATTCTAATTCAACTCTTTTGTCAGAATTCATTCTTGCCAGTTCTATTGAAGAAAAACCGCATGTCGGTATAAATTTCTTTCATTCTAATGGTGAGGATTATATTGTATTTGGTAAGAATGGAAGTCGAGATTTCCACTTCATTAGAGCTGATGAGTTTCCTGCTGAGTTCTCGCTTAATCGCATTCCTGCGGGTTATGATTATAAGGACTCTTCCAAAAAACTGAAGTCTCAAATTAGCGGGTTAGTCTCAATTTTTGATACTTTTGTATGTGGAAGTGTTCTGAATTTGATTGAGGGAAGAAGTCGCAATTTTGAGTTGCTTTTCGAGAAGACTTTTGGAACGAGTTGTCCAATTTCCTTCACAAAGAGCAAACCTTCTCAGATTAGTCTTTTCGATAATGAGAATGAGACTAGTTCTTTTGAGGAAGAGGCAATTTTGTGCGCGAAAAGGCTATATCTCAACATCCAAATTGCACGTGAGCAATCTAGAATGATTGATAACAACAGCATTCACCAATTATTGTATGATATCGAATTTCCCTTAATTCTTTCTTTGGATAAAATGGAGCGCATTGGCATGCATGTATCTAGACAGGAACTAGATAGTTTGCATGAGGAGTTTTCGGCTCGATTAAAGGAATTAGAGTTGATGATATACTCTCTTGCTGGATGTAACTTCAATATTGCATCCCCCAAGCAGTTGGCGGACGTTATATATAATAAGCTTGATTTGAAGCATGGTAAGAAGGGCAAGTCTGGAGTTTACTCAACCTCGGCTGATGAACTTAACAGATTATCTTCTGAGCACCCTGTTATTCCGGAAATCCTTAAGTATAGGGCTTTATCGAAGTTGGACTCGACATATTGTATTGGTCTTAGAGATAAAATTGAATCAGATGGAAGAATTCACACTACCTTTACTCAAGTTCTGACTAATACAGGCAGATTGTCTTCAACTGAGCCTAATTTGCAAAATATTCCTGTTAGAACAGATGAGGGGGGAAGAATTCGTAAAGCGTTTACTGCCCCAGAAGGAAGAGTTCTTGTTGATGGAGATTACTCGCAAATAGAATTAAGACTACTTGCACATCTGTCCCAAGATGAAGCTATGATTGATGCATTTACATCTGGTGAAGACATTCACAAGAGGACAGCAAGCAAGGTGTTTGGCGTACCTATTGAGGAAGTAACGTCAAGAATGAGATCTATTGCTAAAACTGTCAACTTCAGCATTATTTATGGTGTTTCAGAGTATGGTTTATCAAGCGATCTTGGTATCTCTTACCATGAAGCAGCGAAGTTAATCGCTGATTATGGAGTTCAGTTTCCAAAGATTACTTCATATCTAAATTTTCTTAAGGAAAAAGGTGAGAGGGATGGATATGTAAGGACTATGTTTGGAAGAACAAGGGTACTTAATGAACTCTCCTCTTTGAACCGAAATATGAAGCAGTTTGGACTACGAGCTGCAATGAATACGCCTATTCAAGGTACTGCTGCAGACATTATTAAGATGTCGATGAATAGAGTTAGCGAAGCTTTTTCGAAAGAGTTGCCGAACGCTTTATTAGTAATGCAAGTTCACGATGAATTGATAGTAGAATGTGATGAGAAAGATGCCGTACTAGCTAAGAATCTTCTTAAGCAAGAAATGGAGAATACTGTAGACTTATCTGTTAAACTTTTGACAGATGTAAGTATTGGACGAAATTGGCTTGAAGCTAAATAGTATATTTAGGAGTTTATTAGACAAATGTTTGTTTTGGGAGTAACTGGAGGCATTGGATGTGGGAAAAGCAGTGTTTGCTCGATCCTTAGAGATAGAGGGATACGTGTTCTTGATGCCGACGAGATTTCTAAGGATGTAACATTGACAGATGGAATTGCAGTACCAGCAATTGCTGAAGCTTTCGGTACTAAAGCTATTGATAAGAATGGCGCGATGAATAGAAAGTATATTTCTTCAATAGTTTTTAATGATAATTCTAAGCTTGATTTACTTTCTTCTATTATTCACAAGTGTGTTTTTGAATATATTGAGTCTGAGCTTCTTAAGGAGCGCGAAAAAGGAACGAAATGTGTCGTTCTCGATGTTCCCATCCCTGTTAAAAATGGGTTTGTCTCAAACTGCAATCAAATATGGGTAGTAACTTGTGACGATAACGTAAGACTCGAGCGACTTATTGCACGCAATATGACTCGTGAAGAGGCAACAAGGCGAATGGCCGTGCAGATGTCTAATGACGAATATATCAGCATAGGCGACTATGTTATTGATAACTCATCCGATTTGAATCATCTATATGAGCAAGTAAATAAGCTAATTACTGAGCAACTTTGGGAGAGAGGAATTAAGATATGACGGTATCAATAATTGTAGCTTTAGCGTTTTGCTTAGTAGGCGTCATATCTTTACTATGGTCATTATTTAGTAAGAAACTTGTGAATAAGCCAAAAAAGTTCATCGTTGCTAGCGCTTTGGTCTACCTAACAGGAGTAATTACAATCTTGTGTATTACTTTGTTCTACGAAAAAGCTGGTTTAAGATTTACCGTTTTTGCAGACGTTTTGGTTACAGCCGTTTTTATCTCTTCCGCTTTTTTTATTGTTCAATTTGACGTCGCTTGCAAGAACTTAATTTCTTCAAAAGCAAAGGGAGATAGCGATGGTCCAAAAGACAAAGACTAAGAAGGCGCTTAAGCGTGTTTTTGTTTTACTTCTGATATTTGTGATTCTATGCTTGTGCACTATTACTACGGCAAATCTAATTGTTGTATCGTCAACTAGAAACAGTATGTACGAGGTCGATTCAGAGGATTTATTGTCGCAAGTAGGGCAAAGGGATTGCATAGTGATTTTAGGGTGCCAGGTAATGCCTGATAAGACTCCGAGCATTATGCTTGAGGATCGCTTGAGAACAGGAGTCGAACTTTTTCGAGCGGGTGTAAGCGATACCATAATAGTAAGTGGCGATAGAACAGGTGATTATGATGAAGTCTCGAGCATGAAGAATTTCCTTGTGTCAGAAGGTGTTCCGCCCGAAGCTATCATTACTGATTTCTATGGATTCTCAACAAACGAAACTGTTCGCAATGTAAGCCAAGTTTATAACATGAAACGAGTTTGCTTTGTTACTCAAGAGTATCATCTTTCTAGAACGATTTATCTTGGAGAAAGATATGGTGTTGACAGTGTTGGCGTTTGTGCTAGAGGTTACGTATTTAGGTGGCAGCCGTATTATACAGGAAGAGAGATTCTTGCAAGAACAAAAGACTTTTTTCTTACTTTGATTGATTAAGTAGGAAAATCGGCTCTTCTGTGTTACACTTCTTTTTGCGGATCAGACGGCCCGTGTATATTAATGTCTCAAGTGCCAGGATCACGCAGTAGCAAGCGAAGGTAACAAGTAAGAGGGACGCATCGTTGCGCCCCCTTTTTTTGGAATAACACAGAAGAAATACGTTATATCGTATCATAGGAGTATCATTTGCAATTTGAAAATTTAAACATCTCGAAGCCTGTCCTAAGAGCCCTCCTCGAAGAAGGCTACACCAAACCCTCCCCGATTCAGACAGAATCCATTCCCCCTCTGTTGGAAGGCTACGACCTTCTCGGTTGCGCTCAGACGGGTACCGGTAAGACGGCGGCCTTTGCGGTTCCGATTCTCGACGCCTTGTCTTTTGCTCAACGTAGTTCTCCTGCTCGAAAAGAGATTAAGGCCTTGATTCTTGCTCCAACTCGCGAGCTTGCTATCCAGATTGGCGAAAGCTTCGATACATATGGAAAATACCTGTCGCTCAAGACAGCCGTTATATTTGGAGGTGTTTCGCAGTATCCGCAGACTAAGGCGCTAGCTTCCGGCATCGATATTCTTGTAGCTACACCGGGACGCCTTTTGGATCTGATTGGGCAACGTTACGTTAAGCTCGCTAACGTCAGTCACTTTGTCCTAGACGAGGCTGATCGTATGCTTGACATGGGTATGCTTCGCGACGTCAAACGAGTAATTGCCGAGCTGCCGAAGAAACGCCAATCAATGTTTTTCTCGGCGACCATGCCGCCAGAGATTGCGGATCTTGCCGGTACAATCCTGTCAAATCCCGTCAAAGTTGAGATTACACCTGTCTCTTCAACGGTCGATACTATTAGTCAGACAGTCTACTTCGTCAATAAATTTAATAAGACCCGCCTTTTGATTCATCTTTTGAATACGATGGATGTCGAATCGGCGCTGGTCTTTTCGAGAACCAAACATGGCGCGGACAAAATCGTAAGATTTTTGAATGCCGAAGGGATTGACGCGATGGCCATTCACGGCAACAAGTCCCAGAACGCCCGTCAGCTGGCCTTGGGCAAATTCAAGTCGCGAAAATTACGTATCCTCGTAGCAACAGATATAGCGGCCCGTGGCATCGACGTCGACGAGCTTTCCCACGTCTTCATCTACGACCTGCCTGAAGTGCCTGAGACCTATGTACACCGAATCGGACGTACCGGTCGAGCAGGCTTGGGAGGTACAGCTATTTCCTTCTGTGACAAAGAAGAGAAGTTCCTTCTGCGAGACATTCAGAAGCTGATTCAGAAGACGATACCTGTCGTCGACGAACATTTCTTTCCGCTTGACGAGTCGATTGACGAGACCAGCAAAAAAACAACTCGCGGCAGCAGACCAGGCCAGGAAAAACCCCAGAAACTTGCTGGCGTAATTATCCAGGCAAAAACGAGCGTTGAGCGCAAGCTTTCCGCTGGGAGCAATTCTTCGAGCGATAACCGTAAGTCCTTTGATAATGGCAGACAGTATTCGAAGTCTAAGCCAAATGAAAATCGCAGGATGGATCGCGGTTCCCAATTGGGAGAGCAAAGCCGTAAGAATCGTTCGTCGGACAAAAATAATTCAGATAAATCGAATCGATCGAAGAGCCAACGGCCAATCCACGATAATTCACGCCCAGCGGCACGAGTGGTTGACCCATTTAAGAATGCAAACTCCCGAGTTTTTTGATCTGGCACAACTTTACATGAATGATATCCATCATGACGAATAGAAACTCAATCTAAAATAATAAGGAGAGTATAAACGGATAAGTATGAGTAATTCAAGACATGCTGCAAAAGTATACTGGTTAGGTTCAATCGGCCAGATTGCTATTGTTTGTGCTTGTTGCTTTGCTCTCAAAATCAGTAAGACTACCTATCCTCAAATACTGGATACTATTTTTCTAATAGTCGGCGGAATGTCTTCTGCGCTATGGGGAATCATTGTATCTCTGAAATTTAAACTTCGAAAATCATTAGCTGAGATCCTCAAAGACTTTTTTAACTTAAGGAAATCACCTTGGGGATATCTAGCCGTTATTGGTTTTATCATTCTTATCTATGGAGTGCAGATTTTTCGAGGGAGAGTCAACGAGAACGTCTATTGGTATACCTATTTCATATTGCTCTTACAAACAATCGTCTTTGGGGGAATTGAGGAAATCGGTTGGCGATACACGTGGCAACCGCTCATAGAAGAAAAACACTCATTTGCAGTAGCTTGTACAGCGACTTTTGCTTCATGGGCACTGTGGCACTACATGTATTTCTATATTACGGATAGCCTATTCGGGATAGATCACTTGAGTTTTCTTATTGGACTGTTAGGCAGTTGTTTTATTCTCGGTGCAATATATAAGATCAGTAAGAGCTTATGGCTGTGTGTGTTTTATCACTGCCTTCTAAATGTGTTATCACAAACATTACAGCCTGTCGGACTTTTGCCGATAGTTGTATGCAATTCTATTGCCATAATGATTTCCATCTTAGTGGTTAAAAAGATAGATTAGAAGCAATAACGTTTTGATTTTTTTCATATAGCTTTGTTCCAGACTGACGGCATTTCTGCAAACGCAATCCTTCTTTAAGCTGGAATTGTTAATTTCAAAAATGTTAACGATCGCTACGGTCATGAAGTTGGCGACGAAGTTTTGAAGAAGAATGGGTCTACTTTGAAGAATTGAATCAGAGATAGCGATTATATTGGCCGTTTTGGTGGCGATGAGTTTCTGATTCTTATGGAAAATTGCAAAGACGAAAGTATCGTTAAATCACGTATGGATTACTTGCACAACATTATATCAAGTCTGACTTTTGATGATGCTGAATTGGTTATAGATATTAGCGCAGGTATCTCTTTTCGAAAAGAAAATCTCGATTTCATCAAGACTCTATAAATGGCCGACGATGCACTATATAGCGTAAAACTCTCAGGCAAAGGATACTATCTATTTGCTGAGGATTGCGCGGCCCATAATGCAGTTGCATCAAACATTAAAGCGGAATAATACCACGTCTCCATCTTTCATCACGTACTCTTTACCCTCGGACTTAACTAGGCCTTTCTCTTTGGCACCATTATAAGATCCGCAACTTACTAAGTCGTCAAAAGCAACTACCTCAGCTCTAATAAACCCGCGCTCAAAATCAGAATGGATTTTACCAGCTGCCTGAGGTGCTTTGGTTCCTTTTTTGATTGTCCAAGCTCTTACTTCAGTTGGACCAGCAGTTAGGTATGAAATTAATCCTAGCAGGGAATATGAGGCTTGAATCATCTTATCTAATCCTGCACTGTCAAGGCCAAGATCATCAAGAAACATTTGACGATCTTCAGGATCTAATTGACCTAAATCTTCTTCTATCTTGGCAGAGATTACTACAACTCCTGCACCAGTCTTAGAAGCAATTTCTCTTACTACATTCACATATGGAATGTTAGGATTCTTTATATCATCTTCTGCAATATTTGCGCAGAAAAGAACAGGCTTTAAAGTAATTAATTGCAAATCCTTAGTGATTTGAGCCTCTTCTTCGTCAAACTCAAGTGAGCGAGCTGGTTTCTCTTCAGAAAGGCACTGATAAATTCTCTCGAATAGAGCCAATTCTGTTCCAAAAGTCTTGTCGCCGCCTTTCATCATCTTCTTTGTGCGTTCTATACGTTTCTCCATTATCTCCATATCTGAAAGTATCAATTCGAGGTCAATAGTCTCAATATCACGCTTTGGATCAGCATTAACATCTACATGAACAACGTCAGGATCATCAAAGCAACGAACAACATGACAAATAGCATCTACTTCACGAATATTGGATAGGAATTTGTTCCCAAGACCTTCGCCTTTGCTTGCGCCTTTTACTAGTCCAGCGATATCTACGAATTCGACAATGGCAGGTGTGTATTTCTCAGGATTGTACATCTTGGCTAGAACATCTAGTCTAGAATCAGGCACAGATACTACTCCAATATTAGGCTCGATAGTGCAAAAAGGATAGTTAGCTGCTTCAGCTCCTGCCTTTGTAATCGCATTGAAGAGTGTACTTTTACCAACATTTGGAAGACCTACAATACCTAGTTTCATAATTTGCCCCTTAATTTATGGAATATTTTAACCCGGTTATTATACACTAACAGTGCTTAATATGCGAAGTAATTACATGTGCGATTATTTTCAAATTGAGAGCGTAAAAATTTGAATCATTGTTTCCTCACAGCATTAACATGTATAAAATAGATGGTAATTGACATGCTAATCAAATAATTGGAGGGAATCGATGAGTAGTGACATAATGACTTCTGATATAGCTGACCAAATGGTATGTAGAGAAGCAAATATTGATGACTTGGACGAATTGGTACGAATTCGTATGGATTATCTTCGCACTGAGTTTACTATGGACTCTATAGAGGAAGAGAGATTGTCCGAGAGTATTAGAGCTTATTTGACCGAGACAATCAATAAAACATTCTTCGCTTATTGTGCTTTTGCTGATGAAAGTATCGTATCTTCAGTATTTCTTTCCATCTCGGTTCGACCACCAAATCCGAGATATTCGAACGGAATGTCCGGATATATCTCAAATGTATACACAAATCCAATATATCGTCGAAGAGGTATAGCACAGGATTTGATGGAGCAAACTATAAGAAAAGCCGAGATAATAGGACTTTGCTCATTGGAACTAATCGCTTCGGATATGGGTAGAAAATTATATGAGAAAATTGGTTTTACCGACAACAATAAAAATATGCGATTAATGCTATCGACGAAATGTCAGGCAAACTTGTCCCCCATTCAATTCAAGTAATTTGGGCAATCTTCTGTTGAACAGCACTATCTTTGTAGATATTTGTCGAAAAATGTAGAACATGTGCATTAGCTCAGTTGATATTCTAGAGACAGTCTAGAAAAGGAGAGAGCTATGTCTACAAAATATTCGATAACAACTGTTTTCTCAAGTTTCATGTATGGTATAGTCGCGATTCCAGTTCAAATCGAAGTATATCTTACTCCAGGAATCAACACATTTGATATTCTTGGCCTTTGTGACTCATCGATTATGGAATCAAGAGGGAGGATAAGAGCTGCACTAGTTGCATCAGGTTACTCATTTCCACATGGTCACATTACAATTAGCATTTCACCTTCATACATAAAGAAGGCTGGAACTAATTTTGATTTACCAATTGCAATAGGAATTCTAATTGCATCTAAGCAAGTTCGTATTAATTGCAGTAAGAAGCTTTATGCAGAGGGTGAATTATCACTAGATGGACAAATTAAAGCAACTCCTGGTGGTGCCTTACGATTAAGTTGTGCTAAGAAAGAGAATTATGACTTTTATTACTTGCCAAGTGATCAGAAGCCATCATGCAAATGTGCATCCCTTTCTTGCTCGCTAAATGAAACTCTGCTTGATTGCATTGAGTCTATGAAACGGAAATACTGTCCAATAAAGTACAGTTTGGATACGGTTGAAGAAGATGATGAGAACTATGATGTGAGTATTATAAAGGGGCAACCCAAGGCGCTGAGGACATTGTTTATTAGTGCTTGTGGTTGGCATAATGTTCTTCTTGTTGGAAGTCCTGGATGTGGAAAGACAATGGCTGGAAGACTAATCAAGTTGCTTCTTCCTCCTTTATCAAATGACGAAGTATGTGAGATTTTTGCTCTTAATAATGCTATTTCGCGTACTTTGGAGAGTGAAGATAGTATAAGTGCATCAAGACCTTTTCGATATGTAATACAGGATACAACAACGTCAATTCTAATTGGTTCAAATTCGAAACTTAAACCTGGCGAAGTAGTACTTGCTAATCGTGGCGTGTTATTTGCAGATGAACTATGTGAGTATAAAAAAGGCGTAATTGATTGCTTAAGACAGCCAATGGAAGATAGGTTAATTACATTCAATAAGGATGGAAATGAATATAAGTTCCCAACAAATTTCATATTTGTAGGTTCTACCAATCCGTGCAATTGTGGTAACTACTATGAGAAGAAATCAAAGTGTACTTGTACAGAAGCTCAAAGACTAAGATATGAGCAAAAAATCTCTGGGCCCTTTCTTGATAGAATTGATTTATTTTGTGAAATGCATCGTGTAGATAACGATGGGCTAAAGCAAATTGCTTTCACTAAGACGGATGGTGAGATTAGGTTTCTTAAGGAGAAGGTGGCTCAATGTTGGTTAGTTCAAAAAGAAAGAGCTCGGCAAGCAGGAATTGAGGAATGCCTAAATGGACAGATGGTTGAAGAGAATCTTGTCGAGATTTTCAGGGCTGATAAGAGAATAATTGAGTATTGTGCTGACATGTCTACATTATATTCTTGCTCTGCAAGAGGATTTTTACGACTACTCAAAATAGGTCGAACGATAGCTGACATTGAAGGGCATAAGGACATAGAACAAAGCGATATAGCTGAGGCATTTTCTTATCGTAATCGCGAGTTTGGTGTGGGGAAGTATTGATATGGATAGTAATGAGAAACTATATGCAGATATCTACTATTCATGTTTTATCGAAAGTGAAGGAATAGGTACTAGAGTAATTCAAAATCTAATAGACAAGGAAGCAATTGATTCCATAAGAAGCCTAAATCAATTAGCAAAGGAAGATTATGCTAAGATAGATTCACTTTGCAGTTCTGATTTTGATAAGTTGGATTCAGCATTAAGAGCTAGAGAAAAAATACTTATGGATACTGAGGCTTCGTTTGAGATTGCAAGAGTTAATGGGATAACTTCAGTTTCTGTAGAAGATGAAGAGTATCCATTACCTTTTCGACAACTAAGCGGAATGCCAAAAGTTATATATTGTAAAGGGCGCAGAGAATTACTTAGCAAAGTAAGTACAAATGGAAGTGTTTCTATTGTAGGTACTAGAGGTCCAAGTAGTTATGCAACCTATGCTACAAAGGATTTCTCCACAAAGCTTTCAAATAAAGGAATAGTAATAGTTTCAGGACTAGCTCTTGGAATTGATAGAGTTGCTCACAGTAGTTGTATTGAAGCAAAAGGAGATACTATAGCTGTCCTTGCTGGAGGTCCTGATAACACGTATCCATTATGTAATAAGGATATATATGAAGTAATATGTAAGAGAGGACTAGTTGTTTCAGAACGCAAACCAGGAACAAAAGCAGTTAAGCAATATTTTCCTTCCCGAAACAGACTAATTTCAGCCTTGTCCGACGCATGTTTAGTAATGGAAGCAGGAGTTAATAGTGGGACACTGCACACGGCCTCTTTTGCTGCAGCTCAAGGGAAAGAAGTGTTCGTACTTCCTAATAGTATTTACTATGAGAATAATATGGGAGGTCACATGTTAGTGTCTGATGGTGCGAATATTTTATATGATATTAGTCATGTAATTGATAGTGTGGCCAGAGAAGTGTTTTACAGAAAACTAGGCTCATTTCCTACAGAACTAGATAACATCAATAGTACGAATTCAATGATAAAAGAATTACGATGCAAGCTATTGCGTAATTCTGATGCCTTGACATCAGAGAACTATAAGGTTTTACTATGTGATGAACTTACAATTCGTCCCATGGATTCAGATGAGTTGGCTAGTAGTCTAAAATTACCTTTCTCAAAGCTATCCGTTTTGCTTTCAGAACTGGAAGTTGAACATCGTATACAGATGATCAAGGGAAAATATATTTTGACTTTTCGATAGCTATGAATTATATATATGAATTGTATGCGTGTTTCCAAATAGTTTGAAAGTTGGTAGTTATGGGAAAAAAGCTTGTTATTGTTGAGTCACCTGCTAAAGCAAAGACGATTGGAAGATATCTTGGACCAGAGTACAAGATTGCTGCTTCCGTAGGACATATTAGAGATTTACCTTCATCTACTCTGGGAGTAAATGTTAATGATAATTACAAACCTACATACATAAATATGAGAGGTAAGGAGAAAGTAATTAAAGAACTTAAAGAATTAGCAAAGGACTCGGAATTCGTTTATCTAGCAACTGACCCTGATAGAGAAGGAGAAGCAATTGCTTGGCATATTGCGAAGTCATTATCTATTGACCCAACTACTGATTGTAGAATCTTTTTTAATGAGATTACAAAGAAAGCGATTCAAGAATCAATATCAAAGCCACGTGGCGTAGACTTGGATTTAGTTAATGCTCAACAAGCTAGAAGAATTCTCGATAGACTTGTTGGATATGAGTTAAGCCCATTATTGTGGCAGAAAATCAAAAAAGGACTATCTGCTGGACGTGTACAATCTGTCGCTACGAAGATAGTAATGGAACGCGATACTAAGATAGATGAATTTGTATCCGAAGAATATTGGCTTGTTAACGCAATAGTATGTCCTAAGGGAACCAATTTCAAATTTAAAATAAAGTATCATGGTTCAATCTCTGGTTCGAAGATAACTAAGAAGAAGCTTTCTAACAAACAAGAGGCTGATGCTGTTCTTGAAGATGTTAAAGGCAAGGATTATACCGTTGCTAACCTGAAGAAGGGTACTAAGGAGAGAAGCCCATTTCCTCCATTTACTACATCAACATTGCAGCAAGAAGCATCAAAGAGATTAGGTTTCTCTTCTCGTAAAACAATGTCTGTAGCACAGCAACTATATGAAGGAATCAACATTCAAGGGCAGGGTCAGACAGCTTTAGTATCATATATTCGTACCGACTCTGTAAGAATCTCCGAAGAAGCATCAGAAGCGTCAAGACTACTTATTGCTTCTGTATATGGTAAGGAGTATGTTTCAAATACTAAACGTAAGTTTAAGATTAATAATTCTGCACAGGATGCTCATGAGGCAATAAGACCTACGCATTTTGATTTGAGACCTGAATCAATTCATGACTCGCTTTCTAATGATCAATATAGATTGTATAAACTTATCTGGGATAGATTTCTATCTACTCAAATGACTAATGCAGTAGTAGATACTGTATCAATAGATGCAGTATGTGGAAGTTCCGTCTTCAGAGCGAATGGAGAGACTATTGTTTTCCCCGGATTCTTAGCAGCATATGCTGATATTACTGAGGATGCCGAAGATAAGATCGATAATGAGAAGGATTCTTCAGTGAAGCTTCCTGAATTAAGCGATGGTCAAATTCTAGCTAACATAGAGACTACTTCGGAGATGAAGCACACTCTGCCACCAGCACATTATACTGAAGCAACGCTTATTAAGGCTTTGGAAGAGAATGGTATTGGTAGACCTTCTACATATGCGCCAACTATATCAACAATCTTGGAGCGTCAATATGTTGAGAAGGATGGAAGACACATAAAGATTACTGAATTAGGTAAGCTAGTTACAGTTCTGCTTAACAACAACTTCAGTGAGATAGTTGATGTTTCTTTTACTGCAGATATGGAGAAGCGACTTGATGAGATTGAAGTAGGTAAGACTGAATGGACTCAAGTTATTGATGCTTTCTACCCTGGTTTCCATAAGCAAATTCTAGAAGCAACTAAGTCGATCGAGAAGATAAAGGTAAAAGAAGAGAAGATTGGTGAGAAGTGTCCACTGTGTAATGAAGGTGATTTGCTTCAAAAAGAAGGAAGATATGGCAAATTCATTGCTTGTTCAAATTTCCCTAAATGCAATTATACGAGAGGTAATGAGATTGAAGTAAATGGAAAGTGTCCATTATGTGGTTCTGGATTGATGGCACATAAATCTCGAAAATATAAGGGAAAGATGTTCTATACATGCGATAAGAAGGGTGCTAATAGCGAATGTACTTTTATATCTTGGGATTTACCGGTAGAAGATAAGAAGTGCGAGACTTGTGGTTCGTATATGGTATGGAAGAAGTACCGTGGAAGAAGTTATACAAAGTGTTCTAATAAAGAATGCTCTACAAATATCAGAAAGAAGAAAGAAGACTCAAGTATCAAAACAACAGATGATTCTTCTGCAGAAGGTTGATAGTGAATAATTCTCGTAGATATATTAATGTAATTGGTGCTGGCCTTGCTGGTTGTGAAGCTGCAAATTGTATTGCGAGCTTTGGAATAGAGGTTCATTTGTACGAGATGAAGCCTAATAGAATGAGTCCAGCTCATAAATCGGATCTATTTGCAGAACTAGTATGTAGTAATTCACTTAGAGCCAACAATATTGAGAACGCTGTCGGTCTTCTTAAGGAAGAATTGCGACGTGTCGACTCTCTTATTATGCATGCGGCTGATAGTTCGAAAGTCCCAGCAGGGGGGGCTTTGGCAGTTGATAGAGATGAGTTTTCTTCTTATATTACAAGTTCAATAGAAAAAAATCCTCTTATTACAGTAATTTGCGAAGAAGTTGATGATATTCCAAAGGATGCAATTACTATAGTTGCAACTGGCCCATTAACAGATGGAAAGCTTTACGATAATATCATGTCTTATACAGGGAGCAATCAATTGCATTTCTATGATGCGGCGGCTCCAATAGTTAAAGCTGACTCAATTGATATGAGCAAAGCTTTTCGAGCTTCAAGATATGGTAAGGGCGAGGCGGATGGAGATTACATTAATTGCCCTATGACTAAAGAAGAGTATCTTCGTTTTTATAACGAATTGATAAATGCGCAATGTGCTGATGTACATGGATTTGAGGATAAGTCGGTTTTCGAAGGGTGTATGCCAATTGAGACAATGGCGAAGCGTGGTGAGGATACAATGAGATATGGACCACTTAAGCCGGTTGGATTGGTTGATCCTACTACTGGAAAAGAAGCATATGCATGTTTGCAACTGCGCCAGGATGACCGTAATGAGAGCATGTATAATCTAGTCGGATTTCAAACAAGACTTAAATGGCCAGAGCAAAAAAGGGTGTTTGGACTAATTCCTGGCCTAGAGGATGCTGAGTACTATAGATATGGCGTAATGCACAGAAATACATATTTGAATTCACCTGGATTGTTGTCTTCAGACTATTCTTTAGTCTCGAATCCAAACTTATTCTTTGCAGGACAAATCACTGGAGTAGAAGGCTATATTGAATCAACAGCTTCTGGTTTCTTAGCCGCTTTTTATGCTTCATGTAAGTTTTTAGACGTAGAGCCTGATATTAGACCTGGTAGTAACACGATGATTGGCGCTATGGCTGAGTATATATCTGACTCACGTATATCAAAGTTTGTACCTATGAATGCAAATTTTGGTATAGTTCTTCCAATTGGTGTAAAATTCAAAGGAAAAACAAAAAAGAAGGATAAGAATAGCGCAATAGCAGCTAGAAGCCTAGAAGTTATCGATTTATGGAAGAGTTCTATTGAAAGAATTAAGGAGTTGTCTCATGAGTCAGAATGATGAATCAAATAAGACCATAGATATTGAAGTAGAAGATAATCAAGACACACAGGAAGTGCAAGAACCTAAGAAACTTACTTTCATTGAGAAGTCTGTTGACTTGTTTTCTCATGCCTTTGATTTCATGTCGGTAAACGTGTTATTTGTAGTTTTTAACATCCCAGCGATGCTGGTATCATTTTTTTATTCGCTTTTATTTATGCCAATGATCTTGTCTTTAATGGAGAAGTCTAATTTCACTGATTACATTATAAAAAGTGGCTTGATTGATGGTGCTACAGCTGCTACAGCTAATGGAATTGCCCAGATTAATCAATTGTATTATGTCATTATCTTAGTTTTCGCGATGTTTTTTATGGGTTCCGGATTGATCTGTATAGGACCTTTTCAAGCGGGTTTCTATCAAATCTTTAGAAATACTTATCGAAAAGAGAAGGTATCTATTTTTGCCGATTTCAAACAGGGTATGAAGGGAAATGCAAAGCAGTCTTTGGTAGCGATGCTTATCTCGCTTCCAATTGTGGCTTTATTACTTTATGGAATCGGATATTATCTTCATCATTTTGATAAGGTAGGAGTTGGAATTGCTACATTCCTATTCATTCTCTTGATGATATTCTCAGTAATTCAAAACTTAGTTTATTCGATGATGGTATCAATTGACTTGCCTTTGTCTAAGCTTTATCGTAATGCTTTTATACTAATGCTGGTTGAGTTGTTTCCAGTAATTGGAATCATTTTACTTGAAGTTGTATTGCTTGTACTTGTCCCATTTATTCTCTTCTTTTCTGTTCCTTCAATTGGTGGAGCGATCGCTATTCTTCTGTATTTGACATTCTCTTTTGGATTTTGTCAGTTCTTATATGGTAATTTTTGCGGTAATATGATTACAAAGTATGTAGCAAAGGATAAGCCGGTTGCTCCAAGTGTCGATGACCTAGATGTTTCTGAAGATGATAGTGAAGAACGCGAGGATTCTGAAGAAGCGTCATTTGATTCTGATGATGCGACTGACAATACGAAAGAATGAACGACATACCTATAATAATGTCTATACTATTTTGGACAGCTAATGGTCTAGTATCTGTAGCTACAGGTTTTTTTGTATTTTTTTTGATTGAGCAAGTACGTGCTCGTCGATTTAGAAGGAAGAATAAAGAGAACGATGAAGAGAATCTTTTTTGTGATGTAGCTTATTTTTTCGAGAAGGGTAAGAGGGATAGACAAGAGGATTCTTTCTATATTTCTCCGCTAGAGCAGTATGGCAGTCATGGAATTGTGGTTTGCGTATCTGATGGTATGGGTGGCCTTTCTTATGGCGACGAGATATCAAAGGCAATCACTGATTCGATTTCTGATATGTATCCAATAGATTTTGACGATAGATTTTCTACTTCGGAGCAAGTTAAGAAGTTATCTAATTCTCTTTTTGAGAAGTACAATCGTCAAGGTGGAGCGACCTTTGCTATGGTCCATATCTTCCGTAATCGGCTCAACGTTTTTAGTGTAGGGGACAGCGATGTTATTCTTATTAGAGATGGCAGGGCGACAGTAATTAACCCTAAACAGAATTATATATCTGTTCTTATTCAAGATTTGATTAAGCAAGGTAAGACAACGCATGAAGCATATGTAACGAAGAAGTGTAGAGCTTTGGTTGACTATATGGGCAATTTTAATCCGAGAGTTCTATTTTTTCAGAGCCCGATTAAGCTTTACGATGGAGATACTGTTATTGTCTGTTCGGATGGATTAACCGATGCTATTCCTGTAGGACACCTAAATAGATTCCTGACTTATAGCGCAAGAAATACTGCTCACAATCTTAAAGAGGAGATTAAACTCAAAAATATTCCTAGGCAGGATAATTTTACTGGAATCATTATGCATTTAAACCGAGACTAGTAGGAAGGACAAACCATATGATTGAAACATATCGCTTAAGCCATAATGGCGGTCAAGATAAGTATTGTGACGATGTCCTTGTTAGAGTCGGTAAGGTTCTATGGCTTGTTGTTGTACAGGGAAGTAAGGAAATCACAGCTACAAGAATATTTGCGGATGCTTTTCAGAAGGTTTTCGCGACTTGCGCTGATGATTCTGCTTTTACTGATTTATGCGAGAAGTACGAGAAGCTAGTTCCTCATATTTTCGATTATATGATTATGAAAGTATCTGATAGCGAGTTATCTGTTTTTCGTCATGGAAGTGTGAAGGGGTATCTTGTAAGAAATGGTGAGATTAAACTACTTCCAAATGGGACAATTAGTGCTAATGACGAAGATAGAATATTAGTAGCTACGCAGACCTTATATGAGAAAATTACCCCAGAGGGCATACTTGCGGATGGACTGATGGCTACAAATTGTGAAGAGTGGATGAATTATATGCTCTATAGAGTATCAAGTCTTGACATGTTATCTGGTCCTAATCTAACTGCTGTTACTATTATGGTTAGGTTCGATGAAGCTATGAAGCTTTACACAATATCATCGAAAAAGATAGAAGAGTAGTTAACACTTACTTATAAAACTTGGCAAAGAACTCTTTCTTGAAATCCATTAAGCGGTCATTAGCGATAGCCTCTCTGACTTTCTCCATTAAATCAAGGAGGAAGGATATGTTGTGCCATGTGCAAAGACGTTGGCCAAGCATCTCCTTAGATTTCAACAGATGTCTTATATAAGCAGATGTGTAATTCTGACATACAAAACAATTGCATTCTTTATCGGGAGCCTCGAAAACTTCCGCAAACTTCGAGTCTCTGGCAATGACTCTTCCATGATTTGTTAGTATTGTCCCGTGTCTTCCAAGTCTAGTAGGAAGAACACAATCAAACATATCAATACCGCGAATAGCTCCTTCAATGAGATAATCAGGAGAACCTACGCCCATTAAGTATCGAGGTTTATCTTCTGGCATCAGTGGAACTGTTACATCCAAGAGATTGTACATTAGCTCTCCTGGTTCTCCTACAGAAAGTCCTCCAATTGCATACCCAGGAAGATCATATGATGTAATCTGCTTTGCGCTTTCTTTTCGCAAATCATCATACATGCTTCCTTGAATGATTCCGAACAACGCTTGTGTATCGGTATTCTTGTGTGTATCGATACATCTTTCTAGCCATCTGGTAGTTCTCTCAAGCGAGCGACTAGCATATGTTTTCTCAGTAGGGTAAGCACAGCACTCATCAAAAGCCATGATAATGTCGGCGCCCAAGTCGTTTTGAATTTGAATCGACTTCTCAGGTGTAAGTAAATGCTTAGAACCGTCTATATGAGATCTAAAATGAACGCCTTCTTCAACGATGTCTTTTGGTTTAGCAAGAGAAAAAACCTGAAATCCACCACTATCGGTCAGAATTGCGCCATCTTTCCAATTCATGAATTTGTGGAGACCGCCTGCTTTAGCAATTAATTCGCTACCAGGTCTCATCCAAAGATGATATGTGTTAGATAGAATAATGCCAGCGCCCATCGAAGCAACTTCTTCAGAACTCATGCATTTAACAGCAGCTTGAGTTCCTACAGGCATAAATGCTGGAGTCATGAAAGATCCATGTGGAGTATGAACTCGTCCTAAACGCGCGCCGGTTTGCTTGCAGGTGTGAATGTGTTCGTACCAAACAGGATACTTGTTGCTCATTATTCTTTCTCCAATCGATATTTATAGGGAAGTGATGAACATAGCATCACCAAAACTGAAAAATCTATACTCTTCTTTTACAGCTTCATTATAAGCGTTAATAACATTATCGCGTCCAGCAAGTGCACTAACAAGCATAATAAGCGTGGATTCTGGAAGATGGAAGTTAGTAATTAGGGAATCGATGCACTTGAATTCATAACCAGGATAGATAAAAATTTGAGTATCTCCTGAGCAGGGCAGCATCTCACTATCAATAGCAGCCACTGTCTCAAGTACTCTGGTAGAAGTCGTTCCAACTGAGATAATTCTTCTTCCTTCACTTCTAGCCTTACGAACTATGTCGGAAGCCTCTTTGCCAAAACTAAACCATTCAGAGTGCATCACATGATTGGTGATATCGTCTGCTTTTACAGGTCGAAAAGTACCAAGACCAACATGTAAAGTAACCTCAGCAATAATAATTCCATTACTCTTTAGCTTACTCATTAATTCCTTCGAAAAATGCAAACCAGCTGTCGGAGCAGCCGCAGAACCCTCAAATTTAGAGTATACAGTTTGGTATCGCTCGTTATCCTTAAGTTGCTCATGAATATATGGAGGAAGGGGCATAATTCCAGCTCGATCTAGAATTTCTTCCCATATTCCATCAAAATCAAATCTCATAATTCGATTTCCATCTTCAAGGACCTGCTCACACTCAGCTTCAAGTTCATTAGGAATGAAAGTAATTCTCTTTCCAGGAGTAACTTTCTTTCCAGGACGAGCTAGTGTTTCCCATCTATAATCATCAAGTCTCTTAAGCAAAAGAATCTCAACAGCAGAACCAGTATCGCTTCTAGCTCCAAGAAGTCTAGCTGGGATTACTCTAGTGTTATTTATTACAAGTACGTCGCCAGCCTTCAAAAACTCGGGTAAATCAGAGAAATGTCTATGCAAAATGGCCCCAGTATTCTTGTCAAGAACTAGAAGTCGTGATGACGTTCTTTCCTCAAGAGGATGCTGGGCAATAAGTCTTTCAGGTAAATCATAGTAAAAATCATGCGTTTTCATACCTAGTTATTATACTTAAATTATCGAAAATGTCTAAGTATCTATTTGACCAAAGAAAAGTATTATAATGTCGCTCTCGTGTGCACATGTGTCCATCTACTAGGCATAATTGACTATGTATATTTTTGAGTGTTAGAATTGTTCAAATGCTTTTAATAGCAAATTATATAAGAGGGAGGAAATCGATATGAGCAAGCCTATTTTTGAAGGCTCAGGAGTTGCTATTGTTACGCCATTCATGCAAGGAGGTGTTAACTATAAGAAACTTGAGCAAATTGTAGATTTTCACCTTCAGAAGGGCTCTGATGCTATTATTGTTTGCGGATCTACTGGTGAAGCTTCTACAATGCCTGATTCAGAGCACATTAAAGTTGTAAAATGCGTAGTAGATGCAGTGGCTGGAAGGATTCCAGTAATAGCAGGTGCTGGTTCCAATGATACTAATCACGGAGTTCAGTTAACAAAGGAAGTTTGTGATGTTGGTGCTGATGCGGCATTACTTGTGACGCCATACTACAATAAGTGTACGCCAGAAGGGCTTTTTAGACACTATAAGGCTATGGCTACATCTTGTGACATACCTATTTTGCTATATAATGTTCCTTCAAGGACGAATGTTAATATTTCTGTAGAAGTAATGAAGAGAATCGCTGATTGCTCCGAATGCGATAACATCATAGGAGTAAAGGAATGTAATATCAACAATGTTCCAGATGTTCTTCATGAGTGCGGTGATAGGTTTACAATTTACTCTGGAGAGGATGGATTAGTTTTACCTTTACTTTCACTTGGCGCTAAGGGTGTTATTTCAGTAGCGGCAAACATTTTGCCAACACAAATTAGCACTATGGTACATGATTATTTAAATGGAAATACTGCTAAGGCTTTAGAGATGCAGATTCACATTATGCCTCTTATTAATGCTTTGTTTAGTGAGGTTAATCCTATTCCTGTAAAAGAAGCACTTAATATTCTAGGACAGGAAGTTGGTCCTTGCCGCTTGCCATTATGTGAGATGAGCGCTAAGAACCATGATAATCTTGTGAAGGTCCTTAACTCATACAATATTGATATGAGTCTTTGAAGGAGAGTGATTGAATGATTAACATACTATTGAACGGTTGTTGTGGACATATGGGCAAGGTTGTTGCCGATATGTGCAAATATCAGAAAGATGTTGTAATAGTAGGAGGAATTGATTTAAGCGCTCCTGAGGGCGATTATGGTTATCCCATTTTCTCGTCTCCAGCGGAAGTAGATATAGATTTTGATGTGATTATTGATTTCTCAAATGCAAATTGTGTCCCAGCTCTATGCGAATTTGCAAAGAATAAGAAGAAGGGTCTTGTGTGCTGTACGACTGGTATACCCGAAGATGTCGTTTCTTGTCTATTTGATTGTTCTTCTTCTGTTCCGGTTTTTAAATCAGCTAACATGAGTTATGGTATGAATGTTCTTTTCGAGATAGTAAGGATGGCAACAAAGGCCTTGAAGGATGGTTCGGAGATTGAAATTATTGAAGCGCATCATAGACGCAAGCTTGATGCTCCATCTGGCACAGCTTTGATGATTGCTGATGTTATTAACGAAGAATGCGATAATAAGATGGACTATGTTTATGACAGAAGCCAGAGAAGAAGTCCTAGGGCGCAGAATGAAATTGGTTTTAGTTCTATTCGTGGTGGCAATATTGTTGGTGAACATGAGATTATGTTTATTATGGATGAGGAAGTTGTGAAGATATCTCATAGTGCCTCAACAAGAGATGTTTTTGCAAGAGGAGCAATTATGGCAGCAAAATTCATTGCAAATAAAGCTCCTGGAATGTATTCTATGCAGGATATTACTGCAAATATATTCGATTAATTGGAGGTTATGATGATTCAGTTTATTTTGGAAGCGGCTGATGCTACTTCTACTTCGACAAGTCCTTATGGGAACTTACTTTTCTTTGGCCCATTGATTCTTATTGCTGTTGGTATGTATTTCTTTTTGATTCGTCCACAGAGAAAGAAAGATAAGGAATTAAGCCAACAGATATCTGAGATGCAAGTTGGTGATAAAATTGTTACAATTGGCGGATTTGTAGGTGAGATTGTCAACATTGGCGAAGAAGAAGTTACTTTCTCTTCATCTGTCGCACATACTTATCTTACTATCCAAAAGAGTGCTATTGCTACTATCACTAAGCGCGGTGCTGAAGCAGTAGATGATGGAAAGAAGAAGAAGTAATAGTCCAAATATTTAATGATTAAGACTATGACCGATCTGTTTTCAGGTCGGTCTTTTTTATGCTATAGTGGTTGTATATTTTATCAGTTGGAGAGTGTATGTCTCAGATTCCAGAGAACATAATTGAAGAGGTTTTGTCCAAGGCGGATATTGAGTCTGTTGTAGGCCATTACGTTCAATTTACAAAGCGTACTGGCTCTAATTTGTTTGGCCTATGTCCTTTTCATTCTGAGAAGACTGGTTCATTCTCCGTTTCAATTCAAAAAGGTATTTATTATTGTTTTGGATGTCATAAGGGCGGAAATGCAATTGGATTCATCATGGATATTGAGCATTTGTCATATCCGGAAGCTATCAGATATTTAGGTAAGCAATACGGTGTTGAGATTCCTGAGAGTACAAATGATTATCAATATGACAATACAAAGAAGATTAAGGAAAGAGTCAAGCAGATACTACTTGAGACAGCAAAGTATTATTACAAATCACTTCTTTCAAGTGAGGGTAAGGAAGCTAGAGAGTATTTAAGTAATAGACAGCTCTCAAAAGAAACATGCACTAAGTTTGGTCTTGGATTTGCTCCCAAAGGTTTTGATAGATTGAAGTCTCATTTGACTTCGCTAGGTTATAGCGAAGACGAGATGAAGAATAGTGGACTATTTACTGTTAGTAAGAATGGAAAACTGGTTGACCTATTTAGAGGCCGATTGATGTTCCCGATTTTCGATTCTTTCGGTACAGTGGTTGCTTTTGGAGGAAGATGTCTGGGTGATGATTTGCCTAAGTATATTAATTCGCCAGAGTCAGTTGTCTACAAGAAGCAAGAGCATTTGTATGCCTTGAACTTTGCTAAAAAGGAGAGATCCGAGAGGCTAATTATAGTTGAGGGATATATGGATGCGATATCTATGCATCAAGCAGGCGTCTGTAATGCTGTTGCCTCTCTTGGCACGGCTTTTACTGATGGTCAACTTAGATTGTCTTCAAAGTACGCGAGTGAGATTGTGTTCTTTTTCGATTCAGACAATGCAGGCCAGAATGCCGCCCTTAGAGCTATTTCCATGATGCTAAAGTATTCAAAGAAGATGTCGGGACTTAAGCTAAGAATTAGAATAGCGAAAGTTCCAGATGGCAAAGATCCAGATGGATTTATTAAGGAGCATGGAGCTAAGGCTTTTGAGCAAGTAGTTGAGAATGCTTTGGATGTTGACAGATACTTGTCAGACAGAGCATACAACAACAGCTTTAGTGATAATGGTTTGGACTTGTATAAGTATGAAGAAGATATAGTTACGTACGGCTCCTGGATTAGTGATGATGTGAAGAGAAATCGCATGGCTTCAAAGGCTGCCATTTATTTAAAGGCAAATCCTAGTGTAATTTATGAAAGAATGAACGAGATTAGTAACAAAGAGGCTGAGAAGGAAGCTGCGGTTGACGCAAGGACTATTCAAAGACAAAAGAAGGATATAGTTTCGGATAGAAATTCTAATGACTACGACGAGGATGCCTCTGAGAGTGATATTAACGAGAGTAGTTCACTTGGAGTTGAGGAAGTAAGCAGCAAGGAGCCCGCAATTCCAAAGGATGCTGCTTATCTGGAAGAACTTAATCTTTTCGTGCTTGCCATGAAGCTTAAAGGCGCCCTTGCTGATGAGTCAATAATTAGACGAGATGAGTGCCTAAGACCAATGGATTTTGTTGGCAATAACATGAAGCAAATTGTATCGATTTTTCTCGAGAATTTTGTACCAGGAAGTGGCGTTAATGAGGCGATTCTAATCAACATCTTGAGTAAATTCTCTTTGAATGGTGAACCTGCGGAGAGTTTGTATTTGAAGGTCGACTCTTCATTTGAAAACATGACTTCTTTTGAAGTCATTAGAAGCTCATATCTGTTGCAATTGTATAAAATCAGACGCAATAATCTACGTAAGGAAAGAAGTAAGGCGATAGAATTACTTGACAGCACGACCGGGTCGGACAGGGAGAGAATTATCGAGAGTATTAAGCAAATAGATGCATATCTAGAACACATAAGCGCGGAGGAGATATTGCTTTGATAGATTTTCTTTCGTCTAGATTAAATATGGTTTTCGATATGCTTCCTAAGGAAGCTTCTTCTCGAAAAAGAGTGATAGACGTTGGTTCTGATCACGGGCTCTTTTCTTTGGCATGTTTGCAAACGTTTGACGATGTTTTCTGCGTATGTACTGATATTCATGAACTACCTGCAAAACGAACACAGCAGTGCCTTGAAGAAAACGGATATGGCTTAAGAGTTGAAGTACATAACGTCGATGGCCTTGAGGGAATTACTCTTATTCCTGGAGATACTATCGTAATGTCAGGATTAGGCGGCAATAACATTATTCATATTTTGCATGAAGTTATTCCTAGAACGCCAATTGAAGTGTTGAAGAGTGTGACTTTTGTTCTTCAACCTCAAAAAACATTTGACGGTGTAAGACGCTTCCTGACAAGAAATGGATTTGATATAGAAGATGAAGTTACTTGCGTCGATAGTAAACTGCACTATTTCTGTATTAGGAGCGTTTTCTCAGGTAATGCGCATGAATTGAGTTCGAAGGACGCTTTCTATGGCCCTATTCTATGTAAGAAGTTTTCTCAAGGTAACAAGGATGTTAGGGTGTATTTTGATTACCTGAATAAGAAGTATTCGTATAAGTCGAGAAGTAATAATGAATTACGATCTTTAATGGAGAAGGAGGGGTTATTATGAGTAAGCAATACGGAATTGAAGAAATTATTGATTATTTGGACTCGTGTTTTCCTCGCGAAAACAAGTGTGAATATGACAATGTAGGCTTGATGGTTGGATCTCGTAAAGGATCAACACAATCTGTTGTTCTGTCTCTGGATACAACAAGTAGTGCAATTGAATTATGTAAAGAAAAAGAAGCTCATTTGCTAATTGCTCATCATCCTTTGTTGTTTGGAGGGATTGACTGTATCGATGTAGATAATGTAGTAGGCCTTCAAATTAAGAACTTATTAGAGAATGAAATAGTAAATTTCGCATGCCATACTAATTTGGATAATACAGATGAGTTTGGAAATCTTGCTATTGCTTCCTCTCTAGGTTCGTCCAAAGCAGAGCATCTTGATGGAGTCGAATGTGGAGTTGTATTCGAGTTAGATAACTCAGTAGTATTAAAAGAGTATATGTCTACAGTTACTAAATCGTTAGATTCCTCAGGCGTCATATCAATTTCCGATACTTCGAGAAGTGTCAAAAAAATCTTTGTTCAGGGCGGATCCTTTGACGAGAATAGTGTTGATGTAATCTTGCGAGAAGGCATTGATACTGTTGTTTCAGGAGAGATTAAGCATCACATATGCTTATATCTAGAGCAAAATGGGGTGTCTACAATTATTGCTGGTCACAATGCAACTGAGAGAACATATTTACCAAAACTAAAAGGATTGCTTAATGGAAGGTTTGAAGACCTGGATATTTTTGTTGACTTTGGCAATGAAAGTAATACTTAATTCACTGTACTTTTTGAGCTATTTTCATTAGAATGGTTATGTTTTCCGAGCAAGCACAGTCAATCGCGGGCGTAAATACGAAAGTATACGCATGAGGAAAGTCCGGGCTCCAAAGGACAAAGGTGCCGGGTAACACCCGGTGAAGGTAACTTCAAGGAAAGTGCAACAGAAAAGAAAACCGCCGGTTCGCCGGTAAGGATGAAAAGGCGAGGTAAGAGCTCACCGGCATTATGGAGACATAATGGCCTTGTAAACCCCATCTGGAGCAACGTCGTGGGAAGTGTAACCGTGGTCCGCGGGCTTCAAGGAGACGGCTAGAGCTTGTCGGTAACGGCAAGAGTAGATAGATGATTGTTAGTAACAGAACCCGGCTTATTTGCTTGCTCGGTTAACTATTATAAAATGGAGGTTATGAAATGTCTGCACAATCTTATTTAAGTAGAGGTGTTTCCCCTACGAAGGATGATGTTAAGAAAGCTGTAGCAAACCAGTCAAAGGGAGTCTTTCCCGGCGCGTTTTGTAAGCTAATTGAAGATATTTCTGGGGATGATGATTATTGTGTTGCTATTCATGCTGATGGAGCTGGCACAAAGTCTTCCGTTGCATACCTAATGTATAAAGAAACTGGGAGTTATGAGTGGTTTAAGGGATTAGCTCAAGATTCGCTTGTTATGAATACTGATGATCTAGCATGCGTTGGATGCTATGAGAATATGGTGCTTTCAAATACTATTGGACGTAATGCTCATCTAGTTGATGGTAAAGCAATTTCCATGGTAATAGAAGGCTATGATGAAGCTATTGCTAAGCTAGAGGCTAACGGCGTATCAATCAAGATGTGTGGCGGTGAGACGGCTGATGTTGGAGATTTAGTTAGAACTCTAATTGTAGATTCAACAATAGTAGCAAGAATTAAGAGAAGTGATGTTGTTAGCGCTGCGAACATCAAACCAGGACACGTCATTGTTGGTCTTTCCTCAAGCGGACAAGCTACATATGAGGATAAGTACAATTCTGGAATGTCTTCTAATGGACTTACAGCAGCTAGACACATGCTGCTTTCTAAGTATTATTACGAGAACTATAAGGAATCCTTCTCAGATACGATTCCTGAAGATAAGGCATATAGTGGAAAATATAGATTAACAGATAACCTTCCTGGTACTTCAATAAGTGTCGGTGAAGCAATTCTTTCGCCAACTAGAACGTTCCTTCCAATTATTGTTCAGGTACTTAATAAGTATCGTTCAAGTATATCTGGAATTATTCATTGTACTGGTGGTGGACAAGCAAAGTGTCGAGACTTCGGTAAGAATATTCGCGTAGTAAAGGACAATCTTTTCGAGCTTCCTCCTTTGTTTAAGGCTATTTATGAGTCTGGCGAGATTCCTATGAAGGAAATGTTTCAGGTTTTCAATTGCGGACACAGAATTGAGTTCTATTGTGATGAGTCCGTTGCTAATTCGATTATTGAGATATCAGAATCGTTCAATGTTGACGCTAGAGTAGTGGGAAAAGTAGAAGCACTTGATAACGAAGGACCAAATGAGGTCGTAATTCGATACGAGGGAGAGGAATTTATCTACAATTGATGGATAGAAATGTGAAAGTATCGCTCATAGCTCTAGGATGTTCTAAAAATTTAGTTGACGCTGAGTGTATGGTGAAGCTCCTTAAGCAAGATGGCTATGAGATAGTTGAGGATTATACGAAATCTCAAGTTGTTGTCATCAATACTTGTGGTTTTATCGAGTCTGCAAAAACTGAAGCAATAGACACGATTCTCCAAGTTTCAGATTACAAAGCTCCTCAAGGCAGTATTCAATTCATTGTTGTAACAGGGTGCCTATCTCAGAGGTATTCTCAAGAGATTTCCGATAGCTTGCCTGAAGTTGATGCAATCCTAGGCACATCACATTATCAAGATATTTGTCAGGTGTTGCATTCCCTTTTCGAAAAGAAGGATAGTAATCCAATCACTTTAGTCTCTAAGGCTGGAGGAATGGCTCATTTGCTTCCTTCTAGAGAAGTTTCTACAAAAGGTTATGCATGGCTTAAGATTGGCGAAGGTTGTCGCCATCGTTGCACGTTCTGCGCAATCCCTTTGATTCGAGGTACGTTTGTTTCAAGACCTTTGGAGGAAATTCTTCAAGAGGCCCGTGATTTAGCGTTTAGAGGGTACAAGGAGATTATTCTTGCCGCTCAGGATACGACAAATTATGGTATTGAATTATATAAGAAGCGTTCTCTACCTTTGTTACTTAGAGAGTTGTCTAAGATTCAAGGTATTGAATTGATTCGCGTGATGTACGGCTATATGGATGGAATTGAGGATGACCTAATCCAAGAGATTAAGACAAATCCTAAGGTAGCTCATTATCTTGATATTCCAATTCAACATGCTGACGACGAGATTCTATCTTTGATGCATAGAAGAGAGACTTCAGATCTAATTTCTTCTAGACTAGAAGCAATTAGAAGAGAAATCCCTGACATTATTATCAGAACCACTGTTATGGTTGGTTTTCCAGGCGAGACTCAGGAAGCTTTCGATAATCTGATGAAGCGCCTAAAGGAATGGAAGTTTGATCGTCTTGGTTGCTTTATGTTCTCTCCTGAGGAGGGTACTCCTGCATATGACATGCCTAATCAAGTAGATGATTCTGTTAAGCAACTCCGATATGAGGCAGTATACACATTACAAAAGCAGATATCTCTTGAGGCTAATCAGAATAGACTTAACTCGACGGTAGAGGTTACTATTGAATCTATTTCGGATGATGGTATATTTTACAAAGGTCGAAGCTTTGGCGAGGCACCTGAGGTCGATCCGGAGATATATGTCGTAGCTACTGAAGAAGAACTAACTATTGGAAATAAATACAACGTAAAAATTGTAGATAGCTCAGATTACGAATTGACAGGAGTAACAATATGAATTTACCAAACAAGCTTTCAATACTAAGAATTATTCTAATCCCCGTAACACTTGTTTTCATGCTTCCTATTAGCATATACGGCTTTGAACCGGCAGGATGGAATAACTTTATTGGAAACTATGGAATGCTTATTGCCGCTTTCATTTTTATTATTGCATCCTTAACGGATATGGCTGATGGTAAAATAGCTAGAAAGTACAATCTAATTACAAATTTAGGAAAGTTCCTAGACTCATTAGCAGATAAAATGCTCATTATTGGCGTTCTAATTGCTTTTGTTGGACTAGGAAGAATTTCTGCATGGCTCCTGATGATTATCGTACTAAGAGAGTTTATGGTCACAGGAATTAGAATGCTTGCTTCCGAAAAGGGAGTTGTAATGGCGGCAAAAATGATTGGTAAAGTAAAGACCACCACTCAAATGATTGCCGTAATCTATTTAATGTTTGAACCTACAATCATGAAGATATTCAATATTTCGAGTTCGAAAATCAACCCAGTTACAATTGTTGGAGACGTACTATTTGGTATTTGCGTTATTATGACGGTAGTGTCTGGACTCGATTATTTGCTCAAGAATTTGAATTTTCTTAAGGAATCATGAAGCAAAAGTGCAATTGCCTATTGACTTTTATGTGGCGTTACATTAAAAACTGAATGTGGGTTTATTTTATCGCTGGAGGTTATTATGAATAGCGAAGAAATTTTTGGTAGTATCAAGATGATGATTGTTAATCAATTAGGCGTAGATGAGAACAATATCACAACGGAGTCTTCTTTTGTTGATGATCTAAATGCTGATTCTTTGGACATGGTAGAATTAGTAATGGCTATGGAGCAGGAATTTGACATTTCTATTCCGGACGAAGTTGCTGAGAAGGTTTCTACAGTTGGAGACGCTGTTGAGTACATCAAGGGACTTATCTCAAAGTGATTCGAACTTAATTGTTTGTGCTGAATACGCGTGAGCGTATTCAGCTTTATTTTTAGGAGAATGCAATGTGTATCGAGAATGACTATTCTGAGTTTGAGACGAGACTAGGATATTCCTTTAAGAACAAAGAATTGCTCATTACCGCTTTTACTCATACTACATATGTGTTTGAACATAAGCGAGAGCATTTCGAATCAAACCAGAGACTTGAATTTATAGGTGACGCGGTCATCGATTTAGTAATTGGCCGCGTGCTCTATGACTCTAAGCCGCAGGAGAGCGAAGGATATCTATCTAAGAAGAGAAGCATTATTGTATGTGAGCAATCATTTGCAAATGCTGCTCGTAACCTTGATATTGGGAATTATTTGCTCCTTGGTAAGGGTGAGGCACAAACTGGTGGCTCATGCAAGGATTCCACTTTAGCGGATGCATTCGAATCCGTAATTGCAGCTGTATATTTTGATAGTGGCTTTGAAGAGGCAGAGAAAGTTGTCCTTTATCAGCTTAATGACACTATTGAAGCTACTTTAGCTGGTACGATTTTTCTAGATTATAAGAGTAAGCTACTTGAAGTAGCCCAGAAACGTAATAATCAACATCGTATTTCTTTCAAGATTACTGACGAGAGAGGCCCAGCTCATCAGAAAGAGTTTGACTGTGAAGTCTGTGCAGATGGATTGTTTCTTGCTAGTGCTACTGGCCATAGTAAGAAGGATGCTGAACAGAAGTGTGCAGCTGCGGCAATACTTGAGTACGAGAAGGTGTTCGGTAGCGTTGATGTGCTATAATCTATTGATTTCATTTAAGGATTATTATCAATGCATTTAAAGAAACTCGAAATTCAGGGCTTTAAGTCCTTTCCAGAATATACACTTATTGAGTTTGACAAAGGTATGACTGCCGTTGTTGGACCTAATGGTAGTGGAAAGTCTAATGTAACCGATGCAATTAGATGGGTTCTTGGTGAGCAGAGCGTAAGATCCTTACGTGGTGGAAAGATGGAAGATGTCATTTTTAATGGCACACAATCCCGTAAGCAAATGAATTACGCCGAAGTTTCGATGATTTTGGATAATTCTGATAGATTTATTGATTCCGATTATAACGAGATTCAAATTACTCGTCGATTATATCGCTCTGGAGAGAGTGAATATCAGTTCAATCATTCCAATTGCAGACTTAAGGATATAGTAGGCCTCTTTTTGGATACTGGTCTTGGAAAAGACGGATATTCCATTGTTGGTCAGGGTCGTGTTGATGAGATACTTTCGACAAAGTCAGAAGACAGAAGAAGAGTTCTTGAGGAAGCTTCCGGAATTGTTAAGTACAAGGTACGCAAGGAGGAAGCTGAGCGTAAACTCAAATCCACCAGCGATAATCTTGTTAGAATTGACGATATTCTAAATGAATTGCAAACTAGAATAGACCCATTGAAGGAAGATGCTTCAAAGGCCATAAAGTATCATCAATTATATGATGAGATGAGAGCTAAGGATATTTCTATTCTATGCAGTAAAATTTCTAAGGCTACTGAGGCTATGGGCGAAGGCGCAACAAACAAGGCGAATCTTGAGCAAGATTTGGCTTTCTATGAGAAGAAGTATGTCGAGATTAGAGACTCCAACTCTCAATTGCGATTAAAGGCTGAGGCTTTAGAGGAGAGCATTGAGAATGCTAGACAAGAACTATCCGATATTACTGAAGATTATCACGAGTGTACATCAGAGCAAAAGATATCCCAAGAGAGGAAAAGCGCTCTAGAGGCATCAATAGAAGCTTCCAAGGTTGAAGAAGTAAAAATTGGAAGTGAGATAGAGCGACTTGAAGCGGATTATTCTGCCAAAATCAAAGAGGCTGATGACCTTCTAGCAACTGCAAATGAAGAGAAGAGAAATTTATCGAAGCTTAACGATCAAAAAGAAGCGATTCTTTCTGATTTTGAATTGTCTTCACAAGAAGAAGATGGTCTTCGTAAGCAGATTTCGGATAAGACAAATCGCTTAATTGATTCAAGAGAGCAACAAAAGGTATATATCGAGCGCATTCATTCTCTTGCCGAAAGAATTGATATGGAGAATGTTAGTATTCTTGCTTCAAAGGATGCTTTAGCGGAGATTGAAGAGTCAATGCTTACATCTGAGAATTTATGGCATGAGATGATGCTGAAAGAATCAGAAGTTAGTAGCGATATTGAAATTCGTAACGATAAAGTAAAAGAGTTATCGAAGAGCCTTTTCGAAATTAAGAAAGAACTTGAGGATAATAGCAGCTCGCTTTTGGCATGTAATGCAAGGCTCAAGGCGCTCTCTGACTTAGAGAAACGTAAAGAAGGATATCAAGAATCGGTCAAGAACCTGCTTGCATATTCAAGCACTAATAACTCTGTATCAAGTAAAATTGTCGGCGTGCTGGGTGATTTAGTGTCGTCTAAAAGTCAGTATGTCGTTGCTATAGAGATTGCTCTTGGATCGAGCATACATAACGTAGTAACCAATACTGAGTCAGATGCAGCAAAACTTATCTCAGTCCTTAAAGAGAATAGATTAGGAAGAATTACTTTTCTGCCTATTGAGAATATTAAGTCTAGAAATCTCGAAAAGGATGTCATTTCTAAAGCATCTTTACATTCGGGCTATATTGGAATAGCTTCCGACCTAGTCGAGCGTGACTCCAAGCTAGATAGTATCGTAAGTAACTTACTTGGACGAGTAATAATTTGCGATGATATAGATAGTGCAAGGCAGATAGCTGCGGATCTAAACCATTCTGTAAAAGTAATTTCTCTTGAGGGTGATTGTATTAATCCAGGTGGTTCTCTTACAGGTGGTACTACTCGTAAAGGCACTAGCGGAATTCTCGGCCGCGCTCACGAAATAGAGGAGCTTATTTCTAAGCAAAAGTCTTTAAATTCTGGCCTTTCAATAATAGAAAAGAAGAAGACTACTGTTGAGAATGATATGGAAGCTATTTCCAAGGAGATTAGTATTCTCAATGAGCAAATGAATTGCTTTACTTTGGAAAGAGTAAAAGCAGAGACTGAGAACAGCAATTTCAAGCGCAGAATTATTGAGATTAACAATACTATTAAGGTTAGTCAAAGCAGAATTGAAGCTATATCTAAGGAGAAGCTACAATTAACTAATGACAGCGAAGAGCTTACTCTAGTAATAGAAGAGATTGAAAATGAACTTGCTGACTTCAAGGATAGTATTGAGGAGAGTGGTTCTAAGTCAAAAGACTTCACAAGTAAACTCGAGAGAGTTAAGGAACAGATTAACGAGAGCTCTCTTAAATTGGAGAGAATCATAGCTCAACGAAATGGTGTTCTGGATATATCTTCAGTTTTTGATAGGGAGAAGGCTAGTCATTTAGACAATCTTAAAAAGCATGAGCAGGAGCGTTTGAGTGCTGAACTATCATGCAAAGAAATAGATAAAACTATATCTAGCTTGCGTGATTCAATAACGAAACTTTCTAATGAATCAAACGCAAAGAAGGAAGAGATTGCAAAGCTTAATGATTCAAAAAGTGGCGTAGATGAGGAATTGTCACATTTCATATCACGCTTGACCGAATGTGGAGATACAGTCAATAGCATTAATAGCAGACTAAATAGTCTTGTTGCTAAGTATGATAGATACATTGATGATATTGACTCATCTAAGAGCCGTTTGTGGGAAGAGTATGAAGTAACTTATGATAACGTTAAAGATCAGTACCCATCCCCCGATGATATTCCGGCTTGGTCAAAGCGAATTTCCGCATTGAGGGCAGAGATACGTGAGATAGGCCCCGTAAATCCTAATGCTGTTGAGGAGTACAAGGAAGTATCTACTCGATTTGAGTTTATGACCGGACAACGTAATGACGTGACTAATGCGATAGCTGATCTGGATAAGGTGATCGCCGAATTAGTAAATGAGATGAAGCATCAATTCATTTCACATTTTGAGATTATCAACGAGAACTTCAAGCAAGTTTTCTTTGATTTATTCAATGGTGGCACTGCTGAGATTATTCTTGAAAGTGAAGATGTTCTGAATTGTGCTATCGAAATTAAGGCTCAGCCTCCGGGAAAGAAACTTCAGAATTTATCGCTTTTGTCGGGTGGTGAGCGATGCTTGACGGCTATAGCATTGCTTTTCGCGATATTGCAGCTACGACCATCTCCTTTTGTTGTTCTTGACGAGGTTGAAGCGGCTTTGGATGATGTAAATGTATCTAGATTCACGGATTTTGTTCGGCGATATACTACTAAGTCGCAGTTTATCTTGGTTACTCACCGTAAAGGTACAATGGAGGCGTGTGACAGGATCTATGGCGTTACTATGCAAGAGAGAGGTATTTCCAAGATTCTCTCTATGCGCTTGGGCGAAGGTTAACTAGGAGGGATAGTATTGGGTTTATTTGATGTTTTTCGAAAAGGATTGAACAAGACACGCACATTCATCAGTGAGGGTCTTACTAAGATCGCTGCAGGTGCAGGCAAGTTCAATGACGACATGCTCGACGACTTCGAGGAGCTCTTGGTAAGAGCTGATTGTGGTGTAGAAGCTTCAGTCGATATTATTGATGCTGTTAAAAGCGATATTAAAAAGTCTGGTAATGCTAGCAAGGAAGCCGTCATCGCAACGGTTGAGCGTAGAATGCTTGAAATTCTTGGTCCTTCGAAGGAACTAGAAATAGAAGATGGCAAACTTAATATCATTTTGCTAGTCGGTGTGAATGGAACTGGTAAAACGACGACAGCGGGAAAGCTTTCAAGCAAGTACAAAGCTTTGGGCAAAAAGGTAGTTTTGGCAGCTGCTGATACTTTTCGCGCTGCAGCTATTGAGCAACTAAAGGAGTGGGGTGAGCGAACAAGTACTACTGTAATCGCTCATGATCAAGGTGGAGATCCCGCAGCAGTTTGCTTTGACGCAATTAAAGCCGCTTACGCCCGAAAAGCCGATGTATTAATAATTGATACAGCTGGTCGACTTCAAAATAAGAAGAATCTTATGGATGAGCTTGCAAAAGTAACGAGACTTATTGCAAGAGAGGCTCCAGATGCAAATTGCAAATCTTTGCTAATAATAGACGCAACCACAGGTCAGAATGGCGTTATTCAAGCTGAGACCTTCGGGTCAACTGTTGCTCTTGACTACATTGGTATTACTAAACTTGATGGAAGTGCGAAGGGCGGAGTGGCGATTGCAATATCATATGCTACCAAAGTTCCTATTGTATTAGCAGGTTTGGGTGAACGAACTGAGGATTTGATACCGTTCAATCCTAATGATTTTGTTAAATCTTTAGTTGAGGAGTAATCCATTGTTACTTGCACATCACTAACTTAGATGTTATAATCCCGAAGTTGCCGCGCGCATTGAACTTGGATAGTCCAACCTTTTTCTATGACGCTGGTGGATTTAATTTTGAAAGGACGTATTAATTATGAGCATTAACAAGACAGAAATTATCAAGACTTACGGATTAAAAGAAGGCGATACAGGTTCACCTGAAGTTCAGATTGCTATTCTTACTGCAAGAATCAATCACTTAACTGAGCATCTTAAGTCACATAATGGAGATCACCACTCACGTCGTGGACTTCTAATGATGGTTGGTAAGAGACGTGGACTTCTAGATTATCTAGTAAAGATTGACATTGAGCGCTACAGAGTAATCATTGCAAAGCTTGGTATCAGAAAGTAATTATTACATAATCAAAACTGACACCCTTTCGGGTGTCTTTTTTTATAAGGAAAAAAGAATGACTATTCTAGAAATTATATTCTTGTCTTTTAGTCTTGCTATGGATGCTTTTGCCGTATCAATATGTATGGGACTAGAAAGAAAGTCTCTTAAAACAAGCAACTACTTTAAAGTTGCTCTTTGGTTTGGATTTTTTCAGGGATTAATGCCAATGATTGGATATTTTCTTGGAAGTTCATTCAAAGACTATATCGAAAAGTATGATCATTGGATAGCGTTTGCATTGCTTCTAGTAGTTGGATTAAATATGATTCGTGAAGGTTTCGAGAAAGAGAAGCCTAGTGATGAAGGTGTCGCATGCGATATTGCACCTGACAAAGCAAAGGCTGCCTTTGGTTTTAAGAAAATGTTCGTTCTTGCAGTAGCTACAAGTATTGACGCTCTTGCTGTAGGTGTATCAATAGCATTCTCTTCTGACTCGAATATCTTTGTCGATTCAGCATTCATAGCTGTTATAACCGGGATATTGTCAGCTGTAGGTCTTTTTGTGGGCAAGTCTTTTGGAAGTAAGTATCGCAAGGTATCAGTAATTATTGGTGGAATCATACTTATTCTTATTGGTGTGAAAATAGTTTTACAAGATATTGGAATACTTAACCTTTAATCTTGTATAATGATTGTAATTTATAGTCTGTGAGGGCTTCATTATGAAAGATGGATTTTTGAGAGTAGCAGTGGCTACACCTAATATTAAAGTTGCTGATTGCAAGTACAACAGTGAGCAAATAATAAATCTATGTAAAGAAGCTTCAAGTAACGATTGCTCGTTATTGGTTTATCCTGAACTATCAATAACTGGATATACATGTGGAGATTTGTTCCTACAAAGTGAGTTAGTAAACCAAGCAAGAGTGTATTTGGACACTATTCTTAAGGAAACAAGTACTCTCGAGTTAGTTTTTGTTGTTGGTCTTCCATATGAGTATTCCGATAAACTTTATAATGTTGCGGCTGTATGTTGTAAGGGTAGCATTCTAGGTTTTGTTCCCAAGATGTACATTCCTTCATATGGAGAGTTCTATGAGGCTAGACACTTTGAGTCATTTGACGATATAGATTATGTCGAGAATGATGTGCCATTTGGAAATATTCTTTTCGAGAGCGAGAATAATAAAGATTTTGTTTTTGGCGTCGAAATTTGTGAGGATTTATGGGTTGCAAATGCCCCTTCGAACGAAATAGCAATTGCTGGAGCGAAGATAATTTGTAATCCTTCCGCGTCTAATGAGGTCATAGGTAAGAGTGATTACAGGCGTAAATTAGTATCTATGCAAAGCGCAAAGCTTCTTTGTTCATATTTATATGCTGATGCTGGACTTGGTGAGTCTACTCAGGATTTAGTATTCTCTGGACATAGCATTATTGCCGAGAATGGTACTATACTTAGTGAGAGCAAGAGATACTCTACAGGGTTGACCTTTAATGACATTGATTTGAAGAGACTTGTTCATGAGAGAAAAAGAATTACAACTTTTGGTAATTCCTCAGGCGTCGAGTTTGAGAAGGTACTCTTTGATATCAAGATAAATAATGAGACTAAGCTTGTTCGAACTTTCCCCAAGAAACCTTTTGTTCCTAGCAATTCCGATAGATTGAAGGAAAGATGTGAAGATATTCTTAGTATGCAAGCTACAGCTCTTGCGACTAGAATTAAGCATATAGGCTGTAAGAATATCATTCTAGGCCTTTCTGGTGGCTTGGACTCCACACTAGCCTTAATAGTATGTGTACGTGCCTATAATATTCTAAGTATGAACTTAAAGGATATTATTGCTGTAACTATGCCTGGCTTCGGAACAACAAACCATACAAAGAATAATTCCATTGCATTAACTGAAGCATATGGCGTTACTCTGAAGGACATCTCTATAGTCGATAGCGTTAGTCAGCATTTCAAAGATATTTCTCATGAATCATCTGTTCATGATGTTGCTTATGAGAATAGCCAAGCAAGAGAACGCACTCAAATATTAATGGACTTAGCCAACAAACATAACGGAATAGTTGTTGGTACAGGTGACTTAAGCGAGCTAGCTCTTGGATGGGCGACATATAATGGCGACCATATGTCAATGTATGGTGTTAATTGCTCGGTACCTAAGACTCTTGTGAGATTCATTGTTTCCTTTGAGGCTGAGAACGTGGCTACATCAAATCCAAAGCTTTCTCAAGTATTACATAGTGTTGTTGATACTCCTGTTTCTCCAGAATTGCTCCCTCCAACGGAGAGTGGTGATATTTCCCAGAAGACTGAGGATTTAGTTGGTCCTTATGATTTGCATGACTTTTTCTTATACTACTTTGTTCGCTTCGGTTATGAGCCTTCGAAAATATACAGAATAGCTTGTCTAACATTTGCGGATGAGTTTGATTGCAAGACTATCTATCAATGGCTTGAGACATTCATTTGCAGATTTTTCGCTCAGCAATTCAAGAGATCTTGTTTGCCTGATGGTCCTAAAATAGGAACTGTGTCACTATCTCCAAGAGGTGACTGGCGAATGCCATCAGATGCTTCATGCAAATTGTGGCTTGATGATTTGAAGTCAGTAGAGCCTAAGTAATAATCATTCAGGTTAATTATTCTTTTTTGTAAAATGTAGGTGAATTATTCTAATATTAATATATAATATTAGTTGGCATTTGCCGTAGAATAATGGAGAGTAGTGTGTAGATTGATATATCGAATTAATTGTCGATGTCTGAATCTACGAACTACCTCCTACAAAGTACAAGGAGAAAATATGGAAAAAGTTTTTAAGACTGAGATTGCCGGTCGTCCATTAGTTGTTGAGACAGGCAAAATCGCACAGTTTGCAAACGGTTCTGTCCTAATTCGATATGGCGACACCGTAATCCTTTCAACAGTAACTGCATCGACACAGCCACGTGATGGAGTTGATTTCTTCCCATTATCTGTTGATTATGAAGAGAAACAGTATGCTGTTGGACGTATCCCAGGTGGATTCATAAAGAGAGAGGGAAGACCTTCAGAGAAGGCTATCCTAACTTCTCGAGTAATTGATAGACCTGTAAGACCACTATTCCCTAAGGATTTGCGTAATGATGTAGTTGTATCTAACACGGTTATGTCTGTAGATCAAGATTGCTCTCCAGAGATTGCCGCTATGCTTGGTACATCAATTGCTATATCTATTTCTGATATTCCTTGGAAGGGACCTATTGCTGGAGTTGTTCTCGGTTTAATTGATAACAAAGCTGTAATTAATCCGACGGAAGCACAGCGTGAAGTATCACAGATGTATGTTACTCTTGCTGGTACTAAGACAAAGATATGCATGGTTGAGGCAGGAGCAAATGAAGTTCCAGATGAGATTATGCTTCAGGCTATAGCTGATGGTCACGAGGCTATTAAGGAAATTTGTGCATTCATCGATTCTATTGTAGCTGAGATTGGCAAGCCAAAGTTTGAGTACCAATCATCTGACATTCCTGAAGAAGTATTCTCAATGATTAAGGAATTCGGTTGGGATGAAATGCGTAAGGCAGTGCTTTCTGATGATAAGAGTGTTCGTGATGCTAATGTAGATGCATTGAAAGCAAAGGTTACCGAATATATTATGGAGAAGGATGAGGAACTTGTTAAGTATGTTCCTGATTCAATTTATAAGTTAGAGAAGAAGGTTGTACGAGACTACTTATTCCGTGAGCATGTTCGTGTTGATGGAAGACCTCTTGATCAAATTCGTCCTCTTTCCTGTGATGTAGGATTGCTTCCAAGAGTTCATGGTTCAGCTTTGTTCCAGAGAGGCCAGACTCAGGTAATGAATATTTGTACTCTTGCTCCTCTATCTATGTCTCAGACCATAGAAGGACTTGATACGGATTCTTCAAAGAGATATATGCACCACTATAACTTCCCAGGTTATTCAGTTGGTGAGGCAAAGTCTACTAGATCTCCTGGAAGAAGAGAAATTGGACATGGTGCTCTTGCTGAGAGATCTTTAATTCCAGTTCTTCCTTCTGAGGATGAGTTCCCATATGCTATTAGAACAGTATCTGAGATTACAATGTCTAATGGTTCAACGTCTCAAGGTTCCGTTTGTGCATCTACTCTTTCACTGATGGATGCTGGCGTACCAATTAAGAGACCTGTTGCTGGTATCTCTTCTGGATTAATAGTAAATGAGAATGATGACAATGATTATTTAGTATTTATGGACATCCAAGGTATTGAGGATTTCTTCGGCGATATGGACTTTAAGGTTGCTGGTACTACTGAAGGTATCACTTCAATTCAAGTTGATATCAAGGTTGAAGGTCTATCTCTAGATATTATTCGCGATGCATTTGCTTTAACTAAGAAGGGTAGACTTCAGATTATTAATGAAGTATTACTTCCAAGAATTGCTGCACCTAGAAGTGAACTTTCGATGTATGCTCCAAGAATCATTTCTATGGATATTCCAGTTGATAAGATTCGTGAAGTAATCGGTTCTGGCGGAAAGGTAATTAACAAGATTATTGCTGATACGGGAGCTCAAATTGATATCAATGAGAGTGGTAAGTTATATATTTCTACTCCTGATCTTGAGGCTGCTGAAAGAGCGACAAAAATCATCAAGGGCATCATTTCTGATCCTGAAGTAGGAGAAGTATTTGAAGGAACCGTTACTAGATTAATGGACTTTGGCGCTTTTGTTGAGTTCTTACCTGGTAAGGAAGGACTAGTACATATTTCTAAGCTTGCTTGGAACAGAGTTGAGAAGGTTGAAGATGTAGTTAAGGAAGGCGATAAGGTTTCTGTAAAGGTTATCGAAATTGATAGCCAAGGAAGAATCAATCTTTCTGTTCGTGATAATACTCCTAAGCCTGAAGGTTATGTTGAAGTAGAGCCACGTAAGCGTGAGAATCGTCCAGATCGTGAGAGAAGAGGCGGTTTTGGTGGTAATAGGAACGATCGTGGAGATAGACCATCTCATGGATTTACTCCAAGACGTGACAATAATGATACACCAGAGAGTGACGACAAGAAGGGTAGAAGAATAGAGTTTTAATTCCCTTTGATTTGACAATTTGATATTGTCAAAAATGTTAATAATTTATGATTTGTAAACAATGTGTTTTCTGTTTATTACAGAAAATGCATTGTTTTTTTAACAACAAAAATTGAATGTAAATGCAGTGTAAAATGTCCGCTGATTTAATTATATAAAGGATTTTACGTGATAACTTGAGCTTAAGAAGATGATGTACGAAGAAATTCGACGAAAGGGGAGCTCAAGATGAAAAAGCTAATTAATTCTATAATTATTATTTTAGCAGTGGCATTTGTCACAGTTGGATTGTCTGTTGGATTTGACAAATCAAAGATTAGCGCAGATACAGCATATAGATATGACTATAATTTCAGAGGCGAACTTCCTTGCTTTAATAACATAGCTGATTCTGCGGCTTACTTGAAACAGAACATAGCTAGTACTTCTAATTCCTTCTATTATGATGGATCATTTGCGAGTAATGTAGGAATTGGTGATATCATAGATGCTATTACTGATAAAGTTTTTGAATACGACGGAAATGCTACCACGGGTGATTACTACAGATACAACTATAGTCATATTAAAATATCATACGCAAATTATTCGAATAGAGTAAGTTCTGGAAGTAAGTGCTATTACGTTAGCATGGTTTTCAGTTTTAGAACAACTGCTGCTCAAGAGGCTGAGCTGGCAAGTGCTATTGATAATGCTCTAGCACAAATGGATATCAATACACTTTCTACTTATGGAAAGATTAAAGCGATATACACTTACATTACTTCAAACGTAACTTATGATGATGCAAACTATAATATACCATCATCTCAGGTTGACCCAATGACATTCACAGCTTATAAAGCGATGAATAGTAAGACTGCAGTTTGCCAAGGAATCGCATTATTGTTTTACAGAATGTGCTTAACAGTAGGTATTGATTGTAGGATTATTAGAAGTGCTACACATGCATGGAATATCGTTGAACTAGATGGTTGCTACTATAATGTAGATGCAACTTGGGATCTAGGATGTACCTCCATAAATGAGTTCAGATATTTCCTACTTCCAAATTGTCCTGATTTTACGTTAGGACATCACGTGACATCAGATCCTGTGTATAATGAGGTTCCTATGGCGACTGCAGCCTATCCAATTAATCAGCCTGTAGCGATAACTCTATACTCAATACAAATCTCTGACTATCCAGAAGTAGCAGCATTCGTTGAAAGATTATATACAAAAGCTTTGAATAGAGCTGCGGATACTGTAGGATTAGAAAATTGGGTGTATGAGATTGTTATTAACAGACAAAGTGGAGGATCTGTAGCACTTGGATTCTTTAATAGCCAAGAATTCGTAAACAGAAATTTGAGTGACAGTGAATTTGTTGAAGTACTATATAACGTATTTTTCGATAGAGAAAGCGATCCTTCAGGAAAGAGTACTTGGGTGCAAGCTCTAACTAATGGGTTAACAAGAGAGCAAGTAGTAAGCAGTTTTATTAATTCTTCTGAGTGGGCAACAGAATGCTTTACTTATGGAATCGTTTCCGGTGGAAGTGGAACGCCTAATGTAACACCTAACCAAGGAGTAATTGATTTCGCAACAAGGCTTTATAACATAGCTCTTGGCCGCGAGGCAGATCCTACTGGACTGGACAATTGGGCAAGAAGTCTAGCAAATAGACAAGTAAGTGGATCCGAAGCGGCTTACGGTTTCTTCTTCAGTGAAGAGTTCGTAAACGCAAACTATAGTTCAGAAGAGTTCGTTAGTAGACTATACAGAACATTCTTAGGAAGAGAAGCAGATGAACAAGGTTTCAACAACTGGGTAGGACAGTTGGAACAGGGAGTAACAAGAGAGAGCGTATTCGAGGGATTTGCAAATTCTGCAGAGTTTGAGAATATCTGCAACGGATACGGCATTAACAGATAATTTCAGTCTTGAGTTTTCATCTTCTAGGAGGGAGGGCGTCTAATAAACGCCCTTTCTTCTGCTTTAAACTAGATTGTTGTTGATAGAGGAAAGTTGCTTGTTTGATTCCGTCTTTGGAATACGAATCGTGAATCTAGCTCCAGTATGAGAATTACAATTTGATGCTGTAATACCTCCGTTGTGTTCCTTAGCAATTGCTTTTGATAGAGCTAGACCAATGCCATGCTTACCATCGGCACCTTTTGAGAATCTATCGAAAATATAAGGGAGTAAGTCCTCACTTATTCCAGGTCCATCATCTGCAATTTCAAAGATAATATCTGACTTATCCGAAGTTACCTTGAAGTAAACATTGCTTTTTGCATATCTTAGGCAATTAGCGAAAATGTTTTCGAGCATTCTAAAAATGTCGTTCTCGTTTGCATAAATATACTCGTCGTGAACCCTTATCTCGTTAATAAGCTCCTTGTTGTTGTGAAGAAAACCACCGCGAACCTTGTCGATTACGTTATTCGAAAGTTCGTACGCATTAACGATTTGCTTCTTTACTTCATAGTTGCCGCTAGAGGATAGGTCCATCTTTGAGATAGCAAGGAGGTTCTCAACCATTGAGGATAGCCTTGTAGTCTCGCTAATAATAATGTCTACAGCTTCTTCAGTCTTCTCATTATCGAAAACGCCATACTTAATTCCTTCTGCGTAGCCTTGAATTGACATCAATGGCGTTCTTAGTTCATGTGAAGCATTTTGGAAGAAGGTTTTTTGCTCTTGGTCATTTTTTTCTAGCTTATTTGCCATGTGATTCATGGCCTCCGACAGATCAGACAACTCGCCACTGGCCATATGCCCCTTTATCATTCGGAAGTCTCCCTTACTGATCTGACTTGCAAACCTGCTAAGTTTTCGAGCGGTATGAATGATAGGGAAGGATACTATTATACTTATAAAACCAGCGACAACAATAGACATTATCATTGCAGACATAAGAGCAGTATTCATTGATTGAACAAAATCGTCGTAGAATGACGAGTCAACATAAAATAACAAGTAATAGTCATCGTAGTCGTTGAAATGCTGACTGTTACCCGTATGGTACTCAATCTTGGCGAATCTGTAGTAGTACATGTTTCCATCAATGTTGACAGCTTTTACCGTTTTGTCAGTTGATAGGCCATTTTGCAATAGAATAATATCAAGGACATCCTTTGATTGAACGATAGAAGAAGTCGTGTAGTTACTTACCGGCCAAACAATCTGATATGAGTCTTCACTTGCAGAGAAAAAACCAGCCGATATGTTATCTGTCGAAAGTAAAATCATAGAAGCGTCAATGCTAATATCTGTAGAAGTAAGAATAGAGTTTAGTAGAGTTGCACGAACTTCTTCAGGGGAATCGTTCTCGTCTATGATGGAAGAAGTACTAAAAGCGTTAGCAAAGCTCGCACATGAATTAACAGCGGTATTAATTCTCTTTGTACACTCAGATTCGATATATGAGGACACAACTGAATTATAAGTAACAAATGAAAATATTGATGATAATAGAATGATGAAAGTAAACGACGCATAAAAATGCAAGGCAATAGGAATACGTATTCCTCTTTTGCTCTTGCCAGATGAAGTCATCTTATGCGTGAAAATTCTCATTCTTAGTTATTCTCTTCAATATCTGATTGCTCGTTATCAACATCTTCACGAGTCTGAAGTCTAAAACCATAACCCCATACTGTAGTAATTTCAGCATCAGAATCAGTTATCTTTCTTCTTAGTCTCTTAACTGTATCGTCAGCAACTCGCGTCTCAACCTCGGTCTCATATCCCCAAATGCGATCGAGAAGCTCAACGCGTGGCACAGCACGATCACTATTAATAATCAAGTATGAAAGAAGAGCGTACTCATTTGGAGTAAGTGGCAAGTGAGAGCCTTTCAGTGTAGCTGTCTTAGTCTTCTTGTTGAGGGTAATGTCTGCAAAAGAAAGCTCAGATTCGTCACCGTTTTTGGAATTAGATATTGATTCCTGTCTCGCAAAAATGGACTTGATTTTTGATACAAGCTTTACTGGACTAAAAGGCTTTGTAAAGTAATCGTCACTTCCAATTGAAAGTCCCTTAATATAGTCAGTATCGCTATCTCTAGCAGTAAGCATAATAATCGGAATGTTACTAATCTTTCTTATTTCCTCACAAATAAAGAAGCCATCTCTTCCTGGCATCATTACATCTAAAATAATAAGACTACACGGATCTGAAATAAATTTCTTTAGAAGAGCATCTCCTGTTTCAAACCCAAATACAATGAAGCCCTCTCTTTCAAGAAATGACTTCAAAAGATTACGAATGTTATTATCGTCATCAGCTATATAAATGATTTTTTCCATATTTAGTGTCCTTCAAAGTTTTTCTTTAATTATATCTTTATATTTTAATTAAATGGAGAAATTATGTGGAAATTTCTTTGAATATAAAGACAGTTACATACTTTATCAACTATCTGATACAATTACTAGGAAATAAGTGAGGTGTTCTATGACAAAAGTTCTTGTAACAGGTGGTTTAGGATATATTGGCTCACACACAGTTGTTGAACTAAGTAGTGCAGGATATGAAGTTGTTATTGCTGATAATTTATCGAATAGCAAGCTGAGTGTCCTAGAAAGAATATCAAAGATAACGAATCAGACGTATGAATTCTACAACGTTGATTGCTGTGATTATTCTAGCACGAAGGAAATTTTCGAAAAAAATAAGATAGATAGCATCATTCATTTTGCTGGCCTTAAGTCGGTGTCTGAATCAATTCAAAAGCCTATAGATTACTATTCTAACAATATTGAAAGCATAATTACTATTCAAAGACTTATTTGTGAGCATAATATCTCTAAGCTTATCTTCAGTTCTTCTGCAACTGTTTATGGGGAATTGTCTGATCCTCCATTCACTGAGGATAGCCCGACTGGAGCGTGCACAAATCCATATGGTTGGACTAAGTGGATGATAGAGCAAATGCTTCGCGACTTTTCAAATGCTAATAATGATAAAAAGGTTGTGATACTTAGGTATTTTAATCCTGTTGGTGCACATGATAGTGGCTTAATTGGTGAAGATCCAAATGGAATTCCGAATAACCTATTCCCATATATCACTGGGGTTCTCTCAGGGAAATACGAAAAATTAACGATTTATGGCGATGACTATGATACGATTGACGGAACTTGTATTAGGGATTATATTCATGTTTGTGATTTAGCGCAGGGTCATGTTAAGGCTTTGCAATACATGCAAAACAGCAGAGCAGGTGTTGATGTTTTCAATCTTGGTACTGGTAGAGGTACATCTGTAAAGCAAGTAGTTGATGCGTTTGAAAAAAGTTTGGGGCATAGCTTTAATTATGAAATTGGTCCTAGAAGAGAAGGGGATTTGCCTGTTGCTTATGCAAATACATTGAAAGCTAAGGAAATACTTCAGTTTTGCGCCAAAAGATCCATTGACGATATGTGTACATCAAGTATAAAGTGGCAAACTGAGATTAATGAAATTACTCATGATTAAATAGTATATAGAAAATTGAGGATTATAGCATGGACGACAAAAACAATTTGGATTTTCCTAATAGTAATTCTAGTTCATTAGGTGGACAACAGTCTTTAGGAAGATTCAATGAAACGACCCCCTTACAGAATGCAGGTAATGCTTCTATTGGTGAGACTAGTGGCACACAAATTAGTCCTTCAGCAGTTCGCAGTGGTAACATATCTTATAATAATCAGGCCATCGTTCAAGATGCCACTGTTGCTAGTGATGTAGATAGTGGATTTTTTGATTTTTCGTCAAGTTCTAGACCTAATGTTCATACTTCAATGCAGGTTAGTGACGAAACGAAGAAATTAGATTTTGGAAATCAAAGTAATAGTGATACTGATAGTGTGAACAGCCAATTGCCTTACGGTGATAAAAAAAAGGCCAGTAGAGGAAAGAAACTTTCAATCAAGAAGATTCTGTTTAGAACTGCTTGTTGCCTTCTAGGCTTATTGATTGGAGTTGTCGGGTTCATGTTATGGTACTCATCTTTTGTTTTGGGTCACATAGAGTATTTGGAGTCTCAAGTATCAGTCTTGGATGAGAACGGCAACACAATTTTTGTTGAAGACTTAATGGAAGATACAGATAATGAGCTAATTGTTGATGAAGCTATTACTAATTTTTTGTTGATAGGTATCGATAGTAGAAGCAGTGGTTATAGCGATGATGGAACAGGTGCTCTTGCAGATGTAATTATGATACTATCTGTAGACAATGAGAATGGAACGATTAAGCTTGTATCTATAGCTAGAGATTCATATGTGTATGTTCCTGGATACTCAGATCCTTGTAAGATAAATGCAGCTATGAATTATGGTGGTCCAGAGCTTCTAATGGCTACTGTGACAAACAATTTTAGAATTGAACTGGATGGATATGCTTATATTAATTTCCATAAGATGGCTGATGTTATTGACGCCGTTGGTGGTGTATACGTTAATGCATCGTCTTCAGAAGTATATGGTGAAGGTGGACTTAATACTAATCTAGCTGAAATTAATGCTATTGATGGTTTAGCTCCTTCATATCAAGCTGTAGGTTCTACAGGTGATATTTGGGTGAATGGAAGACAAGCTGTTGCATATGCTCGTATTAGATATATTGGTAATGGTGACTATGAGAGATCGACTAGACAAGTCGAGGTTCTGAGGAGTCTTTTGGCTCAATTCATGTCTTTGTCGTTAACAGATAAAGCAATAGCTATGAGTGATATTTTGTCATTGATATCTACTAATATCTCTGAAGAGGATATTAGAAGTTATGCAATAGATTTTTTGCCATCTTTGGATAATCTTGAGATGCAATACTTACAACTTCCATTTGAAGGTTTCTTTAATTCTGGAATATATGGTGATGAATGGAGTATTCGAGGTAATTGGAATATGATGATTCCATATTTGCAAGAGTTCTTATATGGCTATACTGTCGAGTTTGATGAGGTGGAATTGCCACCATATGTTCCGGAGGATTCTGATTGTCCAAGCTTCTATGATTGGGAAGCAAATTTGAAGTAATTTTGTTTTTGACTTTTTTTGATATTAATATTGACTTTGCAAATAACTAATTATATTATTATTGCTGTTGGCACTCGACATTGATGAGTGCTAACAGTAATTATATTTTAGGAGGTTTTTATTATGACGATTAAGCCTTTAGGAGATAAGGTTGTAATTAAGAAGCTTCAAGCCGAAGAAACTACAAAGAGTGGAATTATTCTTGCTTCCGCAGCACAGGAGAAGCCACAGATTGCTGAGATTATTGCTGTTGGTCCTGGCGGAGTAATTGACGGAAACAAGATTGAGATGAATGTTGCCGTTGGTCAGAAAGTTATTATCAGAGACTATTCAGGTACTACAGTTAAATTAGATGGCGAGGAATACATTGTTGTAAGACAAGATGATATTCTTGCGATAGTAGAATAATTCGTTTTGATTGGAGGTCATTTTTATGGCAAAGGATATTAAGTATGCTGAGGATGCTAGAAAGTCCTTGGAAATTGGTGTTAACAAAGTTGCTAATACTGTTAAGGTAACTCTTGGACCTAAGGGAAGAAATGTTGTTCTTGATAAGAAGTATGGTTCTCCACTAATTACAAATGATGGTGTAACAATTGCTAAGGAAATTGAGTTGGAGGACAGATTTGAGAACGCAGGTGCTCAGCTTGTAAAAGAGGTAGCTTCAAGGACAAATGACGTAGCTGGAGATGGTACTACAACAGCTACCTTGTTAGCTCAAGCAATTATTCGTGAAGGAATGAAGAATGTAGCTGCTGGAGCAAATCCTATCATTCTTCGTAAAGGTATTGCAATGGCGGTTGATGCTGCTGTAGCTGATATTCTATCTAAGGCTAAGAAGGTAGATGGTTCTAAGGATATCGCAAAGGTAGCAGCTATTTCAGCTGGTGACGATTACATTGGTGAATTGATTTCTGAAGCAATGGATAAAGTAACTTCTGATGGTGTTATTACTGTTGAAGAGTCAAGGTCAATGGGAACTGAGCTTGAAGTAGTCGAAGGTATGCAATTTGATCGTGGTTACTTATCATCTTATATGTGTACAGATTCCGAGAAGATGGAAGCAGTTATTGAAGACCCATATATTCTAATTACTGATAAGAAGATTACAAATATTCAAGATATTATTCCAGTTATTGAGCCAATTGCTCAGCAAGGCGGAAAGCTATTCATTATTGCTGAAGATATCGAAGGTGATGCTTTGGCTACCTTGATTCTAAATAAGCTGCGTGGAACTTTTACATGTATTTGTGTAAAGGCTCCTGGATTTGGTGACAGAAGAAAGGCGATGCTAGAAGATATTGCAATTCTTACTGGTGGTGAAGTAATCACTTCTGATCTTGGAAGAGAACTTAAGGATACTACTATTGAGCAACTTGGTCGTGCTCACCAGGTAAAAGTAACAAAGGATAATACTATTATCGTAGATGGTGTAGGTGATGCGAAGGATATTTCTGCTCGTGTTCATCAAATTAGAACTCAAGCTGAGGAGACAACCTCTGAGTTTGATAAAGAGAAGTTACTAGAGCGTTTGGCAAAGCTATCTGGTGGAGTTGCAGTAATTCGAGTTGGCGCAGCTACTGAGACAGAAATGAAAGAGAAGAAGCTTAGAATTGAAGACGCGTTAGCGGCTACAAAGGCTGCAGTAGAAGAAGGAATTGTTCCTGGTGGCGGAACAGCTTATATCAATTCTATATCTGCTGTTAAGAAGCTTCTTGAGTCTACTGAAGGCGATGTTAAGACTGGCGTTAGAATTGTATTACGTGCTCTCGAAGAGCCACTAAGACAAATTGTTGATAACTCAGGTATTGACGGCAGTATAGTATGTGAGAAGGTAAAGAATGAGAAGACAGGTATTGGATATGATGCTTTGAACGACATGTATGTTGACATGTTTGAGGCTGGAATAGTAGATCCTGCAAAGGTTACTCGTTCTGCTTTGCAAAATGCTGCTTCTGTATCATCAACACTTCTTACAACTGAGGCGTTGGTTACTGATATTCCTGCTCCAGAGCCAGCTATGCCTGCAGCTCCACAGGGTATGTATTGATTTTTGTTATTTATTTTAGGAGAAGTCTCACGACTTCTCCTTTTTTTAACTAGAATTACTCAGAAATGATATACTATAGGTTGTTTTGGAGGGATATCATGATTGATGAGATTTTTATAGAGCGGTTGACTAAGAGAAAGCTTAGTTCCATTGATTTTGTATATTTTCTATTTGTAATATCTGGATCTTTTATCTTTGCGGTAGCTTTGAACTATATCCCATTCTTATTTGGATGGAATATTATTTTCATTACTGGTGTTCTAACAATCGGCTTTGGTTTTCTTATTTATTTACTATTGAGACGAAGAATGGTCGAGTACGAAATGATACTGACTAACGACAATGTGAGCATTACAAGGATTGTCTCAAAGAAGATAAGAGAAGAGTTAGCTGATTTTTCTTTACGTGATTGCGAGTATATTGGTTCGGTTACTTCTGAGAGATTTACTAGTGATAAAAAGAAATCAAATTTTACTATTAATATTACTTCTAAACGTAAGTATGAGATTTGTGATGATAATTGGTATTATTTTGCATCAATGGGTGGATATAGTTGCGTTATAGTATTTGAGTTTGTCCCTTCGCTTTATAAGTCTTTTCGAAGATTCAATGCTAGAAAAACAATGCCTTATGTTGTACCTGTTAATAAGGAGGACGAGAACTAGTGGAAAGCAACGAGAATTTTGCTGTTTCGAAGTATTTTGTTAAAAGTACAGATTGTAGTGTAAACGATACTATTCAACCGTCGGTTCTACTTGGGGATATTCAGGAGAATGCTGAGGATGATGTAATTCAGCTTTTTTCTGATACAACGAAGCTGAATGAGCACGGGTATTGCTGGATTATTTTAAGAATGACGGTAAGCATGGATAGGTGGCCCGCTTGGAGAGAGCATTTTGAGATTCGAACATGGGCTCAAGGGACGGAGAAGTTTTATTTTGATAGAGAGTTTGAGATATACGATTCATCTGACAATAAAATTGGTTGTGCATCATCAATTTGGATAGTAGCAGATATTAATTCTCATAGACCCATAATTCCCGGACACATTAGAGACTTTGAAATGATAGATTTTATCCAAGACACTAAGCTAGCCCTAGGTTATAGAAGTCCTAAACTTCCTTTCCCGAAAGACATTGAATCTCTTGGCAAGCCTGTTATCTCGAAATATGCTGATTATACTGAATTAGATAGAAATCACCATGTAAACAATACAAGATATGCTGCTTGGTTTTGCGATGCTATTCATAAGTTTGGGTTAAAACCTGAGTTAATTAAGGAGTTTACAATTAATTACATTAGTGAAGTTAAGGATTCAGAGAAGGTCGATTTGTATGTAAGTATGTCCGAAGATAATAAAAAAGTATATGTTTATGGGATGAAAAACGATAATGAGAAAGTGTTTGTAGTTGAGGCAATCTTATAAGTCTTTTGTGATAGTTGACGACATACGCGCATTAATGTCTTTATATTTTTTGTAATTTGATATAGAATAGGCAAGTATTTGACATTGTGGAGGATCGAAAATGATTGAAATTAACAATCTGGTCAAGCGTTATGGAAATACGCGTGCGGTAAATGGCATTTCGTTTACTGTTAATGATGGGGAAGTGTTAGGTTTCTTGGGACCCAATGGTGCTGGAAAATCTACCACAATGAATATTATTACAGGATATCTTTCATCTACTTCTGGTTCTGTTCTAGTTGATGGACATGATATTCTTGAGGATCCAGTTGCGGCCAAGAAGAACATTGGTTATCTTCCTGAGTTGCCACCGTTATATTTTGATATGACGGTTCGTGAGTATTTGAATTTTGTATGCGATTTAAAGAAGGTTCCTTCTTCTGAGCGAAAAGCACAAATTAATAAGATTCTTTCGATGGTTCATATTACAGATTATGCCGATAGACTGATTGGTAATCTTTCAAAAGGTTATAAGCAGCGTGTTGGCATGGCACAAGCAATGGTTGGTGATCCTAAGATTCTTATTCTTGATGAGCCTACTGTTGGTCTTGACCCTACTCAGATTCAAGAGATTCGTAAGCTAATTCGAGCACTTGCTCAGAATCATACAATCATTTTTAGTTCGCACATTCTTTCTGAAGTTCAAGAGGTTTGCGATCGTGTGGTAATTATTAATAATGGAAAAGTTGCCGCTGTTCAGCCTATTTCTGATTTGTCCAAGAAGCTTTCTGGATATACTAGATTGCTCTTATCTTTCTCAGGCCCAATTAAAGATGTTTCAAATGCCCTTCGCAGTATTCCAGGAATTACTTCCGTTACTGAGAGAGTATCCAACGTTGATATTCATGAAGTTGAGATTAGTGTAGATTCTTCAACAGATGTAAGATCTTCAATCTTTTACACTATGGTAAGAGGAAATTGGCCTATTCTCGAGCTTCGTTCTCTTGATCCGACACTTGAGGAGTTGTTCTTAAGTATTACGTCGGGCAAACAAGGAGGTAAGTAATATGTTAGCCATTTTTAAAAGAGAATTTTCAATGTATTTTAAGACTGCTTCAGGATACATTGCTTTTGCTATATTTGCATTTCTATCTGGTTATATTTTTGTAAGTCAGTATGCTTCAGGCAAAGTTAATATCGCATCTGAGATCACTAATCTTCGTTCTTTCTTCGTTGTTTTGATTCCTATAGTAACTATGGGTTTATTTTCTGAAGATAAGAAGAGGGGCACTGAGGTTCTTTATTACACAACACCTACAAACATTGCTTCTGTAGTTATTGGAAAGTTTCTATCTGCTATGGCTTTGTTTGGAATCATGTTTATTAATGTTCTTGTTCAGATGTTTATTACTGTATGCTCTGGAGGAGTTATCGATGCTGGTACCATGGGTGCTATTGTTGTCTATTTCTTTTTGACTGCCTTATTTGTAGCATTAGGCCTTTTTGCTTCGGCTGTAACAGATAGCCAAATAATTGCAGCCATTTTTTCGTTTTTAATCATTTTGTTGATTCAGTTGACTTCAACTATTAGCGCATTAATATCTTCAACCTTCAATTCATTTTTGTCGGCAAAAGTGTTTAATATTGATCCAGAGAAACTATCAGAGTTTTGCAGCAATGTCGAGAAATTCATCAATTGGTTTGATCCACTATCTAAGACTAAGGATTTCAGATATGGAGTATTCTCGATTTCTCCATTATTTTATTGTGCATGCATAGCTGGCCTGTTCCTTTTCTTGACTTATCAAGTTCTAGAGAAGAAGCGTTGGACTCAGTCTTGATTTGGGGGGTATACTAATGAGTAAAACTAATAAGAATAAGCAAGTAGTTGAGTCCGCTGTATCTAAGAGGGCTAACGAAGATAGTTCCAAAAAATCAGCTACGGACACAAGATTTAAGAGCTTGAAATACTATGCAATTGGTTTGTCTTTGATTGTTATTGTAAGTGTGTTCGTATTAAATGCTATTTTCGACGGATTGTTTTCTAAATCATTAACTTTTGATTTATCTGGCACCGCTCAGAATACTATTTCTAGCGTTACACAGAATTATTTAGATTCACTTCCAGCGGAGACTGAAATTCGTATAGTAGGACTAATGGATAAGCCTGAGTCTTTAGCTGGAACTCCATATGAGTACATTGTTCCTTTGTTAGATGATTATGCATTCAAGTCAAATGGTAAGGTTACTGTTGAGTACATTAATCCAAAGACATATCCAACGATCATCGCTCAGCTTGATCCAGATTCATCAAGTCAGATATCAGATGGTATGTATGTCATCAAGTGTGGAGATAGAATAACTACATTGATTCCATCAAGCTGCTTTACTTACGATCAGAATGTTATGGCTCAGTATGGCTATTATCTTCCAACATCAAACGTAGTTGAATCTTCATTTACAAATGCAATAGTTGCTGTTACTACTGATATGTCGAACAAGGCATACTTTATTACAGGACTTCAAGAAGATCCTCATACTTCATTTTCCAATATATTGAGTTCTTTATTCATTGAATCGGTTGATCTACCTGTTTCGGATTCGTTTGCGATACCTGAAGATTGTGATTTACTTATACTTAGTGGTCCGAATGTTGATATTCCCACTAATGTCGCTGATGCATTGATTTCTTTCCTGTCCAATGGAGGAAAGCTTATTGTTTCTACCGACTTCTATTACAATTCTGCTGAGCATTTTAATAATCTCAATAGAGTTCTTAATTCTATGAATTTAAACATTGATTACTCTCTAATTTCAGAAAATGATCCTTCTTATAGTCTTGTTGATGGTGGATTTGAGTTCTTAGGTACTGTTACATCAGATTATGCTTCACTTGTTTCCTCACCAACTCTTCGAGTTAGCTATGCTAGACCTGTAAGGCAAATTGATAGCACATTACCTAATATAGTTGTTACTCCGTTAATCTACTCAACTCAGAATGCTTCTCTCTCGACTGTAGTTGACGAGCAACTTACTTCAGGTTCAGTTACTGGGCAATTCAACATAGCAATGAAAGCAGTTAATGGTTCTGCAGGTACGGTCTACGTCTTTGGAACAAATAACTTTACTTCTGACGTATACATTTCAACATATGGATTTAACGACGCTAATGTTGAGTTAACTAGAGAAGTCGTACGTGGCATGCTTAATGTTAACAGTTCTATTATTGTTGACTCTAAGACCTTCGCTGATTATTCGATTAATGATAATTTGTCAACTGGCTCAGGAGTATCTGTACTTGCTACTGTATTCTTAATAGTTATTCCTTTTGGATTTGTTGTTACTGCTGCGGTTGTCTATAAGAAGAGAAAGAATCTCTGATAGGAAGTAATTATAAGCTATGAAATCTGTTAAGAATTTATTAATCCCTTTGATAATATTGGCCGTTCTTGTTATTGGACTAGTACTATGGTTTGTATTTAAGCCTAATGATGCTGTTCCTTCTGTATCTCAAGACAGTTATCCTGTACTTAGTCTTGACGTTATCGATGTTGCTTCAATTACAGTAGATAAGCAGGATGGATCTACATTGACTATTAACTCAACTGTTGTATCTAATACCTCAGTACATTATGAGTTAGTTAGTGATGATACTGTTGATAACGTTTTTTATTCTCAAGATATTATGGCTTCGTACGTAAGTATGCTTTCTACATATATTTCTCCATATTATGTTTCTGACGGAGTCGATTTTGCTGAGTATGGATTAGATAATCCTCTTTATACAGTTACAATTACGATGGTAGATGGAACTACACATGTAGCTTTATTTGGCAATCCTACAAGTGATGGTAAGTACAACTACTTCGCTTTACAAGGACAGACACAAGTTTATATGATGGCAGTAGCTAAGAGTGAATATTGTGAATATAACGCGATTAATTTCAGAGATACTCAGATACTAAATTTGCAATTGAGCCAGATTCAAACAGCTACGTTTGATAGAACTACAGATGGGGTTCATCTTGAAACTACTTGCGTTCTTCCAGAAGGAAATCTTCCAACTCAATTTTATGTAACTGAGCCATATAGCATACAAGCTAGTACATATTTCAAAAATCTTCTTGAGACGGTTACTACATTAACGATATCTTCATTTGTTGATATTTCTCAGGAGCAATTAGCTGATTATGGACTGGATGAACCTACTTTCTCATTTAACTTTAGACTTCGTACAGGTGAGTCCATTTCCGTTTACTTCTCGAGCAATATTGGTGGAGTGTATTATGGATTTTCTTCATTAGGTTCTGGATACTTCAGCGTAAGCGAATCACTAGTGTCTGGTTTTGAGACTCCTTTACTTACTTTGCTATCTACTAATATCTACTCGACTAATGAGGGAGATGTCTCCTCTATTTCTTGTCAGTACGGTTCTCAACAGTTTGAATTTGATGTTGATGTTGTAGAGTCAATAACAGAGGTAGATGGTGATGTTACTCTTGATACTAGAAATCCTTTAATCTATTCCTCTAATGGTGCTTGTTATGCATCTGTGCTTTTCGATGCACTTAATTCAATTCAAATTGGTGGTGTCGATTCGGATGCAAATCCTTCAGGCACGTCGGAGATTTCGTTGAATTTTATCCTTGATGATTACTCGACGACTACATTGGAGTTTATTACTAGAGATTCTTCTTCATACTATGTTATGATTAATGGTGAGTATTCACAGTTTTATGTGAACTCAGATGAGATTTTTGCTAATGGTGGTGCAGATGGTAGTGCTTACGGTTTCTGGGCTGCATATGAATTAGTAAATGAAGCCATTGATGGTAATATTAATGGCGTTTATGATGTTTCTGAGGCTTAAGTAGGAGATATTGATGGACACTAAGTCTAAATCAAATAGCACGATATACAAAAGCTTAACCATAACGGTTATGCTTTTTGTAGTTTTGCTTGTCATAAGTATAGTTCTGTTGTTTCTAGTTATTAATCGCGAAGACGCTCTAAAGGGAGCAGATAGAGCTATTCGTTTATCTGCACAAGGCGGGTTCGATTGTGAGTATGCTGAAGCGCAGAAGCTATTTCCTTTTGAAGAAGGTGTGCTTAAAGTGTTGAATGATCGAGTAGCTTACTTAACGCTTTCTGGCAACGAAGTATATAGCAATACAGTTAATTATCAGAATCCAATATGCTCTGTTAACAATGAACATGCTATTGTTTGTGATATGGATGGATATACCTTTTCGATGTACACACAGGATCATCAGGTGTATGAGATATCTACTACAGAGAAGATAAAGGCTGTATCTATTGCTAGTGATGGCAAATGCGCCATTATCTGTGACAGCGAAGATGCTTTTGGTCAAGTCACAATATATGATGAGAATGGTGTTTTTATTGCATCATGGATATCATACGATTCTGGATATCCCTTGGCAGCAGTATTCAATAGTGACTCATCAAAGGTTATGGTTAGCGCCGTTAATACGGATGGAGCTACATATGAGTCATATATTAAAGTTTTCTCAATAGTTTATGAAGGTTCAAAATATACAGCATCGGATTATTCTATGTACATAATTCCTGAGGATACTATTGTCTCTGCCTTGTGTTATTGCGGTGAGGCTATGTACGCGTTTTCTTCAAGTAGCATCTATACATTAAGTGGAGAAAGTTTTGCTCCTTTAACTCTTGATATTGGGTCTGTGAATTATGAAGCTGTTGTAGGTGATAATCTATTCATTATTTATTCGGATGGCGTAGATCAAATGAATAAACTTGCAATATTAGACTCGTCAAATCAAATTGTATACAATTCTCCTGTAGGTTCTGTTGTAAATGCATATTGCTATAATGATTCATATTTTGCGCTTAGCATAGATAGAAGAATTTATGTTTTTGACGCTACTGGCAAAGTAGTTGCAGATATTTCTGTTGATGAGGATGTTTTAAGATTGGGTTACATAGAGAATGACAGACTAGTTGTAGTATCAACTGGTGGAGTTCATTCAATTACCTATTAAGGATTGGGGAGTTATGGAAACTGAATACAAAATGACTTTTAGTTCTGCAGATGAGATGTATGGATTTGCGAATTCCAAAATTTTCGAGCAATACTGTCTTGATGTAAATAGCGCTAAGACGGAAGTGCTTGAGAACTTTTATTTAGATACACCAAATGGTGATGTTATTAGTAGACATGCTTCAGTTCGAGTAAGAAAGCATACTAATGTGAATGGTGAAATACACTATACTTTTACTGTTAAGATAAGTGCTAAGATTGAGAATGGTCTTCATCAGAGATATGAGTGGAACGTTGAGTCAGAAGATGATTCCTTTAAGAAGAAGGATTTTCTTTTTTCTGCAACGGGCTCGGATGATCCAGATGAGTTACTGTCTCAGGTTTTGGATGGAATCGAGGATTCTGATCTTAGAGAGACATGTTCAACGTGCTTTAAGAGAACTACATATACGTTCGGCTTTGGTGATAGCATCATGGAAGTATGTTTTGATGATGGTATCTTGAAGGCTGGGAGCAAAGAGGATTCTATTTGTGAAATGGAAATAGAGCTAATATCTGGAGATGTAGTAGACTTAAATGAATTAGCAGAATACATTGTTAACAACACAAGTGCTGTGTTCTTTAATAAGAGCAAGTACAGTAGATGCCTTTCATTATTGAATGATATTAATGAGTAATTTTGATTATGATTGCATTATTATTGGTGGTGGCGCATCAGGTTTAATGTGCGGTTCTTATTTAGCGAAGAAAATTTCTCGTCTTGCAATAATAGATAGCAATTCTCGTCTTGGTAAGAAACTTTCTTTAACGGGAAATGGACGCTGCAACATGTCGAATAGTAATATTGAAACAAGTAATTACTCGTCAGATGATTCGTCGTTTGTTGATAGTGCTTTTAGTCAAGTTGATGTAAATGAATCCTTGTCTTTTTTTGAAAGCAAGTTAAGTGTATTAACTAGCTCAAAGGATTATTTAGTATATCCATATACGTATAAAGCGGAGACTGTAGTAGAGGCTTTTCGAGAATATATTAAGGACAACTCAATAGAGTTGCTATTGGGACGAAGTGTTGTAGCAATAAATCCTATAGATGGCGGCGCTAGAGTGACTTGTTCTAGTAAAGAAACATATACATCTAGGTATGTGGTCGTCGCTACTGGTGGTATGTCTTACCCTAAAACTGGAAGCGATGGTTCAGGTTATAAGCTAGTTCTACCATTTGTAGGAACTGAGAATCTTGAGAACCCTATGCCAGCGTTAGTTCAATTGCTTTCGAATGATAAGAATATTAAGTCATTATCTGGAATTCGAAGTCAAGTTAAAGTTTCGATAAGAGGTAGTAAGAGCATCAACGATGTGATTGCTGTAGAGAAGGGTGAAATACTATTTACTGACTATGGCATCTCTGGCATATGTATTATGCAATTATCCAGTTTGTGTTTGTCTTATGCTAAGAGGAACAAGAACTATCCAATAGTTTATATCGATTTTTTTGATAGTTATTCCTTAGAAGATGTGGTTCATATGATATTAAGAAGACAAGAATCTTTTCCAAATAGAAGTATTGTTGGCGCGCTTTCAGGAATGATTAATAGTAAAATAGTAGAAGTGATACTTAAGAGACATAATCTTGACGGAAGAGTATTAATTAGTTCTCTTCAGAGGAATAAAGTTGAAACGATAGCCATGGAACTCAAAAGTTTTTCAGTAAATATTTCTGGCACAATGGGTTTTGACTTTGCCCAAGTTACTCATGGAGGGATTAAACTTAATTCACTTTCACATTTAACGATGAGATTGAAGAGTAATAAGCATATTTTTCTTTGTGGAGAGATTTTAAATGTTGATGGACCTTGTGGTGGTTATAACCTCCAATGGGCATGGACTTCTGGAATACTTGCTGCTAAGGGTGTCATTAAATCCATAGAAGGAGAGGAAACTAATGAAGTTTGAGTTGTCATTAACTTTAGACGATATCTCAAAGTGCAAAACTCTTGAGGAAGCAATAATATCAAAGATGAGTTCAATGCAAGATAGAGAGTATGCAGATAGCTTAAGAGATTACTACTTTGCTAATAAGAGGCTTGTAATAATTAAGAAATCAGTAGATGCTCGTCATAGAAAAAACTTCCGATTAAATGTTAGATTTTGCTTTGAATCTGATAAGACAATTCAAGAAACTATTGAGAGAGACCGCTTGGTCTGCTTGCCTTATCTATCAAAGTTTAATAGCATTTCAAGTGGACACAAGAAACCAGTAATAGTAGGTTTTGGCCCTGCTGGAATGTTTGCGGCATTAATTCTTGTATCTTATGGTATCAAGCCTGTTGTTCTTGAGCGTGGGTCGTTTATGAAAGATAGAATACAAGCAGTGGATGACTTTTTGAGTGGACGAAGTGCAATAGATCCTAAAGCCAATATTTCATTTGGTGAGGGTGGTGCTGGCACATTCTCAGATGGAAAGCTAGTGACTGGTATTAGTTCTGAGTATAAGAGGTATATCTTACAGGCTCTAATTAGTTATGGAGCACCCAAAGAGATATTGTATGATTCTGCTCCGCATATTGGTACAGACGTTCTTCGTGAAGTGGTTGTTAGACTTCGAGAGGACATAGAAAGCAAGGGCGCGACAGTCCTCTTTGAGAGCAGGATGATTGAAATTCAAAGGCGAAATGGTTGTGTTAGTGGAGTAGTATACGTTGATGCCCAAGGTAACAATTGTCTACTTGATACTGATGAGATTATTTTGGCGCCAGGACATAGCAGTCGCGACACGTTTAAGTACCTTTATGATGAGAAGTTTGATATTGAGGCTAAGCCTTTCTCAGTAGGAGTTAGAATTGAACACTTACAGGACAATATCGATATGTCTCAATATGGTTTCTTAACTTCAGAAGTTGAGGTTGTGTCCGCTTGTTCTTATCGTCTAGCTGTTATTACTGATGACAATCGCCGACTGTATACATTTTGCATGTGCCCAGGCGGATATGTCGTTCCTTCCTCACATGATAATGGTTTAATTTGCACAAATGGAATGAGCAACTACGCACGCGACGGCAAGAATTCCAATTCGGCACTCCTTGTTCCTGTGGACTCTTCAATTTATGGAGATGGAGTTCTTGATGGACTTCATTTTCAAGAGATGCTCGAAAAGAAAGCATATATAGCTGGTGGTAGCAATGGTAATGCTCCAGTAGTTCGTTTTGGTGACTTGAAGAGTGATGTTGTTTCATCAGAATTTGGAACAGTTGAACCAACTTATTTGCCAGGTACTAAGTTTGCCAACTTTAAAGATATCTTCCCTGAGAGTGTGCTTCAAGTAATAGTTCAAGGCATTAGTAAGATGGGTACGTTAGTTAGAGGTTTTGATGATCCAGATGCTATACTGACAGCTGTTGAGACAAGAAGCTCATCACCAGTCAGGATACTTCGAGTATCTAACACTATGCAGAGCACTTCTTTAGAAGGTCTATTTCCATGTGGAGAGGGAGCAGGATACGCCGGTGGTATCATGTCATCAGCTGTAGATGGAATTAAGAGTGCTAATGCTTTGGTAGCAAGAATAATGGAGGTGGATCCATGAAAATAACGCTTATTGGCACTAGTGGCGGATATCAAAGTTCTTCAAGAGCATGTACTTCATATTTGATTCAAGAGGAAGGTAAGAACATTGTCGTAGATTTAGGCCCAGGATCTCTTGCTAATCTTCAGAAATATATCAAAATATGCGAGATTGATGCGATTTTTCTTACTCATTATCACTACGATCATTGTTCTGACCTATTGCCATTAATCTATGCCGTATCCATGCAAAAATCTTCTGGATATCAAATTAAGCCAATTACATTGTACTGCCAGAATATTGATAGTAGTCTATCAAGACTAATCTGTGAGAGTGGGTCTTTTATACCGATTTATATCGATTCTACTAGTATTATTGATGCTTTTGGCTTAATGGTTAGCTTTGCCTATACAAAGCATGCAATTCCTTGTTTATCGATGAGATTTGCTGGTAAAGATGGAAAAGTGTTCTCGTTTACTGGAGATTGCGCATATGGATGTGATGAAATAGGTCCAATTATCGATGGTTCTGACTTAGCTATTTTTGATTGTGGCGAGTTAGATAGCAGCACAGCCCTAATTAAGAATCACATGACTCCATCTAACTGTTTTCAGTTATGTAAAAATCATAATGTAAGGAAAGCAATCCTATCACATATTATTCCTCATTATGACATAGAAACTTATGAGTATGAGGCTTCACAGTTCAAGGACTGGAATTATATAATTGCATATGATGGTTATACTATTGATTTGTAGTATAAAGAAAGAGGTGAATATGTCTATATCAAAGAAGAATACTGCAGTAATTTCTGTAGTTGGTTGCGATCGTGTCGGTATTATTGCTGGCGTTTCTACCTTGCTTTCAGAAAATGGAATTAACATTAAGGATATTTCACAGACTATTCTTGAAGAAATATTTACAATGATAATGATAGTAGATCTTAAGGATATTGCTATTGAGAATTCTGATATTGTAGAGAAACTTAATAAGCTTAGTGACGATTTAGGAGTTTCTATTACTATTCAGCACACTGATTTGTTCAATGCGATGCACAGAATTTGAGAGGCGTAGATAATGATTACTGATTTCGAGATATTAGAAACCACCAGAATGTTCAATGAACAGCATCTGGATGTTAGAACAATTACTATGGGAATTTCACTTACTGATTGTGCTTCGGCAACTGTCGAAGAGTCATGTAGGAGAATATATGACAAGATTTGTAAGTATGCTGGCCGACTAGTTGAAGTAGGCGATGAGATAAGCAAGAAGTATCATGTACCAATTATTCATAAGCGAATATCTGTTACTCCCATTTCGATTATTGCTGCTTCGTGTCATACCAACGATTACACACCTTTTGCTATTACACTTGATAAGGCGGCAAGGGCTTGCGGAGTTAATTTTATCGGCGGTTTTTCTGCTTTAGTTCAAAAAGGCTACACTGAATCCGACAAAATTTTGATTAACTCTATCCCTGAAGCATTAGCAGTTACAGATATTGTTTGTTCTTCTGTTAATGTTGCATCCACTAAGTCAGGTATCAACATGGATGCCGTTAAGGATATGGGCGAGATTATTAAGAAGACTGCCTTAAGAACTGCGGATAAAGATGCTCTAGGATGTGCAAAGCTCGTTGTTTTCGCAAACGCGCCAGAGGACAATCCTTTTATGGCTGGAGCATTTCTTGGAACTGGTGAGCCTGAATGTGTTATTAACGTTGGAATTTCTGGACCTGGTGTAGTGAAGCATGCTCTTGAAGGCGTTAAAGGTGAGAATCTCGGAACTGTTGCTGAGACAATAAAAAAAGCTGCTTTTAAGATTACTAGAGTAGGAGAGCTTGTTGCAAGAGAAGCTTCTGAAAGACTTGGCGTTCCATTCGGAATTATCGATCTTTCTTTGGCACCAACACCAGCAGTAGGTGATTCTGTAGCTAGATTATTGGAAGAGTTTGGTCTTGAGACTTGTGGAACGTGGGGAACGACAGCTTGTCTTGCTATGCTAAACGATGCCGTAAAGAAGGGCGGAACTATGGCTTCTTCTTTTGTAGGCGGATTATCTGGCGCATTTATTCCTGTATCTGAGGACGAGGGAATGATAGCTGCTGCTGCAAGTGGAAATCTACGTCTCGAAAAGTTAGAGGCTATGACTTGTGTCTGCTCTGTAGGATTAGACATGGTAGCTATTCCAGGAGATACTAGTGCTACTACAATATCAGGCATAATTGCTGACGAGATGGCTATTGGTACATTTAATGGTAAGACTACGGCAGTTCGTTTGATTCCTGTTCCTGGTAAAGATGTAGGTGATTTCGTCGAGTTCGGCGGACTTCTCGGTAGCGCTCCAATTATGGCTGTTAACAAGGCATCTTGTAGTGATTTTATTAATAGAGGTGGACGTATTCCGGCTCCAATTCATAGCATGAGGAACTAAGCGACTAATTATATATATTTCTCGTAAAAAATAAAGAAGTGAGCAGCGCTCACTTCTTTTCATTTCAATCAAAACAGAACAAGAATCAAAGACTTTCCAAGTACAACTTAACTTGCATAGGTGAAGGAGCACCTGTTACTAGTCTTTTCTCTACACAAGTTTTAAGAGAAATTGCATCAAAGACATCGTTGTCGAAAGCTTCGCTAAATTGCTTATACTCATCTAAAGACAACTTTTCTAGAGTAGTATTATTTTCGATACAATAGTGAACTAGCTTTCCAGATATCTCATGAGTATTCCTAAATGGAATACCTTTACGAACTAGGTAGTCAGCTAAATCAGTAGCATTAGTAAAACCACCAAGAGCCGCTTCAGCCATTCTGTCTTTGTTGATCTTCATAGTCTTAACCATTCCAGTAAAAGGCGTAAGAACCCCTTCTATCGTATCAATGGTATCAAACAGTGCTTCCTGTACCTCTTGCATATCCTTGTTGTATGTTAGAGGTAATCCCTTCATTATTACTAGAAGGGAAATGAGATTACCATACACACGGCCGGTTTTGCCACGAGTTAACTCAGCTACATCAGGGTTCTTCTTCTGGGGCATCATTGAAGAACCAGTAGAGTAAGCATCATCTAATTCAATGAACTTGAACTCCTGACTAGAATAAAGAATAATCTCCTCAGAGAATCTGGACAGATGCATCATTAGAATTGAAATCGAAGATGCAAACTCAATTGCAAAATCTCTATCGGCTACACCGTCTAGACTATTCTGTGAACATGAATTCATACCTAATTGGTCAGCAGTCCATTCTCTATCTAAAGGATATGTAGTACCAGCAAGTGCACCAGAACCAAGTGGCGATATAGCTGTTCTTTTACTTGAAGCAGCAATTCTTTCAACATCACGTTTGAACATCTCAATGTAAGCACATAAGTAATGAGCGAATGTAATAGGTTGAGCTCTCTGAAGATGAGTATATCCAGGCATCCAAGTCTCTAAGTTGTCCTTTGCAATATCTACAAGAGTTTGAATCAGCAAATCAAGCTTTTCAATAATAGTAGCAGTCTCATCCAAAAGATAAAGTCTCTGATCTAAAGCTACTTGGTCGTTACGACTACGACCAGTATGCAAACGCTTGCCTGCATCACCGATTCGATTAGTTAACTCCTCTTCGATGAACATATGAATATCTTCAGCATCAGAGTTATCGAAAAGAAGCTTTCCATCTTCAATATCTTCCATAATTGAGAGTAGACCTGAAGCAATAGATTTAGCATCTTCTTCAGAAATGATTCCCTGCTTAGACAACATAGCGCTATGAGCTATGCTTCCTTCTATGTCTTGCTTGTACATACGACAATCAAATGGAAGGGAAGAGTTATAGTCATTTACATCCTTATCAGTTGCTTTCTCGAAGCGACCTGCCCACATTTTCTTAGCCACAAATAATCTCCTTATGAATAAAGGGCTGTGAACACAAGAGCTCACAGCCCAATTATCTTAAACTTATTATAGTAAACCGTTTCTCTTCTTCATTTGTGCGTTTACCTTCATTGGCAAACCAAAGCAGTTAATAAATCCGCCAGCATCAGCCTGATTGTAAACGTCATCTTCGGAGAAGGTAGCAATTTCTTCATCATACAATGAGAATGGTGAAGTTGTTCCAGCAGGAGTGCAATTACCCTTGTAAAGCTTCATTTTTACTGTTCCAGTAACAGTAGATTGAGTGCTATCAACAAAAGCGCTAAGTGCTTCACGTAGTGGATGAAACCACTGTCCGTAGTAAACAAGCTCAGCAAATCTCTGTGCTACAAGATCCTTGTAGTGAAGAGTATCACGCTCAACAGTTAGAAGCTCAAGCTCACGATGAGCAGCATAAAGAAGCGTTCCACCAGGTGTCTCGTATACTCCACGAGACTTCATTCCTACTAGACGATTCTCAACGATATCAGCAATACCAACACCGTTTGATCCAGCAACCTTGTTGCAATACTTAAGCATATCTACTGCGGAAAGCTTTTGATCATCAACTTCAACAGGAATACCTTTTTCGAACTTGATAGTTACATAAGTAGGTGTATCTGGAGCCTTCTCAGGGCTAATCATAAGCTCTAGAATCTTATCAAGGTCTGGCTCATTAGCTGGATTCTCTAAATCCATACCCTCATGTGATAAATGCCATAGGTTCTCGTCCTTAGAGTAGTTGTTCTCCTTAGTAACAGGAACAGGAATACCACGAGCAGCTGCATAATCGATTTCTTCATCTCTAGACTTAATATCCCAAATTCTCCATGGAGCAAGTATCTTCATTTCCGGAGCAAGAGCCTTAATAGTAAGTTCAAAACGAACCTGGTCATTACCCTTACCAGTGCAACCATGAACGATTGTTGAACAACCTTCTTTTCTAGCAATCTCGACCATTCTCTTAGCGATAACCGGACGAGCAAAAGAAGTGCCTAGTAAATACTTACCTTCATATACTGCGTTAGCCTTAAGAGTAGGGTAAATAAAGTCAGTAATAAACTCTTCAGAAATATCTTCTACATAACACTTAATTGCGCCGCACTTTAGTGCCTTTTCTCTAAGGAAACTCTCGTCAATACCAATACCTACTTCTCCAGCCATTGCAATTACTTCGCAATCATAGTGCTCTAGTAACCAAGGAATAATGATGGATGTATCTAATCCACCTGAATAAGCAAGTAAAAAACGTTCTTTAGCCATTTATATGTCCTCCTGTGAATATTTATGCATTAATCTGTATAATATTGCTCAATTGTAGCACTCGAAAAAAGCACTGTCAACGAAATACATTATATATGTTTATTACAAGTTTTGAAATTCAAATTTGCATAATTATGGCATATTTGTCTCCAATTCTGAAAATAATAATTAATCGTTTAGGTTGAAGTTACTTCAAAATTTCTTTAGTTATTAGCTACGTTCTGAGCAAAGTTATTTTGCCGGTTTAAGTTCGGGTAGTTGGAGTACCTGCTGATGATCATCCACTAGAGGTTAGAAGTCCATAAGTATTATAGATCTAGATGTATTGATGTACTTGTAAGCAAATATCATATAAACGTCCTGATTACAGAATTCTATTAGCATTATGCTTAATCTGTCTAAATATTGACTTTCGTTATTTGTTACTATCAACTTTGAAAAAAACTTAATTAAGCGATAAAATATATACCTATAATAGATAAGGAAGATGGTGTTATGGCATATCCTCTTTTAGAAAATGCTCTTGGTAAGATTTATTTCTATGATGGCGCATTTATTTCTGCTAATTCAAGTGTAGCAATTAGCCTTCTTAATCCTTTTGAAGAGTCCACTTACTATGAGACTATTCGATTCAAGAGTGGTGTTCTTTTATTTCTTGAGGATCATCTTGATAGATTAGTTAGGTCGGTTTCTAGTACTGAGGATTTTGCGTTTGATGTTTTCAAAGTAAGAGAATTATTATGCGATTTCGTTGTTAAGGCATACGATTCATCGCTTCCTACTGATTGCAATGTAAGGGTAGTTATTACTAGAGTGCACACTCTATTTTATTTCTGCGAAGCAAATATACCGGATAAGTTTTCCTTTATTAACGGAGTTTGCACTAGAACACTTAATTGGGAGCGAGTATCACCCAATGTTAAAGTTTTCCGTGGAGAATATAAGGAAGCAGTTGCGCGAGCTTTTTCGATGCAGACTAAGTTTGGTAAGCCATACGAGATTATTCTGTCTGATAATAAAGGCAAGTTATACGAGGGAAGCAAGTCAAACTTTTTCGCAATCATAGGAAATGAAGTCTATTCGGCTCCAGACAGTAAGATTCTAATTGGTATTACTAGGCAAAGAGTTCTTAGTTCGCTAGAGAAAGTTGGTTGTAAGCTTGTAACTGATATGTTTACTTTAGCTGAATTGAGTAATATGAGAGAAGAGGTTGCTTTGTTTATCTCTAGCACACCTTTTGATATACTTCCAATTGCATCTGTTGATGATATCGAGTTTAGCTCAACAAGCAATTTGAAGTTACAACAAATAATGAGAATTTATTCTGACATAACAAATAACTATATCAATGATCACAGGAGGTAATTTATGTCAATTAAGAGTGGTAAGGTTTCTGTAACAACAGAAAATATTTTTCCGGTTATTCGTCAATGGCTTTATTCTGATCAGGACATCTTTATTCGTGAGTTTGTCTCTAATTGTGCCGATGCGGTTGCGAAACACAAGCGATTGGTAGACTTAGGTAAGGCATCAAATGATAATAGTGAGTATAGGATTACCGTAACGTTTGACGATGACAATAAGACGATTTCTTTTGAAGATAATGGGATTGGAATGAGCGCTGATGAGGTTGATAAGTATATTAACCAAATTGCTTTCTCGGGCGCTATGGACTTTGTAACGAAGTATCAAGAGCAATCAACTGATAAGGCAGGAATAATTGGACATTTTGGTCTTGGTTTTTACTCAGGTTTTATGGTTGCCGACTCAATCACTATTGATTCAAAGAGTTTTTCTGAAGATGAAGAGCCAATCATTTGGAAGTCAGATGACGGTATGGAATACGAGATTCTTGAGTCAAAAAGGACTACTAGGGGAACGTTAATGACTTTAAAGCTATCTGAAGAAGCGATTAAGCTTTTTGATAGCAATAAGATTAGAAGTGTTATTCGTAAGTATTGTTCCTTTGTTCCTGTAGACTTGTTCTATGTAGATCTAAAGGAAGAGGCTGACAGAATAGCTAGTGAAGCTAAGAAGGAAGATGAAGCTAAAGAGAAGGGTGAGACATTTACACCTTTTGTTGCTACTCCTATAAATACAAAGACTCCGCTATGGACAAAATCTCCAAAGGATTGCACAGATGAGGATTACAAGAGCTTCTATCATTCTGTATTCCAGGATGTAAGGGATCCATTATTCTGGATTCATTTGAACATGGATTATCCTTTTACTTTGCAGGGTATTCTATATTTCCCTAAGACTGATAATATTTATCAATCTTTGGAGGGTCGAATTAAGGTTTATAATCACCAGATATTCGTTGCAGATAATATTGAAGAGATAATTCCTGATTTCTTATTCTTACTTAGAGGTTGTTTGGATTGTTCGGACTTACCTTTGAATGTATCTAGATCTGCACTTCAACAAGATGAGTATGTTAAGAAGCTTTCTTCTCATATTATTCGAAAAGTATCTGATAAGCTGAACGAGTTATTTAAGAAAGAGAGATCTATTTTCGAGCAGTATTGGTCTGACATTTCTGTCTTTGTAAAGTATGGAATGATGAAGGACGAGAAGTTTAACGAGAAGGTAAACGACATTTGCTTGTTCAAAATTGTTGATGGCTCGAATAAGACGCTTAAGGAGTTGACTGACGGAAAGGATACTGTCAGATATGCAAAGGACAAGGTAACTCAATCAGCTTACATTGACATGGCTCAGAAGCAAGGATTTGATGTAGTAATTCTTGATGAAGAGATTGACAACAATTTTATTTCTTTCTTAGAGTATAAGCACAACGATGTTAAGTTCATGCGTGTTGATGCAGATATTTCTGGCGAAGAAGGTGATGAAGATACTAAGAATAAGTACCAGGATTTTTTCAGAAGCGCGCTTTCAGATGATAAGATAGATGTATCTGTTATGGCTCTTGGAGATGATGCTCTTCCAGCAGTAATTAGAGAGACGGAGGAAGCAAGACGCATGGCAGAGATGCGTAAGCAATTCGAGAAGATGAGAACAGGGGATGAGAACGATCCTTATAAGGATTTGGATTCTATATTCCCGATTAAGAAAGATTTGGTTTTAAATACGGATAGCCCTTTGATTTCTAGACTTTTCGCTCTTCATGAGATGGGATCAAAAGATGAAGAGTGTAATCGACTCGCGCTTCATGTATTCGATCAGGCTAGACTTGCTCATGGTTCTTTAGATAGTGAAGGTTTGAAGCGATTCTTGGAATTCAATTCAAATATATTGTCTAAAAACGCAGAAAACATGTGACATGTCTCATTACGTGAGATACTATATATCATTACTAATTTTTTGGAGGAAAAACAATGTCTCTTTCAGTACGCAGAGTTCTATCGGAGAAGAAGGAAGCTTTTGCTGTAGAAGCAAGAGGAATACTAAAGGATATCAAGACTGACCTTGGTATTGACGGTATCGTATCAGTAAGAGTAATTAATCGATACGATGTATCGGGATTATCTGATGATGAATATAAGCAAGCGCGAGAAGTAGTTTTTTCAGAACCTCCAGTTGATTATGTCTATGATGAGAAGGTTGATTTATCAAAAAGCTGTTATGTGCTGATTATTGAGGCATTGCCAGGCCAGTATGACCAGAGAGCCGATTCTGCCGCTCAATGTACTCAGTTCCTTACTCAGAAGGAAAGACCTCTTGTTAAAACTGCAAAGGTCATAGCTTTCTACGGAGTTCTTGATGATGAGCAGAAGCTTAAGATCGAAAAGTATTTGATTAATCCAGTTGATTGTCGAAAAGCATCAGAAGAGAAGCCAGAGACTCTCGAAGATAATTTTGATGTACCATCGGAAGTATCGACCATTGAAGGTTTCACTACAATGAGTGAATCTGAGCTTTCTAGCCTTCGAGTAGATATGGGTCTTGCTATGAGTGATGCCGATATTATTTTTACTCAAAAGCATTTCATTGAAGAGAAAAGAGAGCCTACGGTTACAGAAATTAGAGTTTTAGACACATATTGGTCTGACCATTGCCGTCATACAACTTTCCTAACAGAGTTAACAGATATTAAATTTGAAGGTGATGACGCCCTTACACAAGAGATTAAAGCTACTTTTGATGATTACATCTTATCTCGAAAGGACCTATATGCTGATCGCTTATCATCAAAGAGAATCTGTTTGATGGACCTAGCTACTCTTGCCATGAAGAAGCTTAAGAGAGACGGAAAGCTTACTGACTTAGATGAGAGTGAAGAAATAAATGCTTGTTCCATCAAGATAAGGATTCAAGTAAATGGTGAGGACAAAGATTACATTCTTATGTTTAAGAATGAGACTCATAACCATCCTACTGAAATTGAGCCATTTGGTGGTGCTGCTACTTGCCTTGGCGGAGCTATCAGAGACCCACTTTCTGGTAGATCTTATGTTTACCAAGCAATGCGTGTAACAGGAGCTGGAGACCCAACAATTCCAGTATCTATGACACTTAAAGGCAAACTCTCTCAGAAGAAGCTAGTTAGAACTGCTGCTGCTGGTTATAGTTCATATGGAAACCAAATTGGTCTAGCTACTGGTCAGGTTGAAGAGATTTATCACCCAGGTTATGTTGCGAAAAGAATGGAAATAGGCGCTGTTATTGGTGCAGCTCCAGCAGAGAATATTGTAAGAGAAAGACCAATCCCTGGAGATATAGTTGTTCTTCTTGGTGGTCGCACAGGTAGAGATGGAATCGGTGGCGCAACTGGTTCTTCTAAGGCACATGATGAGAAGTCAGTACTAACATGTGGCGCTGAAGTACAGAAGGGTAATCCTCCAACGGAAAGAAAGATTCAACGTCTATTCCGCGATCCAGAAGTAACAAAGCTTATTGTTCGGTGTAACGATTTTGGTGCTGGTGGTGTATCTGTTGCTATTGGTGAATTAGCTGATGGCCTTAGAATTAATCTGGACGTAGTTCCAAAAAAGTATGCTGGTCTAGATGGAACTGAAATCGCTATTTCAGAGTCACAAGAGCGTATGGCTTGTGTAATTCATGCTACTAACAAGGATAAGTTCTTAGCTTTTGCGGACAGAGAAAATCTTGAAGCTGTTGTAGTTGCAGAAGTTACTGAAGAACCCAATATGGTAATGAACTGGAATGGTAAGTCTATTGTTAATCTCTCTAGAGCTTTCATTGATACTAATGGCGCGAGTCAATTTGCAAAGGTAACAGTTCCAGCATTTGATGGTTCTAAGGCTTATCTTGATAGCTTAAATGATTCGTTTGTTGAGAACGATTTTGCTTCTTCGTTGAAGAACTCGTTATCGACATTAGAAGGATGCTGTGAAAGAGGTTTAATTCAAAGATTTGATTCTAGTATCGGAGCAGCTACTGTTATCATGCCTTATGGAGGCAAGAATCAGAATTCTCCAGAAGAGGGAATGGCAGCTAAGATTCCTTTGGATAATGGATTCACCAAGAATTGCTCTGTTATGACATATGGATTTGATCCTTATTACACAGAGTGGAATCCTTATTGTGGCGCTTATCATTCTGTTTTAGAGAGCTTACTAAAGATTCTTGCTATGGGTGTTGATCCGCTGAGCGCTAGACTTACTTTCCAAGAATATTTCGAAAGAATGTCTTCAGATGTTGCATGGAGCAAACCTCTTTGTGCACTCCTTGGTGCTTACAAGGCACAACTAGATTTTGGTACAGCGTCAATAGGTGGAAAAGACTCTATGAGCGGTTCATTTAATGAGCTTCATGTACCGCCGACTCTTGTTAGCTTTGCTGTTGGTATGAGCATATCAGATAAGTTAATTACTTCTACTCTTAACGGAAGTGGAGTGAAGCTATATTATGTCAAGATCGCAAGAGATGGAAAAGGCGGATACAACAAAGATCATGCTTTAAGAGTAATCAAGTGTGTTAAGGAACTAATCAGTCGTGGTCAACTAAAGAATGCTTCTGTAGTTCGTAGTTCTGGTATTGCTACTAGAGTCGCTCAGATGTGTTTTGGTAATGGTCTTGGATTTAGATTTGATGAGTCTATTCAAATTGAGAATCTATTCAATAAGTCATTGGCTACAATGATTCTTGCTGTTGAGAATGACGGAAATGCTATAGATAAGCTTGAGACCTGTGGAGCTAAGTTCCTTGGAACTACCACAGATGATGGCCAATTCACCTATGGTAACCAATCACTTGAAGCAAGCAAAGCTCTTGAAGCATTTTACTCTAAGCTTGAACCTATTTTCACTACTAAGGCAACTCCAGCTGACATGCCATGTTCTATTGAGTTATTTAATACCAGTAAAACGTTTAAGGCTTCCCCAAGTGTTTTAAAAGGAGTAAAGCCAAGAGTAGTAATTCCTGTATTCCCAGGTACTAACTGTGAATATGATTCAGCTAGAGCATTTGAACGTGCTGGTGGTGTGGCAGATGTCTTCGTAATTCGTAATAAGAATGAGCAAGATATCGTTGAGTCTTTGCAGACTTTGGCTAAGAAGATTAAGAACAGCAATATTGTAATGCTACCTGGCGGTTTCTCGGCTGGAGATGAGCCAGAAGGTTCTGGAAAGTTTTTTGCTGCTGCATTTAGGAATCAATATGTTACTGACGCAGTTAGAGATTTGCTATTTAATCGTGACGGATTGATGCTTGGTATATGTAATGGATTCCAATCTTTGATAAAACTTGGGCTTGTTCCATATGGTGATATTAAGAAACTTGAGAGTGATAGCCCAACTCTAACGTTCAATAATATTGGTCGCCACCAAAATATGTATGCATCAACTATGGTTATGTCCAATAACAGCCCTTGGTTAATGAATACTAAGCCTGGTGAGATTTATGAAATCCCTATTTCTCATGGTGAAGGTAAGTTCGTAGCTGATAGTAAGCTAGTTGAGGACCTTGCTAAGAACGGACAAATAGCAACTTGCTATGTTGACTTTGATGGTAACCCAAGTTCTGATACAGCATTCAATCCAAATGGTTCAGTTTGCGCTATTGAAGGAATTGTTTCTCTAGATGGGCGTGTCTTTGGAAAAATGGGACACAGCGAGAGATATGATATTGATTTATGTAGGAACATTCCTGGTAACAAGGATCAGAAGATCTTTGAATCTGGAATCTCTTACTTCATGTAATCATGTCAAGAGAAGAAGTCATATCAATTATTAAGAGCAATAGCATTCTGCCCGATTCTAAATTTGGGCAGAACTTTCTTTGCGATGATTCTGTTATCGAAGATATTATAGAAATCAGCGGTGCTTGCCCTAACTCTAATGTTTTAGAAATAGGACCCGGAATTGGTGCGCTTACAAGACAGTTATGCCTAATGAATAAGAATAATAACTCTGACATGAGGATTTATTCCGTCGAGATTGATAAGAGGTTAGCATCATTTTTGCAAGACGATGAGGAGATTTCTCAATATTCTAAGGTGATTTGCTCAGATTTTTTGAAGCTTCCTCAAGATTTGATAGATTGTAGTATTGATTATATTCTAAGCAATATTCCGTATTACGTTATGACTTCAATTATTAAGAAGCTAATTATTGATTATCCTGAGTCAAAGCAAATGACATTGATGATTGAAGATGATGCATTTGCTCGAGTTGATGCAAAGCCTTCGACAAAGCAATATGGTCCGCTCTCAGTTTTTTGTTCGAATTATGGTATTGTTCGAAAAGAATTTGTCGTTGATTCTTCTCGTTTTTATCCTGCGCCTCATACAACTTCATGTGTAATTACATTGAAGAAGAGAATTGATTCGCGCATTATAAGTCCTGACTACTATGATTTTGTAGAAGCAGCCTTCTCTAAACGAAGAAAGACCCTTCAGAACTCCTTAAATGAGTATTTCGCTCGAAAAACTCCAAGCGTCAGTCTCTCTGATGCACTTTTAGCTTTAGAACTTGATGGTAGAGTTCGTAGCGAAGCTGTCAGTCCTGAGCAATTTGTATTTCTGTTTTGTATGCTTTATCAGTGAGAGAGTATTAATTGTTAAATATTATTATGCTAAATCAATAGAATTATCGGTGTATTCTCGTAGACTGTTGTGTATAATGAACAAAGAATGACGAAAGGATACTTATTATGAAAATCATTAAGCGCTTGTTTGTTTCCTTATTAGTAGTAGTTATGCTGGTTTCATTCACAGGAGTTGGAACTGTAATTGCTTATTCATCCGAGGTTGGTGTTGATAGTCGCATTAGCGAACCTATTATTAGTGTAAATAATGCATCTGTTAGTCAAATCAATAGTTTTGTTGAAAGACTTTACACATATTGTCTTGGAAGAGGATCAGATCCGACTGGTATAGCTCATTGGTCTAATCTATTATCCTCTGGTCAATATGATGGAGCAAATACAGCAAGAGGATTCTTCTTTTCGCAAGAGTTCATAGACAGAAACCTAGACTTAGAAGAGTATCTTACTACTCTGTACCGTGTATTCTTCAACAGAGGGCCAGATAATCTCGGTATGTGCAATTGGATTAATCAAGCTTTTAATGGTTACTCATATCAAGAAATACTCGAGTGTTTTATTAATTCAACAGAGTGGGCTAATACATGCTTGCAATATGGGATTATCTCTGGAGGAAGTGCTACTCCGAATAATGCAATTTATACCGTTGATTCTGGTATTAGTTCTTTTGTAAATAGGTTGTACTCTGGTGTTCTCTCAAGAGAAGCTGATCCTGATGGTTACTCATACTGGTGCAATAGACTTGCTACTATGGTGGATACAGGAAGCGAAGCAGCATATGGATTCATTTTTAGTACCGAATTCCAAAATAGATTTGCTTCTATGACCAATGAGGAGCGCGTTAATACTTTCTATAATGTTTTTTTAGGACGTGGTGCTGATCCTGAAGGTTTTGCTCATTGGAACACTCTTTTACAAAGTGGTGGTACATTGACTGACTTATTCAACGGATTTGTTGATTCCCAAGAGTTTGCATCAATTTGTGCTAACGCCGGTATTATGGTTAGACGAACTTACGTAACTCCGATTCAAAGCCCCGTCCAGACTTATGTAATAAGAGTAAATAACGATCAATATGCAATTGTATCTGGATACTTCGATGTCGCAGGCGAGAATAATGTGTTTAGTCAGACAAATGCATTACGACAGTCACTTGGACTCTCTCCTTTAGTAATGACAGAACAGATGCAGAGAATTGCGCGATATAGAGCTGCTGAGTTAGCATATAGTTATCAAAGCAATCACGATCGACCTAACGGAGAACCCTGGTCAACGCTATATCCAATTGGATATTCAGGTGAGAATATTATGTGCGGATATGTTAATGATGGTTCCTTGTTTCCATCTAGTGTGATTTATCTGTTATGGCATAATTCTCCAGAGCACTATAATAATATGGTTGATTCTAGATTCCAAAATATCGGAGTTGGTGTTTTTGTATTTCTCAATGAATCATATGCAGTTCAGAGTTTTCAAGGATAAATAGAGTATTATTAAAATAAGCCGTTATAGAAATATAACGGCTTATTTTTTTTCGATGACTACCTTAATCTTGATAAATTGTTATAATGAAATGGAAATATTGTAAGATGAGGATAAAATGAGAAAATCTAACACTGATACACTATTAGGAAAGTATTCCGATTCGGATTTTAGGAACAAGAAGAAGACTAAGAGCGCTCCTTTGATGGCTACTTATGAGCAACGTTATAAGGGAAATAGTCTAGCAAAGGTAGTTACTGAGAAAAAATATGTTCCAACTTTAGATGAGAAGATTAAGCAAAGAAATTTTACAGAAGAACATTCTAAAAGTCCTATCAAAGTTCATGTAGAAATAGGTGGAAATCATTACTTACTAAGTGCTACTGATGATATGAGTGAGGCAAGAATTCGTAAGATAGCTTCGGTTGCTAATGAATTGTTGACTTCTACTCTAGATAACAACCCTGGACTAACCAATTCCAAGGCGGCAATTCTTGCTCTAATTGATTGCTGTGATCAGTTGCTTTCTGAGAAGGAGCAATGCAATAATTTCAGAACAGATTTGATGTATTATCAGCAACAATACTTGCTGGATAAGCAAAATGAGAGCAAGAATCCTACTCCTGTAGAGTTGCTTGTATCTTCGAAAGGTAAAGATAATAAAGATGAGTAGAATTGAATTAATGGCTCCCGCTGGATCCTATGAAATACTAGAGAAGGCAATTGACGCTGGAGCAGATGCTATATATCTTGGTCTCGGCGCATTTAATGCACGAATTAACGCGGATAATTTTACGTTATTGCAATTACAAGATGGTTGTCACTATGCACACAGAAGAAGTTCTAAGGTTTATCTTACGCTCAATACTCTTGTGAATGACTATGAGATTGATGATGCTATTACAACTGCTGTGTCAGCATATGAAGCAGGAGTTGATGGTTTTATTGTTCAGGATATTGGTTTAGCTAATAAGCTTAAGTCTTTGTATCCTGACTTCAATATAATTGCTAGTACTCAAATGAACGTTTTTTCCTCAGATCAGTTTAAGTCACTTAAGGAGAATGGATATTCTCGAGTTGTTCTCCCTAGAGAGTTATCGTTGTCTGAGATTAGAGAGAGAACAAAAGTAGCTAAGAGATATGGTCTTGAGACTGAAGTTTTCGCGCATGGCGCTGTATGTGTTTGTGCTTCTGGATTGTGTTTATTTAGTAGTATGAATAAGAGTGGATCAAGAAGTGGAAATCGCGGCTTATGTGCTCAACCTTGTCGTCAGCAATACTCGCTAGTCTCTAATGAAGGCATTCTTAAAACTGGACATCTTCTTTCTCCAAAGGATAGGTCCATCATTCCATATCTTTCAGATATTATTGCTTCTGGAGTTTCATCTTTGAAGATTGAGGGAAGAATGAGAGATGTAGATTATGTTGTTTGTGCTACGAAAGCATATAGAAAGCTAATTGATGCTTACTATGATGGCTTGCTTTCAAATGAGCTATGCGATGAGGTTATGAATGATTTACTCGTATCTTTCAATAGAGGCGGAAGCTTTACGTCACAGTATCTCGACAGCAAAAAGTCACCAAACTTTTTGTCTGGTGAATATGTTGGCAAGTATGGTCTAAGGCTAGGCATTGTATCTTCAACAGACTCGAAAAAAGGAACTATCACTTTCACATACGATGAATCTCTACCTATGCCTTCTAAAGGCGATTATCTATCGATTCGCAATAAGACAAATGAGATTTGTTCTTTTCCAATAGGAAAGATTCATAGTATGCCTAAGAGCTTAAGTGTCAAAGGTCTTCATCCAGAGCAAATTGATAAGATTTCGGGAAGACCAGATGTCTTTTTAATGAGTCATTCTGAGTTTGCTATAGTAAATCGTGAGGATTTAAGGAAGACACATATTGATTTGTCTGTTGACTCCCGTGATCCTAATGTATTAAGAGTAAATGCTAGAGTCAATTCAGGAATGATTAAGGAGACTTTTCAAGAGTCTACATATCCTATGGATGATTCTTTTACTGGAAGTCCTTTGTCTTTTGATAGAGCTGCAGAACAACTTAAGAAGATGGGTGATACACCATTTATTGTCGATAATGTTTTCTTTGTTTCTGATAGTCCAATTATGTGTAAAGTTAGCGAGATTAATGAACTCAGACGTCAATTGGCTGATGAACTCATATCGGAAATAGACTTTGTGACCGATCATACAGCTGCAATCCCAGAGGCAGTTTTTGAGAGTCAAGTAGTTGATAGTGATGAAGTTTCTAAGAATGCTGTAAATAGAATGTATTACTATCCTTCAGTTAGATCGATTGATAGATCTCTTGAGCAAGAGGACGCTGATATATATGCCTTTTCGATATATGACTTACTTGATAAAGGCGCTAGTAAAAGAATTCAAGAATTCTTAGACTCTAATGAGTATTCTTTTGCTATAGTTCTTCCTGACTTTAGCCACGATAATTGCTCCGATGCTTTCTTTGATATATTAAGAACTTTCAAGGAGAAGTACGATGAAAGGTTTGATGCTATTATCGATTCTCGTTCTTTTGCGTCCATAGATGACAGTATCTACAATGAATTAGGTGTAAAGCATTTTTTGTCTGGTGGCAGTAACATTTATAATTCTAAGACGCTCAAATTGCTTTCTACTAGAGCTAATGGTGGGTATCTTTCATATGAACTGTCATTTGATGATATGTATAATGTGCTTAAATCATGTAGATCTTCCATAATTGGTAAGTTTACTGTTCTTCTTCATGTTGATGGACAAATTCCTTGGATGCAATCCGATTATTGTCCAACCGGTCGACATCAGAGTAATTGTACTTTGTGCTTGCAAAAGCAAACTTACCACTTGGAGTTTGAGAATGATAGAGTGTGTACAATCGCTTCACATCGTGTCGATTGCTCTTCGACTTTATATGGTAGAGCAAAGAATACTCTTGACGACGAGCAAGTTAGTAAGATATCTGAACTAGGTATTGATTTGATTCTTGTTCATTCAATGATTTGAGGTATATATGTCTAGTGATATTGTTCAAGTAAGTTTCGAAAAATGTAATCCAGGCGCTATTGTTCCACAATATGCAAAAGACGGCGACGCCGGTATGGATTTGTGTAGTTGTGAAGATATTACAATACATCCTCAGCAGACGGTTCTTGTACCTGTTGGATTGAAAGTTGCTATTCCATACGGTTATGAGATTCAGATTAGACCAAGAAGTGGCATTTCCCTAAATACAATGCTTAGAATTCCCAATGCTCCTGGTACTATTGATTGTGGGTATAGAAACGAGATTAATGTGATTATGCATAATTCCTCTATTCCATCCTTGAGCGATTCTGATGAAGAGCTTACATTATCTTCAAAAGGATCAAGACATGGCACATATGTAATTCACAAAGGTGATAGAGTCGCGCAAATGGTTCTTGCTAAGGTTAGTTATGTCGATTGGATAGAAGTAGATGATGTATCAAGTATGGGAGAGAACAGAGGCGGAGGTTTCGGTTCTACTGGCATTTAAGGAATTTACATAGTGGAAAGAAGCACTCATTAGTGATAAAATAAACAAGCTTTTTAGAAAAGAGAGGAGGCGGTACTTATGCTAGAGATATACGTTTCAGACGAAATTCAGCAAGCCGGTTCCAAGCTAGTTGGTCGTATCAAGCCAGTAGATAATATCTGTGACGACTGTTGGATAAATATGTATGCCCCAACAGAAGATGAGATTAGTAAAGTTGCTAATGCATTAAAGATTCCAACCGAGTTTATTAGATATCCATTGGATGAGGAAGAGAGACCACGTATTGACTCTGATGATGATACTGGTGATGTTCTTGTCATTGTCGACATTCCTTTTCCCAAAAAAGAGAATAACGACGTAATTAAGTATGAGACAGCTCCTTTAGGAATCATTATTTCTAAGAAGACTATTGTTACTGTATCTATGAGGAAGGCAACTATGCTTGACCAATTCATCGATAACAGAGTTCGTGACATGATTGTCTCTTATAGAACAAGATTTACGATTCAGATTCTTTTTGCGGTTGCTAAGGACTATTTGAAATTTCTTCGTTTCATTGACCGAAATGTTGATGGAGCCGAGAAAGGTCTTGCTGCTTCAATCAGTAATTCAGATTTATATAAGATGCTTCAACTAGGTAAATCCCTTGTATATTTTTCTACCTCCTTGAAATCAAATGAGGCTGTTCTTGAGAAACTCATGAGAGGTCGTACGGTTAAGCAATATGATGAGGATGAAGACTTACTTGAGGACGTAATTATCGAGTATAAGCAGGCACACGAGATGGCAGATATTTATGCAACTATTGTTAATGGAACAATGGATGCTTATGCTTCAATTATTAATAACAATATGAATGTAATAATGAAGATTCTTGCTGCTGCTACTATTTGCCTTACTATTCCAACGGTATTTACAAGTTTTTTTGGACAGAATTGTCCTATGCCTTGGGATGTAGAGTTCGCTTCAAATCCTTGGGCCTTCATTACATTGACACTTGTATCTATTGTTAGCATAGCTATAAGCTTTTTCATTATGAAGAAGAAAAAGATGTTCTAATGAGTACGGGGTTTATTAAGAAGCAAGGTTCTTCGTTAACCTTCAATAAGTTGGTCGTTAGGATTACATTGTTGCTTAGTTCTCTTGCAGCAATTGGAATTGCTTTGATTATTCTGACAGTGTTATCTTCTAACCGATTGATGAGTGTTAAGGGAAGCGAGATTAGCAATGTACCCTCAAATGTTCTGCCTTCTTATTCGACTGTTAGCTTTGAATCTTTTGATGGACAGACAAATCTTTCAGGATGGTTCTTTAACTGTGGCGACTCTAATCCAATAAGTACAATCATAGTTGTTCACGATTCTAGTTCTAATCGTCTTCAATTTGGAGTTGAGATGATTGACTTAGTTGAGCAATTCCTGTCGAGTAAATATAACGTTTTTTTATTTGACCTACGTAACTGTGGCGAGTCCGGTGGAGATATTACCGGTTATGGTTATCTTGAATGGCAGGATGTTCTTGGAGCAATTAGTCAAGTGAAGAAGATATCCGTTACTACGGATGTAATATTGTATGGAATAGGAACAGGTTGTTCTGCAAGCATTATTGCTTATGACAAGCTTCCATTGGCGAATAGCAGCGAGACGGACCTTCTTGAGTATTCCGATAGAATTCTCGACTTAGGTTTCGATCGTGGATATATCAAAGGTATGATACTTGATTCTCCAGCAAAAAACTCAGATGATTATATTCGACCCTATGTATCTCAGAATGAATTCCTAGGTCAACTAACTCAGTTTTTTGTCCCTTACGCGATTAGAGTTTCAGCTGAAGAGCCTTCTTCAATAAATCTAGTTGCCGAGATATCTCGAATTCCTGTTCCCGTATGTATATTGTACGGTGGTCATGATAGCTTTATTGGAGCTGATAGAATTGAGCAATTGGTAAATGAGAGATATGCTTTGAATGCGAACATCACAATGGATGTTATGATTCCTGGCGCGGGATACTTGGAGTCTTATACGACAAGTCCTGAAGTTTATAGTGATGTAATCATGCAATATTTAAGTGACTATTTTGGATAGTGTTGTAGAAGGGAATATGAGCTTGAAAAACGATAAAGTTGTAATTCTTGGAATTGAAACCTCCTGTGATGAGACTGCTTGTTCTATTGTTTGTAATGGAAGAGAAGTATTAAGTAATGTAATAGCTTCACAAGCTGATTTTCACGAGAAGTACGGAGGCGTTGTGCCTGAATTAGCTTCCAGAATGCATGTTGATGCTGTTTTCTCAGTTATAAGTGAATCCTTGGATTTAGCCGGATTAACTCTAGACGATGTTGATGCTGTAGCGGTTACTTATGGTCCTGGTCTTGTTGGAGCCCTGTTAGTTGGCTTATCAGCTGCAAAGGGATTATGCGAAGTGACTGGACTACCACTTGTTGGTGTTAATCACGTTAAAGGTCATATTGCAGGCAATTATATTAGTCATGGAGATCTTAGGCCTCCTTTTATCTGTTTATGTGTAAGTGGTGGTACTAGCGCTATTATTCAAGTTGATGACTATTGTAGTATGAAGTATCTTGGTAGAACAAGAGACGACGCTGCTGGAGAAGCGCTTGATAAGATTGCTAGAGTTATTGGTCTCGGGTATCCCGGCGGACCAAAGATGGATAAAGCAGCCATTGGGGGAAATTCGGAAGCATATACTTTTTCGAGAACTCATATGCTGGATACTTTGGATTTCTCATTTAGTGGTATAAAGACTTCAGCGCTCAATCAACTTAATGAGCTAAAAATGAAGGGCGATGGATTTAATCTTGCTGACTTTGTCGCCTCTTATCAGCAACATATCGCGAATGAATTAGTCAGAAATACTATCAAGGCTGTTGAAAAAACTGGAGTAAACACTATATGTTTAGCTGGAGGTGTTAGTGCAAACTCGTTCTTGAGACGGGAGATAGATAGAGAGTGCGAGAATAAGAATATTCGCGTTTTCTATCCGGATTTGAAACTATGCACAGATAATGCTGCAATGATTGCATCGGCTGGTTATTTTGAGTATATTAATGGGAAGAGAATGGATTTGAGTTTGAATGCAATTCCATCTTTGTCTTTGGAAGAATAAGGATTGGGTAGTACTAAATGGCAATTACAAAGGGAATTAAGTTAGTCGCGGAGAATAGAAAAGCATTTCATGATTACTTCATTGAAGAGAAGTATGAGTGTGGAATTGTCCTTTCGGGCACAGAAGTCAAGAGCTTAAGACAAGGCAAAGTTAACCTAAGGGATAGTTATGTTACTATTAAAGAAGGTGAGTTATGGCTTATAGGCGTTCATATTAGTCCTTACGAGATGGGTAATAGATTTAATCTTGACCCTATGAGATCTAGAAAACTACTAATGCATAAGAGTCAGATAATTAAGCTTTACTCAACTGTTAAGCAAGATGGTTTGACATTAGTGCCAACAAAATGCTATTTTTCAAATGGAAAAATTAAGGTAGAGATAGGTCTTGCTCGAGGAAAGAAGAATTACGATAAAAGAGATGTTCTGGCCGAGAAGCAAGCAAAGCGAGATATTGACAGGGCACTTAAGAATAAAAACAGATAGTCAAGATAAAAGGTGATATAACATGGTCAAGAAGTCTGAGACTAAAAAAGCTACAAAAGTATTAAAAAGGAAGATATCAGTCTTCTATTTAGTTGGTTCGATAGTGTTATGGTTGCTCACCATTAGCTGGATGATTATGATATTCTCACTATCTTCAGAACCTGGAGATGCATCTTCCGTTAGAAGCTTAGTATATACTAACGCTATAAATAGTCTGTTTGGGTTATCTCTATCAAACGAATTGATAAGAGTATATGCTCATATTGGAGAATATGCTTTTCTATCTTTAATTACATTTTTATCGTTGAGATTTACAAATTTGATTTCTCCCAATATCTCATATTCTGAAGCTCCTATAAAAATGATCAAGTCTGATAATGAGGTATTAATTCTTACTACCCTTTGGATTTGCGCCTTGTATGCTGTTACAGATGAATATCATCAAATTTTTGTTGATGGACGTTATGGCTCAATAATAGATGCATTTTATGATTTAATTGGTATTTTTATTGTTTTAATCATTATTAGATTGTTTTATTCGATAAGTCTTAGCATTAAAGGTAAGAAGGAAGTTCGATACGAATAAATACTTCGAAAAGATAGTAAAAAAATGGTGTAGTCAATAACTACACCATTTTCGATTCAGAAGTAATTCTTCATCATGAGTAAGTAGTATCCGATTCATAATCATTATCTACTACACAAATGTAACTCACACCTCGATTGACTTCCACAATATCACCATCCATGTTGTAAATTGTGATAGGATCGTTAGGTGTAGGCTTAGTCCAAGTAATTGGTACCATTTGACCTTGGGAAGCATATAAACCATTTCCACCAGACTGTAAGTAAGCATCAATTGTACCGTCGCCATGAGGTTGAATATCAGCGAATAGAACAATTACATTTGTAACTGCAACTTGATTGCCGGAAGTCTCATCAATCTGAGCTTCTCCGCCATACTGAGTCTTGTAATATATGAAGAATTCAGGGTCATAAGTAAACAAAGCATCATCATTTGTAGCTGAGAAGAAAACATTCAAAGTCGTACATGGGCTTCCGTTCTCAATATCAACAGAATTATCAGGAACAAAATTGAATAGCAATGGAGTCTCACCAACCCTATCTATATTAAAGTAGTCAATAGCAGCAGATATATGCTCACCATCAGAAACAGCTGTATGCTCTCTTGATCTAAGAGACAACCAAGTGGAGTCTCTCCAGAAGAATAGTCCTTCACCAAGAACAACTGGTCCGTTAGCAGAGGAATTAGAATCAGCACTGCAATTGTTTCCATCAACGTGGTCAATTCCAAACTCAGTTAGATGATCTGGAACACGCGCATTTCTTCCATAATGGATAAAAATTGAGTTTGTTCCCGCCGCAAGATCAGAAGAGATAACACGTGCACTTCTTAACGACCCTACCTCAGGAACAGTATTAACATCAGCGAAAAGAGCTAGTAAACGAGTTTGTCCGCCTTCGGTTTCATACTCATAAATGGCATCCGCTTCACTAATACCTCTTTGTGGCAGAGCATTATAGCAATTGTTGATAACGATAGCAACACTTCTCATACCCTCATTCTCCGGATCCATTAACTGAAGTCCTGTCAAAGGATTAAGAGCGTTTGGATTCGATGGGTCATATAAGCCGTTTATTGTATCTACAGTCGTACTCGTAGGTTGCGTAGTAGTTTGTTCTGTTGTTGTTAATTCTGTTGTTGTCTCTGAAGGCTTCTCTTTCTTCTTACAAGCACTTGCACCAAGTAGCAATGAGAATACTAGAAAAGTTGCAATAATACGTCTAGTCTTCATTTTAATCTCCTAGAATAGAATTTGTGCCAAAATATGACACAGACAGATTATAGCATTATTGATTTATGTCTGCATTTGTTAATTTTATAGCTCGTGCTATAATACATAAGTATTTTAAGTTTAAGAGGTGTATCTAATGGACAGAAATAGTTCAAATTCGCCTGTTTCAACGCAAGCGACACCAAAGAGAAAGGGGAAAGTAAAGCAGATATTCATTAGAATAATTTGCTCGATTCTCGGTCTTTGCCTTGGTTTTTTCATCTATGCTTATAAAGTCCTTGATGGATTTCAATATGTATTTACTCCTATTGTGTCCGAGGAGGAATACGATACGATCGAATTAACAGGTGATGGCAGTTTAACTGGTGGTGATGTTACTTCAAGTTGGGCTGATGGCGGTCATACTCGCGTCTATGTAGACCCAAATCATCCAATCATTCAAGTAGACCAGATTGATGCTGATGTAGAAAACATTTTGGTTTTTGGTGTCGACTCGAGAGGAACAGATGATTATCAATGTAGGACCGATGCAATGATGGTTGTATCGATCAATAAGAGTGACGATACTATTAAATTAACTTCACTTATGAGAGATACAGGCGTATATATTGGTGATACAGACGAGACATCCTCTTCGTCACTTGATAAGCTTACTCACGCTTACTATTATGGCGGAGTAGGACTGATGATTAATACGATTAATCGTAACTTCGGATTAGATATTCAAAGATTTGTAATGCTTGATTTCAATAGTGCTGCAGCTATTATTGATTTAGTTGGCGGTGTAGATATTGATGTGTCTGCTGACGAGATTAAGTATGCAAACATTAATATCACTGAGCAAAATGCGGTATCAGGTTCAACTGCTAGTCTAATAACTGTAAGTGGAACGCAAACATTATCTGGTGTTCAAGCAATTGGGTGGTCAAGAATTCGATATTTGGATTCTGACTTTGTGAGAACATCTCGTCAAAGAACTGTTGCCTTTGCATTAATTACGAGAGTCGCTTCTATGGGAAGGCTTGAGCAATTAGCTTTAATAGAGAATTCAGCTGGGATGTTTGAGACAAATATGACAACGATGGATTTGGCTCGTTTGGGTCTAGATGCTATTGGTGGAGCGGGTAGTATTTCTCAATACAGAGTTCCAGAAGATAACATGTATTCAGTACAACCTGATCCTTGGATGATGATCGTTAGTTTTGACGTTCAACTTCCGGCATTACATTCGTTCATTTGGGAGGACAACTAATGAGTAAGACAGTATCTTCATGCTTGTGTGAGACAAATCAAGTTCCAAATCAACCACAAGAGAATGTGTTTTTTCATACCTTATACAGAACTCAAGCTGATTTTCCGAATGAATTCTTAAGAACTGCACGATCAACATCTCCTATTCAAATTTGTGCCTTATTTTCAGTAATAGGTCCAGATAATCTTGGAGCTGTGCTTAATTTAGAGCTTAATAAAGAGTTAACTACGATTGTTGCAGCTTCATCTAATAGACCTGTCCTTGATTTTGAATCTTTTTCGAACCAAGTTATTAACGTACTTAATCTAAAGGTTTGTAATTTTGTAATTAGTAAGGGTGGAACTCCACTTAAAGTATCTATGACTATGCTAGTTATTGAAGGTGACACTTTAAGGGTAATTTCAGTAGGAAATACTAAAGCAGTTCTAATTCGTGACAATAGAATAATGTCTCTCACCGAAGAGCAAACTGTAGCACACAGATATGTTCAAATGGGTGCAATTACTGCAGAACAGGAAAAGAATCATCATGAGAGCATGAATTTAACTCAATATCTTGGTAAGCTCCCTCAAGATGGTCCAGTTCTAGCTGACAAGCAAGTTCATTTGAAGTTAAAAGACAATGATGAGTTATGCTTGATGGGTTTGGGATTATCTAAGAGCTTGCCTGCTCAGATGAGAAACATGATTCTCGTACGTCCTACATCTACTGAAGTTAAGGTTAGGGAGTTAATTAATTCTGCATATCAGTATGGAATTATGAGTGGCTTAACAGTTATTATTACGAAGGTTGAGTCCACTTTTCTATTACCTGGTGATGCTTATTTTGCTGGAGCTCAAGTTCCTGTTCAATCAAATCCATATGTTAATCCTATGGATGAGACCAAACCATATGCTGGTGAGGTTGATGATAACTACGACTCTCAGGGAGATACTACGGTAGTAAATACAGGGGATTACAAGGCGTACAAAGATAGTAATGAGGATAGTGAAGCAATGGATGGTAAGAAAAAGAATAATGAGAAACTTTGGAACATTCTATATCCGATTATCTTCTTTTTAGGATTTACTATTCTAGGTTTTGGATTAATGTTTGTTGCATACAATATTACAGATTTGATTGACTTTTCAAAAGAGACTAAAGAAACAGATGAGCAAGCTCAGTCCGTTATGTATGTTGTAAGTGATAATACTCCATTGTTTGCTTCGGATTCTGTAGAAAGTACTGTACTATCTAATCTAATGAGAGGCGAGTCACTAATTATTGTCTCTCAAGATGATACTTTCTCTAATGTTATTACAACAAATAACATAACTGGATACGTATTAACTGCACAGATCTCTACTGAAGATCCAACAATTAATGAGACACTTCCAATAGTTGAGAGCGAAGTTACTCCAGTTGCAACTGAGTCTCAAGATTCTGACGTTCCGCCTGTGTCTGATTCAACAACTGTTGAGTCTACATCAGAGACTGTTCAACAGACGACAACAACAGCAGCAACGACAACAACTGAGTCTACTTCGGAAGAAACTACTGAAGAGACAACCTCTACTACTGAGTTGGAAGAAACTACTATTGAGAGTTCTCCTACTACTGTTTCTGAGCCTGATTAATCTCTAAATTTTCGAGCAAAACAAAAGGTCTGAGAATAATCACTCAGACCTTTATTATTGCGTTATTCTTTTATTAGAGCTTAAACAGCTCTTTGTATAATGCTTTAACTGCATATGAGCAATAAGCTTCGGATACACCAAACATTAACGAAATTTCGGATGCCCCTTGGTTAACTATCTTTAAGTTAATTCCAGCATTTCCTAGTGCCGATGCAGCTCTTGCCATGATACCTACAGAGTTAGCCATAGCTTGACCAACAATCATTACGATAGCTAAGTCCCTTTCTACATGGACACTCTCAACACTAAGTTCACTCTTAATGCGAGATACAATGATTTGCTCTTTTTCAGGTGTAAAGTACTTCTTTCGTACAATTAAAGTAACAGAATCAATGCCAGATGGTATGTGCTCTATTGAAACACCTTCCTGAGCAAATATAGTAAGCAGTCCTAGAAGAAAACCTACTTGTCTATTCATCAAGTACTTATTGATTGTAACTGTGCAAAAACCTTTCTCACCAGCAATACCTGTTACGAGTGAATCATAATGGGTTCTCTTCGAAACAATCGTCGTTCCTTTAGCAGAAGGATTATTTGTATTCTTAATATTTACAGGAATACCACGCTTGTAAACAGGGAATAGTGCTTCCTCATGAAGAACTGAGAATCCAGCATATGCAAGCTCTCTCATCTCATCGTAAGTTATTTCAGTAATAGGAAATGGATTCTTCACAATAGAAGGATTAACTGCAAAAACATTATCTACATCTGTCCAATTCTCGTATACTGTTGCCATGACTGCTCCGGCAAGAACGGAACCAGTTATATCTGAACCACCTCTTGAGAAGGTGATGATTTCGCCTTTGCTGTTGTATCCAAAGAAACCAGGGAAGATACACAAAGCATCTTCATTAGCTAGTTTAGCTAGATTCTCATAAGACTCATCAATGATAATGGCCTTTCCAACTTCATCATGTTCTAGAATTAGACCGCAATCTTTTGGATTACAATACTTAGCCTTTCTTCCAATAGAGTTAAGGTAAGCAGCAAGAATTACGGCTGAACAATCTTCACCCATTGCCTTTACGGAATCTAAATATTTTATTTCATCAGTATAAGGGGCGCTAGCAACAGTGCTGATTTTCTTCTTAATGGAATCCATTGCTTCAGAAATACTTAAATCGTTTGCAATAATTTCAAATCTTTCGAATACGGCCAGTAGGGAAGGATTGTAATCCGTTCCAGCTAGTCTCTCTTTGGCCAGGTTAATCAGAAGGTCTGTTACTTTAGAATCGTCGCTATATCGCTTACCAGGAGCGGAAACGACAATAATATGTCTCTCGCTATCTTGATCAATTATGTCACATACTTGCTTGATATGAATTGCATCGGCCAGAGAAGAGCCACCAAATTTTGCAACTTTCATAATTATTCTCCTTATGTAAATATTTCAATTAATAATATCACATGAAGTGATTTTATTTACTTTTAATTCTATATCTTGTATGATTTTTCAAGCGATTAAAATACTAGGAGATATTGATGAATTTTTTCGATTGTTTTAAGCCCGATATAGTGTATAAGTCAGTAATTGATGTCCCTTTTGATGAGTTAAAAGCGAAAGGAAAATCTTGCGTACTATTGGATTTTGACAACACAATTGGACCAGACAGGGCGCTAGAGCCCGATGACTACTCCTTTAGATGTATTAATCTCTTGCGCGAAAAAGGTTTTGATTGTTGCATAGTATCAAATGCTAAGTCAACTCGATCTGCTCATATTGCTGAGGTTCTAGGGGTACCTTGCGTTACTTGTGCCAAGAAACCAGGAACGAAAGGCGTCAAGAACGCGTTAAATATGATGAAAGTTGACGCAAAGAGAGCTGTAATGATAGGCGATCAGATATTTACCGATATATTTGCTGGCAGAAAAAGTGGAATCTATACTATAATGGTTGAGAAGTACCAGCAAAACGAGATTTGGTATGTGGCAATTAAGCGACCATTTGAACGAATTATTAGGTTCTTTGGTGGATTTTAGCTATTTTTCGCTAAATTAGAAAGAAAATTCTTGCAGTATTTACTCTCGTCAAGTAAAATTACAAATTGTTGCAATGTTTTCGCATTATAATGTTTATATTATTATTAAGGAGTATACATATGATCAGTGCAGGTGATTTTAGAAATGGTGTTTGCTTTGAAATGGATGGACAAGTGTTCACAGTTGTTGAGTTCCAGCATGTAAAGCCAGGTAAGGGTTCTGCTTTTGTTAGAACTAAGTACAAGAACGTAAAGACAGGTTCTGTTGTTGAGCGTACCTTCAATCCAAATGAGAAGTTTGAGTCTGCTCAGTTGAACCGTAATGATATGCAATACATCTACGCTGATGGAGATTTGTACTACTTTATGGATCAAGAGACATTTGATCAGAAACCAATTCATAAGGATTCAGTTGGTGATGCAATTAAGTTCCTTAAGGAAGAAATGATATGTAAAGTTCTTTCATATAAGGGTGAGGTTTTCTCAGTTGAGCTTCCTATTACTGTAGATTTGGAGATTACTGAGTGTGAGCCAGGTGTAAGAGGTGATACTACTAACAATGCTTCTAAGTACGCTACTTTGGAGACAGGCGCTGTTGTTAAAGTTCCTCTATTTGTTAATCAAAATGAGATTGTTCGTGTTGATACAAGAACTGGCGAGTATTTAGAGCGCGCTAACTGATACGCGTTTTTCGCTTTGAAAGGATAGGTTATCAATGGCTGATAATTCGGTAACTGAATCAATTAAGGGCGATCGTTCGATGACCCAAGGTTTTGTTGCTCAATATGCGGCTGAGGCTGCGCTTCACATTGAAGGCGTTGCCTATTTGGTGCCATCTTTTGCAGTATCATTAAAAGAATCAGCGGGAGTTGTTCATGAAGGTAAAGGCGTTCGAGTTGTCTTCAATGACAATGATGAAGGTTATGTATCCATCACGATATATCCCGTTGTTTTTTATGGTATGATTATTCCTGAAGTAGCTTGGTCTATTCAAGAGCGAGTAAAAGCTGACGTTGAGCGTTTTACCGGTCTTGATGTAAATACAGTTGATGTTCATGTTTGTGGTGTAGTTGAGAGGCCATCAGTGTCTGATAATTAAGCCTTTCTTGGAGGTGTATTTCTATGCAAATGAATGGTTTCATGAAAGTATTGATGTTTATATATTCGGTTTTGATTGCTTTGCTATCAATTATTCTCGTATATGCATTCATTGATGATGGAATTTTTGCAGATTTGCTTTCACCACTTTCTTCAATAGTAACTAACCCATCTACAAAATATTATTACTTAATTATCCTTTTGCTACTACTTACAGCATCAATATGGTCAATTACATACTGTATTACTTCTGGAAACCTTACGAAGACACGCGTTAGACAATCTGAGATTGGTACCGTAGACATTGGTGCTGACGCGCTTGAGAGCATTGCCTTGAACTCAGCTAAGACTGCGCAAGTTGGTATTAAGAATGCTAGAGTACGTGTTTCACTTGGTAAGTCAGGTTCGATAAAAGTCTATATTTATGCTGCTTTATATTCAAACGTTGAGATTCCTTCTTCTATGTCTAGGGTTCAAGAAAAGGTTAAAAAGGACATTGAGAGATACACTGGCTTAGCTGTTGAGAGCGTGGTCATTAAGGTAAGTAGGGTCGAGCCAATTGTAGCAAAGGTAGACAAGTAATATGGAAAGATTGATTTCTAAAATACTTGATTTAATTGCTAACAAGAAAGCAGGGGCAATTTTAGCCTTTTGTTTTTTTGTTATAGCGTTGCTTCTTTGCATTTTCGGAATTCTTAAGACATTATTTATAGTAATTTTTACTTTGGCAGGTTTTTTCATAGGATCCATAGCATTTAGCGATTCGTCCAAAATTAAGAAGTTCCTTGATAAACTATTGCCTCCAGGGAGAGTTAGATGAGCAGAATTGAAACTAGAGAAAATGTAGTAATTTTTATATATCAAGCTGGTTTTCGAAAAGAACCAGTAGAGGAGCAACTAGCGATATATAAGGAGAATTTCCCATCCGTAGTTGAGGATGCAGAGTATTTTGATCGAGTATGCCTTGGAGTTTTTGCCAGAAAAGAAGAACTGGATGAGACCATTTCTAAGTTTCTTAAGAAGTGGACTCTTAAGCGTCTACCAAGAATTGATTTGGCTATCCTTGAAGCATCTGTCTATGAGATTCAGTTCTATGAAGACATTCCAACTTCTGTAACAATTAATGAGGCTGTTAAGCTCTCGAAGAAGTATGGTACTGAAGATTCCAGCGCTTTCATTAACGGTCTACTATCTTCCTTTGAGAAGAGTTTATGATATGTTTCTCTTTGAGACAGTTACAGAGCTTAATAACTATGTAAACGATTTGCTCTCAGATGACAATGAATTGTCTTCTTTAAGCGTAAGTGGAGAGATTTCTGGTTTTAAAAAGTATCCAAGTGGGCATTGCTATTTTTCTATCAAAGATGATGAGTCTGTAGTATCTTGTGTTATGTTTAGCACAAATGCCTATAGACTCGATTTTGTTCCAACTGATGGTATGTTAGTTAACGTATCAGGAAAAGCAGGTATCTACAGCAAGACTGGTAAGTACCAGCTATATATAAGTTCCATGTCCGTTAAGGGCAAAGGAAATCTGCATGAGCAATATGAGATGTTGTTCAAGAAGCTAACTGTTGAAGGGCTTTTTGACTACTCGCATAAAGTTAAACTTCCACTTCTTCCAAAGCAAATTGGTATTATTTCTTCAAGTGAAGGTGCTGTCATTCACGACATTGTGTTGACTTTGAAGCGTCGAAATCCTCATTTCAGCATAATTTTGTATCCTTGCGCTGTTCAAGGTGATGACTGCCCCATTCAAGTGCGCGCAGGAATTGATTATTTTTCGAAAAGGAACGATATTGACGTCATAATAATTGCTAGAGGTGGCGGTTCATTTGAGGACTTGTTTGGGTTTAATGACGAGAAACTCGCACGAGCTATATACTCATGTAAGATTCCGATAATTTCTGCAATAGGTCATGAGGTTGATCATACTATATGCGATTATGTATCAGATCTTCGTGCAGCCACACCAACTGCCGCTGCAGAGCTTGTTCTTCCTAGGCTTAGCGACTTAGAGACAGGTCTGTATAATTTGTCGTATTCTCTCGACCAGGCAGCTACACGTAAATTAGAGTCAGAGATGAAAAGATTAAATATGCTACGAAATCACAAGGCTTTGTACTCGCCAATGTTTAACGTTACTATTCAATTGGAGAAGTTGAGAGGACTTAAGAGGCAGTTGCTTTCGTTCGAGAATAACTTCTATAATGCTCATATCGTTTCTTTAGAATCTTTAAAAAATTATCTTAATGTTTCGTTTTTTGATGTTTTGAACGCAAAAAAATTTGAATTTTACTCAAAAATTGATAGAATTGAATCAATGAGTCCTCTAAAAGTTCTTGCAAGAGGATATTCCTTTGTTACCGATAATCAGGGCAAAGCCGTATCAGATATTAATTCTATCTCAATAGGAGATAATATCGACATTACTTTATCTAACGGAACTGCATCTGCACAAGTGATTGGAGTTAATGAGAATTATGGCGAGTAAGTCTACTTCAAAAGAAGATATTAAGTACGAGGATGCAATTGCTGAGTTAGAAGCTATTGTAAATCAGTTAAGTGAGGGTAACGTACCCTTGGATAAATCTCTTCAGTTGTATTCGAGAGGTGTTGAGTTAACTAAGTTGTGCGAAAAGAAACTTAAGGAAGTCGAGCAAAAGATTTCCATACTAAATAAAGAGACCAATCTAGAAGAGCCTTTCTTAGAGGAGGAGATATATGAATGATGTAGAGTATTCATTTAACGAGCTTTCCTCTGAAGTATCTTACTGGTTAATGCCAAGACTTCAAACTGTCTTTTCTGCTGAAGAGAAAAAAGATAAGACTGTTGAAGCTGCTGAATATAGTTTTTTCGCTGGCGGCAAGAGAATTCGTCCATGCATTATGTACGCAAGTGCCCAAATGCTGGGTCTCGATTGCAATGAGATTTTGGAGTTTGCTGCTGCTCTTGAGATGATCCACACATATTCATTGATTCATGATGATTTGCCTTGTATGGATAATGATGATTTAAGAAGAGGGAAAATGACCTGTCACATTAAGTACGGAGAGGGAATTGCTTTACTTGCTGGTGATTGCTTGTTGAATAGAGCTTACGAGATCCTTTTAAAAGCATCTTCTATAGACCACAAGTATGCATATGCATCCTACAAAATTGCAAAGCTTGCCGGAATTTGTGGCATGATTGGTGGTCAAAGTCTTGATTTGTGTAGTATTGATAAGAAGATTGATTTAAACGATTTGTATAAGTTGCATTCTCTAAAGACGGGAGCTTTGATGGAGGCTGCTGTATGTACTCCATTCTTTGTATTAAACTCTGATAAAGATATTCATCATGTGACAACTGATTCTGTACTTGTCCTTTTGAAGCGTCTATCCATGCATATTGGTTTGTCTTTTCAAATTAGGGATGATATTCTTGATTTAGTGTCGGATTCAGCAACTTTGGGGAAATCAATTGGTAAAGATTCAAGAGATAACAAGCCAACTTTTGTTACTGAGTTAAGTTACGATGAAGCATGTAGTAAACTTGCAAGACATATTGGAGATTGTGAGGAAATTCTTGAAACTTTCTCAACTAAAGGCTATGATATTACGATGTTGAAAACTATAGTACATTTCTTGGAACGAAGAAATAGTTAAGATAGTAGGATTGCTATAGAAGTTTGGATTATTTATATTTAACAAATGATATTACTCCTGATAAGCTCGCTCATATGTCTAACGATGAGCGTATTCGTTTGTGTAGCGAACTCAGAGATAAAATTCTTAATACAGTCTCTAAGAATGGAGGCCATTTGGCGTCAAATCTTGGAGTTGTTGAGCTTACAGTTGCCTTACTTAGTGCGTTCGATTATTCAAAGGACAAGATTGTATTTGACGTTGGACATCAGTGTTATTCTTATAAGCTATTGACTGAGAGACTAGATCAATTTGATTCTCTTCGTCAAAGGGATGGCATTTCGGGTTTCCCTCGAATTAGTGAGAGCAAGTATGATGCTTTTGATACGGGGCACAGTTCTACTTCTATCTCGGCAGCTCTTGGAATAGCAAGAGCTAATAGATTATTAAATATTAATGATTACGTTATTGCTGTTATTGGAGATGGTTCTTTTGCAGGAGGCCTTGCTTTTGAAGCTCTAAACGATCTCGGACACAGTGGAACCAAGATGATTATCATCCTCAATGACAATGAGATGAGTATTGATAAGAATGTAAGTGCTATTTCTAAGTATCTGTCTAAGATAAGAATCTCACGTGGTTATATTTGTGCCAAAAGAAGTACAGAGTCTTTCATTAAAAAGAATCTACCAGTATTCGGAAAGCCTTTAGTTAAGTTCATCATGGCCATTAAAGATTTCTTCCGATTTCTTTCTTATCGTAGAAAGCCTTCCTTTATGGACGATCTAGGCATTGTTTACTATGGACCAATTGATGGATCAAATATTAAAAGCATGATTAATGCTTTCGAGGCGATAAAAGTAATTGATGCCCCTGTATTAGTTCATGTTTGTACAAAAAAGGGCAAAGGGTATGAAGACGCCGAGAATAACCCCTCCGAGTATCATAGTGTACCCCCATTTGACTTGAAAGTCGGTGTTCGACCTTCAAATGATCTCACATTTACTAAAGCTTTCTCGGAAAGTCTTCTTGAGGTTGCGAAAAGCAACGCTAAGGTTGTTGCTATATCGGCTGCTATGGCTCAAGGAACAGGCACTCGTGAGTTTGCTAATCTATATCCCGACAGATTTTTCGATTGCGGAATTGCGGAAGGTCATTGCGTTACTTTTGCTTCTGGATTGTCAACAAAGGGTTTTATTCCTGTTGTTGCAATATATTCATCATTCCTTCAGAGAGGATTTGATGAGATTATCCATGACGTTTGCTTTATGAATAACCACGTCGTATTTGCTGTTGACAGGGCAGGTTTTGTTGGAAACGATGGGCATACGCACAACGGCCTATATGATTTAGCTTATTTCAATTTGATGCCTAACATGACAATAATGTCTCCTCGTGATGCTAAGGACTTAAACTCATGCCTTAAGTATGCTATTAACAATGTTGAAGGTCCTTGCGCGATTAGGTATTCTAGAGACATAGCTAGAGTTTCATCATGCTATGATGATTACTTAGATTGCATAAGACCTCATGTTATTTCAAACGACGGAGACGATTATGCCATTATTTCTTATGGCAGAGTTTCATTTAGTGTTGATGAAGCAGTAGATAGGGCAAGAGCTGATGGAGTATTTGGTATATGTATAAATCTTTCAGTAGTTAAACCTATTGAAATTAGCTCAATTCTTAATCTAATCAATAAAGTCAGGGATGTATTCATAGTTGAAGAAGGTGTTAAGTCAGGAAGCATCTCACAAAGCATTGCAATTGACTTACATGAAAGTGGCTTTTCTGGAAAAACTCATATTCTTGCTATTGACAAAGGAATTGTTCGTGCAGATTCAATCCAAAATCAACTCAAGGAAGCATCTTTAGACTCATTATCAATATATAAGCAAATAGTTTCTATTAAATAATGAGACTTTTGTTACTGTCTTTTTTCTTTCATTAATGATTAAATATATACAACATTCCAAGTAATCGAGAGGGGATTTGTATGCGCTTCGGTATATTTTCGAATAGTAATAGAGATATTGGATATGAAGTTGCTATCAAGATTGCAAATCGCTTGTTATCCAAGAATGTAGCTCCAGTATTTCTCAACGAGCAAAAGTGTAGTCTTCTAGACGATATTAATGGCGTTGTTTATGACGACTTCAAAGGCTGTTCATTAATTATCTCGATTGGTGGAGATGGAACCCTTCTGTCAGTTATATCTAGGTTTAATGAACTGGACATTCCGTTTGTTGGTGTCAACAAAGGAAGTATTGGTTTCCTCTCGGAGATATCTTGCGACGTTTTGGATGAAGGTATAGATAAATTAATAACAAAAGATTATCAGATATTAGAGAGAGCACAGTTAGAAGCTAAGGTCTATGATAAGAATGGTAACCTTAAGACTACAGAAATATGTTTGAACGATGCAGTAGTAACTAGAGGATCAAAACTACACGTTATTAACATGGATTTAACGATAGATGGGGCTCTTGTTGAGAAGTTCTTTGGAGATGGCTTAATCGTGTCAACTCCGACTGGTTCTACGGCTTATTGTCTTGCTGCTGGAGGACCTATACTTATGCCAAGTATGAGGAACATGATAGTAACACCATTATGTTCACACACTTTGAATAATTCAAGTTATGTAACCGATTATGACAGTATTATTGAGATAGAGATGATGGGTTCGGAGACGGATGCCATATTTTGCGCTGATGGCAGACAAGCCATTAATATAGAGCCTTTTGATAGAGTCTGCATCTCAATGTGTAACAGAAATGTAAAGACAATAGTTCTAGGATATTCGAGCTTTTACAATACTATTCGAAAGAAAATAATAGCACGAGGTAGCTTTTATGAAAGTCGCAAAGAATGATAGACAAGAGATGATAATAAGACTCGTCAAAGAGCATGATATTTCCACACAAGATGAACTCACGAAGCTCATGGAGAGTGTCGGATATAAAGTAACTCAGGCAACTTGTTCTCGAGATATCAAGGAACTAGGAATTATCAAGGTAACTATGCCTAATCAAAGTACTAAGTATGCTATTCTTGAGCGAACTGGAGACGTTGCTCCTGGAAGATTACTATCAGTTTTTTCAAATTCCCTGATTTCATGTCAAAGCGCTATGAATTTGGTTATCATTAGAACTCTGCCAGGCATGGCTGCTGCAGCCGCCTCTGCACTTGATTCTATGCATTTAACTAATTTGGTTGGTAGCATTGCTGGTGATGATACTGTATTTGCCGCTGCTTCGGGAATAGATGAAGCTAATGCTTTAGTAATTACAATTAGTAATATGATGAGTAACACTGGCTCTGATGAAGATGGTTTCTCATGAGGAAGAATAATGCTAAGTAGGTTAGAGATCAATAATTTTGCTGTAATTTCTCATGCTGTCTTTGAGCCAGAGAACCATTTCAATGTTTTATCTGGAGAGACAGGTGCAGGTAAATCGCTAATTATCGATGCTATTTCTCTAATAATGGGGATTAAAGCTAGTAAGTCACTAATTCGATCAAATTGTGATTGTGCTAGCGTCGAAGCTGTTTTTGATGTTAGTGATTTTGAGATGAGCGACAATAAAGACGATGTTGAAGAATTTAATACTCTCTTATCTGAGAATGGAATAGAAATAGAAGACGATACACTAATAATTGAGAGGAAAATATCCATTGATGGCAAGTCAATATCGAGAATTAATGGTAAGACCGTTGTCCTTTCATTAATTAAGAGAGTATCTTCCTTTCTAATAGATATTCATGGTCAACATGATACTCAACGAATCTTTGATGAGAAGTTTCATACATCTATGCTTGACTCTTATGCGGGAGAATCTGTTTACGATTTACAATGCAAATACAAGTTATTGCTGAATGAGTATAAGAATATCATTGTTGAGATAAAGTCACTCGGTAGTTCTCCCGATTCTATCAATCTTCGCAAGAGTGCATTAAGCGCTTGCATTGAAGAGATTAGTTCTGCTGCTTTCATTGACGGTGAGGAAGAGTCGTTGAGAGAGAAGAAGAGTGTATTCTCCTCTAAGCTAAAGATAGCGGAGATGATATATTCTGTTAATGATGAACTGAATCTTGAGGATGATAATGGTAGTACGATACTTTCTCATATCGAGAACGCGAAATCCACTTTTGCTAAAGTTGCCATTCTGGACCCTGAGTATGATTCGTTATCTAAGAAAATGGACAAATTTTTCTATGAGGCTGAAGGTATTACCTCGGATATTGATAGATTAGCATCAAGTATAGATTTTGACGAAGTGGAGTTAAATCGAATCGATAGTAGAATTCAATTACTACTAGACTTAAAGAGTAAATATGGGAAGTCGATATCCGAGATAAATGAGCATCTAGCAAGAGCTAGAGAAGAATTGGACTCATTAAGTTCCAGTGAGTCAAGATTAGTAGTATTAAGAAGTAAGAGAGTTGAAGTAGAGAAGAACCTTGTTGATGTTGCTGAGAAGCTTTCCAGCGAACGTAAGTCTACTTCTATTAAACTTTCAAGTCTTATTATGAAGGAACTTAATGATCTTTGCATGCCAAATGCGAGATTCGAGGTTATGTTCGTGAGAAGAGCTAAGGATAAATTCTTTTCGAGCACGGGAATTGATGATATTGCTTTTATGTTTAGTGCCAATCCTGGTCAAGATCTTAAGCCTTTATCTTCAATAATATCGGGAGGCGAAGCATCTCGTGTCATGCTCGCAATAAAATCAATTCTATCTAGAGTAGATAGTGTATCGACTTTGATTTTTGATGAAATTGATACTGGAATATCGGGGCAAGCAGCGACAAGTATTGCATCAAAGCTTGTCGAGATTGGCAAGTATCATCAAGTATTATGTGTAACTCACACAGCTCAAATTGCAGCAGCAGCTTCAAGCAATTATGTAATAACTAAGAATGTTGAAGATGATAATACAAACACTAGTTTAATTTCTATTAGCGGAAATAAGAAGGTTGAAGAAGTATCAAGATTACTTTCTGGATCCAACATATTAGAATCTATCGATTTGGCTAAGCAATTGATTGATAGATTCGTCAGATAAATCATTAAACATGTCCCGCATATCATTAGGGAGCATACTTTTGAAGGTCATTCTTTCATTTGTCATTGGGTGAAAGAAAGATAAATACGAGCAATGCAAAGCTTGTCTTCCAATGATGCTGTCGAGTTTCTTTGAGTTTGGGAAGTCGCTACGAGGATTATCAATTGAGTTAGGACCGTAGAGCCCGTCACCAACCAACGGGTGTCCCATAAAATTTGAATGAACTCTGATTTGATGACATCTTCCAGTTTCGAGCTTGAAAAGGACCAACGAGATATTCCTAGTCTCATCGTAGTATAAAGATTTATAATGGGTTATTGAAGGATGTCCATCTCCATCGTTAGCAATCTCTCTTATCATAATCGATCCTGCTCGTCTTTGAATAGGTCGATTAATCGTGCCTGCATCCTCTTCATATTTTCCATAAACTACGGCAAGATACTTTTTATCAATACCACTTTGAGTGATAGTGTTATGAGCAAAACCGTTTTTTGCTACTACAATAAGACCAGATGTTTCTCGATCTAGTCTCATGACTGGATGCAGACTTCGCGAAGACAACTGTGTTAATAGAGAATCATCAAGATGACCATGAGTAGGATGTGTAACCATGTTTGCAGGTTTGACACAGACAGCGAACCATTCATCTTCATATAATATTGGAATACTTGAATTTGAATTTAGATTATAATCACTATCTCCATAAGAAATATACACAAAATCTTGTGCTTTGCATCTGTCAATGACGCGAGTATGCACACCGTTAACATCAAGCTGGCCATAGAGCTTAATTTTCTTAATGCAAACACTACTCATTCTGAACTTCTCTTGAAGTAATTGACGAAGTGTATAGCCATCATATTTATCTTCAACAACATAATTAATTTTCATTCACTAATTCTTTTGAAAGAAATCTGCATTATTAGTACATGACCAACGCAAAAATCAAGTATTATCAACCCTTCTAATTCAATATAACGACAATACATCGTACGTGTAGCAATAGCAAGTAAATATAATGTGAAATTACCATTCTTTTTATTGTTAGAAAATTGGTTTTATGTTACCATTTTCGTCGGGAGGTGAGTCATGTGTCTATTATTAAATTGACTCCGGAAGAGCAAGCAACAAAACTAGAAGCTGTTCTTTCAAAGTACAAAGGTCAGGGTCAGAAGGCTTTGATGAGTACTCTGCAACAGGCGCAAGAAATCTACGGATATCTTCCTTTGCCTGTTCAGCGTAAAGTTGCTGATGCACTCGATGTATCCGTGGCTAATGTCTATGGTGTTATTTCCTTCTATTCATTCTTTTCCCTCAAACCAAAGGGAGAGTATGCGTTTAACGTTTGTTTAGGTACTGCTTGTTATGTTAAGGGTTCACAGGCATTACTTGACAAGATAGAAGAGTCTCTAGGAATTAAGTCTGGAGACGTTACGGAGGATACCAAGTTCTCTATTTCTTCTTGCCGTTGTGTTGGTGCTTGCGGTCTCGCACCAGTTCTTCTTGTAAACGATGATGTTTACGGAAGATTAACTCCTGATGAAATTCCTGCAATTATTGCGAAGTATAAGGAGGAAGCGAATGTCTAATTATCGTGCGCACGTCCTTGTTTGTTGCGGCACAGGCTGTACTTCTTCAAATTCTCACATTATTATGGAGAATTTTTCGAAGTTCGTTGCTGAGAAGGGACTAGAGAAGGAAATTGATGTAGTAAAGACTGGTTGCTTTGGTCTATGTGCCGAAGGACCTATCGTTGTAATTTATCCTGAGGGAACGATGTATTATCGTTGCACACCTGAGGATGTTGAGGAAATCGTTAACGAGCACCTCGTTAAGGGAAGAAAGGTTGAAAGACTTCTTAAGACTGGAAATCCTGATTCCAACCCTACTGACTTCTACTCAAAGCAGATGCGTATTGCATTGAGAAATTGTGGTCGTATTAATCCAGATAAGATTGAAGAATATATTGCTCATGATGGATATCAGGCACTCTGCAAAATTCTTTCTACTAAGAGAGATCCTGCTGAGATTATTTCCGAGATCAAAGAGTCTGGTCTTCGTGGCCGTGGAGGCGGAGGATTCCCTACTGGAATGAAGTGGGATTTTGCTGCTAAGGTTCAAAATGATACTAAGTATGTATGTTGTAATGCCGATGAGGGTGACCCTGGCGCATTCATGGACCGTTCTATTCTTGAAGGAGATCCACATACAATAATCGAAGCAATGACAATCGCTGGTTATTGTATTGGAGCACATCAGGGATATGTATACGTGCGTGCTGAGTATCCAATTGCTGTTGAGCGTTTATCTGCTGCTATTGATCAAGCAAGAGAGCATGGCTTCATAGGCCAGAATATCTTCAATTCTGGTTTTGATTTTGATCTTGATATTCGTTTGGGAGCCGGAGCTTTCGTATGTGGTGAAGAGACTGCTCTTATGCGTTCAATCGAAGGTAAGAGAGGTAATCCGACACCGCGTCCACCATTCCCAGCTGTAAAGGGTTTGTTTGGTAAGCCTACTATTCTAAATAATGTTGAGACATATGCAAATATTCCAGTAATCCTAAACAAGGGCGCTAAGTGGTTTGCATCTGTTGGTACTGAGAAGTCCAAGGGAACTAAGGTATTTGCTTTAGGTGGTAAGGTAAATAACGTTGGTCTTCTTGAGATTCCTATGGGTACAACAGTTAGAGAAATCGTATTTGATATCGGTGGTGGAATTCCTGATGGAAAGAAGTTCAAGGCTGTTCAGACAGGTGGACCTTCCGGTGGATGTATCCCTGCTTCCTTACTTGATACTGCAATCGATTATGATAACCTTGTTGCCGTTGGCTCAATGATGGGTTCTGGCGGAATGATTGTAATGGATGAAGATACGTGCATGGTTGATATAGCAAAGTTCTTCCTTGAGTTCACTGTTGATGAGTCTTGTGGAAAATGTGCTCCTTGTCGTATTGGTACTAAGAGAATGTATGAAATTCTTACAAGAATCACAGATGGAACCGGTACACTTGACGATTTGCAGGCACTTGAAGATGTTGCGGTATCTTTAAAGAATGGTTCTTTGTGTGCTCTTGGACAAACGGCTGCAAACCCAATTCTATCTACAATGAAGCATTTCCGTGATGAGTATGTTGAGCATGTTGTGGACAAGAAGTGTAGATGTGGTGTATGTAAGGATCTATTACAGTACTCAATTATTAAGGATTCTTGTATTGGATGCGGAATGTGTTCAAAGGTTTGTCCTGCTGACGCTATTACTAGAACTGATTATATTGCTCCTGGTAAGAAGTTAGCTGCATTCGAGATTGATCCTTCTAAGTGCGTTAAGTGTGGTGCTTGCATGGAAACATGTAAATTCAAGGCTATCGTAAAGAAGTGATCAGGAAAGGAGATAATTAGAAATGAATATGGTTAATCTTACCATTGATGGTGTTTCGGTTTCTGTACCTTCTTCATATACAGTTCTTGAAGCTGCAAAAGAGGCAGGCATTAAGATTCCTACACTTTGTTATTTAAAAGATGTCAACCAAGCCGGCGCTTGTCGTATTTGTCTTGTTGAAATAGAGAAGGCACGTGCTTTAGCTGCTGCATGTGTTATGCCTGTATCAGAAGGAATGGTTGTACATACAAATAGTCCTAAAGTTAGAGATACTAGAAAGAATACCTTAGAGATGATTCTTTCCGATCACAACGTTGATTGCTTATCATGTATAAGAAATCAGAATTGTGAGCTTCAGACTCTTTCTCAGGAGTATGGTATTCGAAAGGTTACTTTCAGTGGAGTAAAGTCTTCATCTGTTATGGATACAAAGTCTTTCTCAATTGTTCGTGATTCTTCTAAGTGCGTTAAGTGCGGTCGTTGTGTAGCAGCCTGTCAAAAGCAGAGCATTGGTTTGTTAAGCTTCCTCAATAGAGGATTTGAAACTACTGTTGGTCCTGCTTTCGATATTTCCATGGCTGACGCTCCTTGTATTTACTGTGGTCAGTGTATTGTAGCTTGCCCTGTTGGAGCTTTGTATGAGAAAGAGGAGACGGAGCAAGTTTGGAATGCAATTAACGATCCTTCAAAGCATGTCGTAATGCAAGTTGCACCTGCTGTACGTGCTGCTATTGGTGAAGAGTTTGGTCTACCTATTGGAACAAGAGCTACTGGCAAGATGTTTGCCGCTATCAAGCGTCTAGGTGCTGATAAGGTATATGATACGAACTTCGGTGCTGATCTTACAATTATGGAAGAAGGCACAGAGCTTATTAATAGGATCAAAAATGGTGGCGTGCTTCCAATGATTACTTCATGTTCTCCAGGATGGGTACGTTTCTGTGAATTCTATTTCCCTGAGTTCATACCTAATCTATCAACATGTAAGTCCCCTCATGAGATGGAAGGTGCTATTATTAAGACTTTCTACGCTCAGAAGAATGGCATAGATCCTAAGGATATCTTTGTTGTTTCTGTAATGCCTTGTACTTCTAAGAAGACTGAAGCTGAAAGAGAGCAACTTGTTAACAAAGACGGTCTTAAGGATGTTGACTGCGTCATCACTACACGTGAGTTTGCTCGTATGATTAGAGAAGCCGGAATCGACTTCAAATCACTTCCTGATGATGGTCCTGATTCTGATCTTCTTGGAGAATACACAGGTGCTAGTGTAATCTTTGGAGCTACTGGTGGAGTTATGGAAGCTGCTTTACGTACTGTTGCAGATATTCTTGAAAATAAGGATCTACCAGACTTTGAGTACACTCAAGTAAGAGGAGTTGAAGCTGACGTTAAGGAAGCTACCGTTAATCTTGCTGGAAAAGATTTCAAAGTTGCTGTTGCTCATAGTACTGCAGCTGCTCGTAAACTTCTTGACAGTATTAAAGATGGCACAAATAACGATTATGCATTTATTGAAGTTATGGGTTGTTCTGGTGGATGCGTATGTGGTGGTGGTCAACCAATTATTGACGCACAAACACTTATGTCTATCGACATTAGAGCTGAGAGAGCTAAGGCACTTTATGAAGAAGATAAGATTCTTCCTGAGAGAAAGTCTCACAAGAATTCTCAGATTAATAAGCTTTATGAAGAATTCCTTGGCGAGCCAAATGGTCACTTGTCTCATGAGCTATTACATACTTCATATAGTAAGCGTGAGATCTATCCTGATTCAGTATTAGAAGATTAATTGTTATAAAATTACAAAGAAGGCGGCGTTGTTATATTAGCAATGCCGCTTTTATATTGTTTTTTTTTACTTTTCATTGACTTTATGTCTTTTTATTTCTACAATCAATAAGGGCAATGATTTTTGCCTGTTAAATTTGAACTTTGACAACTTAATATTTGGAGGTGAGTACCAACATGCCTTGGTTAGAAATTGCAATAAGTGCGGTTGTTGGTATTCTTTTGGGCTCATTAAGTGTGATGTTTTACTATAGGCGTGGTTTATCTGCGCAACAGAAACAATTGCAGGAAGATGCTCTCAAGTATGAAGCAGAGAATGCTTTATTAAAAGAGAGTGCACAAAAGGATGCTGAAGGCCGTAAAAGAGATCTGCTTTTGCAAGCAAAAGAGGAAATCACTAATGCACGACTAGAATTAGAGCGTGATGTCCGTGAGAGAAAACAAGAACTTGCAAAAGAACGTAACAGATTAGATCAGAAAGAAGAAACAATTGACAGAATGCTATCTAATGCTGAGAATAAGCAAACTCAATTAGAGCAAAAGCAACATGAGATAGCATTGCTTGAGGAACACACAAAGGAACTTGAAGCTAAGAAAGCTAGTGAACTTGAGAAGATTTCTGGTTTGTCAATTGCAGATGCTAAGTCTTTGGTCCTTGAAGCTGCTGAACGTGAATATAGTCATGAAATGGCTACTTTATTGAAGCAGATGGAAGAGAAGACTAAGCAAGAGGCTGACAAGACAGCTAAGGACATAATAGTTAATTCCATTCAACGTTATGCTTCGGATTATGTATCTGAAGTTACAGTTTCAGTAGTTACCCTACCTAATGATGAGATGAAGGGTAGAATTATCGGCCGTGAGGGTCGTAATATTCGAGCTATTGAGACGATTACCGGCGTAGATTTAATTATTGATGATACACCGGAAGCAGTTATCATTTCTTCCTTTGATCCAATTCGCAGAGAGATAGCAAGACTTACAATTGAGAAGCTTGTTACAGATGGTAGAATCCATCCTGCTAGAATTGAAGAGATGACAAATAAGGCTAGAAAAGAAATTAGCCAAACAATCAAACAAGAAGGTGAGCGTGTAGCTTACGACACAGGAGTGATGAATCTACATCCTGAGATAATTAAGTATCTAGGACGTTTAAAATACCGTACAAGTTATGGTCAGAACGTACTTCAACATTCAATTGAAGTGTGCTGGTTAGCTGGTATGATGGCGGCAGAGTTAGGACTTGATGAGACTCTTGCAAAGAGAGCAGGTTTATTACACGACATTGGTAAGTCGGCTGATTTTGAGATGGAAGGTTCCCATGTTACTTTAGGTGCAGACATTGCAAGAAAGTATAAAGAATCTTCTGATGTAGTTAACGCTATTGAAGCACACCATGGTGACGTAGAACCTCAGACTGCTATTGCAGTTCTTGTAGCGGCAGCTGATGCTATTTCCGCAGCAAGACCTGGAGCAAGAAGAGAGAACATCGAGACTTATATCAAGCGTATTCAGAAACTAGAAGATATTGCTACAAGTTTTGATGGTGTCGAGAAGAGTTATGCAATTCAGGCTGGTAGAGAAATCCGCGTTGTTGTTTGTCCTGATAAGGTAAGTGATGACGAGATGATTTTAAAAGCAAGACAAATCTGTAAGAAGATCGAGGATGAACTTGACTATCCTGGACAGATTAAAGTTAATGTCATTCGCGAGACTAGAGCGTCTGATATTGCTAAGTAATTGATTATTTAAGGACCTTGTAGTAGAGATGCTACAAGGCCTTTTTCATGCCGTTTTTATGAGATATTATGTAACTATAGTAATTAAGGAGTGTAAGATGTTTTACTCATATGTGGTGGGAGTCACCGAATCCATTATTGAGCTTAAGAATCATGGATTTATTGTAGAGAGAATCGGTGATGATTATGAGTTATTTTTTCGGTTAATCAAGTGCAAATTTGGGAGCAATTTATCAAGGACCAGCTAAAGGTTGGGTTCTGGAATGAGTATATTTCCAAGGATAAGATTGTTTTTCTTTTCAAGCTCGAAAATGACTTCAGACGTTATGAAGTTATAGATTTTGAAAACGACGAAGTTTTGCTTCTGTGTAGAAAACTCTTTGATCCTAACATTAATTCAATCGAAGAGATGATAACGAGTAATGACTTTTATTGTGATAAAATATTTAAGCAAGATATGTAAAGCTTTCGAAGATTACTTCTGTTACGATTATTCTATTATTAATTTTGGAGGAGTTACTATGAGTAATAATTCTCAACCTAAGACGCCCCTTGTGACTAATATTTTTACTGCTGATCCATCAGCACATGTATTTGACGGAAAGATTTATATCTATCCTTCACATGATATTCCTCATGATGGTGAGGATAACGATAATGGTGACGAATATAGAATGGAAGACTATCATATTCTTTCTCTAGATGACATTACAGCTCCGTGTGTAGATAATGGTGAAGCTTTACATTTGAAAGATATTCCTTGGGCTAGCAAGCAATTGTGGGCACCAGATGCTATTGAGAGAAACGGAACTTATTACCTGTTTTTCCCAGCAAGAGACATGGATGGTATTTTCCGTATTGGTGTAGCTACTAGTAGTAGCCCAGTTGGACCTTTTAAAGCAGAAGCAAATTACATTCAAGGAAGCTATAGTATCGACCCTGCAGTTTTTGAGGATGATGATAAGAAGGCTTATGTTTATTTTGGAGGACTTTGGGGAGGTCAATTAGAGAAGTGGCAGACAGGCTCTTTTGATGAGAATGGTGTTGGTCCAGCTTTGGATATGCCTGCTATTGGTCCTAGAGTTGCTGAGCTTACGGATGATTTGCTTTCTTTTAAGAGCGAGCCTAAGGAGATTTCTATAGTAGATAAGGATGGCAAACCTCTTACTGCTGGGGATACTGACAGAAGATATTTTGAAGGACCTTGGATGCATAAGTATAACGGCACTTATTATCTTTCATATTCAACTGGCGATACCCATTATCTCGTATATGCTACATCAAAGAATCCGCAAGGACCTTTCACATACCAAGGAAGAATTCTTGAGCCTGTAGTTGGATGGACAACACATCATTCCATCGTTGAATACAAGGGTAAGTGGTATTTGTTCTATCACGATTGTACTGAGTCAAATGGTATTAACCACAGAAGATGTGTTAAGTATATGGAACTAAACTATCGTGAAGATGGTTCTATTATCACGATGGAACCATGATGATATTTATCTTTAATGCTTCATAGTATATTATGACCTTGTAGATAACCTACAAGGTCTTTTTTAGGAGAAGTTTTTAAATGATAAGAAGAGCAAGCACAGATGATGCCAATTCATTATTGAATATATACAGTCAATATATTGATACTCCTACTACTTTTGAGGAAGAGCTTCCAACTATTGAAGAATTTGAGAATCGAATAAGGACGATACAAGATGTGTATCCTTACTTGGTTTTCGAGGTGGATGGTAAGATTCTATGGTTCTCATATGCTCATCGATTTAGTGATAGAGCAGCGTATGAATGGAGTGCTACACTCTCCATATATGTTGATGAAAACTATTTACATCAAGGGATAGGAAGAGAGCTGTATTCTGAAGTTATTGAGATACTAAAGATTCAAGGCGTACGAATGATTTATGCAGGTTATAAGTGTGGTGGATGGAGAAGCGTTCAATGGTTCGAGAAATGCATTAACAGTTGTGAATCAGCGCCTAGTACGATTATTCCTTTTAGTCAGTTGAAATTAAGACTTAAGTAGCTATTTGTGGTAAAATCGAAGATATTTGTTTGGGAGATATAATTTGAAGGTATTATTTATTGGTGATGTAGTTGCTTTGCCTGGAAGAAGGGCATTATCTAGCATTCTTCCTTCTTACTTGAGAAGCAATTCCATAGATATTTGTATAGCAAATGTTGAGAACTCTACGCATGGTCTTGGAGTATCATCTAAGGTCATTGATGAATTAACTTCACTTGGAGTTGATGGTTTTACCTTAGGGAATCACTCTTTTTCAAATTATGATTTTCTATCATCGATTAAGAAACATAGTAATGTTATTCGACCAGATAATGTATCTTCAGCTTGGCCTGGTAAGGGCGTAGCTATAATTAAAAAAGGAAATTTGAGTCTAGGCATAATGAATCTTCAAGGTCAAGTGAATATGAATCCGCCTACAGATAGTCCTTTTGATTATTGTGATAGGTGTCTAGATTATTTCGAGCAAAATGCCATAAGAAATGTCATACTTGATTTTCATGCTGAAGCTACTAGCGAGAAAGAAGCTATGGGCTTTTTTCTAGATGGCAAAGTAAGTGCTATTGTAGGGACTCATACTCATGTTCAGACCGCAGACCAGCGAGTATTAGCTAATGGAACAGGCTATATTACAGATGCAGGTATGACGGGATGTGTTGATTCAATTCTTGGGATGGATATTGAGACTTCTTTGTCTAGATTTACTTCGAAGATTCCTGTAAAGTATAAGCCCGCTGAAGGTGATGCATTCATGTGTGGAGTTACTATTGAATTAGACGATTTTGGTAAGTGTAAAAGAATAGATAGGGTATGTGAATATGAGTAAGAAAAGTAAGCAAATTTTAGTTGTAAGTTTATTAATTATCGTAGCGATGATTTTGATAGATCAAGTTAGTAAATTTCTTGTTTCAAGTAACATGAAGATGTTCGAGAATATCAGTGTTATTAAGGGATTTTTCTCGATTTATCGTTGTACTAATACCGGCAGCGCTTTTAGTTTCTTAGGTGGATACTCTTGGAGCATAATCTTCTTATCAATATTCTCGTCGATAGCTTCTATTGTTGTTTTATATTTTGTATTTCTTTCTTTTCGAAAAGAAAAGATGCTCCTCAGTATTGCTTTCTCACTTATTTTTGCAGGTGCTGTAGGCAATCTAATTGACAGAATTCGTCTTCATCATGTTGTGGATTTTTTGAGATTTGATTTTGGAAGCTACACTTTTCCAATATTTAATATTGCTGATAGTTGTGCAGTTGTAGGGACATTCCTTCTGTTGTTTTGCATTCTGTTTAAAATGAAGGATATTGATGAATTACTTGCACAATTTAAGCGTAGCGATGCTAATAAGAGAGGTATAGATAGTGAGAATTAAGGTAACTAAGCAAGAGGGTAGACTTGACGCCTACATTGTTAGCAAGGTAGAAGGATACTCAAGATCATTTTTATCGAGTTTAATAAGCCAGGGTAAAGTTCTTGTTAATGGAGCTCCATCGAAAGCAAGCTACAAACCCAGCGTAGGAGATGTTATTGAGATATCAATTCCTGAGCCAGTGATGGATGAGACTACACCGCAGGATATTCCTTTGGATATTGTATATGAGGATAGTGATCTTCTTATTATTAATAAGCCTCAAGGTATGGTAGTACATCCAGCATGTGGACATCATGAAGATACGCTAGTAAATGCTCTTTTAAGCCATTGTGAAGGTAATCTTTCCGATATTAACGGAGTAATCAGACCTGGAATTGTGCACAGGATTGATAAAGACACTTCAGGACTTATGGTAGCTGTTAAGAATAATGAGACCCATTTAAAGATGGCTGATATGCTTTCTAAGCATGAAATTAGAAGACAATACAGAGCTTTAGTTTATGGGATTGTGCAACCAAATAAGGGGACCATTGATGCTCCGATTGGAAGAAGCAGTTCAGACAGAAGAAAGATGTGTGTAACTGATGACGGAAAGCCTTCGATTACACATTTTGAAGTCATTAATAGATATACCGAGGCTACCGATATGAGATTATTATTAGAGACCGGTAGAACTCATCAAATTCGCGTTCACATGTCATATATAGGCCATCCAGTTGTGGGTGATCCTGTATATGCTTCAAAGAGAAAGAGTTTTGGGCTTGTCGGTCAGGCCTTACATAGTGAATCAATATCATTTACTCAACCTAACACTGGAAAACTATTAGAATTCACTACTAGCGTGCCACAATACTATAGTGATTTATTGAGCTCTTTTTCGCGAATAGAGATTTGACGATTATGCAATTTAGCTTGATAATGTTGATATGAAGGGTGTAATTTATGAATCATAGAATTACTGACGAAGATATTGCAAAGATTTGTATCTCACGTTTTCTAAGAAAGATATCTGAATCTTTCGGTGTAAGCGTCGAGGTGGATGGCGATAGCGTAGTAATTGATGATGAGAATAGCCTAAATGTTCATCACGCTTCGAAGGTAGTAGAAGCAATGGTGAGCCTTTCGAAAAAGGACGATATCGACGACAGATTAGTTGATTACTTAATTTTCTTGTCAAAGAACGGAAGTTTAGAAGAATTTATCACAAAGGGTGACGAAGTAATTATTACCACTCCAACTGGAAGACCAATAAAGTCAAAGACACTAGGTCAAAGATTCTACATTGATGCTATCAAGCGAAGTGAATTAGTTATTTGCAGTGGTCCTGCTGGTTCTGGTAAAACTTTTCTTGGTGTTGCGATGGCTGTAAAGGCTTTCAAGTCCAAGGAGGTATCTAAGATTATTTTGTGTCGTCCTGCTATCGAAGCTGGCGAGAGACTTGGATTTCTTCCAGGCGATATAGAAGAGAAGATTAATCCATATATGAGACCAATATATGACGCACTTGAGACTTTGCTTGGACAAGAGTTATTCGCGAAGTACTTAGAGAAGGGGCTTATTGAAGTATCACCTTTGGCATTTATGAGAGGTCGTAATCTAGACGATGCATTTGTACTTCTTGATGAGGCTCAGAACACAACAAATGACCAAATGAAGATGTTTCTAACAAGAATAGGAATGAATTGCAAGGCTTGTGTTTGTGGCGATTTTACTCAAATTGATTTACCTTATGGCTCTACCAATGGTCTTCGTGATTCGATTGGAGTTCTTGAAGGAATAGAAGGAATTAGTATAGTTTCTCTGTCGGAGTCAGATATTGTTAGAAACCCCCTTGTGCAAAGAATTGTAAGCGCATATGCTGAAGCAGATGTAAAAAGATGTGGAAAGGAAAGAAAGTAGTGAAGGAAGTTGTTTCGAAAAGAATCAAGACTGTCATTATTCTATCTGTGACTGTAGTACTTATTGTCCTATGCGTTTTTTATGGTTTTTTACCTAAGAAGTACGACTTAAGTGTAGGGTCAGTATCCATTGACAATATTTATGCTTCAAGAAGCTTTGTTGATAACTATCAAACTGAGTATGATGCTACTGTTGCAAGAAACTCTGTAGATGCCATATTTGTACGTTCTGATGATTTATCTGATGAGAACAATTCGAAGATCGCTTCGTTTTTTGATGATGTACGTGACTCAAGAAATGCAATGGTGGACGAATTTGGATTTGCAGTTGAGAACACGGATCCCATTATTGATAGCCTTGTTAATCTTGCAACGACGAAATACAATGTCAGTCTTAGAAGAACTCAAGCTATTACTTTATTAAGTATGCCTTCTTCAACATTCCTATATATGGAGGACGAAGTTCAGGCAATTGTTGAAGTGATAATGCTTGAGATGCAAACTCCTTATACTATGCCTGATGCTATAGATAATGCGTTCTTAGTCGTATCTGATGACTTTGAATCTTATCCAGATTATAGAGAATTTGCTGAAGACATTATAGAGATGCTAGTTATCCCTAACTCTGTTTATGATTCAGAGGCTACAATAGAAGCTGCAGATAACGCTTACATCAATTCTATGAATAATCCTCTAGTTATTGAAAGAGGAACTAGAATAATTGGAGAAGGACAAATTGTTGATGAGCATTCATTTCGTTTACTTGTCGATTTGGAATTAGTAAGGTCCGATTCATTTGATTACTTTATTCTAGCTAGAGTAGTATCATATGTTGCTGTAATTATTGGTATGCTTGCTTTCTACATTCATTTCTCATCTAAGAAGTTCCTTGCTAATTTGAGACTTACTATAGCTTTTTCGATAGCCTTTATTCTTCCTATATTTGCTTCAATATATGTTTCGAATCTGTCCGTTCTAGCAGTTTTTGTTCTGTTTTTTACGGTTCTATTTTCCACATATTATGGTGTAAGCGCAGGTATTGTATTCTCTTTAGCAAATCTCTTGTTACTATGGCCAGTTTATAATTTCAATGCGGAAGTTCTTATGATTAACTCAGTAGCGATATTTGTATGTGCGGCTCTATCGTCTAACAGTGTAAAGAAAAGTAACAGTGCTGCGGTTATATTGATAACAGGTGCTAGTGTCGCTGTATGCTCCCTTGCTTACAACTTCTTAGTTAGTACCGCTACACATGACTACATTAATTCTATTGTATGGCCTTTCCTAGCGGCAATCATCTCAGTTGTATCCGCAATAGGCTTAATGCCAATATTCGAACTAATTTCCGATGCAGTATCTCCTGTTCGATTAATTGAGCTTTCTCAGCCCGGACACCCACTACTGAAGCGATTATTCTTAGAGGCTCCAGGTACTTCTCAACACTCAATCATGGTGTCTAATCTAGCTGATACTGCTGCTGAAGCAGTTGGAGCTGATGCTTTGCTTTGTAAGGTTTCGGCTTACTATCACGATGTGGGTAAACTTAAGAATCCTTATTATTTTACTGAGAACATTACCGACGAGAATCCACATGATAAGCTTCCTATAGCCGAGAGTGTACGTATCATCACTTCTCATGTCCCAGAAGGCGTTAAGCTTGCTCGAAAATATGGAATTCCAACTCCTATTCTTGACATAATAATTGAACATCATGGAACTACAGCTCCGATGTATTTTTTCCATAAAGCTAAAGAACAAGCAATTAAGGATGGCACGCCTGAACCTATATTAGATGATTTTAAGTATCCAGGAAGAATTCCTCAATCGAAGGAGTCAGCTATTGTTATGCTAGCTGATACTTGCGAGGCAGCGGTTAAGTCGCTCAACACTACGAACCTTGATGAAGTTGAGGCTATGATTAGAAAAGTAGTAAAGCACAAGGTTGAATTAGACCAATTAGTAAAAACAGATTTGTCTTTTGGTGATATCGAATTAATCATTCTAGCATTTAGACAAGTTTACTATGGCCTTTACCATGAAAGGATTAAGTACCCAGAATGAGAATTGTTTATGAGAATAATCAGAAGAAGTTCGGAAATGACTTATTGGATACTATTAAAGATTACGCGTCGCAGCTTTGTAAGTATTTTGTAACTGAAGACTTTATTGATAGCAAGTTGTTACCTTACTTAGAGTCCTCCTATTTTTGCATATCCTTTGTAAGTCAGAATAAGATACGTTCCCATAATTCCTCTACTAGAGGCGTAGATAAGGTTACGGATGTTCTTTCTTTTCCTATGTTAGATATGAAGAATGGTCAATTAACTAATGATATAAGCGATGTAGATCTTGAGTTTGACGAAGATGGAAATAAGTGCTTGAATCTTGGAGATATTTTGATTTGTCTTGAAGTATGTCAAAAAAATGCATTTGAGTATGGCCATACTTTTGAAAGAGAGACAGCTTTTCTTATAGCTCATTCAATGTTACATTTGTTCGGGTTCGATCACATTGAATCGAATGATGATAAAACCATGATTTTCTGGCAAAGAAAGCTAATGACTGATATTGGTCTTGCATTTGACGAAGAGATAGAATTTGTTAATCACAATGAAGTTGATTCAATTACTAAAGAGAAGAAAATTAAGGACATTTCTTTTCCTGCAGGAACGAAATGCGATCGTTGTGGATATGTTGCGATACTTGGTAGACCTAACGTAGGTAAATCTACCTTTCTTAATTTCGTTACTGGAATGAAGCTTGCAATCGTTTCGCATAAGCCACAGACTACTAGAACTAACATTCGTTCAATATATAATACTGAGAATGCTCAAGTTGTATTTGTTGATTCTCCTGGAGTTCATAAACCAAATTCAAGGCTATCAGAAATCATGGTAGAGAACTCATTCAATAGTGCAAAGCATGCTGATATTGTGTTACTTATGGTTGATGGTAGATTTGATAAGCCTGCACATATAGAGAAGGAACTTCTTCGTTTATGTAAAGAAAATAAGAAGAAGGTAATTCTTGCGGTTAATAAGAGCGATGACATTACTAAGGAGTCTTTACTTCCTTGTATTCTTGAGTACTCGCAATTGTTCGATTATGAAGAGATCATTCCGATAAGCGCAAAAGATGGCGACAACATAGATGTCTTGCTTGAGAACATCATAAAGAGACTTCCTGCTGGACCAAGGCTTTTTGATAGCGAAGAAATGACTAATCAAAACGAGCGTGAGATATCAAGCGAATTAATAAGAGAGCAGATACTTCATTATACAAACCAAGAGATTCCTCACGGCGTAAGCGTTTCAATTACGAAGTTTGATGAGAAGACTAGTGAGGGAGCAACTAGCGAGTATGATCGTGACTTAATCGTAATTAGTGCCGATATTATTTGTGAGAGAAAGTCGCATAAGGGAATCATTCTAGGTAAAGATGGACAAATGATTAAGCGTATTGGTACAAAAGCGCGACAGAGTATCGAGCGACTATGTGGATGCAAGGTGTATTTGGACCTTTTCGTGAAGGTTCGCGAAGATTGGCGCAACGATAATTCATTGCTTAAGCAGTTTGGATACTTTGTAGAGGAAGACTAGTATGGCCTCACAAGCTTCTAATTTACGTGGAATAGTAATCGCATCTCGTGATTATGGCGATAAGGATAAGCTTGTTGATTTCTTGTCATCAAATCTTGGACTGATTAGCGTTTGTGTTAAAGGCGCGTTATCAAGAAACAGTAAATTCTCTGGATTTACTATTCCTTTTTCTACATGTGATATTACTGTTAAAAAGACTGGTAACTTCTACTATCTCTCGGACTACAGCATACTAGAAGGCAATAGTGAGATAATCAACTCTCTTGAAGCAATGATTGTTGCTTCGCACATTTCTTCTGTTATTCAACGATTTGTTTTTCAATCCGAGAACTCGAGGGAAGTATATGAGCTTGCCGCCTATGCGTATTTCACCTTAGCGAGAAACACCAACAAGTATCTACTAATATACTCCATCTTTAATTGGAGATTTCTGGCTATTCTAGGACAAACAATCGAGTATAAATCATGTTCAGTATGTGATGAAGATATCATTGATGACGATAGCAGTATCTACTTGTCGATTCTAGAAGGTAGAAGTATATGCGAGTCATGTTTTTCGAAAACAACAAATAAATCTTCTTATGTTAAGGTAAGTTTTTCAATAGTAAAGAGTTTGAACTTTATCGCGTACGGAAATCTAAGTAAAGTCTTTGCGCTTAGCTCAAATCAGAGTGCAAGTGAGATTCTTGCCTTTTTCACTACAAAGTATCTTGAAAGGCAGCTTGAGATTGATATAGAAGTATTGGTCGAACTTAATAAACTCAATTTGTATTCCAGTGCTCAGGATACAAACTGATATATTCTGGTTTCTCCAATCGATCGTCAATTAATAGGGCAAAACCTGTATCATTCTCGGTTCTGATTACTCTTCCTACGGCTTGCAATACTTTCTCCCATCCTGGATATCTATAAGCAAAAGAGAATCCATCTCCAAACTTCTCTGAATAGTAATTGGATAATAACTGTCGCTCAGGTGTAATCTTTGGTATTCCGACTCCCACTATTATGACCCCAGATAGCTTTTCTCCGACCAGGTCAATTCCTTCGCCAAACATTCCACCCAAGACCGCGGTGCCTATTAGAAGCCCATCTGAAGGCTTCTGGAAGGCCTGTAGATACTTAGCCTTCTCTTGAATGGTCATATTCGTCTTTTGCCTAATAAGTGAAATCGATACTTCATCGATGTCGAGAGATTCATTAAGTAGATTTACTATCTTGTTCTCATACTCGAATGAAGAGAAGTATATGATGTAGTTTCCTTTTCGGTTCTCAAGTTCATCATATATTCTGTCAGCAACTGTTTGCGCTGTTATTGCTCTATCTTTATATACGGTGCTTATTGAGGAATCGATTATGACATCAAGGTTCTCGCGAGGAAATGGGTAGGGTAAATTCAATGAACGACAATAATCAGCGTTTTTTCCAACAAGTACGCACTTATAGTACTCATAAGGGGAAAGAGTAGCCGAGAAGAATACAACCCCCATCTGATTCTCAATAAGAGAATTGAGCTTAGAAGATGAATCCAAGCATGTTAAAGAAATGATTATCTCATCCTCCTTCTTCGAGAATGAAGAAATATATGAGTCATCGAAGTACTGCTCCAGAACAGTCAGAAAGAATCTTGTCTCGAAAAAGAACTCTAAAGCCACTTCGCGCATCTTTCCGTCTGGCATAGAATCAAGTACAGGGGAAAGAAAGCGACATGCCTTCCACAGAATTCCATACAAATTCTTTGGAGTCTGCCTTGTACCTTCCCAAAGGTCCGACTTTAATACCTTTTTTTCATCAACACCCTCTGTCGAGAAAAAAGCAGATTGGTTAGCAAGTAAGCATCTTTGCGCGACCGTGAAGTATTGACGGGCCTGCATTAAATACTTGTTTATCGTTTTATCTACATCTTTGAACTCACTTAAAACATTGTCTAATAGTTTAGTCGAGAATGAAGCACTATACATGCTTCTAGCTCTGTCGACAAGATTGTGTGCCTCGTCCACAAGAATTGCATTCTCGTTAATACTGTCCTCAAAACAGCGACATAGACTTACACGAGGATCGAATGCATGATTGTAGTCTCCAATGACTACTTGGCTATAATTCAATGCATCCAATGATAGCTCGTGCGGACATATCTTATGTTTCATTGCTATCCTTGCAATTAGATCCGGAGTGATGTCATCATTCATCAGAACTTCATCTAGAGCTGGTTTAAGTCTAGAATAGTAACCCTTTGAAAACTCACAGTATTTAGCGTCGCATTTTTTAAGAAGTGGACACATCTTCTGTTTAGACTCAAGAAGAATCGAGCGAATAATAAGACCCTTGCTTCGCATATCATTTATTGCTTTGTGTGCTACTATTCTTGTTGCAGTTTTAGCTGTTAAATAGAATACCTTTGAGTATGAATGCTTCAATAGTCCTTTGATTGCAGGATATAGGGTGGATATAGTCTTTCCAGTTCCAGTTGGAGCCTCAACAAATAAGGCCTCTTTGCAAGTTAGCGAACGTAAAACATGCTTCATGAACTCTTTTTGCCCTGGTCTTACTACATCATACGGAAACATGGTTTCTTTAATTGACTTTAGACTTGTTTTCTCATAATTGAATAACTTCAAAGCGAATGAGATGTAACTATCACAAATGCTCGAAAAAAACACTTCAGCTTCATCGCGAGTCATTAACAAGTCATTCTCGTAGTATTCAAGAGTAACCGTTGAAACATATCTTAGACTCATCTTAATTGAGTCAATGTTATCGTTCAGGAGAAGGTACATCGCACCATAAAGCTTAAGCTGCGACAAATGCTCATCTCTTACAAGCTTCTCAAAGCTGTTTTTCGAACTATTAAATGATTTAATCTCAATTATACGTAAAGATCCATCAATCTTGCTCTTTAGCAGTACGTCAGCACGCCCAGAAACATTTAAAATAATGCCATTTCCAGGATAATCAATCTTGAAATAATACTCGCTCGAAAAATCATCACCATACTCAGAAGATAAGTCCTTAAAAATCTTCGTATGCAGTCTAGTTCCTTCAATAGCACTAACAGATCCAAAAGACAATGACGACAAGTCTCCAGACCTCGAATAGTACTCAGCTAGCGATGTTACTGATATATTGATACGATCTATATTCATATTAATATTATAACTTAACATTGAATAAATGATATTGATATTGTATTATCAAATACGCAATTGCGGACATGGCGAAATGGCAGACGCGCTAGCTTCAGGTGCTAGTAATCGAAAGGTTGTGCAGGTTCAAGTCCTGTTGTCCGCACCAAATATTTCCTTTTGATTTTCATAATTCGATACATTGCATGCTAATGGCAGCAGTGCTATAATTTCGCGAAAAAAGAAAATAAACCGTAGGTATTATTCGCTATATTTTCGTATATAATGAAATAGCTTATGGAATACTTTCAATCAGTTGGCATTTACTTGCCACAAGCTATAATTTTGCAAGGAGTGAAAACATGATCTATTCAAAAGAAGTAGAAAACATGTGCCCAATTACTAAGGGCGCTTATCACGGTCCAGCACCAATCCCTGAAGAAGGCAAGTGGGTGCAGGCAAAAGAAATTACTGATATATCTGGTCTTACACACGGTGTAGGCTGGTGTGCACCTCAGCAGGGCGCTTGTAAGCTAACATTGAATGTTAAGGATGGAATCATTGAAGAGGCTCTTATTGAGACTCTAGGTTGTTCTGGTATGACTCATTCAGCTGCTATGGCTTCTGAGATTCTTCCTGGTAAGACATTACTTGAAGCATTAAATACAGACCTCGTTTGCGATGCTATTAACGTTGCAATGCGTGAGTTGTTCCTGCAGATCGTTTATGGACGTACACAGACAGCTTTCTCTGAAGGTGGACTTCCTGTAGGTGCTAGCTTAGAGGATCTAGGTAAAGGTCTTCGTAGTCAAGTTGGTACAATGTTTGGTACTAAGGCTAAGGGAGCTCGTTATCTTGAGCTTACCGAGGGATACGTTAACCGAATTGCTCTTGATGAGGATAATCAGATTATTGGTTATGAGTTCATCAGTCTTGGTAAGATGATGGATTTCATTAAGAAGGGCGAAGATGCTAACAAGGCTTTGGAGAAAGCAACAAGCTCCTATGGTCGTTTTGCAGATGCCGCTAAGTACATTGACCCACGTCAAGAATAAGGAGGAGCAGAATGATTACATTTGAAAGTTATGAGCGCCGCATAGATAAAATCAATGGCGTACTAGCACAGTATGGAATTTCATCAATTGATGAGGCTAAGGAAATCTGTGACAATGCCGGAATTAACCCTTATGAGATTGTTAAGTCAATTCAGCCTATCGCATTTGAGAATGCTGCATGGGCTTATGAGATTGGCGCTGCAATTGCAATTAAGAAGAATGCTGCTTCGGCTGCTGAGGCTGCTGAACTTATCGGAGTAGGACTTCAGAGCTTCTGTATACCTGGTTCCGTTGCTGAAGACCGCAAGGTAGGTATAGGCCATGGTAATCTTGGTGCTATGCTTCTTCGCGACGAGACTAAGTGTTTCGCTTTCTTAGCTGGTCATGAGAGCTTTGCTGCTGCTGAGGGTGCTATCGGTATTGTTAAGAATGCAAATAAGGCTCGTAAGGAACCACTACGTGTTATTCTTAATGGTCTTGGAAAAGATGCAGCGCAAATCATTTCAAGAATTAATGGTTTCACATATGTTCAAACAAAGTTTGATTACTTTACAGGCGAGCTTACAATTGTAAAGGAAATCCCATATAGTAATGGAGAGAGAGCAGCAGTACGTTGCTTTGGTGCAGACGATGTTCGTGAGGGCGTTGCTATCATGCATCATGAGGGTGTTGACGTATCTATCACTGGTAACTCAACAAATCCAACTCGTTTCCAGCATCCTGTTGCAGGCACTTACAAGAAGGAGTGTATGGAGCAAGGCAAGAAGTACTTCTCTGTTGCTTCTGGTGGTGGTACAGGTCGTACACTACATCCAGATAATATGGGTGCAGGTCCTGCTTCATATGGTATGACTGATACAATGGGTCGTATGCACTCTGATGCTCAGTTTGCTGGTTCTAGTTCAGTTCCAGCTCACGTTGAGATGATGGGCTTCCTAGGAATGGGTAACAATCCTATGGTTGGTGCTACAGTAGCTGTTGCAGTTGCTGTTGCTGGTAGCTTAAGCAAGTAATTATTATTATTTTCAAATTCTCTAAGAGCCTCAGATTTTCTCTGAGGCTCTTATTTTGTTTAAATTTTATTGTGATATACTAAAAGAAAACTAATAAGGAGATTTGCTATGTTTTTTCTTAGAGAGTATAAAAGTGAAGATGCTGAACTGATTGTTAAGTGGTTAGACAGTGAATCAACATTCTTCAATTGGAGTAGAGATGAGATTAACAAGTATCCTATATCTGTAAGTGACATTCAGGACTTTTTCGACAAGAAGATTGATGAAGGTGGTTTTTTCGCTTATACAGTTCTTGAAGATGATACAATTCCGGTTGGATTTCTTTCAATGATGCATCTAGGTGGAAATATGTGTGATGTTCGCTTTGGTCATGTGCTTCTTGATGACAGTATGAGAGGGCAGGGATTAAGCAAGAAATTGATTTCTGCTGCTTTGGATTTTGCTTTTGAAGTTTTACTTGCAGATAGAATTAGCGTTGCCGTAATCGATACAAACGAGTGCGCCAAGTCGTTATATAATTCTGTGGGTATGGAATTATATGATTTCCAAGAGAACTCTGCTATAATCAACGGCAGTCCCGCTTCTCTTTGTTACTATGAGAAGAATAAAATTTCTGATGAAGAGGATGCCAGAATTTAATGAGATACAGATTATATAACGCTAAGATTCTAAGTCCAAATTTCGAGTCGATCATAGATGGCGAATTACATATTGATGATAAGCTTATTTCCTACATAGGAGATAAGCTTTTATCTGTAGAAAGCAATGATTATGATAGACAAATTGATTGTCATGGGGATCTACTAATTCCAGGACTCAAGAATTCTCATACGCACATTTTCGCTTCATTTGGCCGATCCAAGTCTGATAATCTACCTCTAGACAGATGGCTTAGTGAGGTAATTTGGCCAACTGAAGCAAAGATTACTGGTGATGATGCTTATGTTCTGTCGCTTCTTGGTATGGCTGAGAATATAGGATGTGGCGTTACAGGAATTTGTGACATGTATAATCACGAGATTCAAAGGGCAAAAGCTGCGTCAGAAATTGGAATAAGAATAGCTCTAACTGATTCTACAAATGATTTTGGTGGTGTAGATAGAATTGAAGATAATTATTCTATTCTCAATTCATTTGATGAACTAGTATCTTATAAATTAGGTTTTCATGCTGAGTACACTACTTCAAAGCAATTAATGCAAAGGATTTCAGACATTGCTCATAAGTATGAAGAGCCTATTTATGTACATAATTCCGAGACTAGTAAAGAGGTTGAAGATTGCTTATCTAGATATAATGCTACACCTACTGAGATTATGGATAGTTTGGGTCTTTTCGATTATGGTGGATGTGGATACCATTGTGTGCATTTCAGTGATATTGATTTTGAAATTTTCAAAAAGCATGACATGGTTGCAGTAATGAATCCATGTTCAAACTTGAAACTAGCTAGTGGAATAGCACCATACTATCGTTTTGTGGATGAAGGAATCAAAACAGCAATTGGAACTGATGGGCAAAGCTCAAATAATGGAAATGATATTTTTCGAGAGATGTACCTAACTTCTGTTCTGAATAAGGTTACATCAAGTGATGCATCAAAGGTCAATCCTATAGATGTTTTGAAGTCAGCAACATTAGGCGGATGCCAATGCATGCGAATCAATAATTGCGGAACTTTAGACGTAGGCTCACTAGCGGATATTACAGTAATTGATATGACTAAACCCAATATGCAACCCATGCTTAATCCTATAGCAAATATTGTGTATAGTGCCAATCCTAGTAATGTCAAAATGACAATCGTTAATGGTAAAATATTATTTGAAGATGGCAAGTTTACTACGATTGATTATGACTATGTTCTCAAAGAATCAAATAGTATTTGTAAGAGGTTATATAGTCTCTAGGAGCTATAATGCGTTTTCTACTCTCGTATATTCTGAAGTACAAGAAGCAGGCGTTTCTTAGTCCTTTCTTAAAATTGATAGAGGCAGCATTTGAGTTATTAGTGCCTCTAGTAATTTCGTATCTAATAGATAAGGGATTAAATGGATTAAATGGTTTAGATAACGGCATTCTAAATAGAACTATCGTTTTGTTAGTTGTTTTTGCACTAACAGGTTATGTTGTTGCTCTTTTTGCACAGTATTACGCCTCTGATTGCGCTAGTCTTGTAGCGAGCTCAATTCGTCAAGACCTTTATTTAAAAGTATCAAGGCTTTCAGCAAGTCAAATAGAGAAAATAGGTACTTCCGCTATTACGACAGCTCTAACCGGAGATATTAATCAAATTTCTACTGGTGTCAATTTAACTCTCCGTTTACTACTTAGATCACCTATGATTGTCTTTGGCGCGACAATAATGGCAATAATCATTGATCCATCGCTTTCCTGGATTTTTATACTTTTAACTATTGTTCTTATTTCAATTGTTTTCTTCGTAATGAGACATTCCGTCCCTTTCTTTGAGTCCTCTCGAAAAGCATTGGATTTACTTGTAACAAAGACAATTACATTTCTTTCTGGTGTAAGAGTAATTAGAAGCTACAACCGTACGAAAGATGAATTCGATAGATTCAACGATTTATCAAACCAAATGAAGAAAAAGTCTATTCTTGCATCGAATGCATCTGCACTTATCAACCCGCTTACATTTTTAGCTGTTAATCTATCAATAATTGCTTTAATTATGTTTGGAGCTATTAGAGTTGAAGATAGTTATTTATCCTTAGGTTCAGTAGTTGCTTTGTATAATCTTCTATCTCAAATTCTAGTAGAGTTAATCAAGTTAGCGAATTTAATTGTATCAGTTAGCAGGGCGCTTGCATGCGCAAACAGAGTCCAATCTATAATTCAAACCGATGTTGATGATTCAAATATAAAAACTTTGTCGCTATCCAATGAAACCGCTTCAGTTGTTTTCGATGATGTTTCTTTTAAGTATGAAGGAAGCAGCTCGCCGACTATTGAGAACTTATCTTTCGAGATAAAAGCAGGTGAGACTATAGGTATAACAGGTATGACCGGATCTGGTAAATCTACTATCGCGTATCTACTTGCTGGCCTATATCCTTGCTCTAGTGGAGAAATAAGAATAAGTGCTAAAGATATTAATTTTATTAATTCTGAGAGTTTGCATAATTTGGTTAGTTTGTGTTATCAAAAGACCAAATTGATTACTAATACAATTGAATCTAACATTAAGTTTTTTAGAGACAGCATTACTATGGATCAAGTTGAAGAGGCTTCAAGAGTTTCTTGTTGCAAAGATTTTATAGAGCATAAGAGCAAGAAATACGAAACTAATCTATATGCAAGTGGGGCAGGACTCTCAGGCGGGCAAAGACAGCGACTGGGAATAGCCAGGGCATTAGCAAACTGTCCTAAACTACTGATTCTGGATGATTCAATGGCTTCACTTGATGCGATAACAGAAAGCAAAGTTCTTAATAATATTAGTACTTTAGAATATAAACCAACAGTTGTTATAGTATCTCAAAAATTAAGAACTCTACGTCAGTGCGATAAAATTTTGCTAATCGACGAAGGGAAGCTTCAAGCCTTTGGTCCTCATGACGAATTAGTTAAAACTAGTGATCAATACAAGAGTTTGTGGAAGCTTCAAGGAAACAAGGAGGAAATGCAATGAGAGTATTTCTTCGTTTAATCCGAGATAATAAGTCCATAGCTTATCTTCTTGTTCCTGCAATAATATATTCTACTTTATTTTCTCTATTTAGTGCATTCTTACCTTATCTAGCAGGTATTTCAATCGATAATATTTCTTCGAGAAATTTTGTTGGCTTGAGGGTAACACTCCTTATCATTTTGGGGTGCTCAATAGTAACTGCTATTCTTAAGTTGTTATCCGCCAGAGTCAATAATCTTATTTCATATAGTCTTGCTAATAATCTTAGACTGATGAGTTATTCAAAAGTCTCTAGATTACCTATAAGAACCGTTGATTCTAAAGGCCAAGGAGATATGCAATCCTATATTGTTAATGATACTGAAGTAGTGTCGGACGGTATTCTTCTTTTCCTTAACCAGTTCTTCTCAGGAATAGCAACAATAGTAATTGTTTTTATTCTTTTACTCTCAATTGATTGGAAAATCTCAGCTATTCTATTATTAGTTATGCCAGTTTCTTTGTATGTATCCTACATGATTCAGAAGAAAACATCTGGTTCATTCAAGAAGCAATCACAAATTCGTTCTGACATGTCAAACTTCATAAGTGAGACCATTTCATGTAACAAAGAGATTCGTTCTTTTAATGGCACTAAGGAGAGCATTGACCTTTTCGAAAAGGCTTCAAATCAATATCGCGATGTGTCAAGAAAGGCGGTTTTCTACTCATCTATAGGCAATCCAACATCGAGAGTAATTAATTCTATCGTATTTGCAATTGTTGTATTTTTTGGTGCCAATCAAGTGGTTAGCGGCATAATCACAATTGGCGCTCTTACTTCGCTTCTTGCATACGCAACACAATTTATGAAACCGTATAACGAACTTGCAAATGTATTTACGGAAATTTCTGATGCCAAGGCAAGTCTATCAAGAATTTATAGTCTAATTGATGAAGAAGAGATGCCTTATGAGAGTAATGATTTCACCCCCTCAACGACTTCATCAGCACCACAAATTGAATTTAAGAATGTAGTATTCTCATACACTAAAGGGAGACCAGTAATAAACGATGTATCATTCATCGTTCCTAAAGCATCAAGGTTGGCAATTGTTGGTCCTACAGGTTGTGGCAAGACTACGCTAATTAACCTATTACTTAGGTTCTACGAGCCAGATAGTGGAACTATATATATTGATGGACAAGATATCTCAACCCTTTCTAGGGAAGAAGTTCGAAGCAGGATTGGCGTTGTTTTTCAAGATACTTGGTTTAATGACGCGAGTGTAAGAGAGAACATAGCTTATGGTAAGCCAAATGCAACAAACCAAGAAGTTGAAGAGGCATCAAAAGCCTGTCATTCATACGGGTTTATTTCAAGGCTACCAAACGGATTTGAGGAAAGGCACCTCAATACTAATCAAGTATTTTCTGAAGGAGAGAAGCAACTTCTTTCTTTAACAAGAGCTATGGTATGCGAACGTAGTGCATTAATTCTAGATGAGGCGACATCAAGTATAGATGTTCTCTCTGAAACAAAGGTCCAGAATGCAATTAAGAAAGTAATGGTAGGGAAGACCTCTATAGTAATTGCACATCGTCTTTCTACTATTGAAGATTGTGACAACATACTTGTCCTCGAAAAAGGGCGTTTAATGGAACAAGGAACACATAGCGAATTACTTGAACTAAATGGTAAGTACTCCCAATTATATAAGTGCTATAATAACTAAAGATAAAATATCGAGGTGATTTTTTGAACAGAAAACTTGAAGAATTTAAGAAATATATACAAGGAAAAAATGTTGCAATTATGGGCGTAGGTATTTCGAATAGACCTCTTATTCGATACATTTACTCGCTAGGTGCTAAGATAACTGCTTTTGACTCATTAAGTGAAGACGATGTCGTCCTTTCAAAGACTATTGCTAACATGAAAGCTGATGGCATTGATATTGAATGGAGTGTTGGCGAAGGCTATTTAAAAGGTCTTGCAAATAAAGATTTCGATATCATTTTCAGAACACCTAAGATGAGAAATGATGTTCCCGAACTTGTTGAGGCTGTAAAAAAAGGATCTGTTCTGTCTTCTGAAATGGAAGTCTTTATGGCATTATGCCCTTGTAAGATTTTTGCGATAACTGGTTCTGACGGAAAAACCACAACTACAACACTTGTATCCGAGATGCTTAAGGCCGGAGGATATAACGTATATCTCGGTGGCAATATTGGGACTCCTTTACTAGACAAAATCGATGAGATAGTATCGACTGACATGGTTGTTTTAGAGTTATCGTCTTTCCAATTGCTTACTATGAGTCAGAGTGCTGACGTCGCTGTAATAACTAACATTACTCCTAACCATCTAGATGTACATAAATCATATGAGGAGTATCAAGAAAGTAAGACGAATATTTTTAAGAATCAAACTGCTTTTGGCAAGATAATTCTTAATGGAAAATGTGAAATAACTAGAGCTATGTTATCGCTCGCGAGAGGCAGAAAGTGTTTATTTGCTCTTGAGGAGGAGAATGCTACGGGTAATTCAAATCTCATTGCATCTTCATATGTTAAGGACGGAGTACTAACTTATAGCTACAAAGGTATTACTACTCCTATAGTAAACGAGAGAGACATAATTATTCCAGGTAAGCATAATGTTGAAAACTATTTAACGGCTATTAGTTGCGTTATTGATTATGTTGATGTCAAAGATATTGTTAAGGTAGCTACAAACTTTAGAGGCGTAGAACATAGAATTGAACTAGTTAGAGAATTAGATGGAGTTAGGTATATCAACTCTTCTATTGATACATCTCCTAATAGAACTATTAATACTATGAATGCCTTGTTTGATCGTAATGAAAAAGGTGTTCTTATCGCTGGTGGTGCTGACAAGAAGTGTCACTACGAAGGCCTTGGTGTAGCCATTCTAAATGTATGTGATAGGATCGTTTTAATTGGTTCTAACGCTCCACAGATTAAAGATATTCTTTCAAAAGAATGTGGTGACAAGAAGTATTCTTTATTTGAGTTTGACGACTACGATGAAGCACTTAACAAAGCGAGAGAATTAGCGCATCCTGGCGAGCTAGTAATTTTATCCCCTGTTGGAACTTCGTACGATAGATTCCGTCATTTCGAAGAGAGAGGTAAGTTGTTCAAGGATATGGTTAATAAACTATAAGAATTTTGCTTGCTTTTTCTTTAGTATTTTGATACTTTTAAGTTAATTGAATATACTGTGCGCTGATAAGGACTATTAGTTGCTACTATTCTTTCAGAGAGTCGGTGTTTGGTGCGAACCGATAGAATATACGTAATGAACTCGCCTTGGAGCACTCCGATTGAACACTTGTGATTTATCACGGTAATTAGATTTGGACGTAAGTTCCACGATATAGGAACAGAATATAGGTAGAACTACCTCGTATTCGGTGAGAGCATCCATGATGGATGAATTAGAGTGGTACCGCGAAGACCCTTCGTCTCTATGTTGAGATGAAGGGTCTATTTGTATGAAAGGAAAGTATTATGAACACTAACAAGTATGAGCCGATGCAAACAGTTCAAATTGAGAACAGAACATGGCCTTCAAAAGTAATCACACAAGCTCCAGAATGGTGTTCTGTCGACTTAAGAGACGGTAATCAAGCACTTGAGGTTCCTATGAATCTTGAGCAAAAAATCGATTTCTTTAACTACTTAGTTAAGGTTGGTTTTAAGACTATTGAAATAGGATTTCCTGCAGCATCTGACACGGACTACAATTTTACAAGATACTTAATCGAGAACAATATGATTCCTGAGGATATTGCAATTCAGGTCTTAACTCAGTCTAGGCAAAGCATAATCGATAAGACTATGTCTTCTTTGCATGGCGCGAAAAAAGCCATTGTTCATCTTTACAACTCAACCTCAAAAGTTCAAAGAGAGTATGTCTTTGGCTTTGGAGAAGAAGAGTGCATTAAACTTGCAGTTGATGGAGCCAGAATGATTCAAGAGTATATTGATAATGATACAAGTGGTACTCAATTCATTCGAGAGTATTCTCCGGAAAGCTTCTCTTCAACCGAAACCGATTTTGCAATAGAAATCTGTAATGCTGTTCTTGATTGTTGGAAGCCTACGCCTGACAACAAAGTAATTATTAATCTACCAGAAACAGTAGAAGTCACTACGCCAAACATTTATGCTGATAAAGTCGAATTAGTACATACACACTTGAAGTATAGAGAATCAGTAATTCTATCTATTCATACTCATAATGATAGAGGAACAGGAATAGCTTCATCAGAGCTAGGCTTGTTAGCTGGTGCGCAAAGAGTTGAAGGAACGTTATTTGGTAACGGAGAGAGAACTGGTAACGCTGATATCATTACTTTAGCTTTAAATATGATGATGCAAGGTGTTGAACCTGGACTTGATTTTCGAGATATAAATGAAGCAGTAGCGGTTTACGAGGATAACACTGGAATGCACGTTAGCGAAAGGCATCCGTACTCCGGAAAACTTGTTTTCTCAGCATTCTCGGGCTCACACCAGGATGCAATTAAAAAATGCATGGAGAGGCAAAGCAAATCGTCTGGAACTTGGTCTGTCGCATATCTTCCTATTGATCCAAAGGATATTGGAAGGTCCTACGAACCAATTATTAGGATCAACAGCCAGTCTGGAAAAGGCGGTGTTGCTTACGTCATGGAGCAATGTTTTGGACTAGTTTTGCCTCGCAGTTTTCAGAAAGATTTCATAAGTATTATTAAAAGCGAGTCTGAGAAGAATGGCATGGAACTTCTTCCGCAACAAGTATTTGACTTGTTTGACGAAACATATATTAATGTGTTTACTCCATATATGCTCGAAAAGTACACCGAAACTGTCATAGGAGACAAGAACTCTGAAGTTAAAGCAACCATTCGAAAAAACGATCAGGTGTTCAAGATTCATGGTAAAGGTAATGGTTTACTTGACGCTTTCGTTAATGCATTCTCTGAGTTAACAGGAATCTCTTTCTCAATCAATATGTATAACGAGCACTCGATGAATAGCGGTACAGATTCTGCTGCAATTACTTATGTTGAATTACGCAACAATGAAGACGGTAATATCTATTTAGGCGCTGGTGTCTCAAGTTCTGTTACTAAGTCATCAATACGAGCTATTGTGAGTGGAATAAATCGTATGATCAAGTAATATCATTGTAAGAGGAGACATCTAATTAATACTCGTTCTACAGCATTTTGGACCTGTTACGAAATTCATTCTCATGTCGCTTCATATTCTTCTTGCGGAAGAAAAGAAGAGCGGCAATAAGAATCAAACCTAGTCCAACAATAACAATTACTGTAATAAGAATATCCTTCAAAGTTCCCCAGATAGTTTTCTTATCTGGGGTTACTTCTATTACTTTATCCTTAGAAGTAATCCGTACATGAATATATCCAATGATATATGACCGATTATCAGCGTAGGTACGATATAAAGGAATATTGAACTCTTGATCTTCAGAATTTGGATCAATTATGATATTTGAAAGCTCAACTTTATTAGTGGAGCCTATTGAACTTCTAGCAGTCGTCGTTGTAATGTAATCAATCACATCAATCGATTGCTCGGTTACGACTATATTATAATCTACAATCAATTCTTGAATTCGTGCAATCGTATCGCTATATATTCCAGAAAATTCACTATCATCAATTGGGGTAGTTACATAATTCTGAAAGCAATAATCAAACATGCTGATTAAGTTGGCATAACGCGTCTCCGAATCGCTTGAACCAAGTATTACTCCTATCAATGTCCTACCATTCTTAGTAGCTGCTGCAACAATAGTGTGACCAGCCGTATCAGTAAAGCCTGTCTTACCTCCAACATAATATTCATAAGAGTATTGCTGCGTACTAACGAATCTATTTGCATTTGTAATTGTTCTTGAATCGTCATACTTGTTTGTTGGACCAATAGTATATTGAAGCGTTGTAGATATATCAGAGAACCCTTGAAGCGAGATAGCACAATTAAGTATTAAGGCCATATCATGAGCCGTAGTAAGATTGCTTGGGTCAGCAAACCCATAAGCAGTGGTAAACGTAGTATTGGTGCATCCGATCTCTTGTGCCTTATTATTCATCATGTTGCAGAACTCAGCTTCTGTACCACCCATTGCGATTGCCAAAGAGAGACAAGCATCATTAGCTGAAACAAGTAGGGAAGCGTAGATTAAGTCTTGAACAGATATTTCTTCACCTTCAACCAAACCAAGCTTAACATAGTCATCTGGAATGGACTCATACATGTTTGGTGTGATTGTAATGATTTGATCCATTGGAAGATTCTCAAAAGCCATTAGAACCGTCATGACCTTGGTAGTAGAAGCAGGCTCCATTGGAGTATCAATATTCTCACCTAGAATATATGAATTCGATGTTGCATCATACAATGCAAAGGCTTGCCCATTGACTTCTGGCCTGTCGGTAGGTTGCTCAGATAGAAGAGCTGTTTGCATATCTTCTTGAGTTATTAAATCAGATGTTGGAGTAGGCGTAGGAGCGGTTTCCTCGCCTTCAGCACGTACATTACTAAAAGGAATACTTAATAAAATAGAAATAGTAAGTAGCGCACATAAGGTTTTGAAAATTATTTTCTTGATCATTTTGCCTCCATGTCTTTAACAATTTATTATATCTCTTGTATAATGATTCGGAAAGATGAAAAGGTGATGTTATGGCTATTGTAAAAGTAAGTAGTGAAGACATGAAGGTAGTAAGTAGTGCAATTCTGAGTCTTTGCGAATATTTTCGAGAATTATCAGCAAAGAATAATCGTAAGATTACTTTCTATATTCATACTTATGGTTGCCAACTTAACGAGTCGGACAGCGAGAAACTTCATGCTATGTGCCTAGCTATGGGTCTTGAGTATTCGAAAGATGAGCATGCAGATGTTGTCCTATTCAACACGTGCGCTATTAGAGAGAACGCTGAGGATAGGCTTTTTGGCAACCTTGGTGCTTACAAGTCAGAGAAAATTAGTAATCGTAATATGATAATTGCAGTATGCGGTTGCATGATGAAAATTGAGGATAACGTAAGCAGAATCAAGAACAGTTTTCCGTATGTTGATTTAGTTTTCGATCCCCAACAGCTTCATAAATTTCCATTGTTACTGTTATCTTCTATTAATAGAAAAAAGCAACTGATTGAAGTTGGTGATGTAGATTACATTACTGATGACAGTCTAGTACCTCCGAATAGACTTCGTAAATTCAGAGCGTTAGTTCCTATTATGTATGGATGCAATAATTTCTGTACTTATTGCGTTGTTCCAAATACTCGTGGTAGAGAAAGATCAAGAGAGTTTCAGCCAATTATTAACGAGATAACAACGCTTGCTAGAGAAGGATATAAAGAAGTAATGCTTCTTGGTCAGAATGTTAATTCTTATGGCAAAGATGCTGGATTTAAGGAGACTTTTCCAGACTTACTGAGAGCAATATCTAATATTGAAGGACTCTCACGTGTGCGCTTCATGACTTCTCATCCTAAAGACCTCAATAGAGAAGTAATTGATATAATGGCTACATGTAAGAATATAGAGACTCATTTACATTTACCTGTTCAATCTGGATCAGATGCGATTCTTACTAGAATGAACAGACACTATAATCGAGAACAATATCTAGAGATAGTTCGATACTTCCGTAGTATCGTCCCCAACGGCTCAATTTCTACGGATATTATCGTTGGCTTTCCAGGAGAGACTGAGGAGGATTTTCAAGATACTTTATCACTTGTTGATGAAGTTAAGTATGACTCTGCTTTTACATTTCAATATTCTCCAAGACCAGGAACTGAGGCTGCCAAATATGAGGACCAAATTCCTCATGATGTAGTAACAGAAAGATTCGGTCGACTGCTCAAGCTACAGAACGAATTAACTTATGAGTCTAACCAAAGACTAATAGGCTCGTTACAAGAAGTACTAATTGAAGGCGAGAGTTCAACGGCAACAAATATACTGACTGGAAGAACCCGTTCTAATCATTTAGTCAATTTCACTATTCCGGACTCACTCAAAGGAGAAGGAGAAGGAGAGTTTGATGCTTCCTCATACGAAGGTAAGCTATGTAACGTTAAGATAACTAATGCAAGACCTTACTCTGTGGAAGGTTTAATGGAGAATTTGATTGATGGTTAATGATAATCCTTTAAGGATTCAAGATGTTTCATATGAAGACTTGTCTCCGATGATGAAACAGTATGTTGATTTAAAGAAATCTCTTGGTAGCACTTTGCTTTTCTACAGGCTAGGTGATTTCTATGAAATGTTTTTTGATGATGCAATATATGCTTCAAATGCATTGGAGTTAACTTTGACTGCAAGAGATTGTGGGAATAATCTAAGGGCTCCGATGTGTGGGGTGCCTTTTCATGCTTACTCATCTTATGCAAGTCGATTAATAGGGCTAGGTCAGAAGGTTGCGATATGTGAGCAATTAGAAGATCCAGCTACAGCAAAAGGATTAGTAAAAAGGGGATTAGTCAAAGTTTTGACGCCTGGTACTATTACTGATTTTATCGGTCTTGATGAGAAGAAGAACAACTATTTGATGTCAATATATTGTGTTGGATCTCAATATGGAGTTGGTGTTGCTGATATATCTACAGGGTCATTTGATGCTACTCAATTGTGCTTCGACAATAATGATGAGCACGTTGTAAACTTAATATCCAAATATGAGCCATCAGAAATTATATATAACGAAGCTTTTTCAAAGACTGCACTGTTTAGCGTAATGGGACAGTATTTTCAAAGTTCGTTAACGCTAAGGCCTGAAAGAGAATTCACTTCATTCTCAATTCGCGAGAAGAACTATGTTTCAAGTGTAGATAAGGAAGTATTCTCAGATCCTGAATTGCTTCTTTGTTCATGTGGTGCTTTGCTAGCATATGCTAATGAAACTCAAGTAGATGCTGTTTCTCATTTGAATAATATAAATGTCTTTAGCATTAGAGAGAATATGGAACTTGATTATGCGACAAGGACCAATCTAGAAATTATTGAGACTATTCGATCAAAATCTAAGAAGGGTTCACTTCTTTGGGCGATAGATAAAACTCGAACTGCTATGGGCGGCAGATTACTCAGAAAATTTGTACAGGAGCCCCTAATTAACAAGCGCGCAATTAACCAAAGACTTGATGCTGTTGAACAAGCTGTTGACAAGTATATTGCAAGACAAGAATTAATTGATGGACTCTCAGGATTATATGATATAGAACGACTTTCTAGTAAGATTTCTCTTGGTAGCATAAATGCTAGAGAATTGCTCTCACTTAAGAATTCTCTTGGGAAGCTTCCTTACATAATAGAATCAGTTGAACCATTTGATAGAGGGTGTTTTCGAGAGATAAAAGCTAATCTGGATCCACTTACGGATATCTATGAATTACTTGATGCATCAATCAACGAAGAGCCTCCAATAACGATAAAGGACGGCGACATAATTAAACGAGGTTTCTCACAGGAATGTGATGAACTATATGATATTGCAACGAATGCAAAAGAATTCATCATGTCAATTGAAACAAAGGAAAGACAGAGAACAGGTGTTTCCAAGCTAAAAATAGGGTATAACAGGGTCTTTGGATATTATATTGAGATTTCAAGGTCCCAATCCTTTACTCTTCCTGATGAATACATTAGAAAACAAACTCTTGCAAATGCTGAGAGGTATGTAACTCCAGAGATCAAAGAACTAGAAGACAAGATTCTAGGGGCACAATCAAAAAGAGTTTCCCTTGAATATCAACTCTTTACAGAAATTAGAGAAAAAGTATTTGAGAAGATTGATATTTTATTCAAGGTATCCAAGGCTATTGCTTTACTTGACGTAATTACTTCGCTAGCTGAACTGGCTTCTTGCGAGAATTATGTTCGCCCAATTGTAGACGATTCAGATGTTATTGACATCGTTGATGGACGACACATTGTTGTCGAAAAAATGATGAGTGAAGTCAGTAATTTCGTTCCAAATAGTACTCTTCTCGATGGCAAGAGCAATCGCCTAATGGTTTTAACTGGACCAAACATGGCTGGTAAATCGACATACATGAGGCAAGTTGCTTTAATCGTGCTTTTAGCTCAGATTGGTTCATTTGTACCAGCAAAGAGTGCACATATTGGTCTAGTAGACCAAATCTTTACTAGAATAGGTGCATCAGACGATATCTCAACGGGAAAGTCTACTTTTATGGTGGAGATGAGCGAAGTATCTTCTATTCTTCGTAATGCTACTCGTAAGAGCCTCTTACTTTTTGATGAAGTAGGGAGAGGTACAAGTACATACGATGGTCTTTCAATTGCATGGGCTGTTATTGAGTATATTATCGATCCAAATATTCTTTTTGCTCGTACTATATTTGCAACTCATTATCATGAGCTAAATCAGCTAACAAAGCTTTCTTCTGGCGTATTTAACATGCATGTTGATGTGAAAGAGAATGAAGATAGTGTTGTCTTTCTACACAAGATTGTAGATGGTGGCACGTCAGATAGTTATGGAATTGAAGTAGCCAAGTTAGCAGGCCTTCCTAACGACGTTCTTAGAAGAAGTAGAGCTATTCTTAAGGAACTAGAAAGAATTGGAAATTTCAAAGTCACGAGCAACATTGAGATAAAAGACAATGAGATTCTTCCATCAGCTGAGGCAATGCCAGGGCAAGGTTCAATTTTCAATCCTGATAATGTACTATATCGTAAAGAAGATAAAATCAGGCAAGTATTGAACGACATTGATATTACAAAGATTACGCCGTTAGAAGCGATGAATCTTCTATATGGATTAACTGACATCGTTAAAAAGGAAAAAAATAATGAGCAGAATTAACCAACTAGACAGCGTCACGGCGAATAAGATTAAGGCTGGCGAGGTAATCGAGAGACCCGTTTCCGTTGTAAAGGAACTTTTTGATAATAGCATTGATGCTGGTGCTTCAGAAATCAAAATTGAGTTCAAGAATGGTGGAATTACTCTAATTCGTGTTACGGATAACGGAATAGGAATGGATAGTGAAGATGCTCGAAAAGCATTTCTCCTTCATGCCACTTCTAAGATTACTTGCATAGATGACATCTATGATTTAACGACACAAGGTTTTCGTGGTGAAGCGCTCTCATCGATTGCTGCTTGCTCCAAGGTTACACTTGTAACTAAGACTGCTGATAGTAATTATGGAACTATGGTTGAGTATCAAGACGGCAAGTTAATCAGCACTTCAGAGTGCTCAGCTACTGTTGGTACAACGATTAGTGTTTCTGATCTTTTCGAGAATATTCCTGCAAGATATAAATTTCTGAAGAAAGATTCAACGGAAGGAATGTATATATGTTCAATGGTTGAGAAACTTGCGATAGTAAATCCTCATGTTAGCGTCAAGCTAATTAAGGATGGCAAAGTCATTCTCTCAACACCTGGTAATGGAGTATTGCTTGATGCGATTTACTCAGTATATGGCAAGGAAATCGCTAAGGAGTTAATTCCAGTTAACTACGAGTTCGAAGGCAGCAAAATTCGAGGATATATTTCAAGACCAGAATATACTAGAGGAAATAAAGCATTACAGTGTTTCTTTGTAAATGAAAGAATAATTAGAAATCTAGCAATATCAAAAGCGCTAGAAGAAGCTTACAGGAATATTTTAATGAAGAATAGATACTCGATTTGCTTTTTAAGTATTTTTACTTCGCCTAATAAAGTAGATGTAAATGTTCATCCTCAGAAATGCGAAGTAAGATTCACTTCAGAATCAGATATATATAGACTTGTATATCACGGAGTTGAAGATGCTTTGAGTTCATTACGAAGTAATATACCCGTTACTTCTGTAGACTCTATTTCTGCTACCTCAAATATAAGCGGAATAAAATACAAGGCAAACTATCTCCCTGCGCCAACACAACTTAAATATAATCAAGCAAGTATATCAGAAGGTAATTCAAGTACTACCAGTACTACTAATAATGCTAGTAAGGCATGTACTAATATTTTAGAGATTCTTTCTAACCTGGATTACAAACCCAGCGACTATGACTATAAAAAAGAAGATAGCACAACCATTACCCCAATAATTGAGGATTCAATTGAATTTAAGAAGACTGATATTGGTTTACTTCTTGAGTCAAGGTTTATAGGAGTGCTATTCAATACGTTTATTATCATGCAAGCTAAGGATTACGTATTTTTCATAGATCAGCACGCAGCACATGAGAGAGTTCTTTATGAGTCTTTCTTACTTACTAAGACTAAAAATGATAACAATCTATCACAAGCGCTTCTAGTGCCTAAGATTATATCTTTCAGTGCATCAGATTATTCGTTCATTCAAGATAGAGTCAGCGACTTCTCAAGTCACGGTTTCGATATTGAACTATTAGAGAATAGGGAAGTAGCAATTAGACAAGTCCCATATTCTTATCAAAACATTGATCTAAAACTCTCAATAGAGACGATTATCAACGAGTTTAAAAACGATCTTCCGATGGGTAATGATAGATGGTTTGCTTCAATTGCTTCAGCTGCATGTAAAGCAGCAATTAAGGCACACGATAGAATAGATGAACAAGAAGTTATTTCGTTAATTAATCAATTAAGTAAACTAAAAGATCCATATCATTGTCCTCATGGAAGACCTACCTTCATTAGACAATCCATTAGTGACTTTGAGAAGATGTTTAAGAGAATTGTATGATTGAAATAAGTAAGTACGTAAGTGGATACAATTATATTCCAATAATATGTGGACCCACTGCTAGCGGCAAAAGCTCGCTCGCCTTATCTCTATGTGAAGAAATTGGTGCTGAATTAATATCAGCTGATTCTATGCAAATATATAAGTATATGAATATTGGAACAGCGAAAGCGACATCCGATGAGCAAGCTAGGGTGAAGCATCATTTAATTGATATCGTTGAACCAGGGGAATACTTCTCAGTTAGCGACTATATAAGTTTATGTGAGAAAGAAATTATTACTATTCTCGAAAAAGGTAAGCTCCCAGTTATTTGTGGCGGCACTGGGCAGTACATCTCAGCATTATTATATGGATTAGATTACGAAATTGATTTAGATACAGCAAAAATTGACCAGTATGTAGATAGAATTTCTAGTGAATATGAAGCAAATGGAATTGAAGGAATATTTCACAGGTTAGAAATAGCCGATCCGGAAGCCGCTTCAAAGATCCATCCAAATAACACTCGTAGAGTAATACGAGCACTCTCGGTATATGAAGCTACCGGTACTACTTTTAGCGAGAAAAATCGTAAATCAAGAACTAGCGGAGCGAAGTTCCCGTTTAAGTTGTTTCAAATAGATTTGGATAGAGATCAACTCTACAACAGAATCAATAAAAGAGTTGATATTATGGTTGAAGAGGGACTAATTGATGAAGTAAAGGACCTATATGCCAGAAAAATTGACCCAAAATCGACCTGCATGCAAGCAATTGGATACAAAGAATTGATTAAATATGTAGCAGGTGAGTCGATATTAGAGGAAGCAATTAACGAAATCAAGTTAAATACTCGCCATTATGCGAAGCGTCAGCTAACCTGGTTTAGGTATATTAACGGGATTGTTTCATTATGCCAAGAAGACATGACATTACAAGTAAAAAGCATTTTGACAGAGATAAAATAAATAATATATTTCTTTTGTGCTATGTAAACAAAATATCTTATCCTTCTTTGTACGATAGTTCAAATATCATCTTATTAGATTACAAATCTCAAAAACTTATTGCAGTTAGTCAATATTTTTGCTAAGTTCAGAAAAATGAAAGGAGGCAAAGTAAGATAGTAAATTAGTTTATTGTGTATCTATGGAGACCAATAACTTTACCCATAATTTTACAGTTTTCATCATAGTAAGGGATAGGTGAAAATAATTCGTTCTCAGGGAATAAGAAAGGCGTTCCATTGACTCTTCCAAATCGTTTTACGGTAGCTTCATCACCAACTAGAGCAGCAACTATCTCACCCTCATTACAGTAATTCTGCTTACGAATAATCAGAATATCTCCATCGAGGATATGAGCATTAATCATACTTGAACCTTGTACTCTAAGCATAAAGCACTCGGAATTGCCAATAATCGACTTATCTACATAATACGATTCAGAATAATCCTCGTGTGCATAAATAGGTACACCAGCGGTTATTTTACCAACACAGTACAATTTAGTAACATCTGCTGAGGAAACAGAATCATCTTGATCTGTTTGCGAATTGTTATCCCAATTACCGACATCATCCATATCTTTGATGATAATGGCTCGTCTCATGCCGGGTCTATACTCAATGCGTCCTATTTCATCTAGTTTTCTTAGATACGAATGAACTGATGAGGTTGACTTGAGTCCAGCTCCAATACAAATCTCGCGAACTGAAGGTGACATCGTATTATTGTGAATGTAAGTCTTTACATAATTATAGACTCTCTCAATAGATTGATTACCTTTACAACTAGATTTATTGTCTGTCATATCAACCTCCGAACATATTTTCTATTTCTTTAATGGTAATCAATAATGATTACTTTGTCAAACACTTGTTTGATAAATGCAAGTGTAATGAATGATTTTTTTCGAATAAGGAGGATATTATGAAAACCTTAACTAAAGAAGAACTACGAAACCATTTGGATTCATTAATTGATGATTTAGGTTTTAAGGATCCAAAATTCAACGAGAAAATGCGACTTCTTAGTAGTATAGAAGATGAGAAGAATAATGTACTTATGTCTCTCTACACACAAGAATATGGTCCATGTTCAGCAACTAGTATTAAGGATCTCCCAAGAGGTAAGTCAGATTACACAGCCATCATGATTGACTTCTCTAATGGCTTCGACAACTACAAAAAAGACCTGAAGAGAAGCCTTCAACATATCAAGTATCGCAATCAAAATGCACTAATTCTTTTGCTTATGATTCTTAATCTATCTCATCCTTATTCTGAGATTTTATACTATAGATTCTACAAGCAAATGAGTAATGTAGAAGTAATGCATAAGCTCTATTTAAGTAAAGCAACTTACTTCAGAAACTACAAGGTAGGATTCACCCAGCTTCTTGAAAGACTAAACAACTACATTGTTGAATACAATTCGAAGTTCAACCAATCAAATGGTGATTTTTAACGTAAGAATCGTATATTTTTATTATTTAGTAAGAAAAAGCAAATAAAACGCTCTTATTTGTGTTTGACTAAACTGTGTTTAATAGACAAAATCTAGGTACTAATTCATAAGATGGAGGGATTAATTTGAAAATCTGTTTTTCGACACTTACTTGTCCTGACTTTACGTGGCCTGAGATTTATTCAATGGCTAAGGATTTTGATTTTGATGGCATAGAAATTAGAGGAATAGGTGACGAATTATTTACTGTAAACGCCTATCCTTTTACTGATTCACAGTTGCCTGCGACTCTTGCTAAACTAAAAAGTTTGAATCTTGAAGTTCCTTGTCTATCTTCTGATACGCCAATTTCCGATCCTGAACTTGCAGATACTGCAATAAATGAGATTTCTGCTTATGCTTCTTTAGCATCGAAAATCAACGCTAAGTACATTAGAGTTCTTGGAGACAAGACACCTGCTCCAACAAAGGAGATTGATGATACTATTGTTATCAATAGTTTAATCCGTTTAATCCCAATAGCAACAAAGTATGACGTTACTTTGCTTGTAGAGACAAATGGAGTATATAGTGATACCAAGAGACTTAAGAAAGTACTTGAAGCAGTAAACGATTCTCATATAGCTGCACTTTGGGATATTCATCATCCATATAGAAATTTCGGAGAATCTCCAAATGAAACCGTCAGCAATCTAGGTGACTATATAAAATTCATTCACGTTAAAGATAGCTCGAAGGTTGGGGATACTGTTGAATATCGTCTTATGGGTGATGGTGACATGCCTCTGGCGAATATTTTCGAGTGCCTAAATCGAATGAACTACGATGGTTATGTTTCATTAGAATGGGTGTATAGATGGTCTCATGATCTTAGTGATGCAGGAATTGTTGTTCCACACTTTGCAGACTACATGGCCCAATATAGAAACAAGCAACAAAGTACTTTGCAGACTGACGACAGAGGTCAGGGACAATACATTTGGCCGAAGGAGACTTTGATTGATTTAACATTTCCGGACGTTTTGGACAAGGTTTGTGAGGTGTTTCCAGACCAATTGGCTTTTAAGTTTACGGAAACGGATTATACACGTACTTATACTCAATTCCGAGAGGACGTTGATAATTTTGCTAGATCTTTAATTGCTTTAGGCGTAAAGAAAGGTGATCATGTTGCTATTTGGGCTACTAACGTTCCAGCTTGGTTTATAACTTTCTGGGCTACGACAAAGATTGGTGCAGTCCTTGTTACTGTTAACACTGCTTATAAGATTCATGAAGCTGAATACTTATTACGTCAATCCGATACGCATACTCTTGTTATGATTGATGGCTGTAAAGACAGTAACTATGTTCAGATAATTAATGAGATTTGTCCTGAACTTAAGACTTGCAAGCCTGGACAGTTAAATGCAAAAAGACTTCCATACTTAAAGAACATTATCTCTGTTGAATCGAAAATGGATGGTTGTTTCACGTGGGATGAGGCTGTTAGTAAAGCTGAATCAGTATCTTATTCTGAAGTTGAGAAAGTACGTAGATCAATTGATAAGCATGATATTTGCAATATGCAATATACTTCTGGTACTACAGGATTTCCTAAAGGCGTAATGCTTACTCACTATAATGTAGTAAACAATGGAAAGTCTATTGGTGACTGCATGGATTTATCTACAGCAGACAAGATAATGATACAAGTTCCTATGTTTCATTGCTTTGGTATGGTTCTCGCTATGACGGCTTCTATAACACATGCTGTAACAATGTGTCCTATTTCTTCATTCTCACCTCGAAAAGGTCTAAAATGCATTAATGAGGAGCAAATAACTTGCGTACATGGCGTTCCAACTATGTTCATTGCTATGCTTAGTCATGAGAACTTTGCCTCAACGGACTTTTCGCACATGAGAACGGGCATCATGGCAGGATCTCCTTGTCCTATTAAGACTATGCAGGAAGTAATTGAGAAGATGCATATGCCTGAGATTTGTATTACATATGGACAAACCGAGGCTTCTCCTGCAATAACGATGAGCAAGACAACAGACTCTATTGATATTCGTGTTAATACTGTTGGTAAAGCTATCTATGGCGTTGAAAGTAAGATTGTTGACCCTGAGACATATAAGGATTTACCAGACAACGTTGATGGTGAGCTTGTAGCAAGAGGTTACAATATTATGAAGGGGTATTACAAGATGCCTGAAGCAACTGCTTCTGCAATTGATTCTGAAGGATGGCTTCATACAGGTGACCTAGCAAGAAGAGCTCCTGATGGATATTATAAGATTACAGGTAGAATTAAGGATATGATTATTCGCGGAGGCGAGAACATATATCCAAAGGAGATTGAGGATTTCCTATATACTCATCCAAAAATCAAGGACGTACAGGTTATTGGAGTTCCTGATAAGGATTATGGAGAGGAAATACTTGCTGAAGTCATTCTTCATCCAAATCAATCTTCTTCAGAGGAAGAGATTAAAGAGTTTGTTCTTTCTCATATGGCTAAACACAAAGTTCCTAGATATGTTGATTTTGTTAGCGAATTTCCAATGAATGCCGCTGGAAAAATCCTTAAGTACAAGATGAGAGAAGCAGCAATAGAGCGTCATCAACTTCAAAATGCAAGTAAAATAGTAACAGCATAATGAGACTAAATTACATTGAATGAACCTTCATCTTTTGATAGAACTATAGTAAACAAGAACGTCCTTTCGGGGACGTTTTTTAATGCAATAAAAAGGAGAAGAATTAAGATGAAGTATGCTATTTTTAACTCGCTAAAGTCAGGAAGACCAGCTTTGACAGGTAGGGAATCAATAAGGGAGGAGGATGTTATTTTTGGGTTTGAAGCGGACAACCTAGAGAAAGCAATAGCAATTGCCGAGAGCAAATTTGAATTCAACGATAACAAGAAGTTAATACCTGTTCTAATAATTGAGTATCTAGAGGAACCCTATTATACATATATTGATCCATCACTCAAAAGTTTGCAGCAATTAGTTGGTGGCAATATAGAGATTACTTCCTGCTGTGATTGCTGTGGAGCTGACATCGTTTGTAACGAAGAAGGGAAGATAATGAAACTTCCTTTGAATCGTGGCCTTTTCGAAAATGAAATTCTGTACGACATAATTGCCGGGACTATGGTAATCACATCTACAGACTCAGAAGGAAATACGACCGGGATTAGCAAGTTAGTAGCTAAGAAAGTCTATGAGTACTTCTACAGACCAGAGTTGTTTCATTTTGATGTTGATAAGCAAATCGTATCGTCAATCAAATGTTCATTAGATACAGCCAAAATCATGAAGATCAACAACATTTTTATGATCTCATAGTGTGTATCTTAAGAATACCGATATGATATAATAATTCGAAAATAGAGGTATTTATGAATAGTGTATCCAATGACAAGAATTCGAATAGCAATTCCTTAGGAAAATCACTCGGAATCTTTTTAGTTTCGATTCTGTCGTGTTGTGTTACTGCTACCGCTAGATATTTTAAGAATCTTCCTAGTGTTGTACTAAGTTTTTTCAAGCGAAAATACAACGATTACAAGCGTAAACCTAAGCGCGATAGCATTAATCGTGTTTACGTACTTGTTGGATACACCACGAAGCAATACGCTGATAGAAGATACAGGGCAGAGCATCTAATGATAACTTTGAGAAGAGGTCTACTGTTATTAATTCTTGTATTATTGCTCGTGATATCGGTAAATCGAATAGTCACATTTGTTGATGTAGATCAGTATAGTAAGATGTTTGGAATAGATTCAGTTGATAAAATGACTCAGAATGATCCTTTTGCAAATGTAGAAGGAAATGCTAGCGAAGTTGCACCTGATATTGTTGAGACTTCTATCCCCGATGATTCTAGTATTGAACCCCTTCCATGAATTTTACAAGTGCGCATCTTGCATTTATTAGTTTGCATTAAATTAGTATAGTATAAGCTAAAGTGCAGAAACGATAATATTTTTTCAGTTTTTTCGAGAATTCAAATTATTGTTATTGCTTTGATATCGCGGTTGTATTATTATTTCTTTTGTAATTTAACAATTGATGATATGTTAAACGTTCGATTTGCAATATTAATAACTTCTTCTTGCATATTCGAGCTACAAATTATGAAAGGCGGATTTCAATTATGACTTACACACTTAAGAATGCAGATTTAAATGAACTTATGCAAAAAACCATTGAGAAGAATCCTTCTCAGAACGAGTTTTATCAGGCTGTATATGAGTTTATGCTATCAGTTGAGGCTATTCTTGATATACATCCTGAACTTATCGATAAGAAGGTTATCGAGAGAATCATAGAGCCAGAGCGTCAAGTAATGTTCCGTGTAGCTTGGGTAGATGACAAGGGAGAAATTCAAGTTAATCGTGGATACAGAATTCAATTCAATAGCGCTATTGGACCATACAAGGGCGGCTTGCGCTTACATCCATCTGTAAATCTTGGAATCATTAAGTTTCTTGGTTTTGAGCAGATTTTCAAGAATTCTCTAACAGGTCTTGCAATGGGTGGAGCTAAGGGCGGTTCCGACTTTGATCCTAAGGGCAAGTCAGATAACGAAGTAATGGCTTTCTGCCAGAGCTTCATGAGAGAGTTATATAGACACATTGGTCCAGATTGCGATGTGCCTGCAGGTGATATCGGAACTGGTGCTCGTGAGATTGGTTATATGTATGGCCAGTACAAGAAAATTACCAATGAGTGCACAGGAATTCTTACAGGTAAGAAACTATCATTTGGTGGTTCTCTTGCACGTACTGAGGCTACAGGATATGGTCTTTGCTACTTTGTAAATTGCATGCTGAAGAAGATGGGAACATCTTTTGAAGGCAAGACAGTTGCAATTTCCGGTTCAGGAAATGTTGCTATTTACGCAGCTGAAAAGGCAACTCAACTTGGTGCAAAAGTTGTTACTCTAAGTGATTCTAATGGATACATCTATGATGAGAAGGGTATCAATCTTGATCTAGTAAAGAAGATTAAGGAAGTTGAGCGTAAGAGAATTAAGGAATATGTTGCTGTTGAGACATCTGCAAAGTATACAGAGGGATGCAGCGGTGTTTGGACAATCCCTTGCGATATCGCTCTTCCATGTGCAACACAGAATGAGTTGAATATTGATTCTGCTAAGACACTTGTAGCTAACGGTGTTAAGATTGTTGCTGAGGGTGCTAACATGCCAACAACTCCAGATGCTCTAGATTTCTTGATGAATAGTGGAGTCAAGTTTGCTCCTGGTAAGGCATCAAACGCTGGCGGTGTAGCTACATCTGGCCTTGAGATGGCTCAGAACAGTCAGCGTTTATCATGGACATTTGAAGAGGTTGATGCAAAACTTAAGGGTATCATGGAGAACATCTTCATGAATGTTGATTCAACAGCTACACAAATCGGTCATGAGGATAACTATGTAATGGGTGCTAACATTGCAGGATTGCTTAAGGTTTCTGATGCAATGATTGCTCAGGGTTGCATCTAATTATTAGTTAGAATTGCTTTAAGATTTTTTCAGAAGCTCCCGTGGGTGACTGCGGGAGTTTCTTATGCTTTTTTAATTATGATTTCTCCTGAATTCATAAATTCTAATATCACTTATTCGGTATAATTACAATTTTGGTGAATTAAGAAGAGTAGGAAATACTATAATAATAGAATGTTCAATATAAAGACTTTAAAACATAGTGGTTTCAGGCATTATACATCTTTATATACTGTATAAGTTAGTATATATGAATTCGAGTTAGATCCAAGTTCTATAGTATTATTGAATGTACTTTTGAATTTCAGTAGATTATATTTTGATTCTGTCAAAGTCAATTCTTTAGCTTCGATATATTTTTTGTGTATCAGAGTTTTCTTCGTACTATCTATCAGTATTCGGTATTTTATTTAGTGGTGATTATTTATCGATGTACTATTTTTTTTGAATTCTCGCTTTGACATATAAAAAGCGTCCTCGAATCTTCAAGGACGCCTCTACTTATAATTATACTTCTCTACTTCAATACATATACTTTGATAATCAAAGTATTATTATCTAATTATATGTTACTTAATGCTTGCTCGATATCAGCAATGATATCATCAGCATTCTCAATTCCTACAGAAAAACGAATCAAATCAGGAGCAATACCAGCTTCCTTAAGTTGCTCTTCAGAGAGTTGACGATGTGTATGGCTTGCTGGATTTAGAAGACATGTCTTAGCATCAGCAACATGAGTTGCAATAGTAGCAAGCTTAAGACTATCCATAAATACTTCAGTTTGCTCTCTACTTCCCTTCACACCAAAGCACAGTACTCCGCAAGAACCATTAGGCAAATACTTCTTAACAAGATCTGCATCCTTAAAAGATTCTAGACCCGGATAGTTTACCCAAGCAATTTTATCATTACTCTCTAAGAACTTAGCTACTTGCAGAGCATTCTCACAATGACGCTGAACTCTTAAATGTAAAGACTCAAGTCCAAGATGTAAATAGTAAGCATTCATAGGAGATTGGATTGAACCAAGATCTCTCATAAGTTGAACAGTAGCCTTGGTGATGTAAGCGCCTTTTCCAAACGACTCAGCATAAGTAAGACCATGATATGAATTATCTGGAGTTGTAAGTCCAGGGAATTTCTCCTTGTTAGCCATCCAATCGAATTTGCCAGAGTCAACTATACAACCACCAACACCTGAAGCATGGCCATCCATGTACTTCGTTGTTGAATGAACTACGATATCACATCCAAACTCAAATGGACGACAATTAATTGGTGTCGCAAATGTGTTATCAATAATCAAAGGTAAACCATGCGAATGAGCAAGACGAGCAAACTTCTCAATATCTAATACATTACATGTAGGATTAGTTATTGTTTCTCCAAATATGCACTTTGTATTAGGTCTTATGAACTTTGCTAACTCTTCTTCAGGTAAAGTTTGATCTACTAAAGTACAATCAATACCCATTTTTCTCATTGTTACATTAAATAGATTATAAGTGCCACCATATATAGCTGAAGAAGCTATAAAATGATCTCCAGCCTCACAAATGTTAAATACAGCAAAGAAATTAGCAGCTTGACCTGAAGATGTAAGCATAGCAGCATATCCGCCTTCAAGTTCACAAATTTGATTAGCCACATAGTCATTAGTTGGGTTCTGTAATCTAGTATAAAAATATCCAGAAGACTTCAGATCAAATAAATCGCCCATCTCCTTAGAAGTATCGTACTTAAAAGTAGTACTTTGATAAATTGGGACTTGTCGTGGTTCACCATTCTTAGGTGTCCATCCAGCTTGAACGCATTTTGTTTCAATTCTCTTATCCATTTAATAATTCCTCCAAAAAATAATTATATCAAAAACATAAAAATAATAGCTACTCATCTCCAGAAACTGACACACTATCTATCACTATTGAAGGCGAGAAAAACTCTCCCATATCGACAGGATAGTTGATTACATCATTTCCTACTACTCGAATCTTCTTTAGTATCTCGAAAAAGTTGTCAGCTACAGTAATTTGCTCAATAGGCCTTACTAATAAACCATCTTTAATTAAGTATCCTTCACTTTGCAAGGAGAAATCTCCACTTATTGCATTAACACCAGCATGTAGGCCATTCAAATCTGTTATATAGATTCCATTGTTTACTTCTTTGCAAAGCCCTTCCAAATCCAATGAATCTGGTTTAATAACTATATTAGTTGTAAGAATACCAACAGAACTAGCATAGCTTGACCTAAAACCGTTACCAGTCGATTGACGATTTGCTTTTCGAGCAGTCTTAGTATTGTATAAAGCAGTCTCAAATTTGCCCTTATTAATTATGTTCTTACTCTTCGTTCTAACACCTTCCGAATCAAAAGGGATTTTAAGCAAGGCTTTGTCCAGCATTGGTTCTTCACTTAATGTTAAAGCTTCGGAAGCGATGACTGTTCCCTCCTTATCGGCTAGCAAGGACAAGCCTTTTTGCATATTGAATGAAGAAAAGCTACCAAAGAAAGTGGAAAGCAATGAAATGAACGCCTCGTTTCCAAGAATAATGTCATATGTTCCTGACTTGATAGAACTAGCTCCAAACTTACCAAGAAGCTTCTTGCCAAGTACATCGACGAATTTCTTCTCATCAAATAGATCAACGTCGTTTCCAAACCAGTAATTCCCAGCCGTCTTAACAACACCTTCCGAAGTTGCGCGTGCTTCAGCAAAAATAGAAATATAATCACTATCTTTATATGAAGAAAGGCCCTTAGAATTCATTACTATAACTGGTCCTGTTCCACATGAAATACTTAAATAGTCGACAGCCGTTACACGCGGATCAATGTCCTTCAGCGCCTTTTCAAGAGAGAGACCAACCACAGAGAACGAAGCACATGTGTTCTTTGAAAAACTTGGCGTCGTCTGATCGTGAAACAATTCTTTGTCATTATCGTCACAGTAAACAAACTCTTCATCCTCATCGTCAAGCACTAAGCAATTCTCATAGGCTTCCTTCAAGAGAAAGTCGATAGCTCTATCCTCAAAGCTTGTAGTAGATGCATAACCCATTTGGCCTTTTACTTTGCCACGAAAAGAAATGCCTTGCTCATTACTATTTTCATAAGAAGAAACTTCTTGATTCAAGATATCGACACTCATCGAATAGTCTTGCATAAAGCAACATTCTGCCTCTTCAAAACCATATGATGTAGACTTATCTATTAATCTCTTCATAAATTGCTTTGCCGCACTTATATCCATCGTATTACCTCTACAACTACTTAAGTTTACTTCCTGCCACCAACTAAAATCTTGCTTACACGTATTGTAGGTTGTCCTACAGTTACAGGAACGCCACCTGATAAAGAACCACAGACGCCAGCTGCTAATTCTAAATCATCCGCTACTCTATCTATATTCATTAGTACTTCTTGACCTTTGCCAATAAGTGTTGCGCCTCTGACTGGCTCACAAATCTTGCCATCACGAATAATATAAGCTTCATTTACAGCAAAATTGAATTCACCAGTAGAAGTATCAACAGATCCTCCCCCCATATCAGCACAATACAATCCATACTCAGTGTCGCTAATAATGTCACCAGGTTTCTCATTACCAGCTTCAATATATGTATTACTCATTCTTGACGTGGGAGCATAAGAATAATCTTGTCTTCGCGAACAGCCAGTAACCGGCATGCCCATTCGTCTTGAGCCTAGTTCGTCAACAAGATAATTCCTACATATTCCATTCTCGATTAGTAACAAATCTGATGAATCATTACCCTCATCATCAGTATAGTACGAACCCCATTCACCCTTAATCCTAGCATTATCTCGAGCCGAGACGCAGGAAGAAGCGATTTGATGACCAATTTTATCCTTGAAACACGAATTCCCTATTCCAACCGACGTTGCTTCCAAAGCATGTCCGCAAGCCTCGTGGAATATTACTCCACCAAAACCATTACACAGAATTACAGGCATCATTCCAGATGGTGCGTAGCCCGCAGAAACCATCCTAATTGCCTGATCACAGCATGACTTAGCCTTTTCCTTCAGAGGATAATTCTCAATCACTTCATAGCCCTGTTGCCAACCAGGAGATACTCTTCCAGTTTGCTTCTCATTGCCTTGAGTAGCAATAGTCGAGAATGTAAGTCTTACGCGACTTTGCATTTCTTCTTTATTAATTCCTTTAGAATTAATAATGCGCGACAATCTATCTTCACTTACAAGCGAAGAAGATACTTGCGTTATTAAAGGATTATACCCAAGAGCGTAATCACTTGCTTCTCTAAGGAAATCAACTTGAGTACTTTTTGCTACTAGTAGTGGGTCTTTTACAACAATAAACGGTTCCGTTCTCACAGAATTACTTAGCTTAAAATCAACACTACTGTTACTATCTTTCAAAGAGTCAGCAGCATCTGATGCAAGTCTAATCAATGATTCAATACTGAAATCATTTGAATACACGTACACAGTATTAACTCCCGACATGAGCCTAATGCCAATACCGGAATCAAATACACTACCAGAACGAATAACTTTACTATTTAATAAGCTTACAGAACGAGCATTATGCTCTTCAATATATACTTCAACATAGTCGGCTTTCTTATCTAAGCCAGCTTCAATTATTCGTTTTATGTCATTATCACTAAGCATAAAACCTCCCATTCCTACTAGGAAAAGGAGGCTTTAATAAAGTCTTAATCAAACTCATTAATATCTCTTGATTTTCCTAGATGTATTTTTCTCAAACTCAGTTGGTCTATAAACAACACTCTTAACTCGCTTATAGTTAACCAACTTCTCGTTAACTTCTTCAACAGCTTCCTCTAAAAGCTCCTGAATCTTATCTTCACTCGGACTGCTTCCTAATCTTGACTCTATCTCTTCCATATTTGGGAAGATAGTAGCGATAATTACATCATCATCTTTCTTCTCGTCAAACTTAGAAGAAACAACACTTTCTTGTACTATTTGGTTAAGAGAAAGTAAGTATTCAATCTCTTCAGGGAATACATTTTTTCCGTTCTTGGTAATTATAACATTCTTTTTTCGACCAGTAATAATGACAAATCCGTCCTTATCAATATAGCCTAAATCACCGGTTAGATAGTAACCATTCTCATCAAAAGAGGCAGCAGTAGCATCAGGATCATGATAGTATCCCATAAAGATATTTGGACCCTTTGCAATGAATTCTCCAATTCCTTCCTCATCAGGATTAGCGACCTTAACTTCAACACCTGGTACCGGAAGACCAGCAGACTCATTCTTACTAATAACATCTCTATTAACAGCAAGAATCGGAGAACACTCAGTTAATCCGTAACCTTGGATTGCATTAATTCCGATATCTTTAAAGAATTGAAGAATGCTAGGATTAATAGCAGCACCACCAACAATCAAAAGTCGCATTCTACCACCGAAAGTATCATGAATGTCTTTAAATAGCTTCTTTCTAACATCAATGCCTAAATGAAGAAGAAATTTCGAAAGCTTAATACCAAATGAGAACTTTCTCTTGATCTTAGGGTCAGAATTTATCTTCTTGTTAATAGCTTTGTAGAACATTTCTAACATTGCAGGAACAAAAAGAATCATTGTTGGTTTGCATTCCTTAATGTTAGTCGTTATATATCTTAGGCCTTCACAAATTGCAACTGTAGAACCAATAAATACTTGTCCAATGAAACCACAAGTACACTCATAAGTATGGTGTAAAGGTAGGACGGACATAAATGTATCATTCTTATCTATGTGCATCATCTTAAACATCGCCATTAAATCAAAACAGATATTCCTTTGATTTAACATAACTGCCTTAGACTTAGCAGTTGTTCCAGAAGTAAACAAAAGAATCGTCATTGCTTCAGTGTCTATAGGCGCATCAAGGAAGGTTCTGTCGCCATTAGCTAACAATGTCTTACCCTTTTCCATAAGGGATGAATAAGTAATGAATCGATCATCCGTTGTATCATCCATGCAAACATAGAATTTTAGGTTCTCGTTCTTACCGTATATTTCATCAATTTTCGAAGTATATGAAGAGGAGAAAAGTATCAAATCTACTTCAGCTCTATCTAGCATGTTTTGAATCTCTTCAGGAGATAACTCTTTATCTATAGGAACTACACAACCAGTGCCATTTGTTGAAGCAAGATATGAGCAATACCATTCATATCTAGTCTCAGCAAGAATAGCAACACGAGCATTTTTTCGAAGCATCGACATTAAAGCAGTGCCAAGAGTATCTATATCTTTATCAAATTGAGCAGGCATTACAGGAACGTACTCCCCGCCCTTTACAATCTTATGAAGGAAAACAGGATTATCTGGATTCTCTTTCACTCTGTTCTTTATTACATCTCTTAAGTTAGCAACATCCGGAACTCTACAATATGGATAATTCTTCATAAAATCCTCCAACATAATCGTGCATTACTTTGATAATCAATGAATTCACTATATACATATAATGCTTCGTTTTCAATAGTTTCAGACATTATTTTAAATTTATGGGGACAAAATAACCGTATACAGAACATTTGCATACGGTTAATCAAAGAAAGTTAATTATTAAGAGTAATAAGACCCTTTTCGATAGCAAGCATTGCTCTATCCTTGCTCTTCCCTCCCTTTCTAATCTCATTGCTAATAAAATCTGGATGGGACGATAGAAAGTCTGACATATACTTTGATGGATCTTCAAGGAAGCTCATTACTAAATCGTATTGTGCCTTATTAATAACCTTGGAATCGAACGCTCTGTCAAACAATGCCTTATCAATGCCAGCAAACGTATACATATCACAATTGAGTGCCATCAGATTCTCTCTTCCATTTTGATGTCTGTCAATAATTGCAACAGTTACATTGATGTCAGAGCCTAGCCCGCGAATAGCCGGAATCCAAGCCCTTACATAACTTGATGCCTCTGTGATTAAGTCAGCGACGTGAATGGCCTTCTTGCCCTTTAAATCAACCATAGAAGAGTCGCATGTATCCTCAAAGTCACTCGTAGAGTATACGGATGAACCATCCTTAAAAATAGAGAGATGAGGTTTTCCAAGGAAGTGTGCTGGAAGCATCGAAAAGAAGTAATCCCTTCTCTCACCACCAGATATGTAATCAAAATCATACTCAGATAACTTGCTAGTTAGTAAGTCAGTTATCATCTTAAAAGTCTCAGAAGACTCGTAAACTTCCATGAAATCATCGAATAATCGCTTAGGCATAGTTAAATGATCTTCAGCAATATAAGTCTCGATTCTCTTTAAAAAGTCAGAAGCAGTCTGCTCATCTTTAATAAGAAAATGAGTATTAATATAAAACGGTCCCAAAGTACCTGAGGTATACCAAAATGGCGTGTCTTGGGGAGCTACACGAATAGCATTAGTTTTAAACAAAGCGTCAATTACTTGATTAGACATAAAAACTCTCCTTATCTCTTACCACATTCTTAAGGTTCCTGTTAAAGAACTTAAGTCGATATCATTCTTCTTTACATAATCGATCAAATCCTCAGTAATCTTTACAGGCAAAGTTGGATGAACTAGACTACCCGTTCCAATCTGAACTGCACTAGCTCCAGCTATCATAAACTCGATAACATCCTCATATGTCATGACGCCACCACAACCAATGACCGGGATACTAAGAACGCTTGCACATTCAGCCACCATTCGAATCGCAACAGGCTTAATTCCTGGCCCTGAGTAACCACCAGTATTATTATGTAGAACTGGACGTCGAGTCTTAATATCAATAACCATTCCCAAGAGAGTATTAATTAATACAATTGCGTCGGCACCAGCTTCTTGAGCAGCATATGCTATAGATTTAATGTCAGTAACGTTTGGCGTCAATTTAATCCAAAGGGGGAGCTTCGTCAGCTTACGCATAGCTGAAACAACCTCAGAAACTTGATCCCTTTCACTTCCTATGCTCATGCAACCAGCTCTTACATTAGGACACGATAAATTTATCTCCAACGCATCAATTTTGCTACTAAATTGGTCTAGTCTACTAACCATACCAACATAATCTTCTATTGAATGACCAGCAACATTAATAATGACCTTCGTTCCAAGAGTATTCATATAATCAAGGTCATTCTTGATGAAAGACTCAACGCCAGGATTTTGTAGACCAACAGAGTTAAGCATTCCACATTCTGTTTCAGCAACACGACAACCCTCGTTACCAAGTCTCGGTAATAATGTTAGGCCTTTAGATGATAAGCCTCCAAGAATAGACAGATCATAATATGATGATAATTCATGGCCAAAATTACAAGTTCCCGATGCAAGAATAAGAGGGCTATTTAATGCCAAATCACCAACCTTAACATTAATACTACTCAAAATATTACCTCCTCATAAGGAAACACTGGACCTTCTTTACAACAACGAACATGCTTAAACTCTTGACCTTCAGCCTCAGCATTTAGCTTACATACACATACTAGACAAATACCAATGCCACAAGCCATTCTTTGCTCCATAGAGACAAAGCACTTCAAGTTATTTTTCGTAGCCCAAGCCCCGACAGCCTTCATCATTGGTAGGGGACCAACACAGCATACAGCGCAGTTCTTATATAAAGATAAGTCTAAAGTATCCAAGCAATCGCAACAATTACCGTGAATTCCAACATCACCATTATCGGTTGACAAAACATACTCAGGACGATTCATTACTATCTGGCTCTTACACCTAAAGCCTTGAACTACAGTATGTTTGACATTCTTAGCTTGAAGATACTCCGATGCAAAATTTATGGGGAAAACTCCTGTTCCACCAGCAACAAGAATAAAAGAGTCAAAGCCCTCAAAGTTAAATCCATTTCCTAGCGGACCTAGAACGTCTACCATATCGCCTTCGTTAAGTGATGCGATAGAATTAGTCCCCTTACCTATGGTTTTGACACCAACATAAAACAAACCATTCGCTACATCAGTTGAAGCTACACCAAATGGTCTCTTAAGAAAATTGGAACAAGAAATATTTACAAATTGTCCCGGAATTGCTTTTTGAGCAATATCAGGGCATCGAAAAGAAAGATAGAATGTATCCTCATTCAATTGCTTCTTCTCCACAAGAACCGCTCTATATTCCTTATTTAACTCGCTTACAGTCATTAGACATACTTCCTATCTTTCAATGCTGAATTCAAACTGTTTCTCATATCAATAGCTTCATCCCTTGTAGCTTTCTGGAATTCTGAAACCTCAAGGTCTGTTCTCTTTTTCCAAGCGCACATTAAGCTTCTGGAAGCGTTTACTATCGAACCGGTACCTTCACTTGTGAAAGAAGCAACAGCTGCATCCGCACCAGCTCCTTGAGCGCCATATCCTGGGACAAGTATTAGATTGTTTGGCATGATTTTTCGAGCCTCAACAGCTTGCTCAGGCCATGTAGCACCCACTACGGCTCCAACAGAACTGAATCCATTATCACCAACTAAAGTCTCACCCCAAGTATTCACTTTCGCAGCCATAGTTTGGTATACCGTTTTTCCATCCTTAAGCTCGAGATCTTGAATGTCTCCCGCCGAAGGATTTGATGTCCTAACGAGAACAAAAATGCCTTTACCTACTCTTTCGGATACATCAAGAAATGGCTTGATTCCATCTAATCCAAGATAACCATTTACAGTAACACAATCCGCATTAAACATAGCAGGCGTAGTGTCATCTATAATCTTCGTTTGCCCAAGGATAGCCTCAGCATAAGCAGAAGCCGTAGACCCAATGTCGTTTCTTTTCGCATCGGCTATTACTAGCATTCCTTTGTCTTGCGCATACTTGATTGTCTTAATTAAAGCCATAATTCCGTGAATTCCATACATCTCATAGTAAGCAAACTGAGGTTTAATCGCTGGGACAATATCACAAACGGAATCAATTAGTAACCTATTATAATCGAAAATAGCCATAGCTGATGCTTGCTGCATATTATTGGGTACTTCATTTCTCCACTCTGTTAGCAAGTAATCTGGTATGTAAGAAAGCATAGGATCTAGTCCCATGACAGTTGGATTATTCAGTTGCTTAATTCTATCTGTCAATCTGTCAGCAAAGTTCTTCATATGTTATGCGTCCTCCCATTACAGTCAAAATAGTTTTTCCAAAAAGCTTGTATCCATCATACGGAGTATTCTTAGACTTACATAACATCTTGGACTTATCAAAGACAAATTCGTTATCCAAATCCATAACAGTAAAATCAGCATCAGCTCCTACTTCAAGGCTACCCCTACCTAGCTTTAAGATAGAGGATGGATTATAAACCATAGCATCTATTAGTTGATTTAGTGTAATTCGGTTAGTCTTAACTAAGTAAGTATATCCTAAAGGAAAAGCAGTCTCTAGACCAACTATCCCATTATTTGCCAATGCAAACTCAATAGTCTTCTCATCTTCATGATGAGGTGCATGATCTGTAGCAATACAATCAATGGTTCCATCAGCAAGACCTTCGATTATTGCATTAACGTCCTCATTCTCACGAAGAGGAGGGTACATTTTAAAATTAGAATCATAATTAACGCAATTCTCATCATTTAACGTAAAGTAATGTGGACATGTCTCTGTCGTTACCTTAACTCCACGCTTCTTCGCTTCCCTAATCATTCGCACACCATTCTTAGTGCTAACATGGCAAATATGAATAGGTATTCCAAGATATTCAGACATAATGATATCTCTAGCGATAATAATGTCTTCTGCAACAGAAGGAATACCTCTTAAGCCTATTGAAGTAGAAGTGTCGCTCTCATTCATAGAGCCATCGCTTAAAGATGCATCCTCACAATGATCCATTACTAGTAGACCAAAGTCGGAGGAATACTCCATAACTTTTCGAAGAAGTTCAGCTGTAGCTATGCACTTTCCATCATCCGTAACAGCAACTATGCCAGCTTCTTTCATAAGTCCCATTTCAGATAATTCCTTGCCAGCTTCACCCTTACTACAAGCGCCAACTGGATATACTCGGCAAAAACCAGCTTCCTTAGCCTTCTTCATAATTCCATGAACTACAGAAGCATTATCACAGACCGGAAAAGTATTTGGCATTGAGCAAACACTAGTATAACCACCCTTTGCAGCACTCATTGTCCCAGTTTTTATAGTCTCTTTATACTCAAAACCTGGCTCTCTTAGATGACAATGCAAGTCGACAAAACCAGGGAAAACCATATTGCCCTTCATGTCCTTAACAACAACGGTATCATCAATCTCAAAGGGGTTAACAAACTTATCATCCTCAATGTAAAGAGAGGTCTTATCTGAGTTAAATACCTTACAATTAGTTACTAATATTTTCATAGACTGTTCCTCCTAGCCATCAACATATACAAAACAGCCATTCTAACTGCTACACCGTTTGTTACTTGCTCATTAATTACTGATTGATCGCAATCGTAGACCGCAGTAGGCAGCTCGACTCCATGATTACATGGACCAGGGTGCATAAGAAAAGCTTCGGGCTTTGCAAGAGCTAGAATGTCAGAAGTAATAGAGTAGAAAGATGAATATTCAGCAACCGAAGGAAATAACGACTTATGCTGTCTTTCAAGTTGAACTCTTAATCCCATAACTGCATCAGCATCTTTTACTGCATCAGCAACACTTGAAGCAACTCTCGCACCCATCTTCTCTATTCCAACTGGGACCATAGTGCGTGGACCATATACGGATACCTTAGCACCAAGTTTTGTCAATCCTATTGTGTTACTACGTACTACTCTACTGTGATACAAGTCTCCACAAATCGCTATGTTTTTACCCTCGAAAGAATCAAACCTCTCATACATTGTGAATAAATCAAGTAGTGCTTGAGTAGGATGCTCGTTCATACCATCGCCAGCATTTACTACAGATGCATTTAGATATGGAGCAATAAAATGTGGCGCTCCACTTTGAGGATGTCTCATTACAACGATGTCAGTAGCCATCATATCTATCGTACGAACTGTATCAAGTAAGGACTCACCCTTTGAAACAGAACTTCCAGAAGCAGAGATATTCGCACTAGCTGAGCCCATGTACTTTGATGCTAACTCAAAAGAAAGTCTAGTTCTTGTACTATTCTCATAGAATAGAGTAACCACCGACTTTCCTTGCAAGTGGCTGGTTTTCTTATTTCCAGAAGTCAAAACCATCTTCATAGTCTTGGCAGTCTCCAGAATCTCCATAATCTCCTCAGCCGATAATTGCTTCATCCCAAGAAGGTCTTTATTCTTTAGTCCCATCGCAAGCCTCCTTACACAGTAACACCTGATTCCTATTATCAATCTCAGAAAACTCCACAGTAATCTCTTCATTAAGAGATGTAGGAACATTCTTTCCTACAAAATCTGCGCGAAAAGGAAGCTGTCTATGACCTCTATCAATCAAAATAGCTAGTTCAATCGCCCTTGGTCTACCCATATCAAATATCGCATCAATCGCTGATCGAATCGTTCGTCCAGTGAACAACACATCATCAACCAATACTATTTTCTTGTCATTGACATCAAAAGGAATGTCTGTTCCATGAACAACTGGATGAGCAGCTAACTTAGATAAGTCATCTCTATAAAAAGTAATATCAAGTATACCCATAGGAACTTGAACACCTTCTATATTGTCGAGATTCGATTTGATTCGTCTGGCCATTGTAACACCGCGTCGTTGAATTCCAATCAACGCAAGGTTGTCCAACCCACTATTCTTCTCGATTATCTCATGAGAAATACGAACGATTGCTCTGTTAATAGATGCTTCATCCATGATTACGGCTTTAGATATTAAGTCTTTCATCATTTCTCTCCATTCGCAAAAAGGCAATAAAAAAACAGCCCCGATAAAATCCAAAAGGCTGACAAGCTAAGCGTATATTAAGAAAATATCTATTTATACAAACCTTGCTAACCTCACGGATTAACTTAAAGATTTATTTCTTTAAAATACTATTCTTCTTTGGGTCAAAAAGCAATATTAATTTCTATCTAATACTAGTAATTAGAAAATTTCAAACGGTCATTTATGCAAATTCACAAATTTTAGAGGCTATCATTGTTAAGATTGCATAGTTATGTAGAATATCAATAATCTGATAGAAATTGCGAGCAAGTAGTGATAAATTGTTCAAGGTTCGTTAAGAACACATAAATTAAGGTAGGTATTTTCGATGAAGAAATTTAGTATCAAATCAATATCTCTTCTAGTATGCGTACTAGTTGCTATTTCTGGTTCAGCTATGCTTTTAGCTTCTTGCGCTGACAAGAAGGAAGAGACAACAACTGAAGAAGAGACAACTACAGAAGAGACAACAACTGAAGAAGAGACAACTACTGAAGAAGAAACAACAACAGCTACTTCTTCAGAAGAGACTGACACAGGAATGCCAGAGACAATTACTGCTGATAGCCTAGCATCTGCTGACTTAGCAGCTATCGCTCAGTCATATGCTGATCAAGGTTATGCTATTTATAGCATTTCAGCTATGGGAGTTGATCCAGAAGCAACATACGTTGATGGTTTTGTAGCAATGCCAGAATCAGAAGACACTTTTGCAATGGCTTCAGCACTTGTTTTTAATAACGCTGAAGATGCACAGGTTGCTCTAGACGATGCTTTATTAACAGATGGAACTTTCGAATACACAACTGAAGAAGTTGACGGACACACTGTATACACTGCAGCAACTGAAATGTCTTCACAGACAATTACTTATTATCCAGACACTTTCATCATTGAGTCTCTTGTAACAGTAAGTACTTCTAGTGCTACTCCTACTACTTCTGATACTCTAGTTACAGAAGGCTAATAAGAATATTATATTTGATTGATTTTTAAGAAGATGGATTTACTCCATCTTCTTTTTTCATAATTGACAAAAATCATTCACTTGCATATAATCATTAAGTCTTATGAGTCGAGCGCCGGAATGATGGAATTGGCAGACGTGCTGGACTCAAAATCCTGTGGTGGCAACACCGTGCGGGTTCAAGTCCCGCTTCCGGCACCAAATTAACTACCGAATTCGATATTTGAGTTCGGTTTTTATTGATTTTTCAGTTAGCATATGCTAACTTAAACTTATACAGATTGGAGATCACTATGAAATTAAACGAATTAATAATTGGTGGTAGTGCAAGAATCATCTCTGTCGGAGGTGAAGAGTCTTTAAGACAGCATTTATTGGATATGGGTTTAATACCTGGTTGTGAAGTATCAATTATTAAGCTTGCACCAATGGGTGATCCTATCGAGTTAGAAGTCAATGGTTACTCACTAACAATAAGAATTGCTGACGCTAATCAAATTGAAGTTGAGCAAATTGATTGTATTACGAGAGAAAATATAGGCATCGAACGTACCTCCTCTTTACCCCATCCTGGTCTTGGAGAGTCAGGTAAGTTCCATAGTAAGAAGCATGAACACCCTTTACCTGAGGGAACCACGCTTTCTTTTGCACTTGTTGGTAATCAAAATTGTGGTAAGACTACCCTATTTAATGTATTAACTGGCTCGAATCAACATGTTGGAAATTTTCCCGGTGTAACCGTAGATCGTAAAGACGGACAAATCAGAGGCTTTGCTAACTCTTTGGTAACAGATTTACCTGGGATATATTCAATGTCTCCCTATAGTAACGAAGAGATTGTTTCTCGAAATTTTGTTCTTAATGAGAAACCAAAAGCGATAATCAATATAATTGATGTTACAAACATCCAGCGTAACCTATACTTAACCATGCAACTACTTGAAATGAATATTCCAATGGTTGTTGTTCTAAATATGATGGATGAATTAAGCAGTAATGGCGGAACGGTTGACGTCAACCAAATGGAGATGTTCCTTGGAGTACCTGTAATTCCGATATCAGCTGCCAGAAACGAAGGCGTCAATGAATTAATATCTCATGCCGAGCACATAGCTAAGTATCAAGAGAAACCAGTATTGCAGGATTTTTGCGATAAGAATGATCATAATGGTGCCGTTCACCGTTGTATACACGCTGTTGAACATCTTATAGAAGATCATGCTGAAAGGGCCGGCTTACCAGTTCGCTTTGCTACCACAAAAGCTATCGAAGGCGACCCTCTTATACTTAAGCAACTTGATCTCGATGTCAACGAGACCGACATGCTAGAGCATATTGTTCTTCAAATGGAAAAGGAACGTGGCCTAGATCGTAGTGCAGCTATTGCTGACATGAGGTTTGCTTATGTCGATAAATTGTGTAAGCAAACAGTAGTAAAACCTAAGCAAAATAAAGAGCGCTCAAGAAGTGAAAGAATTGATCGAATTCTAACCGGAAAGTATACAGCTATTCCATGCTTTATAAGTATTATGGTTTTAGTTTTCTTTCTTACATTTAATGTTATTGGCGCTTGGCTTCAATCACTCCTTCAAACGGGAATTGATAGCTTCTCTTCCCTTGTGGATAATGCTCTTTCTCAAGCGAACGTTAATAGCGTCATTCACTCGCTAATAATTGATGGAATATTTAATGGTGTTGGAAGTGTACTTAGTTTTCTCCCAATAATCGTAACTCTTTTCTTCTTTCTATCAATTATGGAAGATAGTGGATATATTGCTCGAGTTGCCTTTGTAATGGATAAGTTGCTTCGTAAGATTGGCTTATCTGGTAGAAGCATAGTGCCATTGATAATTGGATTTGGATGTACTGTACCAGCTGTTATGTCAACTAGAACTCTACCTAGCGAAAGAGATCGAAAAATGACAATTCTTCTTACTCCATTCATGAGTTGCTCTGCAAAGCTTCCTATCTATACTTTTTTCATTAGTGTTTTTTTCGCAAAGTATGGATGGCTAGTTTTATCGGCTATTTATTTTATCGGAATAGTTTTTGCGGTTCTTTTTGCTTTACTATTTAAAAAGACTCTTTTTAAGGGCGAAGCAGTACCTTTCGTCATGGAACTTCCAAACTATCGACTTCCAAGTGTCAAGAACGTAATTCGTCTGTTGTGGGATAAGTCAAAGGAATTCATAAGGAAGGCTTTCACGGTTATTTTCTTGGCAACCATAATTATTTGGTTACTACAAAGCTTTGATATCAAGTTGAACCTAGTATCAGACTCGAAGGACAGTATGCTTGCGTTGGTCAGCGGTCTGCTTGTACCATTATTCCAACCATTGGGTCTAGGAGACTGGAGAATATGCACTTCGTTAATAAGTGGAATCATTGCAAAAGAGAGCGTCGTTTCTACACTTGAAGTTCTTTTCGGAGGTTCGACTACTTCCTTCATTACGCCTCTAGCTTCTCTTAGCTTACTAGTATTTAGCTTGCTATATATGCCTTGTGTTGCTGCAGTTGCTTCTATTCGAAAAGAGATGGGCACAAAATGGGCATTGGCTATGGTTGTTTGGCAATGCACTATCGCCTGGATAGCAGCATTTATAATAAGAATGATTGGACTTCTTTTCGGAGTATCATAGGAGATTAATATGAATACAATAGACTACATTCTAATCGCAATTATAGCTATAGCTGTAATAGTAGTTATCTTTCTTCTATTTCGACGCCGCAAGGCAAAAAATGGGACATGTTCTAATTGTTCTTCATGTTCAGGATGCAAGCAATATGAGGAATGCAGAATTAGAGCGAAAGATAAGAATCCTTCTTAACTTTAATCAGGATTTATTTATTTTTATCGAATAACATCAATATTCTTACAACTTTAGCGGCGCTTTATTGTATAATAAAATAACTATTCGTTGAAAATAGTAAAATCAAATTTGGAATGAGGTAATGCGTATGGCAGCTGTAAATAGTTTTTCTAGAATAACTCCTGAGATTGAGAAGCTTTCGCAAAATTGTATGGAGGCAAGAATAGATCCGGAGCTTTACACCCAACTAAATGTTAATCGCGGACTTAGAGATATCAACGGTAAGGGCGTTTTGACTGGACTTACTGAGATATCAGAAATTGTATCATCCAAAATGGTAGATGGAGTCTCTGTTCCTTGCGAAGGAGAGTTGTACTATCGTGGAATTAACGTTATTGATTTGGTAAACGGTTTTACAAATGACAACCGCTTTGGTTTCGAGGAGACTACTTATCTTCTTCTTTTCGGAAAGCTTCCAAACAAAACTGAATTAGCTGATTTTGAGAAGATTTTGTCAGGATATAGAAATTTGCCTAAGAATTTTGTTCGTGATGTTATTATGAAGAAGCCTTCAGATGACTTAATGAATAATCTAGCGAGAGCAATTCTGAATTTGTATGCATATGATAGCAACGCTAATGATTTGTCGATTCCAAATGTTCTTAGACAATCTCTAGAATTAATAGCTCTCTTCCCTATGCTTGCAGTTTATAGTTACCGCGCTAAGTCATACTACATTGATAAGGGAAGCTTCTTTATTCACCATCCTCTTCCAGGAAAATCAACTGCAGAGAACATTCTTCACATGCTAAGACCTGATAATAAGTATACGCAGTTAGAGGCTAGCACCTTAGATACTGCTCTTGTACTTCATGCTGAGCATGGTGGAGGAAATAATTCTACATTTACTACTCACGTAGTTACAAGTTCTGGAACAGATACTTATGCATCTGTTGTTGCTGCGCTAAGCTCCCTTAAGGGACCAAAGCATGGTGGGGCTAATATTATGGTAGTAAAGATGATGAATGAAATTAAGAAGAATGTTTCAGATTGGAAGGACGACGAAGAAATATCTAAATATCTTCAGAAGATTCTTCACAAAGAAGCTTTCGATAAGGCTGGGGTTATTTATGGAATGGGTCATGCGGTTTATTCAATATCTGACCCACGAGCTATTATTTTCAAGAAGTATGTGGAGGAACTTTCTGCTGAGAAACATAGATCTAACGAGTACAATTTCTATACGAGGGTAGAAAAGCTCTCTGCTGAGCTAATTGCTAAGGAAAGAAGAATCTACAAGGGTGTTTCTGCAAACATTGATTTCTACAGCGGATTTGTTTATAGCATGCTTGACTTACCTATGGAGCTCTACACGCCACTATTTGCGATTTCTAGAATTACAGGCTGGTCAGCTCATAGAATTGAGGAGCTAACTAGCGGTGGCAGGATAATAAGACCTGCATATAAGTGTGTACAAGATAGAGTTCCCTATATTGACATAAAGAGTAGATAAAAAGAAACGCCTCACTCAAAACGTGAGGCGTTTTAATTTATGTATTTGCATCTTCATTTTTTTCGAAAATTTCTTGAAGCGTATGCCAACCGAGGACTGCGCACTTTACTCGAGCAGGCATATGAGATATATCTTTTAACGCACCCGCTTCTTCAAGTTCATCTATTTCTTCATTGGTTACAGAACCCTTAATCATTCGGATAAACATCTCCGCAAGACGCAAAGCCTCTTCCTTACTTCTTCCAATAACCATATCAGCCATAATGTCTGCAGAAGCTTGAGATATAGCACAACCGTCCCCAATAAAAGAGGCATCTTCAATAACATCGTCAACTACTTTAAGTTTCAAAGTAATATCATCACCACAGCTTGGATTAACACCATTTAAACTAAAAGTAGCATCCGGCATGTCATGCTTGTGATATGGCCTAATATTGTGTTCTGTTAAAATCTCATTATAGAAATTGCTAGTCTCCATAGCCCATCATCTTTCTGATACCACTAAGACTTTTAATAAAGGTATCAATATCTTCTTGAGTATTATAAAACATAAAGCTTGCTCTCGTACATGATTTGAAGCCTAGAAAATCGCACAAAGGTTGAGCACAATGATGTCCCGCCCTAACGCAAACATTACTCTCACTAAGAATTTGACTAACATCATGTGGATGAACATTATCAATTGTAAAAGAGATTATTCCATTATGGTTATTAGAATCTTTAGCTCCAATGATATGAATATGAGGAATCTTACATATTGCATCAAAACACATCTTTGTTAGCATCAAAGTTCTCTCATGCATGTATTCCATGCCAATTGAATTAATATAATTTATTGCGGCCATAAGTCCAACCGCTCCTGAAGCATTATCGGTTCCAGCCTCAAATTTGTATGGAAGCTGAGCAAAAACAGCATCAGTACGAGTTACTGACTCTATCATCTCACCTCCTCTTAAGAATGGAGGCATTTTGTTAAGCAATTCCTTCTTGCCATAAAGAATTCCAATTCCCATAGGGCTCATAATCTTATGCCCCGAAAATGCCATGAAATCGACATCCAAAGCCTGAACATCAATCTTAACATGAACAACACTTTGTGCTGCATCCATTACGACAATAGCACCATGCTCGTGAGCTGTCTTAGTGATTCTTGCAATAGGATTCTCTCTTCCAAGGACATTAGACAACTGAGTAATTGCGACAATCTTCGTCTTATCTGTTATTGCCTCTTCAATAGCTGTATCCGAAATTAGTCCATCCATATCACATTCTAGATACTTCAAAACCGCACCAGTTTTAGAAGCTACAAATTGCCAAGGCAAAATATTACAATGATGTTCCATAATAGAAATAAGAATCTCATCGCCTTCGCCCAAGAAGTTCATTCCATAACTATTTGCAATCAGATTAATACTTTCTGTCGTACCTTTTGTAAAGATAACCTCTTCCTCAAATTTAGCATTGATGAATTCTTTAACAGTAGTTCTAGAATTCTCTAATTGCTCAGTAGCAAGCATTGCTAATTCATAAAAACCTCTTAATGGATTTGCATTGTGCTTATGATAGAACTCTTCAACAGCTTCAATAACACAATCAGGTTTTTGCGATGTTGCAGCATTATCAAGATATACGATATTGCTATCTCTTAACAAAGGAAAATCTTCTCTATGTGAAATGTTTACATTAATACTCATTTTGTAGTTTCCTCTCAACATAAGAACTAATTCTATGCGTTAGTTCTTCATCGTTAATCTTGTCACAAAGTGCATTAATCATACCAAGCGCAAGAATATTTCCTGCCTCCTGCTCCCCAATTCCTCTTGAAGCAAAGTATAGAAGCGTAGACTCATCAAGTCTTCCTATAGATGCACCATGATTACCTACTACGTCTTCTTCAGCACATAGAATAAGAGGGATAGTTTTATTCACAGAGTCTTTTCCGAGTAAAATTACTTTCTCAACCTCATGCCCGACGGAACCTGATGATCCATTTTTGAAGTCTATTGTTCCTCTAAATAGCTTATAAGCGTCATCACGTAAAACACCATTAACGTTAATTGAGCAATTTGAATTCTTACCTATATGGTTAATGATGTAGTTCATATCATTTACTTGCTTAGAATATACATGATAAGCAATGTCTACATTTGCTTCACTCTCTTTACCAAGTAAATCAACATTGCATCCAGAATATGTTTGCTTCTGTCCAGGAAATAATTGCTTCAAATTAAAGACCGATTTCTCGTTACAAATACCACCAACATCGTTGATTAAGCTAGAAGGGTCACTCATGACTTGCGATTGGATTAAATTAAGAGTTGCATTCTCTTCTAGTATGAATCTCGTCTTTACATATAGCATGTCATCGCTATCATCAGAATTGGACTCACAATTGTAGTCCATAAACACCGTCATAGTACATCCAGTTTTTACTAGCACATCAATAGGGCAATAACTACTCTTAGAATTAGAAGAGAATATACTTACTTTCACTATTGAGCTCTTCTCGTTATCAGAAGATAACTCTAAAGTCTTTCCATTGAAAGTAGAACTGATTGCTTCACACGTAGTTCCTACTCCTGATATTACGTCATCCATATGGCTACTGCTAGCATCAACAAAGGAATGATTTCCATCAACGTCTATCTTACACTCGGAGTTGATTGTAGACCACTTAACATTTGCCTCATTCATCTTAAGCCAACGGTAAGTATTTACTGGGATTCTATTAATTGTAGTATTAATGTCTGTTGTCATTATCGTAACCTCATTCAGCCTATGGCGCCTTTCATCTCAAGACGAATCAAGTTATTCATCTCGACAGCATATTCGAGTGGAAGTTCCTTAGAAACATTATCACAGAAGCCATTTACAATCATAGCCCTAGCATCTTCCTCACTTAAACCTCTAGACATCAAATAGAAGATCGCATCATCACTAATCCTACCAATACTTGCTTCATGTCCGACAGTTACATCATTACATCTAATGTCCATAGCAGGAATAGTATCAGATCGAGAAATGGAATCTAACATAAGAGATTGGCAAGAAACGGAAGCTGTACTTCCCTCACTGCCCTTAGTCATGCTAACCGAACTTCTAAATGTATTAAGTCCGCCATCTTTGGATATTGAACGCGTATTAATGAAAGAACTTGTATTCTTTGCTTGGTGCGATACTTTTGCACCAGTATCAAGATCTTGTCCTTTTCCAGCAAATGTTATTCCAGTAAACTCCATCTTCGAATTTTCACCACTAAGAATAGTCATAGGATATAAAAAGGACGTATGCGATCCAAAGGAACCAGATACCCATTCCATCTTTGCATTCTCTGAGACAATTGCACGCTTCGTATTAAGGTTATACATGTTTTTAGACCAGTTCTCGATAGTAGAGTACCTTAATTTGGCATTCTTACCAACGAACAACTCTACACAGCCCGCATGAAGGTTAGCAACGTTGTATTTAGGTGCAGAACAGCCTTCAATAAAATGCAAAGATGCACCCTCATCAACAATTATCAAGGTGTGCTCAAATTGGCCTGCACCCTTAGCATTCAGCCTGAAATAGGACTGAAGAGGAATATCCACACTAACTCCCTTTGGAACATATACGAAAGATCCACCTGACCATACTGCTCCATGTAAAGCAGCAAATTTATGGTCCGTAGGCGGTACTAATTTCATGAAATGCTCACGAATCATTTCGCCATACTCGCCCCACATTGCACTTTCCAAATCTGTATATATAACGCCTAAAGCAGCAACCTCTTCTCGAATATTGTGATAAACAAGTTCAGAGTCATATTGAGCACCGACACCTGCAAGGGACTTCTTCTCTGCATCAGGAATTCCTAGACGATCAAAGGTGTCTTTAATGTCATCTGGTACTTCAGACCAATCGCCCTTCATCTTTGTATTAGATCTTACATATGTAACGATATTATCTACGTCGAGCCCTTCTATTGAAGGTCCCCAGTTTGGCATTTCAGTTCTATTGTAGACATCCAGAGACTTAAGACGGAACTCCTTCATCCAATCTGGATCATTCTTTTCGGTAGAAATTTGCTCTACGATGTCTTTAGTCAAACCGGAATTAAGACGATATGTTTCTTTCTCGTCATTGCGAAAATCATATAAGCTTCTATCAACATCATTAACATTCGACTTTTCTTTCATCTACGTCACCTTATTGATCCTTCTCATACTGCGCAAAACCATTCGCATTAATATCATCAATTAGACTAGCATCAGATGTTTTAACCAAACTTCCATCAACCATTATATGAGTATAGTCAACACTCAATGCCTGAAGGATTTTTGTATTATGAGTTATGATGAATAAGCTTCCATCGTTCTTCTTACGATACTCCTCGATTCCAAGAGATACTGTCTTCGTTGCATCAACGTCAAGTCCAGAATCGGTTTCATCAAGAATTGCAAAGCTTGGGTTAAGCATAAGCATTTGTAGAACCTCAGCCTTCTTCTTCTCACCACCTGAAAAGCCCTTATTCAAGTCTCTATCAGCATATGACTCATCTATGTTCAGAATATCCATAGTATTCTTAAGTTCTTTCTTATACTGCATGAGTCTTAGTTTAATTCCGCGTTGCTCTAATGCACTTCTAATAAAAGAGCTTAGAGTTATTCCTGGAATCTCGATAGGATTCTGGAAAGACAAGAACATTCCCTCTAATGCTCTCTTGTAACAAGGAAGATCATCAATCCTTTGGCCTTTAAACCATATTTCACCAGAAGTTACTTGATATAGTGGGTTGCCTATCATCGCATAGCCTAATGTTGACTTTCCCGCGCCATTAGGTCCCATTAATACATGAGTCTCACCCTTGTTAATAACTAGGTTAATATCGTGAAGTATTTCAACATCACCAATACTAACCGACAGGTTCTTTATTCTTAGAAGTTCTTCCCTTTGCATATCAAAATCCTTTCGAACTTAATTTTTATCTTTTGTACTAGACTCAGGACATTTTGTATTCTCAATAAGGTCAGCTATCGTGATTCCATCCAAATAATCTTCAATCATACTATCGAGCTTCTCCCACATACTTCTCGTTCTACATTCCGAAATTCTAGGACAAGGTGATTCACATTCCTTAATACATGCTATAGACATTTGGTCGCCTTCAGTAAGCCTTAGAATGTCTCCAATCCTATACTGATCAAGGCTTTTGCTCAAACGATATCCGCCACCTTTGCCCGAAAAGCCAGTTATCATTCCACCCTTATTAAGAGAACGCATAATAATCTCAAGATACTTGAGAGAAATCTTTTGTCTTAAAGAGATATCATGAAGAGGAATAGGCTGTCCATTGTCGTGTTCAGCTATGTCAAGAATTGCTCTAATTGCATATTGTCCACGTGTAGAAATCATTGCTATTTCCTCCCTCTTTTATATCAGTAAAAGTATACACCTAGTGACATAGTATGTCATTGGGTAATATGCATTGAAATCGATTTGTTAACGCAAGGAAATAGTTTATTTATCACAAATGAAAAAGTGATTTTCTTTTCGAGAAATATTACTTGATTCTGATTTGAATCTAAGTTCAAAAAAATAGTAATAATAATAAAGTTTGCAAATGATACTGTTATCATTCGACATTATAGGTTTGATATAATTTTATAAGAAGAAACTTTTAATTATGTAGGAAGAATATGATACTTAATTCTATTACTGGTCCTGAAGTGCTAAAGGATCTTAGCTTAGACGAATTGCAGCAACTTGCAGCCGAGATAAGAACAGCTTTAATTGAAAGAATAAGTCATCACGGTGGCCACTTCGGTCCTAATCTTGGATTAGTCGAAGCAACAATTGCTCTTCATTATGTTTTTAATTCTCCTGTAGATAAGCTTGTTTTTGATGTGTCGCATCAGATTTACACCCACAAAATGCTTACCGGCAGAGTTGATTCCTTCTTGGATCCAAGTAAATATGACGACGTAACTGGTTTTAGTAACTTCCGCGAGAGCGAACATGATTGTTTTGTAATTGGCCACACTTCAACTTCAATTAGTCTAGCGCTAGGACTAGCAAAAGCTAGAGACTTGAAGAGTACTAACGAGAACATCGTTGCTATCATTGGTGATGGCTCTTTAAGCGGTGGCGAAGCACTCGAGGGTCTTAATGTTGCTGGCGAACTAAATAGCAACCTCATCATAGTTGTAAACGATAACGACATGTCAATCGCCGAGAATCACGGCGGTTTATACAAGAACCTTAAAGAGCTTCGAGAGAGCAACGGAACTTCTCAGAACAACTTGTTTAAAGCTATGGGATTAGACTACGTTTTTGTTCCAGATGGAAATGATGTTGAATCACTGATATCTGCTTTTGCTTTAGTCAAAGATACTAGTAAACCTATTGTTGTACATATTTGCACTATCAAGGGTAAGGGCTACAGTCATGCGGAGAATAACAAAGAGCAATGGCACTACGCTCAGCCATTCACTATTGAGACTGGCGAACCATTGTTTTCTTTTTCGAAAGAGAGCTATGGAAGTATTACTTTAGATTATCTCTTAACCAAAATGAGTGAAGATAATACAGTTATCAACATCACGTCAGGAACGCCAACTATTGTGGGCTTTACAAAAGACATTAGAGAAAAGCACGAGAATCAATTTATTGATGTTGGTATAGCCGAGGGAACTGCTATAGCACTGTCCTCTGGAATCGCACGTAATGGCGGCAAACCAGTTTATAGCGTCTTTAGTTCTTTCATTCAAAGAGCTTTCGACCAGCTCTCTCAAGATGTATGCCTTAACGAGACTCCTGTAACTATTCTTGTGCATGGTGCAAGCGTTTACGGAATGAGCGATGCTACGCATATTGGAATCTTTGATATTCCACTCATGTCTAACATACCAAATCTTGTTTATTTGGCACCAACATGCAAAGAAGAGTACCTAGCCATGCTTGATTGGTCGATTGATCAAAACTCATATCCTGTTGCAATTCGAGTTCCAGGTAACGGCGTTGTATCTTCACCTTCTACTTTTGATAGTGACTATAGCAAAATCAATAAGTACATTCTTTCTCGAAAAGGCACCAAAGTCGCTATACTAGCCCTTGGCAGCATGTTTCAACTAGGCGAAGAAATCGCAAATAGGCTTAATGCAACACTAGTAAATCCTCGTTACATCACCGGATTAGACATAGACATACTTGCTTCTTTAGTAGATAGTCACGACTTGGTCGTTACTATCGAGGATGGAATTTTAGATGGAGGATTCGGTCAGAAGATAGCTTCATTTTATGGATCAACTTCAGTCAAGGTACTAAACTATGGCCTAAACAAGGAATTCTATGACCGAAGAAATTCTGACGAAGTACTGAAAGAGTGTCGCATGACAGCTAACCAAATCATCGATGACATTAATAAACTTCAGAATCAGCAATAAATATGAAGTAACTATATAGCAAGATATCCCGCAAATACGGGACTCTTGCTATCTACTCTTCTTCATTAGTCGTTCTTACTTATCGTCACGAAAAGAAAAAGCATGCAGATCTCATAATGAGAAATGCATGCATTTTTGGTGGGAAGTGATGGATTCGAACCATCGAAGTCGATGACGACAGATTTACAGTCTGTTCCCTTTGGCCGCTCGGGAAACTTCCCATATATACAAGTGTAAGTGGTGGGCCTTCAGGGACTCGAACCCAGGACCGACCGGTTATGAGCCGGGAGCTCTGACCAACTGAGCTAAAGGCCCACATAAGCACTCCTGCGCACTTGTTTAACGCTTGATTAGTATATAAATAAGTTGTACTTTCGTCAAGAGTAATTTTTGCATTTGTGAAAAAAAACATATGAATTATAACACAAGCAAACCTTCCTAGACGTTAAAACCACTTTTGTGGTGGTGAATGTTTTCAACTGCAAAACCACCTTGGATTAAGATATACCAGTTATTCTGATGGAGTTATTCAAATATTTTCGAGAATAAGAAAGACGGTACAGTCACGAGTACTATACCGTCCATTAATCGATACACAAGTCTTATTTTGCAGAGATATATCCTTTTGCAACAAGAAGCTCAGCAGAAAGCATACTTCCACCTGCAGCTCCACGAAGCGTGTTATGAGACAAGCAAGTAAACTTGTAATCAAAAATATTGTCTTCGCGAAGACGACCAATAGATACGCCCATTCCATTCTCATACATAGCATCAAGAGCCGGCTGAGGTCGATTGTCTTCTTCGAAGTATTGCAAGAAATGCTTTGGAGCATTTGGCAGATTTAGCTTCTGTGCCTCCCCCTCAAACTCGCTCCAAGCCTTCTTCATATCTTCCATCGAAGGCTTTCTATCAAAGGAAACACTTACTGCTGCTGTATGTCCCTCTTGAACAGCAACTCTATAGCACTGAGCTGATATAACAGGTTGCTTAGCTAGTTCAATTTTTCCATTAGCATACTCACCCCATACTCTGAGTGGTTCCTTCTCTGACTTCTCTTCCTCACCGCCAATGTATGGAATCATATTCCCAACCATCTCAGGCCAATCCTTAAAGGTCTTACCAGCACCAGAAATTGCTTGATAAGTACAAACAGAGATTAGCTTAATTCCATATGAAAGGAGAGGAGTTAAAGCTGGAACATAACTTTGAATAGAGCAGTTAGGCTTAACCGCAATGAAACCTCTCTTTGTTCCAAGTCTCTTTTTCTGATCATCTATTAAAGCTGCGTGACTACCATTGATTTCAGGAATAATCATTGGTACATCTTCTGTCCATCTATTTGCAGAGTTATTAGATATAACAGGAATCTCGAGTTTAGCTATTCTCTCTTCAAGAGCACGAATCTCATCCTTCTTCATATCTACTGCACAAAATGTAAAATCAATTGCTCCGCAATACTCTTCAATATCATCAGTACTATAAACGATCATATCTTTAACATATAAAGGCATATCGCAATCAATCTTCCAACGACCTTGAACCGCATCCTCATATCTCTTACCAGCACTTCTTGGAGAAGCACAAAGAGCAACACACTCAAACCAAGGATGATTCTCAAGTAATGATACTAGACGTTGACCCACGTAACCCGTAGCTCCAATAACGCCTACTTTTAATTTCTTTTCCATAACAGTAGTCCGTCCTTTACATTTTGAATATCTACATTGTCCTTCCTGCACGGACAAGTGTATTTCTACGGTGTATATTATCATATACGTTTTGCTTAAACAAGAACGTTTTTGTAAAAATCAAAGACTGTGTATGCTAAAATATAGTGAAAATTAACAATAAGAGGCGCCAATGGACAACGTATTCCCTATTCTTGAGCAATATTGCAACTATATGTTAGCTGTCTTAGCACGTTCAGAGCTTACAGTTAAGGAATACGAGTATGATTTGATTTGCTTTTTTCGTTTCTACAAGAGAGATCATGGACTTGTTGATAAGGGTATGCCTTTAGAACAGATATCGATTGACGACGTTGACAGCAAACTATTATCCAAGATAACTACTGACGATTTACTAGTTTTCTTAATATGGTTAACAAGAGAGCGAAAATTATCTCCAGCTAGCCGAGCTAGAAGAATTGCTACGTTAAAGAGTTTTTTCAAGTACTGTCATTCGAAAAAACATATTCTCGAATCAAACCCAGCATACGATTTAGAAACACCTCGTATAGGAAAACGAGTTCCAAAGTATTTGACTCTTGAAGAGAGTACAAAACTTCTTAGCACAGCATACGAGTCACCAAGTGCTACGAACGTTCGTGATTATTGCATTCTAACGCTATTTCTTAATTGCGGAATGCGTTTGTCAGAGCTTCGTGGAATTAATACTGATGATATTCACGGAACGACACTAACTGTTATTGGTAAGGGCGATAAAGAGAGAACCGTATATTTAAATAAGGCTTGTTTGGAGGCCTTGAATGACTACTATCCTTATAGAGAGCAAATTAAAGTTAAACCAAGTCATAAGAAGGCTCTTTTCCTGTCTTCAAGAGGTCAGAGAATATCGGATGATATGATTCAAATTATCATTAAGCGCCTAATGCTACAAGCTGGTATTGATACAAAGGTTTTCTCGGTTCATAAATTGAGACACACATGTGCTACTTTAATGTACAAATATGGTCATGTTGATATTAGAAGCCTTCAAGTTATTCTTGGGCACAAAAGCGTCTCTACAACCCAAATATACACTCACGTTGACGAAGAGCAATTGCAAGATGCTGTCGAAAGTAACCCACTAGCATCTTTTAACCCGGAAAAATAAAAGTGCGGTTCAAATTCGAACCGCACTAGTTAATTCTAATCGAAATATGAATTATATGTTCTCTATGAAAGCTTTATAAGCCAAGTAAGTATAATAAACATCCATCTTCGATACTACTTCATAGGGAGCATGCATCGACCAAACAGGCACACCACAATCAATAACGTCCATTCCCATCTTAGCCATATACGCTGAGATTGTTCCTCCGCCTCCAGCGTCTACCTTGCCCAACTCGCCAGTTTGCCATGGAATGCTATTGTCGTTCAATATACCTGTTATCTGAGCTACATAGTCGCCTGTAGCCTCGTTTGTACCAGATTTACCTCTAGCTCCAACATACTTCTCCAACTTAATTCCATGGGACATATATGCCGAGTTGTCAGGATCACTTACTGATGCATACTTGGGATCATATGCGTTAGATACATCAGCTGAAAGCATCTTAGATGCAGCAACTGCTTTTCGATACTTAAGCAAATCAAAAGCTTCGCCCTCTTGTTTTGCGAGCAATTCCATCATGAAATTCTCATACAAAACTGATTGAGCTCCAGAATTAGCTAGTGAGCCTATCTCCTCTTTGTCGGTCAACAAGCACACACACGTCTTCTTTGGTGTCTCTTGAGCAAGAACTGCCATAAGCGCAGGATAAGCGCACACTTTGTCATCGTGACCATAAGCAGCTATAAAAGCTCTATCAAAGCCTACATCTCTTGCTTTCATAGCGGGTACAATTTCTAATTCAGCAGAAACGAAATCCTTCTCTACTACACCGTAAGAATCATTCAATAATTTAAGAATATTAGCTTTATATGGTTCCTTCTCCTTGGTATCTAAAGGCATACCACCAATTACCACAGTTAGCTCTTCACCAGTAATAAAATCATCAGCATTCTTCTTCATTTGCTCTTTATCAAGGTGAGGAAGTAAATCTGTAATATAGAAGATTGGATCATCCTCGTTCTCTCCTACACAAATCTCATGTTTTTTACCATCAGTTGTAAAAACATAACCGTGAATAGCGAGAGGAATTGTTGTCCATTGATACTTTTTTATACCGCCATAATAATGCGTCTTGAAGTAACAAGCTTCCTTGTCTTCAACAATAGGATTTGGCTTCAAATCTAATCTTGGTGAATCAATGTGAGCACCAAGAATATTGAATCCATTTGCTATAGGCTTCTTTCCGACAACAGCCAAAGCGAGGCCCTTCCCCTTAATTGAAGAATAAACCTTATCACCTGTACTAAGTTTGTCACATGAAGCAATGTCTCTATATCCAAGCGCCTCGCATGCTTCAATACTATTACGAACAAATTCTCGCTCTGTCTTAGAAATATTCAAAAACGACTTGTAATCTTCTGCAAAAATCATACAGGACTCAATCTCGTCCTTTGATGCCTCTTTATACATATTAGGAAAATCTGCAAAAAGCTCCTTTACAGAATCCTTCTTCTTTTTATCTGCCATGTTATCACTCCTTTACTGTTGATATTATAACAACAATATCCACTTTATGTTAATATTAATAAATCAATCAAAGGAAGTCATAATATGCTAACAGATAACCACAATCACACTAAATTTTTTAGTCCCGATGCAAAGATGTCCATTGAAGAAATGAACGCCGCTTGCATAAGTAATAATGTTAAGCGTTTGGCTATCACTGAACACTATGAGATTGACTATCCATATAAGAATGATCCACTTTGGAAACTCTTCGATATAAAGAAGTATCAAGAAAGCTTCACTGAATGGAAGAAAGCACTTGCGCCACAAGTTGAGCTTCTATGGGGAATTGAACTTGGCTTCAAGGAAGGTATCGAAAAGGAGATTGATGATATTGGAGCTAAGTACAGTTTTGACAGTGTAATTCTTAGCGCGCATCTTTTTGAAGAAAAGGATTTCTATTTTGATAGAGAAGTCTATGAGAGATACTCAAAGAATGAACTCATTACTAAGTATGTAGAACTTTTGGTTAGTATGGCCGATAAGTGCAACAACTATTGCACGATTGGCCACTATGATTACATAAATCGGTACTCTTCTTGGGAAGACCCTGCGATTTACTATTCGATATGCCCGAAGCAGTTTGATAATCTTTTCGAGATTCTTGCAAGTAAAGAGAAATCTCTCGAGATTAACACTCGCTCTATCTTCAAAATGATGCAGAAAAATTCCATAAACGTCTTGCCAGACAAGGAATTACTACTTAGGTTCAAAGATGTTGGTGGGCGCTTGATTTCTTTAGGATCCGACTCTCATACTAGCGATACCATTGGATTCTATTTTAATGAGGTCGGAGAATACTTGAAGTCACTTGGATTTGATAGTGTTTGCTATTTTAAGAACATGAAGCCATATCAAGAAGGGCTTTAATCCTTATCAAAGAATTTGTTGTACTTCTTTACTGCCTCTAGGTATTCCGAGACTTTTTTCTCATACCCAATTGATGTAGGATTGTAGTACTTTGTCTTCTCTGAAGCTGAAGGCATGAATTGAAGCTCGGCAATATGTCCCGCAAAATCGTGAGCATATTTGTATCCCATTGAGTAACCCAAATCCTTCATCCCTTCCACAGGAGCGTTACGCAAATACATTGGTATACTTCCAGTATCGCGATTATTAACATCTTCTAAGGCACTATCTATAGCCAAATATGACGCATTCGATTTAGGAGAAGTTGCTACCATGATGCATGCTTGAGACAATGGTATTCTCGCCTCTGGCATTCCTACTGCAACAGCGCATTGATATGCTGCAACAGCTACAAGCAAAGCATTAGGATTAGCAAGACCCACATCCTCGGCGGCACAAATCATTATTCTTCTAGCAAGGAATTCAATATCTTCACCTGCTGATAGCGCGCGAGCTAAGTATAGCGTAGCGGCGTCAGGTTCGGAACCTCTCATTGATTTAATCATGGCACTAATATTGTCATAGTGCGATTCGCCATTCTTATCAAATTGAATGACACGATTTTGCATGCAATCTGAGATTACATCCTTATCAATATGAATTACACCATTTCCATCCGATTGTGTTGTTGTAACGGCTAGTTCGAGAGCGTTCAGTGCTTTTCGAGCATCACCGCCTGCCATAAGAGCGATAGAATTAATCGCCTCTTCATCAATATCAACGTCGAGGCTTCCATATCCTCTAGTCTTATTCTCTAGAGACTGTCGCAATATTCGAACAATATCGGACTCCTTGAGGTGCTCCATCTTCAATACAGTCGATCTAGAAACAAGCGCCTTATTAACCTCGAAAAAAGGATTCTCAGTAGTTGCTCCGATTAGAACTACTGTTCCATCCTCAACATATGGAAGCAAAGCATCTTGCTGAAGCTTATTGAACCTATGAATCTCATCAATAAAAAGAAGCGTCTTCTTGCCCTCGGAAAGTATTGGATTCAATGCATCAGCGACAACTTTCTTGATATCACCAACTCCAGCACTCACTGCATTAAGCTTAACAAACTTGCAGGAAGTAGTCCTAGCAATTAGTCTAGAAAGCGCGGTTTTACCAACACCTGGAGGGCCAAAAAGGATGACAGAAGACAGCCTATCTGCCTCTATCATCCTTCTTAACATTTTACCTTTGCCTATTATATGCTCTTGACCAATGTACTCGTCCAAACTCTCAGGCGACATACGATAAGCCAGCGGCATATTCATGTTGTTCTCCATATCGGCGTATGACAAGTCTATTCTCCTAAATTACTTCAAATCAGGATATAAAGGATACTTAGCAGTAATTGTAGCAACACGCTCAACTACACTTTCCTTCTTATTGTCATAATCAAAAATACAATCAGCTATGCAATCCGCAATTACCACCATATCTTCTTCATTCATGCCACGAGTAGTAACCGCTGCTGTTCCAAGGCGAACACCAGAAGTAATAAATGGCTTCTCTGGATCAAATGGGATTGTATTCTTATTAGATGTAATATTGCATTCATCAAGACGAAGCTGAAGTTCCTTACCGGTAACACCAGTACCAGTTAAATCCATTAGCATCAGATGATTGTCTGTACCACCAGAAACAAGCTTAATACCTCTAGCCATCAGTTGATCAGCCATAGCCTTAGCATTCTTAATTATTCTATTAGCATAATCTCTAAAATCATCAGAAAGAGCTTCCTTAAACGCAACGGCCTTAGCAGCAATAACATGCATCAAAGGACCACCTTGTTGTCCTGGGAATACTGCTGAATCAATCTTCTTAGCGTACTCTTCCTTGCACATAATAATACCGCCACGAGGACCTCTTAGCGTCTTATGAGTAGTAGTTGTAACAAAATCCGCATATGGAACTGGATTTGGATGTAGTCCAGCTGCAACTAAACCTGCAATATGAGCCATATCAACGAATAAGTAAGCACCTACCTCGTCAGCAATATCGCGGAACTTCTTAAAATCAATAATTCTAGAGTAAGCAGATGCACCAGCAACAATAATCTTAGGCTTACACTCTAATGCTTTAAGACGAACCTCTTCATAATCGATCATTTGAGTATCTTTGTTTACCTGATAAAATTCGGAATTATATGTTCTTCCGGATACGTTTAGCTTCATTCCATGTGTCAAGTGACCACCATGAGATAAATCCATACCAAGAATTGTATCGCCTGGCTCAAGAACTGCAAAATAAACAGCTGTATTAGCTTGCGCGCCAGAATGAGGTTGAACATTAACATGATCAGCTCCAAAAAGCTGCTTTGCACGATCAATAGCAAGTTGCTCAGCTATATCTACATATTCGCATCCGCCATAATATCTTTTTCCAGGATATCCTTCAGCGTATTTGTTAGTAAGTGGTGAACCGACTGCCTCTAATACTGCTTCTGAAACGAAGTTCTCGGAAGCGATTAGCTCGATTTTGTTTCTCTGTCTGTTAAGCTCAAGTTCAATAGCATTAAATAGCTCAGGATCTTGTGCCTTAATATGATCGTACATTTTCCGTACCTCCTGTTAAATTGCGCTTTTATCTTACTTTAATTGTTATGCTTAGTAAAGAGAAAACAAGGAAAATTACATGTTATATAACTCATCTGTTTTGGGTGACTCAAGAACATAAGTATCACCGTCTGTATCAATTAGATAGTATCCTTCTTCAATAAATTCACCAATTACTGTAGCTTTAATTCCAGCTTCATCCAAAGCATTAATCACTCTTTTTTCTTCCGAAGAAGCAATTAAAAGAGATCCAGAAGAAATAAGTCTATACGGATCAAGATTCATAGCTATACATATCTGCCTCGATGCTTCGGTAATAGGGATGCTGCCTTTATCTAATCTTAATCCTACATTCGAAAAGGATGCCATCTCATAAGCTGCTCCATAAACGCCGCCTTCGGTAATATCATGCATAAGACTAACAGCACTATCCCTAAAGCCATACTGATTTATAGATTCTTCAAGGCTTGCAAGACTTCCACAAATCTCTCCTTCTTTAACGACCGATATAGAATCTTCGTACTTGCTTGCTTCATCAATTAATTCTTTTGATACTTTGCCGACAAGCTTCTCATAATGTTCCTTTGAGGCAATGTAACTTCCTTCGATACATGCACTCTTGGTCATGATTAACTTGTCACCTGGTTTTGCTTTTCCCTTAGGTACTGGATGATCATGGTCAACAATGCCGAACGCAGTAGAAATCACTATAAACTCATTTACCGATGCAGAAACTTCAGTATGTCCTCCAACTATATCAACTCCCAGCTTAGCAGCCTCATCACTTGCTTGGGTTACAATAGTCGACACATCTTCTTCACTTGCGCTTGGAGGCGCAATTACTACTATAAGTAGTCCCGAAGGTCTAATTCCACACGCAGCAATATCATTACAAGAAACATGAATAGCTAGTTTTCCTGATTGCATCTTTCCTGCTGTAATAGGATCTGTCGATGATACTAGAAGCTTATCGCCAATTTTTTGCCAAGCACAATCGGCACCGATACCAGCACCAACTAAAGTACTTGATGAAAGACTAGGTAACTTGTTTAATACAAGATTAGTCAATTGCTCGTTTGAAAGCTTTCCAATCTTCATAGCTTAAATCTCAATAACCTCAGTTCCATTTACGCCGTCTATTACCATCTGTTCTATGTTCAGATTCTTCTCAGCATCTTCAATATCAGCATGCTTTGGATGAGTGCGTGGATGTTTAGCAACAAATACAGTACAACAATCCTCATATGGCAAAATTGAAGTCTCAAAAGCGCCTATACGTCTCGAAATATCACAAGTAGCCTCTTTATCCAGACCAATCAAAGGTCTAAATACAGGAAGCTTAACTACCTCATTAGTGATGTCTATTGCCTCCATAGTTTGACTAGCTACTTGACCTAAACTCTCACCAGTAATCAAGCAACCACAATGGTGCTTCCTAGCAAGTTTCTCGGCAATTTGAAACATAACTCGTCTCATAGTAATAGTAAGCATGTCTTGTCTGCTATTCTTATACATGTCGAGTTGAATCTGAGTAAAGTTTACAACATATAGATTCATACGACCACTAAAACCAGATACAATCTTTGCTAACTCTATTACCTTATCCTTAGCCTTATCACTCGTATATGGATAAGAATGAAAATACACCGCATCAAGATTCATTCCTCGACTGGCCATCATATAGCCAGCTACTGGGCTATCAATACCACCGGAAAGTAAAAGCATACCTTTTCCAGAAGTACCGACAGGAAGACCTCGATGTCCCATAACACTCTCAGAATAAACGTAATTATCGTCACGAACTTCAATAAATACTGTGAAATCGGGATTCTTCACATCAACATGTAATTGAGGAATACTATCAAGAATGACCTCGCCTACTTCACAACATATCTGCATAGAATTCAAAGGAAACGACTTATTCCCTCTTCTAGAATCAACCTTAAATGAATTATACTCAGGATTCTTAGCAAGGACTTCTTTAGCATACTCTACACAATTCTTCTTAATCTCTTCGAAATCACCATTAAACTTACGAACCAAGCTTGCGGATACAATTCCAAAAACTTGAGTAACTGCTTTTAGAACCTCGCTTGCTGCTTCTTCGCTTTCGAAATATGGATTGTTACCTTCTCGATCTTCTATCCAAATTCGACTTTGAGACTGGAAAACATATAGATTTCCAAAATTTCTCAAACGATATCTGAGATTAGCCTTCAATTTGTTCTCAAAAGTACCTCTATTTAGACCCTTAAGAGTAATTTCACCCATTCGTGCAAGAATAACATTTGTGTACATATCTAACCTTCCTTATCGCTTTAGCGAATATAAGCTATATATCTCATCAACCTTACTGATAAACTCTTTTGCTTCATCCATCGTATTATATCGAGAGAAACTAAGTCTAACACTATTTGATGCAATTTTCCTGTCTAGACCCATAGCTAACAAAACATAACTAATACGCTTCGTTCTAGCAGAGCAAGCTGAAATTGTTGATACATAAATTTCGTACTTCTCAAGACAATGCAGCATAGTCTCCGACTCAAAACCATCGAACGACACATTTAGAACATATGGACTTGCATCCTCAGGAGAAACTATCAACGCTTTTCGCGCCAAAAGTTCCTTACGCAAATATTCATTAATTTCACTTACATTTGAAGCCGACTCTACCTTATGCGATATTGTCTCCTCAAGTGCCGTAGCAAAAGCATTAGCGAGAAATAAACTCTCAGTTCCAGAACGCATCCCGCCTTGCTGCCCACCACCAAGAATGAAAGGCTCAACAATAATGCCGGTTTTAATGTAAAGAACACCTACACCCTTAACAGCATGTATCTTGTGGCCCGAAAAAGATGCCATCTCAACACCTAATGTAGTAAGGTTAATATCAAGCTTTCCTACAGACTGAACACAATCCAAATAAATAGCGATTTTCTTGTTGTATGAGTTTCTAAGAGCGACTATATCCTTGATTGGCAGAATAGCTCCAGTCTCATTATTAACGTGGGTAAAACACATCAAAATAGTGTCGCCATCCATTGCTTTCTCGAGTTCATCAATGATAGGTTTTCCTGACAAATCCACCTTAACATACTTGATTCTAAATCCCTTAGTTTCAAGCTGTTTGAGGACTTCAAGAGTAGCTTTATGCTCTGTCTCAGTGGTAATAATCGTCTTTCCTCTTCGAAAATTACGATTAACGTATCCATTAATTGCAGTAATTGCACTTTCCGTTCCACATGAAGTGAAAATAATTTCGTCGTCACGACATCCCAAGCAATTTGCAGTTCTAGTTGCATATTGCTCATAAGCCTTAAGGCACGAATCTCCCAATTTATGAAGAGCACCTGGATTAGCAAATAACGAGTCAGAACTTAAGTCGCTCACAACTGTTTGCAATACTAAATCGGAGGTCTTTGTTGTCGCGCTATTATCGAAGTAAATCATTGGACACCTCAAGAGGAAAAAATTATGCGCCGTGATTATATGTCCACGGCGCATATAAATCAAATGCTATCTATTCAAAGACAATCAAACATTAATTTCAACATCATCAACGTTCAAGTCTTCCTTATGTGACTCAAGAATTGGCTTAATGCAGTCGTCTAAGAAAGTAGTGACTTGCTCAGGGCAACGACCAATATATAGCTTAGGGTCAAGAAGCTTTGAAAGAGAATCCTTGTCAAGTCCGAACGCTTCATCGTTAGATATTCGCTCCAGTAAATCATTTGGTTTACCCTCCTGTTTTACTACAGCGCCCGCTTCCATCGAATATACTCTTATCTTCTCATGGAGCTCTTGTCTGTCGCCACCACGCTTGACTGCTTCCATCATTATATTCTCTGTAGCCATGAAAGGAAGTTCATTCATAATGTGAGAATGAATCATTTTGTCATATACTACTATTCCGGAAACAATATTTGCATAGATACCAAGAATTGCATCCACAGCCAAAAAAGCTTCGGGTACGCATATTCTCTTATTAGCTGAATCATCAAGTGTTCTCTCAAACCATTGCTCAGATGCAGTCATAGCTGGATTAAGCGCATCAGCAATAACATATCTAGCTAACGAAGCCATTCTCTCAGAGCGCATAGGATTACGCTTATATGCCATAGCAGAAGATCCAATTTGATTCTTCTCGAAAGGCTCTTCTATCTCCTTCAAATGTTGTAATAATCTAATATCATTACTAAACTTATGTGCACTTTGAGCAATTGAAGATAATACGTTCAATACTAAAGAATCAATCTTTCTAGAGTATGTCTGACCAGACACATAGTATGATGATTCAAATCCCATAGTAGAAGCAATCTTCTTATCAAGCATTACACATTTATCATGATCGCCATTAAACAAATCAAGAAAGCTAGCTTGAGTTCCAGTAGTACCCTTACATCCAAGAAGCTTCAAAGAAGAAGTAACATGTTCAACTTCCTCCAAATCAAGCATTAAATCTTGAAGCCATAGAGATGCTCTCTTGCCTACAGTAACTAGCTGAGCTGGCTGGAAGTGAGTAAAACCGAGAGTTGGCATACTCTTGTACTTATCCGCAAAATCAGCTAAGTCCTTAATAACTACAACTATACGCTTTCTTATTAAATTCAAAGCCTCACGCATGATAATAATATCTGTATTATCGCCTACATAACAGGAAGTCGCACCAAGATGAATAATTCCCTTCGCATTAGGACATTGTTCGCCATACGCGTGAACATGTGCCATAACGTCATGTCTTACTAACTTCTCTTCTCTAGCAGCAACATCATAATTAATATTATCTTTAGAAGCTTCAAGCTCAGCAATCTGTTCTTGAGATATAGGGAGACCTAACTCCATCTCTGCCTTAGCTAATGCTATCCATAATTCTCTCCATGTCTTAAATTTCTTGTCAGGCGAGAAAATGTATTGCATTTTTTTGCTAGCATATCTTGAATTTAATGGGCTTGAGTATACATCGTTCATTAAGCTCTTTCCTCCAAAATTTTATCTATTGCTGCAAGTTTAGCACAAAGCGCGAAGACTGTAACTGCCTTCTCAATATCATCAACAACTGGAAATGATGGAGCAATACGAATATTTGAATCACTAGGGTCCTTACCATATGGGTAAGTAGCTCCAGCGGGAGTAAATGCTACACCAATATCTTTACACATCTTAACTACTCTGTCAGCCGTATTTGGATATACAAATACACTAATGAAATAACCACCAAGAGGTTTATGCCAATTAACAACATTTGTCTCATCTAATTCACGAGACAGAATATCCAAAGATAATTCGAACTTAGGACGAAGAATCTCAGCGTGTTTTTGCATTTGAACCTCAACTGCATCTAAGTCAGGTAGCATAACAGCATGAGCAAGTTGATTAACCTTATTTGAACAGATTGTTTGTGCATCCATAATCTTCTTTGAGAACTCGAAATTCTCCTCATTAGCTGCCATACAAGCTAGGCCTGCACCGGCAAAAGTAACTTTAGATGTAGAAGCAAATTCGAACACTCTAGAAGCGTTTCCATACTTCTCACACAATGAAAGAATATCAGGAATGCTGCCTTGCTTATCCTTGTCACCATATAAGTGATGAACTACATAGGCATTATCCCAGAAAATTCTGAAGTCTTTAGCTTTAGTCTTCATAGAAGCAAGTCGCTCACATACTTCATTTGAGTATACGATTCCATCTGGATTGCTATAGCATGGGATACACCATATACCAAGAATTGACTCATCCTCACTCACTAGCTTCTCAATTTGGTCTATATCAGGGCCATCGGAATTCATTGAAATGTTAATCATTTCAAAACCTAGATCCTCTGTAATTCGGAAGTGTCTGTCGTATCCAGGAACAGGACACAACCACTTCCTATTATTAATCTGAATCCATGGTTTATCAGAATCGTGCTGACCAAAGACTAAGCTTCTCATTAAAGTATCAAACATCATATTAAGGCTTGAAGAATTTCCAACAAATATCTTCGAGCTTGAAGTGTTTAGGATTTCAGCAAATAGATTGCGTACCTCAGGTATACCCAAAGGAACACCATAATTTCTACAATCGAAACCGTCAGAAGCCTTGAAATTAGTTTTGGTTTCTAAGTTATCGAATAAACAATTCGATATACTCAACTGCTCTGAAGATGGCTTTCCTCGAGTCATATCCAATGAAAGATTCATCGACTTGTACTCGCTGATTCTTCTCTCAACTACTTCGCGTTCTTCTTTAAGTTGAGCTACTGACATTTCAATATATGATTTCATATTTCCTCCATGCAAAATGAGATTTATAATTCTTGCTATTGCAGTTATCCCTAAATTGCGCTCGATTTCAAAAATTATTATATGTAATTTGCAATAGCCTGACAATCAAATTTCATTGGAAAGGAATTAATTCTACATTTTGTATTAAATGATCATCAGTTAGAGTAACATAACCTACTAAAAAGCTAATATTCTTATCATATAGATTATATCTATCAATCAAATACTTTGTTGTTCTGTATATTTTATTTTGCTTTCTTCTATCGACTGAATCTAGTGGACTAGGATAATAATGACTTTCTCGTCTTGATCGGACTTCTACAATTACAACTTCATGTTTACTTAAAAAGACAATATCAAGTTCTCCAATATTATGAATGGAGTAATTTCTTGTAAGAAATTGATATCCCTTCATTATCATGGCTCGTTCAACTGCTTTCTCCGCAATCTCTCCAATTTTCTTCTTATCCACTATTGATTTACTCCTCACCTTATCTATTACCTATTGTATAATTAAGAAGTAATTACATGTTCGACAAAGACAAACAACTATCGACAATATGCTACAGTTTGTCACAAATTGTAATTTATCGTACTTTTTTGTGAAGAATAAGTCTTTATTTTTGAGAAGATAACGAAGAATGTGCGCAAGCAAATTGAAAACTCATGCAAATAATTGTAAAACAGTATTTGTGTAAGGAGAGAATCATATGTTTTTAGACAACGACATTTTAAGTTTAGTTCGCGCTTGCTCTTCTTATGATGGAACATTTGACACTATTTCAGATGTTGAATCATTTGCAAAGCAATTAGATGTTTGCGCAATATATATGAAGATCTTCAAGCATGGCCGTGAGCAGTTAGATTTATGTGTATACGGTTCCTCAACTGTCGGGATGCAGAAATACGGACACGCTACCGAATATACCAGTAATTATGATATAAACTATTCTTTCATAGTAAATATATATAGAAATTCAGATGCAAGGCAGCTGACAAAGGAAGACGATGAGGTATTCGATTTCTTTAGAACTACAATTACTAACTCTTTGGCTATCTACTTATTATCGCGTCTTGCTCACAAGTACTTAAATTACGAATCCAGTACAGGATTAGCCAACCGATTCTTCTACTTCACTAATTGTGAGAAACTCATTAAGCAAAACAAGCTTGGATGTTATACAGCTGCTTTTATTAATTGTAAGAATATGCGAAAAATCAACAGACTCTTTGGTAGTGAGGTTGGTGATTTGCTTTTAGCTTTGTATACAAAAAGCTTTTTGGAGATTCTTGATGAGACACAAGGTGAGATGTTAGCATATGTCGGAGGCGATAATTTCGTTATGCTCTTTTTAAATGAGCATTTCGAGGATATTTTCGAGATAATTAAGTCTAAGAACCTTCACTTTACATATCGTGGAGATGATTTATTCTTCAATATGCAATCGAGAGCTGGTTTTGCTCGACTTGATGATGCATCTTTCACCAATGCCAATATTATAATGGATGCAATTACTTCTGCAATCATTCTATCTAAGGAACCAAACTATCCGGATTATGTTTTCTTCAATCATACAATGGGTAAGACCCTTTCGGAGATAGATTCTCTTAAGGACTCTATTACAAACGCTCTTGAGAAAAAGAAATTTGCTGTATATTTTCAGCCAGAAATTGACATTTCTACCGAAGGACAAAAAAGGTTAGTTCGTGCTGAAGCTTTAGTTAGATGGAGAACACAAGAAGGCATGGCGACACCTATTGACTTCATTCCTTTTGCGGAGCAAAGTGGACAGATTTGTCAAATAGATTTCTATGTTCTTGAGGAAACTTGCCAATTATTAAAACATTGGATTAATTTAGGTATTACTCCTGTTCCAATATCTATTAATTTCTCTAAACTAAATTTTTCCAGCAGTAATTTAGCTGAACGTATAGTTAGTACAATTGATAAATATAACCTTGATCACTCCTTGATAAGCATTGAATTTAAGGAGAATACATTCGATGATAAAAACCATATGTTGTTTTCTTCTATTTCGGCTTTACATAAAGAAGGCATTAAAACTTCGATAGATGGTTTCGGGACTACAAGTACTTCTATTCTGAAATTGCTCGACTTGAATATTGATTACCTTAAAATAGATAAAGAAATGGTGAGTAATGCAACTCAGAGAACTATCACCATACTAAAAAGCTTATTTGACCTTACTAAGGAACTAGGTATCGAGATTGTAAGTGAAGGCATTGAAGACGAAGAGTGTTTGAAGCGTCTTCAGGAAGTTGGTTGTCATCTGTATCAATCCGAATACTTTGACAAAGCGCTATCACCTAGATATTTTGAGAATAGATTAAAGAATCCAATGTATTAATGCTTAGTGAATTACCTTAAGGAAGCTCTTCCTATGAATATCACTAATCCCTTGGTTCCTTATTGCTGCATAATGATCCTTCGTTCCATATCCCTTATGTTTTCCGAATTCATATCCAGGATACATATTGTCATATTCTTGCATTATGTGATCTCTCTCTACCTTAGCCAGAATAGAAGCAGCAGCTATTGAATTTGATTTGGAGTCTCCTTTAATAATTGGGCACACTTTAATATTAGTCCCTTCAAGGTCTACAGCATCGATAAGGAGTACGTCAGGACAGATAGATATCCTCTTAACACATTCGCGCATAGCTTCCTTAGTTGCGTTTAAAATGTTTATGTCATCAATTCGCTTAGGTTCAACTCTAACGGTAGCGTATGCCAAAGCCTTGCTCTTAATCTCGAGATAAAGCTCTTCTCGCCTCTTCTCAGTTAACTTCTTAGAATCGTCTAGACCTAAGATTCTAGTATCTGGATCTAATATACAAATTCCCGCTACTACAGGACCAGCTAGAGGCCCTCTTCCAGCCTCGTCAATTCCGGCAATAGCTTTGTATCCTTTTTCACGAAAAAAAGTCTCATACTGAGACAATTGATCGTATTTGGATTCAAGTTGATCATTAGTTAGTTTCGCCATAATTAACCCTTCATTGGTATCTCAAGTGAAAGCCTTCCAATTCTAGCTTGCCTAAAATCATCTAGAAATAGCACAGAAAAGCGTTCTTCATCAATACGACCACCAGAAAGAATGCATCCTCGTTTCTTTGCCATCTCTAAAAATCTATCATAGCACGCATTAATATCTTCAGGGTCAGGAGCTTCGTCAACGTTATATCGATTTGGAATAGCATTCGGATACAAAGAATCAATGAGCTTAATTGTCTCGAAAGCAACTTCAACCGAATCCGTCACTTCTGACTTAATAGCACCAGTTGCCGTAAGGCATAATTGCATACGCTTCGAAGCAATCTTAGGCCACAATACTCCCGGCATATCCATAAGATCAAACCCATAATCGGTTTTAACCCAAGAAGAGCTTCTAGTAACTCCTGGTCTATCACCAGTTATAGTAGCTTTTCTCTTACATAGCGCATTTATTAGCGTAGACTTGCCAGTATTAGGAACACCTGCAACCATTACTCTCACAGGTCTTCCAATTCTGCCCTTCTCTTTCGCCTTATCCAGCTTATCTTTAACTAACTCAAGAGTTAGCTTTGTGAGCTTATCTAGCCCCTTCTTATGATTCGCATCTATCTCAACAGCCGGAACACCAATACTGTCAAAATATGACATCCATTCCGCTGTTCTATTTGGATCAGCTAAATCGCACTTGTTCAAAACGACAATTCTTGGCTTATTCGATACTATTCCAGATAACTCTGGATTTCTGCTTGAAAAAGGTATTCTTGCATCACAAGTCTCATATACCACATCAACCAGTTTTACTCGCTCAGAAGTCTCGTTCAACGACTTCCTCATATGTCCCGGGAACCAATTTATCTCTTGCGCCATACAATCATCCTTATCAAATTAGTCAACTAATGATATCACATTAGCAACCCAAAAACTTGCAACAAAAAAGAAGTGCCACGAATGACACTTCTTATCTTTGTTCTTCAAATCAAAGCTTCTCAGCAATTCTAGCTGACTTACCCTGACGAGCACGCAAGTAATAAAGCTTAGCTCTTCTTACACGGCCCTTACGTACAATCTCAATCTTATCGATCTTTGGGGAATGTACAGGAAGTATACGCTCAACGCCTACGCCATAAGAAATACGACGAAGTGTGAATGTCTCAGAAATTCCGCCGCCTCTGCGACCAATTACATATCCTTCGAAAATCTGGATACGCTCACGAGTTCCTTCCTTAATCTTAAGATAGGCTTTAACATAATCACCAATCTCAACTTCAGGATAGCTATTGCGAAGATTCTCACTCTCAACAACTTTTACTAAATCCATTGTTTGTTTCCTCCTTATCCTGTAGACGTTCGTGCCTCACCTTGTGAGCGCAGAGGACCATCCCGATAACTGTGAAATCATATCATATTGATTTCTTATATTCAAGCATTTTCTGCCATTCTTCGGTAGATAATGCCTTTTTTTCGAGCATATCAGGCCTTTTAGACCATGTTTCGCAAAGAGCAACAGTTTTGTTGAATTCATCTATCTTCGCAAAGTCACCCGAAAGCAAAACTTGAGGTACTCTCTTCCCTTTCCATACTTCTGGCTTAGTGTATTGCAGATGCTCCAAAGTATCATTCATGTGCGACTCATTCATATACGCCTCTTCATTAGGCAGTACATTAGGAATCATTCTAGAAATTGAATCAACTATAACGCATGCGGCGACTTCTCCGCCAGTCAACACATAATCACCTATTGAAATCTGCTCATCTACTATCGTAGAAATTACTCTGTCATCAATTCCCTCGTAGTGCCCACAAATAATAACTAAATCTTTACGCTTTGATAGTTCCTTGGCTTTCTTTTGATCGAAAAGGCTGCCCTTAGGACTCATATACACTACATAAGGCTTTTCTCCAGTAGAAGAATTCAAAGCAATGGAGTTGTACGCATCGAAAACAGGCTGGCACTGAATTAACATACCGGTGCCCCCACCATATAAGGTGTCGTCCACTTTACCGTACTCGTTAACAGCATAATCTCGCATATCTATAGCATCTACAGAGATAATTTTATTCTCTATAGCACGCTTAAGGATGCTGTGCTTAAAATAGTATTCAACTTGCTGTGTAAACAAAGTAAGTATATGAAAACGATTCATGTCTTCTCCTTAGGCTCGTAAAGTTCAAAGAGCCCTTCAGGAAGATCTAAAGTCATGAATCCTTCATCCATACTAAGAACGACATTGCACGACTTTAAGAAAGGTACTAGTAGATTAGGCTTGCCCTTTCTAATTACTTCAATAATGAAGTTAGAACCTGTCTCATAGACATCATATACCTTACCAAGTGTCCCCAGATTATTATCCTTGACCTCAAGTCCAATCATATCTGCAATATAATACTCGTCAGGATTTAAAGCTATTGCATCCTTGCGCGATACAGATACGAATACTCCCTTAAGCTTCTCAGCATCAGTACGATCGTCTACTCCGATAAACTTCACTATTACTACATCATTATGGACACGTGCATACTCGACCTCAATAGGTCCTTTCTCAGGACTTGTGACATTCTCTTTTCGAGAGAAAAAACTACTCTTAAGCGAAGAAAATCGACGCAAATCATCAGTATACGGAAAGAGCTTTATCTCTCCCCGAATACCGTGAGCGCCGATAATTTTACCAATATCCAGATAATCCTTCATTAGCCAACGATATCTACAACGATTCGACGACCAGTACGTAAGTACTTTGCCTTCATTATTGATCTGATGGCTTGCGCACGCTTACCGTTCTTTCCGATAACCTTGCCCATATCCTCGGGAGCTACGGAGAGTTCAAAAACAATCGTATTTCCACGTTCAGTTTTCTTTACTACAACCTCGTCTGAATTGATTACCAAAGACTTAGCCATGTATGTCAGTAATTCACTCATAATATTTATCGCGAAAAACTCCGCTTCCTCCTTTTGATTAATATTTTGGCAAAATTCAGATAATGCCGTTCTTCTTCAAAAGGCTCTTAACAGTATCTGTAGGTTGTGCTCCATTTCCAATCCACTTCTTAGCTGCCTCACCATCAATCTTAACCTCAGCAGGATCAACGCAAGGATTGTATGTACCAATCTCTTCGATGAAACGGCCGTCACGTGGATAACGAGAATCCGCTACAACTACACGATAAAAAGGTGCCTTCTTCTTTCCCATTCTTCTTAAACGAATTTTAACTGCCATTTGTAATTCCTCCAATAATAATTCAAAATAAATATTTATCACATATAAGCTGGTGCTTCTATGTTAATAACACCTTAAAAAAATCTACCCTTCTTGCCAAGAGTATTGAATCTTCCTCCTGGAAGACCCCCCATTTGCTTCTTAAAAGCTCCACCCGAAAATTTCTTCATCATCATCGCTGTTTGCTCATATTGCTTCATGAGCTGATTAATCATTTGTACTGTTGTACCTGATCCTGCGGCAATTCTTTTTCTTCTTGAAGCATTCAACAGAGATGGATTATTGCGTTCTTTCATAGTCATAGAACGGATTATTGCCATATTCTTATCTATAATCGAATCATCAATAGTATCTGCATCGACCTTACCTGAAACACCAGGAATCATACCAAGAACATCCTTCATGGAGCCCATCTTCTTTATTTGCTCAAACTGCGAAAGAAGATCATTTAGATTAAATTTGCTGCTCATCATGCGTTCAGCTGATTTTGCAGCCTCTTCCATGTCCATATTGCGAGAAGCCTTCTCAATAAGGCTCATAACATCGCCCATACCAAGAATTCTATCTGCCATTCTCTGTGGATAGAACTTCTCGATAGCATCATTCTTCTCACCCACACAAATGAACTTAATTGGCTTTCCTGTGATTTGCCTAATTGATAAAGCAGCACCACCACGAGCATCGCCGTCCAGCTTTGTCATGATAATACCATCCATACCTATAGCGTCTTCGAATTGAGTAGCAATATTTACGGCCTCTTGACCAATCATGGCATCAACAACAAGAAGCTTCTCAGAAGGATTAACTGCAGAGTTAATATCCTTAAGTTCATCCATTAACTCAGCATCAACAACAGTACGACCAGCAGTATCAATAATAAGAAAATTGCATAGCATGTGTTTTGCTTGTTTTACTGCATCCTTTGCAATAGCAATTGCATCCTTATTCTCAGGATCTATATAGCAATCTATTTTTGCTGCATCAGCTAAAATCTTAAGTTGTGTTGCGGCTGCAGGACGATGAACGTCTACAGAAGCTACCATTGGTTTCTTGCTATCTCCCTTAAGGAGAGTCGCAAGCTTAACAGCTGTAGTTGTCTTACCAGCACCTTGAAGACCATAAAGAATAATTACGGTAAATCCAGAAGGAGATACAAATATCTTCTCTTCACCAGTACCTAAGAGTTCAACTAGTGATTCGTGTACAATCTTAACAATCTGCTGACCAGGAGTAATGCTGGTTTGAATCTCAGCATTCTTACACTTCTCCGACATATCAGCCACAAATGACTTAACAACTGAATAATTTACGTCGGCTTCAAGAAGAGCCATACGTATCTCTTTCATCATATCGTTAATATCTTGATCAGTAACGCGAGCTTTACCTCTCATTCCTGATGTTATCTTTTGTAATTTTGATGACAAACTGTCAAACATTAATTTACTCCGATTCTAATTCTGCATCTATCTTCGAAAGAATATCACGCGCCTCAAGTATTTGACCATTGTCTATCTTAGAAATGGCAAGCGCTATGTCATCCTTCTGTTTCTCAAATCGATCAATAAGCTTTAGCTTATCTTCGTATTCCTCCAAAGTGCGAATTGCTCGCTTTACAGTGTCATAAACGCCTTGTCGCGAGATACTCTCACTATCTGCTATCTCAGCAAGACTTAAATCATTAAAATAGTAAAGCTCAAGAGTATGTCTCATCTTTGGAGTCAAGAGATTACCATAAAAATCCAAAAGCATACAAGCTTTATAAGACTCCATAGCTATACCTCCGTTTACACACCTAAGGCATAGTAACAGAAACAAATTCATACGTCAAGTATTTTTACTTGTCACTTACGAAATCTTACTTTATAGAATTTGGAGTTCTAACGGTAACATAACCGTTATCAACTCCATAACTAGGATCACCACAAAGTTTTGATATATCCGTATGACTATCTGGATTTTTCAAAGCGACTAGCTCTCTCCAAGTATTTCTTCCACCTGTCTTAGCTAGATACATAGCCTGATCAGCCAGATCAACATGATTTTGCAAAGATAGTTCTCCAGCCTTTTCCTCAAATAAAGGATAAGAAACGAAGCCTACGGAACAAGTAACCTTCCTTACTTCACCTGTAACAGGCGAGGTAACAGAAATGTGTTGTCTAAAACAAGCATTTATGGATGTAGCAACAGAAGCAAAATCAAAAGGAAACTTAGTGCAGTATACAACCAAGAACTCCTCACCACCATTACGGATAACAACTCCTTGATCACCAATTAGGTCTCTAAGATGCTTGCCTACATTCTTAAGAACTTCATCTCCAGCGGCATGACCGTAATCATCATTAACGCTCTTGAAGTGGTCAATATCAATCAGAAACACACCGAAAACATCAGTATTATATGTTTTTGGAGAATTGTCAGCTGGATTACACATCATTTGAGTCTTAATGAAATGAACAAGTACCTGTTGGAAATACTTTCTATTAAAACAGCCCGTAAGTTCATCAAGGTACTTCTCAGCAGAAGCTGTATCCACATAATCCTGAACCATCTCTACCCATGTCTCATTACCACTCTTATCCTTGAAAGGACGAGATAATTTACCTGAAATGAGATAACTAAACATCTCATTGCTACCCATATCACGCATCTTAAATAACAAAGTCTTAACAGGAGTATTAATCAATCTATCATATAGAGAAGTAAAGATAGAAGTAATAACAACAGTAGTAATCAACACATTAATAAAAAAGAATATATCAAGTCCAGCTTGCAATCTCTCAGCATCCCAAATAGCTACATACCACTTAAGATCGCAAAGCGTACAAGCGAACAAGTATCCAAGAAAATTCATTATTGATGAGAATACAAAAACAATTACGCCCACAAAAATTACAACGTCACTCATTGAATACCACGAGCCGACATTTGTAATACGAGAATATGTTTCTTTAAACCATTTTACTAAAGACATATTATCTCCCAATAAACACTACATATATAATTATGTTTTTTTAATGAAAAGTAAAGTAAAAAATACCAAATATTCCGAATATCAATACAAATTGATTTTGACGAAGCCATATTCTCACATTAAATGATTAAAAGAAAGATAAACTTTGATTTTCGAGCAAAAAGTGATACCATAAATCTGTTTTTGATTATTATCAATAAGATACAATATTTCGTAATGGGAGGACAAATTATGTCTATGCTTAAGGGAAACCTAATGTTTGGTCAGTCCGGCGGACCTACTTCAGTTATCAACGCTTCCGCTGCCGGAGTATTCATCGAAGCACTACAACACAGCGACGTTATTGAGAATGTTTATGGTGCAGCTAATGGTATCGTAGGAATTCTTAATGAGAAGTTCTATGATATGAGCAAGGAAGATCCTAAGGAGCTTGAGCTTCTAAAGTACACTCCTTCATCTATGCTTGGATCATGCAGATATAAGTTGGCGAATGCTGATGTAGATGAGACAGACTATAAGAGAGTTCTTGAAGTATTTAAAAAGTACAATATACGTTATTTTTTCTACAATGGTGGAAACGATTCCATGGATACATGCAATAAGATATCCAAGTACATGCAGAATGCTGGTTATGATTGCAGAGTAATGGGTGTACCTAAGACAATCGATAACGATTTATTTGGTACAGATCACTGTCCTGGATTCTCTTCTGCTGCAAAGTACATCGCAACAACATGTATGGAAGTTTATCAGGATGCTCGTGTTTACGACACTGGTATGATTTGTGTTATCGAGATTATGGGTCGTCATGCTGGTTGGTTAACGGCTGCTTCTAGACTAGCTTGTGAGAAGGGTTGTGGACCTGACTTAATTTATCTTCCTGAAAGAGATTTTGATCTTGATAAGATGCTTGCAGACGTAAAGGAAGTCTACGCTAAGACTGGCAAAGTAATTATTGCAGTATCTGAGGGTGTACAGACTAAGGAAGGTAAGTTCATTCCTGAGTTAGTAGCTACTGATGATGTTGCTGTTGACTCCTTTGGTCATAAGCAGCTTGGTGGTACAGCTACAGTTCTAGCTGATTATCTCAAGAAGGAAATCGGATGCAAGGTTAGAGGAATCGAGTTGTCACTTATGCAGCGTTGTGCTTCACATTGTGCTTCACAGTCTGATATTGATGAGTCCTTCCTATCCGGTAGAACAGCTGTTATCAAGGCTATTGAGGGTATGACAGATTATATGGTAGGCTTCGAGCGTGACATGTCATCTGGTAAGTACGAGTGCAAGATCAAGCTTCTTCCTCTTAGTGAAGTTGCTAACACAGAGAAGAAGGTTCCACTTGAGTGGATTAACGAAGCTGGAAACTTTGTAAACGAGAAGTTTGTAGAGTACGCTTTACCTTTGATTGCTGAAGAGTCTAAGCAACCTAAGGAAGATGGACTTCCACGTTTTGCCAAACTTAAGAAGGTTCTTGCTAGTAATTAAGAATCAAGCCATTGGGGTATTAAACAAAGCGGTATCGCAAGATACCGCTTTTTGTTATCTAGAATTCTACTAAATGAAATAACTTACTAGATACTAATCAAGAGTTTGCCCAAATTTGACAATAGCACTGTGTTCTTGAAGCAAACGGCTTTTTCTTAAGTAGTTCCTTGACTTCTTCCTTGCTAAACCAATGTGCTGATATTTCTTCCTCTGTAGATGTACTTGGTTTAAACTCGCCATCAGCCTTTCCGATTACGCAAAGACTTTTCTCATTTGATACTCCAACCGAGCTATAGCTCTCTGGCCATACGGTCTCAATTTCACAAAGATTTAGACCCGTCTCTTCAAAAAGTTCGCGTCTAGCAGCTTCTAGAGCAGTCTCGTCTTTATCGATTAGTCCTGCTGGGAAATTATACACGCTCTCCCCCACTGCCATACGATACTCATAGTTAAGTAATATCTTGCTTTTATCCTTGTTATGCATAACTAGTACCACAGCATCGGTCTTGGAAGATCTGAGATCCTCATGAGAAGAAATATTGTTTCTTCTGCTAAGCATTTCGTACACTTTTGTTTTGTTATCGGATGTAACATATACTAAGTCATATCTAGTTACAAAACGTCCTGGTAGGACCTTTTTAATCTCAACTAGTCGCATTAGAATCTCTTCCCCTTCTTCTTCTTTTCTTCCTTCTTATTTGTCTTAGAGTCTCTCTCTCGTACATATTTATCATGGGTCTTCTTATATCCCATTCTCTTTTCGAAAACTTCCTTGTCCGCAACTGAGTATCCGAAGAAACCAAGCTTATCTCCCAACAAGAAATACTCACCATGACTATAAGTAACTAAGTTTGCCTTGTCCAAACACAATTTGCCTTCTTCATCTAGTAAATACTTATCACATGTAATTGCAACTATCTCTGCAACAAACATATCATGTGAGCCGAACTCAGTAACGCTTATTACTTTACAAGATAAAGAAACAGGTGCTTGTTCAATTGCATAGGCATACTCAAGACCCTTTGCTTTGACAGCAGTAAGACCACACTTATCAAACTTATCCATATCAGCGCCTGACTTAACACCACATAAATCACAATTCTTCGCTAGTGACTTTCCAACGAGATTAACTACGAACTCTCTCGTATCAGAGATGAGTTTGTGTGAATGCCTAGACTTACGCACAGAAATTGAGAGCATAGGAGGTTCGGAATTAACCGTACCTGCCCAAGCAATTGTGCATATATTGGGCCTCTCTAGATCACTCTCAGGATTCTTACCAGCTGAAGAAACCATAACAACTGGGACCGGATTCAAAAGCGTGGATAACCCCAGCTCTGTTTTTTCATGTTTTGACATATAATACCTCCATTACAAAATAGTCATTGGAAATGCCTCTAATTGAAGCAGAAAGTCCTTGAAATCAACTCCACCAGAAAATCCAACTAACTTACCATCTTTACCAATTACTCTGTGACACGGAATAATAACAGGAATAGGGTTCTCCGAGCAAGCTGAACCCACTGCTCTAGTAAGTTTTTTTGCTATGTTCCGATCGCCATTCATAATTGAAAGAGCGATATCCTCATAACTTCTCGTTGCGCCATATGGAATGCTCTTAATTTCATTCCAAACCAACCTTTGAAACTCAGTGCTTTTACTAATGTCAACCTTGACATCGAATCGCTCGATATGCTTTGAAAAATACTCTCTAAGTTGAGTATATGCAACACCTAATTCTTTAGGAAGATTGTCAATCTCACTCTGATGATCTATTCCATATACTTCACTTCCTCTAGGGAAAAAGCATCCACTTTCATCAAGAAGCTCTTTATAGTCAGCGATTGCCCTCGTGTACTCATCCTCAACCTTATCACCATAGTGATAGAAGGTTGTCTTCGTAACAAACTCCTGACTGCCATATACGGCAAGGATTCCCCTTTGAAATGGAACAAAACATACATTTCTTCCAAGATAATTCGGAGACAAAAGAGAAAACAACCCGGCATCGACAAACCTATCATTCTCTTTTACTTCATCCTTAAGTATTGCCTCTTGCGAAAAGTTCGCACTAACTAAAAGTGGTTCCCAGAAAATATTCTTTGGCGTCAGCAAAGTTGAAACCTTATGAAGTCCAACATCGATGAAACAGTAATGTAGAACTTCATCCATAATCCGAGTAAGAAGATCAGTGTCATTAACAATTTCATTAACTAGGATGTATTCGAAGCTAGCAGAATAGTTGTGACGATCTCTTACAAAAAGTTTGACCAAAGCTATCGGTTTCTCTGAGCTTCTTACTAACAGAACTCTTTCGTGTTTACTAGCAATAAACGCTCTAATATCACTTTCAACTTCAGATATTGATCCGCACATCAAACCCTCACGACGAACAACATGAGCATCGCCAATTCGAATCAACCTAATATCAATTGAAAGAGAATCACTACTCATACTTCACCCTTCAAGTGTAAGACACTCACTCAAATCAAATGTAGTATCATTCACTCCATATACTGAACTATATGCTGATGAACTATACTCCGAGATATAACTGCTAACACTATTATACATTTCATTTTGCATTACATTAGGAGAATAAATTGCATCTTGCATTTGAAATTCAATATAAGAGACAACCGAACCAAAAACGGAATCAGATTCCAAGAGACTCCATACATCTGGATCCTTGATAAATGGGAAAAAACCTACCCTGTGTTCTAATCTATATATCAATTGCAAAGCATCACTATCGTAAGAAACAAAAGCTGCAAAATTCGCTGCTAAATCCGCACAATCACTTGAAGTCGATAAACAAATCGGATATATCGTCAAGTAAGGCGGACTTAAAGTCTCGCTCTCGGCTGAGGGAATCTGCAAGAAATATAATGTCGACGGATAGTATTCGCTCCAAGTATATAGGTTAGTTGTAGAATCTATCCACAAAGCGGCGTCCCTTGAGAATACCGGATCATAGTTCTCTGCCCCACCATAAATCGTATAACCATTTTCATAGATCGAATCTATATATGAAATAATACTATCTGCGACCGTTTGAGCACTATTAGGATCCAAAGCATACTCATCCCTTAACATGAAAGATGAACTGCTTAAACTGAATGCTTGACCCAAATAAGGAATCATTTCCTCACAATATGCTATAGGTATAGTAGAATCATTACTTAGAATCTCTTGCTCAGATTGAATCTGACCCAAGTACTCTAGTAAATCAGTATATGAGCATGAATACTGCATAACTCCAGAAGCAGGCGCAAAGTCATTATTTCCCATAATAAGCATCGTGCTTGAATAATGAGGAACTCCATAAAGATTGCTATCTCTCATGCACTCAAAAAGAGCATCAGTGTATATGTTACTACCACTTAGTAAAATAGAATCAGCCAAATAATCTTCCATCGGTTGACAATATCCGCTATTGATTAAGGCATTATAATCATTGGTTAAAAAAATATCTGGAGTACTTCCAGAAGCTATCCATTGACTTACATTATCAAGGCTCACACCAACATCCGGTGTTTGAACCGAAGTAATTGTAAATGGTAAATCAATTGAAGAAAGGTATGATAAACTAACGCTCATTCCGCTATCCGTATCGCTAAGCAAACCATTAGTCTTGCAATAATACAATTGAGCTAAATACTCAATTGTTGAGGAAGTATACGGAAGAGCAACTGATAGTTCTTGAAGCTCACCGGTTACAGTATCGGTTGATAATGAACTACTTATAGGATTAGTTGTCGAAGTTGTAGGATTATCAAAAGAAGGAAAAGCCTCTTCCTTGCCTGAGCACGAAGATAACACAAAAACAATCGAAATCACTAGGATAATCGAAATACATTTAAGATAAGTTCTTCTCTCCCCCATTGTTTACCTCCAACACTAGAATTATAACATTAATTACTTGACATCAATCTGTGATATTAGTATATTTTTATAGTTATAAAAAATGCCAATGTGGCTCAGGGGTAGAGCAATTCACTCGTAATGAATAGGTCGTGGGTTCGATTCCCACCATTGGCTCCATATTTTCTTACTAATTTAATCAGTCGAGAGATTGGTTATTTTCTTTGGATAAAAGAGAAAAACTTCGCGATATGTATAGTTAATTGCATCCTTTATGAATCTAACTCGCAACCAGATAACATTCAGTCAATTCATAACCTTTTCTAATTGCGCAAAGACCTGTTTTTAAGACAAGTTAAGATTATATTCTCACAAATGGGTTGGTCATGGTTTTACATCGCTTATAAATAAATGCAAAACAATCACCTTATAATATTAAAGTATTATTCCCAGAAAATACTATGAATGTAACTTAGCATCCACTCATATAAAAAAGCTACTTTTGATACTAAATACTAAATAGCTGTTAGTTCTTCTCTCATAGTGAGAAACGCTAACAATAGATAAATCAAAAATATCTATTTTACTTAAAACTCCCAAGAATTCAGATATTTATATTGCTTATCCGTAAGTTTATCTATATTTACGCCCTTGGCCTCAAGAAGAATTGAGGCTACTCTGTCATCGATTTCTTCAGGGGTATTGTATACCCTCTTGGATAGTTCCTTACCGTGTTTAGCAATGTACCTAGCCGACTGAGCTTGAAGCGCAAAACTCATATCCATTATCTCGACAGGATGTCCATCACCAGATGCAAGATTCACAAGTCTACCCTCTGCAATAACAGATATTGTTCTTCCATTCTTTAGAGTGTATCCAATGATACTCTCTCTTAACTTCGCTTGACTAACACAAATCTCAGACAGTTCATGAACGTTAACTTCGCAATCGAAATGACCAGCGTTACAAAGGACGGCTCCATCCTTCATCTTAACAAAATGCCTCGATGTAATAACGTCTTCACATCCTGTTACAGTCACGAAAAAGTCACCTATGCTGGCTGCATCATCCATGCTCATAACTTGATAGCCTTCCATTATAGCTTCACAAGCCTTAACGCTATCAATCTCAGTAACAACTACTTTTGCACCTAATCCTTTTGCGCGCAAAGCAACTCCCCTTCCGCACATTCCAAAACCTGCAATAACTACCGTCTTACCTGCTACAACCAAGTTCGTGGTAGCCATAATGGCCGTCCATACTGACTGACCAGTACCAAAACGATTGTCGAAAAGATGCTTGCAACGTGCGTCGTTAACCGCAACTACTGGATAAGATAAGGTTCCTTCCTTCTCAAGAATTTCCAATCTTCTAACACCCGTAGTTGTTTCCTCACAACCTCCCAATAACTTGACAGTTAGGTTTTTCAAGTCAGAATGAAGTAACATTGCAAAGTCACCACCATCATCAATAACAATGTCAGGCTCGAAAGCTAATGCCATCTTTAAATGTCTTATGTAATTGTCTTCACTATCACCATGAATCGTATATACGTGCATTCCGCAACTTGCAAGAGCAGCCGCCACATCATCTTGAGTGGACAAAGGATTACACCCAGTTAATGCAACTTCAGCACCGCCACGAGATAAAGCTCTTGCAAGACAAGCTGTCTTAGCCTCAACATGAACAGAAATAGCGATCTTTAAACCTTTGAATGGTTGTTCTTCAATCAATTCCTTCTCTATAGCACGAAGAACGGGCATATTCTTGTAAGCCCAATCAATTTTAAATTGTCCACTTGGTGCTAATGTAATGTCTTTAATTTCAAATTGTGGAATAGATTGAGGTAATGAGCTCATGTATTCTCCTATCTTTGCGTTAAATTCTCTCTATAAACTTCTTAACTAAAGCACAACTGTTCGAGGAAGCCTTGGATGCATTCTCTAGAACTTCGTTATGAGAAATTGGGTTTAAGGAAATTCCAGCGGCAAGATTTGTTATACAAGAAACAGCCGCTACCTTCATACCACAATGTGAAGCTACAATAGCCTCTGGGACAGTAGACATGCCCACTGCACCAACACCTAATTGCTTAAGAGCATATATTTCCGCAGGCGTCTCATATTGTGGACCCTTACTATAAGAATATACTCCGTTATGCACCCTTATACTTAACTCTTGCGCACATTCATGTAGAAGCTTAACATAATCCTTATCATAAACATTTGTCTGATCAGGAAATCTTGGACCGAATTTACTTAAATTTTCCCCTCTTAAAGGTGAATCACAATTGAACGAGAGATGGTCTGAAATGACCATCAAATCAGCTGGTTCCATATCTTTAAGCAAACCACCAGCTGCATTAGTAAGGAACAAACTGGATACTCCAAGACTAGCCAGTACTCTTACATAGAAAGTACATGCCTTGTAATCATTTCCCTCATAGTAGTGAAATCTACCAGACATTAGAAATACATCTTTGCCAGACAGCTTTCCTAGTATTAATCTTCCCTCATGACCTGGAACCGTAACTTGCGGAAAGCCAGGAATATCAGAATAAGGTATCGAAGTAACTACTTCGCACATAGAAGCTAAAGGAGCTAGCCCCGAACCCAGAACAATACAAATTGATGGAATAATGCTCGCAAAATTAGAACATACATTAGATATGTACTTTGCTGCTAGTTCTATTCTGTCGAGATAATCATTTTCAATCATAGTCTTATTGATTCTTTCCACAACAATTCTTGTACTTCTTACCTGATCCGCAAGGACATGACTCGTTACGCCCTACTTTCGAGCTATCACGCTTTGCTGGTGCTGACTGTGTTCGGTTGTTTAGAATTTGCTGCTGAGCTTGTCCAGCTTTTGGAACAGCTGCTGAATTGACTTCTTTACCCATACCTTCTGACATTGACGAAACAGCTGACTTTGTCTCTATTCTCTTCTCAGAAGAGAACCTGCCTTTCATCAATAACTTAATAGCATCATCTTGAATGGCATCGTTCATGGCATCAAACATGTCTGAACCTTCCATTTTATACTCAACTACAGGGTCATGCTGAGCTATACTTCTCATTCTAATAGATTGAGACAATTGATCCATCGCGTCAATATGATCCATCCACTTAGAATCAACTGTCGAAAGCAGTATAGCGCGCTCGGCCTCACGGAATAGGTCTGTTGTAAGTAGTTCTTCCTTCTCCTTAATTGCTTCAACTGCTTCGTTATTTACCCTAGATACTAAGTCCTCTTCGGTATATTCGCTGGAGTTCATCTTATCCATTAGTTCTTGAACTACTGGTAAAGCACCAAAAATATCATTAAGCTTCAATCCCAGAGGATACTTCTCCTTCTCTGGAAGGCCTCCATCTAGGCAGTACTGAGCAATACTTCTCTCAGCAACACGAGAAAGCATCTTCAGGAATGTCTCATGCATATCAGCACCATCAATAACCTTACGACGCTGATCATAGGTTATTGTTCTTTGAATATTCATTACATCATCATATTCAAGAACTGCTTTTCTAGAGCTGAAGTGCAAACCTTCCAACTTTTTCTGTGAAGACTCAATCAAAGATGTAAGAACTCCAGCTTGAAGTTCCATAGTCTCATCGACATTAAGGCTATTGAACATGTTTGTTACTCTATCACCACCAAAGATTCTTAGTAAGTCATCATCCAAAGCCAAGAAAAACTTAGACTCTCCAGGATCACCTTGACGACCAGCACGTCCACATAGCTGATTATCTATTCTTCGAGACTCGTGTCTTTCAGTACCAACAATTAATAGGCCGCCAGCTTTACGGACTTCGTCCGCCTCAGGCTTGATCTTTTCAGAGAAGTCTCTCTCCAATTCAATATAACGCTTTCTAGCCTCCAAAATAACTTCATCATTAGTTTCATTATGTGCATTAGCAGAATCAATTAACTCGTCAGTATATCCTAGTTTTCTCATCTCCTGCTTTGCAAGATACTCTGAATTACCACCAAGAATAATATCAGTACCACGACCTGCCATGTTAGTCGCAATTGTAACCGCACCTTTTCGACCAGCTTGAGCAACAATCTCAGCCTCACGCATATGATTCTTAGCGTTAAGAACGTTGTGCTTAATTCCAGCCTTAGTGAAAATCTTGCTCAAGTACTCAGACTTATCAACGTTAACCGTACCAATAAGTACCGGTTGTCCCTTAGCATGAGCTTCCATAACCATCTTAAGAAGAGCAGTAAACTTACCCTTTTGAGTCTTAAACACAGCATCATGATGGTCAACTCTCGCTATTGGTTTATTAGTTGGAATTTGAATAACATCTAAATTATAAATGGATCTAAACTCAGACTCCTCAGTATAAGCAGTACCTGTCATACCAGATAACTTAGAATACATACGGAAAAAATTCTGGAAAGTAATAGTAGCAAGAGTCTTATTCTCGTTAGCAACCTTTACACCTTCCTTAGCCTCAATAGCTTGATGTAAACCATCACTGTAACGTCTACCTGGCATTAAACGTCCGGTAAAGTCATCAACAATGATAACCTCGTCATCCATAACCACATACTTCTGATCTCTTTTAAATACACCTATAGCCTTTAGAGCATTATTAATATAGTGCTGTAGTCCAAAATTATCAGGATCAGAAAGGTTTTCAACAGCAAAATACTTCTCCGCTTTAGCTACACCATTAGCTGTAAGAACAGCAGAAGCAGCCTTCTCATCTATTACATAATCACAGTCACCAACAACTTCATCCATATCAACCTTATCATCAGTCTCAACAACTGTATAAGGCTTCAAAGTTTTAACAAAAGAATCAGCCTTGCCATACAAATCGGAAGACTCGGTTCCACGACCAGAAATAATCAAAGGTGTTCTAGCCTCATCAATAAGGATACTATCAACCTCATCAACAATTGCATAGTTCAATTCACGTTGAGCTAATTGCGACTTCTTAACTACCATATTATCTCTCAGGTAGTCAAATCCAAATTCATTATTTGTTCCATATACAATATCGCATTCATACATCTCGCGACGCTTGTTGTTAGGAATTTCATGAATAATCAATCCAACTGACAGGCCAAGGAATCTATAGACTTTTCCCATCCACTCACTATCACGCCTAGCTAAGTAATCGTTTACGGTTACTACATGTACTCCTTTACCTGAAAGCGCATTCAAGTAAACTGGCATAGTTGCTACCAACGTCTTACCTTCACCCGTCTTCATCTCAGCGATTCTACCCTGATGAAGAACGATACCGCCGATAACCTGTACTCTATATGGCTTCATTCCTAATACTCGAAAAGCAGCTTCACGCACTACAGCAAAAGCATCTGGCAAAAGACTATCAAGAGTCTCACCAATCTCAACTCTCTCCTTAAACTTCTTGGTCATTGACTGAAGTTCAGCATCTGACATCTTCGCATAAGTTTCTTCTAGACTAAAAACCTTATCAACTAAAGGAACCATTCTCTTTATTTCGTGTTCGCTATGTGTTCCAAAAATAGCAGTAATAATACTCATCTTTCACCTCGTGCTTTGTTCTTTATTCTCGCTAAAGCGGTTGCGTAACCGCCTTCTTGATTAACGTAACAGTTATTAACTCTTGAAATTGTAGTGGAACTAACAGTAGAACCAGTTCGCGTCTTACCACGTTCTCTATTTCTGCCACCAGAAAAAGTTCCATCAGAGTCATCCATTGCCTTGTCACTCTTAGGATTATCACTCACATCTCTAATTTCCTGAATAATCTCCTCATAACTCATTCCCTTATCTAGAAGTCTGACAATCTGCCAACGATGCATCATAGAGATTAACTCATTGCGAGAACACAAATCCACGAAAAACTTGTGCATCTCGTTCGGATCTCTCATCTCAAGAACAGCATCATACAAATCATTTAATGAATAGTATTCACTATCGCTAAATGACTTACACAATTCTCTGTCAAGTTTATCACTTCGCATAAGTATCAACCTATAATAGCAAACAAGTAGTCCACAAACTCAGACACATAACCGAGTAAAAATGCACACGCAATCGCGGTAACTAACAATACCAACAATATTCCACATACGCATCTGGAAAAGAACAAATCCTTCTTCGCCTTACGCAACTTATCGCCAATCGAAACATCATCCTTAATACCAGAAGTATTAGAATTAGCCAAAGCAGGGCGTCTAACTGAAGAATTTGATCTCACTATCGCTATCCTCCTAAAATAATCTAATACATAATAACTCAAGTTTCACTTTTGTACAATAAAATATAGCTTCATGTATCTTACGATTCACCATATTGTTCTATACGAAGAGAAACGCCTTGTTGACTAGCATAATCTTGTAGTCCGACTATGGTATCAATGTCGTTTTGATTTGAATTTGTAGGTATGACAACGATGAGTTCTCTAGTTTGAATACTGTTATTAGTGATGGTATAAGTACTTCCTTGCGAGTGTAGTGTTCCTCCATTAAAAGATGCTAAATCCTGTATTTCTTCAGTCACACGAGATGATATATTCTCATTATTACCTATATAAGAATTGTTCGTTAGATCTATACTAGTAATTGATGAGGCCTGACCATGTTCAAAGCTGTTAATAACAGGAAAGTTATCAGGCAAGTTTGCACCATACATATCCCTAAAGTAATCGCCTCTATCAAAATTATGCTGCTCCCATACACTTTCTTCACTTACTTCGGGCTCCTCGTATAAAAACAGTTCGAATTCCCCATATATCGGAACAACGGAGTAAATTCTCCTCTCAAACTCTCCTACCAGAGTTGAAAGGACATATGTTACTTCTACTTCAATAACATTTAATGACTTATTCGTCCTCAAATCTACATCTAGGACTTCAGGTATAAAGAATTCCGAACCGTTACGTTCTACATATATTGATAGTATTCTCTGTTCCATCGATGAAGAAAGTATGCCGTTAAGAAATAAATCTTGAATGGCTCCGCCAGTAAACAAATCAAGTCCTATTGCTCCTCCAAGAACTTCTATATTCTGTGAGACACATGCGTTTTGCTCATTACTGAAATCTGGTAGAGCATTTAGCATAGTACTTACTGCGTCAGATGCCGTTGTAGACAGTGGAGTAATAATTGAATATTCTTCACAGCATTGTTCAACCGATTCTTGGAGAATAATATCCGTCCTATAAACATTCATTATAGCTATAATTGATGCCACAAAAATCAACACTATTGTAAAAGCTATGGCAGCCTCTATCGTGATGTTACCCTGTTTTCTTTTCATAAGTTCACCTAACTATACATCTGATATCCATCTTCAAAAGTATGCATTTGTCCTGCTTGGTTATATGAGAAACTCATCCCAATACTTAATTCTCCATAATCTCTTGAAATAACGTTCATCATTCTTTCAAGAACGACGCTATCTGGAACAAAGAACATGAAGAAACACAAAATGTCTCGATATCCAACTTGAACAACGTCACTAATGCCATCAGGTAGTGGTAAAAAATCGAACAAAGCTATACCTTCTCCATCATAGAGATCGATCATGTTTGAAATTGTCTCGGGAAGAACCATAAAATTGACTATGATAAAAGAGTATAGCTCTGGCGGTAACGCTAATACTCCGCCAGTAAGAACTATAACAATTGCATCAATTATCTCGGCTATACCATTTACTATGCTCATTCTCTCAGGATCTAATAAGCATTGAACAATATTACTTATTTGAACTGTGCAATAGATAATTTGGCCACAATATACTATTGAAGGCAAACCGCTACTGCCACTCATAATGTATTCAACATCAAAACAATTACTATCATGAATTTGAGCAAAAGCTCCTCCTTGTAAGCTCTCATCAATTAGTTCCCCTTCATCATTTTGCTGAGGAATCACACAATCAAAGTTATATGATGCATAGTGATAATTTACTAAGTGGAAGGCATAATTGTCTATGAAATCAGCTGACTGAATATTAACAGAATTAAGTGTGTCGAGAATTCCAATTAACGATGAAGCATCATTAACATTGAAGTCGAGGTTCTGATTCACCTGATTGCCAGAAGTTTGATTAATTGAATCTACAAAGCCTAGAAATTGTTGTATCTTTGATTCTAAGTTCTCTACACCTGGAAAGTAAGATACAACCTCAAGAATCTTGCTAACCTCTCTAGAATCTGATATTGCTTGAGAAAAGTACTCATAAGCTCCACTTGATGTAAATTCACTTATCTTCTCCTTAATTCCAAAATCGTCACACAAGTTAATTACATTACTGAGTAATCCCATCATGGAATCCATTGCAATAGCACCGCCTCGATATGAATAGAAGTTGGCTATTGCCAATCTGAGTTCATCTATAGTCATGACTTCCACATTCTCAATGACTAAAGAGCCATTTGGATCTACATTGTTTGCAAGTAATGCATTACAGAAGATTGTGTCGTTAACTTCATTGCTAGTGAAAGCATATATTCCATAGTACTCATAAAGCTCACGATTATACGAAGAAAGAATACTCTCTATTTGAATTTTTAAGGCCCTATCTATAGTGATGCTTCTATTGATTACTACTATCTTAAGTAGATAAGTACTCTCAACTAGAATTAAAGCCGAGAGGATAATTGATAAGAATACAGTTGCTGATCCATGTTTACTAAGCTTTCTCATGAGACAACCTCCACAATGTCTTCATAGATTAATCTATAGCAATAAGACAATCCAGAAAGGAACGAATTCATTTGCTCCTGAGATATACAAGTGGAATTAGCTCTATCAATTTGCTCGTTAGAAAGTATTCGTTCATCTTCACTATGAAACTCAAGCTCTTGAGTAAAATAGTATTCGCACTTCGAACAGTCAAAAAGAATCGTAGCTGGCCCTACAATTAAAGCAGCAAGAATTATTAATATAATCGAAAAAACAATGGTAGATTCCAAAGTCGAACCCATAAAAATCACCCCCATATCTATAAATAGAATACAGGGGCGATGGTTAAAATTTATCGACAAAAAAACACAAAATTCTACAAATCGATTACTATTGTTTCAAAGAGACTCCTTCAGAATCCAATTCATTGACAATAACATCAACCACTTCTTTAACCTCAGCGCTTGTTAATGTTCTTTCCTTGTGTGCAAATAAAATACGCACAGTAATTGACTTACCAGAATCGTCAGAATATGTTCCTACGACAGAAACCTTGCTAACTAATCCAGAGGTATCCATTGAGATTGCTTTACTAATTGGCAAGAAAGAATCTGAGATGAATGTAAGGTCAATTTCTATACCCGGGAACTTGCTTGTCTCTTCATAAGAAATACTATTGTTAATGATGTTTGCAAAATCACTAATATCAATTTCTGCATAAACTATACTAGCCTTCTTATCTATCTTCTTACAAACACTTGGATGTACAACACCAATTTGACCAAGAACAACATCACCAGCGACAACTTCAAAATTATTCTTAATGTGTTGATACGAGTGTTGTGCTTCAACTGACTTAAATGCAAGCTGAGTGTGCTTGATATCGTCAGCAAGTACGCAAAGGACGTTGCGCAGCTCGAAAAATAGAGTCTCAGTATCTTTGATTTTCGAGAATAAAGTAATGCAAAGCTTCTTCTTTTCTACACACAGATTGTTTTCATCCAAGCCGAGTACTACTCTTCCAGTCTCGAAAAGACCAAATTCAGAACTATACGAAGTGTTGTACTTCATCTGACACAATTGAGTAGGTACTATCGAGCGTCTAATAGTCTCAATGTTTGGATTAGTAGAATTAATCAGTTTGATATTATCCTCAACATCCATTCCAAGAGCCTTGTACTCATCACTGTAAGCCCAAATATAAGATTGAATCTCATGCAAAGAGTATTTTTTTACCAATATGTCCTTTATCTTATCTTCATCAATCTTCTCAATGGAATGCCTCAAAGGATACATTGGTGCATATGCTGTATGAATATCAAAATTGTCATAACCATAGATTCTAGTTATTTCCTCGATGATATCAGCCTTGATAGTAACATCCTTCGTTGCCCTCCAAGAAGGTACTACAACACTAAAATCATCTCCATTATTTGTAACTTTAAAGCCTAATGAACTCAAAGTCTTAATTATAGCTTCGTTGTCGATCTCTATCCCAGTGTATCTATCTACATATTGCTTATTGAAGTCTAAAACAACAGTTTCATACTTGTAAGCATACTCATCAGTCAAAGATGAGACTATCTCAATTCCAGGATCAATTTCCTTCAACAGCTTAACAAATCGTGCAATTGCATAAACAGTGAGTTCAGGATCAAGCGACTTCTCATAGCGCATTGATGCATCAGTACGATGAGACAGTCTTACTGTAGATTTACGTATGGAAACAGAGTTAAAAGTTGCTGACTCCAGTGAAAGAGTGTGAGTATCATCAACAATTTCCGAATCATATCCGCCCATGATTCCTGCAATAGCAACCGGTTTGTCACCATTACAAACCATAAGGGTGTTCTCATCAATATTTCTATCTATACCATCAAGTGTTCTAAAAACAAAAGGTTTGTCAAAACGTCTGATTCTAATGCTCTCTACTTTTCGAGAGTCAAAAGCATGCATAGGCTGTCCTAACTCAAGCATCAAGTAATTTGTAAGGTCAGCAAGCAAATTAATAGAACGCATACCACAATAGAAAAGACGAATTCTCATGTTTACTGGACTAACATTTACCTTGATATTCTCAAATCTCAGGCACGAATATCGTTGACACAAAGGGTCTTCAATCTTCATATCAATAGCTGGTAGATTGTTATAGACAGATAAATCCGTTACTTCTGGAAGCTTAAGCTCTCTCTCAGCAAGAGCTGCAAACTCACGAGCAATTCCATAATGGCACCACAAATCAGGGCGGTTAGTTAAAGACTTGTTATCTACTTCGAAAATAATGTCGTCAATGTCATATAATTCCTTGATATCAGTACCGTTTGCTACATCTTCAAGAATATCCATAATTCCATTGTTTTCGGCGCTAATACCAATTTCCTTTTCAGAACAGCACATACCATATGAAGTGCAACCAGCCAAATCACGCGGTTCAATTACTATGCCATCAACATTCGCGCCCAAAGTTGCAAGCGCTGTTTTCATGCCAACTCGAACGTTAGGAGCACCACAAACGATATCAACGGGCTCAGCTCTACCACAATCAACTTTAAGTAGATGAAGCTTCTTTGAAGAAGGATGGTTCTCAACAGAAAGAATCTGACCCACAACAACGCCAGATAGCTCTTTTCCCATTTCGAAAATCTCATTCTCTACTTCTGCAGTTGAAAGAGAGAAACGACTAATTAGTTGCATTCTATCTAGACCAGTCAAATCGACAAAATCTGATATCCAATTCATTGACAATAACATATACTCTCTCCTATCTCACTCGTCATCTGTGAACTGTGACAAACTCTTCAAGTTTCCACTATTTAGATCACGAATATCTTTAATTCCATACTTCATCATTGCCAAACGTGTTAGCCCTAAACCAAAGGCAAAACCAGTATATATTTCTGTATCAATACCACCGGCTTTAAGTACTTCCGGATGAATCATTCCGCAAGGGCAAAGCTCTAGCCAGCCACTGTGTTTACAAGAAGGACAACCTTCTCCTCCACATATCAAGCAATTAATATCCAACTCGAAGCCAGGTTCAACGAATGGAAAAAATCCAGGACGAAGTCTTACTTTAATATCCTTTTGAAAAACCTCGGACAACATTGTCTTCATGAAGAAAATTAAGTTTGAAATTGAAATGTTCTTGTCTACCATGACGCCTTCCATTTGGAAGAAAGTATTCTCATGGCATGCATCAGTTGCCTCATTTCTAAAGCATCTACCAGGAAAAATCGATTTGATGGTTTTGCCTTCATTTACTAGCGAGTCCTTATATTTCTTATAAATCGCGTTCTGCGCAGCTGAAGTCTGACTCTTAAGAAGCTGACCATTCTCGAGATAGTACGTATCTTGCATATCACGAGCAGGATGATGCTTAGGAATATTCAATGACTCAAAGCACTCATAGTCCGATACAATCTCACTATAATCTTCGACACTAAAGCCCATAGACTTAAAGATTCTCTCGCACTCTCTTTGAACAAGAGTTATCGGATGATATGAACCTCTGGTAAGATCTGCAGGAATCGATATATCAAAATCAGGCATTGCATTTAGCTCAGCCTCGAGTTCCTTCTGCTTCAACTCCTCCATTTTTGAAGTAATCTTCTCCTGTGCTTGATCCTTAAGATCATTTACCTCTTGACCAAAAGATTTCTTCTCTTCAACAGATAAATCCTTCATAAGCTTAAGCAAATCGGTAATTTGACCCTTCTTGCCCAAATACTTAACGCGAACATTCTCTATATCCGCAACACTGGTAATCGAAGCAACTTCATCATTAATCTGATTACTCAACTTCAGTATTCTCTCGTCCATCTTTACCTCCATAAAAAAAGTCTCATAACAAGTATGAGACGAAAATCCGTGGTACCACTCAAATTGCAGTTTCCTGCCACTCAAAGACCTTAATGCAGCCTATACATCTTGTCTTCACAAGAGAGCTCCCGAGTGGAAAATATTGTTGGTTCGAAATGACATCTCAGCATACTGTCACTCTCTGAATTCGTTGGTCCAACACCTTAAGCTCGTTCATTGCTCATTAAATATATATATTGATAGATTACATAATGCTAACCAAAAGGTCAAGAACTATATGAAAAAAGGATTCGTTTGTTTCTGCTGTGAGAGGCAAGTACTCTCTCCGTGACCTGGAAAAATATCGTAGTCTCCAATTAAACTCTTTATTAATCGAATAGAGTCTCGCATTTGCATGTAAGAACCTGTCGGCAAATCCGTTCTTCCAATAGAATCACAAAATATTGTATCTCCGGTAAACATCATCGGTTTGCATGTGTTGTTTTTACTCGAAAAGCAATAACAAACAGAACCCTTGGTATGCCCTGGTGTATTTAGCACCTGACAATAATACTCATCTAAAAATAGCTTAGAATCCATATGACAGACATCTAGTGTCTCGACAACATATTCCTGCGATAACCCCCTATTTTGTGAGCGATTCAAGTTAGCATCTTTAAGTAAAGGCACGTCTTCATGAGACAAATAAAACGGAACATCATCGTGAAGAGCGCTTCTCCACTCATCTACATACATCAAATGATCAAAGTGAGCATGCGTCATTATGACGGCTTTAACCTTTTCTACCGAAAAAGAACTCAAATATGATGTTGTTAAATCAACACCAACACATGGGTCAATAATAATATACCCATTACTATTTGACAGAATGTACATATTGGATTGCAAAGGTCCAAACGGCAATATAGTAATCATCAGATAGGTTTATTATCCCTTAACCACTCACGCCAATCCAAATCTCCTCTATCTATAGCAAGAATTATTGTCTCAGCAGTAGCTAAGTTAGTAGCATACGGAATGTTATTGTAATCACAAACATTCAGAAGTTCATCCGAGCGAGTATACTCTTCTTTCCTTCCATCACGAAGATAAATAACGCAATCAATCTCATTAAACTGAGCACGAGATGCTAATTGCTCAAATCCACTGGAATAATCAACTGATAAGCCAGACACCTCAATATCAACAGATGTCTTCAATAGCTTGGCTGTATTATATACAGAAATGAGTTGATGCTTCGATAGTAACGCACGATAGGCTATACAAAAGTTAACTAGAAGCTCGTTTTTCCTGTTATCCGCCATCAATACAATCTTCATTAAGCATACCCCTTCTATATTTTATATAATTCTATGTGAAATGAAAAAGTATAGCAATAGATAATCTAACAAAAATAATAAAATCATTTTGTCAATAATAGCTATAGAATTCCTTCTCACATAACTCTTTGATCAGTAATTCAATTTGGCATAGCTTCGGGAGTAACTGAATCTAAGTAATCTCCGGTTATAGGAAACGAATCGATAACTGCTGAAGCTTGATCATAAATAACACCAAAGTACTCAGCAAGAATCTTTTCAGCAATTACTACTGTTGAAGCTCCCCATTCCCCTTTTTCGACAACTAATGCAATTGCTATCTCAGGATTATCAGCAGGCGCATAACAAACAAACAAGCCATTAGAATACTCAAGTCGGATATCTTCATAACCGGTTTCTGCTGTACCCGTCTTACAACAAACTGGAATTGGGAAACTCGCTAGATTCTCTTGCGCTGTTCCTTCCCATATGCTCGTTCCAGTTACTACGCATCTCATAGCATTTCGAACGGCATTAATGTTTTCCTCCTGAATACCTAAAGGGATTGATTCAGTTTGACCTTGGTATAGTATTGCACCATCAGAACCAACAACGCTATCAATTACGTAAGGCGTAACAAGGGAATTTGTTGCTATTGCTGCTGTGTATCTACAGAGCTGAAGAATAGTAAAGCAATTGTCGAACTGACCGATAGCAGATTGAGCTGTATCAGCAGGAAACCAAGTTCTGTCATATTCAGATTCGTGGAGCAATCTTTTCGTATCTCGGCTTGCTCGAACTCCACAAATCTCACCTGGAAGATCAATACCACTATACTCACCCAAACCTAAGCGCTCTCCCATAAGGTCGATATTATCTATTCCTGTCTCAACTCCTAGAAGCATAAAATAAATATTGCACGACGTAGCCATGGCGCTATTTAGATTCAACGGTCCATGTCCACCTTCTGGGAACTCCAAGCAATTAAATCCCCAACCTCCAATATCAATTGGGCTCTCACATCTAATCCAATTCGCATCTGGCGTAATAGCACCACTTTCTAGACCAGCAAGCGCTGTGCACATTTTGAAGGTTGAACCTGGGGCATATTGAGACATAATCGCTCTGTTCCACAAGGGCATGTCCTCAGATGTTACTTGCTCATACTCTTCGATACCAAGATAGTACTGCAACTGCTCTTCTGCTTGTTCATCACCATACATCGAAAGAATAAAGTCATTTGGATCATAATTTGGATAAGAACCCATCGCAAGTACTGCGCCTGAATTAACATTCATTACAACAAAAGCACCAGCATCAGCTGTAGCATATCCAGTATGCCTGATCATCTCATCAGCCTCAGCGTCTTCAATATATTGCTTCAAAGCTTCTATTCCGACTCTTTGTAAGTTGGAATCAATTGTAAGATTAACTGTTGCACCAGATACTGGTTCTGTTCCATAGTTTGAAGGGAAAAATGTTCCTTCAGCTCCTTCGGCTGTCCAAATGCTATATGTAGATATACCTGATGTTCCGTGCAAATACCTCTCCATTTGAGATTCGACCCCTGATTGTCCCACAAGATCCCCACTTGTATAACCATATGGTGCCAAATCACTTAATGTCTCTTGCGAAATACTTCCAACATATCCAACAACATGACAAGAAATCTGCGCCAATGGGGTATACGCTCGACGATAAGTTACAGTTGATATGACGCCCATGTAGTGATAGTTTTGCTCTTGCAATAGCATAATCAAATCATCAGGAACGTCGATAGCAATCTCTACCGGTGTACCAGTATTAAATGACCATTCATCTTGAAAGATTTGATATCGAACTCTAATGATTCTATATGCCTCATCTTCAGTGTAAGAAGTATCAACATTAAACAGTTGTCTCAAATATAAAAAGAAAACCTGAGGATCTGTCTTAACATATGAATCAGAATAGGTAACAATAACACCTTGAGCATCATCAGTTAGTCCAAATAGATTAGTGTTGGTCTGCCATAATCTTACTTCCTCATCTTCCACTTTGAAAGCAAATGGATTAACCGAGAAGTAATCATCAAGCCCGGAAACTGATACGCAATTATACTCATCAAAGAGATAGCTTAACTCCAAACACATCGCATTTAAATCATTATCTTCAAGATAAGCATTTGAAAGAAGAACAGTATTTGATGCCTCACTATATGCCAACGTTAAACCATTACTATCCAAGATGCTTCCGCGAGGAGCGTCGACAGTATATTGACGAACTACACCTTTTGAAGACTGAGATATCATCTTCTGGTAATTCGAAAATTGCAAAGTACTAGTCATAACTAAAATGATTACACCAAAGAGACAGAAAATGGCTCCTAACATGAAGTATCTGTTTCTAAGAATAGATAGAACTTGAAATAGAATACTGTCATTACGTTTTCTGTTTTGATATGAGGCATCAAAAGCACTCGCACTCTTCTTGTCTACGTTCTTAGCCATAAATCGTCACCTCCAGAAAGGAAATTCTTCGATAGCGAAGGGTTTACGCCTTTACTGTACGGACCAATAAATCTTAAAACAAGAATCATAGGGCCGGCAATTATCACATTCAAAAGCAATGTAGGCAAAATAGAATTTACAACTATTTGATAAAAAGAAAGATTATAGGAAGTTCTAGAAAAGAATTGCATAACTGCAGCCATAATCAAATGCCCGGTTACTTTGTAGCAAATGGTACAGAATATGACACAAACAAATGCGAAAGCAGCGTTTCTGTTCATTCTTTTCGTAAAGAAGGAAGATGAAATGGATGCAGCTATAAACATCATAAGCATCCCAATACCTATCGATGCAGTTACATTTCCTTGGCTATCCGTGAAAGAAGGTCCAGCAAAATAATCTCTTATGAATCCAACAATAATACCTACTACAGCACCATCGGCAAAGCCAAAGAAATAACCAACTAAAATGACATAAACTAACATTAAATCGGCCACTTGACCAAACAAAGTTAATCTATTAGGAAAAGAAACCTGAAAGCACGAAAATAATAGTGTAAAAATGACATACACTATAATCTTACGTATTAGAATCTTTTTTTCCACAGATAAATTCATCACTCACCTGCTGTAGCGGTTGTCTCACTACTAGCGACATCTTCATCCGCAGGAGGAATGGCATCTGCTTGCGGTATCATGATAAACACATCCTTCAAATCTCCAATTTGTGAATATGGACGAAGTGTAGCAGTTACATTCAAGGGGTTGGAATAATCAACACTCTCAATGACTCCTATAGGTATTCCTTGTGGAAATAAACCACCATTACCAGATGTAACTATCTCGGTTCCAACTTCTATAACATCATCGGAAGAGAATCCTGACACCAAGCAGAGTCCTTGAAACTTAAGTGAAGCATCGCCAGAAACCGTAACAATTACACCATTTACTTCGTTGATTTTTGCACTTACTACAAATCCTTCATGCAATAGTGGAAGAATTTTGCTTTCGGAAGATGATGTCTCAATTACTCTTCCAATTAAGTTCATCGATGAATCAACAACTGCTAACGACTGACCAGGAATTACTTCTATTCCATCATTAACGCCTGAACTTATTCTAATTACAGAAAACCATTCATCCGCTTCTCTTGATACTATAGAGGCGCCATATACATCGTAATTACTAAAGGTGTCCTTAATTTGAAAAGCATCCCTAAGTTCCTCATATCGAATTCCAGCCTCTTCATTCTGTGTTAATTGATATTGAAGATCAGCTATCTGAGCCCTAAGCTCTTCATTCTCTCTACGAATAGCCATTCCATCTGTTACAGCAGACCAAAAATCCGAGAAAGCATTTCCCGTATCCTTGACTACGCTTTGAATAGGCGAAAGGATTGCACCAAACGGCTTGTAAAGGTACTTAATTGGACTTCCTGGCACTAGTCCCAAAAGAATGAATGCCAATAGAAGCACTACAACAGAAACGATAATGAACCATTTACTTGTTAGTATTCGTCTCAAAAGATGCCGCCTTTCATTTAAAACACATTTACAGAGCATTACTATTTTTTCATTAAATTAATACATATGCAAGATACAAATGAATTAATAATGAGCACACAGATATCCCAATATAGAGAAAATGTCGGCTATTACGCCGACATCAAGTATTTCATTCTATGAAATGCAATTAAGCTTTTTTTGCTCCGCAGCACTTCTTATACTTCTTACCGCTTCCACAAGGACATGGATCATTACGTCCAATATTCTCAGCATGAGCAATATTCGCATCTCTATACTCACGATTAAGCTCAGCTAACTTATCCTCATCAAATACTTTCTTCCAAGAAGGAAGCTTAAACAACCAAGTTGCCTTAGCTTCTCTCATCTTAATGAATAACTTATCATAATCAATGTCTAAGAAGATTTCAGTATCATCACCAACAGTTGTGACATCCATTTCATTTTTAATACTTTCTTTAATGCCATCAAGGAACCCAACAAAAACATCCATCGTATCCTTGCTAAACCCAAGTCTATCAGCTATCTCAGAAGCCTTACCTTTTAACAGTTCTGAATTATTGGGATAAGAACCAAGAATCTTATCATAAGCATCCTTCTCCAATACATAGTAAAAATTTATGTACTGCGAATAAGCATTCTGATCAGTAATTGTCTCAGATTTATTAATCCACGTCTCGTAATATGTACTCATTTAATCCTCCAAAATGAATTTATAATTTAGTTGCTATAGCCTTGAGGAAGTTCTCTGTATTTACTACTTCCTTCTTTTCCTTCTTCAACAATGACTTCAAGTCACCTGTAATTGTTCCTTCTTCTATAGTCTCAATTGAAGCTTTCTCCAAACGATTTGCAAAATCTTCCAACTCAGAAAGTCCATCCAGCTGAGCTCTCTTACGCAAAGCTCCAGTCCAAGCAAATAAAGTAGCCATTGGATTCGTTGAAGTTGATTCGCCCTTCAAATGCTTGTAATAATGACGAGTAACAGTGCCATGAGCGGCTTCATATTCGTATTTCCCATCTGGCGAAACCAAAACAGATGACATCATTGCCAAAGAACCACAAGCGGATGCAAGCATATCGCTCATTACATCTCCATCATAATTCTTACATGCCCAAAGAATGCCACCCTCGCACTTCATTATTCTTGCAACAGCATCATCGATAAGTGTATAAAAATACTCTATGCCTGTTGACTCAAATTTATCCTTATACTCATTTTCGAAAATTTCTGCAAAAATATCCTTGAATCTATGGTCATAAGTCTTAGAAATAGTGTCTTTCGTAGCAAACCACAAAGATTGCTTAATATCCAATGCGTAAGTAAAGCAAGATCTAGCAAAAGAGGCAATCGACTTGTCAGTATTGTGCATTCCCAAAATGATACCATCATCCTGGAACGTAAATATCTCTTGCTTCTTAGTTGATCCATCAGGAAATGTAACCAGTAGTTCAGCTTTACATCCAGCATCTACTCTCATCTCAGTATCACGATAAACATCGCCGTAAGCGTGACGAGCAATAGTAATAGGCTTCTTCCATGTTGTTACAAATGGATCGATACCATCAACAATAATTGGAGCTCTAAATACAGTTCCATCTAACATAGCTCTGATAGTACCGTTAGGGCTCTTCCACATCTTACTTAAGTTATATTCTGTCATACGCTGCGCATTCGGAGTGATAGTCGCGCACTTAACAGCAACACCTAACTCCTTAGTACGATTAGCAGAATCAATAGTAACTTGGTCATTTGTCTCATTACGATTAATAAGACCAAGGTCAAAATACTCTGTCTTTAGGTCAACGAAAGGCAAAATTACTATGTCCTTAATTTGCTTCCATATTATTCTTGTCATTTCATCGCCATCCATCTCAACTAATGGCGTGGTCATCTTAATCTTATTCACGGCAACCTCCGTTCAAAATCATTTCTAAATAGCGAATTTATTGTAAAGCAAGTATCGTAAGTAGTCAAACAAAACTACTATACACATGCTAAACAAATCAAAGACTCAAGTGACTCTCTTTCGTCCGCCTTGCCACTCTTTATTAAGTAATCTTTATTGCAACACATATCAAATAGTTTCAACAATCTACTCATATCAAATCTAGCCGCCTGTTTATAAAGCTTACCAGCTACAAATGGATGGCAAGAAAGCTTACTAATTACTTCTCGTTCGCTATTACAATCCTTAGCACATATCAATTGACGAAGGTGTCTAGCAAACATGAAGCGTATCTTTGAGCACGGTTCTTTCAATACGAGTAGCTTATCAAGAACAACAAGAGCTGTAGAACTATCCTTGCTTCCAATAGCATCAGTAATAACAAATACAGTACCGCTAATATCAGGAGGACACATAAGCTCTACTATTTCCTCATCCACGTGAGATACCTTCTCACCTACACAATACAAAGATATCTTCTCTACTTCATTAGAAATCCTTCGCATACTCTTTTCGCAGCGTTCTACAATACCTGTTGAGGCTGCTTCATCTATCGAAACCCCATCACGCGAAAGGCGTTTGAATATCCATTTGCATAAAGAAACGTCATCTAGAAATGAAAGCTCTGCTACCACTCCATTATCCTGAAACGCCTTCATAATTGCCTTCTTGCGCTTATCAATAGTCTTCTCAACAAATATTACAACACAAGAGGACGGTATGGATTCCAGTAACTTACATATTTTATTCGAGTATGTCTTATCAGGATCATTCATAGTAAACAATCCACAATCATTAACAACAATTACGCGCCTCGCGGAAAGCCACGGAGGAGTTTGAATATTCTCTATAATAGAATCTAATCCATTCTTTATATCAAGTCTATTAATTCTGACATAATCCATAGGAATCGCTTCATCACTAATGTACTTCTTCTGAATTGCTTTTATAGAAATGTCAATAAAATAATCTTCTTCTCCAAAAAATAGAAAAAGGTTGCAAACGTCTTGTCCACGCAAGTAATCGCTCAACGATTTGTTATTCATAATACTTGTTGAAGTGGCCATCTTATGTTTGCCTCCCGAAAAGAACTAACAGAAAATCTATTCCCAGAAATTGTAACAATAATCGCTCCATTTTGCGAGGTAGAATAGTATGACACATCAAATGATTCTAACCTCTCTAGCGTTGTGTCTGCAGGATGACCATATCTATTATTGGCTCCAACAGAAATTACCGCAAATTCCGGTTTAACTCTATCAAGAAAGTCATCACTAGTCGAACCACTACTTCCATGATGAGCAATTTTAACTATCTCGCACTCTGGCAATAAATTACTTTCAATCAAAGCTGTCTCAGCTTTGATACTAATATCACCAGTAAAAAGAATATCAACATCATTACACGAAACCCGAAGAACCATACTGTTATCATTCGCATTATCAAAGATAATATTAGGTTGAATATAACTAATGGTAATAGATTTACTAAGACTAATACTTGGCTCATTAGTTACAAGTTCAACTAAGTCTTGGTTAATTACTTTCTCGTTCGGAGAAGAAACGATAATTTTTCTTACTCGGTTGCTCTCAATTAAAACATTTGTAGAACCCGAGTGATCTTCGTCCCAATGACTTATATATAGATAATCCAATTTACTAATACCATAGAAATCTAACAAAGGAAGTACAGTACTAGTTCCATAGTCTTCTGTTCCTGTATCTATCAATGCGCACTTATCTTTCGATAGAACCAAACATGAATCCCCTTGTCCAACATCAATGAATATTATCTTGGCATCAGGACCTAGGACTACTTCCCCTATGTTAAGCAAAATACATGATATAAGCACCAAGGAAATTGGTTTCATCATAGTCTTCTTTATAGCACAACTAGGCAATAGCTTAATTATTCCAAACAGTAACAAAGCTATAACAAGATATTGCTCTAGGCCTGCAGAGCAAATAGCCAAATTAGAAAATAAACAGCATTTTCTTAGCAATTTATATAGTAAATTACAACATATAGATACTGGAGAGATTAGTGGGAAAAATGAGCTTATCAGTATGGAAGGGAAAAATGATATACATGCAACGCTTGCTATAAAAGTAGCTAATAGAGATACCAATATATGAATAAGACCAATTCTATAATTTGTTTCAACCCAAAATAGCATTAGACCAATCTGAGATGAGATTAGAATTATGAAAGGATTGAGAAATCTCTTGTAATTGCATTTTGATTTAAATCTCTTTTGAATTTCATATGAGAACACTTTAATCGACAAACACGCTGCAAATGACATTCTAAATCCAATGCTTAAAGAGCAAAATGGATTTCCTACTATCATTACTATAGCAGCCAAAGCCATGCCAGAATATGAGTCTCGAGAGAAGTATGAACACAAACTCATACATAGCGCCCTACTTACGGAATCTGTCCAACCTGTAAGAATAGAAATTGCAAAGCAGATTGCAATATAGATAGCACTTTTCCCTCTTTTCTCCTTAAAGAAAATGTCTGTTATAACAGGTAGAAGCATCAGATAAGAAGAAAAATGTGAACCACTTACAGCAAGAATGTGAGAACAATTCGCACTTGAGAAGTAGTCTACTACTTCATTATCCACTAAAGATTTGTCACCAAGACATATTGAAGCCACAAGTCCCTTTGTAAGTTCATCATAGCCTTTGCCTACAGTGTCAATCATATATGTCTTAATTTTGAAAATGAAACTGCTTATTTCATTCGCAGTTATTATAAATACATTGGAAGAATGACAAATACTCAGTATTTTGGGGTTTTCAACACATATAAATATGCCCTTCTGTTCTAAGAAATTCTTATAGTCAAATTCTCCAGGATTACGGGAACAATTTGGTTCACATAGCTCGCCAATAAAAGTGACTCTGTCGCCAAGTTGAACGTCCTCTTCAGTAGAGATAATTGATTTACCTATATTATCAATATCTACTGTACATTTATGTGTGCCATCGAGAAGCAAAGAAACTTCTATTACTGTTGCATTGTAGCTTTTGTAATCATACGAAATTTTCTTGTTAATGTATCGAAAACGAATACTAGAAAAACAGAATAAGATAACAAGAAAGTACATCAGAGTTCTCTTATACTCTTTGGAACATATAGCTAACACTAAAATAATTAACAGTTCGATAAGTATTGAAAAAACAGTTAAGCAAAAAGAGTTTCTCGACACGAACGACAAAGAAGAAGACGTGAATGCTAAGATAGCTGGAATTACCAAAGGCCTTCGATTGACTCTCTCGAATAATTCCTTAATGAATATGTATGTTGACTCAATAATTCTCTTGCACATGAAGCACCTCTTTTTAAAATTTTATAAGAACTTGAAGAGAAGCTTTTCTACAATTCATTACATTTTTCGACAAGTGAGATGCTTTTGTCTATATAATTAATAAGCAATTGAATGCTTTTTGGACAATTAAGCAAAGGTGTTTTTGATAAGTCTCGTATATAATTTAATTAATGTTGAATTTGGAGAAATTATGAAAGTTAATTTTCGCAATACAAGTTTTTGGGGAACAGTTTACGATACTTCTTCTTGTCCCCCTTCAGATAAGCCCGAGATAGTGCTCTCCGGTAAATCAAATGTAGGCAAATCCTCCTTGATAAATGCTCTATCTGACAACAAGAAGCTTGCAAGAGTGTCGCAAACTCCTGGAAAGACGCGTTCTGTAGTATATTTTGAGGTTGATAAAAAGTTATATATAGCTGATTTACCGGGATATGGCTACGCTAAAGTATCCAAGGAATTGAGAGATACTTTTTCGAAAATTGCAGATGACTATTTCGCTTCAGGGAGACCTTTTAGTCTAGTCCTTCACTTGATTGACATCAGACATAGCCCCTCGAAAGAGGATGTCGCTATGCTAGGCTACCTGAATGCTACCAATATCCCCTATTTTGTAGTGTTTACTAAGTGTGACAAGTTTTCCAAACAAGAACTTCAAAAACGTTTGAAGGATTTAAATTTTGAATATGGTTTTCAAGAAGATGCAATTATTTATGCCATTTCTTCTTCAAAAAAGGTCGGAATAGAAGATTTAAGGGCGGGAATTGAGGATTTTTTGTGTAATATAAATATTGAGTAGAAAGAAACGTTTCGCTACAATATTTAATGTTGATTTTAAGCGAGTTATGAATGATACTTTAACTATATGTGAGGTCAATTTTGATGGGAAATACTACCGACATTGGTTCTAATGATTCATCATATTCCGAACTCCAATTGGAGCCTTTTGGCCCGCTTGGCATTATTTGCCATACGGCGAATAAGGACTTCGCTCGTAGTGTTAGCAACATTCTTTATGAGAAGCGTAAGTCGCGTAGTGAAACACGAGCAAATTCATATGTTGAGAATCCTGGGTACCTGAGAAGTGATTATCTTATTGAGTCCAACTTAACACGATTCCAGACTGGAGAAGGAAAGTTTGCACTCACTGAGACCGTTAGAGGTCATGATGTTTTTATAATCACCGACGTATTATCTTATAACCAGGATATTTCCTTATCTGGTTTCCCTCATGTTATCTCTCCTGACGACCACTATAGAGATTTACTAAGAATCATTTCCTTGTGCGTAAGTAAAGCTAGAAGAATAAACATAATAATGCCATTTGTATACGAAGGAAGACAAGATCATGCTGATTCTCGAGATGTATCGCTAGATTGTTCTGCCTTTCTTAAGCAAATTCACAGCCTTGGCGTAGCTAATTTGATTATTTTCGATCCTCACGATGCAAGAATTACGAATTCCGTTCCCCTTATGGGAATTGAGTTGCCTCGTTCCGCGTACAAGATTATTAGCACTTTAATTAATTCCTTCAGTTCAATTGTTCTCGATGCTGAGCATACTACAGTAATTAGCCCTGATGAGAATGGAGTGAACAGAGGAATTTTTTATGCTTCTATGCTCAATCTACCGCTTGGAATTTTCTATCGTAACAAAGATTATTCGCATAAAGTAAATGGCATTAACCCTATTATCAACTATCAGTACCTTGGCGACGACCTAAATGGCAAGGATGTAGTGATTGTTGACGATATGATTAACTCTGGCGATACGATGCTTAGAACTGCCGCGCAAATAAAGAAACAGAATGCTCGTAACATATACTGTCTCTCCCCTTTTGGAGTTTTCACGAACGGCTTGAAGGATTTTGACAAGGCATATGAAGACGGAATTATCAAGGCAGTTCTTTGTACGAATCTAATATATAGAAGACCGGAACTTTTAAAGAGAGACTGGTATATCGATGTAAATATGTCACCATACGTGGCGCGCATTATCGATGCGCTAAATGTAAACGAGTCCGTCGGAAAACTGATCAACTCTACTTCTAGAATTACTGATTTACTCGGACAGGTTCGAATTGGCGAGATTTTTGATGAATTTGAAAGATAAAAAGGAAGGTACGATGCAAAATGATTTCAGCTCCAAATGATGAAAGATCCTACTCACGCTATAACCAATATGGTGACAACCCAATGGCTCCTGTAGGTCCTATTGGAATGATTCCACTAAAAGGAAGCGTAGCTTTCTCAGAACAAGTAAACTATTACTTGAATAAGAGAAGAATGGAATATCAGCAGGAACAATTTATCTCCAAGTATCCTGGCTTCCTAAGAAGCGACTACTCAATAAGTGTTGATACGCCACGTTTCTCTTCTGGTGAAGGAAAAGCAGTAGTCCAAAGCTCCGTAAGAGGTCATGACTTGTATATATTAGCTGACGTAATGAACAGTTCTTGCACTTATAAGCTCTTTGGGCAAGACAACAGAATGAGCCCAGATGATCATTATCAGGATTTGAAGCGAGTAATTCTTGCATGTTCTGGAAAAGCAAGAAGAATCAACGTAATCATGCCATTCCTTTATGAAAGCAGACAGCACAAGAGAAATTCACGTGAGTCCTTAGATTGTGCTTTTGCGTTGGAAGAGTTATACAATCTTGGAGTTGCAAACATTATTACCTTTGACGCTCATGACGAGCGAGTTGCTAACGCTATTCCTTTATCAGGTTTTGAAAGCATCCCAGCTACTTATCAAATCATCAAAGAAATGTATAGACAAATTCCAAACCTTAACTTCTCAGATGGAAAGTTCATGATTGTTTCCCCTGATGAAGGCGGTATTACAAGAGCTATGTACTTCGCATCTATTCTTGGTGTTCCTCTAGGTACTTTCTATAAGAGAAGAGATTACACAAGAATTGTTAACGGTCGTAACCCTATCATTGCTCATGAGTTCTTGGGTGAATCCGTTGAAGGTCTGGATATTCTTATCATTGACGATATGATTTCTTCAGGTGACTCAATTCTCGATATCGGTCGTGAAATGAAGGCACGTGGTGCACGAAATGTATATTGCTCAGTTACTTTCGCATTATTTACAGAAGGTATCGATAACTTTAATAGAGCATATGAGGAAGGCATTATTAAGAAGGTATTCGCAACAAACTTGATTCATAGAAGACCTGAGTTACTTGCTGCTCCTTGGTTTGCAGACGTAAACATGTGCAAGTTCGTTGCCTTACTAATTGACGCTATTAATCATGATTCTTCCCTATCTAACTTGATTAATCCAACTGAGAAGATCAAGAAGTTGCTTACCGAAAAGGGTGAGATTCAGTCTGAGTGATTATCTTTTGAGATTATTTTATGTGATAGAATAGGAGGATAAGGATTTCTTATCCTTCTTTTTTTGGAGGCAAAATGGCAAGCGCAAAAAACAACTCAAATTCGAAGACTAATAAGCAAGGAAGCAAGCCTAGAAGTAAATCCAGTATTACTTCTAAAAAAGCTAATCAACAGACATATGTTAACGAAGATAATACAGTGTCTTTCGCTGATTTGTTTCATGCTTTTTCGAAAACTAAAGCATTTCGTTTCATTGTCATAATTCTAGCTATAGCCGCAGTTTTTTGCATAGATTTGCTAGTTTCGATGAATAGCTACGATTTATTCTTTACTATTTTGGGCTTTGAGATAATTACAGTAGCTTTAGTTTGGGTGGTAAGAATAGCATTAGGCTCGAGCAAGAGTTCAAAGAATCTTCCTACTTCTGGACCGGAGGGAACAAATAATGTCTCTTGACGGCATCACCACACAATTACTTGCCGAGGAACTAGACAGCGCTCTTTCAAATTCTCGCATAGATAAGATATTTCAACCAGATAAGTACACGATTGTATTACACCTAAGATCAAATGCAGGCGTTAAGAAATTGCTCATTTCCTTTTCGCCTTCTTGTGCGCGCGTGGGCTTATGCTCATCTGCTCGTGAGAACCCACTGGTTCCTCCCTCTTTTTGCATGCTTTTGCGAAAATACATGTCAGGTGCAAGAATTACATCAATTACGAATCCTGGCTGTGAGCGAATCGTAGAAATCAATGTTAGTACTACAGACGAGTTATACGATAGCCAAAACTACCGCTTAATAATTGAATTAATGGGTAGATATAGTAATTGCATACTTGTTAATGGATCTGACAAGATACTTGACTCAGCAATACATGTTGATTTTGACATTAGCAGAGTACGCGAAGTAATGCCAGCTAGAATATATTCCTATCCACCAAAGCAAGAGAAACTCACGCCTCAAGAAGCGATGAAGTTATGCGATGATAATAGACTTCCAATAAAAGACGATGAGATAATGCGACCTTCTGACAAAGCATTATTAAATTCAATTCTTGGATTATCTCCACTTATCGCTAGTCAATTATGCATTAAGGCTGATATAGATACTCGCACAGCAATTAAGAATTTATCTGATTTCGATCGTGAGAATTTGATAAAAGTAACTTCTTCGTTCTTAAAATCATTTATCAAGAGAGAGTATTCTCCCTTTATTTATTCATCATCTGACGATACACCTATCGAATACTCAGCTTTTGAGCTAGTTGGATTTCCTAAGGAAAAAAGATTCTCGACTATATCTGAGTGCATAGAGGAGTTCTATAGCGTTAAAGACTCGAATATTGTTCTAGAGAATAGCAAGCAACGACTCATCCAAATTGTATTCAATGCACTTAGCCACGCAAACAAGAAGGATGAGATACATAAAGCAGACTATGCAAATGGTCAAAAAGCTAGCAAGTTCAAGCTTTATGGCGACTTAATCCTATGTAATGCCCACCAAATTCAGCCAAAATCAACATCTATCACATGCATAGACTATATTAGCGACTCTCAAGATGGACCTATTGAAATATCGATTCCTCTCGATCCGGCTCTAAGTGCTTCCGATAACGCGCAGGAATACTATAGAAAATTCCGTAAAGCAAAGCGTAAACTTGAGCTTTCCGAAATCTATTTAGAGGAAGATCGACAAACTATAGAGTATCTTCGTTCATTAAAAGCAGCAATAGTAGGTGCATCTTCAAAGGAGGATATTGATGCTGTTGAAGAAGAGATTGTAAGTGTTTCGGGATTATCCTCAATTAAAGATAAAAGATCTACAGAATCTAAAGTGAAGGTAAACCCTAACACTTCTGTTGGCATGGCAAAATCTGGAAAAGCATCCTCTCGAGCACTTAGAGTTGCTGCCCAAAGAGCCAAGGAACTGCAAAGAATTACTAATAAGAAAAACGAAGAGCATAATAAGACCAGTAACTATCGAGAATTCACCTCATCTGATGGATACACGATTTTGTGTGGGCGTAACAACATCCAAAATGATGCGCTAACTTTCAAAGTATCAAATAAAAAGGATTGGTGGTTTCATGTAAAAGGCGCCCCAGGAACTCATGTTCTTCTCAAATCCAATCCCAATGATTCCATGCCTTCAGATGTAGCAATTCTAGAAGCAGCTCAGATTGCCGCTTTCTTCTCTAAAAGTATCATCATTGAAGAGCGATTAAGCAAAGACGGCACGAAGCCAGGAATAATTCGCGCCGAAATCGACTATTGTCCTGTATCTCACGTAAAGAAGATCCCCAAGGCAAAACCCGGAATGGTTATCTACGAAGGATACTACTCAATCGTCGTCGAGGCTAAGCTTCCTCAAAGCTCTTAAGTATCTTGTCCCTATATTTTGACTCTTCAAGCGACAATATACATCCACAATACTTCTGTCTATAAAGACCAATTTCTCTTGCCATATCTTGACCGGTTCTGTAGCCATCGCGAAAATCATGGTACTCGAACTTGGTTCCATACTTCTTTGCTTTCTCATTCGCAATTCTTACTATCTCTTCGTGATTCTGATACGGGCTAACAAGAAGCGTAGTTGAAAACGCGCGATAATCATGACTAGCACAATACTCCGCTACCATATCTATTCGCATGTCATAGCACATCTCGCACCTTGAGTTAAATGAAGAAAGAAACTGGCAATCCATCCAATAACTCTCAAGAGAAGAACCTACTTCAATTAGTTCTTCATTATAATATGAAGCTACAATACGAAGGTTATCTAGTCTACGCTTCCATTCGAACTCAGGATGGATATTGGGATTGAACCAAAACATATCTAATTCAGTATTCTTTGACTTGAGAAAACTGATTGGATACATAGAACAAGGACCACAGCAGCAATGTAAGAGTAACTTATCCATGTTATACCTCAGCAACCTGATGCAAAACCATTCTTCTCTAAGAATCCATTAGGAATTGGCAACCCCATATGCTCAAATGCTCTCTTAGTAAGAATTCTTCCTCGCGGTGTCTTGGCAATAAACCCATTTGCTAGTAGGAATGGTTCATATACATCCTCTATGGTAACAGGATCCTCACCAGTACAAGCAGATAGTGTCTCCAACCCAACTGGTCCTCCGTTGAAAACATCAGCTATAGTATTCAATACTCGTCTGTCTATTGCATCAAGCCCAATGTCATCAATATCTAAAGCACGCAAGCCAAAATTTGCCACCTGAGCATCAATGCAATCCTTACCTAAATGTAAAGCGAAATCTCTCATGCGTTTAAGTAATCGAATAGCTATTCTAGGAGTTCCACGAGATCTGCCAGCGATATTCAAAAGTCCGTCCTCAGAAATCTTAACGCCTAAAATATCTGCATCTCTTCGAAGAATGGAAGATAGTTCATTAGTGTTATATAACTCAAGACGATGTATGATTCCAAAGCGATCGCGAAGAGGAGCAGAGAGCAATCCTGCTCTTGTAGTTGCACCTACTAAAGTAAAGTGCGGCAGATCCAAACGAACAGAACGAGCAGAAGGTCCCTTACCAATAACTAGGTCTAAGCAGTAGTCCTCCATAGCTGGATACAAAATCTCTTCTACACTTTTATTCAATCTATGGATCTCATCAATAAACAGTACTTCATTCTGGTTTAAATTAGTAAGAATAGCAGCTAAATCTCCAGCCTTCTCAATGGACGGACCAGTAGTAATGTGTAGCCCAACCCCTAGCTCAGATGCAATTATTCCTGCTAATGTTGTCTTTCCTAATCCAGGCGGACCATATAGAAGAATGTGGTCTAATGACTCTTCTCTCTTCTTAGCACTGTTAATAAAAATCTTGAGATTAGTCTTAATCTTATCTTGTCCACTATATTCCTCAAAAGTTATTGGACGAAGAGTTTTCTCATCGCGATCCTCGAATTGCCTGGTTCTGCCAATTACTCTCTCTTCATCATCATTATCGTAAAAACTCATAATATCTCCATTATCATAAAAGCCTTCATCATAATCTATCGAACTAGTTCTTCATCATCATCTTCAAAGAGTTCTTGATCAGTTGTTGCAAGTCACATTCTTCTGCATAACAACTACACACACTCTCATAAGCATCCTCTTCTCTATAGCCTAATACTATCAATGCATTAATCGCGTCATTTACAACATCTGAATCTGGTGAAGATTCCATGACACTTTTGCTTACTCTAATATTAGGCATTCTGCCAAGCTTCTTCTTAAGCTTATCAGATAATTCCAGTACGATTCGTTCAGAAGTCTTCTTTCCCAGCCCCTTAACCTTCGTTAAAGCAGTCGTATCCCCATTAATTACTGCAAATGCCAATCTATCAGGCTCAATTTGAGAACAGATTGCTTGAGCTACCTTAGGACCTACTCCACTAACAGTAATCAACTGAAGAAAAATTTCCTTCTCTTCTCTGCTAGAGAATCCAAATAAAGATATATCATCTTCCCTAACATTCTGATATGTATATACAGTCACATAACTACCTAAGTCACCTAGGTTACTAGATATTCCCAAAGGACAAATAATATGGTATCCAATATCACCGTTGTCTACTACGATATAGTCTTCTTCTCTTATTACTAATTGTCCTTTAATATAAAAGTACATGTTCACCTCAATATTCGATTTGAAGGATGCTCTATCCTCAAGTGATTAAATTGATTCACTTGTTTTGTCAGACATCAATTGTATCACCGTCTTGCTTGTACTAGTCGCGCAAGGTTTCATCTTAGGAGCTAACTCCTCCCAGCCCTTTTTACCATATCTTCCATATTGATAACCAGATACGGCAAGTTCAGATATGTTAGTACCAGAATGAGCCATACAAATTGCTACAGCCAATCCATCAGCTGCATCATCAGGCTTAGGAATTTCATTAAGTCCAAGCAAACTCCTAACCATTTGTGTTATTTGATTCTTGTCAGCCTTGCCATATCCGGTAACAGCATGTTTGATTTGTCCTGGAGTGTATTCATAAACTGGAATTCCTGATCTTGCACCCTCAACAACAACAACACCACGCGCTTGAGCAGTACCGATAGCTGTAGTAGTATTATGTCCGAAAAAAAGCTCCTCTACAGCCATATAGTCAGGATGATAAACATCTATTAGAGCTCTAACCTTCTCACTAATTGACAACAATCGTAAAGGAAAATCAACATTAGCTTTAGTAGAAATAACTCCATAATCCAAACAAGTTAGCTTGTTTCCTTCAGAAGAGATAACTCCATATCCTGTAATAGCATATCCAGGATCAATACCCAATATTATCTTCTTGCCAGAACTATGGTACATTAAATCACCTCAAACATTTGTTCTTTTTATTATACACATCGATTAGTAAATGCGCAAGAATTCTATTAGACTAACGTAGATATAATTATAGGGCCTTTCTCAACTGGGATATCGCAAATCTCATATGCATCCAAAGCGTATGAAGCTGCCGTGTCAACCTTCTCATAATCTGCCTCAATACTTCTTCCAACATATATTGAACATAATGTATCTCCGCGACTCACTCTATCTCCTATCTTCTTTCTCAATACAACTCCGGCACCGTAATCAATCTTGTCTTCTTTCGTAAGTCTCCCAGAACCAACTGTTACACAGGCCTTACCAATGAGACTAGCGTCCACTCTACTAATATATCCATCACATGGTGCTGAAATTGAGAAAACCTCAAATGGAACATCCACATATACAGGGCCGCCTGTTGAACTAATGCATCCACCTTGAGATAGAATTAAATCCTTATATTTTTCTAATGCCATTCCGTTATTTAGGCGATTCTTGCATTCATTAACCAGTTCTTCAAAACTCATTCCATTAGCTTTTCCAGCCATATCAACCATATGTGCCGCTATAATGGAGGAAATACATACTAAATCTTCGGGACCACTTCCAGATAAAGTAAAATGAACCTCCTGCATCTCAAGGACATTTCCACAATTATTACCAAGCGGCTGGTCCATGTCCGATACAATGCAACGAACATCTCTTTTTGCGAGCTTGCCTATACTCATCATTGCTTGCGCTAATTTCATAGCATCTTCCTTGGTCTTCATAAACGCGCCACTACCACACTTAACGTCAAGTATTATAGCTTTTGCACCGCCAGCGATTTTCTTACTCATAATCGAAGAAGCTATCAACGGAATTGAGTCTACAGTCGCTGTAACGTCTCTTAAGGCATACAAAACCTTATCTGCAGGAGCTAAATCAGGGGTCTGTCCAGAAATTACCATTCCACAGTCTCTTATCTTAGAGGGAAAATCTTCTATTGCAATTGAAGTCGAGAATCCTTCAATGGACTCAAATTTATCAATAGTACCACCTGTTATTCCAAGACCTCTGCCAGAAAGCTTAACGCTCTCAACTCCAAAAGTAGCAACCAAAGGCAATACGATTGGAGTGCACTTGTCGCCTACACCACCAGAACTATGTTTATCTACAGCTATGCCATCTATGAAGGACAAATCATTTGTCTCTCCACTATTTGCCATTGCAAGTGTCAAAGTTGTCATTTCATCATCGCTCATACCCTTTAGCACTATAGCCATGAGTAAAGCCGATATCTGATAATCAGGTATTAGTCTATTAGTTACTCCATCAATAAAAAACCCAATTTCTTCAGAGGTAAGCTCTTTACCCTTTTTCTTCTTCTCAATGATATCTATCATAGTCATAGAACTACCTCCACATAAACATAAATCAATTATACCAATACTTAGAATCGAAAAGAATATTGCGATTGAAACAACCTCTTTTTCTTAGCGTTTACTTGCGGTTACAAACATGACTGTGCGAATCTGGAAAGCCTTGATATCATTGGGATTTCCACTCGTCATGTTTCCCTCATGGGTTCCCTTGTGTTATATCGTATCACACGACTTTATGTCGCTGGTAAGGGAAAACGCAAGGGAAAGAAAATCTGATAACACGTTATAACACTAAACGGTATCGGACTGTTGAAATGCAATATTAATGTATTTAAATAAATCAAATACGTTTTTAGCGAAGTAGATTTATTGGTTATCCGTCAGAAAATCTTTTATCTCAGATTTTACTCTTTCCACACAAGTAATATCAGATTCAAAACCAAATTTGCACATGTAGTTTTTACCGTTATTCTGATTAAAAACACCTTCTACAATTGTTTGTCCGTATTTTGTTGAAGTGACAGTAAAATTCAGGTCTTCATTCGCAAATACTCCCATAGTAATTAGTTTATTACCAACAATATCAAGACTTTTATCGAAAGATATGATTTCACCTCTGGCTATGAACAATTCATCATAATTCACCCCCAGACTATCGGCAACTATTGTTAGTCTGCATTTATAGACATAACCCTCATGACCATAACCACAAAAATCAATAGGTTTGATAATAATACAATTATCTCCATTTTTTCCTAATAATGTAAACATATCAATTCCCCCTCATATCAGCGTATAACCATGAAATGAATGAGGTATTCCATCTCAATGATATCTATCATAGTCATAGAACTACCTCCACATAAACATAAATCAATTATACCAATACTTAGAATCGAAAAGAATATTGTGATAAACTATCCTAAGATTTGTAGTTGGAGGCAGTTATGAACAAGAAGCTTTCTGTATTAATTATCGGCTGTGGAAGAGTATCAGCCAAGCACATTAAAGCTATCAACAAACACAAAGACAAGCTCTATCTTGTTGGTCTCGTCGATACAAACGAGTCTTTCGCGAAAAAAACACTCAACGACTACACTGACAAAGAGTACTCAAGCAAAGTATCGATTTACTCCGATTATCAAAAGGCAGTTCTCGAGAAAAAGCCAGATATCGTTGCAATTACTGTTCCATCTGGACTTCACTATCAGATTGCAGAATTTTGCTTAAATAATAATTGTAATTTACTTCTCGAAAAGCCTATGGCAATGTCTTCAAGTGAATGCAAAAAACTCTACGAGTTGTCAGAAAAGATGCATTGCAAGATAGCAATGGGGCACATTTATAGATACTTCCCACTTGTTGGACTTCTTAAAGATGATCTAAAGAATGGCAAATTCGGAAAGATCTTGTATGGAACTATTAGTGTTCGCTGGGGGCATAGTCAAGACTACTACAACAGTAGCGCTTGGAGAGGAACTTGGAAGAGCGACGGCGGAGCGTTAATGAATCAATCTATTCACGCTATCGATTTACTAATATGGCTTATGTCGGATGAATCTGTCTCAGTTCAAGCTATGTTAGCTAAGCGTCTACTAGAAATTGAAGCGGAGGACTTAGGCCTAGCCGTAATTAAACTTAAAAGTGGTGCACTAGCATCTATAGAAGGAACAACAGCAACACCCGAAGATGACAAGCAAGCTAGTTTCAATATCTATTGTGAGAAAGGCCACGTAGCACTGGGCTTGAACAAAGGAAAACCTTGGCTTGATATCACTAACGAGAATGGCAAGAAAGTAAATGGACACTATATTCTCGAGCAAGTCAAAAAGTATGGAGTAAGCTCGATTCTTTCAGCAACTAATCCTCATACTGCTATATACGGTAATCTTGCAAATTCGATATATAACAATGAATCCCCTATTGCTGATGGCATAAGTGGATATACATCAGTTGATACTCTTCTTGGAATATATAAATCTGCTAGAGATGGAAAGAGAGTAAATCTCCCATTGGAAGAAGACTTCAATTCAATGGATATGCAGGGATTCATTTTTGATGACTAGGAATCTACTAATATGCGCGAGATCTCTGTCACCATCTTAAAGAAGATTATACATAAAGAGAACATAAAAACACCGTTCTTCTTCTAAGCAAAAGATGTAGTATTAGATGATTTTCTCTATATAAAAAGATACTATTCAAGTGTTGACAATATGTATCCTTACCTATATAATTACTGACGTTGCTGATGCAACGATATGCACCTTTAGCTCAGATGGTAGAGCAACTGACTCTTAATCAGTGGGCCCCGGGTTCGAGTCCCTGAAGGTGCACCAATACGAAACCGAATTATCCTTGTTGATAATTCGGTTTTTTTGTTACACAAATAACGAGTAGATTAACTTCTACTCGTTATTGTGATTTCTATTTATAACTAAAGATATGGTCTCGAATGAATATCCTCGGGACTTAGCTAATTTTATGAAACTATCTGCGAAGGTAGCTCCTTCTTCATTGCTGCTCATAGCGTATGCTTTCAGAAGATCTGAACAAGTAATATCATCGTTAGACAATGACGATATATATTCATCAATGACTCTCTCATCAATGCCAGCACGTTGCAATCTCATTGAGGTATAGAGTTTGCTCTCTTGCTTCCTACCTGTTCTTAATAAGAGAATCTTCCTGCATGCTTTATAGTCATCAATATACTTAGTTTCAACTAATTCATCAACAGCCATATGAGCTTCAGCCTCATTACAGCCCTTCTCAATAAGATAACGATAAATGCTTCCAGAAGAATAAGTTCCAGTTCCTATGTGCCTTATAGCCATACAAATTGCACTTCGTAAACCGTCCATAAGTCTCCTTACATATCGATTCCTAAGATATCATCGTCTTCATCAATTGAATTAGGAACTTCTGTATCGTCTATAACTTCGTCTAAAATAGCCGGCTTATATGAATCGCGTATTAAAGAATCAACTTCATCCCTAATATCAGGATTATCTACTAAGAATTGTCTAGCATTATCCTTGCCTTGACCAATTTTCTGTCCTTTATATGCAAACCAAGATCCGCTCTTCTCAATGATATTATTGTCGACAGCCAAATCAAGAATACAACTCTCTTTGGAAATGCCTTGACCATATAGAATATCAAATTCAGCTTCCTTAAATGGAGGAGCTACCTTATTCTTAACAACCTTAACTCGCGTGCGGTTTCCGATTACTTCAGTACCATTACGTAAAGTCTCTGTCTTCCTAACATCCAAACGTACCGAAGAATAAAACTTAAGAGCACGGCCTCCAGGTGTAGTCTCAGGATTACCGTAAAGAACGCCAACTTTCTCACGAAGCTGATTAATAAAAATACAAACTGTGCTGGACTTAGATACAATTCCCGTAAGTTTACGAAGAGCCTGGCTCATAAGTCTAGCTTGTAAACCAACATGGGAATCACCCATTTCTCCTTCTATCTCTGCTCTAGGAACTAACGCTGCTACAGAGTCAATTACTATAACATCAAGACAACCACTACGTACCAAAGTCTCCGTAATCTCAAGGGCTTGCTCACCTGTATCTGGCTGAGATAATAGGAGATTATCTACATCTACGCCAATTTTGCCCGCATATACAGCATCTAAAGCATGCTCAGCATCTATAAATGCACACGTACCGCCTGCCTTCTGTGCTTCTGCAACAATATGTAAAGCAACGGTGGTCTTACCAGAAGACTCTGGTCCATAAATTTCAATAATTCTTCCACGAGGTACGCCACCAACTCCAAGAGCTAGGTCAATGGTTATTGCACCCGTTGAAATTGTCTCAATCTCAGCAATGGCTTGATCTCCCATTCTCATAACCGCACCTTGACCAAATTGCTTCTGAATTTGTACCATGGCAGCCTCTAAAGCCTTCTGTCTCTCAACTTGCTGCTCACGAGGAACTGATTGAACTGAACCTTTACTAGAATTCTTACTCTTTGCCATTGAATACCTCCACCACGTCTTGTGAACGTTTGTTCGTTCTTATGCGTTAATTGTATTGATATAATAGCCTTTTGTCAACAAGATTTGCTCGACAAAATGTAACAATATACTACATGATTCTACATTAGTGCCATTATTGGTACAGTTATCTTTTGCCCTTAGCTTTAACCCTATCAATCCAGAAAATTGCCTCTTTCATTCTAAATGCAAGAGCGCAAGCAAAATATACAATAACCGCTATAATACACTTCAAAGCAAGTAGTCCCAATTGAGCAATTTTTCCGCCTGATGATGGAAGTAACATATTTACTAGATATACAATTACGCCCATTACAATTACGCAAATTGCACTCTTAACTATGAAACGAAGTATGTCTCTAGGAGCTAGTGACTTATCTTTCTGATATATTACACAAAGAATTATCAGCTGAACTATGCTGGTTAAGGAATATGAAAAGGTTAGCGAAATTGGACCTAACCCCAGAGAAATGAACAGAAAACATAATAGCGGATTTGCAACTAATCCAACACATCCAGAAAGAAGCGGTATTTTTGTCTTGCCAATGGCATAGAAAGCCTGATTCATAATGAATACTACCGTATGTGTGATAACAGCTATTGAATAGCCAATAAGGTATATTCCTGCCCTTTTCGCATCTGAATCTGTATATGCTTCTCCCCATTGAAAAATTGCTTTTACAACATCAACGTTAAGTATTACCAGAATAATAGCTGAGGGAATCGTAAGGAACAAAGCGCTTTTTAAGCTTGATGATAGTAGTTCAGATGCTTCTTTCTTCTTATTTTCGCTATATAAAGCGGCTAAGGATGGAAGCATTACATTACCTATAGCTACTGCAAAAACACCATATGGCAATTGCCAAATTGTCGAAGCATTACGAAGCGCATATATTTGTCCTTGGGAAGCAAACGACGTTGCAAATGAATTAAGAACCAATATATTGATTTGGACAATAGACGCTGAGATAAGAATTGGAACCGCCTTTTTTAACAATATGATGAAATCAGGATCTTTGGGAGCAAAATTGAATCTAAGCATACGAAGCTTATCAAAACCAATAAAATACTGAAATAGAAAATAAACAAACGCCGCTCCCATAACTCCAGCCGTTGTTTGCACAAGTGCATTCCTGCTATTTCCTGCAAATAGAACTATCGCCAATAGCACGAAAACATTATAAATGGTTGGGCCAAAGGCTGTTGATGAGAATCTCTTGTAGGCATTCAATACGCCAATACAAAGCGCAGCCAGCATCATAAAGAAGATCTGAGGGAACAGCATTCTCGAAGCGCTTGCCGCCAAATCTACCATTTCAGAATTAGCTTCACTAGCCGTTAATGAATATATGAAATATATCTCTTTAGCGAAAACTACTCCAAGTGTACATACTACCAGCATTATTACGCCAAAAATCGATATAAACGTGCTCACTGCCCTAAGACCTTTTTTCTCCTCACCAGCAGAAATAGCAGAAGATAGAGAAGGCGTAAGAGCAGCTTGAATAGATCCGCCGATGATTAAATTGAAGAAGAAATCTGGAATCGTAAAAGAAAGAGTAAAACTATCTCGATATAATGAGTCGGTAAATTCTTGTGCTACAAAAATATCTCTCAAAAATCCTGTGCTTTTTGAAAGAATGAGACCAATCATAACTAGAATTGTTGCAATAGCCATGCTCTTGCTCTGCGAAGAGTTTGACCTCACGCTTCTCGAGTCCAACCTATCATTCTTCTTCATAGTAATGTCCTCTAAGAAGAAGCATTCGCAAATAATCAAAAGCCTTGAGTGCTGTTACTTTTCGAACACGCATTCTATTTCCTGATATATGAAACTCAATAGAATCACACTTGTCATGACTAGCAAAGCCAATATAAACCGTACCAACCGGCTTCGAAGCGCTACCTCCATCAGGACCTGCTATACCAGTAACGGATATAGCAACATCCGCGTTCATAGCTTTTAGAACGCCTATAGCCATCTCCTTGGCACATTCTTTGGAAACAGCTCCGTAATCACTCAATGTTTGTGGCGATACCCCTAGTAGATTTACTTTTGATTCGTTAGAATACGTAACTATGCCACCTTCAAAAACCGAAGAAGCGCCCGAAATATCTACTATTCCTGAAGATATCATTCCTCCAGTTAAACTCTCAGCAAATGCACAATGAAGATTCTTGCTGACAAGCATATCCAACACGACTTCGCGTAAACTTCTTTGTCCAACCTCATATATGTGATCTCCAAAAGTCATACGCATCTTGTCAATTATTGGCGTAATTAAGTCCTCACCTTTGCTGTCCTCATCGACAGACTGAGACACACGGAACATGCACTCGCCTTCAGAAGCATAGGGAGCGATACTCGGATTTGTCTGGTTTTTTATCAAATCAGAAATCATCGTCTCTGCCTTCGATTCACCTATACCAATAATGTGTACATACTCATTTCTTAGGCTATGTAATGTATAAGGCTTAAGTTCAGGAATCAAATACTTGTTCAGCATGATTCCTAGTTCTGAAGGAGGGCCAGGAAGAAATGCCAATACGCAACTATGATTCTCATTTACTTTAGTTACAAAGCATGCTCCGGGCGCCGTACCATTATCGTTAGGAAGAACTACTGAATCCTTTGGAAGCATCGCTTGCTTAATATTGTTTTTCGAAAATTTCCTTCCAGAGGTCGCGAAAACCTTCTCCATTCTGTCATAGCTTTCCTGATCAAAAACCATCTCCCTGTCGCAGCACATACAAGCGGTCTCCATGGTTAAATCATCCTCAGTTGGACCTAAACCACCAGAGAAAATAACTAAATCAGATCTGCTTATCGATGTTCTAATTTGATCAGAAAGTCTATCAACATTGTCTCCTACAACAGTTTGCCAATAACAATACAAACCATTATCAGCCAATGCCAAAGCAATTGTATTAGCATTTGTGTTCAAAGTAGAACCTATAAGAAGCTCAGTACCGACACAAATAATCTCGCATTTATCTAGCACACCATCGTATTTCAACATATACTTCTCCAATTAATCAATAAACTTACTATTACAAAATTACTATCAAGACCTCTTATTTGCTTTAATCTCCAACCAATCTGTTTGGTTAATTAGTACTTTTCTTGGTTTGCTTCCTTCAAAAGGTCCTATGAACTTCTTTTGCTCCATAACATCGATTAATCTAGCAGCTCGTGGATATCCTATACCTAATCTTCGTTGGAGAATTGAAACACTTGCCACCTTAGCTTCGATTACGATGTCTACAGCTTGCTCAAGCAAAGAGTCATCATCGCTATCAGAAGACGAATCTGATGAGTTGGAATTAGAACCTGTCGGGATAGAGTTATTGATTGAAGCAATTACATTCTCATCATATGAAGCAGTATAATTCTGCTTCAAGTAACCAACTATTTTCTCTACCTCTTTATCCGATACAAATGCGCCTTGGCAGCGAATTGGCTTAGGAGCACTGAGTGGAGAATATAGCATATCTCCTTTACCTAGAAGATCCTCTGCACCATTGCCATCAAGAATAATTCGACTATCTATACCGGATGAAACCGCAAATGCAATTCTTGAAGGAATATTTGCCTTAATAACGCCAGTAATTACATCCGTAGATGGGCGTTGCGTTGCGACAATCAAATGCAAACCAGCAGCTCTTGCCATAGCAGCAAGTCTTGATATGTGATCCTCTACTTCCTTAGCAGCTACAATCATCAAATCAGAAAGCTCATCAATTACAATTACTATCAAAGGTATCGTCTGCTCGCCATTGAACTTCAAGTACTCGTTATATCCAGAAATGTCTCGAACTCCACTTTCTGCAAATAACTTGTATCTTCTATTCATCTCATCAACAGCCCATCTTAGTGTACCTGCCGCTTTCTTGGCATCTGTAACAACAGGCATAATTAAGTGAGGGATACCGTTATAAACTGAAAGCTCAACAACCTTAGGATCGATAAGAATCATTCTCATCATGTCTGGAGTGCACTTACAAAGAAGACTAATCAAAATAGCATTTAGACATACAGACTTACCTGATCCTGTTGATCCAGCAATAAGCAAATGAGGCATAGATGCTAAGTTACACATTATTGGTTTGCCTGGAATATCTCGTCCAAGAGGAACCGTTAATGGGGAAGAATTCTTAAAGTCTGAAGCCTCAAGAAGACTACGTAAATGCACAGCCGATATGGACGAGTTAGGTATCTCAATACCTATCGCACTTTTTCCAGGAATAGGAGCTTCTATTCTTACTGAAGTAGTTGCCATAGCAAGCATAATGTCATTATTTAAATTCAATATTTTGCTAACCTTGATTCCAGTTGCCAAAGTCAATTCATATCGAGTAATAGCAGGTCCATGCGTAATATTAATAACTTTTGCATCCACGCCAAAGCTCAATAATGTCTCTTCAAGCTTGCTTGCCTTGGCACGAAGCTCGGCAGAATTATTAACATTCTTACTATGAGTCTCCTGTGGAAGTAAGCTTATTGGAGCCGGTTTAAACTGGCCTTGTCTTCTGCGAGTATAAAGAGCAGAAGTCTTAATATCTTCACCTGATACAGTTGATGAAGTATCAATTTCTCTTCCATTTAAGTTGACATTTGAAGACGAAGTCTCAGCATTGATACTAATTCTACTTGCACCATCAGTTATTTCTATTGGACCGTCATCCTTTGACGAAGCTCCAATTACATTATGATCGAAAATACCATTGTTCTTGTCCTGCCTTAAGTCAACATTTGGTCTTCTAACTCTTCCCGGAACATACTCACTTGAAGTATTCTCCTCTTCGAAAGAATATGGATCAAACTCATTGAATTCACTTACACCATCTTCACCTAAATCAAAGAAGTCTTGTTGTTGCTCTTTTTGCAAAAACGAAGGAACTACCATGCTCTTCTTCTCCATAAGTGGCGGATTCAAAGGTGTGGAAGTATAACCAAAATCAGCATTAGAAGCATCATTACTCTCATCTACTAAGACAGCATTCTCTCCGTAATGCAAAGTTCTCTGAGCATCCTTCTCATCAATCAGGTTGATATTTGATGCTTTAGAAACATTAGAGACATCTATGAAACCTGTCTTCTTATCAATAGGGAGCTTAACTGATCTAGAATCATACTCAACATCAAATATTGGTACAACTCCTTGAGACGTTGGACTTGAAACAAATGGCGAGTCGCTTCCAGTTTGAAACTGAGAAGTCGGAGAATACGGGCTTTGAGATTGACGATATTGATTTACTCGTCTATAAGCAGAGGAAGTCGCCTTGCTAATGGCCTTAGCAGTATTTACAGCTGTCTTTTTAACTGAAATATGAGAAACCATAATTATTTGAACAATAAGGAATGTGATAAGCGCACATATTGAGACAGTTTTGCCAGCTATTGTAACAAGTGAAAGCGCAATTACTCCGCCTAGTACTCCGCCCGGTATTACAAAAGACGAATTAGTGGCATCGGTGATGACCTTCGAGTCAATCCCGGATTTCCAAAGTAGCGTTATCGCCTTTAAAGCACTAGCTTTGCCTGTCGCATCATCTATACAAAGAGAACGCAAGTAATCAAAATCAACAGTAAATACCGCAAGCAAAGAAGCAACACAAAGCATGAGAATGACTATAGAGCGAACTCGAAAAGGAGCAACACCATTTCTCTTTTCGAAAAAGAAATCAATGGACGCATAAAATACGAATATCGGAATAGCAAATGCGGCACTTCCTATGAGACCAAAACCGACAGAACGAAGTATCTGCCCAACAATACCAGTGATTGTTTGTGGCAGATAATACATTAATGTAAGGGCTACCGAACAGAAAAATAGAACTAATCCAGTAGCTTCCTTTCTTCCATCAAATGTCCCCAAGGTCAAACCTCCTCTTTGCCTTCAATATGCAAGAAATAGATTTGCCATCCACGATAACACCATCATCAACAGCCTTTACAAGGTCCTCAAGACTAATCTTCTCGACATTGAGATACTCGTCTTTATCTAGATTATTACCTACGAACTCAAGACCTGTTGCCATATACATGTATATGACCTCAGACGTATATCCAGGAGACGCATACGCTTTTCCTAGAGGAATTATTTTTGATGCTTTAAAACCAGTCTCTTCTTGAAGTTCTCTGGAAGCGCACTCATAAGGATCCTCATCCTTCTCAAGTTTACCTGCTGGCACTTCAAGAACTACACGTTCAAAAGGACTTCTGAATTGTCTTACTAGATATGTATTCTTATCATTGTCTATAGCAAGGATACAGGCACCACCGTTGTGCTCAACTATCTCACGAACTCCTCTACTTCCATCTGGAAGAATGATTTCTTTAACCTTGCATGTGATTATTTTGCCCTCGTAGACAGTATTAGTAGAAACCGTCTTTTCAATAAGAGCATACTCGCAACTTGTAACAACATCTGTTTCCATGATTATTTTTCCTTAGTTATTTGTTTTGAAGCCATAACAGCTAGTTCATCACATCTATTATTATAGACATTATCAGCATGACCCTTAACTTTTATAAATTCTATCTCATGCTTTTCGACTTGAACAAGAAGTCTCATCCAAAGATCTTTGTTGGCAACATCTGCTTTAGCTTTATTCTTCCAACCATTCCGCTTCCAACCTTCTATCCAATGCTGTTCGAATGCATTAATTACATAAGCACTGTCACTATAAAGTTTAACATTACAAGGACGATTTAACGCCTCTAAAGCGAAAATAATGGCACAAAGTTCCATGCGGTTATTTGTTGTCATAGCTTCTGAACCAGACAACTCCTTTGTCTTTCCACATGACATCAAGACAGCTCCCCAACCACCAGGACCAGGATTGCCTGAACAAGCTCCATCAGTATAGATTTCAACTTTCGTCATACTTGCTTGCGTCATTTGATTCCTTCCGATTGATTGATAATATTACTTTCCGTTAGCCAATTGCTTAGTCTTATCCGAAGCAGCGATAACTGACTTAATAACAGCATTACGTAATCCATACTCTTCCAAAGCCATAACGCCCGCAATAGTAGTCCCACTAGGTGAACATACTTGATCTTTTAGCACTGCTGGATGCTGCTTAGTATCAAGAACAAGTTTTCCAGAACCCATAACTGTAGCTGCCGCTATCTTTAAAGCATCATCTCTCTTAATTCCAAGACTAACAGCTGCATCAGCCATAGCCTCAATAAAGAGCATCACATATGCAGGTCCAGTGCCAGATACACATCCGATTGCGTCCAAGGTCTTCTCATCACAATGAACAACTTCCCCACAAGTAGAAAAAAGCTTAACAACAAAATCAGTCTGATCCTTATCAAGACTAACAGGACAAACAGCACTTACGCCACATCCAACTTGTGCTGGAGTATTAGGCATTATTCTTACATACTTCTTATCAGAACCAATAATACTCTCTATTCGTTCACACTTAACTGCCGCAGCAATAGAAAGGATAATGCAAGATTCTGATAAACCCGGCACAATAGAAGTCAAAGTATCATCAAAATGCTGTGGCTTAATAGCTAATAGGCAATAATCAGCATCCTTTACGGCTTCGACAGCCTTTGTACATCCGTTTACACCATATTCGTCACATACAGCCTTAACTGCATCTTCTCGTACATCACAAACAGTAATATCTTTTGGAGCTAAAACTCCTCCAATAATAAATCCTCTCAAGAGGGCCTTACCCATATTTCCAGTACCAATAATTGCTAATTTCATACTTGTTCACCTCTATATATAATAATAATAAAGCAAAATTATCATAACATTCTACTTGACATGATGCAAACGGTCGGATAAACTAACTTTTGTTGTCAAAGGGGAGTGGCTCAACGGTAGAGCAGCGGTCTCCAAAACCGCTGGTTGCAGGTTCGAATCCTGTCTCCCCTGCCAATCAAAAGTCCCGTAGCTATAAGGCTTCGGGACTTTTTTTCTACAAATGATTAGTTGCCGAATAATTCATAAGTAACGTCGATAAAACGGATTGGCAAATTCTTAGTCTTACTATAAACACGTCCGACTTTCACTGCTCCAAATTCATCTTTTTCATTATAGATTAGCCCGAGTCTCTTGATAGCTCAAATATAGCTCTATTATGGTTCAATTACTATTTGATCTGTATCATTTTAGTATCTGTTTTAATTTAATCAGTATCAGCCAGTGATTAACTACTTACAACCTGATTATTCTGAGAATGGATAAAATACTCTTGGAAATTTACTGTAGAAATTTTTTTATTCACTAAACTCTATCTGATTGTACAGTTTGCCTAATGACGAGTCGCTAAAGCAGCGATACATTAAGTATCACTATCTACGAGAAGAAATCAGCCATAGAATTAATGTCCTTCATAACGATTTATATAATAGATAAGGTGAAAATGAACTAGGAGCTATTCACGATACAACGTAGAGTGCTTGCTTTCTTCTAGTTTATTCAAAGTAGAACTAGAAGTTGAACGGTAATCATTTTATATTAGTTTCTCTTCGATATCTCTGGATATTGGGCCAACAACTTCATTAGTTGCCACTTCCTAGCGCTTTCTAATTCCGCTTAGGAAATGTTTAGTTACCTCAAAGCTAGATTATGAACATTATGATATCCGCTTCATATTATGAATTCATTAATTTTGAACACTTACAAAACAAATTATAAACTACTTCTAAGCAAACTTCACATCAAACATCAGAATAAGCAATCACGAAATGAACCCACTGTTCTAATAACAGTGGGCCTTTCTATTCAATGTTACTTCTCCGTTACGGGAATCATCTCAATATAGCCACGCCAGCCTTCAGGCCTTAACTGCATCTTAGGTGCAATAGTTGGCGCATATTGGTATCCATAAACTTCAGGATTGAATTTTTGGATACGATCCATGCAAATGTTGACTGCCTCCAGAAAATTATTATCATCATATGATTCACCTTGAAATACAAGATACTTACAAGGTTCAAGGTCAATCACATCAAAACCTTCAGGGATTTCACCATCATATTCAGCGGCGACTTCTACACCATGAGCATAAACTCCTGTCCCGTCAGGACGCATATTGTCAGGCAACCAAAGTCCTACTGGCTCGTAAAGAGCCTCCTTCATTTGTGTAAGCACATCCCAAGCACACGAATCGTCACCTTCCCCACAACCGGTTTCCTCACAGTAATCAAAATAATTCTCGGCCTTTTTTCCTCGTAACAGTATAAGCTTCCGGGCAGGACGTTCAATGATTTGGGTAAAAATCACATAAGTTTGATCCATATTTGAATCCTCCATTCTAATATTTGAGCGTTCAAGATATCGATAAGGAATGAGCCAACCATAAGGCTTAGGATAATCGGAATACTTCTTGGGATTAATACCAAATGCTTTTGAAAATGCACGAGTGAAGCCTTCATGGCTGTCAAAAACATAATCGAGTGCTACATCCATTATTTTCTTATTGTAATTTCGTAGCAGATGGGCAGATTGCAATAGTCGTTCCCGTCGAATGTACTCAAATGGGGACATTCCAGTCTTCTCTTTGAATACCCGAGCAGCGTGATATTGGGAATAACCAGCAGCATTCGCCACATCTTTCGCTGTTATGTCTTCATGCAGATTCGTGAGAATATATTCTGTCATCCTTTGTATAGCTACTTCTGTTTCCTTCATCAAAATCTCTCCTTCTCGAAGTCTATATTAAGAAAAATCAGCCTTGATTTCTTGACTTCAAATGCGAATATATAGGCTAATACATAAACTATTATCTAGCGAATACAGCATATCGTGCGAATTAACGGTGATGATAATCAAATCACTAAAGCAAAATTGCATTTGGTGCTATATTCAGGCTTAACGTCAAATACTCAGTTCTCTTAACGGTATAATTTATTGCATAATGAATCGACATCACTATTAACATTGACGTTGATTGAATAAGTCTTAGTTACCTGTTTCATTAGACTTCAGCCTAAGATAGGTCATAGCAGGTTCAAATCTTTTCTCCCCTGTCAAGAATCTAACAGTAATCTCTTTACTTTATTAAGATGATAATCATATTCAAAGACTAGTATTAAATCTAGTCGAATTGAGTATTCAAATTAAGAAACCGCCATTGACCCCAAGAATCTGTCCCGTCACAAAACTTGACTCATCTGTAGCCAAAAAGTGGACCGCTTTTGCTATATCTAGAGGTTCACCCAAACGCTCCAAAGGCGTTTCTTGCGCAAGGCTTTCTTTGTCTTTTTCGCTATAGACGTTAAGCATATCAGTATTTACTACTCCTGGAGAGACTGCATTCACTCGAATACTTGAAGGTCCTAATTCTTTAGCAAGCGATTTAACATAAGCATCTATTGCTCCCTTTGATGCCGAGTACAAAGACTCATATGATGAACCTGTTTGACCCCACATAGAAGATATTGCGACTATACTGCCTTTTTTTCTATGCACCATATTAGGAACTACTTCTTGAGTTAAAAAGAATAAACTTCCAAAATTAGTATCTAATACTCTCCTATACTCTTCATATGTGTAATCAGAACACAGACCCGAAATAGATACCCCACAATTAGAAACTAATATGTCTATATCTCCATTCATAGAAATAGCTTGTCTTACTCCCTCAGTTACTTCTTCCTTGATGGAGCAATCACAAATTATTGGAAGTAATCTATCTCTAATTCCTATGTCAAATCTCTCAAGTATGTCTTTCGGATCTATTCTACTTTGATAGAAAAAAGTCACGTTATAGTTTTTCTTTGCAAAAAAGGAAACAATACTTGCTCCTATACCTCTAGATCCACCTGAAACTAATACGTGCGACATATACTCTCTCCCGTTTCTATATACTTAGCCCATCGTCGCCGAAGGCTCCGTAGTTGCAATTACAGGTCCCAATGCAGTCGTCGTTTCTGAAGACTCTTGAGAAGCAGTCTCACTGCCTTCCGTTGTAGTAGGTACATTCTCTTGAACTGGGAATGCAGCATTCAAAGGGAAGTAAGGTAAAATTCCAACATATTCTTCCTCAATAGATACTTTCGAAAATATTCCAGTCGAATCCACCAAAGGTTTCGACTTATAAGGAATTGTAACAGCAAAATAACTTACTCCAAGAATTGCAACCAGAACAATAATTAGTTGGAATAACAGCAAAGGAGTTATTGGAAGTACATCAGTAAACTTAGATATGCTGCTTATTGCCTTTGGCTTCTTAGTATCAGTTGAAATGAACTCAGCTACCTTGAAGCCGGTAGAATCAATTTTTGATACAATCTTCTCGTGCATAAAATTACGAGTATACTCATCAAGATTTCTCTCAGAATAAGTCGTGATATTCTCTGGAAGCGGGTACCTCTCAATAATGTCTTTGGCATTACTCAGCAAAATATCTCCAAAAACATAAAGAACATCTTCACCCTTGATTCCAGCTCTTTGCTGATAAACATCCAAGTATGATTTAACTATCGCTTGTTCAGCCCTAGTCGTTTCCTTAGTCATCTGATATACAGATGAAAATACCATCTCACACGTCGAAAAATAGAAACTCTCTATGTTCTCTCTTGTTAGTTTCTCATTCCACATTTCCATGCTTAATTACCTCCAAACTCATCATTTACAGGTGAAGCTGTAATCTGCGTTTGATCATAAGTGCTAGAATTCTGATCGTTTACAGGAGATGCATTCTTAGAGGAACGCTTTATCTCATCAGCTGTATTAGAAGCCTTCGAAAGTGGATAAATTAAAGCGGCTATGCTAAGTAGTACTAAACCTATACCAAAGACAATTCTTATATTATCGATAGCAAATGCTAAAGTAAAAACTGGAATAGCACTCAAGATACCAGTAAAGAATGTCAATTCTGCTGCTTTTCGAAGATTACAACGAATCCTATTTTGTGAAAGTTTCGCCAGAACATATAGATACGAAAAGTCATGAATTCCTAGAGCAACTCCTAACAATACTACAGTGATTACTAAAATCTTGGCTGTAGGAATGACTGCAAATAAAGCAAATCCAAGAATAGTGGACGCTGAAGAAATCAAAACACGAATCTTAGACGTAAGTATCCCATCGATTTGCTTCTTCAGAATCGAAGTAATAAATAAAGCTGAGAAAGCACATGCAAGATAATAGAAAGAAGTAGTTGCTAAAGATATTCCAACAGTTTCCAGAAAATTTGGAACAAATCCAATTAGGAATGCAAAGATAACACCTAATACGAAGAATGTAGACATCATTAGTTTGCCAGTATACTTGTTCTGCAAGGTCTCAAGCCAAGCGTTCAATGGTAAGTATGATTCACGAGCGGAAATATTGCCCTTCATAAAAAACATTATTCCCAGTGCAGTAAACACTATAATTGCGCCGCTAATCAAAGCAACAGAAAAAATTCCAAATCTCTCATAGCAAATACCTGCTATTACAGCACCAACAGAAGAACCCAAGAAATACTCCACCGCTTGGTTGTTATGAATAGTTCTGTCATCAAAGCCTTTGTAACCGAGCTTTCCAGCATTAATTCTGTAATCGCGTAAAGAATCAAACACCATGCCACAACAAAAACCTATGGGTAGAACAACTCCAGCATAAACAAAGGGATTGTTAACGAGCCCAACAACTAGAGATAAGAAATAGCCAATAATAGTAACTGAAATTAAAGCAACATTAACAGTTAATTTCTCCTTAAGCATTTTTCTAATACCAGTGAACCCGAAGAAACCACAACCAAATAGTAATATTGCAACTCCAATAATGACATTTACAACTATTCCATTAATTCCTTCCAATGACTCCTTGAAAAATATCGATAATACTATAGGTTGCATAACAACTCCAAGAGAAGCAAAGAAAGATATTACCGAGGAAGCATTCTGACCATAGACAATAAGCAAAGGCATGTTGGATGAAGCGCCCTTTGACGCTGCAGATATTAACAGATTGAATTCAAACATAATGACAGCTGTAGATACTGCAATTGAGAAAATTGTAAATATCCAAGAAAGAGACATACCATTTACAGTTGATCTAAAGTCAGCTTCCGGCATTCTTACTTCTAGTATTCCAGCAACAGTATTCTCAGAAGATAGAATTGGAGCGATAGCGCAAACATAAGAAACGTCCTTCTCTGTTCTAGTAGTAAGAATACACATTTGCTGATCGTAGCATTCGACATACTCATCTCCTGCACCTGGCAAAGTATACTGATCGACTGAATCGTCTCCAGAGGAAGTGTATAATCTTAAGAACGAATTCCCTGCTTTTGTATAGATATCAAAAGTATAGTTTTTCCCATTAGCATACTCATATTGAGGCAACGGAAATGTCATGTCCTCGCTAATTGTCGTATGACTCAAGGCCGTTGAGCAAGAAACCGCCATTGATTTCATTGCATCCCCTCGCTCTGATTCCAAAGTAACCGAATATGTCTTAGTTAATGTAGAAGACATTACATACAAGACGACCAAAACGATAACAAAACAATATCCTATAGTTGCGGCAATAGTCTTACGTTCCTGCATTTTACGTATCTCAGAAGAATTTCTACTCATAGTTTTGTCTCTCCTTTCCTAGGTTTAGAAAGGACTCTGACTGCAACAGTCTGAACTCCAAAAAGAATCACTCCAGCTGCAACAGCAATGCAAACAGCAATAAGAACGCGATGCTCAAGTTCGTCACCCATCTTTGACAGCTTATCAAAAGTACATTTGTATTCAAATACAGCTACACACCTTCCAGAACTATCAGAAATTGGTACAAGTACGCTCTCATAATTCTCTCCATCTGCCTTATAAACTGCATTATCAGAAGATAACCATTCCGAGATATCCTTCTTTGCTACAACAAAATTATTAGGATCCTCCTCATTAGATAGAATCATTGGTGAGATTTGACCTCCAGAATACAAGAACAACGCATAGCTCTCATCAGAGAAATCATCATCTGACATATTCGCAAGCATTAGATTAAACACGCTCGTATACTTTGTAGTAGCGTTTACAGGGTCAGCTATTATTTCATCACCATGTATAGTCATTCCAACAACATTACTTATGTCAGTAATTTTTCTATCAGAAATTGACTTGAATTCCTCTTCAAATTGAAGTCTCATATGATGAACTGCGAAAGAAACAGATACTATTGCAAGAGCCAGTGAAACAACAATAATCACTGTACCTCTAATAATGCGATTAAGTGCACTAGACTCGTTCACTTTTCGACTATTGCTATAATCTGGCATTTTGCATCCTCCTCATTTTCTAATATTATACATACTAAACAACCGTCTATTGTTTCACTAGCTTTACATAACAAATACACATTTTACTTCACTTACTATAAATCCTATAACTATCATCTAGCTTTCATCTGTAACCATCTCAGCACTAGTATCATCGTTAAAATAGAGCAATCCATACTCAATAAAAGTGTAATCACTTATGATCTCTTGAATAGGTTCAGGAAGCTCTGAAAAATCAGGGTGCGCTTCTCCTGTCTCGTCATATACAGCAATCGAACTAATTGCCATAATCTCACTCTGAAGAACACGTAAGCATGCCCTTGAATCTGGAGAGTCTATTCCCGCAAGGTCAAGAACCGTCTGTCCCAAGAAATTCGGACTTGTTATTCCTTGATTACCAGGGGAAGTGTCTATAGACGTACCACTTGTTGACAAGTCATAATTGGCCCATATTACGTATGGTGTCTCATATAAATTGATAGACTCATCAAGAGTAACTGTTCCCAAATCGCACCCGAGAACATCATCATAGAAAGTATCATTAAACGTAGGACGATGGTCCCCAAAGAATACTACAATTGTAGGTTCTGAGGATTCCGATAAATATGTAATCAAATATTGCAATGCGTCATCCGACTCTCTTAGTAAAGATAGATAGTTTTCTGCATATACATAAGGTTCCCCATTATCATCAACCATATCGGTTAGATGAATGTCGTATGCCATATTGTCATAACGTGTCGAATAATCGGCATGATTCTGCATAGTCACACAGAACAGGAACAAAGGATCGCTCGAGCTCTCGAAAATATCCGTCAACTCATGAAAACAACTCATATCTGAAATGTAGTTTCTAACATAGCTAGTTGTCGAAGGATCAAAGTCATCCCTCGAATAGAACTCATCAAATCCAAGATATGGGTATCTTGATTCTCTGTCCCACCATTGAGCGTCAAATGGATGAAGAGCAACAGTTCTGTATCCGTTCTCCCTAAACAACATAGGTAGCGCAGAATCCACTTCATCATTGACATACAAAGTGTATACCGAAGAACCAGGTAACAACGATGATACTGAGAATCCTGTTAAGAACTCAAATTCGGTATTACATGTTCCTCCACCAAAAACACTGACAGCCATATTTCCATACATAGATTGCTCTCTTAAGGTATCCATAAACGGTGTTACCGGCTCGCTAGTCTCTATATCTTGAAAATCACTAATATTCGAATATGCTTCGCTCATAATGCAAATCACATTAGGCTTAATATCTTCCGTTGCTTCTCGCTCATAGATTCTATCGCGTCTAACAACTACCTCATACTCGAATATCGTATCAGCAGTCGCTTTAGGTGAGTTCTCTTCCTTCCCTTCAGCAGTTAGGTTGTTTAAATGCAACAAAAAGGCCAAGTAAGTACCATTCTCGTTGTAGCTCTGAATTGGAGGATATACTCCATAATAAACTCCAATCTTGTCGAGAAGATTGGTATTCAAAACGCCTCCTACCACTAACAAGACCATCAAAGTAACTGACAAGGCAAGCATTGCTATTCTCTCCTTCGAAATCCTATATGCGGAACCTGAAGAAAACCTAATAATAATCAACACAATCAGAACTAAAACGATGCCAGCAAAGAATTGAACGGTAAGCCTGAAATAATAAGTTGAACCAATCTTTGCAGCTATACCAGCAGAAAAAATATCCCATGGCATAAAGGAATCACCACGCATAACTATTTTTGCATGATTTACATATCCGATAACTCCAGCAATCAGCAAAGTAATGAGCGCACCACTCGAATAACTGCCCGTAATCATGTAAAAAAAGAAACACAAAACAGCAATAATAAATAGCGACAAAGCAAATCCAAACAGGTGCTTTAAGTTGAGAGGAAACAAGAAATTTAGTACGCCTTTTTTTTCGATATTAAGAACATTACCAAGCAAGTAAATAAACAAAGGCGTTACAAAAAATCTATATACTCCAAGAATAACGCTATTAGAAAGAATCTTAGGGAAAAACAGTCCCACACAGATCAGTGAGAATACCGCTAAATATACAAAGACTCGAACAAGATTCAACGAGCTATAGTAATAAGCTACGCTTACTACAGAAGTATAACCGAATGACATGTCTAGTGAAAGTTCATCAGCTATTTTCGAATCATCAGCTCCGACCAATTGCTCAGAATCCCAATCGGCCAATTCCGAGTCTCCTGCAACATATTGCATAGCATCATCAAATGTTCTTGCCTGATGGGATCGTACAACAAGATAGGATCCATCCGATAATCCAGACAAATCAAATGTCACATAATATCTCTCCTGTGGAGAAACTATAATCTCTTCGCAATCAATTTCCAGATAGTTCTTGCCGTAATTGTATAGATTGATATCTTTATCGAGTATAGGGAAACCTTCATCATCACTAATTTCTATGTGAGCTACATCTGAGACTTGCAGAACAGAAGCATCCTCATTTATGAATACTCGAAAAGAACTAAGCACTTCGGATTTTGCCTCAAAAGAGAATACGTAATTGGATCCTGAAGCAATCTGAACCTCTCTTATGCTGTTAGATTTATAGTTTCTATATATTGTATCTGTATAGAAGCTATCAAAAAATGCTCCAAAAAGAAACAAAACAAAAACACATAAGGCAACTTGATACACCTTATTTTTCATGAAGATAGAATCAATACTAACCACCTTAGTATAAAATCGACTACAAAAGGACTTGAACTTGTTAAGCATTTTTTTCAAGACTCACCTCGCAATTATTCAACCGCAATTATACTACAAGCAAAAAGTCCGTTACATATCAAAATCGGGTAATAGTGTGTTTGACTTTCCATCAATACTTCCTTAGAATCAAGGGATACTCATTTTTAGGAGATAAATACTTATGTTTTTTGCACGTTTTTTTATAAAAGATAGTAAAAACTATACGAATTCTGTAGTTCGTAATAACTATGGCAAATTCTCAAGTATTGTGAGTATTATTTTTAATATTGTTTTATTTGCATTTAAACTTATTGCCGGCGTTATTTCTGGATCAGTCGGAATTATGGCGGATGCTTTCAATAACTTATCCGATGCTTCATCAAGTATTATCTCGTTTGTTGGATTTTTCCTCTCTAGCAAACCAGCTGATAGCGAGCATCCATATGGTCATGGTAGATATGAGTATTTATCAGCGCTTATGGTTGCCGTTCTAGTATGCGCTATTGGCATAGAATTGTTTACGACTAGTTTGGATAAGATTTTTAACCCTACCGAAGTAAAGTTTTCTCTTATTTCTTGGGTAGTACTTATCGGCTCTATTCTAGTAAAACTGTATATGATGTTTTTTAATAGAAAGATAGGTAAACTAATATCTTCACAAACATTAATAGCAACATCTAATGATAGTCGTAATGATGTAATCACAACTAGTGCAGTACTCGTTTCTTCTTTTATCGGCTCAATTACTAATATCCAAATTGACGGTTACGTAGGTTCTGCCGTTGCCGTTTTCATTGTTGTTTCTGGACTACTACTCGTTAAAGATACTCTGAATCCTATCCTAGGAAGTTCTCCTACTCCAGAACTAGTCAAGAGTATACACGACAAAATTATGTCATATGAGAATATTGAAGGAACTCACGACCTGATGGTTCATGACTACGGCCCAGGGAAAATCTTTGCAAGCGCTCATGTCGAGATGAATGCGGAAATTGATACTATTATTAGTCACGATATCATAGACAATATTGAGAACAGCTTTAAGGAAGAGTTAGGGATTGAAATAATCCTTCACTACGATCCTATCTACACTGACGATGAGAAGATTTCTGATTTGCGTAAATTCCTTAAAGACATAGTAACGGAGATCGATCCCTCTTTTTCCGTCCATGACGTAAGGTTTGTAGAAGGTGTAACACATTCAAACGTTATCTTTGATTGTGTAATTCCACCTGAGAACGCTTGTAAATCTAACGACATTAAGAGACAGATAATAGACCAAGTTCAAAAGGTACACCCTGACTACAATTGCGTAATCACTATAGATCGAAGCTATGTTGAGATAAACTAACAGAATCAGGTTATTTACTAAACCAGGTATCCGATTAATTCGTCTGGTGAGGATATAATTGTCGTTGCTCCCTTTTTCTTTAAAAATTCTGCTTCTCGAAAACCCCAGGAAACACAGATGCAATCCATTCCAGAATTGCGAGCAGTCTGAATATCAATATCAGAGTCGCCAACAAATACCGCCTCTGATTTTTCACAAGAGAATTCGTCTAATACCATAAAGACCGAATCTGGTTCTGGTTTGCACGGGACTCCCACCTTATGCCCTAAAGCGAAGTCTATGACATTAGAAAAATACAGATTACACAATTGCTTAACAGCATCATCAGCCTTATTCGATACCACAGCTGAATGCACTCCAAGTTTTTTTAGTTTCTCTAGAAGTTCAACAATGCCAGGATAGGCTGTAGTTTTGTCATTACAATGATCAATATAATAATCCGTGAAATCTAAATGAACTTGATTTACTACAGTATCACTTGATCCTTCCGGTAGGCTTCTTTCAATAAGCTTACGTATTCCATTTCCAACAAAAGAGCATATCTCGTTCAAAGTCCTTGTAGGAAGATGATTCTTACTTAATGCGTAATTTGTGCTATCGACCAAATCATCTAAAGTATTAAGGAGTGTTCCATCTAAGTCGAAAATAACTAATTTATACTTCATTACATTCCCTTCACATACTCAACCAAAGGCTTGATGTATTCTTCCGATGAGATGTCATGAGACATAGTAATTGCCATTTGATCTTTAGAAGAATCTCCACTTGAATCCGCATTCTTCTCTATCATTTTAGACATAAGTTTCATTATAGTTCTATCCATGAAGCCCATCTTCTCATAGTTCATCCCCGATTGCATGTAGAAGTGAGGAACACTCTGAAGTTCCTCAGGCGACAAATTTGATTTCCAAACACCCTCAATAATCTCAATCGATTCATTAGTTGTAGCTCCAGTCGCGAAAAGAACAAGCTTCAAGTTCGAGTCCTTAGCAATTTTCTTTACCTTTGAAAACGAATCAATGATACCTGCATGAACTCTGGATCCAAAAACAATCGTATCGTAGTTCGACAAAGAAACTTTTCTTAATTCTGAGAAAGGATAAATATCACATTGAATATTCTTCGCTATCATTTCGGCATACTTCTGAGTAAATCCTGTTCTACTTTTATATATTAGTAATATCTTGCTCATAATAAACCTTCTTCTCTCAATAGTCGTTTAAGTATTCTTAAATCCTATCAGTCATCTAAAGTATAGTATATTCTTTTCGGACAGAAAAGCTCTCCAAAAAAATGTCGCTAGCAAATCGCTAACGACAATTAGTAATTATTCAAAAAATTCAAGGTTTACTAGCTTTGCTTTCTCTTTCTAGAGCAATTGTAATAAAACAATCCAGCTCTGTTGCAATAATAATAAATCTTTTGCACTCCGTTAATTCTGAATCTCACTTCCGCATTCCATTCCGGATACAGTTTCACCAATTGAAACCGGTCCGGCGATATTGCAGCAACAAAAGAAATGTAATGAGTCCTAGTCATCTCATGGTCTATCGTAAAAAAGTACTCATCTTCAATAATTTCCACTTTGGGCATATGATGTTCATCGCATGGTTCAGCTTCTTCCGGAGTTAGTTGAACTCCGTGACAATGAATTACGGATTCGCCCATGCTGTGCAGTACATTTCCGCAAATCGGGCAAACATAAAACTTCGAGCGTAGCATGTTCGAAGATACATTAGCGTTAACCACTGCTTCTCCTGCGAGCAATTCTGTAATAGATACACCAAGCGTTTTTGCAAGTGGTTCAAGTAAAGATATATCGGGATAACCTTTGCCTGTCTCCCATTTGGAAATTGTCTTATCTGATATGCAAAGCATCTCCGCTAAATTAGCTTGAGTTAGTTTCTTATTTTCACGCAGTTCTTTAATAATTGCGCCAGTCACATACTGATTCATTTTCTCGAAAATCCTTTCAATTTAGATTTCTCACTATCATATTGCGAATATATATTATGTGATGGCAAATTCCTACCTACGAAAAGTAGGGAGTGAACCAAGTGAAACTGAAATGCCGCAAATACTTCGAAGAAAATGAATAGACCTCACCTATCCATACCGCAGGGGTATGTTCCTTTGCACAATGCTTGCTCCTTAGTAACTGCAGAATAGAAGCGGTAACCGCCCGAAAAGTTATAGGCATCAAACCCTTGGAGATTTAGGATTCTGCTAGCTATGTAGCTTCGAAGTCCTGATTGACACATGACATATACAGGTTTGGATTTATCAATCTTTTGAATGTTTTCTCTTAGAACATCTAATGGTATGTTAATGAATCCATTTACATGTCCGCGAGCATATTCACTAGGTGTTCTAGTATCTAAAAGAGTTACTCTTCCATCACTCGGCAACCCATCAACCTCATTCCAATGAAACTGCTTAAGTACTCCCCTTGCAATATTATCAATCATGAAACCGGCCATATTAACCGGATCCTTTGCAGAAGAATAAGGCGGCGCATATGCTAGGTCAAGATCCTTTAACTGATTTGCTTTTGCTCCGAAAGCAATTGCGGTTGCCAGTACATCTATTCTCTTGTCAACTCCATCATATCCTACAATCTGAGCACCAAGAAGTTTAAGCGTTTCCTTTTCGAACACAACCTTCATAGTCATGACTTTTGAATTAGGGTAATAGCTAGCGTGAGATGCTGGAGAAAGTACAATCCTATCACAATCGAACCCTGAAGCTATAGCCGCCTTCTCCGAAAGACCCGTGCTGGCTATAGTCATGTCAAATAGCTTGATTACAGAGGAGCCAATTGAAACCTTGTAATGACTGTCTCCACCGCAAATGTTATCTGCTACGATTCGCCCTTGTTTATTAGCAGGGCCAGCCAAAGAAATAACCGCATTTTGTCCGCTGACACTATGTATTACCTGAACAGCATCGCCTACCGCATAGATATCCTGTACCGAAGTCTCCATTTTGTCATTTACTAGAATACTGCCCTTGATTCCAAGTTGAAGACCAGCTGCCTTTGCAAGCGAACTATCTGGTAAAACACCAACAGCCATAAGAACAAAATCAGATTTAATATCTGAATCATTCTCTAAATGTGTCGTTATTCCGTTTGCTTCATCAGTAAAACCGATTACATTGCTTCCCAACTTCAGACTGATTCCCTTCTGACGAATTTTGCTATGAGTAAAAGTCGCCATATCATAATCCAGAATATCGAGAAGTTGATCAGAACGCTGTACTATGGTCACTCTAATTCCCATATCGTTCAAATTCTCGGCAACCTCAAGTCCGATAAAACCGCCACCTACAATTACTACCGATTGGGGATTGTTTTCTGTTACATAGTCTCGAATTCGATACGAATCTTCCACTGTACGCAGCGTAAAAAGTCTTCTGCTGTCAGTCCCAGAGAGGTTTGGAATTATTGGCTTTGCACCTGGAGAAAGAATAAGCTTGTCATAGCTTTCTTCGTATACTTTTTCATTGTCCAAATCATGGACTGTAACCATTTTGTCTTGCGTGTTGATGTGCGTAACTTCTTGGTGTGTACGTACTTCTATTCGAAATCGATTCCAAAGGCTCTCTGGCGTTTGAAGCGTAAGTTCAGCTTTATTACTGATTACTCCGCCAATATAGTAAGGCAAGCCACAATTCGCATAAGAAACGAAGCCAGATCTCTCGAAAAGAATGATCTGTGCATTCTCATCCAACCTTCGTAATCTCGCAGCTGCTGAAGCTCCTCCCGCTACGCCACCTACTATAACAATCTTCATAAAGTTATCTTTCAACCTCTCCCCGATAAGATGATATTCCTCCAATGTTCTTCACATTAACAAATCCAAGCGACTTAAGTAAACTCTCAGCCTGACGGCTTCGTGCTCCGCTATGACAATATGTATAAATCGGTATCGACTTATCTCGAAGTACATTTTGAACTTGCTCTAGTTCTTGAAGCGGTATATTTTTACTACCAGGAATGTGTCCTTGCGCGTACTCCTGTCTAGTCCTTACATCAAGAATCACTGCACTGGGCGTATTATTACTCTCTTTTACTCCAGAATTTATGTCAAAACGATTAAACAAGTCAAGTATTCCCATAATGCACCTCTATTATTAAGCTTTCTTAACTCTCGATATCGTAAGGCCAACTATTAATTCCACCAAATTCTACAACGTTGGTATATCCAAGCTCAACAAGAATGGCCGCTGCTAACTTACTACGATTGCCACTTCGACAATATACAAGAATCAACTGGTCCTGATCTGTTAACTCAAGTTCCGCCCGTTCACGAATCTCGGTATTTGGAATCAGAATCGCGTTTGGAATATGCCCTTCGTTATACTCTTCCTCGGTTCTTACGTCGAGAATTATATAATCCGTTTCGGTATCCATTAAAGTCTTTGCCTGCTCTGCATCAATTTGCAAGTATCCTAGCTCCTTACCATCAGTTTGATCTAGGTTCACAAAGCTTGAACAACTCACGAATGCAAAAACGAATACAAGCATAAGAGGAATTATAAATTTCTTTCTATTCATACTCAATCCTCATTTGATTTATAGTAAAGCATGCAGTGACAGAAGCCTTCATAGTTTGGATCGGCTATCTGTGACTTGAATTCTTCACACATGCATTTATATTCTTCTTTCTTCTCAAAACGGCAGGGGCAATAGCCTCCAGTACGTTTCAGACCTTCTTTTATTGTTTTAACCATCTCTTCATCAGTATTAAAAGATACTTTCATAAAATCACCACCTTTTCTATCTATTATATCAATAAAAATATACTCTTCTGTGACAGAGTCACACAGAAGAGGGTCACGACTAGATAATTACTAATTTAGTAAGTAATTTGATTGCATAAATACAATATGTATTAGTTTTTGGGAACAAAGAGAAATGCAAATAAAAACGACGTAACAGATTTCCGTTACGTCGTTTGTCTTGGTTGCGGAGGCGGGACTCGAACCTCACGACCTCCGGGTTATGAGCCCGGCAAGCTACCAACTGCTCCACTCCGCGATAATATAACTGCATTAAACAATAAGATGGTGCTCATGACCGGACTTGAACCGGTACGGATTTTACTCCGACGGATTTTAAGTCCGTTGCGTCTGCCGATTCCGCCACACGAGCCTGTCCGTAATGCTCATAGATATTATCACGCACTACTCATATTGTCAAACACGAATTTGGTCCATTTTTATCGCTGGAATTATTGCTTTTTCGTTACGCATTGAACATCTTCATTGCAAATGAAAATCCTTTGTTTTATTATAAAGTTATTAAAGATGAGAGGTGTTGATATAATGCTATTCAATTCTGATGATAATAACAAGAGCAATATAGATTCTTCTGGTAATTCCAAGCGATTGTTTGGTGCCGAAGATGCTACCTTTGATGAATCCAATGCTGCTTCAAGTAATAAGGATTCGTTATTTGCTTCCTCTATGAGCGATTCAGCAAATGGCGCTAATTCGGAAGGTGGTTCGTTGTTCAATAGTAGCTTCAATCCTGACGAAATTGATGGAGAAGATTTTTTCGCTGACCTGGACCAAGCTCTTCCTGAATCAGATGTTGACACTTCAAATTCGAGTGGCAACATTCAGAGTTCGTTCGTTGTTTCATTTAAAGCAAATGATCCTATCAATACTGTTTCTGGCGTAATCAATGATTCGAATTCTAATGATGAGTTCCAATTTGACGATGATTTAGCTGACTTGGATATTCCTGATGATGTGTCTCCATTTAAGCCAGCTTTCGCTTCGCAGAAAGAGGATGTCAAATCTGAGCCTGCTAACTTAGAGGTACCTTCTTTCCCTGCTAAACCTGTTTCTCCTGTTAGTGAGCCTGTGATACCTGAGACTCCTGATACACCTGCCGATGAAGAGCCTCAAGATTCTGCATCCCTTTTCGATTCTGGAAAAGAATTGGATTTTGCTGGTTCTACTGTTGATAACAAGACTAGTCCTTTTGCAAATGCGAAGGCACCAGAATTAACTCATAGTTCTGATGAGCCTTCCGTGTCCTTCAATTCTGAATTCTCTACAGATGATGATTTAAGTGTTGAAGAAGACGTGAGAAAGGATATATCTGTCGAGACAAAAGAGGTAGATAAGGCTCCTGAGGATACTGATGTAGTAGCTAGTACCACAGTAACTGACGAATCCTCATCATTATTCTCTGAAAATGATGAAATTACCCATGAATCGAAGTTAACTACTTTTGGTAAGGTTACTTCTGGCGTAAATGCGTTTTCATACAAGCCTAGTGTTTCTTCTGGTAACATTTCTCATGAAGCAAGTCCTTTTGCGAAGAGTGATGACAAAGTATCAGATGCTGCACCTGCAAATAGTTCAGTTCCTTTTGCTACAGTCAATGCTGCTCCAAGCGCTAAGATAAGCCCTCGTAACGAACCAGCTACTTCGCTATCCCAGCGTCGTGCCGTTAGAGGAGCAACCTCGGAAGAAGCAAAGTCTTATGAAGGCGGTGCTGATTCGGCATCTTCTGATGTTAAGGTGGTAGATCCAAGCAATAAGCTTTCCCATCGTCCAGGAACTGTTAATGCATCCGAGAAAGCATCAGCACGCAAAGGCGTTAGTGACGCGGCTCCAATTAAGCGTACATCTAGCAGGCCTACACATTCTGCAAACGCAAGCAGAGCGGTGGATGTGTCTGAAAGACCTATCTCACCTAAGTATTCGGCTGCTTCTCAAAAGGGAAATATTCAACCAGTTACTCAAATGGATTCAAAAAAACGCAAGAGAAGAGACAGAGTTCGCGGTGAAGGCGGAATTTCTGGTATTGTTTGGCTTCTCGTAGTTATTATTTTATTTGGCGCTTTGATTTATGTTTTAACCAATATGGATCAGATTTCTTCTTTGCTTGGCATTGAGACATCGTCAATCACGGAAACAACGGCTAGTGTATCTTCAACAACTATTCCTGAAGCGTCGACGGAAGATACAAAGGAACCTACTGAAGAAAGTACGGAAGCTACTACGAGAGCAACAACAGCTACAACTACAACTGCAACTGAGGAGCCAACAGAGGAATCTAGTGACACATCAGCTACAACTACTAGTGCGACTACTACGACTACACGCTCTACTTCTGGTAACCCTGTTCTCACCTTCTATAGTGGAATTGATAATGCAGCGACCACTTCAACAGGTTTCTCATTTGATTTAACACTTCAGAACTATGGAACTGTTGATGCTGTTCTTGCTGACTCTGTATTATCCATTAGAATTACGCTTTCAACAAATCAAGACATTACTGGAATCTCATCTCAGTACTATACATTTACAGAAGATCCTTCTTCTGCTAACACATATATTGGCACTCCGACATCCGGAACTATTACTGCTGGTGAGACATTGAATATGACTATCAATGTTGCAACCTCATCACCAGTAACGACATTCTTAGTAAGTTCTTACTACTTCGATTGGAATGACTAATTAGCAAAGGTTTATTACTCAAATCAAATTAATTACGGTACGGTTTCTTATTGGACTGTACCGTTTCTTTTTGTGCCTTTTCGAGCAACGAAAAAGCGATGTGTAATAAAAACACATCGCCGATAAATCCATTAATAGTATTCTTACTTCTCTATCTTCATTCCAGACAGAAAAGCATTAATAAATCCATCGATGTTTCCATCCATTACGTTATCAACATCAACTACTTCAAACCCAGTTCTGTGATCTTTAACAAGCGTGTACGGACAAAAAACATAAGATCTTATCTGACTTCCCCAGGCAATATCCATTTGATTTCCTTTTAGGTCTTCTATTTTCTCCATTTGAGCCGCTTGAGCTAAAGCAAATAACTTTGCCTTAAGCATACTCATAGCAGTCTCCTTGTTTTGAACCTGTGAACGCTCTGATTGACAGGCAACAACACACCCAGTTGGAATATGGGTAAGACGTACCGCCGAATCTGTTTTATTAATGTGCTGTCCACCTTTACCAGTCGCACGATAAGTATCGACACGGACCTCAGTCATATCTATCTTAATGTCGATGGTATCGTCCAGTTCTGGCATAATCTCGCAAGAAGCAAAAGATGTATGTCTTCTTCCGGAAGCATCAAAAGGAGATATTCTTACTAGTCTGTGAACACCCATCTCTGATCTTAAAAAGCCATATGCATTCTCTCCAGTAAACAACAAAGAACAACTCTTTATGCCAGCTTCATCTCCATCAAGATAATCAAGTTCTTTAATTTCGAATCCGTGCATCTCAGCCCAACGAGTATACATTCTATATAGCATTTCTACCCAGTCTTGAGCCTCAGTACCGCCAGCGCCAGCATGAAGTGTAAGAATAGCGTTATTCTTGTCATACTCACCTGTTAGAAGAGTCTCAAGACGCATTTTCTCATACTCATCCTTCAGTTTCTCAAGTCCAGAAGTAACATCAGTTACTGACTCTGCATCCTCCGCTTCGTCGCATAACTCGCACATTACTAGAAGGTCTTCTCTATCAGAACAAAGCTTCATGAAGCTATCTACTTTCTTCTGCAAACGCTTCAACTTAGTTTGTAAGTGTTGAGCTTTCTCAACATCATTCCAGAAATCAGGCTCTTGAGTTCTAGACTCTAGCTCACTTATCTGTGTCATAACATGCTCTATATGAAGAGCGTCTTTAAGAGTGTCAATTGGCCCTTCCAAGCCCTCCAATTCGAGTCGTATGTTATCATACTCAAGCATTAATGTTTCCCACCTTTATTTTGTTAATAAAATCTTTCAATCTCTTCATTGCTTCGATAATATCATCTAGAGAAGCCGCATAACTAATACGAACATGTCCCTCGCCGCAAGCTCCAAAAGCATTACCTGGAACGATAGCGACTCTCTTCTCTTTTAGGAATCTCTCACAGAATTCTTCAGAAGAAAGGCCCGTACTCTTTATCGAAGGGAATGCATAAAAAGCGCCCATAGGAGTGAAACAAGTAAGACCAGCATCTTTTAATCCTTGAATAATAATGCGGCGTCTATGATTATACTCATCCCTCATCTCGCTCACAGCTTCATCACAATTATTCGCTGCCTCAACAATAGCTAATTGCGCCATAGAAGGAGAACACATAATACAATATTGATGTATCTTGGTCATAGGAGCAATTAGCTCGCTTGGACCCAAGACATAACCAATTCTAAATCCAGTCATAGCGTAAGACTTAGAAAAACCATTTATCATTATTACTCTTTCTTTTAGCTCTTCAAAACATACTAATGAAGCTGGCTTACTGGAATCATAATTTAACTCGCAATATAGTTCATCGGAAAGTACTATCACATTCGGGTGCTTCAAAAGAACATCCTTTATTCTGGATAGTTCTTCCATAGTCATTATCGCCCCAGTAGGATTGCTTGGGTATCCAAGAATCAAATACTTTGTCTTACTTGTAATTGCAGCTTCCAGTTCTTCAGGCATTAATTTAAAATCATTCTCTTGCCTAGTTTCAATAACAACTGGCACACCATGCGCAAAAAGAACTGTTGCCTTATATGCAACAAAGCACGGCTCAACAATAATTACCTCATCGCCAGGATTAATCAGAGCTCTAGCAGCAATATCCAAACCCTCACTTCCACCAACGGTAACAAGAACCTCGTGACCAGGGTCGTAGGATACGTCATATCTTCTCTTAATGTATTTTGAAATTGCAACTCTTGTATCAATATACCCTGCATTTGGTGAGTAATGAGTGTATCCATCAATTAAAGAATTAATTCCTGCTTCTCGAATACTCCAAGGAGTAACAAAATCAGGCTCTCCAATCGAAAGCGAGATTACCTCACCTTTCATCTCATTAGCTAAATCAAAAAATCTTCGAATAGCCGACGGTGGAACGTTCTTAACTACCTCAGATATTTTGTCTTGATAATCAAAACTCATAGAATAACCGCCTGCCTATCATCTGTGTCACCCTTTTCGAAAATAATTCCATTAGACTTATATTTCTTAAGAATGAAGTGCGTAGTTGTTGATAAGACACCGTCAAGAGGAGCTATTTTGTCAGAGACAAAAGAAGCTACATCGCGAAGGTTCTTATCTTCATATATCAACATTAAATCAAAGCCACCAGACATCAAATAACATGCCGTAACCTTATCGTTCTTGCAAAGAATATCTGCAATATGATCAAACCCCTTGTTGCGCATAGGAGTAATTCTTACCTCTATCATGGCCACAACATTATCTTTATCCATCTTCTCCCAATCTATCTGGGCCGAATATCCAAGAATTATCTTCTCATTAGAGAGAGCACTAAGCTCTGCCTCAACCTCTGCTACATCGCAATCAAGCATTATAGCAATATTGTCAGGCGTTAGTCGTGCATCATTCTGAATTATTCTTAATAATTCCATTCGATTAATCATAACAGAAGCCTCCTTCTTTACATTTAATGATTGATTTTAACACATATAATGTATCAAAGACACATTAAAAATCGGGAAGAACATAAGCTCTTCCCGATATAAATCTTATATAAAATGAATCATTAGATACGAGCAACTCCGCTCTTTCTAGCAGCCTCAGCTACAGCAGTAGCTACAGCCTTACCAACACGAGGATCAAAAGCATCTGGAAGAATGTAATCAGGTCTTAGTTCAGAATCTGATACTATTCCTGCAATAGCATAAGCAGCAGCAAGCTTCATCTCATCATTGATATCAGAAGCTCTTACATCCAAAGCGCCTCTGAAGATACCTGGGAATGCAAGAACGTTATTAACTTGGTTAGGGAAATCAGAACGACCAGTTGCCATAACTGCAACTCCAGCCTTCTTTGCCTCATCAGGAAGAATCTCAGGTACTGGGTTAGCACATGCAAATACTATTGGATCTTTACCCATTGTAGCTACCATATCAGCAGTAAGTACTCCTGGAGCAGAAACACCGATAAATACATCAGCGCCAACAATTACATCCTTAAGAGAACCCTTCTTCATCTTCTTGTTTGTCATAGAAGCAATCTCAGCCTTAGCATCGTTAAGCTTCTCTCTTCCCTGATAAATAGCTCCTGTTCTATCACAAAGAACTACATCGTTAAGTCCACATGAAATCAATAGCTTTGTAATAGCTGTTGCAGCAGCTCCAGCTCCATTTACTACTACAGAAATGTCATCTAAATTCTTACCAACAACCTTCAATCCATTAATAATTCCAGCTAGAGTTATAACAGCTGTACCATGCTGGTCATCATGGAAAATCGGGATATCACATATTTCCTTAAGCTTCTTCTCGATCTCGAAACATCTTGGAGCAGAAATATCCTCAAGGTTAACTCCACCAAAAGATCCAGCTAGCAAAGCTACTGTATTGACTATATCGTCAACTTCCTTAGAGCGAATACACAATGGGAATGCATCAACATCACCAAATGCCTTAAACAGTGCACACTTTCCTTCCATAACTGGCATGCCAGCTTCTGGTCCGATATCACCTAATCCAAGAACTGCCGTTCCATCTGTTACAACAGCTACTAGATTATGTCTTCTTGTATACTTGTATGATAAATCAACGTCCTTAGAAATCTCTAAGCAAGGCTCAGCAACACCAGGTGTGTATGCAATAGCCAATTCTTCCTTCGAACCTACTGGAGCACGTGCGATTACTTCAATCTTACCTTTCCATTCGGTATGCTTCTTAATTGCTTCCTGTTTAACGTCCATAATATTTACCTCCATATTTAACAAACATCAATATAATAATTGACAAAGGGTTAAATTTCAATAATCGAAAAGATTACGAAAACAACAAACTAACTAGTAAAAACACGATCAATCATATTGCAATATGATATTCCAATTGCTCTGCCAATAGCTAGACAGCTATATACATTTACGAATGAGACAAGCACTGAAGCTATTGGCTCTGAGTAGTTTCCAACAATAGAAAGAATGGAATTCAACAAATATGACAACATCAAAACTATCGATACTACGTATGAAAGAGAGAAAAAATACCCTTTAGAATACGTAAAACCTTGCTTAACTGACGCTATCAAACCAGCATCACCAGAAAGATAAAATGCAGGAATCATAACAATAATTGGCGTAATGAAAATCAATACTATAGCAAAGTAAGATAGAATCGAAAAAAACATCATAAAAACAACCAAGTATGCTATCGTCCCAATAATCAATCTGAATACTAGTTTTCCAACACTAATAGGAGCACGTACTCTCGAAGCAAAACTATTATCTCCCGCTTCTTTTGCCTTTGATACCAATTGAATCCTAAGCGATCGAATATACATAGCCGCATATAAGCCAATACCTACTACACACAAAATTAGTACAAAAGCGGACCACAAAAGGTAAATCCAATTACCAGTAGTTAAGGGCATCGAACTTAACATTTCATAAGCCTTACTTGTATCGTTAGCATTTACGACTTCCGAAAAGTCCTTATACCAAATCCAGAAAGAAGCGAAATCTGAATCTCCAAATGGAATTATCGCTACCTGACACCTAAGTAAAAAAAGAACAAGAAACAGAGAGCGTACCCCCCACTTCTTGTTCATTCCTTCTATATCTAGGCAAGCTCGTAATTGTCTTAGTATCATAATCAAACTAAATCGTTACAAACATTACCGTTAACCAAATGCTCGGTTACAATTCTCTTAGCTTTCAGACTATCAACATTCTTATATCTAACACTTGTTCCATCTACAGATACTATATCAACTATTGGTTGACTAGCAGCATCACCTGTTGCTGGCTCAAGATTAACAGCTACTTCATATAGCTTGTTCTCGCTAATAGCATCTACAAAAGCTCTTGCAGTCTCACGAGCACCTGCATTAATTCCAAGAGTACCCATTGCAACAACTACCTTAGTACCCTTCGCATCACGAACAGAAATATCTGCCTTAGCACTTTCTCTCATAGCATTTAGTTCTTCTAAAGAATTCATTTGTGAAATACCTCCGATAAATTTATCCAAGTGATCAGTGACTAGCCTCGTAATAAAATTATACCCTATCACTGAGCTTACAGGCACTCCGCCGAGATCTTTTCTTACCTTCTCACTGTCCAACATAAATATTGCACCATTCTCATACGAAAAATCAAGCGATATTTTAATGTTTTCATAGGACGCAACGAATAACGCATATGTCAATCCTACATCTCCAAGCGAAATGAGTTTTGTTTCTCCAATTATATCCCGAATATGCCACTTAGTAATTACCATTAGACCGCTAGGATTTTGTGGCTTGAAGTTGACGCCAAGGCCGTGTTGTTGGTTCTTCTTAAGAATGCAAGATAACGCTGTTCCTCTATCATTGCCTTTTGTTGAATAAAATCCTCTCTGTATTCTGGGTAACACTTCCGGATTCATTCCAGTACCATTATCCCTTATAGATAGCGTTAGAATATCGTCTGTCCTGTTCGCATTAATAGAGCAATTTATAGTTGTCGCCCCTGCCTCAACCGCGTTCATTAATAATTCTTGCAAGTAACATGACAGGTCTATGCAGAAATCCGTCACTTTTGACATATTCTTATTCTCCATAACAGCGTATTTTTATAGAAACAATGTCTTTTAGATTATATCAACAGAAAGAGCATTTATGTTACAATACGCTATATTATTTATAAGGCGGTGAATTATCATGACAGATTTCAGATTATATCCTGATTTGCTCTGCTTCATTCCACCAGAGAAGCATTCTGCTCAAGATATTACAAGCATTCTAGAAACTCATCCAGAAATTAAGTTTGTATCGTTAGTAGCTATCGATTTGGCTGGCAATGATACTGATGAGAAGATTCCAATTAGCGATTTTCATGATAATTTGCAAAACTACCTTAATGGCGAAGCCATTCAAACCGATGGCTCTTCTGTTGTACTACCAGGAATTGCAACACTAAACGATGGTAAAGTTGATTTAGTTCCTGATCCCAATGTTGTTTGGTATGTAGATTATAACTACGAGCACATTGATATGACTACAGGACTTCCAGTGGGAACACTTCGTATACCATCATTCCTTACGCATAACGGCGAGTATGTATGTTCTCGTTCAGTTCTTAAGAGAAGCGCCGAGTACTTTGAGAATACATTGACGGATATTATGAAGAAGAATCCTGAGATATGTAAGAGTTATGGTTTTGCTTGTGAGGAACTAAAGCAAATAAACATCATTGTCGCTACTGAGCTTGAATTTTGGGTAAATTCACCTGACGAGGTAGTCAGTACAGATAAGTTAACTATTTCTCAGGAACTTAAAGAATCATATTGGAAGAGAACTAAAGGCGTAGTAAGAACTGCACTTGAGCAGGTTATTCTAGTTTTAGATCAGTATGGTTTTAACCCTGAGATGGGACATAAGGAAGTTGGCGGTGTTAAAGCAGCTGTATCTAGCTCTGGTGATTTCCATTCAATTATGGAACAACTTGAGGTCGACTGGAAGTATTCGGATGCGCTACAAGGAGCTGACTACGAAATCACAGCGCGAATTCTAATCAAAGAGATCTTTAGAATGCATGGTCTTGAGGTTAGCTTCCAAGCTAAGCCTCTATTTGGAGTTGCTGGTTCAGGAGAGCACACACATGTTAATGCAGTTGCTTTGTTGAATAATGGAAAGAAAATCAATCTTTTCGCACCTGCTAAGCTTGAGGAAGACTACCTGAGCATTATTGGTTGGGGCTGTTTGATGGGTATCATGAAGAACTACGATTTGATTAACCCATTTGTATCCGCGACATCGGATGCTTTCGCAAGATTACAACCTGGATTCGAGGCTCCTACTCATCCAGTTGCTTCGATTGGCCGCGATGTATTAACACCATCCCGTAACAGAAGCGTGCTTCTTGGTGTTGTACGAAGCCTTACGAACAAGTATTGTACAAGGTTTGAGCTTCGTTCACCTAATCCACATACAAACACTTATCTTTGCCTATCAGCTGTATACCAATGCATGCTGGATGGTATTCACTATGCGATTAACTCTGGAAAGACAAGTAAGCAGCTTGAGGCCGAGTTTACTAAGAAGTATGGCGAGAGCGGAGATTATCTGGAAACTAACAGATTATATAGATGTGAGGAAGATATTTTCGAGTCGATGACTGGAGAAGAGCGCAACAAGTTGTTTGGCATCCCACCTGCAACTGTTTACGATTCTTTGAAGAACCTTATGATATCTGATTCCGTTTGCGACATTCTTTGTGCCGGCGATGTCTTTAGCGACAAAATTCTAGCTTCTTATTCAAATGCAATGCTAAATATGTGGCAAATGGAATTACTCGAGAGAATCATACCTTCTAATCTGTCATTGCTTCGTTCTTTTTCGAAAAAGCACACAATCTCAAACACATATGATGACGAGACATGGTCAACTATTGAGAATATGCGATTATCTTTGGCAAAGAATACCGATGAGAAGTTCTCGATTTTTGGAAGCATAAAGCTAGCTATCGAGAGTAAGAACCTTGGTGATATTGCTAAACTACAGACTAGAATGAACAAGAACATGATTGAGCTTATTGGACTTTATAGAGACTACAACGAGAACCAAATTTGATTTTGTTGTTTTGAACTATACCTGAAACCACAAAGGATAAAGAAACACTCCTTCTTCGTAAGAGGGAGTGTTTTTGATTGTATATTTTCTATTCAAAATAAACGCAAATGAGATAAATCAATCCATGTAGTGCATCCAAGAGCCATCAATAACTGAAGCAATGATTTCCTCGATTTCTTTATGCGAAATACCTTTGACTACCACAGCGCTACAAGAGGAATCATCACATACAACCTTGCAATCGAAAGACGAGAAAGTCTGCATAAGGCTATCCGCATTGCTAGCGCATGATTTAACTACGACATTAGTGATGACATCTGAATATGGCATAATGACGCTTTCTTCGTCAGCATTAACATACCATTTTGTAATGTGTGGATTTCTTCCAGAGTGCAATGCTGCATCTAAGACATCTCCTACTACCGCAGAAGCTGTAGGAAGCTTACCAGCACCTTGGCCATAGAACATAGCTTCTCCAAGCGCATTACCTTCAACAATTATCATATTAAACGCATCTTCTACAGAAGCAATTAATTCATTTTTAGAAACAAAAAATGGGGCTACAAACGCACTTGGTTTTCCTCCATCTCTGTTAAAGAATGAAGCTAAGAGCTTGACTGAACAGCCAATTTTATCAGCAAATTCAATATCATCTAGAGATATGCTACTTATTCCTTCAGCATGAATCGCATCTGGTGATACATATAGACCATTTAGAGCTATTGATGAAAGAATAGAGAGTTTTCTTTGAGCATCAATGCCATCTACGTCTGCAGTAGGATTTTGCTCCGCATATCCCTTCTGCTGTGCTTGCTTAAGAGCATCCTCATATGATAGGCCAACGTTCCTCATAGAGGATAGAATGTAGTTTGTCGTTCCATTAACAATACCTTGAATTCGAATAATTTCATTCGCAGCTAGGCAACGATGTAATGGACGAATGATTGGAATTCCTCCACCTACTGCAGCCTCAAAGAGATAACAACAACCATTATCTTCAGCAAGTTGCATTAGTTCAACACCATGAGTACTAACGAGCTCCTTGTTACTCGTAACAACGCTTTTTCCAAGACTAAGAGCTCTCTTTGTAAACTCGTATGCAATTCTTGCTCCTCCTATTGTCTCAACAACAATAGAAATATCCGAGTCACCAAAAAACTCATCTGCATCATGCGTAATTAAGGAAGCAAAAGGACTATCTGGGAACTCTCTTAAATCTAGTACCCTCTTAACCTGAATTACTTCACCTACATGACTTGCAATTTTGTCATGGTTCATAGCAATTACCTCTGCTACTCCAGAGCCAACTACTCCAAAACCAAGAATTCCAACATTTTTCATAATAACCCCCATATCACTCACGGCTAAGTACTTTACAAGAACGTACACCAGCCAATTTGCTTACTTCATTAAGAATATCCTCAACTGAACCTAGCATAGACGCTGTTTCCAGAGAAACGGAAATATCAGCCAAACCATTAATTGGGATATTCTGATTAATAGTTAAGATATTAGCATGTGAAGCTGCAACAACTTGCAAAATCAAAGACAAAATACCTTGAAAATTCTCTACCGTAATCAATAAAGTTACCTTCTTACCGTTTGTAGCCTCATAAAAAGGCATTACGGAATCCTTATACTTATAATATGCGCTACGAGAAAGTCCAGTTTTTCTAACAGCATCATTAATCGACGAAGCATCACCTGTATTCAAGCGTTGCTTTACTTCCATTACCTTAATAAATACTTCAGGAAGCACTTCTTTATCTACTAGATAGTACTCTCTTGCTTCGTTTTTCATAGTCAACTCCAACTAATACTGTCCACGTACGGTGCACATTTGTTCGCGGCATAGGTATATTATCATTTATGAACTAGTTTTGCAACCATTTGATTTAAGGCTTTTCCTCTATGACTTATCTTATTCTTTAACTCGGGATCCATCTGCGCAGTAGTCATTTCGTATTCTGGAACATAGAAAATTGGATCGTAACCAAAACCATTATTGCCTTGAGGTGTCTCAACTAGAATTCCATCAACAGTTCCACGAACAGTAAACTCACTTCCATCTGGCTTCACCACTGCAATGGCACAAACAAATTGAGCAGTTCTCTTCTCAGCTGGAACATCCTTAAGAAGATCAAAAATCTTCTTGAACTTCTCTTCATACGTTGAATTTTCACCACAAAATCTTGCAGAGAATATTCCAGGAGCTCCATTTAAAGCATCGATGCATAATCCTGAATCGTCGGCCATTACATAATCTTGCGTAATACTATGAACTGTTCGTACCTTTATTAGTGCGTTTCCTTCAAAGCTATCTGCATTCTCATCTATCTCAGGGTTAATCCCTAAGGACTTCATCGAGATTGCTACAAAATCACTTCCCTTAAGAATCTCATTTATCTCTCTAACTTTATCTTCGTTTCCTGTAGCAACTATTAAATTCATTTTCGCTCCTTCTCGCTCCTTATACCAATCGCCATGCTTTAGGGTACAAATTCTTAAACGTACCATCAGGCGTTTTTTTCGCAAATCCCAAAGGATAGTTGTCAACACAAACAACAACAAAACCTTTTGTCTTTAACACTTTATTTTCTTCTTCATTTGCAATTATTGTCTCGCCTTTCAAATATCGTTCTACTCGCATGTCTTCGCGCGGCATAGATAATATTGAGTCTTTGCGAATACCTTCATAATTAAGAGTCAACGCCAAGCAATTTGAAGGGACAAATACTCGTCCTGTATTTGTGTTCTTGATTTCGCCTGGAAAATCTCCGGACTTTACAACCACCAAGCGATCAAACAGTCGCTCATCTACTGGAAGCAAATGGATTTTGTCTGAGTGAAGAACATAAAATTTATTCACGTAGTTCTCATATTCCTCATAATCATTGTCCGCCAATATGTCCTTCATAAACGAAAGAAAAGCTTCGCGCGATTGATTATATGTGAAATGATCGCTTCGTTTTTTTGTTTTCCGCAGTTCAGGGATATTATCATTAGAATCCGCTTCTTGAATAGCTTTTTTTCGCAAATGAACGCAAAAATGCCCATCGCCTTCAGAAATGTGTGGCCAAATGCGCATCGCACCAGGAAGAATCGAACCTTCTTTCTGATGAGTCACGCCCTCTATTTCAGGATGTGTTATTACCTCATAGTCACTATGATCCTTAAGAAAATCAAGTACCATTTCTTCGTCTTCACCTAAACCAAAGGTGCAAGTAGAATATACGATTTCGCCTCCAGGCTTAAGCATCAAATCAGTCGCATTAAGAATTTGCTTCTGAATCACTTGGCAACTCTCAGGTCCATATTGCTCCCAACTCTTTGTTGCTGAAGGGTCACGCCTAAACATTCCTTCTCCTGAGCATGGCGCATCAACAAGAATCTTGTCGAAAAATAAAGGTAATCTTCTAGCTATATTATCTGGATTCTCATTAAGAATGACAGCATTACGAATTCCGGTTCTCTCTATATTCCGTAACAACGCCTTGACTCGTTGCTCGGAGATTTCATTTGCTACTAGAAGTCCCTCGCCTTTCAAGTCCTCTCCTAACCTACATGCTTTTCCTCCGGGAGCAGCACATAAATCCAGAACATAATCTCCTGGTTTTGCTCCAAGCACCTGTGCAGGAAGCATAGCAGATGGTTCTGTCGAATAGTAGACACCAGCCAGATAGTAAGGGTCCCTGCCAGTCTTCATTGACTCATCTTCAACATAAAAGCCGCCTTCGCACCAAGGCACCTTCTTCTCGGAAAGGCCCATTCTTTCAACTACTTTGGAGAAGTCACTTCTATCGGTTTTTATGCTATTTAGTCTTATCCCTCGAAAAGCCTGTGAATCAAAGCTCTCCCAGAACCCCTCACTTGATACATTGCTATCAGATGAGAAATACTCATTCATTCTGTTTACAAATTCAATTGGTAACTTCATAAACTCAAAAAATCACTCGCACTGAAAGCTAGCTTCTTAAATACATCAACATCAAAAGGAGAAGAAAGGCCTGCCTTTTGAAGAAGTGATAAGAAGGTATCAGTACCGCCACTTTCACAAAGAATATTATACTTAAACAAAGCCGACTTCGCATCAAGTCTAGACTCATCCCATAATTCCAAAGCACAAATTTGTGCAAGACAATAATCGATATAGTAGAAAGGACTAGTAAAAATATGAGACTTCTTCATCCATGCTCCGCCATTTGAGTGGAAAGGATGATTATCATAATTAATGAAAGGTTGATACTTTTCCTCAAGTCTCTTCCAGACTTCATGACGCTCGTCAGGTTTCAAATCGGGATTATCATAAACCTCATGCTGAAACTCGTCGACCATACATCCATAGGGCAAGAAAAGCAAAGCATTAGTCATATGCAACTCACGGTATGCATTAGCGCTATCACCATAGAACATATCCATATAAGGGTATGATAGAAACTCCATCGCTGTCGAGTGAATTTCGCATGTCTCCAGCGTAGGCGATAAGCATTCAGAGAATGGTGAGACCTCAGCTGACTTTATCGCAGCATAAGCATGACCGCCTTCGTGAACAATTGTTGCCACATCATCAGCTGTTCCATTACCGTTCATAAAAATGAAAGGAATAGCATACTCTTCAAGGAACATGCAATAACCACCTGTGGACTTTGATTTGCGAGAAAGAAGGTCAGTAAAGCCGTGTTCCGAAAGAACGTCAAAGAAGCTTGGATTTACGCCGAAGATTCTTCTAAAGAACTCACCTGAAACCTTATCGTAAGAGTCCATTGAAATTGAAGGAACTGGATTTCCTTTGCTAAAAAGACATGGCAAGTCATAAAACTTAAGTTCATCGAGATCCAATCTGTTCGTTTGCAATTCGCGAATTTTGCTCGTCAGTGGAACTATGTATTTGACTACATTGTCACGAAAAACCTTAACGCTTTCTCTATTGTAGTCATAACGCTCCATTCGCTTATAACCTAATTCGGTGAATGACGTGTAACCAAGTTTCTTAGCTATTTGAGTCCTAATCTTAACCATTTCATCATAAATACGGTCAAAATCATCTTTTTTCGACAAATAATAATCATCTAATGCCTTATGAGCCTTAATTCTCTTGTTGCGATCAGTTGACTCCAAATATGGCTCAAGCATGCTAAGGTTCAATTCCTTGCCATTAAACATAATAATTGCTTCAGATTGAATCTGTGAATACTCATTTTCGAGCGCAGACTCCTTAACAATATCTTCAATTACCTCGCTACTAATCGTCTCTTTATAATTAATTGCCTTCTTGAAAATCATATCCCCATACTTCTCTCGAAGCTCTTTAGCACAAGGACAATTTAACATTACAGAGAAAACACCAGCCGCTAAATCGTTTACTGAAGCTTCAATCTCATCACAAAAGGCTAGTTCATTAGTATAGAAATCATTTGAGGTATCCAAATCATGCATAATATTGCATAGTGCAAACATCGTATTAATTAGTACTAGATTTCTCTCATAATCGAAAAGAGCAGAAGACGCCGTATTAACGTCTTTTGCAGTCATAAGCTTAAGTCTTACTTTTCGAACAGAATCACGAAAAGCATCTAAATCCGGACGCTCATATTTGATTGAACTGAAATCAGGCATCTCATTCGATTTTGATTGCATTTGGCACCTCGACCTAATTATTACATTCTCTCTACTACATCTATTCCGAGTAGATTTAATCCAGACTTGATGCAATTACATACAGCCTCACATAGTGCAAGACGTGCTATCTTACTCTCATCAGTATCCGCTGAAAGAATTGACGAATTATTGTAGAATCTGTTAAAAGCTCTTGCTATAACAGCAATTTGTCTAGAAATAAAGAAAGGTTCATTGCTCTTAGCGGCACCAACAATAGCATCTTCAAAATCAGAAAGAGCCTTTATAACAGCGCTTTCCTCATCGCTACTCAGAAGTGCAAGAACAGACTCATCAATATTCCTGTAAGATACTCCAATACTATCAGCTTTACGAAGGATAGACCTTGTTCTAGCATAAGTATAAATCAAGTAAGGTGCAGTATCGCCTTCGAAATCAAGCATTTCTTCCCACGAGAAAACAATGTTTCTCTCACGTCCTGATTTAACATAAGTATAAACTACAGCACCAATACCAACCTTCGTTGCGATATCGTTAATCTCTTCATCGCTCATCTCTGTTCCGCGATTCCTAGCATTCGCCTCAATGATTTCTTTGGTTTTCGCTATCGACTCATTAAGCAAATCTTCAAGAAGTACAATATTTCCGTCTCTCGTTGAGAACTTCATATTCTTAAACTTAACTAGACCAAAACCTACATGTTCACAATTTTCAGCAAAGTCAAAGCCAGCTTTCTTTAGAACAGAAAAAACTTGCTTGAAATGCAAAGCTTGAGGAATACCAACAACGTATATATTCTTATCAAAATGATATGTATTGTATCTATATATCGCTGCAGCTAAATCTCTTGAAGCATAGATTGTAGTCCCATCACTCTTAAGAATGATACAAGGAGGCATATTGAATTCATCAAGCTTAACAACTTGAGCGCCCTCACTTTCTTCAAGAAGGCTTCGTTCCTTAAGCATGTCTACTACTGCAGGAATCTTGTCTGAATAAAAGGATTCTCCATTGTAGTTGTCGAAGCTTACGCCCATGCGGTCGTATATTCCGTTAAATACTACTAAGGACATATCTCTAAAGCGTTTCCATAACGCAACCTCTTCCTCGCACCCGTCCTCAAGCTTCTTGAAATTCTCTCTAGCTGAAGTCGTAAGCGAAGGGTCATTCTTCTCCTCTTCATGGAACTTGACATATATTCTCAGTAACTCGTCAATCGGGCTAGATGATAAAGCATCCTCATCTCCCCATAAACGATATGCAGTAATTAGCTTTCCAAATTGAGTACCATAATCGCCTAAATGATTCATACGAACTACGTTGTAACCCAACTTCGTGTAAATTTTCGAAAGAGAGTTTCCTATTATTGTCGAAAAAGCATGACCTACGTGGAAAGGCTTAGCAATATTGGGAGATGAGAACTCAACAAGAACCGTTTTGCCCTCGCCTAATTTGGAACATCCATACTCGTCTCCAAGAGAATTAATCTTATTGACTACATCGCAAGCTAGAACACCTCGGTCGATAAAAAAATTTACATATGGTCCAACGCTCTTAACTTCAGAAATCCATTTCTCACCCATAGAAGAGTCACTTGCAATCTCTGCTGATATCATTTGTGGGGCCTTATGCATTGATTTTGCTAAAGTAAAACAAGGAAATGCGTAATCTCCCATGTCGCTGCGAGGAGGAACCTCAAGCAAATTCATTACCGTATCCATATCTAATTGAGTGAATCTAGCCAATTTACTTGCAATCTCTGATTTGTAATCCATTCTTATCCTCCAACCGTATTACCTATTATTATCAATGAGTAATAATAACACATCATAATGGTGTTTTCACTACAACGAAAGCAACGAGAATTTGTTATTTTGAACTATCAGAGTATAATAGTCACGATATTAAATATTGAAGAGGTCTTTATGCCAATCTTTTTTCAATCATTTTCTATTCCCTTAGCTTTCGTAGCTTGCTTCATTTTGCTCAAGTTACTTCCTGGGAAAAATCGCATCCTTGGCAAAGATAGAGGTAAGAAATTTGTAATAGGAAGTGAGATAAACAAAGGTAAGCCTACCGGCGTAGGTATATATTTCATAGTTGTTTTTCTACTAGTATCTTTATCCTATATTTATGACGGTTTCGGTATGATACTAATGCTGTTAACTATGGCAGGAGCTATGGTTAGCGGCTATCTAGACGATATTGCATCAACTCCATGGAATGAGTATAAAAAGGGAGCTTTGGATTTAATTGTCGCTTTCATAGGTTCAGTCTTCTTTGTAGTCTTCTATGGCTCAGATGTTTCCATAGGCTTCAATGGGAACTCAATTTATATTCACCCTGCAATCTATATTCTTCTTGGTTCTATTCTGATTATCGTATCCATAAATTCAACCAATGCTACAGATGGAGTGGATGGGTTATCGGGTTCATTATCTATAGCTTCCATACTAACAATCATGATTGTCTCAGCAATAACTGGAAACTGTACCGCTAATGGATTCTTCCTTGGATTTATTATGATTGCTGTTCTTTCAGCCTACCTAATGTTTAATATCTTCCCAAGTAAAATGATGATGGGAGACGCAGGCTCCAGATCAATAGGATTCTTCATTGCTTTTTACGCAATGTACATGAAAATTCCGTTTGCCTATCTAGTAATTGGTCTTCCCTTCATGCTTGATGGAGGTCTAAGCGTTCTCAAGATTACTATTGGTCGAGTCTCTAACAAGTTATTCCATAAGAAAGTGATTATTCTTAAAAAGGTTCTTACCCCTGTTCATGATCACCTTAAGCAAGTTAAGGGTTTCTCTGCTCGAAAAACTTGGATAATATTAACGACATCTGCTGTTGTAGTAGACGTCGCTTATATCATACTATGTTTAATTGTAAACTTGATTTCTAAGTACTAATTAGCTATTGCTTCACAAATCATAGCAATTCACTAAAAGATTCCAAAGTATCCTCGTCAGACAGAACAACACTATTATTGGAAGCCTTGCTAGTCTCGTTCTTTACGGATGTAGATTTATTACTAATAGTTATAGGACTTGAGCTTTGACCCGACTTCGAAGTAAGCTCTTCAGTCTTCTTCTTATGCGCAATACGTCTTTCTTCACGAAGTTTTTCTTTTTCCTTAGCCTCAGCCATCTTCGCTAATCTCTCTTCTCTATCCTTCTGAATCTTCTCAAGCTTCTCCGGATCGTTGATTTCTGCTTGTGCGCGCTTACTTAAGGAATCTATTGATTCAGGACTTATTACAGCCTTACTCTTTATGGATTCCATCTTCTTTTTGCTTTCAAGCTTCTGCTTCTCCTCGTTCTCGGCAACCTTGTTACCAAGACTATTAAGCGCAGAAATATCTTCCGAACTAGGTTTAGAAGAAATGTTTTCTTTGTGAGAAACTTCTAGAACAGTCTTCTTTATCTCAACCTTGTCCAACTCACTCTTCGAAAAATCTGAAGCAGCTGATACTATCGATTTGATGTCAGGAACTTCAACACCTGGTATAACATCATATTTCTTACTTTTTCGAACCATATTAACCCTCCAAATTACTTAAAAAAGAATGCATATAAAATCAATACTATTATTACAAATATAAAGGACCCAAATACAAGATGCAATAGTCTTCTATTTACTCGAACCATAGGAGAGATCTTATCTTCTGTCTCCATAGCCTGTACCACACTTTGTGTTGTTCTCTTCGGTTCTCCCTTACTTGTCTTCGAATCAATCGAGATACTAGCAGAAGAATTCAGAATAATTTGTCTAGCCTTTTTAACTCTAGGTAACAATAGCTCTTGCAATTGTCTAAAATTCTCCGTTGCTCTTGGAAAAGCTTCGGCTCTACTAGGCAAACTAGATACATCCGGAGACTTCGTATCCACAAAATACAATGCGCCAAAAGAAGAGTCATCACTTACGTTACTCTTGTTAACTATATAATCTTCCAGAACTGATTTAACTTCCTTTTCGAAATGCTCTCTACCTTCCTTCAAAGTATCGGCCATTCGAACAACTACCGGTTTAACAAGACCAGAAGTCTCATCATAAACGGAATCTTGAACGCCATCAGTCATCAAAACTATAGCATGGACATCATCTATAGTTCCCTTTGTCAGTCTTAAGTAATCGGCGGCGTGATTTGAAGTTACGAAGTAAGTAGTTGAAGCAATTTTTCCATTCTGCGGCATAGTAACAGGCGAAATTCCAGAAGGCGAGATTCTCGCAATCAATCCATCTCCGATGTGACCACAAATCATTCTCCTATCCTTAACAGCACAGAATAGTAACGTACATGAAAGCTTCTCTATTGAATTCAACTTATACTTCAAAATAACATCAGCCAAAGCAGTATGAGCAGCAGTAATAATCATAGCTTTAATCGCTGCTTCCCTATTCTCAAAATACAATGCGTCAAAATGATCAATTAACAACTCAGAAACAGCTTGAGTTACGCACTCTGCACCATACTTGGCATGAGTATATACTTTGCCACCGGCTCCATCAGCAATACAAACCACACTTACACCATTACGAGACACTGCAACCGAAGAATCCTCACATGGAATTCCTCTTTGCAAATGTTTTTGCCCAACTACAGTTACGGCGGCTACGTTTGTTTTGCTATTCATCAAATTTCGTGACCCTACCTATTTCTTATCTCGTAATTAGTCTTCCAAATACTTAAAGAAGTCATCAACACTAACTGAATCGCCTTCTGGTTCAGTACTGATGTTATAGAGAGCATCGTCCTTCATTCCTGAAGAAATAACTGAAGAACTTGAAGATCCTAAGAATTCGAAAAGCTTAGAAAACTCAGCAGATGCAACAGAAATTGGTTCTTCTCTCTTCACAGACAGTCTCTTTAATATATCAAGATCCGCACCAGAACCTACGCCAATATTGAAAACCACAAGCTTGTCTTTCGATTCCATCTCGTTGCATGCCTTAATAGCAAGTTCCATATTAGCCATCGCATTAGGGCCTTGAGGAGCGCCATCAGTAATGACAACTAGCCATGGCTGATAGTACTTGATACCAAGATCTTTATATCCTTCTTTTCGAGCATTCAAGAGCTCTAGTCCTGTCAATATTCCTTCTCCAATAGGAGTAAGTGTAGTAGAAGCTGTTATTTCCGGAAAAGGATTATCTCTACTAATCTTTCCAAAAGGCATAACGATCTCAACCTTCTGACCAAAAGTTACAATTGCGATATCCGTTGCCGAACGCGTATCATCGTTGCTTTTAATTGAAGAAATGAAGTTCGTTAAGCCGATATTCAATTGCTTGATAGGGGTTCCCATCATCGAACCAGAAGTATCTAAGCAAAAACATATCGGCAAACGTCTCTTTGTACTATTTCCAAAATCTGATTCATTAAATCCTTCTACCATATTATCCTCCTTAAGTTACCAAGTAATTAGGCCTATTACCACTAATACAACTATAATTAAGAATAGAATCACTATCAGTCTTGTCTCTAAAGAACTCTTAAACTGTTCGAAAAAGGTCTTTTTCTCTTGTTTTGAAGATGCACCTCGCTGCGAACTATAATTCAAAGAATACTTCGGTACAGAAGCTGCTCTCGAATTCATATCAGCCTCATCCATTTGATTCATTCCTGAATTCGGCGAACTCATAAAGCTTCTATTACTAACGATATCTCCACCGCTAAAAGTAAGAGGTTCCTTTATCCTAGGTCTAATAACTACATCACTCCTACTAGAATAACTACTCTTTGGAAAAAGCTTATATGCCTCAGGATCTGAATACTTCTTAGAAATCAAATCATTCTTATAATCTAATAATGCAGAATACCACTCAATATCCTCATATCTCTTGCCAAGTTTGAAAACATCATACAGCATCGTTCGAAGCTTATCAGGTAAATAGTTCCAAATTTGATCATATCCACCCTTAGGAATGAACTCATTATTTGAATTGTCAAGACGATAAGGGAAGTTCTTGTCTAGAATCTCTTCTCTTAAAGTTTCCTTACCATGTCGTGAAGCATAAGGATTCAAACCGCAGAAAAGAATTGAGAATACCAGCATAGCAAGAGAGTAATCCTCATTCTTCATTTCTCTCAAGAAGTGGGCAAAATTCTTTCCCCACAACGCAGTGTCAGTGAATTCCTCTGTTCCTACTGGACATGGAAGATTGCCAATTTGACAACTATCCATATCGATCAAAAATACACTAGAAGAAGAAGAGATTAAAGCATTCTTGAGCTGAATGTCCCCAGCTAGAATGTCATGCATATGAAGATATATGTACTTCTCTAGCAGATTGATTGCTGTATCTACAACATCTACCCTCATCCAATTGGGAAAGCAGTCAATGATAGCATCAGGGCCATCAAATACTGTACTTAGAGTCTTGCCTTTTCCAAGACTCATAGTATTTCCTACAGGAGTTCCAGAATTGAAGAGTAAATCCTGAGGCCAGCAAATGCCAACACTCTTTATTCCCATTGATACCATGCGAGTAAGCTTAGCCCATCTCAGGGGAGTAATAATATCCTTATGAAAAATCTTAGCAACAACACCAGACTTATCTGTTAGGAATACCATTCCCTCCGCACCGTTGTTCAATCTCTTCTCAAGACGTACGGGCTCCATATTAGCTGTATATACTATATCATTCACACTACAATAAACATCTATATCCAAAAATGAGTTATTAAAAGCTAGAGAACTAATAGAATTTAAAGCATTAGCTTCTATCAACTCGTGACTGTTCTCATATCGAATTAAACCTTCTGCGTTAACAACAAATATTGGAATCAAGACCTCGTAATTATACTCAATGATTCTTTTTAAAAGAATGCTCGAAAAAGTAGTCAAAATACATGGATTATCAAGCATACTAGCTGATTCCAAAAACTTACCCGTATCTAGATGTGCAATCTCATGAAACTTCTTCGCTGCAAGAAGATTCATACACAGATCTCTAAATGATTGACAAGTACCCTCATCCTTATCATCTGCTTGATGAACTAAACAACTATGAAATAACTTGAAATTACTTCCTACATATATCTCCGAATTAGAACTGGAAATTGTAGAGTAAAATTGCGTAAATAGAGACGTACCTCCAAATTCTCGAAGGAAAGAATAGTCTAAAATAATAGATTGATAATTGCCTAAATCTTGAATGTACATTTCATAATCCTAGTTTTATTTACATGAATTCTACAATAACGCAGGTCAACGCACAAGCGAAAAATGAACATTTTGTGTCATAAATTAGGCAAACTTGTTAATATGGTGGTCACAGCTCGAAAGAAGAAAACAAATCATCGTAGTTCTCTCGTCTCCTAATGAGTTTGTCATCTCCATTTTCGGTAATTAACACCTCGGCAGGACGTAATCTGCAATTGTAATTCGAACTCATTGAATATCCATATGCGCCAGCATCTAGAACGCACACTAAATCCTCAGTCTTGATTTTTGGAAGAAGTCTATCGTCAGCAATGATATCACCGGTCTCACAAATGTTACCAACTAATGTAACCTTCTCCAAGTCGCCGTCAGTAATGATTTCACTGTTCCTTATTACTTCTATATCATGCCACGCATCATAAATAGCTGGTCTAGCTAGTACATTCATTCCAATATCGGTACCAGCATATTTTCTTCCTGCATTATCTTTCGTTGCATGAACCCTGCCAAGAAGAACGCCACCTTCACAGCAAACATATCTTCCTGGTTCTGTTTTAAATAATGGCGTATAACCAACAGTAGAAACAAACTCGTCAACAAGAGCTTTGAATTTTACTTCAAAGTTTTCAAAATCAAAAGACTGCTCGTTATCAAGTTTATGGTATGGAACACCATAACCACCGCCAAAGTCAATGAATTCAAGTCTTCCAAACCTTTGAGCAACGCTAAGCAAGTTACTTACAGCCTGAAGGAAAGGCTCCGGATCCATAAACAGCGATCCTACATGCTGATTAATTCCAACTATAGTAAGTTCATGCCTTGCAGCTATCTCTAGAGCCTCATCTATATCATCACGACTTATCGCAAACTTCGTATTTTTACCAGCTGTAACTACTTTACTATGATGTCCAGCGCCAACACCGGGATTAATTCGAATTGCGCAACGACCGCCACGATCCAAATTACCATATCTTTCTAGCTGGTCCAAACTATCTAGACTAACCAGAATCCCGTTATCTATCGCAAATTGCATCTCTTGAGAGCTGACATTATTTGGAACAAAGAAAATTCTATCAGTTGAGAACCCAGCTTTCATTAAAAGTCTGATTTCACCTTCTGACATAGCATCAGCATTCAAACCTTCTTCATTAACAATCTTTAGAATAGATAGATTGGAGTTAGCCTTCATGGAATAATTTGCAACATAACGATACCCTTGGATTAGCTTACTAACAGTTCTCATAGAGTTTCTTAAAATTCTCTCATTATATACATATAAAGGAGTTCCATATTTTGTTGCAAGTTCTTCTGCAGACACGTTGCCAAAAAATGAAGTTGATTCGATATAAGAATTCATTTTATGTTCCTCCAAGTATTACTCAATTCCTACCATTTTCATTAGGAACTGTGCGTTAGAGTTCTTAGAAACACCATCAGACAATAGATAATCGAAGAAAATCTCGTTGTCATTATATGTTTCAGCAAAATGATAGTATACAACATTTTGCATTATATTCAAAGTAGAATTGCATAATGCATAATCGTGCGTCGTCATTAAACCACATATTTCTTGTGAGGACAATCGCTTAAGTACTGTCAAAGCTCCATCAGTTCTATCCTTCGAATTTGTTCCCCTAAAAATCTCATCAATTAAGAATAATAGTGGCTTCTTTTCCGAAGAAGCATGTACTATTCGAGAAATACGAACCAATTCAGCTCTGAAGGTACTCATATTCTCTTCTATACTATCAACTATCCTCATCGAAGACATAATTCTCATTCTTCCTAGAGTTAGACTATCTGCTGGTACGTTAGCTCCAATATAAGCTAGAATGCAATTGGTTCCTATAGTTCTAATCATAGTAGTCTTACCTGACATATTTGAGCCAGTTATTAATGCAATTTGAGATGATAGTTTAATCGAATTGGAGATTGCCTTTTGTGGATTGAGCAAAGGATGAAATACGTTTCTTCCATCAAAGAATGCATTCATCGGAGAATCAATATCACAGTCAACAAATACAGGTTTAGCGCTATTTCTAGAAGCAATTGATACCATTGAGGCTGACATCATAGCTTCAACAGCCGCAAGTGCTGAAATAGCACCGCTCAGAAACTCTCCATACTTATTTGACCAATCTACTAACTTATCGGCGCAAAACAAATCAAAAGGGAAAGCACAGTTCAGTATGAGCGCGAAAAGTGGTTGAGATCTTAGCATAGTAACCTTGCAAGCTCGCGAAAGAACTTCAAGACCCTTAGATACAGATTGCTTTGTGCTAGTAGCAGAAGCATTCGACTGAATCAACCCCCTAGTAAATTCATTTGAAAGGTTTGACTTCTCGAGTCTCTCGAATAAAACATGAATAGCATCAGTTTGATCAGATATACCCTTAACTGCCGAGAAGAACACCTTATACCTTGAAGACAGAAATATCATTATTAATAGGTTTAAGACAATTATTGGAAAGCACACCAACTTTGCTACAGTAGTCGCTCCAATAATCAGAGCTATCAAAGGAATGAACCAAAGCACAGGCATCACAAAATATAGAACTCTAAAAGCAACAGGATACTTATCTTTCTTAGTTGCTAATCCAAGAAGAGCCGAAGGCATCTTCCTCATATTCCCCAATCGCGCTATGGTTTGATATTCTTGCAAAAATTCTACAGAATTTGCTAATTCACTAATGGCGCCTTGTCTTCTTATAATTTCCTCAGTACTTCTTTCATCTACGTGCGCGAAAAGGAGTTCATCAGCAAAAGCTTTTCTACCAAAAGCGCTTTCAGAAACGTTATATAAAGCAAATAATGAAGTGTCTCCAAATACATCTAAATCCAAAGCATAGTCGTGCTTCTCATCATAGAATTCGCTTCCCTTATCCCTTAGCAATGAGAAATCACCATCTATTCTAGCAATATACTCATCATTTATTGCACTCAGTGTCGTAGTGTACTCTAACTTCTTTTTCGCAAAATGATGATAAATGCAAATGAAAACAAATCCACAGAGGGCTAGAATAGCAACTATAAAAAAAACAGTGGGATAGAAGTCCAACACAGCCAAAACAGCCGCTGGCACTACTAACACAAAAAAAACTAAGAATCTGGATAGACTATATTTCTTACTAATACCATCAAGCGAAGAAACCATTAGATCCAGATTTAGTTTGCGATCAATATAAAATTGTTTATCTTTAGTCATTGTTACCTTCTTCTATGCTATTGGGTTTCTCGTTTTTACCCTTTTTTTTGGAGACAGACTTTGATTTACTAGACGTCATCGAGTTACTTGATGCAGCTTTCGAATTCGCTTTAGTTTTAGCTCTCGCATCTTTAGAAGAAGATTCTTTACTATCGTTTGCCTTTTTACTTCTAGCTCTCTTCGGTACAACAGTATCTAGAATATCTCCTATACTATCGTGTATGCACAATAATGCCTGAAGATCTAAATACGTAGAACTCTTGTTAATAATTACTACTCGATTATGCGTTAAGTATTCTGCATACTTCGCAGCAGGATATACAGTTAGAGAAGTTCCTCCTATTATCATCAAGTCACACATGTGAATAGCGGTCTTCGCATCTTCTTCATTGTTAGCATCAAGATACTCTTCATACAAAACAACATCAGGACGTACTATACCGCCACACTTAGTACAACGTGGAACGCCAACAGAATCAAGAATGAAATTCAAATCATACCTAGTCTTGCAATCCATACAGTAGTTACACTTAACAGAACCATGTAACTCTATAGTATTAGTGCTACCAGCCATCTGATGCAAACCATCAACGTTCTGCGTAATGATAGCCTTAAGCTTTCCTTGCTTCTCTAATCTTACCAATGCCTTATGTGCTTTGTTCGGTTTTGCCTTAGGATAACATAGCTTGTGTTTATAGAAATCATAGAATTCTTCAGGATGCTCTATAAAAAAAGTGTGCGATACAACATCGATAGGTCTATATTTCAATCCGCTATCTTGATTAAATATACCTTCACCACTTCGAAAATCCGGAATTCCGCTCTCAGTAGATACACCGGCACCGCCCAAGAATACAATATTCTCAGAGGAAGCAATCAACTCTTTAAGTTGCTCAATCTTCCCTTCACGAGCTCCTTCATATCTATCTAACCTTGTCTCCACTTACTACCCCGCTTAGAATTAATTCATATCTATTGGATGACTTACTCCATCTTCAACTTCGAGAGCACCAGATACACCGAACATTTCTTTACCAAGGATTCGTTTCTCATCACGTTCCTTCTCAATAATTGTACTTAATGCCTTCTTAACGCGCTCAGAATTCTTAATGTTCTTGATCTCAAATGATTTGGAAGTCTGATCAGCCGTATAAAGCATAATCGTTCCTACGCCAAAAATTCTTTGAAAGAAAGATCTCTTAATGTTGATATCCAATACACGGTACAAAAGAATCTCATCTTCTGATACATTAAACAATCCCTTACGACAATAAAATCTATCGTGATCAAATCTATACTTCGTAAAAGAAATAGGTAATCCAAGATATCTTTTTCTGTCCTGCCAAAGTACGTCTTCGTTACCAACAAGTTGAGTCAATCTATCAATCTTAGCCATAATTCCCTCCATATATACATAATACTCATTACATTATAATGTTAATTAATACTTGCCGCCATATAAAGAAAGAACGAAATGTAAATTTAACCTTCCAACGGAATTGGTCTGTTGCTGTCATATACAGTTGTGACATCCAACATTCTTGACAAGTCATACGTTCTTAGTGTTTGACCGTTCAATAATGTTCTATCGTAGTAAAGGTAATTTATTCCATATGTGTAGTAGGCTTGTGATCCGATTCCAAAGAAAATTCTAAATCCAATAGACTTAAGATACTCAGCTCTGCTATCTGTTCCATTAATGAAATTACCATTGGGATATACTAACATGTGGATATTTCCACCGAGTAATACACCTATCTGTTCATTCCACTTTGTAATGTCCTCCGTTATCGTCTCAATATCCGATGCCTCAGCATTGATATTTCCATAAGTAGACGAGGCAAATTTCCAACCATAATCCAACAATACCTCCGCTATTCTACTTACGGTCTCACAATTACTTTGAATCTGAGCTTCAGTATAGTCGATAGCTGGATATCCAATAGCTCCAAAAGCCGAATTTCTATCATCAACTTCATCTTGATTGACAACATATCCAAAGCAAGACTCATATCCACAAACAGAAATTACACCCTTAACTCCATTGAATGAGAAATCCGGATGCATCTCTACAAACTCATCAAGAATTCCAATGGCCTCAGCATCTCTACTAATCATTGCTTGACCATCGCTATTTCTATATTGACCACATACTTGCCCTTGATCGTTCAATACTAAGCTCTCACACACTCCTGTTTCATATTGAATAGCAGGATAATCAAGTGCCTCAATAATAATAATAACAGGTTTTTTCCCATCAGGAACTACAAGATTTTGCTCAACAAGATAATCCGTGGAAGATAAATCTACTAATCCTTCAGCATCAACTAAAACATAATCGTTAGCATATAGATTCTCAAGAACAGCTAGAAACTCGTCACAAGTCAAATGCAAGTCACTTCCAGAACCAGAAATGCTAGTATCAAAAGCTTGTGATTCATCAACAATCAGATTAGATATCGACAAAACTTCAACTGGTCCAAGATACTCAGAAACGGGTTGAGTATTTGAAGTCGCCTCGAGTAAGTCGGCGCCAATTCGTTCATCTTCAGGAAATATCGCTGCCAAGTCAGAAAGAAGTTCTTCAGCAGAATAATATTGAAATCTCTCAAGCATATGCTCGCCTTCTTGTAGCATTGGCTCATACATCTCTTCCTTTATTTCATTGACTCGATCAACAGAATAATCATAAACAAAACCATCATACGTCTCAGATACATCCAAATAAGTTGTTACTGCCGAAACATAATCGCCATTTAGAAGGCTACTCTCTGCTGATTGGACAAGTCCGCGAGCAACCTCAATTGTATCTACCTCCATCAGAAGTGACGAGGCAGTCGCTGATATGTTAGTAATAGTTACTAGCTGCTCGAAAATAAACGATACATCCGGTTTTTCGATACTACCAAGAAGAAAATCTTCACACAGCGAGTAAAGCCAGTCTGACATAAGAGAACCCGTTAATTCCTGCATTCCGTTCAAGAACGCCAAGTCAGATACAGAAAGCACATACCTCTCATTTCGAATGCGCTCTTGAAGAGCTGTTACTCTTTCAGAAACAATGGTAGTCATCGAGTTCAACATTTCCATTTGAAATTCATACGAGTCGCGTTCGCTTGCATCGGAAGCAACAACTTCATCATAAATACCTCTATAAATCGATATAGCCTTCTCGTAATCTCCGGAATCCAATGCCTCCGAAAAAGAGTTCAGAACTTGAGCATTCTGACGATTCTTCTTATCAATATTGACGAATACTATAATTGAGGCAACAAGTGATAGAACACACATTATTACTATCGCCTTCTGAGTTAATGTGTAACCTTTGCGTTCTCTTGTAATGTCTTCAAAAGATAAAAAGCTGTTCAATTACAAGCCCTCTATTCCAATCTGTTTACTCTCAAAAGAGTCTTCCTTAATATAATATCCTATCGCAGGTACTTTACGAATACGATAGTATTCTGGATCAACAATTCCCTTCTCTTCAAGAGATACTATCTCCGTCATCTCTGAGCCTCGTTTAGAGACAAGAAGTTGAACTCCTTGTGTAGTACGTGTGGTCTTTTCTGGAATCAACGATGATTTGAAAACTACTGCCTTATTAAGAGAGCTTCTTGCTACCATATCAGGGTCTGCATTATTCTCGAGGAATATAAACGAAACCGCAGTTGAACCATCATAGAATGCTTTAAGAAGCTTTTTTCTGTTCTGTTTCGTCTCATATACATTCAACGGGAAGATAGCTGCCTTACCATTTTTGAATCCTATCATCAGTCTTCCCGAATAGTCCGTAGTGACAATCATATGAACAATCTTCTCCCCTTCCTCTAGTTCAAGCTCGTTTTGGAGAAAATATCCGAATTCACTAGGCTTAGTGTCAGCAAATTGATACGTGTTCGCCTTATAAACATTGCAATTACTAGTAAAGAATAAGATATCGCTCTTATTCGTAACTTCAACATCTATCATTATCTCGTCATCGTCTTTAATCTTTAAATCCCCGGCATTGCGAATTGAAGTTAGCGCAAGTTTCTTAAGATATCCATGACGTGTAAGCATAAGACGCAATCTGTAGTCACTAATACTGTTTTCTACACTATAACTTTCAACACTATCAATAGTAACGATTTCAGAACGTCGTGGCTTGCCATATTTTTTCGAAATATCCTTAATTTCATCAACAATTATCTTGTCGATTCGACTAGGTTTCTTTAAGATATCCTCCACATCAGCAATGTCATCAATGAGTTTCTGCTTATCAGCTAAACGATTCATAATATATTGCTTATTAATATTACGAAGTTTAATCTCGGCAACAAACTCCGCTTGCATCTTATCGATGGAGAATCCCTTCATTAAATTCGGTACTACGTCCTCTTCTAATTCGGTCTCTCTAATAATCTTAATTGCTTTATCAATATCCAACAGAATGACTGCTAGACCATCCAACAAATGAAGTCTTGCTTGCTTCTTCCCTAATTCAAACCTCAATTGTCTCGAAATACATCCTCTTCTCCACATTAACCATTCGTCAAGAATTCTCGAGACTCCGAGCACCATAGGATATCCATTAATAAGTATATTAAAATTGCACGAGAATGTATCTTGAAGCTTAGTAAAACGAAACAGCTTCGTCATCAAGGCATCATGATCCGTTCCTCTTTTGCAGTCTATAGTAATCTTCAGTCCATCCAAATCGGTCTCATCACGTACATCACTAATCTCCTTAAGTTTGCCAGTCTTAACCAAGTCAGTAATTCCATCAATAATGGCTTCCGTACATGTTGAGAAAGGTATCTCTCTAATCTCTATAAGGTTATTCTTCTTATCTGAGACATACTTACTTCTAATTACTACAGCGCCCTTGCCAGTCTCATAGATTTGTCGCATTTGTTCCCTGTCATACAGAATCTGTCCTCCTCCCGAAAAGTCAGGAGCCGGCATGTAGTCCAACAAATCGACTTTACTATCCTTCATATATGCAATAGTTGCTTCGCAAACCTCTGTTAGGTTAAACGAGCAAATATTAGAAGCCATTCCAACAGCAATACCTTGATTACTATTTACAAGAACAGAGGGAAAAGCAGCAGGAAGAAGTATAGGTTCCTTCAGAGTGCCATCATAGTTATCAACCATCTCGACGGCATCTTTATCAATACCTTTAAAAAGCTCTTCGCAAAGCTTCTCCAGTCTTACCTCTGTATATCTTGGAGCAGCGCTTTGCATATCACGTGAGTAATTCTTACCAAAATTACCTTTAGAATCAACATACGGATGCAAAAGAGCCCCGTTGCCTCGAGTCATACGAACCATCGTATCGTATATAGCCATATCACCATGAGGGTTAAGCTTCATCGTTTGACCAACAACGTTAGCAGATTTCGTTCTATTACCAGAAAGTAATCCCATCTTATACATAGTGTACAAGAGCTTACGATGAGATGGTTTGAACCCGTCAATTTCAGGAATAGCTCTGGATACTATTACGCTCATAGCATAAGGCATGTAATTGACTTCAAGCATCTCAGTGATTGGCTGATTTTGAGGTATAGTATCTACAGCATCTTTATCGGTAAGACGCAGTTTAAGGGAATCTTCATTAATATTGTCTTCGCTTTTCTTTCGTGCCATTTCCTACTCCAAAAAAATCATATTTAATCAGATATCAAGCATATCCAGGTACAAATGACCATTATTTTCGATATGCGACTTACGACCAGCAAGATTGTCACCTAGAAGTAAATCAAAAATCTCAGCCGTCTTCTTCGCATCTTCAGGGCAAATCTTAATTAATCTTCTCGACTTAGGATTCATCGTAGTTTGCCACATCATTTCAGGCTCGTTCTCACCAAGTCCCTTTGATCGTTGAATATACAAACAAGAATTATCATATTTAGCAAGAATTTCAGCTTTCTCCTTCTCATTAAAAGCAAATAGCGTCTTCTCCTCTTCCTTCTTGCTCTTTGGCTTATAAGTAATTTCGAAAAGAGGTGACTCCGCGACATATACATAGCCCTTCTCAATAAGCGTAGGCATCAGGCGATATATCATAGCTAGTATAAGCGTTCTGATTTGGAATCCATCAACATCTGCATCAGTACAAATGATAACTTTGTTCCAACGAAGTGACTCCAAACTAAAAGCACTCGAATCCTTCGTATGCTTACGTTCTATCTCTACCCCACATCCTAGCACCTTCACCAGGTCGGTAATAATCTCACTCTTAAATATCGCATCATAATCAGCCTTCAGACAATTCAGTATCTTTCCTCTAACAGGCATTATACCTTGGAATTCAGCATCTCGACCTAGCTTTACTGCACCTAAAGCCGAATCTCCCTCAACGATATATATTTCTCTTTTTGAAACATCACGAGATCTGCAATCGACAAACTTCTTAATGCGATTGTTAATGTCAATACTTCCCATGAACTTCTTCTTGAGATTGACTCTTGTCTTCTCGGCATTCTCACGAGATCTCTTGTTGATAAGCATTTGCTCAACAACCTTGTCTCCAAGCATCTTATTCTCAATAAACCAAATCTCAAGCTGAGACTTAATTAGGTCAGTCATAAAATCTTGAACAAACTTGTTATTAATTGCCTTCTTAGTCTGATTCTCATAAGAGGTTTGTGTCGAGAAGGTGTTAGTTACGAGAATCAAAGAATCAGCGACATCCTGGAAAGTAATCTTTGACTCATTCGCCTTATATTTTTCTCTTTGCCTTATCTGCTTATCAATTACAGATACAAAAGCGTTACGTACCGCCTTATCAGGTGAACCTCCATGCTCGAGAAAGCTAGAATTGTGATAGTATTCGAGGACATTTATTTCATTATTAAAACAGAAAGCAACCTCAGCTTTGACTTTATAATCATCACGGTCTTCCTTGTCTCTGCCCTTACCCTGACTCTCGAAAAAACAAGGTTCGGTAATACCCTTCATCTCGCTTAATTCCTGGCAATAACCTTTTATTCCTTCCGGATAGCTAAAAGTGTACTCTTCTCCAGTGGCATCATCCTTTAAAACAAACTCAATTCCACTATTAACGACAGACTGGCGCTTAATTGTTTCCTTGAAGCTATCAATGGGGATTAAAGTCTCCGTGAACACATCATTATCAGGCTTCCAGCGCTGAACCGTACCAGTTCTCTTGAATCTATATGGCTCCTTCTCCAAGGATCCACAAACCTCACCCTTCTTAAAACTCAAGTGATACTTAAATCCATCACGAAAAACAGTAACATCAAAATATTCGGACGCATATTGAGTAGCACAAGCACCCAAACCATTCAAACCAAGTGAGAACTCATAGTTTCCTTGCATATTGTTCTGATATTTACCACCAGCATATAATTCACAATATACAAGCTCCCAGTTGTACCTATTCTCCTTTAAGTTGAAATCCAACGGAATACCTCTGCCGAAATCCTCTACCTCAAGAGAACCGTCACTGAATCTGGTAATCTTAATGCTCTTACCATATCCCTCTCTTGCTTCATCTATTGAATTTGACAGGATTTCGAAAAAAGAATGAATACATCCTTCTAGATTATCTGAACCGAATATAACTGCAGGGCGCTTACGAACACGATCAGCTCCCTTAAGCATAGAAATACTCTCATTATTGTAAACTGGTTTGGACGACATACTAACCCCCGAGTGAAGATTTCGAATAATTATAGCATAAAGTATGTTCTATTATTTACTCGATAAAGTCTCATAATTCTCAGAATAAGGAATCACTATTGGGCGTTGTCTCTTTACTATTTTAATCAATTCAACAACAGTATCTTTAGTTATTACCACGAATATAAACGTAGCAAACACTCCGCAAATGAATCGATTAACACTCAAAGCTTGATTTTGAAAATATATAGGGAATACATAGAAAGGGAAAATTGGAATTGAGAATATGAAGTAGAGATAGTCTTTCAAATAAATCTGCTTTTCAAACATCATCATCAACATAGGAATCAACAAGAAAACCAGTGAGTAGTGTCCACTACAACCTGGGATGTTCAGCATCATAATTACAACAGCAAATACCTTTTGCCACTTCTTTGGAAGTACAAAAATAGCAAGTAAACAGATAAACACAGGTACTACAACAAAAATTAGATTTATGATTGGAGAGAGCTCTCCAATTCTGTGAAATATGGTCATAATAATATAATAAATGGATTTTACGGAGTTGACTTCAATAAAGGAGTTTGAAGCGTTTTTGTCTGAAGAAAACCTAATAATGTTTTTAATCCAATATAGAGCACCATAATCTGATCCAAAGAACAATGAAGGAATTATTACCGTCATTATTCCTCCTATCGCCGCCTTAACAGCTGTCTTGTACTGCTTGTTTGTTAATAGAAGTAACCCAAATACCGCTGGATATAGTTTAATACCAGCTGCTAATACTAATGCAATTATCGCGATAATTCTTATTTTCTTATCTTCATTATCAAAATAGAAAACAAAAATCATAGTAAATACGTAAGCCGCTAGGACAATATTACCTCTCTCAAATAAATAGAAAAATGGAGCATTAAATACACTAAAGAAAATAAGAACAAACTTCAAACTTCTGCCATTCTTCTGATATCTCGTCAAAGTTGCAACGAGAATTACAACTAATGCAACAGTTGAATAAAAAAACATCATCATCGATGATACATCAGTGTATATATCGAGTTTATTTTCTAGCGGAGCATTGTTACTAACATCAGTTGCAAATCTCGAACAAAACAAATAAAACAAATTTGCTAATGGAGGATATATAACGCCTCGCTCAGAGTAGCATTCCATTCCTTGCGAAGCATCTCTTACAGAATTAAAGAAGTCCATAAAAATATCTTCACCACTTTTATAGAAATAGAAAGAATAGAATACTTCGCCCTTTATACAACAAATTGTAAGGAAAGAAACTATAGAAATAACCATAGTAGCTATAAAAATTAGTTCAGTACGATTCTGTGACAAACAATACTCAAGAAAATCAGCAACGCTATTCTTACGGTTTCGTATAATCTGAAGATTATTAGCCTTAGACATAGTTTCCTCCAAAAAAAAGCATAAAAAAAGAATCATCTTCGCGATGATTCCGTTGGTGAGCCTAGGGGGACTCGAACCTCCGACCCACAGCTTAGAAGGCTGTTGCTCTATCCAGCTGAGCTATAGACCCAAAATATAAACGGTGCATCGCGATATAGTGGAGCGGGTGATGGGAATCGAACCCACGTGGTCAGCTTGGAAGGCTGAAGTTCTACCATTGAACTACACCCGCATATCTCGCGTGCACCAAAATGCTTAAACATATTACATCACACGCAAGAAATTGTCTATATCTATTTTACAATTAATTCAAACTAGCAGAGCTTGGCGTCTCGGTGACAAAATCACCTGAAACATAGAAACCGTCAACCGTCTTATACCAACCGGAGTCGGTAACAGCAACAACAATTACTTCCATATCACTAGTTAATGTACCCACAATATCATAATCCTGTCCAGGACCCGATCTTACTCTCAGATAGTTTCCTGTCGATACATATGCATATCTAACCGTCTGTTCGATAGTAGTCTCCTGCCATGAGATAGCAACAGTATTTGACGGAAGCGGTCCAGAAAAATCTGGAAGGCTTGTTGTAGATTCAGTTGTAGTAGTTGTGATTTCAGAGCTAGATTCGCTCTTAGTAGTATCCTTAGAACCGTCATTTTTACAGCCAGTGATGGAAAGGGCAAATGCGCCAACTAGTGCGATAGCAAGTACATTTCTTACAAGTAAATCCTTCTTCACTACTTTCACCTCCGAATATTCGTATTTACACTAATAATTTATTCTATACTATTTTAAAAGAATAGTCATTGCAGGATTTGGCAAAATTAAGGATTAAGTAAATAATAGGCTAAATGGTCCTCCCATTTACCATTAATATGCATATATGAATGCTTTAATCCTTCACTCTGGAAACCGCATCGTTCAAGAAGCCTAATTGATGCCCCATTATCTGGCATGACATAAGCCTCAATACGATGAATATTCAACTCTTCAAAAGCAAAATCAACAATAGCATTAACAGCTTCCGTCATATATCCTTTGCTCGTATATTCCTTGTCAAGATGATATCCTATTGTGCATGACATCATCCCACCAAAAGCAAAATTGAATAAAGAAACCCTGCCTAATATTCGATTATGATTGCTCTTTTCGAAAATCCAAAAAGGCAACAATCTACCTTGCGAGTAGCTCTTCGCATCTGCCTTTAAGTATGATCTCTGTGCTTTTGATGTGAAATAATCATCTCCGTGAGTTTGCGACCATTTCTCGTGAAAAGCGCGATTTATTGTAAAGTAATCCGACACCAAGCTTGAATCCATAGCTTTAATTGGCGCAAGTCTTAACCTGTCAGTCTCAATTGCAAGGTATTCATCTTTATACAAACGATTTACTGAACAATATGTCTTACTCATTATTATCAGTATCTGCTTTATTTACGAGTTTCTTATTTTTACAATATCCACGCAACAATGATCCAACAACAATTAGCAAAGAAAGTCCAAAAACAAGTACTACGGATAGAATAATACGCGTGCCAATACGCAAAAGAAATAAACTAGTAATTGTTAGCATCTTACTTTCTCCTAAAACTTACTAAATCGAGTATAAGTATTTACCTTTAATAAATCAACCAACAAAAAACCAGATATACATAGTATACCTGGCTAATTCTTCTTGGTGGCTCACTGGAGGGTCGAACTCCAGACCCCTTGATTAAAAGTCAAGTGCTCTACCGACTGAGCTAGTGAACCAAGATGGTTGGGGTGGCAGGATTTGAACCTACGAGTGCGAGAGTCAAAGTCTCGTGCCTTACCCCTTGGCTACACCCCAGTGTGACTATACTTTCATATAATCGTCAAAATAAAAGGGAAAGTGGGGTGGGATATGGGACTCGAACCCACGATATCTAGTGCCACAAACTAGCGCTCTAACCAACTGAACTAATCCCACCATAAACATATAGCCTCTTACTCAGCACGAAAATTATATTAGTACAGTTCTGTATTGTCAAGTTGAATTTTGAATAGACTCATTGCTTAATTAGTTACAACGTAATAGAATAAAGAAATTGATTTTTCGAGAATAAATATAAGAGGTAATTCATATGGAAAATATCGAAGAGCTTAATGAATCCTATATTGCGCTTCCTCAGGGCTTTAAGGCCTCTGGATGCTGCGCTGATCTTAAAGGTAACGGTGCACTCGATGTTGCGTTAGTTGCTTCAGACATTCCCAGCACTGTCGCGGGAGTATATACAACCAATTTAGTAAAAGGTCATTCACTTCAACGTAGCATAAAATTGTTGAATTCAGGCAAGACTTTTCGAGCCATTGTAGTAAATGCGAAAAATGCTAATGCTTGTGTCGGTCAACAAGGTGAGGACGACGCGAACGCTATAGCTGCTATGATTGCAAAGAAATTGAATTGTCAACCTGAGGAAGTTCTGACCGCCTCAACGGGAATAATTGGTATCAGAATGCCCGTAGATAATGTTCTTAACGTGGCCCCTTCCCTAGTATCGTCTTTAAGCAACAGTCCTGAGGCCTCTCACAACGCTATGAGCGCCATGATGACAACGGATACTATCCCTAAGGAAGTTAGCGCCAAAGTAACACTTAAGGGTGGCAATGCGGTCACAATAAGCGGAATGGCTAAAGGTTCAGGAATGATTCATCCAAACCTTGCTACGATGATTGGAATTTTTACAACCGATGCAATGATTGATAGGGAATTATTAAGTTCAATGCTCAAGAAGGCGGTGTCTCATACTTTTAATCGTGTTAGTGTTGATGGAGATACATCAGTTTGCGATTCCGTAATGATTTTTGCGAATGGTGCTAGCGGTATCAAGATAGAAGAAGGAAGTGATGATGCAATTCTTTTCGAAGAGGCATTATCGAATCTCTCTAACGATATTGCTAGGATGATTGCTTCCGATGGTGAAGGTGCAACTAAACTCATTGAAATCGTGGTCCATGGAGCAAAGACCGAGAAGGACGCTAAGCTTGTAGTGACCTCCGTAGCAAGATCTCCTCTTGTTAAGACAGCAATTTTTGGTATGGATGCCAACTGGGGTCGTGTTTTAACAGCTGTTGGATACTCAGGTGCGGATTTTGATCCAAACAAGGTCAGTATTAAGCTTTGCGGAGTTAAGGTGTGCGAGAATGGTAATGCTGCCGAATACAATGAGGAAGACGTAAAAGAGCTTCTTCATGAACACGATATTAGTATTGATATTGATTTGAAGGATGGAGAATTCGATGATCGTATGTATACTTGTGATTTTTCCTACGATTACGTTAAGATCAATGGCAGTTACAGAAGTTAGTTCAATTGCATTAAAAAAAATAGAGTGTGTAGGAATTCAACTACACACTCTTTTTATTGCACTATTTTTGAACACTTCCCTCTAAAATATTAATCCTTTGAGTCTTCCTTCTTTTGCTTCTTCGAAGCCTTTTCGGGAAGAACTACCACAATAGAATCATCTTCTTTCGTCTTGGTTATTTTAATCACAAAATCAGGCGAAACATAATCGATATATACTTCAAGCGCGTCATTCAGCTTGCCGTTCAAATACATGTCGGTTAGCTTGTCCTCAATATTTTTGCGTATAGAACGACGCAAAGGTCTTGCACCAAACTTGGTATCGTATCCAACTACAGATAGTCTGTCTAATGCCGCATCACTAATAGAACCAGTAATACCCTTTTGCTGAAGCGAAGCGAAAACCTCCTTCATCATGATGGATGAAATCTTCCTGATCTCTTCCTTAGTCAACGGTCTAAAAATAACGGTATCGTCAACTCTATTCAAAAACTCAGGTCTAAAAGTCTCCTTAAGCGCTGAAGAAACCGAAGACTCCAAAGCCTCTTGAGTATTATTAAAAAATCCAATTGTTGCAGCTTTAGAAGTGTTTCCAACGTTTGAAGTCATAATTACTATTGTATTCTCGAAGTTAACCTTAGTTCCATGACTATCAGTCAATCTACCCTCATCTAGTAGTTGCAAAAGTAAATTGAACACATCCGGATGAGCCTTCTCAATCTCATCGAAAAGAACTACTGAATAAGGTTTCCTTCTAACTTGCTCAGTTAACTGGCCAGCATCCTCGTGTCCAACATATCCTGGAGGCGAACCAATCATCTTGCTAACAGAATGGGACTCCATATACTCAGACATGTCAATCCTAATTAATGCCTCTTCCGTATCAAACATCACTTCAGCAAGCGCCTTAACTAACTCCGTCTTTCCAACTCCTGTTGGTCCAACGAAAATGAAAGAGGCTGGCTTATGCAACTTTGTAAAGCCTGAACGATTACGTCTAACAGCATCAGCCACAGCCTTAACAGCTTCGTCCTGACCTACTACTCTCTCATGTAATCTACTCTCAAGATTAATTAATTTCTGTGTTTCAGTCTCAGAGATTGACTTTAGTGGAATGCCAGTCCACATCTCGATTACTCGAGCAATATCTTCAACTTGAATAGGATCAGGAGAAATAACGCTCTCTAACTGATCAACCTCAGATTGAAGTCTCTCCATCTCGACTTTTAACTCAGCAATCTTCTCATAATTTGCTTCTTGCTCTTCAGCAGGAGAAGAAGATACCTTCTCGCTCAAGTTATTATATTGAGTAGTAATCTTTTGTAGTTTCTCTTTTGTATTTGAAAGCTTACAAAGCTTAACATTCTCAAGATTTGCTCTTGAACCTGCCTCATCAATCAAATCGATAGCTTTGTCTGGCAAAAATCTATCAGTTATGTATCTCTTAGATGACTTAACCGCAAATTCAATTACCTCATTAGAATAAGTGACATTATGATGTTTCTCATAATAATCCTTAATTCCATTAAGAATATCTATTGAGGTTTCAATTGAAGGTTCATCAAGAATAACCTTCTGAAATCTTCTCTCAAGCGCAGAATCCTTCTCAATCTTCCTATACTCTTCCGTAGTTGTAGATCCAAGTATTCTAAGCTCGCCTCTAGCAAGAGATGGTTTAAGAATATTAGCTGCATTTGTAGATCCTTCAGAATCGCCAGCGCCCATTATTGTATGAAGCTCATCTATTACTAGAATAATATTCTCTTCCCTAACCGCTTCATTAATCACGCCCTTAATTCTACTCTCAAACTGTCCTCTAAACTGAGTACCAGCTACCATAGCAGGAAGGTCTAATTGCCATACTTGCATATTAAGAAGCTTAGGAGGAACATTTCCTTCTACAATCTTAAGCGCCAATCCTTGAGCAACAGCTGTCTTTCCAACTCCCGGAGCACCTATTAAAACAGGATTATTCTTAGTTCTCCTATTTAGAATCTGAACGACTCGCTCTATTTCTTTGTCTCGACCAAGGATTCTATCAATCTTGCCTTCAATAGCTCTACTTGTCAGATTTGTACCAAACTCACTTAAATACTTAAGTCTTCTTCCCGGGCGTCTCTTGTTTTGCTTATTACCAAAATTCGCGAAAGGATTAAACTGTTTCCCTGGTTCTTCATTCTTTGAAGATGACTCACCTTCACTATTATCTGAACTATCAGAAGTAATATCCGCTACTCCAGTTCTAGAACTATCCTCATCAAACTCATAGAAGCTTTCGGAATCCTTATCTGAATCACCTTCAGAATCATCTTCATCATCATACTCTTCAGAATCGTTATACTCTGATGAGTCATAATCTGAATCAATTCCATTATCAACAATTGACTTGAAAAACTGGACAGGGTCAGATGATGATTCACCCGCTCCTCCTATCATATCTTCAACTCTATCACTCATTTCATCTATATTGTCGGCATTAATTCCAGCTGCCGTGAACATCTCACTAATCCCAGACAATCCTGACTCATAAGCACACTTTATACAATAGCCCTCATCTAAGCGCTTACCATCGTCGTATCGACTTGTAAATACTATTGCAACTCTCTTTTTACATTTTGAACATAATGACATTCTATATCCCACTCTCTCTTACTTTTCTTCTGACACGAGGACCAGTTGCGATGTCGTATGCCTCCTCCTCGAGTCTAGATGCATCAATAAAGGTAGATATCTTAGCATATTGATTACTCTTCTTTGCTCTCTGAAGAATAGGCTTAAGATACTGTCCCGTATATGATGCCTTCACATTACATATATCTTCCGGTTTACCCTTTGCGACAATTGTGCCGCCTCCATCTCCACTTTCAGGGCCCAAATCAATAATATAATCGCTTGACTTGATTACGTCAAGATTGTGCTCTATTACTACAACAGTGTTTCCATTCTGAGTTAGTCGCTGCAATATGTCAACAAGCTTATGAACATCTGCAATATGAAGCCCTGTAGTAGGCTCATCAAGAACATACATAGTTTTGCCTGTGGAATGCCTTGAGAGTTCCGCTGAAAGTTTGATTCTTTGAGCCTCACCACCAGAAAGCTGTGTCGACGGCTGTCCTAGCTTGATATATCCTAGACCAACATCTCTCATAGTTCTTATCTTTTTGAAAATAGAAGGAACATTCTCGAAAAATACACACGCATCATCAACTGACATGTCTAGAACATCCGAGATATTCTTTCCTTTATACTTAACTTCCAGCGTCTCACGATTATATCTCTTTCCCTTACAAACATCGCACTTCACATATACATCTGGTAAGAAATGCATCTCTATCTTATTAACGCCATCTCCAGAACATGCTTCGCAACGTCCGCCCTTTACATTGAAACTAAATCTACCTTTCTTATAGCCTCTGCTTCTTGCATCGCTAGTATTGGCATACAAGTCTCTGATGAGATCAAAAACTCCAATATAGGTAGCAGGATTACTTCTAGCCGACTTACCAATTGGTGATTGATCTATACAGATAATCTTATCAAGCGAAGCATATCCCTTAATGTCACTACACTTGACTCGCTTCTTGCCTGCACCATTAAGTTTATTAGAAAGAACTGGAACAAGTGTGGCATTAATTAATGAACTTTTTCCAGAGCCAGAGACACCAGTAATACATGTAAACAGCTTCAAAGGAATATCTAGATCTATATTCTTTAAGTTATTTGCACAAGCCCCAATAATGGAAAGGTAACCATAATCCGGATTTCTTCGATCAGATGGAACAGGAATGTACTTCTTTCCAGACAAGTACTGTCCAGTTACTGAAGATTCAACCTCACAAATCTCTGCTGCCGTTCCCATAGCAACTACCTGACCACCATTGACTCCAGCACCAGGTCCAATATCAATTACTACATCAGCAGCTCTTATTGTATCTTCATCATGTTCAACAACCAGAACCGTATTACCTAGATCACGAAGTTTAAACAAAGTCTCAAGGAGCTTCGAATTATCTCTTTGATGAAGTCCTATAGAAGGCTCATCAAGAATATAGAGTACCCCTTTAAGACCTGAGCCAATCTGAGTTGCTAGTCTGATTCTTTGTGCCTCACCACCTGAAAGAGTTGCCGCAGCGCGACTTAAAGTAATGTATTCGAGTCCCACATCTAGAAGAAATTGCAGACGATCGTTAACTGCGCGAAGAATAGGCTCGGCTATTTGAGCATTACGCTTACTAAACGTAATCCCTTCAACAAAGCTCTTACACTCCTTAACTGACTTACTACACAACTTGGAGATATTTGTCTTATTAATCAACACTGACAGACTCTCCTTGCAAAGCCTCATTCCCTTACAGGTAGGACACTCATCAATAATAAGATACTTCTCATAGTTCTCCTTCACTTCGTCTGTGAAGGCTTCTCGGTATCTTCTCATCACTCCAGGAACAAGTCCTTCCCAAGCGCTTAAGTATTCCTTGTCTCGTGCATAGACACTATTCGAAGTATCTATCTTCATCTTCTCACCATCATTGCCGTAAAGTATTAGGTCCTTCGCCTTCTTTGATAATTTCTTATAAGGAACATCTAGAGAGAATCCATACTTCTCGGACAAAGCAACGATAAAACCTCTTCCCCAACTCTTCTTATCATCAAAATTCCATCCTGCTGTCCGGATTGCTCCTTCATTTATGGAAAGCTCAGGATTGGTAATACAGGTCTCTGGATCAACTCGTGTTAAAGATCCTAGCCCGGAACAATCTGGGCAAGCTCCGTATGGATTATTAAAAGAAAACATTCTTGGTGTTATCTCACCATATGAAATACCACAATCTGGACATGACAAATTCTGAGAAAACAACTCCTCGCTTATGTCATACTCTCGTTCTCCCTCTTCAGAATCCTTGATAGTTTGAATCTCAGCCGACATAAGTCCTTCGGCCAACTTCAACGCCGTCTCACAAGAATCATTAAGACGTTGCTCTATTCCTTCTCTATTAACCAATCTATCTACGACAACAGAAATCTCGTGTTTTGAGTTTTTATCAAGAGAAATCTCTTCATCAAGTTCATACATTGAACCGTCAATTCGAACCCTAACATATCCTTGCTTGCGATACTCTTCAAGAAGCTTAACATATTCGCCCTTCTTACCACGCACTACTGGAGCCATAATAATCATACGTGTTCCTTCCGGATAAGAAAGAAGCTTAGTGGTAATCTGATCAATAGTAAGAGATTTAATTGGCTTACCGCAAGAATAACAAACTGGCTGGCCAACTCTTGCATATAACAATCGAAAATAATCATAAATCTCTGTTACAGTACCAACTGTTGAACGTGGATTGCGACTTGTAGTCTTCTGGTCAATAGCTATTGAAGGAGACAATCCATCAATGCTATCTATATCAGGCTTCTCCATTTGTCCAAGAAACATTCTTGCGTATGATGATAGTGACTCAACATATCTTCTTTGTCCTTCAGCAAAAATTGTATCAAAAGCTAGCGAACTCTTACCGCACCCCGAAAGACCAGTTAATACCACTAATTTATCTCTAGGAATATCTAAGTTGATATTCTTCAAATTGTTTTCTCTTACGCCTCGTAAATGAATATAGTTATCCATATATAAACCTCAAATAGAATAAAATGCTCAAAAAAGAATTTATGTTCGTTTTTGCTCAATTCAGTTTATCATATTATTCTCTAAACTACATCAATCTTATTGTAATTTTATCGAAAAATCGGACTTGCGTGTAAATACATCCTATGATAATATACTCGGGCAAGTAATAAGGCTCCATGGTCAAGCGGTTAAGACGGCGCCCTCTCAAGGCGCAATCAGGAGTTCGATTCTCCTTGGAGTCACCATTATTGAAGTTCTACGTATTTAACGTAGAACTTTTTTTCGCACAAAAAAAGAGAACCAACAAGTGGTTCTCTTATAACATTGCCATTACTTAGATGTTCGGATTCCTGTCTTCAAGATTAACGTACTGTCTTCTCTTGTTAACACATTTGTAAGCAGGTCTCATGATACGTCCGCCAGAAACAATCTCTTCGATTCTATGCGCAGACCATCCAGAGATTCTTGCACAAGCGAACAAAGGCGTAAACAACTCAGGCGGAATTCCTAGCATGGAATAGATTAATCCAGCATAGTAATCTACATTCGCGCACATTATCTTGTCCGTACCCTTGTAATCGTTGAATACACCAGGAGCAAGTCTTTCGACAGTAGTATACAGCTTAAAAATCTTGGCATTACCAGTCTCATCAGCTAATTGCTGTGCATATTGACGAAGAAGCTTTGTGCGTGGATCAGACAAAGTATAAACAGCATGTCCAACTCCATAGATTAGTCCAGATTTGTCAAAGGCATTTTTCGAAAGGATTCTTACAAGATAATCCTTGATTTCTTCATCACTATCCCAGTCGTTTACATTTGCTTGAAGTTCTTGCATCATAGCGAAAGCTTTATTACTAGCTCCGCCGTGCTGTGGGCCCTTCAAGGAACCTATTGCTGAAGCAATTACTGAGTAAGTATCAGAGCCTGTAGAAGATACAGCATGAGTTACAAAAGAAGAGTTATTGCCTCCTCCATGCTCAGCATGTAGAACCAAAGCTAAATCAAGAATTCTCGCTTCTAATTCGGTGAACTTTCCGTTAGGTCTAATTAAATGCAAGATATTCTGCGCTGTATTATATTCAGGTACAGGTGCATGCAAGAAAAGACTCTGATGTTCAACATAGTGTCTTCTCGCCATGTATCCGTAAGCAATTAGTACAGGGAATCTTGCAATAAGCTCAATGCTCTGACGAACAACGTTGTTGATATCAATAGCATCTGGATTATTGTCATATGAATACAAAGCCAACACGCTTCTCGCGAGCTTATTCATGATGTCCGGGCTTGGCGCCTTAAGAATCATGTCCTCGGTAAAGTTGCTTGGAAGCGTTCTAAGGTTGGATAGCATTTCACAATACTTTTCAGACTCTTCTTTTGTAGGTAAATCACCAGTAAGAAGTAAGTAAGATATTTCCTCGTATCCATATCTATTATTCTCATAGAAGCCCTTAACTAAGTCGAACACTTCATAACCTTGATAGAAAAGTTTCCCTTCTACAGGAACTCTCTCTGCATCATCAACTATGTAGCTCATTACCTCGCCAACTTCTGTTAATCCAACTAGTACACCTGTACCATCGTTATTACGAAGTCCACGTTTAACGTTATATCTTGTATACATGGTTGGATCAATGCGAGCCTTCTCAGTCGCGATGTTTGCGATACCAAGTATCATTTCTTCAGTCTTTTGAGAGTCCATATTGAACATCTCCTCTCTTTAATGTCTTAATTCATAAAAATTAAGAACGTTCCCTTGTGTATTTTAGTAATCCACCAGCAAGAAGCATACCAGCTTGTCTATTTGTAATAGACAGAACAGCATTGAATTGCGTGCCCTTGGTTATATTCTTAACTACAACTAGTTTACCTTCTACAGCATCTTCTACTTGCTTTCTGCAATTCTCAATCACCAAATCGTCAAGCATATCTAGCTTGTTATAATCCTCAGAATCAGCAAAGGTCAAAGGAAGAATGCCATTGTTAATTAAATTAGCCATATGGATTCTCGCAAATGAGATAGCAATTACTCCCTTAACACCTAATTGCAGAGGAGCAAGTGCAGCATGTTCTCTTGAAGAACCTTGACCATAATTTGATCCACCTATAATGAAACCGCCATTATTCTCCTTAGCACGTGCTGGAAAATCTGGGTCGCAAGGTGTTAGGCAGAAGTTCGCCAAATGAGGTACATTGGATCTGAAAGGCAATAGCTTTGAGTTTGAAGGCATAATATGGTCAGTAGTGATATTGTCCTCTAGCTTGATTAATGTCTTTCCACTTACGTTCTCAGGAAGTGCAGTATTAATAGGGAATGGTTTAATATTAGGGCCTCGAACTACTTCGACTTCATTAGGATTAGTAGAAGGCATAATAACCATATTATCATTAACCTTGAAGCTTGTTGGCATAGTTACTACTGGAGCTTGACCAAAATCCTTGGGGTTTGTAATAACACCAGTAATAGAAGCAACGGCTGCTACCTCAGGACTAACTAAATAGATTGAAGCAGATGCAGTTCCAGATCTAGCATAGAAGTTTCTGTTGTTAGTTCTTAACGAAACAGCATCAGTCTTTGGAGACTGTCCCATTCCAATACATGGACCGCATGCGCATTCAAGAATTCTTGCGCCAGAAGCAATCATTGTTGCAAGAGCTCCACACTCAGCAAGCATATTAAATACTTGCTTAGAACCAGGAGCAATTACAAGAGAAACATCTGGATTCACAGTATGTCCTTCAAGGATTTTTGCAACCTTCAGCATATCGAAAAGCGATGAGTTGGTGCATGAACCTATACAAACTTGATCAACCTTAGTTCCTGCTATCTCACTTACTGGAACTACCAAATCAGGCATATGGGGCTTAGCAATCAAAGGATTAAGTGTAGCTAAATCAATCTCAATCTCTTCATCGTAAATTGCATCAGTATCAGCCTTGATTTCTATCCATGCTTCTTCTCTACCTTGAGCCTTAAGGAATGCCTTTGTCACATCATCAGATGGGAAAACGGAAGTAGTAGCTCCAAGTTCAGCTCCCATATTCGTGATTGTAGCTCTCTCTGGAACTGACAAAGAATCTACACCTTCACCAGCATACTCAATAATCTTGCCAACTCCACCCTTTACAGTCATACGTCTTAGCACTTCAAGAATAATATCCTTCGCACTTGACCAACCTGAAAGTTTATTCTTAAGAGTGATACGTACCATCTTAGGCATCGTAATAAAGTATGGGCCACCACCCATTGCTACAGCAACATCAAGACCGCCAGCACCAATAGCTAGCATTCCAATTCCTCCACAAGTTGGAGTATGAGAATCGGAACCTAGAAGAGTTTGACCAGGAATACCAAAACGTTCAACATGAACTTGATGGCAAACTCCATTACCAGGACGAGAGAATCGAATTCCATGCTTAGAAGTTACAGTCTGAATATACTTATGATCATCTGCATTCTCAAATCCACTCTGGAGCATGTTGTGGTCAATATATGCAACGGAAAGTTTTGTCTTAACTTGGGGGACACCAATTGCCTCAAATTGAAGGTATGCCATCGTACCGGTAGAATCCTGAGTTAGAGTTTGATCAATTCTTAAAGAAATCTCTTCTCCAACTTTCATTTCACCAGATATAAGGTGATTCTTGATAATCTTTTGAGATATTGTTAGTCCCATTAACTTAACCCCCGTATCATAATAAATATAGAGTTAAATTATATGTACTTAGCTTGTCAATTGTCAAACGTTACACCCTACATAATTGCATTTTCTCTCATCTAACGAAATTTACGTTCAAAACTCTTTTTTTTTTACATAAAAGAACCATCAACCAATATGTATTCTCGCTTCTGGATATACTACACTAACATTCTTTTGCTCCTTAATAGCAAGGCTCAATGCCAAAGTTATTGGCCCGATACGTCCGAAGAACATTGCAGGAATAATAAAGAGTTGTCCTAAGGAAGATAAGGTAGGAGTATTAGCAGAAGAATCGCCAACCGTACCGAAAGCAGATGTCGCCTCGTAGATCAAATCCAAGAAGGAAATTTGGCCACTGTCGAGAGCAGCTCGTTCAGTAATCGATAAAATAAACACGAGGACTGCAACAATAGTAAGTCCTGAGAAGAAAATAGCCAAAGCTTTGGTTACAAGGGCCTTAGTTACAATACTCTTCTCTATTACAGTTTGAGAATTGCCACGAAGCTCGCTAAATACCGAGAATACAAGCACGGCCATTGTGGTTATCTTAATTCCTCCGCCCGTAGAAGCAGAACCAGTTCCAATGAACATCAATATGCAAGACATCGCTTTAGACGTATCAGTTAAGTTTGATAAATTAACAGAAGAGAATCCGGCAGTTCTAAGTGATACGGACTCAAAAAATGCCGTGACAAGCTTCTCAGGCAAGGACATAGTACCAATAGAACCATCACTAGTATTGCTCCACTCAAATACCAGAAAAGAGATAGTTCCTATAAGAATAAGAAGCACTGTCAGCTTGATCATTATTTTCGAATGCGTACGAAATTCAGATTTTTTAGTGAAAAAATTGATGATATCTCCCCACACAATGAATCCAAGACCGCCAAATACGATAAGCATACCAGTGGTAATTAATACAACGGGGTTGTTATTAAATCCGGTTAGACTACAAAATGGTCCAAATTGCGTATCTCCAAGAACATCAAAGCCGGCATTACAAAAAGCAGAGATTGATTGAAAAAAAGCTCTTCCAATGCCAGGAGCCCAACCAAACAAGGGGACATATTGTGTAGATAGAATTACTCCTCCAGTGAACTCGAATACGAAAGTAACACCAACAATTGTCTTGAGCAAATTAGGCAGTTCCGACAAAGAGAAACTACTGGAACTCTCTTGAGCTAATCTCTTAGCACGTAATTCTATTTTTCGACGAAAAATGTTATAAAAGAAAGATGTAATAGTTACTAAGCCTAATCCACCAACTTGAATAAGACAAATCAAAACCACCTTTCCAAAAACGGATAAGGAAGTTCCAGTATCAGCTACAATTAATCCCGTAACACAGGTAGCAGATACTGTCGTAAATAAGGCATCAAAGACGGAAAAATATACTCCTTCTTGATGTGATATTGGAAGCGAAAGAAGAAATGTTCCAATAGCAATAACTAACAAAAAACTACATACAATAACTCGAGCCGGACTCTTCAAAAACCAACTAACGAATTTCTTAAGTTTGCTTTCCTTAACTAACATGCTTTGGCTTCACCATCTCTTTCCAAACGGATTCTATTGCCGAATTTGGACACACCAGTAAAATAACATCGTTGGCATTCATAATCGTATCACCTTGAGGGGTAATAATTTTGCCCTCACTAGTAGTAATAATAACAACCTTAGAATCCTTAACAAACTTATACTCTGCCAATGTCTTTCCGCATGCCGAAGAATACTCACTTAACTTAAACTCCACTATAATGTGGCTAGTACTATTAAGTCTTGTTACTATTCGCATACCCTCATACTCAATCTCATTATCAACAAGATCTACAAACATATTAGTACTGCAATAATGTCTATCAACTCCAAAGTAATTAACAATCTCATTGTTTCTTGGATTGTTCACTCTTGCTATTGTAAGTGGCACGGAGAAATATTTCTTAGCTAATTGGCAGGCGATAACATTAACCTCATCCTTACCCGTTAATGCAACAAAGACATTAGCATTATCGCAAGCTTGAGATAACACTTGATTGGTTGATCCATCACCACATATCGAATCAATATTTAGGTCATTTGCAATTTGAGCCGCTGCCTTCTCACGAGTATCAATTACAACTACCTTGTGGCCTTTTTTAAGTAATTCCTTAGTAAGATAGTAACCAACCTTACCAGCACCAACAATTACAATCTTCATATATACCTCTGTACTTATTCACTTACTACACAAGCGATGAGTCTATCCCCTTCTTCTATCTTCATATCAGGGAAAGCTTGAATAATCTGTCCATCACGAAGAATAGAAAAAATAAACCCGCCCTCCGTCTCGTGCATAGACTTAATTCTACATCCAATAAATTTTTTGTCCACATCGAAAAGCTTCATTTTGAAACCAAGCCCAACCAAATTACATTCTGTCTCCTCTACTAAGCCCTTCTCTCCTGAAAACGAATCATTAATCTCACGAGTAATCTGATCTACAGTCAACTCTGTTTGGGAGATAGGAACTACTCCTAGTTCCTCAAATATCCTATATTCATCATTATCAAATACAGAAGAAATAACCTTTTTGACATTAAAATTCATCTTCGCAATTTGAGAGGCCATCAAGTTAAGGTTCTCATTCATACTAAGTGCGCAAACTACATCGCAATCATTAAGTCCAGCCTCACTTAATACCGACAAATCAATTATTACTCCATCGACACATGCAATATCAAGACCAGCTTTATCTGCTTCATAACTTGCATTTACGTCGACAAGAATGACATCATTTGCATCCATGAGTCTTTTTGCCAATAAAATACCTACAGAAGATGCACCAAGAATTACAACCTGCATTATCAACTACCCCCTATATTTAGAAAGAATATAACCCATAATCGATGCAGCACTAGCGGCATTTAATGACTCCGCCTTACCCTGCATTCTAATCTTAACACTCAAATTACACTTCAAAGTAGTATTTTCCTGAAGACCTCTGCCTTCATTACCTATAAAATAAGCAGCTGGAAGTGTTATTCCAGCTTGATTAATGTCGCTACCTTTCAAATCCATAGCTATAGACTGAATTCCATTACTTTGCAAAGTATCTAAGATGCTATCTACATTATCGAAGCAAACCAACGGAATGTGCCAACATGAACCCATTGAAGCTCTTAGCGCCTTCTCACAATATGGATCGACGCTCCCTTTAGTGTACAAAACCGCCGTAAAATCAAAAGCATCCGCTAACCTAACTATAGTGCCCATATTGCCTGGATCCTGCAAATCTTCAAGAACGACATAAATGTCTTCCTTACCTCGAAAAGGAAAGGATAAGTCCTTCTCAGGTTTTTTTACTACCATTGCAACACCTTGTGGTGAAACAGTTGAGCATATTTTCTCAAAAACCTCATCTGTAAAACACAAAAACTTTACGCTCGTTTTCGAGATGCAAAAAAGCTTGCACCATTCAAGTACAAGCGTTTTTTTACTTTGTGTGTAAGCAATAATTACAGGCATTATTCCCGATTGCAAGGTTTCTTCACACAAACGAGTTCCCTCAAGGAATACAACGTCGTCTAAAGAAGCCTTCTTACGGTTATGGAGCGAATGCAAATACTTGGCATTAGAATTATCCTTGCTTCGAATTACATCGTCCATCTAGACATCCTCAAAGAGCTGCCTTAGCCTGCTCACAAATAGATGCAAAACCATTTGGATCTGTAATAGCAATATCAGATAAAACCTTACGATCCAATGCGATGCCAGCCTTGTTCAAGCCATTCATAAGTCTGCTATATGAAAGACCATTAATTCTTGCAGCAGCGTTGATTCTTGTAATCCAAAGCTTTCTGAAGTCTCTCTTCTTATTCTTACGATCGCGATATGCGTATACTCCAGACTTAAGTACAGCTTGGTTAGCAACCTTAAACAGTTTGCTCTTGTGACCAAAGTAACCCTTAGCCTGCTTCAAAATCTTGTGGTGACGTGCTCTAGTGCGCATGCCTCTTTTAACTCTTGACATAAATATATCCTCCTAAAGATATGTGTTAATTATTTAATCTCTTCGAATGCTTAAGCGTATGGAATCATCTTCTTGATGATTCTCGCATTCACAGGAGAACACACCATGCTGTGACGTAGATGTCTCATTCTCTTTGCAGGTCTCTTGCTAAGGATATGACGACGGAAAGCCTGTGCATATAGTACCTTACCTGTACCCGTAACCTTGAATCTCTTCTTTGATGAACTGTGTGTCTTTTGCTTAGGCATATTAATGCTCCTCCTTAAATGTGGGTTTGAATATTCAACTCTTTTTAGGAACGATGTACATAACCATGTTACGTCCCTCTATCTTAGGTCTCTTATCGATTTGTCCGTACTCAGCAATACCTTCAGCAAACTTCTCCATTACAGCGTAGCCTTGCTGCTGATAAGCCATCTCGCGGCCTCTAAATCGGATGTTAATCTTTACTCTATCACCTTCGTTAAGGAACTTGATTACTGCCTTCTTCTTCACATCGATATCGTGAACATCCGTAGTAAGCTTTATTCCAATTTCCTTAGTCTCAGTTTCCTTCTGCTTCTTCTTTGCTTCCTTGTCTCTCTTGCCTTGCTCGAAAAGAAACTTTCCGTAATCCATTATTCTACACACTGGATTCTCAGGATTAGGAGAAATGCAGACTAAATCAAGATCTGCTTCATCAGCTGCCGCCAACGCATCTTTAATAGATACAACACCTTGCATCTGTCCTTCTGCATCGATTAAACGAACCTCGCTGAACTTGATGTCTTCATTAATCATCTGATTATTTGCTGTTTTTGCGATCGTAATACACCCCCAAACAAAAATAAAGAATGGACACATCCATTCTCTACAAATCAATACCTGAAGTATCAAGTGTATTTACCTCTTCGCAATAACTCGAGGTGAGAAACAGATGTTCTACTTGTTTTAACTCGATAATAATACCATTATGAGATTTTTTGTCAAGAAGCATATGCAAATCTCTGTATAGGTAGTATTATTTTCTATAAATATACTACAAAAGATATCTATGGAGAATGATTTATGATTTCAGCTAAGATTAAAAACAAGATTGCTAACGGTTCCGCTATTCGAAAGATGTTTGAAGAGGGAAATCGTCTGAAGGCTATTTATGGTGTTGACAATGTTTTTGATTTTTCAATTGGCAATCCGGATCTTGAGCCACCGAAGGAAGTTAAGGATGCTATTAAAGAACTTGTTAATTCTGATAAAGAAGGCCTTCATGGTTATATGAGCAATAGTGGTTTTGAGTCTACGCGTAGTGCTATTGCTAAGAAACGTCAAGAAGAATCTGGTGTTGAGATTACATCTGATGCCGTTTGTATGACGGTTGGTGCTGCAAGTGCGATGAATGATGTCTTACATACGATTCTTGACCCTGACGATGAAGTAATTTGCTTGGCTCCATTCTTCATGGAGTATATAAACTACGTAGACAACCATAACGGCAAGTGCGTTATTGTTCCTACCAATGATTCGTTCATGCCTGACTTTGATGCTATTACTAAGGCAATTACTCCAAAGACGAAGGCAGTAATAATCAACTCGCCAAATAATCCTTCTGGAGCGATTTATGACGAGAGCATTCTAATCAAGCTAAATGAAGTTATTTCTAGTGCTGATCACGTTATTCACGTAATCTCTGATGAGCCTTATATCGACTTAGTTTATGACGGCAAGTCAGTACCTCCAGTATTAAAATATATAGATAACTTAATCATATGCTTCTCGTGGAGTAAATCTTTATCTCTTCCAGGAGAAAGAATTGGATATACGCTAGTAAGTCCAAAGCATCCTGATTATACTGATTTAGTTGCTGGCATCATCTTATCAAACAGAATCCTTGGTAGCGTAAATGCGCCCGCTATATGGCAATATGTTGTAGAAAAGTCGCTATATGCTAAGGTTGATGTTGCAAATTATGAATACCGACGTAACCTATTGTATGATAATATAGTTGACGCTGGATTCGACTGCAATAAACCTTCTGGTGCTCTTTACATATTTATGAAGACTCCGCAGGGTTTAGAAGACGAAGTGTTTGCAGCTATTTGCGCTAAGTGCAACCTTCTTCTTGTTCCTGGCAAATCATTCTGCAGAAGCGGATATTGCCGTTTGGCTTTTTGTGTTTCTGAGAGTACAATAGTAAATTCAAGAAAGGCATTCTTTGCTGTAGCTGATGAGATTGGACTTTCTCATAAAACAAGTCTTTAATTTTCCAATTATTCCTTTTTAGGTCTTTTCCCATAACAAACGGGGTGTTTACGAATATGTAGACACCCCGCGCTTTTTATCAAAAAACAATCTGGATTATACCACTCGCTGACCGTTGATTTGTAGCCTGAAAATCATCCCGAGCGAAGATGCTGCCTTCTTACAAAGAACCATACGTCCTAGGAAAATTTCAAAGTAATCCATTATCGAACTATAGTCTTTATCTAGTGTCAAATTAAGGCTGATTAAATTCTCTTCAGTAATAATATTAATATCGGCATTCTGAACGGAATAATTGACTCTGTCATGAATATCAAAGGAAGCAATATCGTTATTTCGTACTCTTGAACGCCTAACATCACACTTATCAGCAATAATTAGTGCCGCTGCAATATCGCTTACAGGAAGACCATTGCCTTCATCGTGGTTTCCAATTGCTGTTACTATCGTAATAATCTCAGCTGGATCCATACCCATTTTTTCGAGAAGTCTAAAAGCAATAATCGCACCACTCTGCGAATGATTCTCACGATTAATTAGATTTCCAATATCGTGAAGATATGCAGCAATTTTTGCTAGTTGAATATCTCGTTCCGAACTTCCATGCTTAATAAGAATGTATTCTGTTACAGCGGCAACGTTACCAACATGGCCGTAGCTATGTTCAGTGAAGCCCTGCTTTGATAGAGAAACATCAGATCTCTCTATATATAGCTTTACCTCAGGATTATTCTTTACATCTTTAAAAGTAATCAACTTCTCGCTCAATATTTCACACTCCTTACTGGTTCTTTCCAATAACCAAAAGCATATTGCCCTTAGTCATACTAATCGAAAAGGAACTCTCCCCTTCAATCAGTTTATTACTTATCGAAAAGGTGCTACCAAATTCTAGAATCGCACTATCCAAAGAATAATACAACCCCTTTGTAGTAACTCCTTCAACTCTACCCTCGCCCAATGGAACTAGTGAAATTACTATAGTTTCAGGATCAGCGATTCCACTAATATCAACCTGTTCAACTCCACTCATTGGAATTATATCCGTCTGGCCATCTGTCAGTGTTACTTTTCGTCCCATCTGGTGATGCTTCATAGCTAAATTAATGTTTGCCATTACATGGTCTATACGACCAGTTATTGAGCATATTAAGACTATTTCATCATCCTTGGGAAGAGAGTTAAAGCAAATCTCGGTATCCGTTTCATCCTTTTCGCAAGGGTAAACTTCGCAAGAAATATTACTAGAATCTAGATAAGCTTTTCCTTCGCTAGATAAAGAATCAAAATCCCCTAAAACCTTGTCAATAGGAATACCATTTGCTATTGCAAAATCGGCGCCACTATCAGCGCATATCACCACATCGCAAGTACGAGCTACTATAGCAGCTTGCTCCCAAATATTGGGTCCACCCGCAATTATACAGTCGCGCATTTAAGAAGCTCCCTTATAGCTATCTCCGGATTAGGATTATCAAAAACAGAGCTACCGCACACAAGGACCTTTGCACCAGCTTGAACTGCGCTTTGGACAGTGCTCGTATTGATTCCTCCATCGACAGCAAGAATTGCACTTGAAGAGCAATTGTCGATAAGTTGTCTTGCAACTGAGATTCTCTTCGAAGCGTCAGGTAAATACTTCTGTCCGCCAAATCCAGGACGAACTGTCATTACCAAAACTATATCACTCTCACTTACAAATGGTTCTATCGCTTCGATTGGCGTATCAGGATGAATCGAAATACCTGCCTTCTTTCCATAGGACTTGATCTTGCGTAAAAGTCTGATGGGATCCTCCGTACACTCTATGTGAAAGATTATCGAATCTGAACCTGCATCTGCAAAATCCTGAAGATACTTCTCAGGATCGCTAACCATCAAATGAGTATCCAAAATCTTATTAGTATGCATTCGGATAGAACGAATGACTGGCAATCCAAACGATATGTTGTTAACGTATTGGCCATCCATGACATCAAGATGCAAACGATTACAAACTGGTGATACCTTCTCTATATCTCTCATTAAGTACCCAAAATCGGCAGATAAGATAGATGGCGATACTTCGATATTACTCATTAAGAAAACTCCTTACAATTTACATAACAATTATCTTCAAGAACTCAACTAACTATGAACTAGTAGGAATCGCTGTGATAGATGGCGTTACCGACGGAGTGGTCGTCGGTACAACAGGAGTATTAGTAGGAGGCGCGGTTGGAGCTAGTATAAACACAGCTGTAAAGGTGTGGCTAGCTTCCGTTACTACTACACTTAAACTCATTTGACTCGAAATATAGTTACCATAAGCATCTTCCCAATGATCAAACAAATAGCCAGCTGAAGGAGTAGCCGTTAAAGTAGTAGACGTGTTTGGAGCAAACTCTCCTCCACCAGATACATATCCGCCCTCACCACGAACTCCAACTATTACCGAAATAGAAGCAGGTGTTGGAGTAGGTGTTCCACCTCGGGCTACATCTTCACTTGTTCCAACTATAATTCTAATAGATGATCTTCTAGGTACAGTAACACCGGCTCCCGGAGAACAGAATAATACAAATTGCTGAGTCTCTGGCAATGCTAGTACTTCAGGTACACCTTCTATTGTTGAGATTGCTATTCCCTCTTCTTCCAAAGCTAATCTAGCTTCTTCTAAGTTCATTTCAATAATATCAGGTATAACACTACTCGTTGGCTCAATCGCATAAATAATAACGACAGTATCTCCAGGCATAACCGGAGTACTGGCTGGCGGTTCTGTTCTAAGTACAAGCTCAGGAGCTACATCTGCATTACTCTCAGGTCTAATAGAGACTGACAAGCCCTGACTTGACAGCGTGCTATATGCATCAGAGAAACTTAAGCCAGCATAATCCGCAAGAATAATTGCATCAGGAGCAGCAGAAACCGTTAAAACCAGTCTACTAACACTACTATTTGAAGATATGACTTCACCTTCTTCTATACTCTGAGCTATTACAATGTCTGGAACATAATCATCTCTTACTACTCTTTGGATTTCGTAACGAATGTTATTCCCAGTCAATTCATCTTCGGCCTCGCTGCTTGTCCAACCAACGTAATTCTTCACAGTGTAATCAGAGTTAAGCTCCATTTTCATAGAATTACCTAAAGTCTTAACAATCAACGTTGATATTCCAATAAGAACACCCACTATTGCAACAATAATTAAGATGAGTACTATGTTATCCCTAAATCTTGAATGTCTTCGAGACTCAACCGAGCTTTCAAATTCCTTTATCTTGCCATAATCCGGATCTTGTCTGAAGGACACATTTATTTCTTCTTCATTTGGAGATGCACTATTACTAATAACTCCGTAAACACCATTAGGATCAACTAGTAAGGAATCCAATTCCTCCACCATTTGTCTCATCGATAGGTATCTCTTCTCCGGCAACTTCTGCATACATTTAAGTATAATTGAATCCAATCCTGAAGGAATCCCCAGAACAAAAGAAGACGCAAGTGGTGGTTTCTCTTGCAAGTGCTTAACTGCAACTGCAACATTAGAATCCCCATCAAAAGGTACTCTTCCCGTTACCATCTCGAATAGCATTACGCCAATCGAATATATATCCGAACTAGGTCCAATGTTTCCGCCTCTTGCTTGTTCAGGAGAAAAATAATGAACCGTTCCTAAAGCTCCACCAGAATTCATAGTAATAGTGTTACTAGTCGAAGCTCTAGCTATACCAAAGTCTGTGATTTTTGCTATCTTATTTCGAGATATAAGAATGTTCTGAGGCTTAATATCACGATGAACTACGCCGTTACGATGCGCATATTCCAAAGCTAGACCGACCTGAATAGCTATAGGAACTGCTACTTTCCAATCCAAATGTCCATTCTGATTAATTAATTCTTTAACGGTAATTCCGTCTACGTATTCTTGAATAATATATCTAAATCCATTGTCATGTCCTACTCCTAGAACTTTAACAATATTTGCATGTGAAAGAGAAGAAACAGCTTTAGCCTCAGTATCAAATCTTCTAATGAATTCCTCATCAGAAGAGAACTCAGGCTTAAGAATCTTTATTGCAACATTCATATTAGAAGTGATGTCAGAAGCAAGATATACATTTGCCATACCGCCACGACCAATTAGTCGTACAACCCGATATCTTCCCGCAAATATCATTCCCTCAGGACCATGACTATTCATTCAAATATCTCTCCTTTATCGCTCGATAACATTATGCCGTCAATCTTCTATCTTAGCAAGTATTGCTGTGACGTTATCTTTAGCTCCCACATCGTAAACTGAATTTACTAATGAAAGTACTGCAGAATCCGTGTCATTCGAATTCAACACTACATCCTTAATCATATCATCACCTACATACGAAGAAAGGCCATCCGTGCACAACAATATGTAATCACCATTGCTTATATTATATTTATAAAAATCGGGCATGACATATACGTTTTCTCCAAGAACCTTAGTAAGCATATTGCGGCCTGGATGATTAGCAATCTCTTCATCAGAAAAAGATGTCGACTTCTTAAGTTCTTGAAGATATGTATGATCAGATGTTAAGAGGTCCATTTTGTCATTATTAACCACATATACTCTACAATCTCCAATATGCCCTATTATTACTTTGCTAGCGCAAACAACAGCAACTGTAAGCGTCGTTGCCATTTCACTACACTCATAATTCGTTGATGATTCAATAAGAATACGCATGTTTGCAGCTTGAAAAACATTACGCAATAACTCTTCTATCTCCTCGTTTGAAGAATTATCATGTAAACCAAGCTTTAGTTCGGAAGAAATAGTTTGAATTGCAATTTTGCTTGCAATCTCTCCACCTTGAACTCCACCCAAGCCATCTGCTACAGCCAGTACCAGATATTCGCCTATCTCAATAGAAAGGAGCGAGTCCTCGTTGTTTTCGCGAACCAATCCTTTTTCGGAACGAGAAGAATACTTAATCATTTTGTGTCTCCTTCTGCTCTATACCTCTTCGAAGTTGTCCACAAGCAGCCATAATATCCGTTCCCATTTCTCTTCTAAGCGTCACATTCATGCCTTTTGCTTGTAGTTGCTTTCTGAATGCTTCAACATTACGTATTGTACTTCTTCTAAAAGGACTACCATCAAACTCATTTGCAGCAATCAAATTAATATGGCAATGAACTCCTCTTAATAGATTAACAAGTTCATCAGCCATTGCGAGAGAGTCATTAACTCCATTAAAAAGCGAATACTCAAAGGTAATTCTTCTACCTGTCTTTTTCGCGTAATCCTTACAAGCTTCAACTAGTTGTTTAATACCATATACATTTGCTATTGGCATTATTTCTTTTCGCAAAGCATCATTTGGAGCATGTAATGAAACAGATAGGTTGATTTGGCTTCTAAGCTCTGTGAACTCTATAAGCTTTGGAACAACACCACATGTTGACACAGTTATATGCCTTGCACCAAGATTTAGGCCATTCTCATCATTAGCCAACTTGAAGAAACCAATAAGGTTGTCGTAATTGTCAAAAGGCTCGCCAATTCCCATTACTACAACGCTGTGAATTCTCTCATTGATATGTCTCTGAGATAAAACAATCTGACCAAGCATCTCGCCACTTGTAAGAGATCTTCCAAAACCAGCATGAGCCGATGCACAAAATTTGCACCCCATCTTGCATCCCGCTTGCGAAGAAATGCAAACAGATATGCCTGTCTTGTAACGCATAATAACAGTTTCTATAATATGTCCATCAAATAATGAGTAAACCAGTTTACAAGTGCCATCAATTTTCGATATGAATTCGTGCTCTATATGCATACCCTTACAAACGAAATCCTCATCAAACTTCTTCTTCAAAGAATTAGGAAGATTAGTCATTTCCGCAGTATCAAAAACTCCATGAGAAAGCCATGAATAGATTTGATCGGCCCTATATGTAGGGACACCACTATCCTTACACCAAAGAATCAAATCATTCAAAGATAAATCCAAGCAAAATCTCTTATTCTCGCTCATCTCATTCCAGCCTTTTTATCATTCTACAAATAAAGAATCCATCACTATTATCTACATCAGGGAATAGTGTAATATAGCCATTCTTAATGCATACTTCTCTATCGCTATTAATAATAAGCCTTTCTGGCAAATATTGCTCAATACTTTCGGTATAAAAGTAAGGATTTCTATCTAGAAAAGCCTTAACTTGATTCTCATTCTCATCAACATTCAAAGTGCAAGTGCAATATATTAGGCTTCCGCCAGGCTTAACAAATTTGCTGGCATTATCCAGAATCACTCTTTGCTTCTCAAGAAGCTCTACAATTCTATCGTAAGTAATAGTTCTTCGAATATCTGGTTTTCGAGCAAGAAGACCAAGACCGCTACAAGGAACGTCGGCAAGTACTATGTCGTAGGAGCTTAGCTTTGCTTCAAAATCCGGATTTGTGCCAAGCGTAGTAGCATCAGCAATCGAGCAACTAATTGAATTCAGCTTAAGTCTTTCGATATTTTGCTTAACTAGCTCTAGCCTGCTTTCATTAATATCAAGAGCGTCAATTTGGCAATCGTCTGCAACAATTTGAGCAATATGTGTCGTTTTGCCACCTGGAGCGCTACAAATATCAAGAATCCTATCCTTCGACTTTGGATTAGCTATACGAGATGCAAGCATAGCTGCTTCACTTTGAACAAATATCGAGCCATCTTCAAAAGATTTACTCTTATCAATTTCCATCTCGCACTCATTGATATGAAGAGCTTCATTCATGAAATATCCGCTACTCGAGAATATGCCCTCTTGCTCTAATTCACGAATAAGAGCATCTTGCGATATCTTCGATGTATTATATCGAATTGAGAATCCATTGACTTCCAGAAGTGCCCTTCCAATAGATAACGCCCTGTCCTTACCATAACTCTTCTTAAAGACACCATATATTTCAGGCTTAAGCGAACATTCTATTTCAGCCTTGTATTGCGACAAATTAAACTTATCCACGGGGGTATTTGTTATTTTTCTAAGGATAGCATTGACATAGGCGCAGGCTTGAGGACTATATTTGCGAGTAAGTTCAACCGCCTGAAATACAGCAGCAAACTCTGGTACTTTGCTCGAAAAAACAAATTGCCACACTGACATTCTCACAATAGAACGAATAACTCCATCCATCTTCTCAACATCGGACTTTGCTATGTGTTTAATTAGAAAATCTATACTGTAAGCATAAGTAATTGTTCCATAAAACATTGCTCTGACAAAATCAGGAGAAATAGTATCTTTCTTTGGTACTCTAGATATAGCCTTAGCTGCCAAATTCGAAAAAGCTTCAAGTTCACAAACAGAGTAAATCAAAAGAAAGCAAAGCTCGCGAGAGTCTTCACTGCTTATAATGAGTTTACCAATATTTTTTTGTGTAATTGCTTTCCCTGCCAAAACTTAATCTCCAAAACTCATTCCTGGTTTATAATTATGTGCGCATTCCGAAGCGTTGAGTCGCTTACCTCCTGCTTCTTGTAGTGTTAGCACTTGTAAGTATCCCTGAGCACACTTCACAATAATCGTAGACTTAGAAGAGAAAACTATGTCCCCTGGCTTAGGAGTAAATGTCAAAGCTGACTCATCAAAATCTTCTATTATAAGGGAATCATATATCTTCAATTTGTTTCCTTTGAATATCGTTGATGCTCCTGGCCAAGAACTTAAAGCTCTTACTTTGTTATGAATGCTTGAAGCACATGAATTCCAATTGAAGATGCCTTGCTCCGGAGCAATTGGAGGCGAAACTGTAACTTTACTTTCGTCCTGCTTAATCGGAGTATACTTACCATCAACATAATCATCCAGCATATTGATAAGTAACTTACTGCCCTCTATAGCTAGCTGACTCATTAATTCATCAGTGTGAATATTGGCATCTATCGGAACTTCTACAGATGTTAGTATATCTCCCGTATCCATACCTTCATCCATCTTCATTATTGTAACTCCAGTAACCTTATCGCCATTCAATATCGAATGCTGAACTGGAGCAGCTCCCCTATACTTTGGAAGTAAAGAAGCATGGACATTAATTGAACCGTATTGTGGAATATCCAATACACACTTAGGAAGAATCTTTCCATATGCGGCTGTTACAATTAAATCTGGTTTAAGTTTGCTAATATACTCGAAAGCTTCACCATCCTTAAAGGTACTTGGTTGAAATACTTTGATTCCTGCTTCCAAAGCATATAACTTGCTTGGCGGTGGCGTAATAATATGCTTTCTTCCAACAGGCTTATCCGGTTGACAAACACACAAAAAAACATTACGTCCATCATCTACCAATGCCTTCAAGCATGTAGCAGCAAAGTCCGGAGTACCCATAAAAACGATAGACAAGTCTTTCTTACTCATTCATCACTTCCAGCTTCAATGATTTCTCCATCTATGGCCTTATCAATAAACAATATGCCTTCGAGGTGGTCAAATTCATGACAAATACAAATGGCAAGAATTCCTTCAGCTTCAAGCTCAAACTCTTCTCCATGTCTATTAGTCGCTCTTATCTTAATTTTAGCGGGACGATTAACATTGGCATTCCTACCAGGAACTGAAAGACACCCCTCGCAGTACACTTGATTACCAGATGTCTCAATTATCTCAGGATTAATGAATTCGATTAATCCATGCTCATCACCTACATCAACAACAAATACTCGTCTAAGTACACCTACTTGAACAGCAGCAAGTCCAATGCCGCGGTTCTCATAGTACATAGTATCTGCTAGGTCATCTAGCAAAGTACATATTCTTTCATTGATTTCAGTGACTTGTCGCGACTTCTTACGAAGTAACTCGTCACCTTCGGTTACAATATTACGCAGTGCCATTATTATTTTCCCCCAAAACTAAATCGACTAAATTATAACATAATCTAAATACTTTCTTATCGCGAAGGGTCAAGATCCACCGATATAGAATAGTATTTTGGATTAAAATCCTTCATAATTTGATTAAATATCGAGCACAAGCACGATTTGTTCACAGCCTTAATAGTGAAACTCATTCTATATTTACCCCTCAATTCGTATATCACAGCAGGCATGGGACCAAAAAGTTCTAGGGATAACTTTGCATCTTGGACACTCAAAAAGTCCCTCAAATACTTCCCGACCTCTTTTGTTCTTGCTAACAAATCATCCTCATTCTCGCTTGATACAACTACCTCCCCTATTGCTTTGAATGGTGGCAGTTGCATAGCTTCGCGAAAAGCGATTTCTTGTCTATAAAATGACTCGTAGTCTTGATCCGATGCAAACCTTAACATGTCATTATCAGGATTATAAGTTTGAATATATACTGTGCCTTCTTTGTTTCCTCTTCCAGCTCGCCCTGAAGCTTGAGTAATCATTTGAAATGCTCTTTCGGATGAGCGGTAATCAGCTGAATTTACTATCATATCTGCTGATAGAATCCCTACAACTGTAACATCAGGAAAGTCGAGGCCCTTAACGATCATTTGAGTTCCAATTAGTATGGATGCTTCTTTTCGAGCAAAAGAAGCTAGAATACTCTCGTGCGTATTGGATGAAGTAATTGTATCTTGGTCCATGCGAAGAACATTCTCATTAGGATACTCCTTTTGAAGGAATCCTTCGAGTTGCTCAGTTCCAAATCCGACTCTAAAAAGATCATTAGAGTCGCAAGAAGGACACTTTGCTAGTGACATTGGGATTGTATATCCGCAATAATGGCACACCAATACTTGCTCTTGTCCGTAATTATTATTGTGCAAAGTCATACCAACAGAGCAATTTGGACAATTACAGGTCGAACCACATGCCCTGCATGTCAGAGTCCTTGAGAATCCGCGTCTATTCAAAAAAAGCATAACTTGTTGTTTCTGGCTTAAAGCCTTGGCCATAGCAATTTTGAGCGGAATGGAAAGAATATCGTTGTTTCCTATCTTAACTTGATCACGCATATCTATTGGAATAACCTTCGGAAGCTTTCCAGAGTCGTTAGCGCGCTTAGTTAATTCTATTAGCTTATAAACACCTTTTGACGCAGCATAGTATGATTCTATTGCTGGCGTAGCTGAACCAAGAACCACATTAGCCTTGGTAATTTTCGCGCGCATGAGAGCAATTTCTTTAGCGCTATACTTAGGGAATGTCTCGGATTTATATGACGAATCATGCTCCTCGTCGATGATAATCAACTTCAGATTATCAATTGGAGCAAATATGCCACTTCGCGGGGCGACTACTATTCGTGCTTGACCACACCTTATTCGATTCCATTCACTATACTTATCACTTTCCTTAAGTCTACTATGAAGAACTGCGCAAAGGCTTCCAAAACGGCCGGTAATCCAATTTACGGTTTGTGGAGTCAACGAGATTTCAGGAACGAGATAGAGTACACCTTCATTCTTTTTTAAAGCATTACCTGCTGCCTTAAGATAGACTTCGGTCTTACCACTTCCTGTTATCCCGTGAAGCAGAAATACGGATGGGCTATCGTTCTCCTCGTTTATTTTAATAGAAGCCTTCTCCTGCTCACTATTGAGCTTAAGTTTTCTAAGATACTTATCCTCCAGCTCCAAAGTCGAAATGCAGCTATCTTGATTAGTTTGAACCAAAAATTGACTATCTATGCTTCTCTTGCTTATCGCTATTAGATTCTTTTGCTTTAACGCATGCAAATGTGTGTAGTTTGATTTTGTATCTACAAGAAGAGTATTTTGAGGTATTGAAGAATCTTCAAGTAACTTCTTCAAAATGTTGATTTGCATTATACTTCTTAGTTTATTCGTACTAAGAACTTTACGTGCTTCCTCTATAGATACTAACGAAATCACTTTCTCTGTCTTTTGCTTCTTTTTTCCAACAACAGAAGGAATCATTAATGATATAGCATCCCCCATTGTGCAGGAGTAACGTGAAGAAATTTTGCGAATTAGTTGAATCTGGTCAGCGCGTAAAACAGGTAAAGGATCTACTATCGACGTTATAGACTTCAGCTTTGAGATATCTTCTGTCTTATCGTCTAATTCTTCAATTTCGACTACAACAGCCAATACCTGCTTATTACTTCTTCCAAACGGAACAAACACATAGTGTCCTATCAAAAGCTCACAAAATAAACAACTACTATCCACAACATACGAGAACAGTTTGTCAGTTTGTCTTACGCTTTCCCTAAGTACCACTTTTGCAATTCGCATTTATTACCCCATAAAATCAAAAATAGTGATTTGCGATGTCTCTGGTAAATCCTCGCAAAGACCATAATCAACTAGTCTAGCAAGGGCACTCTTTCCAATACCACTTCGCTTCATCAAGTCTTCTCTATTGGCAAAAGGTTTCTCTTGCCTTGCTCTTACTATTTCTGTAGCCATCGAAGCGGAAATTGAATCAATAGCACATAATGGTGGAAGAATCCTGCCCTTTGACACTTTCACAAAAGAAGTCGAATCGGATCTATCCAGGCTAATGGAATCAAATTCAATTCCTCTAGCATACATTTCTTCAATAATCTCACATAAGTAAAATTCAGACTTTATCTTAGGATTCTTATCTGTTCTCATAATTTCAGATAATTGCTTACGTCTATTAATTAGTTCTTCAAGACCTTGACACATTCTATCTGCAACAAATTCTTCTCCACGTATTGAAAGAAAGGCACAATAGTACTCTTCAGGATAGTAAACCTTGAACCAAGCTACTCTCAAAGTTGAAATTGAGTATGCAGCAGCGTGAGCCTTAGGAAACATGTACTTAATCTTTTTACATGAACCTATGTACCAGTCGGGAACATTATTGTCTCTCATCAATTGCTCTTGTTCAGGTGTTAAGCCTTTTCCTTTTCGAACCCTTTCCATAATGTCAAAAGAATCCTTGTTGGGTAGTCCCCAATAAATCAAACGAGTCATGATTGAGTCACGACAACCAATACAGGTGTTCAAATCGCACTTACCTTCCCTAATCAGATCTTGTGCGTTACCTGCCCATACATCTGTTCCGTGAGAAAGACCCATCAATTGCACCAAATCAAAGAAGTGCGTAGGATGCGCCTCCTTAATCATGCCTCTTGCCATATTCGTTCCAAGCTCAGATAATCCAAGCGTAGCAGAACCAGCATCAGTAGCACTAATATCAAATCCTAGCGCTTCTGTTGTCTCCAATAAACTCATTACCTTTGGATCAGGAATCGGAATGCTAGTTACATCTACTCCTGTTAGTTCACTTAGCATTCTAAGAACAGTAGGATCCGCATGGCCAAGAATATCAAGCTTCAAAATAGTATCATGCATGGCGTGGAAGTCAAAGTGAGTCGTAATGATACCTGAACTAATCTTGTTAGCCGGATACTGAATAGGAGTAAACTCGTAAACATCCATTTCTTTAGGTACTACTACAATTCCTCCTGGATGCTGAGAAGTCGTCCTCTTTACTCCAATTATTCCTTCCGATAAGAAGTCAATCATGGCGTTGGAATAAGTAGTTCCTGTCATTTCACCTATTTTTCGAATAATTCCATATGCATTTTTGTCCTGATAAGTTCCTATAGTTCCAGCCCTAAAGGTATGCGACTTGCCAAAAAGATACTCAACGTACTTGTGTGCTCTTGGCTGATAGTCGGAAGAGAAGTTCAAGTCAATATCAGGTTGCTTATCACCAAAGAAACCAAGGAAAGTCTCAAAAGGTATATCCTGTCCATCCTTAATCATGGAGACATCGCAATGAGGACAATTTTTCTCTGGTAAGTCGTATCCCGAACCATAGTTTCCTGAGTAATCAAATTCCGTATAATTGCATTTCGGACAACGATAATGTGGAGGAAGCGGATTTACTTCTGAGATTCCACACATAGTTGCAACAAGAGATGAACCTACGGAACCTCTTGATCCTACAATATAACCATCATTATTAGACTTCTTAACTAAACGATATGCAATATAATACATAATCGCAAAACCATTGCCGATGATGGAGTTCAACTCCTTTTCAAGTCGAGCATAAACGACATCGTTAAGCTCACCATTAAATCGATATAATCTATTAGCCTTAGTCCAGCAAATATCTCTTACATCAGATGCAGCAGTTGCAATGATTGGAGGATATGTACCATCTGGAAAAGGTTTGAGACCATGTTCTACCTTATCAGCTATCATATTAGTGTTATCAACAACTACTTCCATAGCCTTGTCTGCACCTAGATATGAGAATTCTGATAGCATCTCATCTGTCGTTCTAAAGTACAGGTCAGGCTGCTTTTGAGCATCATTAAAGCCCATTTCCATAAGCATATACTTACGGAACTTTCCATCTTCTTCATCGAGAAAATGTGAATCAGTAGTACCACAACAAGGTAGCATGAAGTGGTCTGCTATTCTTGTAAGAAGGACATTCAACTCTTGAATATCAGTACTATTGATTGTAATGTCGCCATACTCTGGATACGATTGGCGTGTCATAAAATCATTGTTACAGCGTGGCTGTATCTCAAGATAGTCGTACATGGTAATTTTTCGAGCAAAATCTTTGTTCTCGAAAAGCATAGACAATGCGGCATCCGAATTCTTTTTCTCCTTAAGATATGCATCTAGAAGATTGCGATAAATCTCGCCTCTTTCACAAGCCGCACCAACAATAATTGAAGATCCGTAATACTTAAGAACACTTCTTGGTATTCTTGGACGCATGTAGAAATAATTCACATGCGATTCAGAAATTAAATGATACAAGTTGTACAAAGCCAGATTATTTCTTGCAAGAAGAATAATGTGGTAGGAAAAAGCTTTCTTTGAAAGAATTCCGTCCAATTCAAAGTGTCCACAAGTTTGATTAATCCTATATGGGTCTACGGTATTCTGGTCAATTAAGCACTTAGTAACAATACTTGCGGCTTCATAACTCGAGTTGATAAGGTCTTCCCTTGTTTTATCATCGCAAGAATAGTAATCACAAAGCATGCAATCCAGCTTCGTAGTTGCCTCGTGATTGTTATAATCCTCGAGTTTGTAAAACAGCCGCTTAATTTCATTCGCATCCGCGACAGGCTGAAGAAACTTATGACGATAGTACTTATGATCTTCAATATTAACTCCAAATCCCGCTCTTCTTAAAAAAGCTAATGTCTCGAAGATATTCTCTCCACACAAATAGGAGTCTCCTATAAATTCCAAGAGTACCCCAACTTTAAAATAAGAATCTGATGGTTCTCCTGAGCCCCCATATATTACATCATCAACTTCGCAATAAAAGTCAGCAACATGCTCATATACTATGGTCGTAGGTACAATCTCTTTGTCCTCTGATACTGGCGTAGAAATATCGCGCTTGTCTATGTTAAGTAACAGACCTTCAAGACTTGAATTATCATGAGAAGAACTGTCTCCAGATAGATTTTGAAGATTCTCCGGAAGCTCACTTATACTCCATAGATCTTTATCGATATCCTTTTGCGAGAATATTTTTGCGGCTTCACTTTCTTCTCCCTCTTCATCTAATTTAGGAGCTAGATAGTTCACTAGCCTAAACTTAGATGCAGCAATAGCCTCAATTCTATCCACACATGAATCTTTGCCACTTGTCTTAATAGAAATAGAAACAATAGTTCCAACAGCTTTACCCTCTGTTGCATCTAGCGGTAATCCGTAAAAACATGTGGGTCCATCTTCAACGAGATAACCTTCACATCCAAGAATTGCCTTGAAAGGTTTATCGCTATCTCCAACCTTAAGTTTGCTTACCGTCTCGTATACCTCTGGAAAAGCCTGAACAGTTCCATGGTCAGTTACCGCGCATGCTGAATGTCCATACTGCGCAGCTCGTTTCATTAGATCCGAAGGAGCAATTACAGCATCTTTATCACTCATTTTTGTATGTGCGTGAAGCTCAACTCTTTTTCGAGAGGCATTATCCCTCTTACCTTCTGGGGGAGTAGCTGGAAAAACGCCCGTAACCTTAAGTGAAAGCTCGGAATTATTCCTTTGAACTTGGCCCTGGAAGCCAGCATATCCACCTTTTCGAAAAGTTTTCTCAAAATCATCGGCCTCTTCCGGCTTAATGAAAGCGATACAACTGATCCCTCCGGTGGAATCCATAACGGTAAAAGGCGCAACAACACAGCTACCAGATTTGGATAATCTTAGCCCATCCTCCGTAAATTTGATTCGTCCAACGATATTTACTAAATCTGTTTGCTCTAAATCCCTAATAAAAACTGTGGGTACATTCTTTTGGACCTTACCACATATTACTTCCTTAATATTGCCAATGCGATTGAAGTAAACGTTCTTGCCCCCCATAACAGAGAATTGCTTCTTTTGTTCTTTCGCCTTGTAAGCCCAAGAATCCTTATCTACTTTTTTCTCTTCCTTAGTCGTCGCGCTATCACGTTCTTGCTCTTGAGAAGCTATCATAGTCTGAAACTCTTCTTGAGTGACGATGTCTTCATCATCTTTATCATCTATTCTATATCCAGGGTCATTCTTCTCAACGTAAACTAGTTCGTACCGATTTCTATAATTAGCTCCAGTTCTATCCTCTAAATATTCAAACACCTTCTCAATAAAGGTATTCATTAACCCTTCGTATATATCTAATCTGTTAATCTCATCCGTTTTGATGATTAATCTATCCTCTGATTCATAGAAAGAGGTAGTTATTACTTGAAGATATAAATCAGGATTATCGAAAAGAATATCACTTACCATAGTTTCCGCGATTCTCTTAACATTGCAATCCAGGTATGCAGACATCTCTTCTTCAATGCATACAAATTTGACTTCAACCTTGCAATTCGTCTTATATGAAAGGGTCCTAACAAAAATCGCTAAGTCGTTCTCCTCTTCCACATTACTATCTATGCTAATCATAAGATGACTATCACTATCTTTTTGGTAAAGTTCAATCTTTCCTATACGAACTTTCGAAAGGCCCTTGTAGTCCGATCTTCCAGTCTCACTAAACAAGTCACTAAGTAGCTTATGCACGATTCTCTTCTCCTAATCTCTTAACTTCTTCCACAAACTCTCTGACCAAATTCTCAGAGCTGATTTTACGAATAATCTTACCCTTTTCGAAAAGAATAAAATCTCCATCTCCACCTGCAACACCAATATCAGCATCCGATGCTTCTCCTGGGCCATTTACCGCACAGCCCATTACAGCAATCTTTAAATTATATGGTAGGTCGCAAACAGCTTTTTCAATCGTAGTTGCTACTTCTATTAAAGGAACTCTAGTTCTTCCACACGTAGGACAAGAAACAAATGTAATTCCACCCTTTCTTAGTCCCAACGAGCGCAAAATAGATACTCCTGTTCTTACTTCATCAACGCAATCTCCTGTCAAAGATACTCGAATGGTATCACCGATTCCCTCTGAAAGTAGAGTTCCAATTCCAACAGATGATTTAATTACACCTTCTCTTAATGTTCCCGCCTCAGTCACTCCAACATGAAGAGGATAATTGCACTTTTCGGACAACAATCGATATGTATCAATCGTTAATGCAACATCTGAAGATTTAATACTAATTACTATATCGTCGAAATTTGCATCTTCTAGCATTCGTACTGAAGATAAAGCACTTTCTACCATTGCTTCCTTGCAAACACCTTTGTATTTCTCCAGAAGTCTCTTCTCAATGGAACCAGAATTAACCCCTACTCTTATCGGAATATTTCTCTCTTTACAGCAATTTGCGACTTCCTTAACTCGATCAAAGCCTCCAATATTGCCAGGATTAATTCTAATCTTGCTTGCTCCGTATGTTGCGCTCGCTATAGCCAGTTTATAATCAAAATGGATGTCCGCTACTACTGGAATTGGAGATTTTTTTGATATCTCCTTAAGGGCAATCGCACTATCCATATCTGGAATAGCAACTCGAGTAATATCGCATCCTGCGTCATACATCTGATAAATTTGTTCAAGAGTACCCTTAATATCCGAAGTCTTAGTGTTATTCATAGATTGAACAAGTATGGGGTTGTTCGCTCCAATAACCTTATCACCTATGTGTATTAGTTTTTTCTCTTTTCTAAACAAATCAATCAACTCCTCGCATACTATCCTATCAGTATCCTTATTATGTCTGATGCAAAAGCAAATATCATCAATCCTATCAATACTATGAAGCCAACCGCTGTTAAGAGCTTCTCAACATTATCCGATACTGGCCTGCCAATAATCATCTCAACAACAATCATTACTATCTGTATTCCATCAAGACCAGGTATTGGCAACAAATTTGAGAAGCAAAGAGCTATCGAGATAATAGAACTTAAAAATAAAATGTTCTTAAGCTTCGACATAACAGAATGATCTACATTATCTACAACGTCTGATACAGCAGTAGTAATTCCTACAGGACCAGATACCATGTTGTATACTTCTTCATGCCCTTCAAAAACATCTCCAATGGACCTAAAGCTAATATTAAATATTGATAAAGGCATAGATATTGCTGTCTTCAAGGCCTCAAAGAAAGAACCAAATGACTTAACTTTACCAGCCTCTAACGATATTCCTCTATCATTGGAATATGTCATCATCGACCTGACGCTTTCTTGTTCATAAGTAACACCATTACGAACATACTCAATCAACACCGACGAACCTTCACCCGTAGAATTAAGTCGCTCTACGCATTCGGGATCTGTAACGGGAATTCCATCGATTGCTACTATATAATCACCTATTTCTAGAAAAGGGTCACCATCATTTTGGTTCTCTTCAACTGAGATAATCTCCCATCCATTATACTTGTTATCGGTATCATCATAGTGTGAAAAACCTATCAAAAGCTTTGTCGTGAACTCTGGAGTAAGCGTAATATCATATTGCTCGTTAGTCTCATTGTCCTTTAAGGTAACTACCATATTATCATGCTGAGACTGTCCATTTCCTAGTTCATACTGAATGTCTAGATAAGAGAATACCCTTTCACCATTAATGGCAACAATTGAATCACCTTCATTATAATCGCATTCATACAGTTGCGTGCCTTCATAAGCCTTATATATGTTGGTAGTAGCAAATCCAAATGTACAAAACATTACCATCATTATTATGACTCCGAGAAGCACATTCATGATTGGCCCTGCTAAAGCGACTAGTAGTCTCTTCCAACGCGGCTGATTAATAAGTAGTGCTGAATCCTCACTCTCAATTACTTTGCCTTCTTCATCAAATTCTGAAAAACGAACATAAGCACCCATAGGAATGGCTCTCAATGAGAAATCAATACCGCTCTTGCTCTTCCATGCAATCAACTTAGGTCCTACAAATATTGATACCTCAAAAGCTTTTATTCTCAATAACAAAGCCGCCCACAAATGTCCTAGTTCGTGAACTGTCACAAGAATACCCAGCATGAGTACAACAACTAAAATGCTCAAAAAACTAATATCCATTCACTTATCCTCGTATTATTTCTTCAGCTATTCTTCTAGCATTTCTATCCGCCTCGAGAATACCATCTAATGATACAGTCAAATTACTGTTACTAGAAAATTTATAAACAGTACCATATACTACTTTTTCGATATCCAAGAAAGATATCCTTCCTTCTAGAAAAGCGCGAACAGCAATTTCATTCGCTGCATTCATCGCAGCAGGCATATCGCCCTTAACTCTTCCGACCTCATATGCAAGTTGCAAGAGTCTAAACACTTCCATATCGCATTTCTCGAAAGTCAAATTACAAGCATCACAAAAAGGGTCGAATTTTGGTAAGAATCCATCGTGTCTTTCAGGATAGAAAAGAGCTACCATAATCGGAAGTATCATACTTGGTTTTCCCATTTGCGCTAAAACTGACCCATCATTAAGTCTAATCATCGAATGAATCACGCTTTGTGGGTGTACTACAACATCAATTCTATCTACATCCAAGCCAAACAAATGAGACGCCTCTATAACTTCTAGACCCTTATTCATCATTGTAGCTGAATCTATGGTTATCTTACCTCCCATATTCCACGTTGGATGATTCAAGGCCTTCTCAGCAGTTACCTCGCCTAATTGCTCTCTTGTATATCGTCTAAAAGGGCCACCGGACGCCGTAAGTAGAATCCTATCTAGATTCTGCTTATTTTCTCCCCACAAACATTGCCAGATGGCCGAATGCTCACTATCAACTGGCAAAAGCTTGCATCCATTAGTTCTAACTAATGGCATTACTACATCGCCACCAGCAACCAGCGTCTCTTTGTTTGCTAAGGCTATATCTTTACCCTTCTTGATAGCATCAATTACCGGTTCTAATCCTGCAACACCTACAATAGCAGCAACCACCATAGATACATCATCGAGAGTTGAGACAACACTGTTGCACCCAACGCCCGTTATTACTTCAACACTTTTAATATTTGCATCTCTAAGCATACCCTTGAAACTGTAAGCCTTAGTCTCATCTTCAACGGCTACAACCCTTGGTCGGAATTCTTTTACCTGCTCGAAAAGAAGACTTATATTTGTTGAACATGTAAGTCCCAATACTTCAAAATCGTCAGGATTCTGTCTAACTACTTCTAAAGTTTGCTTACCAATAGAACCAGTTGATCCTAATATACAAATTTTTTTCATAGTATCTTCTTTCCAAAATCAATGTAAATACATAGCAACTATAGCCATAACTGCAGCCATGGGAAGAGTAAAAAATGCGCTATCAAATCTATCCAGCATACCTCCATGACCAGGCATAAACTTACCAAAATCCTTTATCCCAAAATGTCGCTTAATAAGCGATGCTAACCAATCTCCCAATTGCGACATTACAGATACAAATAATCCAATTACAAACATTACTATGCCAAATGTGATTCGTTGTATCTCAAAGTCTCTGGTTCCATATACAAAGAATGCAAAATACAAAGAAAGTGCTATAGCACAAAATAACATTCCTCCAATACACCCTTCCCAAGTCTTCTTAGGACTAATATGTGGAACAATCTTATGTTTACCAAACAGAACACCAGTGAAATATGCAAAAACGTCAGATATCCATGGCGCCGCCAAAGCAGCAACCATATAATACCAACCATTAGGAACGAATATAGTAACAGAACAAAGGCAAAACAAAGGAAAAGATACATAAAGTGCCGTTCCCGCAGTCGTAACACCTTTTACAAATCCATCATGCGATGTAGAACAAACTGAAGGCATCAATGATAGAACAAAAAATAATGGCATCTCTAGAAGTAAGTAAAATGACAATGCCATCAATATGTCTCCGCCCAGAATACTAGTTAAAGCCATAGCAACTAGGGAAATTAAACCAGCTAGTACTAAACCAACCTTGGACAATTTAATATTTCCATGTCCACACGCCTGATACATCTCTCTGCCAGCCACGACACCAACAATTAAAGAAAAAAGGATAGAAACGAGTGGTATCCAATACATCGGAATTACAAACATAGCTACCACTATAGTAAAAATAACGCCTGTTATTATTCTTTGCCTCACTTTATTCTCCTCTTTTCTCATTAATAGATAAACCACCAAAGCGTCTATCTCTTCCAGAATACTCCAGAATTGCTTGCTTAAGTTCTTCCATACCAAAGTCCGGCCACAGGCAATCAAGAGTAACAAATTCCGAATATGCAGATTCCCAAAGAAGAAAATTCGACAATCGTTTCTCTCCACTAGGACGAATAATTAAGTCAGGATCAGGAACATCAGGTAAATACATTCGAGAAGAAATAAGCTTCTCATCAATTTGACTAAAAGTAATCTTACCGCTTACGACATCTTGAGCTATGCTTTGACATGCTTGAACTAGCTCTCTTCTTCCTCCATAATTGAAGGCTACTATTAATTGCATCTTTTGCCTATTCTTAGATCTTTCTTCTCCGACCTTACAAACCTCACGAATTCTCTCAGGTAAAGCCTCAATATCGCCAGAGAATCTAACGCGAATACCCTCTTGTTCAAGCTCGGAATCATATCTTCCGAAATACTCGACAAACAGATTCATCAAGGTTTCTACTTCGTCAGATGGTCTACTCCAATTCTCAGTAGAGAAAGCATATACGGTAAGATACTTAACTCCGAGATTACCACAATTCTTGCAAAGCTCTTTCAAATTATCTGCTCCAGCTCTATGGCCAGCAGTTCTTGGAAGATTACGTTGCTTTGCCCATCTTCCATTGCCGTCCATAATTACGCCAAGGCTAACTGGCACCTTAAAGTCAACTTCAGTCTTTTCTATAATTCTCTTCTTTGCAAATAACCCCATCATAATCTCCTACCAAAACAAAGGAGCGAAAAAGAATTCGCCCCAAAGATAAACTTAAATCTCCATCAGTTCCTTGTCTTTATTATCACAGGCCTTATCAACATCCGCTATGTACTTGTCAGTAATCTTTTGAACCTTCTCTTCATATTGCTTCAACAAGTCATCCGTTATTTCTTTCTTCTTGTTATAAGCGCGCATCTTATCGATATTCTCTCTTCGAATATTACGAATTGCCACCTTTGCTTCCTCACCATAAGTCTTTACAAGCTTAACTAGATCCTTTCTTCTCTCCTCAGTAAGAATTGGGAAGTTTAATCTAATAACCTTACCATCATTGGTAGGATGGATTCCTAAATCAGATGAAAGAATAGCTTTCTCTATCTCCTTAAGCATTGAAGCATCCCAAGGCGACAAAACAATCATTCTAGCCTCAGGAACTTGAATGTTAGCAACCGCATTAAGAGGTGACTGTGATCCATAGTAATCAACCGTAATCTTATCTAAAACATGTGGATTCGCTCTTCCAGCTCTAATCGCATTGAAATTCTCACCTAAGCTAGCAAGAGTCTTCTTCATTTTGCTCTCAAGAGTTTCATAATCGGAATTAGTAATTTCTATCATAGTTACCTCCTAAAACTGTCTTTCTATTATTCTACCAAAGTTCCTAAATTCTCGCCTCTAGCTATTCGAACAATATTCTCTGGATCCCTCATTGAGAATACTAGAATCTTCGTCTTATTGTCTCTGCAAAGCGCAGCAGCCGTAGCATCCATAACTTGCAAGTTGTTCTGAAGAACCTCATCGTGAGTTAGATTGGTATACTTAACCGCATCTGGATACTTATTTGGGTCCTTATTATAAATTCCATCAACCATAGTTGCCTTAAGAAAAATATCAGCACCAATCTCAGTAGCTCTAAGCGCCGCTCCAGTATCAGTTGAAAAATATGGATTTCCTGTACCGCACGCGAAAATAACGATTCTACCCTTCTCAAGATGACGGACTGCTCTCTTACGAATATAAGGCTCAGCCATTTGTCTAATCTCTACGGCGGAAAGAACTCTAGTTATAGCACCATGTTGTTCCAAAGCATCTGACACTGCTAATGCATTCATCATAGTAGCTAACATGCCCATATGATCTGCTGTAACTCTATCCATCGACTCCGATGAACGACCACGCCAAAAGTTTCCTCCACCAACAACTAAAGCAACCTCAGTTCCAATGTCAGAAACCTTCTTAATTTGTGCTGTAATCTCTTTAAGAACGACATCATCTATGCCAAACTTCTTATCTCCAGCAAGAGCCTCTCCAGATATCTTCAAAAGGACTCTCTTATACTTCAATTCGCTCATCGTGTTACCTCCAAATATTCTTAAGTATTTTATTATTAAACTACGAATAAAGGAAGTACGAATAAATGTAATTTCAAAATTGAGATTTACTTTTCAACTTCGACTTTGCTATTGAATTTATCTAGCAAAACAGCCGACACAATTCCAAGCACTAGAAATGCTGCATCTATCGCAAAATTCTTAGTAGATACCATGAAATCGCTAAAAGGAATAATCATAACAGTCGCAGCAAAAACAATTCCAACAATTGCATGATATGCAACAGAATAATACTTTTCGAAAAAGCGAATAATAGCCTTAGATAAAAGAATAATCGCTAACAATCCTCCAATACCAGCAGGAATCAAAACTTCAAAAGATAGGTTGCCAACACCCTCAACTAATGGCGTATATAAGCCAAGAGGCATTAACATCGTGGAGAAGCTAAGTCCAGGTACAAAAACGCTTAGCGCCAAGAACACACCACAAAAAATAAACCAACCGAAGTTCGGCGTAACTTGAAACGAAATTAGTCTTAAGACGATAAGCAACCCAAAAATAAACGCCGCCGCTACAACTAGAGAGACGTATGACGTTGCTTTTCGTCCATTCTTACCAGCCTCTTTCCAAAGCGAAGGAAGCATTCCAGCAATTAAACCTATGAACAAGCAGACCGAAGGAGCAGGATACTTCTCCAAAACGAATGCTAAAAGACGTGCTATTCCTAAGAATCCAGCAGCGCAACCAATTATATAAAAGAACAACTTTGGAGCATGTGTCTTTAAACGCTTAAACGGATTAGCTATTAGTTCCATAATCGGCTTATAAATACCAAACATTACACATAGAACACCGCCAGATACACCTGGCAAAATTCCACCTACTCCAATCAAAGCTCCCTGAATTAATTGAATAATCATTCGTCCAACCGAGAACTTCTCTTTCTTAACTATAGACTCCTCAGTTTGATTCTCCTGGCTCTTAACAATATCTTTATTCTCTTCCATCATCTATCTCCCTAATTTCATCTATAAATTTATACCCTACAAGTATGAATAAATCAACCAGAATAATACTCTTCTTAGCTGACTTGCACTACAGATTACAGAAAAAAAGCGACTAGTAAACTAGTCGCTAATAATAAATTTAAATAAAAACTATTATGAATTACTTCTGCATTTGCTTCATAACTTCTTCAGCGAAATCCTCATTCTTCTTCTCAAGACCTTCACCCATCTCGAAACGAGCGAATCTACGAATAGAAATGTTCTCACCGATATCAGCAATAGCTTCTTTTGTGTATGTCTCTATTGTCTTAGAATCGTCCTTAACATACTCTTGCTCCATCAAGCAATTCATCTTATAGAACTTCTCCAATGAACCGTTAACAATTCTATCAAGTACGCCCTCTGGCTTACCATCAGCAATAGCTTTGTTTCTAGCAATATCAGACTCAGAAGCGATAACATCCTCAGGAACTTCATCTCTTCTTACCCATCTAGGATTAGAAGCTGCAATTTGCATTCCAATATCCTTTACGAAATTTCTGAAGTTTGGTGTATTAGCAGCAAAGTCTGTCTCGATGTTTACTTCAACAAGAACACCAATTCTACCATTCATATGAATGTAAGAATCAACAATTCCTTCTGCAGCAATACGTCCGGACTTCTTCTCAGCATTTGCCATGCCCTTCTCACGAAGCCAAGCAATAGCCTTATCAATATTACCCTCTGACTCAGTAAGAGCTCTCTTACAATCCATAATTCCGCATCCTGTCATGTCACGGAGTTCTTTAACCTGTTGTGCACTAATAGCCATTAATATTTCCTCCTGTGTTAGTAATAAACTAATTAAGCCTCTTCGCTTACCTTCTCCTGTGCAGCTTCTTCAACTGTCTCAACTACGGCTTCAACAGAACTAGCTACAGGTGCCTCAGACATTGACTCACCCTGACGAGCCTCGATAACAGCATCAGCCATTCTTCCAGCGATTAGCTTTACAGCTCTAATAGCATCATCATTACCAGGAATTACAAAATCAATCTCTTCTGGATCGCAATTTGTATCTACGATTGCTACGATTGGGATATGAAGTCTTCTAGCCTCTGCTACAGCAAGATGCTCCTTCTTTGTATCAACAACGAACAAAGCAGCTGGAAGCTTATCCATTCCAACAAGACCACCTAGGTTCTTATCTAGCTTCTCCATCTCAAGCTTCAAGCGAGCTACTTCCTTCTTAGGACGAACGTCAAAAGAACCATCCTCAGCCATTGTTCTTAGCTCTAGAAGACGAGCAACTCTCTTCTTGATTGTCTTGAAGTTTGTAAGAGTACCACCCAACCAACGGTTGTTAGCATAGAACATTCCACAACGCTCTGCTTCTTCCTTGATGGAATCCTGAGCCTGCTTCTTTGTACCTACGAAAAGGATATCACCTTCTGTAGCCAATTGACGCATAGCCATGTAAGCCTCATCAACCTTCTTTACAGTCTTCTGTAGGTCGATGATGTGAATTGTGTTACGCTCTGTGAAAATGTACTCCTTCATCTTAGGGTTCCAGCGACGTGTCTGGTGACCAAAGTGTACACCTGCCTCAAGAAGTTGCTTCATTAAAATTACTGGCATATTTATTCTCCTCCTGTTAATCATCCGCAATGCTGACCCTTAATTATTATTTTTTAAAAAGGGCACAAAAAGATGCAATGCGTGTTTTTTATGCCCGATAATAATATCAAAAACATTTCTGTTGGGCAAGTCTTTTCAATAAATAAAAGATATAATGTTTGCAAATTGGAAAAGTAGCCCGGAGGTACTTATGAAACTAAATGCAAAACAAGAGCAATTTCTTGAAGATATCATCTCCTACAAGAGTATACACTCGACTTCTTACGATGGAGCTCCATATGGTAAAGCCTCACGAGAAGTTCTTGATTTCTTTTTGAAATACGCACAAAATCTAGGCTTCATTACGCATGTTACCGATGATAAAGTTGGCTACGTTGAGTTTGGTCAAGGCAAAGATATGGTTGCCCTCGTATGTCATCTTGATGTTGTCCCCGCTAGCAATTGGGGTGATATTGATCCATTCAAGTTAACAGTCAAAGATGGATGTTATTACGGGAGAGGTATCATTGATAATAAGGGACCTGCTTGTGCGAGCCTATTCGCTATGCAAAATCTAATGAATCAAGGCTTTACACCGAACAAGCGCATTCGTTTGATTCTTGGAACCGATGAAGAAGTTAGTTGCGATTGCGTTGAGACTTATTCTCGAAAAGAAGAAACCCCAATTTTTGCCATAACTCCTGACGCCGAATTTCCAGTTGTATTTGCCGAGAAAGGCATTATGCAGATTCGAATCTTTGACAAAACTAAATATATGAACCTAACAATCTCAGGCGGTCAAGCAGTAAATGCAGTACCAGATAGCATTAATATTCTTTTCGAAAATGAGAAGGCAACACTAAAGGGCAAGACAGCACACGCCTCCAAGCCGCAGCTTGGCGATAATGCGATAAGCAAGGTTCCTGAGTACCTTGAGATAAAAGGAGCTTCTATCGATTCAATGCCTTTGATCGCATTTATTAAGAAGTATTGCTCAAGTAACGATCCGGTTCCTTTAACTGGATGTAAGACTATTGATTGTTCTGGTAAAACGACCTTCAATCCAGGAGTAATTCAAGTAGACGACAACATTGCTCAACTTGATATTGACATCAGATATCCAATTAGCGCTTCTTACGACAGTATAGTTTCAAATATAGATTCTATTGCAAAGCATTACAATTTGGCTTTTGAAGTAATAAATCATATGCCTCCAATTTGCCAGGACAAAGAAAGTACTTATGTTCAAAAGCTTACAAAAATATGGATACAGAACATGTCTAAGCTTGAAGGTTTTAAGAACGAATATCTTGAGAGGTATTCTATGCCTATTGCAATAGGCGGCGGAACATATGCTAGGCATATTCCGAATACAATAGCTTTTGGTATGCAGGCACCTTGGCAAGAAGACCAATGCCACCAAGCCAATGAGCATATAACTGTATCAGACTTCGTGGCATATGTTGATATTCTAGAACAAGCAATAATCGCTATGCTAGAAAAAAATGATTGAGTACACTTTTAGATAAATCTTCTTATTGTAACTACTGATCCCATAGGAAATGCGCAAGAAACAACTCCGCTTCTTGAATTAGACGCGTGTACGCAGGTACCATCCCCAATATATAGACTTACGTGATCAATATAGCCGTCTCCATTATAGTCATGGCACATTACATCTCCCGCTTGAATTTCTTCAGCCGTTACAGAAGTGCCTAGTTGAGATATCTCACTAGCATTATGAGGTAAAGAAACACCATAATAGTTTGCCATGATGTAGGATACATATCCAGAACAATCGAAACCAGATGGACTCATTCCAGCATAAACATAGGGAGTTCCAACAAAACTCAAGCAATATGTAGCAAAATCACTTGTAGGAGAAGCTACGTCAACACTTGTTGAAGGTGCTATAGGAGCTGCTACCGGTACAGACGAGCATAAACTTGCTTTAACATAATTTCCAGAACTAGTCTTGTACCAACCATTATCTGTTTGCGCTACAATCGATATTTCTTGACCTGTCGTTAGAACAGAGACTAAAGAGTAATTAACTCCAGGTCCTGATCTAACATTTAAAGAACAAGAAGCGTACATCGTAGCTGAATATGCTGACTCAGTAGCTGAAGCACTAGAACCACTATCTCCTGTAATACCTACGTTACTAGATGAAGGAGCCATTGGAATTGGCGTTGGGGTAGGAGTAGGTAATGGCGTAGGAGCAACAATCTGCTCTTCAGACAAAAGTGAAGTTAAAACAAATCCTTCCGTACCATCCTCAAGCCTTATATTAGTCCAATTAATACCATTGGATAAGCAGACTACTTCATTTGAATAATCTAGAACCGCTACTACCTCTGAAGATACTGACGGATTTGCACGTACATTAACCTGATTAGTCGATATCCACGCAGGTGCACCAACCGGTGTAAACGTGGACACATCTGTTAGCTCATCTGGAATTCCTGAGTCTTGTGTGTTCTCAGTAATTACAAATGTATTCTTGTTGATTAGTGCATCTAAATCTGTAGCTAAAGCCATAAATACATCGTCATTGGATAAGTCATCTATTGACTCATATGTGAAAGCTGCTTCAGTATCAACAGCTTGTTGTTCGCTGAATATTACACCATCAGAAATCTGAAGAGATATTTCTTCTGAAGAACCTACATCGTATAGATTCATAGAGAATATAGTTATAACAAGACTAGAAAAGAAAAGTCCAGAGTAAATTAGATTCCTTACCGAGAACACTCTCATGAGTCTTTCCTTAAGTCTCATAGCATTCCTCATAGATTCCCTCCTTTAGAAATTACTACACTAATTATAACTGCTATCACAAATAAAATTAGTCAAAAACTAGGTTAGATGGAAAAATGTAACCATTTCGAAACAATTTAGACAACAAAAAAGCCTGCAAACACTAGGTTCACAGGCTTTCATTAATGAATTCTTAATTATTCTTCAGAAGGAGTCTCTTTCTCATCTGATTCATAAATTGAATAGATATCATCTTCACTGTCATTCGATTCTACTGGGTCAATAGGAGCAACTTCCTTGATGCTTATTGAGATACGACGTGCATCCTTCTTAACATCAATAACCTTTGCTGTAATCTCCATACCAACTGAAAGAACATCAGAAGGCTGCTGTAGTCTAACAGAAGAAATCTCAGACACATGGCATAGTGCATCTAAGTCAGGCTCTAACTCAACAAAAGCACCAAAGTTAGTAAGTCTAACTACTGTACCCTTAATGATAGAACCAACTGGTATTCTCTCTTCAATATTGTAATAAGGATCATCCTCTTCCTTCTTATAACCAAGAGAAATCTTCTTTGTCTCTCTATCAAAACTCTTAACATATACGTCAATTTCGTCACCGATAGCTAGAACGTCAGAAGGCTTCTTGATTCTTGTCCAAGAAAGCTCTGTAATGTGAACAAGTCCGTCTACACCGCCGATGTCAACAAATGCACCAAAGTCTGGAAGACTTCTTACGAAGCCATTATAGTGCTTTCCTTCTTCAATGGAATCCCAAAGTGCCTCAGCCTTCTCTCTTCTCTCAGAAGAAAGAATTACACGGTGTGAACCAGAAGCTCTTAGTCTGTGCTTCTCTGTATCAACCTTAGTCACTAGAATCTCAAGTGTCTGGCCCTTCCAAGCATCCAAATCAGTAACTTCACCCATCTTAATTTGAGTACGATGAATGTAAATGTCAACTCCACAATAGTTACCAATGATACCGTCTCTTACAACACCAGTAATCTTAACTGTGATTGGTGTCTTATTCTCATAAGCATCAATTACTGCCTTCTTATTCTTCTCATAGTCAATTTGTGACTTGGAAAGAACAATTTCCTTACCTTGGTCAGAGTTTCTAATACTCTTAACCATTACGGATACCTCAAGACGATCAGCTATAGCCTTATCAATGTCGAAATCAGGATCAGATTCAAATTCCTTTCTAGGAATCTTTCCTTCGGATTTGTCACGTACGTCTACATAAACGTAGTCAGCATCTGCCGAAGTTATAACTCCCTTCACAATAGCATTTCTCTTTAATTGAGGAATACTATCAATGTATTCTCCGAAATTGATATCAGTCTGTTCCTGATTAGTCATAACTTCATTCTCGTTCATGTAACGAACAACCTCCAAAATATTAGCTTCCGGCGTAGATGCACCAGCCGTAATACCTACTAATTCAACACCTCTAAGTATCCCTTGGGATAGCAATTGATGAAAACGTTCAACATTCTCGATTAGGTACGTCTTATCGCACCGACTTGAACAAATATCAAAAAGTTTATTTGTATTAGAGCTATGAGAAGAACCAATCACAAATACTACATCACACTCAATAGCTAAAGACAAAGCTTCTTTTTGCCTTTCTTCAGTCGTACAACATATTGTATCAAAAATAAGATTATTTGCAATTTTATTTTTAACAATTGCACATATTTCATCAAAAATTTGTGTTGAGAAGGTTGTTTGAGATATCAAAATGGTATTTTGAGGTTCTATATTGAGAGATTGCACCTCACTGACGCTACTTATAACATCGACCTTAACGTCACAAGCTTCCCCACATATCCCCTCCACTTCTGGATGCCCCTTGGTCCCAGTAACAATGACATTCCTGCCTTCACTAGCAGCTTTCGCGACTATTTTGTGAATCTTGTCAACAAAAGGACACGTGCAATCAACAACCTCACATCCCTTTGAAACTAGAATTTGACGTTGATCTGGAGTGATTCCATGTGCTCGAATGATTACGATACTATCCGGTGTTGCGTCATCTGCTTTTTCAATTATCTCAAATCCCTTCGAGACTAGATCTGCTATTACGGTCTCATTGTGAACAATGTTCCCAAGCATAAAAAGCTTTCTTGCGTCGTCGCTTTTATGTTCCAGAGCAATTTGGTTAGCAATCATTACAGCATGTTCAACACCGAAACAAAAACCAGCTGATTTTGCAATTTTTACCTTCATATGACACCTTAATTCAAGTGTGATAGTAAAGCTTCTAATGTCTGTTCAATACTGATATTAGAAGTATCAATTCCAATAGCATCTGCTACTTGAACTAATGGTGCGTTCGAACGTTCTGAGTCTTGCTTATCACGATACTCAATATCGGCCAAAACTTCCTCCAAAGATTGAGAGTAATCCCCCTTGGAATTAAGCTCAAGTAGTCGTCGTTCTGCTCTTTTTCTTGCATCTGCAGTAAGAAAAAACTTGTATTTTGCATTTGGTAAAACATTCGAACCAATATCTCTTCCATCTAAAACAAAAGTCTGATTGCTCGCAATTTGACGTTGCATTTCGACCATCTTTTCGCGAACTATAGGAAGCGCGCTTATGTCAGATGCCGCAATTGACACCTCTGGCGTTCTGATTTTATCGGTATAATCGATGCCGTTAATTAGCATATGTTGAACTGAGTCCTCGAAAATTACTTCAATCTTCGTCTTTGACAAGAGCGCTGCTACCGCAACTTCATCTTTAGGACTAACATTCTCAAGAATTGATGCTAGAGCACAGGTCCTATACATTGCTCCTGTATCTAAATACATAATTCCAAGCTTCTTGGCTACACCCTTTGCTAGAGTACTTTTTCCGGAGCCTGAAGGCCCATCGATAGCGATTTGATATATCTCCATATAATCCTCCAAAGCTTCTTAAAGTGCCCTGTGGCCAAGGCCAATTGCAATTTCATTTAGGTTCATAAGTCCTACACCAAAGTAAATGCAAACGCTGAGATGGTCTTTGTACCGTGCTATTGCTATCTTGCCTCCTACATTGAGGCCAATCGCCTTTGCAGAAAGCTGTGAGATCGCTTCGTGCGTCGCCCCCGCTACGGCTCCTCGTTGAGCATGTGTCCCGTTAATTATGCCGTCTTTCTCAGAGGCAAGCGTTGCTCTTTCAATTATTTTTGGTATTGAAGATACAAACTCTCCGCCAAAATCAATTGCTGTCGCATGAATATCAAAGGCCTCAAGCTGCTGCTTTTGCTTGTTTTCTTCCTCTCGATTATCCGTTAATGCCATCCTAATGACAGCCGAAGAGGTGGTTTTGCTGTCGCCTTCCTTGTTCATGTTCTCTCCTATTCTTGTCAAATATCGGTAATGTTGCCCTCAGTTCCTCTATCCTTACCAACCTCATATACGCGATACTCCGACCACAATTGCTCCAAAGCTTCAAACGAGCTATGAATATGATCCCTTCTATGCATTCCAAGTGACACTAAAAGCGCATTAATAAGTGATAACGGAGCTGCCAAAGAATCTACAAAGGATGCCATGCTTGACTTGGCGAAAAGCTTGATATCCGCGCTCTTCGTCATTGCAGTGTTATCCTTGTCAGTAATTACTATTACTTTGGCGCCCTTCTTTTTCGCATAGTCCATAGAATTTATTGTACGTTGCGAGTATCTTGGGAAAGAAATTCCAATCATAACGTCATTTTCAGTAATTGGTAATATTTGCTCAAAAACTTCATTCGCGCTACTGCTATGAATATGTACTACATCATCGAAAAGAACTGTCATATAGAAATGCATAAATGACGATAATGGCGAACTAGATCGTAATCCCATGAGATAAATCTTTTTCGCGCCAAGAATTGTCTGAACCGCATTCGAAAAGGCATCTACAGATATCTCATTGATTGTTTCTTTAAGATTATCCATATCGGCTTGCATAATGCTAAGCACTGCTTGCTCGTCATTCTCAAAACGCTCCGTATAGTTCAAGCGCTGAACTGACGTTAGTGTAGTTTTTAGCTCTTCTTTAAGCATCCTTTGGAAGTGTGGATATCCATCAAATCCTAGCTCCATAGTAAAACGAACAACCGTCGACTCACTAACCCCAGTAATCTCACCTAACCTTGCCGCTGTCATATAAGCAGCCTCATCATAAGACTCAAGGATGTATTTTGCTATAGCCTTATGGCCCTTGCTCATTTCCTCGTATTTTGATTCAATTAACTTTATTGTGCTCATCGTTGTTAGCCTGTCCCTTCTCAATTAAGGTATCAATCGATATCTGCCTGTCATTCGAACCCGCCGCTTCTTCCAAAGAATTCTCTAGGTCTCTAATTGATTTATAACTCATAAGTTCCATAGATGGCAACTCATCTGCTGAACTAATTCCAAACTCCATAAGAAATAGGTTCGTTGTTGAGAACAATGTAGGTCTTCCAGGAGCATCAAGTACACCTGATTCACATATCCAGCCTCTATCAAGAAGTCTCGAGATAATGCTATCGCTAGATACACCTCTTACAGCCTCAACTTGGGCCCTTGTAACTGGCTGATTATATGCAATCACTGCCAAAGTCTCGTAAGAGGCCTGCGACAAAGGAGGTCTCATTCTTGGCATAAACATTCTATCAACTACTTCCTTCAACTCTGGCTTCGTACACATTACATACGTATCTTCAATTTTGCGAATTAATAGCCCGCCCCAAGGATTATTCTCATACTGTAGGATCAATTTATCCATTGCCTTCTGAATAATCGTCTTATCCACATTGGTAATTTCTTCCATACGAGATATTGATATTGGTTCGCCACTTACGAAAAGCATTGACTCACAAGCTGCTGATATCATTTGAACCGGAATTTGATAATCATCAACAACATCTATCTTAGGCTTGCTCTTCTTGCGCGATTCCTTATCTTCCTTCTCAACAACATCAACCGAGCCATCCTCGTTGAGCACGACTTGATTATCTAATATTTCATCATTTATGTTGTCTTGCTTTATCACTTATGCCGTCCTTTTCTCTTCTAACAATATTGAATCAAATGGTTTCTTTTGTTCTGCAGAAATTCTATTACTTCTAAGAAGCTCTAGTATGGCTAGAAAAGCTGCAATCTTGTCCGAATTACTCGTTTCATTTTTCAAGAAAAGCTCATGAAAAAATATCTTTCCGCGTTGCGTTATTAAACGCCATACGAACTTCATCTTCTCCTTAACTGAGAACTTCTCGCGCTTCAAAATGTTCGTAATCTTTGAAGAAACATCTGCAAATCTCATCTCATTACGTTGACAAATACTATCCACTGCCTCATTAAAGTTCTCCATAGTAAATTCTTGAGGTGGATTCTCAACAACAACACCTAAAGAAGCCGCTGTTGAAGGTATACGATATCTGCAATCGGAAAATACCATGTATCTATTCTTAAGTTCCCCAGCCATAAGCTTGCAACGCTTATATCTAAGAAGCGAGATAACAAGTTCTTCACGAGGATCTTCCTCTTCATCGCTAGCTTCTTTTCGACGATCAGGAAGCATAATTCTTGACTTAATATGAACTAGAGTAGCCGCCATAACCAAAAACTCAGACGCTACTTCCATGTCTAATGATTTCATTTCTTGAAGAAATTCCATATATTGCGTCGTAATCTCAAATATCGGGATGTCATATATGTCGACATCGTTCTTCTCAATCAAATGAAAAAGCAGGTCTAGAGGACCTTCAAATTGCCTAATCCTAAGTTCAGGCTTCTGATGCACAGCCATCTTTTCCTACTCTCCCTTCGATTAATCTATAATCAAATTAGAATCCAATTTTAATAGCGGAACGAACATCTTCCATAGTCTTCTCCGCACGAACTGTTGCTTTTGCTGATCCTTCCTTTATTATATCTATCAAAGTATCTTCATGACTCAATATTTCTAATCTCTTCTCATAAATAGGCGTCTGGAATTCGGCTACTCTCTCTGAGAGCATCTTCTTGCAAGCTACACATCCGATTTCGCCCTTCTTACATTGGGCACATATGTCGTCAACCTTATCCTCTGAGAATACCTTATGAAAAGCATATACAGAGCAAACCTCTGGATGTCCAGGATCGTCTTTTCTAATACGAGCAGGATCAGTAACCATACCACGTATTTTCTTCAATACATCATCTGGGGTATCAGATAAAGATATCGTATTTCCATAGCTCTTGCTCATTTTTCGACCATCAGTGCCAGGAAGAACTTTGGATTTAGTAAATAAAGGAGCAGGTTCCGGAAATACCTCACGGCCATAAATGAAATTGAATCTTCTAGACATTTCTCTAGCAAGCTCAAGATGCGGAACTTGATCCTCACCGACAGGGACATAATCAGCCTTATACATCAAAATATCCGCAGCCATTAATGCTGGATACCCAAGAAATCCATATGTTGTAATGTCTCTATCCTTGATATTTGCCAGTTGATCCTTATATGTAGGACATCTTTCAAGCCAAGCTAATGGTGTATTCATAGATAAAAGTAAAAACAATTCAGAATGTTGCTTTACTAAAGACTGAAGAAAAATAGTGCACTTTTTCGGATCTAGTCCAGAAGCTAAATAGTCAGCAGCTAAACTTAAAGAGTTTTTTCTAAGATCTGCTGTGTCAGCATATCCCGTAGTAAGTGCATGCCAATCAGCAATGAAAAAATTGCAATCATACTCTTCTTGAAGCTTAACCCAATTCGATACCGCACCAAAGTAGTTTCCTAAATGAATATTTCCCGTAGGTCTTGAACCTGACAATACTATTTTCTTATCCATATTCTCTCCTTAAAAAATCGAACTTAATAATGAATATATCAATGCACTAACATTTAGAACGATACTCCTAAATGGTAATTGAATAGCACCCAATACTAAGCCTAGTATATTAATACTTAAGAAACGCCCAGCAAATACTAATGCCAATAGTATCATTGGTGATAATCTTATAAAACTGGCGTAACCAGGCTTACGCTTGATGCTACTTGGTAGGAGCTCCTCCAAAACATGATATCCATCTAGTGGTGGTATTGGTAAGAGATTAAAAGCAAGTAGCATGTAACAGAATTCAGATGTATACAATAAAACATTGACTACTGCAAAAACAATCAAATTATCCATATCTCCGAAAAACGAAATAATTGTATAAATTACAGTGCATAAAAAAGCTAATAAAAAGTTTCCTGTTACTCCTGAAAGATGGACAATAATGCATGATGCTTTTCTACTCTTAAGTTTAGTAAGATTATTCCTATTGTACACAACGGGCTTTCCCCAACCAAAACCGAATAAAAGAAGTAATACTGTTCCCAAAGGATCCAAATGAGATAAAGGGTTAAGAGTAAGTCTTCCCATATTTTTTGACGTATTATCGCCTAGTTTAGTAGCTGCCAATGAATGAGCAAACTCATGAACAGAAAATGATAATACTATAGCAAACAGACTCACTATTATTAGAAAGAATAGCTCCGATCCTGTATACCCACTGTTTAATAATGTTGATATCACTTATCTCTCCTTATTGGCAGAAAACAATTGATCCTTCCGCCTTCACTTCGCTATAGAACTATTAAGCCTTTTCTACAAAGAAATAAATCTTCTCTGAATTGATGTCCCATTCCTTAGAAGAGGACTTATCTTCTTCATTGATGCTTACTGCTAGAGTCTCAGAAGCAATAAAGTCAGAATTCTTGAAAATAACTTCACCTAGCTTACTATTTCCTGAATAATACAAGTTAATCCTATCAGTTACTTCGAGTCCTGTTTCCTTGCGCTGCGTTTGAATCTTAGAGATCATCTCACGTACGAGACCATCCTCAATCAAGTCCTGTGTTAATACCGTGTTGATAGATACAGTCAAATCCTTATCCGACTGAGTGGAAAGGCCTTCAGGCTGAACTGTCTCAACAAGCAAATCCTCACTACTAAGCTCGAACTCCTGACCATCAACTGTAATTGTGATTGAACCATTCTTCAGTTTATTTACAGTCTCTTTTCCAGGCAAAGAAGCAATTACTTCCTTAGCATTATTAAGCTTTGAACCGAATTTTCTTCCACAAGTTCTAAGCTGAGGCTTGAAAACAAAATCAACCAAGCCAGAAGCATCCGCCATACAAGAAATCTTTCTAACGTTGAGCTCATCACATACAATTTGTGCGTACTCGTCACCAAGTGTTCTATTGGAAACAACATAGATATCCGATACTGGCTGTCTATTCTTGATACTAGCGGAAGAACGAGCAGCTCTTCCTAGAACTACTATCTCTTGAACAAGTGTCATTTCTTCCTCAAGTTTATTATCAATTAGGCTCTCATCGCAAACTGGATAATCAGTCATATGAACTGACTCAGGAGCGTTAGGATTTACCGTTCTAACGAGATTCTGATAAACGGACTCGGTCACAAATGGAACAAAAGGAGCGCACAATCGTGTGAAACTCTCTAGAACCGTATAAAGGGTCATGAAAGCATCTGTCTTGTCCTTTGTCATATCTCCAGCCCAGAATCTCTCACGGCATCGACGTACGTACCAATTTGATAACTCGTCAGTAAAATCAGTAATGATTCTAGCTGAACCAGTAATATCATATGTTGACATCTTCTCATCAACGCTCTTAATCAATGATTGCAATCGAGAAATAATCCATCTGTCCATCGCGCAAAGATTCTTCATATCATATGAACACTTTGTTGGATCGAATTGATCAATTTGAGCATACATAATGTAGAACGCATATGTATTCCAATATGTTCCAATGAATTTTCTTTGGCCCTCATTTACTGAAGCATCCGAAAAACGACTTGGAAGCCATGGTGCATTCGCACTGTAGAAATACCATCTTGCTGCATCCGCACCTTGCTTATTAAGAATATCCCAAGGGTTAACTACATTACCCTTGTGCTTACTCATCTTAATACCATTCTCGTCTTGCACAAGACCCATTACAATACAATTCTCAAAAGGACTCTTTTCGAAAAGAACCGTGCTAATTGCAAGCAAGGAGTAGAACCAACCTCTCGTCTGGTCTAAAGCTTCCGAGATAAACTGGCAAGGATAATGCGACTCAAAGAATTCCTTATTCTCAAATGGATAGTGATACTGAGCAAACGGCATCGCTCCGGAATCAAACCAGCAATCGATAACCTCACTTACGCGAGTCATCTTGCCACCACACTTCTCACACTTAATATGTACGTTGTCAACATATGGCTTGTGTAACTCAATATCCTCTGGACAATCATCACTCATTGACTTCAATTCTTCAATCGATCCAATACAATGACGATGACCACACTCACACTCCCAAACAGGTAGTGGTGTTCCCCAATATCTTTCACGAGAAATTCCCCAATCGACAACATTCTCAAGGAAATTCCCCATTCTTCCGTCTCTAATTGACTCTGGATACCAATTAACCATCTTATTTGACTTAATTAGCTCGTCTCTCTTTGTGCTCATCGCGATAAACCATGAGCTTCTTGCATAATAAATAAGAGGAGTATCACATCTCCAACAAAATGGATAGTCATGCTCATAAGGCATCTTCTTAAGAAGCTTGCCCTCCATACTTAACTTCTTGACAATAATTGGATCAGCTGCCTTAACGAACAAACCCTTTACTTCATCACAATCCTCAGGCATAGTACCATCTTCGTTAACAAGCTGAACAAAAGGTAAATCATTCTGTCTGCCTACGCGTGCATCATCCTCACCAAAAGCAGGAGCAATGTGAACGATACCAGTACCGTCACTCATAGTAACGTAACTATCAGAAACAATATAGTGACCCTTCTTCTTAAGTGATGCTAAAGAGTTTGTCGCGTATGGAAGCAAAGGAACATATTCCATTCCAACCATATCTGTGCCCTTCATCGTTGAGATTGTCTCATACTCTTCGAAAAGAGTTGAAACAAGAACGGATGCCATATAGTAATATACATCCTTCGAACTTCCATCAAGATCGGTCGATACCTTAATCAACGAATATTCATCTTTGGGACTTACACACAAAGCGACATTCGAAGGGAGTGTCCAAGGGGTTGTTGTCCAAGCTGCAAAGTAAGTATTCTCCTTACCCTTAACAGCAAATCTAACGAATACAGAATTCTCCTTGACACACTTATATCCTTGAGCTACTTCGTGACTTGATAAAGCCGTTCCGCATCTTGGGCAATAAGGAACAATCTTATGTCCCTTGTAAAGCATACCCTTATCCCAGATCGTCTTAAGTGCCCACCACTCAGATTCAATATAGTTGTTGTCGTATGTAACATATGGATTCTCCATGTCAGCCCAGAAGCCAACACGCTCACTCATCTGTTCCCACTCATCTTTATATTTCCAAACAGATTTCTTACATTGCTTGATAAAAGGCTCGACTCCATAAGTCTCAATTTGAGGCTTACCGTTAATTCCGAGCATCTTCTCTACTTCAAGCTCTACAGGAAGACCATGAGTATCCCAGCCAGCCTTAAAAGAAACATTCTGTCCCTTCATTGCATGGTATCTTGGAACAACGTCCTTTATAACTCTAGTCTTAATATGACCAATATGTGGCATTCCATTTGCAGTTGGAGGACCATCAAATAATGTAAACGTTGGTTCATTGTCCTTAACTGGACGAATGGACTTCTTCTGAATATCATTACTCTTCCAAAAAGAAAGAACTTCCTTCTCTCTGTCTACAAAATTCATATCTGGAGATACTTTATGATACATTCTTCTCACCTTCGACTTGATTTATTACGCAAATTGCGCACTACAACACTGACTAGCTATTATAATAAAATATCAAGTTCAAAGTCAAGGAATAACTCACATGCGAGATTCCAGAATGAAGGCACTCTCCAAATCAGCAGTATGAATAGCCGCTACACCAGGATATATAGCCGCGCTTTGTGAAAAAGCATCAGGATAGGAATTTCCTTCACGTCCCATATGAAGTCTAATCATCGCGTACTCTTCCGGAGAAAGTCTTATACAGCATTGAACCAAATAACAGGACTTCTCTCCGTGACCCACTGGAAAAGCGTCATTAATTCCCCATTCAACAACTTCCTTCCACTCTCCATCAATCTTTCTATTACGCTTCTGTTGCTCATAAAAATTAGCCTTACAAATATCATGTAGAAGGGACGTAATAATAACCGTGTCGTCCGATAAGGATAATAGTCCACTATCCACCTTGCCCTTAAGCAACTTATATACATTGATAGAGTGCAGGGCTAATCCTCCGCGACAACTTAGGTGATATTTTGTAGAAGCCGGAGCAGTAAAAAAATCAGACTCACAAAGCCACTTAATAAGACTGTCAATTCCCCTTCTGCCTGTAGAATTCAACATCTCTATTATCTTCGCTTTATTTACTTCGATTGATTCTTCACTTATTACAAAAGAATTGTTACTCATATTTTCTCTCCAAATATTCATTTAATTGCTTTCAAAATAGGTCCATGGTTTTACATTAGGTCTATCAATAGTATACTCCAGAAACTCGCCATTAATGGGATGATAGAAGCCTAGATAATTAGATTGCAAGCAAATACTTGTTCTAGAATTCTTTACTCCATACTTCGTATCTCCAATGAGAGGATAGCCTATATGAGCAAATTGAGCCCTTATTTGATGAGAGCGACCCGTCACTAGCTCAATTTGAAGTAAGCTATACTCTTTGTCATCTCTGGTTGCGTATCCTTTGACTTCATATGAAAGCTTAGCAAATTTGCTGTTGAGAACTTCGTTATCGAGCACTCTGACCATGTTCATATTCTCATCCTTAATCAAATAAGAGATAAGTGTGTCGCTACGCTTCTCGATATGACCCGAAACTATGGCACAATATCCTTTTCGCACTCTTCCAGAACGAATCTGTTCACTTAAACGAGAAGCACACTTGCTTGTTTTCGCGAAAACCATAAGACCAGAAACATTGCGGTCTAAGCGATGCAAAAGTCCCAAATATGCATCTCCAGGTTTGTTGTACTTGTCTTTGAGATATGCCTTCAACTGAGTAAGCATGTCAGGCGCATCAGTCCCGTCTGATTGAGACAAAACGCCAGCACTCTTAACAGCAACCAAGACGTGATTATCTTCAAAAACGATCTCGGGATAGTCGATATTAATCATTACTCCACCTAGCAGTACATCCGCATGGTAAAAATATACCCATATTCTTGATAGGCAAGCAAAGCTCATCAGCGACCACCTTGCCCCCAAATTTATTACCAACAGTGAGTCTCAAAATTGCTCCGCTAGCTTGTGTAGAAACACCGGCTGTATATGAACTAATAATAAAAAACAAAGGATTATCAGATAGTAGGAGAGTACAGCGCTGTGCTAACTCATATAATGCCTCTTCAAGCTTCCACAATTCTCCGGAAGGACCTCGGCCATATGCAGGAGGGTCCATGATAATACCATCGTATTTTCGACCTCTACGAATCTCCCGCTCAACAAAACTTCTGCAATCTTCAGCTATAAATCTTATGTATGATTCATCCAAGCCAGAAAGTGCAACATTCTCTTTAGCTTCGGCTATCATACCTTTGGATGCATCGACATGAACTACCTCATTAGCACCAGCGCTAGCTGTTGCTACCGTAGCACCACCAGTATATGCGAAAAGATTTAGAATTCGAACATCCGTTCTTCCACTATCGCGAGCATCCTTAATTTTACTGGCACAAAACTCCCAATTCGCTGCTTGCTCAGGAAATAAGCCCGTATGCTTAAAAGCAGTAGGAAATATCTTGAAAGTCAGTTTCTTATTAAGTAATTCATAATTTATCTTCCAACTATTAGGAAACGACGATAGTTTCGACCAAGAACCACCCCCGGTTGAACTACGAACATATATAGCATTTGGTCTCGGGAGAGAGTCCTTATTAACAACATCAATATCGGGCCAGATCACTTGAGGATCAGGTCTTCGTAATATCACTTCGCCCCAACGCTCGAGTTTCTCAGAATTACTCGCGTAAAGTACTTCAAAATCATTCCAATTGTCTGCAAGAAACAAAGCTATCTCCTGTTAATTCACGTTAATATCGTCAGAGGAATAAACTGGCTCTTCGTCGACTAAAATCGAAGCACTATAAGACCCGCTACTTAGACTGGTAACGTCACCTGCCGCAACAGAGAAATCAGCCATGCAAGTCAATGCATCAACCATTATTATCTCCATGCTTGCTATCAAATCACCATCTTTATATAAGCCAATTGTAAATGTGTATGAAAATGGCATATCAAAATAGAATACAGGTTGCAAAGCTACAGGAGAACTCAAGTTGCTTCCAGATATAGGATTCCCTGTCATAGGATCATACCAATAACAACCTAAGCAATGCAATTCTAGGAATGCACCATTGACGATATATGGATTACCATTCTCATCCAAAATACATATTCCTTCATATCCTTCAAACGCCAACTCAGCAATATCAGACAAGTCCTTGAATATGAACTCACTATTCTTCTTATTTAAAGTTAGCTTAACTTTCTTATCTTTTGTCCTAGCATCGCTAATTGCTTCGGAAAAGGCTTCTTGAGTTCCACAACTTAGTTCAGAAGAAATATCGGCAAACTCAATGAAGCTTAACTCAATCACAACGCTAAGAGTCTCATCCCCATATTCATAATCAACACTCGTTAATTCAAAATTGAAACTATCCATAGCCTCATCGAATACTAGCTGTTGATACTCATCTAAAGAAGGAATATCAACTTCCTTCTTTGAAAAGTCATTAATGCAACTAGGATCGCTCTTTATTGCATCAAAAGCTTCTTCTATATATTCAGTCGCTTTATCAATAGTAATCTTCTCAAGAAGACTACAACCCGATAGCATAAAAGGTAGTACAAGAACAACAGTCAACAGCAAAGCAACAAGTTTCTTCTTATTCACGTTAATGTATCCTCCAAAAATAGAATCCTTATTCCAAATCCTTAATATAATATAGCATTTTATTAAATAAAACAATTTTCTTCTTAAGATACTTCGCAAGTACTAGAAATTATTACATTTCCTGCCATATCATATATTGTCATTACGTATGTTCCAGCCTCGAAATAATCCAATTCTTGATTAACCATATCTACTGAAAGACTCAATCTCAAATACTGACCACTGTCACTCAGCATAGGAGAAGTGTAGAACATTTCTGAATCAACTCCACTATCATATCTATGAACTACAAAGAAAAATTTCCACACAAAACCACTATATGCAGCTGAGTCGACTGGATAGATGTCCATCGAGATTACTGAGGTATCATTTTCATAAGTGTCTTCATCAGTATCTACTCCAACCCAACAACTATATAATATGTAATTTGAATATGGGCTTATCCCATTCTCTTGTTGAGTGATGCTTCCTGAAATATCAGCACTATAAAAAACAGACAATCCATAGTTCTGTAAATAAACAACGCTACAAGACAGATCTTTAACTACTACACCGTCAAAATCATATACGACAAAGCGATAGACATCCGAAGGAAAGTATATACCGGCTTCTGGAACAAGGTTGCAATTCTCAGGATGTACTACACATCTAAGAATTCCAGAATCAGATTCAATGTCGCTGCTAGAATATACCAAATTAGTACCGCCCTGATTATAAACCTCATATCTATACTCCCAAGAATAGTCTCCTAATAAGTACTCATCCTTTGGGAACAAATCCAATTCTAATAATGTTGTGTTTATATAAGAATTGTTTCCATTTGAAGATAAGAAGAAAGATGTACTATCCAATATCTCTCTACAAGGTAATTGCGTAAACAAATAGTCAGCATTCAAGACAGGTGCATAGATTGTTTTCGCGATAACAGAAGGATCATCTATTAGCCATCTGCCATCAGTTTCAATCAATTTTAGAGAAATACTCACTTTCTTAACATTAATCTGAGTCGATATCTGCTCAATGAAGTCCTCGTAATCCTTTGGAAGAGATTCAATAACAGCCTCATAATCTGGCATAGTGATGGATACTACCACAGAGCACTGCTTGCGATTATCACTCATCATAATACTGCTGAGCTGAAAACTCATATGTTGAAGAACTGAATTAGCACACAAGCCAGATCTCGTATCAAAAATCTCTACTCCACTTCCATAAGCAGATAATACCGCCAAGGCTTCTCTTTCATCTACGCAATATGTCGACATCTCATCGATAGAACGATTGAAGCAAAGCGTCATGAACTCATTTACATTCTGAGTGCAAATGGCCTCATCCGATAGCGATTGTGAGCATCCTGATACAGCTAGAATAAAAGAAGCCATCAAAACAAAGCACAACTGCTTTACTTTACTTACGCGAAAAAGCTTATCCAACTATTGCCTCCACTATGCATAATATAAAAACAATATAGCACATAATTATTACCACCTATTTCTATTATAGGTGAAAATTGTAATAAAATGACACGACCAAAACGTTCTAATTAAAGTCAAAGCTATCAAATTAATAACGAATATATTAGTTAATGCGCAGTTTTAACTTCATTTGCATTATGCAATAAAACTATTTCATTAGTTTTTCTATTCGAAAAAGACGACAAAACCCTGAAGTCATGTCGTCTAATTCAACTAATATATAATCACAACTAATTTGTTATGCCTCAATAGTCGTCGTACTTCGGGCTATCTCAACACCATTTAAGTCAAAGAATACTATAGTGTACTCTCCTGGGGCAAAGCTAGACAGTCCAATATCACTTGGATAGAAGTAAGCTTCAATCCAGTGTCCCATATCAGACTGGTCCTCACTTCTAAATATCATGGTAGTACCTTGATATACTTCAAAGTAGAAATTCCATTCCGCATTATACGAAACATCGTTAGTGATAATATCCAACTCCAACTCACTGTTATCAGCATACCACCATTCCGTACTATCGTAGAATGGAGAATAATCTCCGTTCGTTACATATGTCGAAATATCTCCGTTAATTGAAGGCACA